>Ga0137369_10000001_pt1 | contig 398052 bp, 377 predicted proteins | sample SagtaG_12_FD_104918 | JGI IMG/M metagenome (GOLD analysis project Ga0137369, IMG submission 104918) | Vadose zone soil microbial communities from Sagehorn Ranch, Mendocino, California, USA - Sage1_L_113_16 metaG | ecosystem: Environmental > Terrestrial > Soil > Vadose zone | place: USA... | reverse complement strand
CGCGCGGGGTCGCATCGGCACACGTCGAGGCTGCTTCGAGATACCCATACGCGGAAAACTAGATGATCACGCGTCCGTCACGCACGTTGCTCAAACCCATGTGCGAAAGACGGGTCTAGCCGGTCAGCGCGTCGGCCGCGGACGGATCGCAGTCCCGCAGGAACTGGGCGCAGCGCGCGGCCTCGTCGTCCTCGCCGATCGCGTCGGCCGCCCGGCCCAGCAGGTGCAGGCAGCGCAGGAAGCCCTGGTTGGGCTCGTGCGACCACGGTACCGGCCCGGACCCACGCCACCCGGCCCGGCGTAGCTGGTCCAACCCGCGGTGGTACCCGGTCCGCGCGTACGCGTACGCCGTCACCGGGTCACCGGCCGCCAGCGCGCGTTCGGCGAGAACCGCCCACGCGGCGCTCGACGCCGGGAAGCGCGCCGCTACCTCCGCCTCCTGACCGGGCCGTACCGCGGCGAGCGCGGCGGCGGCGGACTCATCCGCGGGCAGGAGGGTGGCCGGCGGTTCGGGCAGCAGGTTGCGCATGTCGCTCATTCAACCGCGCCGTTCGACAGCACAGTTGCCTGAATGGCTGAGTCGTTGGTCACGCGACCGGGGGTGTTCGACTACTCGTTACCGGAGTAGAAATGAAAGTCCGGAGCCTCCCCAGGACCCGGTAAGGAGAGCCCGGTGGCTGCCGCCGCCGGGCTCTCGTCTGCGCAGCGGGCCGGCAGCAGGCGGGCGGCCCAGCGGATGGCGCCGCGCAGGTGGTCCCGGAAGGCCGGTTCGGCAAACGACTCCACGGCGTGTCCGAGAGCCGTGTAGAACGCGCGACCCGTGCCCACCGCGTGGCACCACGCGATCGGGTGGTCGCGGCCCATCCCGCCGCCGGAGTAGCTCGACTCGTCGACGGTGAGCAGCACGTGTACCCGCCCCCGCGGGTTGGTGCGGAAGTCGTACCACTCGTCGGTACGCGACCAGGTGGTGTCCAGGTGCGCGGTGGCCGGATGGGTACGGTCCTCGACCACGATGCGGCCCGGCTGGATCGCCGGGTGCCGCGCGAACCAGGCGCCGACCAGCTCGCCGTAAAACGGCCAGCCGTACTCGGTGGTGGAGGCCGCGTGCACGCCGACGTAGCCGCCCCCGCCCCGCACGTACTCCTCCAGGTCGCGCTTGCCCGTCTCGTCGAGCACGTCGCCGGAGGTGCTGAGGAAGACCACCGCCCGGTACCGCGCGAGGTTGCTGGCCCGGAACGCGCCCGGGTCCTCGGTGGCGTCGACGGTGTACCCGCCCGTGGCGCCCAGCTCCCGGACGGCGTCGATCCCGGCCGGGATGGACTCGTGCCGGTAACCGGCGGTGCGGGTGAACACGAGGACGCGGGCGGCCGGACCGCCCGGCGAAGGCGCGGCGGACGGTTCGGCCGACGGCCCACCGCATCCGCCGAGCGACAGCGCCAGGATCATCACGACGACCATCCGTCTGGCCACATCCCTCGATGGTAGAGACAGGGCACGATATGAGCGTGCCCACGCCACCGCCGCCCGAGGTCGTCGCACCGCACGACCACTCGCCCGAGGAGATCGAGTCGCGCGCGGAGCTCGACCTGCACCTGGCGCGCGGCACCCTCGCCGGCCTGACGGTGCAGGGGCTCGCGCTGGACGTCGACCCGCCCGACCTGTCCCGCGTCGACGTGGCCGGGGTGCTCTTCGTCGGCTGCACGTTCGCCTCGATCGAGGTGGCGGCCGGCCTGGTCGGGCGCGGCGCGCACGTCGTCCCGCGCTTCGTCGAGGTGCCCTACCCGACCATGCCGGCCCGGCTCTACACCGCCGAGGACCTGGCCGACGGGTTCCCCGGGCACGGCTTCGCCGGCATGTACGACACCGTGGTCTACGACCACTTCAAGGCGCACGGCGGGGCGTTGCCCGACGTGCGGGAGGCACTGGCCCAGCGGCTGCACGACAGCGGCATCGACAACGCGCTGGTCGACGAGACCAACGCATGGCTGCGTGGGCACGGACCGGCGTCGATCGTCGGCATCATGGGCGGGCACGCGCAGCCACGCGGCTCGGTGGCGTACCGCCTGGCCGCCACGCTGGGCTGGCAGCTCACCCGGGCCGGCCGGCTGGTCGTCACCGGCGGCGGCCCCGGCGTGATGGAGGCCGCCAACCTCGGCGCGTACCTGTCCGGCGACCCGCTCGACACCTTGACCGCGGCGATCGACCTGCTGGCCATCGCGCCGGACTTCCACGACCACGACCCCTACACCGCGGCGGCGCTGCAGGTGCGGGCGAAGTACCCGCGCGGCGGGGCCGGCGGCCTGTCCATCCCCACCTGGCTGTACGGCCACGAGCCGGCGAACCTCTTCGCCGGCCGGATCGCCAAGTACTTCTCCAACGCGATCCGCGAGGACACCATCCTGCGGCTGGCCCGCGGCGGCGTGGTGTTTGCCGCCGGCCGCGCCGGCACCATCCAGGAGGTGTTCCAGGCGGCGACGAAGACGTTCTACCTCACCGACGGCGGCAGCGGGCCGTACGTCTTCCTCGACGCGACGTTCTGGGGCGACGCCGTCCCCGGCCTGCTGCGCGACCTCCTGCGGATCACGCCGTCCGGAGACCAGTCCGGCCTCGTCCACGTCACCGACGACGTGGACGAGGCGGTCCGGCTACTTACCCAGGGCGGTACCGGCTGAGCGCAGGTCCTCGCACGCCTGCCGGACCCGGGTGGCCATGCCGGTCTCGGCGAGCTTGCCCCAGGTGCGCGGGTCGTAGGCCTTCTTGCTGCCCACGTCGCCGTCGACCTTCAGCACGCCGTCGTAGTTGGTGAACATGTGCCCGGCGGTGGGCCGGGTGAACGCGTACTGGGTGTCGGTGTCCACGTTCATCTTGACCACGCCGTAGTCCAGCGCCTCGCGGATCTCCGACAGCAGCGAGCCGGAACCACCGTGGAACACCAGGTCCAGCGGCTTGTCCTGGCCGGCCTTGGCGCCGACGGCGTCCTGGATCTGCTTGAGGATCTCCGGGCGCAGCTTGACGTTGCCCGGCTTGTAGACGCCGTGCACGTTGCCGAACGTCAGCGCCGCCAGGTACCGGCCCTTCTCGCCCAGTCCGAGCGCCTGGGCCAGCGCCAGCCCGTCCTCGGGCGTGGAGTACAGCTTCTCGTTGATCTCGTTGGCGACACCGTCCTCCTCGCCGCCGACCACGCCGACCTCGATCTCCAGGATCACGTGGGCCGCGGCGCACTCGGCGAGCAACTCCTCGGCGATGCGCAGGTTCTCGTCCAGCGGTACCGCCGAGCCGTCCCACATGTGCGACTGGAACAGCGGCGGCTCCCCGTTGGCCACCCGCTGCTTGGAGATGGCCAGCAGCGGCCGGACGAACCCGTCGAGCTTGTCCTTCGGGCAGTGGTCGGTATGCAGCGCGATGTTGACGCTGTACTTCCTGGCCACCTCGTGGGCGAACGCGGCCAGCGCCACCGCCCCGGTGACCATGTCCTTGACCGTCGGGCCGGACAGGTACTCGGCACCGCCGGTGGACACCTGGATGATGCCGTCGCTCTCAGCCTCGGCGAAGCCGCGGATCGCCGCGTTGAGGGTCTGGGACGAGGTGACGTTGATCGCCGGGTAGGCGAACGCGCCGGCCTTGGCGCGGTCGACCATCTCGGCGTAGACCTCGGGAGACGCGATAGGCATGGGACGCTCCTTGGTTGCGACGCGGAGTACGGCCTTCGTCGGCAGTATCCCGCATCGGGTAGGACCGGTGTCATCGTGGGTACCGGCGCACGGGTACCCCGGACAGCCCCGTACCGTAGACGCCGAAAGGGGGCGACGATGACCGAACCTGAGTTCTCCGATCCGGGCGCGAGCCTCGACCCGTCCGATCGGGACATCGAGGCGCCCGACGCCGACGCGCTGGAGCAGCGGACCCCGGTCGACCCGGCCCAGGCCGACCCGCGCCCGCAACCCAGCCGGAGCCTGGAGGCCCCGGACTGGGACGCGCTGGAGCAGGCCCAGATCGTCGAGCTGGACGAGGAGTACTAACCGCGCTTGCGGGCCTGGAGGGTGTAGGTCTGCGCCAGCCGCCACGGCCGGTCGGTCAGCCGCCATTCCCCGTGCTCGTCGCAGGTCATCCGGCCGGGCAGCGCATTCCACGGCACGCTGTCGTGCTCGTGCAGCATGGTGAGGTCGAGGCCGGCGTCCAGCAGCGCGGTCACCACCTCGCCGAGGCCGTGGTTCCACGTGTGCGTGACGTTCTGCGTGAACGCCACGTCGGTCGGGACGTAGGTGCCGGAGTCCTCCCAGACCAGCGGCTCCGGCCGCTCGAAGTAGGCGAACTCCACCGCGAGTACGCCGTCGTCGCGGGTCTCGTCGAGCGACCACAGCATCGGGTGCCCCTCCCGCAGGAACAGCCGCCCACCGGGGCGCAGCAGGGCGCTCACCACCCCGGCCCAGCGCCTGATGTCCGGCAGCCAGCACAGCGCCCCGATGCCGGTGTAGACCAGGTCGAAGGCGCCTGGTTCGAGCACCCGCGGCGCGTCGTACACGTCCGACTCGACGAAATCCACCCCCGCCCGCACCCGGGCGGCGAGGTCACGGGCCTGTTCCAGGGAGGCGGTGGAGAAGTCGAGCCCGGTCACCCGCGCGCCGAGGCGGTGCAGCGAGATGGTGTCGGTACCGACGTGGCACTGCAGGTGAACCGTGCGCAGACCGCCGACGTCGCCAAGCCGCGGCAGGTCGAACCGGACCACGTGGCTGAGGTAGGACGGGTCAGCCAGAAACCGGTCGAACGCGTAGCCGGGTGAGGCGGCGTGCGCCGGTGCCCGCTCGTCCCAGTTGGCCCGGTTGACCGTCCGATAGTCCGTCATCGGCACACCCTCGCACGCACCACACCGCCCCTCAACCGACTTCGCCGGCGCACGGGTCAGGTCGGCGTGACCACCTCGGGGAGCCTCAGCTGAACGAGAAGGCCGCGTACCCGACCACGCGTCCCGGATCGCCCCCGGTCTTGGCCGAGGTGCACCGGTCCAGCAGCCGCGCCCGCAGCCCCCGGTGCTGCGCCCAGCCGACTATGCCGCGCAACGCGAACACCCCGCACGCGTCCCGCGGTCCGATCCGCTCGGGCGCGAGGTCCAGCACCGACTGGGTGGTCCGGGCGTCCTGCGCGTCCGCCGCGGCCTCGGGCTGGTAGTGCGACAGGTCGGTGCTGCACAACAGGACCGCCTCCGGCCCGGCCGCCTCACCGATCGCGCTCAGCGTGACAACCATGTCGTCCACTGTGGAGTGTCCGACCGCCATCGGCAGGACCCGCAACCCGTCCGGCCGGCACCGCTGCAGGAACGGCAGCTGCACCTCCAGCGAGTGCTCTTGCACGAACGGCTGGTCCTCGACGCTGACGTGCCCGTCCCGCACGAGAACCCGGACGAGCTCGACGTCGATGTCCACGTCGCCGAGCGGGGTACGCCAGCGGGCCGTCGCCGGTACCGCGCAGCCACGCAGCGGCACGTAGTGCGCCGGTCCGAGAATCACCACCAGACCCTCACCCGGGCGGCGCAGCCGGGCGTACGTGTGGGCCGCGGTCGGCCCGGAGTAGCGCAGGGCTGCGTGCGGTACCACGTATGCCGGTGCCGGCCGGTCCGTCGCGGCCTCGGCGCCCGCCGCGGCGATCAACTGGTCCACGAGGGCGCGGAGCTCGCCCGGGTCGGCCGGGTAGAACCGGCCGGCGACGGCCGGCGGGCGCACCTGTTGCGGGATGGGGCGAGGGCTCTCGGCCATTCAGCGATCCGCTCTGCGATCATCCACGGTGATCGGTCTATCACAGTCGGCACTAGGCGCGGAATCGGCTCCCACGCCGTGGATTGCTCAGCTGGACCGGTACCCGCCGCCGGCCCCACGTGCCCGCGGTCCCGTCGTAGACGCCGGGAACCTGCTGTCCACAGTGGATACACGCGCCCGTGTCGGTCAGCTCGTACTGCCGGATGTCGTACCAGTCCCGCACCACGACCGCCACACCGCAGCCGGGACAGCGGGTGGTGCCGCCCTCGGGGTCGTGCACGTTGCCGGTGTAGACGTAGCGCAGGCCACGCTCCAGCGCGATGCGCCGGGCCATCCGCAGCGTCTCGGGTGGAGTACGCGGCACGTCGAGCATCTTGAAGTCCGGGTGGAACGCGGAGAAGTGCAGCGGCACGTCAGGCCCGAGGTGCTCGACGAACCAGTCGCACTCGGCCCGGATCTCGTCGGGCGCGTCGTTGTGCCCGGGGATGAGCAGCGTGGTGACCTCGAACCAGACGTCCGTGCCGCGCAGGTACTCCAGCGTCTCCAGCACGACCGGCAGCCGAGCGAAGGTGATCTTCTGGTAGAAGCTGTCGGTGAACGCCTTGAGATCGATGTTGGCGGCGTCCATGTGCCGGTAGAACTCCTCGCGGGGCGCGTGGTTCATGTAGCCCGCGCTCACCGCGACCGCCCGGATCCCGCGCGCGTGGCAGGCGTCCGCCACGTCCATCGCGTACTCCATGAAGATCACCGGGTCGTTGTAGGTGAACGCGACGCTGCGGCAGCCCAGCCGCTCCGCCTCGGCCGCCAGCGCCTCCGGCGATGCCGACGACGACAGGGTGTCGATCTCGCGGGACTTGGAGATGTCCCAGTTCTGGCAGAAGCGGCAGGCCAGGTTGCAGCCCGCGGTCCCGAAGGACAGGACGGGGGTACCGGGAAGGAAGTGGTTGAGCGGCTTCTTCTCCACCGGGTCCACGCAGAACCCGGAGGAGCGCCCGTAGGAGGCGAGCACGATCTGGTCCTCGACCCGGCCCCGCACGAAGCACAGCCCGCGCTGCCCCTCGCGCAGCTTGCAGGCGCGCGGGCAGACGTCGCACTGGATCCGCCCGTCCGCCAGCTCGTGCCAGTACCCCGTGGGCACGGTGTACGGGTCGGCGAGGCTCAGCGCGTCGGTCGCTTCGATCGGCTCGGCACTCATCAGTTACCCCGGGCTCCACGCTACGCCGCCGGTGCCCTCGCTGCCGAGGCCGGGATTGATCCGCGACGGTACCGTCGGCGCATGGACTGGAACCTGCGCCATTGCAGCCGCAAGGGGCACACCACCTACGCCCCGACCGAGGATGAGCTGCGGGCCCGGCTGCACACCGAGACGCCGCTCGGCGAGGCGTGGCGCTGCCTGCGCTGCGGGGACTACGTCCTCGGCCCGCCGAAGGGCAGCGGTCCGGCCGACGAGGCACCGGAGGTGCTGCGCGGCCGGGCGCTGCGCGACGCGGTGATCCTGCGCCTGTTGGCCGTCGAGCGGGGCGGCCGGGCCCTGCTCATCCTCGCCGCCGCGTACGGCATCTGGCGGTTCCGGGCGCACCAGGACGCCGTGCAGCGCGCGTTCAACGAGGACCTGCCGCTGCTGCGGCCGCTGGCCGAGAAGCTGCACTACAACCTCGACGAGTCCGCGATCGTGCACACGCTGCGCTCGGTGATCGAGGCCCGGACCAGCACGCTCGCGGCCGTGGCGGTCGGCCTGCTGGTCTACGGCCTCCTGCAGATCGTCGAGGCGGTCGGGCTGTGGCTGCTCCAGCGCTGGGGCGAGTACTTCGCCGTGGTGGCCACGTCGCTGGGCATCCCGATCGAGATCTACGAGCTGGTGGAGAGGGTCACCGTGTTCCGGGTGGGCGCCCTGGTGCTCAACATCGCGGCGGTGATCTACCTGTTGCTGACCAAGCGGCTGTTCGGGCTGCGGGGCGGCAAGGCCGCCCACGAGGCGGCCCGGCACGAGGCGAGCCTGCTGGAGGTCGAGGAGGCCAGCGCGATGCCCGCCCACCACGCTCACGCCCAGCCGGTACCCTGATCGGTCGTGGACACCGCCCAGAAGTTCCAGGCCCTGTCAGACGGCCTGGGTAGCCTGCTCAACGCCACGGAACTGATCCGCACCGTCGGGCTGTTCGGGATCTGGGCGATCATCTTCGCCGAGACCGGCCTGCTGGTGGGCTTCTTCTTCCCCGGCGACTCGCTGCTGTTCCTCGCCGGCGTCGCCGCCTCCCCGGTGGCCGACCACATCCCCGGGCTCGGCAACACCCACCTGCCGATCGTGGCGCTGCTGATCGTGACGCCGGCATGCGCGATCGTCGGCGCCCAGCTCGGGCACTGGTACGGGCGCCGGTACGGGCCCCGCCTGTTCGCCCGGCCCAACTCGCGCCTGTTCAAACAGGAGTACGTGGACAAGGCGGAGACGGTACTGATCCGCTTCGGGTCGGCGAAGGCGATCGTGCTGGCCCGGTTCATCCCCATCGTCCGGACCTTCATGAACCCGGTGGCCGGCGTGCTGCGGGTACCGACCGGGCGGTTCCTGCTCTGGAACGTGATCGGCGGGATCATCTGGACCGACGGCATCCTGCTCGCCGGGTACTACCTGGCCCGGCAGATCATCAAGATCATCCCACCCGACAAGATCGACCTGTACATCCTGCCGGCCGTCGTGGTGATCGTGATCATCTCGGTGATCCCGATCCTGGTGGAGATCCTGCGGACCCGCCGGGACCGGCGCCGGACCATCGCCGCCGCAGCGGCGGCGTCCGAACCCTCTGACGACGCTGTCATCCGGTGACGGCTTCGCCCCGGGCCAGCGCCTGGTAGGTCTCGCCCACCACCGCATTGGTCGCCGAGGCGCACGTCGGCGAAGTCAGGCCGGTCCAGCCAGATACCGGCGCCGGTCACCCAGCAGGTGTCGGCGTCCGGTACCCGGGCGGACAGGTTTCCGCCGGAGCCCACCACGAGGCCGGCGGAGACCGCGGAGCAACCCGCATGAGCGAGCTGATCCCGGAGATCACCGGCGACGTGGTTGGGCACCCGTCAGCGGGCGGCCTTCTTGGTGGCCCGCTTGCGGGGCGGCGTGAGCAGGTCGGCGATCGCGCCGATGGCCGAGGGCACCAGGCGGTAGTACGCCCAGACCCCCCGCTTCTCCCGCTCCAGCAGCCCGGCCTCGGTCAGGATGCGGAGGTGATGGCTCACGGTCGGCTGTGACAGGCCGAGCGGCGCGGTCAGGTCGCACACGCACGCCTCGCCCTCAGGCGCCGACTGGATGAGACTGAGCAGCCGGAGCCGGGCCGGGTCGGCGAGTGCCTTCAGCACTCCCGCCAGGCGCTCGGCGTCCGCGCGCTCAATCGGCTCGCCGTGCAGCGGCGAGATCGCAGGCAAAGTAGTTTCGGCCAACGCTGTTCCCACGTGTTCCATCCTTCCACCAACAGCATTGATTCGCCTGCATATACGCAGGTCCGAATCGGCAATTTTTTCAGACCACGAGGCCGAGGTCGGTCAGCGAATAGGCGGATCTGTACTCCAGCCCTGCGGACCTGATGGCGTCCCCCGCGCCGCGATCGACGATGACCGCGACACCGACGACGCCTGCGCCCGCGTCCCGTAGTGCGTCCACTGCTGTCAGCACACTCACCCCCGTTGTGGACGTGTCCTCGACGGCGAGGACCTGCCGCCCGGACACCTCCGGACCCTCAATCCGCCGTTGCAGGCCGTGCGTCTTCGTTGACTTACGGACCACAAAGGCGTCCAGGTCACGGCCCTGGGCGGCCGCGACGTGCAGCATCGCGCCGGCCACCGGATCGGCCCCCAGGGTCAGTCCACCGACCGCGGAGTAGTCCCAGTCCGCGGTCAGGTCGAGCAGGACCCGGCCGATGAGCGGCGCAGCCGCATGGTGCAACGTGACTCGACGTAGGTCGATGTAGTAGTCAGCTTCCCGACCTGACGACAGAATGACCCGACCGGGTACCACCGCCAGGGCGGTGATGAGTTTGCATAGGTCGTCACGGTCGGTCATGGCTTGAGGGTACTTGGAGCTGGCCATGGCCTGCTGGCCGGCCCGGCTGTGGCGGACGTTACCCTCGCGACCCACCCGGTCCGGTCAGCGGCCACTCGCCCGCAGGAGCAGCACCCGGGGCCCGTACTTCAGGGCCAACCGGGCGGTCTTGTACCGCCAGTCCGGTACGCTCACCAGCCGCCCGCGGCGCAGGTCGCGCAGCCCGTCCCGGACCAGGTCGTCGGCGGAGAGCCAGAGCCACTTCGGGATCTTGCCGGCGTTGATCCCGGCGCGCTGGTGGAACTCGGTGCGGGTGTACCCGGCGCAGAGCGCCATCACCCGGACCCCGCGCCGGCGGACGGCGAGCCCGACCGACTGGCTGAAGTTGGTCACCCACGCCTTGCTCGCCGAGTACGTCGAGCCGGGCATGACGAGGAAGGACGCGATGGACGAGACATTGATCACGTCGCCGCGCCCGCGCTCGACCATTCCGGGCAGCGCCGCGCGGGTCAGCCGCAGTACCGCAGTGACGTTGAGCGCCAGCAACCGGTCGAGGTCCTCGGCGCTGGCCTGCAGGAACGACCTGTTCAGTCCGATGCCCGCGTTGTTGACCAGCAGCTCGACGGGGTCGGTGGGGTCGGCGAGGCGCTCCTCGACCGCAGCGCGGCCCTCCGGCGTGGTGAGGTCGGCCGGCAGCGGGATCGCGGTCACCCCGTGCGCCCCGGCCAGCTCCTCACCATGTTTGGCCAGGCGCGCCGCGTCCCGGGCGACGAGCACGAGGTCATGGCCCTCGGCGGCCAGCGCGCGGGCGAACGCCGCCCCGATGCCGGCGGTCGCCCCGGTGATCAAGGCCGTGCTCACGGGCTACCTCCGCGGGTTGGGGTGGGCCGCGCCGGCCCGGGCCGCCCCGCGAAGGGGATCGCCCGGGGCCGGGTCGACCGGATTCTATGCCGGCGGTTGTCCCTCGGCCGGCGGTTTGGGCCGCTCGGGCTCGCCCGGCGGCTGCGGTGCCGGCGGCTCGGCGCCTTCCGGCTCGGCCGGCGGCGGGATAGTGGTCGGCGGTTCCGCGGCCGGCGGCTCGGCGGCCGGTGGTGCCGGCGGGGTGGCCGGCGCGGGCGGCGGGGCGACCGGGACGGGCGGGTAGCCCGGCACGGTCGGGTAGGCCAGCTCGGTCATGCCGGTGTCGGGGCCGCCGCGGCCGCGCCGGAAGAACGCGTTGGACGCGGGCAGCGCGAGCAGGATGATCGAGATCAGGGCCGCGATCACCGCGAGCGCGATGAGCGTGCCGAACGCCGGGCCCGACCAGGACGGGAACGCGTCCTCGACGGCCTTGTTGAACGTGGCCGTGTCGACGCCGTCCGGGTTGCGCGTGCCGGTGGTGACGGTCGGGTTGCCGCGCCCGAGCGAGAGCGCGCCGAAGCAGCCGAAGCAGAGGACGACCAGCCCGTTGAACACCCAGCTGATGATCCGGGCGACGTTGGATCCGCGCAGGTCCAGCAGGCCGAGCACGACCTCGCCGACGGCGACCAGCAGGAAGACCACCGCCACGATGGTGAAGAACACCTGGACGCCGGCGGCGATCTGGTCGGGCTTGGGCGGCGGCGCGGTGTAGGCGGCGCGCGCCGCGTCGGCCACCGGGCCCATGGTGGCGAAGACGACGATGGCGATCGCGACGCACAGCACGGCCGCAAGGATCATCAGGTACCCGGCGGCGGTCGTGACACCCGGCCGCTGCCGGGCGCCCGGCTCAGTTACGGACAAGGTAATCCCTCCCTGGGTTTACTTCGCGCACACGCTAGCGGTCCCCGCCGACGCCCGCGAGCCGGCGCGCTTTACCCAGCGGTCACGGTGAGCCCGTCCTTGTCCGCGCCGAGTTCGACCACCACCCGGTCACCGTCGCGCACCTCGCCGGACAGCAGCGCCTTGGCCAGCCGGTCGCCGATCGCCGACTGGACCAGCCGGCGCAGCGGTCGGGCACCATAGATCGGGTCGTACCCGTGGCTGGCCAGCCAGTCCCGCGCGGCGCCGGTCACCTCAAGGCTCAGGCGGCGGTCGGACAGCCGCCGGGCCAGCCGCTCGAGCTGGATGTCCACGATCAGCTTCAGGTCGACGTCGGTCAACGCGTGGAACACCACGATGTCGTCGAGCCGGTTGAGGAACTCGGGCTTGAAGCTGCTGCGGACCACCGCCATTACCGCGTCGCTGCGCTGCTCGTCGGTCAGCGTCGGGTCGGCGATCACGTGTGAGCCCAGGTTGGAGGTCAGGATCAGGATCGCGTTGCGGAAGTCGACGGTGCGACCCTGGCCGTCGGTGAGCCGGCCGTCATCCAGTACCTGCAACAGCACATCGAACACGTCCGGGTGGGCCTTCTCCACCTCGTCGAGCAGGATCACCGAGTACGGGCGCCGCCGGACCGCCTCGGTGAGCTGGCCGCCCTCCTCGTATCCGACGTACCCGGGCGGGGCACCGACCAGCCGGGCCACCGAGTGCTTCTCGGCGTACTCGCTCATGTCGATGCGTACCATCGCCCGCTCGTCGTCGAACAGGAACTCCGCGAGAGCCTTGGCCAGCTCGGTCTTGCCGACGCCGGTGGGGCCGAGGAAGAGGAACGAGCCGGTGGGCCGGTCCGGGTCGGCGACCCCGGCGCGCGCCCGGCGCACCGCGTCGGCGACCGCCGTGACCGCCTCGGCCTGGCCGACCACCCGGGATCCCAGGGACTCTTCCATGCGCAGCAGCTTTGCGGTCTCGCCCTCCATCATCCGGCCGGCCGGGATGCCGGTCCACGAGGAGATCACGGCGGCGATGTCGTCGACGCCGACCTCCTCCTTGAGCATGGCGCCGTCGGCCTGCAGCACGGTCAGCTCCGCTTCGGCGTCGGCCAGCTCCCTGGTCAGCGCCGGGATCCGCCCGTACCGCAGCTCGGCCGCGCGGCCCAGGTCGCCGTCGCGCTCGGCCCGCTCGGCCTCGCCGCGCAGCGCCTCGAGCTGCTCCTTGGCCGTGGAGATCTTGGTGATGTGCTCCTTCTCGTTACGCCACCGCTCGGACAGCGCGGAGAGCTGCTCGCGCCGGTCGGCCAGCTCCTTGCGCAGCCGCTCCAGGCGCAGCGCCGAGGCCTCGTCGGGCTCCTTGGCCAGCGCCATCTCCTCGATCTCCAGGCGGCGTACCGCCCGCTCGATCTCGTCGACCTCCACCGGCCGGGAGTCGATCTCCATGCGCAACCGGGACGCGGCCTCGTCGACCAGGTCGATCGCCTTGTCCGGCAGGAACCGGTCGGCGATGTACCGGTCGGAGAGCGTGGCCGCGGCGACCAGCGCGGCGTCGGTGATCCGTACCCCGTGGTGCACCTCGTAGCGCTCCTTCAGGCCGCGCAGGATGCCGATGGTGTCCTCGGTGGACGGTTCGCCGACGTAGACCGGCTGGAAGCGCCGCTCCAGCGCGGGGTCCTTCTCGATGTGCTCGCGGTACTCGTCGAGCGTGGTCGCGCCGACCATGCGCAGCTCGCCGCGGGCCAGCATGGGCTTGAGCATGTTGCCGGCGTCCATCGAGCCCTCGGCCTTGCCGGCGCCGACGACGGTGTGCAGCTCGTCGAGGAACGTGATGATCTGGCCGTCGCTGGACTTGATCTCCTCCAGTACGCTCTTGAGCCGCTCCTCGAACTGGCCGCGGAACTGCGCGCCGGCCACCATGGCGCTCAGGTCGAGGGCGACCAGGCGCTTGTCGCGCAGGGATTCCGGCACGTCGCCGGCCACGATGCGCTGGGCCAGGCCCTCCACGATCGCGGTCTTGCCGACGCCGGGCTCGCCGATCAGGACCGGGTTGTTCTTGGTACGCCGGGAGAGCACCTGGATCACCCGGCGGATCTCCGCGTCCCGGCCGATCACCGGGTCCACCTTGCCCTCCCGCGCCCGCGCGGTCAGGTCGACGCTGTACTTCTCCAGCGCCTGGTACTGCTGCTCGGGGTCGGGGCTGGTGACCCGCCGGTTCCCACCGCGGATCTGGGGGAACGCCGCGACCAGCGACTGCTCGGTTGCGCCGGCGCTCTTCAACAGCTGGGAGACCGGGCCGCCGACCTGGGCCAGCCCGGCGAGCAGGTGCTCGGTCGAGACGTACTCGTCGCCGAGCGGGCGGGCGATCTGCTCCGCCGCGTTGATCGCGTTGGCGAACTCGCGGGAGAGGTTCGATTCGGCGACCGACGACCCGCGCGCCGCGGGCAGGCTCTCCACTGCCCGGACCGCCGCTCGGCGCAGGTCGGCGGGGTTGGCACCGACCGCGCGCAACAGTCCGGTGGCGGTGGACCCGCCGGTGTCCAGCAGCGCGAGCAGCAGGTGCCACGGCTCCACGACGGCGTGGCCCCGCTGGGGTGCCGTCGCGACCGCGGAAGTGATCACCTCACGGCTCTTGGTGGTCAGGCGCTCGGCGTTCATCTGCTCCCCTGGCTCTCATGCGATTCGACCGGGTTGAGTCTACTGCGCTCAACTCTCGGCGGCGAGCCCGGGCGGGGGCGGCGCGACTGCCGGCGGGCGCGACCCGCCGGCGGTCATTGACAGAAGTGCATGAACCATTTAGAAACTTTCCTAAATATTCTTTCCGCCCGACCCCGCCCGGTGCCACCCGAGGAGACCGACATGAAACGCCTCCGCGCCCTCTCGCTAGGCGTCGCGGGCCTGCTGGCCGGCGGCGTACTGATGACGGCCAGCATCGCCACGGCGGCGACCAACCTGGTCACCAACCCCGGCTTCGAGTCCGGCCTGTCCGGCTGGGCGTGCAGCGGCGGGAGTACGGTCGCCTCGCCGGTACACAGCGGGGCAGCGGCCCTGTCCGGCGCGGTGAGCAACAGCGATACCGCCCAGTGCACGCAGAACGTCGCGGTGGTCGCGGGCGCGCAGTACACGCTGTCGGCGTGGGTACAGGGCAACTACGTGTACCTCGGGGTCACCGGCGCAGCGTCGACCTGGACCCCGGGCGGCAGCGGGTGGACCCAGCTCACCTTCACCTTCACCGCCACATCCGGCAGCGCGCAGATCTACCTGCACGGGTGGTACGCGCAGGGGCGGTACCTCGCCGACGACGTATCGCTGACCGGACCGGGCGGGACGGTCACGGTACCGCCGACGCCGACCGGCCTGACCGTCACCGGTACCACCTCGTCGAGCGTGTCGCTGTCGTGGAACGCCTCGGCGGGCGCGACCGGCTACAAGGTGTACCGCGGCACCAGCGTCACCACGGTCACCGGTACCTCGGCGACCATCTCCGGGCTGACCCCGAGCACCACCTACAGCTTCACGGTCAGCGCGACCAACTCGGCCGGGGAGTCGGCGAAGTCCGGCGCGGTCTCGGCGACCACCGGCTCCGGCACCGGCACACCTCCGCCGGCACCCACCGGGCTGCGGGCCACCACGATCGGCCCGACGAGCGTCTCCCTGGCGTGGAACGCCTCGACCGGCGCCACCGGCTACAAGGTGTACCGCGGCACCAACGTCACCACGGTCACCGGTACCTCCGCGACGATTTCCGGGCTGAACGCGGCGACCACCTATACCTTCACGGTCAGCGCGACCAACGCGGCCGGTGAATCCGCGAAGTCCGCGCCGCTGACCGTCTCCACCCCGGGCGACGACCCGCCGCCACCCGGCGGCTCGCCGCGGTCCTGGCCCTACATCGACATCACCATGCCCACCCCGACCCTGGCGGACGTGGCCCGGGCGACCGGCCAGAAGTTCTTCACGCTCGCGTTCATCATCGGCAGCAGCGCCGGCTGCGTACCATCGTGGGGCGGGCAGGCCGACCTCACCGACGCGCGGGTCAGCCGGGAGATCAGCGACCTGCGGGCGCTCGGCGGCGACGTGGCGGTCGCCTTCGGCGGGGCGCTGGGCCCGTACATCCAGCAGGTCTGCCCGACCCAGGCGGCGCAGGTCGGGTTGATCGAGAAGGTGATGGACACCTTCAACATCCGGCACATCGACTTCGACATCGAAGCCTCGGTGGACATCACCACGATGAACAAGGCGATCGCCCAGGTGCAGCGGGAGCGGTCGGGCACCGTGGTCAGCTACACGCTGATGGTGCAGAGCGACGACTTCGGGCTCAACCCGGCGCTCGGTACCGACGTCCTGAAGAACGCCAAGGCCAACGGCGTCAACGTGGGCATCGTCAACCCGATGACCATGGACTTCGGCTCCTCCCGGCCGTGGGGCGACGCGGTGATCACGGCGGCGCAGTCCACGCTGGGCCAGATGGCGCAGATCTGGCCGGAGAAGAGCTCGGCCGCGCTCCATCGCATGCTCGGGGTGACCCCCATGATCGGGCGCAACGACACCGGGCCGATCTTCGGCATCGCCGACGCCCAGAAGCTGATCGGGTGGGCCAACACCAACCACATCGGGCTGGTCGCGTTCTGGTCGGTCGGCCGGGACAACGGTGGCTGCCCGGGCGGTCCGGTGTCTCCGACCTGCAGTTCGATCAGCCAGTCGCAGTACCAGTTCACCAAGATTTTCGGCGGCTTCACCGGGTAGCCGCCGGCAGCTAGCGGGCCGGGCCCGGGACGCCCGGATCCCGGCCCGCTAGCGACAACCGTAAATGACCGGGTGGAGTCTTCCGCTTACCGGTTCTCACCAGCTACGGTGGCGCCACCCAGCGGGTTACCCGTCCTGCTTGGCACAGGAGCGGCATGAGCGTGCAGCAGATATTCCGTGGCTTCGCCAATCCGGTGGACCCCACGCCAAACGAGCTGCGCGCCTGGGCCTACCACCCGGACACCATCCCGCTGTCGAGCATGCCGCCCGACTGGGACCTGCTGGTTTCCGGGGACCATCTGATCCTCACGCTCTTCGACCTGGCGCTGGATCGCAACTGCCCGGCGCGCCGGTTCGCGCTGCACTGCCTGTACATCTACGCCGCCGACGGCATCCGGACCAGCTTCCGGGCCCATCCCAAGCGGCGGCTGCGCAAGATGGTGGAACAGGCCGAGCAGGAGGGCGACGAGCTGATCCGGATCTGGGCGCACAACGCCCGCATGCTGCTGGCCCGGCCCGAGCTGTTCGACTACCACGACTGGTGCGAGGGCGGGCTGGTGCGCCAGCCCCGGCGCCTGGGCTGAGCCGCGGCCGCGCTCGCCGGGCGGGCGCGCGAAGCTTCGAGATCTTGGACGCCTCCCTCCCCGCAGGGGGGTACCAGCGTCCAAGATCTCCGTCAAGGGCCGGGTGGCGTCCGGGACTCGGGGAGGGTGATGAGCCGGGCGATGCGCCGCTCGGCGTCGAGCAGCCGCAGGGCCCGGGCGAGCGTACCGGTGTGGATCGTGGTCTCGCCGCGCTGGAACATCAGCGCGAGCGCGTCGCGGAGCTGGGCGGCGTGGGCGGCCAGCTTCTGCGCGGCGACCAGCGCTCGGTAGGTGTCCTCGGTACGGGCCGGGTTGATCCGCCCGAGGCAGTCCACCACCGTCAGGTAGTTGTCCACCACATCGGCTTCGGCGCTGGTCAACGCCGGCATCCGGGCGAGGTCGTCCATGTCAGCCGGCCGGACGCTCGTCCCGGACCGGGAGGAGCCGGTCGACGAGCCCGTAGGCCAGGGCGTCCGGCCCGGTCAGGATGGTCTCGCGGTCGATGTCGCGGCGGATCCGTTCGGCGCTCTGGCCGGTGTGCCGGACCAGGATCTCCTCCATCACCGTGCGGGTCCGCAGCAGCTCGCGGGCCTGGATCTCCAGGTCGCTCGCCGGCATCTGGCTGGCCGCCATCTCCGGCTGGCGCAGGACCACCCGCGCGTGGGGCAGCATCATGCGCTTTCCCGGGGTACCGGCGGCCAGCAGCACCGCCGCGAAGGAGGCGACTTGGCCGAGGCAGACGGTACGCACGTCGTTGGTGAGAAACCGCAGCGTGTCGTAGACGATCATGATCGCACTGGCCGAGCCGCCGGGGGTGTTGAGGTACAGGGCGATGTCCCGCTCGGGCCGGTCGTGGTCGAGGTAGAGCAACTGGCCCACCACATCGTTTGCGGCCGCGTCGTCGACGGTGGTACCGAGGAAGACGACCCGTTCGCTGAGCAGCTTTGAGTAGGGGTCCATCAGGTACTCGCCCCGGCTGGTGCGCTCGACGATGCTGGGCAGCGCGTTCCGATCGCTCATCGGGACCTCCAGGCGTCCGTGCACAACGTACGTTCTGTACAGAACTTATCATGACCTGATGGTGTACGAGGTCCCGGTGACGCGGGCGCGCGCGGAGTTCGCGGACCTGCTGAACCGCGTGGTCTACGGCGGGGAACGGGTGGTCCTGACCCGGCACGGCAAGCCGATCGCCGCGCTCGTGTCGGCGGCGGACCTCGACCGCCTCGAAGACGCCGACCAGGAACGCTCGGCGCCGGTGATCCGGCTGTCCAGCGATCCGCCCGGCCGGCTCGCTCCGACGGACCCGCCGGCCCACCGGCGCCTGGACATCGCCGCCGAGTACCGGCCGCCTGGCCGCGACAACCGCCCCGGCGGCCGGGGCTAGCAGCCCGCGCGGTCAGCCCGCCGGAAGCGGCCCGCGCCACCGGCCCGCCCGATGCGGCCCGGGCCGGGCCGCTAGCCGGTTTCGCCGGGCCGGCGCGGCTTCCACACGACCAGCGCGGTGGTGGTGTCCCGGGTGCGTACCAGGTCGCGCCGGCCGTAGGTGATCATGCCTTCCAGCTCCTGGATCCGGCGGTGCGCCGCGGCCAGCGCCGCCTCCAGGTCCAGGACCCGCTGCTGCAGGTCGCCGACGAACTGCTCCAGCCCGATGATCCGCTTGATGCCGGCCAGGTTGACGCCGTCCTCCTGGCTCAGCCGCTGGATCTCCCGGAGCAGCTCGACGTCGCGGGCGCTGTAGCGCCGCCCGCCGCCGGCGGTCCGGCCGGGCTGAACCAGCCCCAGCCGGTCGTACTGGCGCAGCGTCTGCGGATGCATGCCGGCCAGCCGGGCGGCCACCGAGATCATCAACACCTTGGTGTCGGAGGCGTGCTCGATCGAGATGAAGTACCGGTCAGCCATGACGTACCTGCCGTTCGATGTGCTCGCGCGGGGCGCGTGGTGCCGCCTGTGCGTATTCGTCCAGCGCCTTGCGGGCGACCTCGGGGAGGTCCCGGGGCACCACGATCTCGACCGTGACCAGCAGGTCGCCGTGGGTACCGTCGCGGCGCGGTACGCCCTTGCCCCGCACGCGCAGCGTGCGGCCGCTCGGGGTACCGGGTGGCACCCGCAGGGTCACCGAACCGTCCAGGGTCGGTACGGCCAGGTCGACCCCGTGCACCGCCTCCGGGAACGTGATCGGCACCGCGAGGGTGAGATCGTCGCCGACCCGGCCGAACAGGTTGTCCTCCCGCACCTTGATCAGCACGTACAGGTCGCCCGCCGGACCGCCCCGGGCCCCCGGCTCGCCCCGCCCCGACAGCCGGATCCGCTGCCCGTCGGCCACCCCGGCGGGGATCCGCACGTTGAGCGTGCGGGTCTTGGTGACCCCGCCGGTACCGAGGCACTCCGGGCACTTGACGTCGACGATGGTGCCGACGCCCTGGCACTCCCGGCACGGCTCGGAGAAGCTGAACGAGCCCTGGTTGATCGTGGTCAGCCCCACGCCCTGGCAGACCGGGCAGGTACGCGGTACCGACCCGGGCTTGGCCCCGCTGCCGTGGCAGGTGTCGCACACCCCGGGGGCGCGCAGGGTCAGCGGCAGGGTGGCGCCGTTGACCGCGTCCCGGAAGTCGAGCAGGACCTCGGCTTCCACGTCCCGGCCGCGGCTGGGGCTCCGGCGGGCCGCGCCGCGCCCGCCGCCGGAGAAGATCGAGCTGAACAGGTCGGAGAACCCGGCCCCGCCGAAGCGCCGGTCACCGGCGGTGGCGGTGCTGGCCGCCGAGTCACCGAAGATGTCGGACAGGTCGAACGGGGTACCGCCGCCCCCGCCCCGCGCGCCCCGCCGGAACGCACCGGAGCCGAAGAGCTGGCGCATCTCGTCGTACTCTTTGCGCTTCTTGTCGTCGGAGAGCACGTCGTAGGCCTCGGACACGGCCTTGAACCGGTCCTCCGCGACGTCGTTGCCCGGGTTGTGGTCAGGGTGCAGCTCGCGCGCGAGTTTCCGGTACGCCTTCTTGATGTCGTCGGCCGAGGCGGACTTGCTCACGCCGAGTACCGCGTAGAAGTCCTTCTCCAGCCAGTCCTTGGAACTCATCGCTGTGCCACCCCCTCCCCTTGTGCCGTCCGGGCCGCTGGCGTTCACTCCGGGTCGGCGACGGCCACCAGGGCGGCGCGCAGCAGCCGGTCACCCAGCAGGTACCCCCGGCGCAGAACCTCCGCACAGGTCGGCTCGGTGACGTCCGCCGACGTCTGGTGTGCCACCGCCTCGTGCCTCGTCGGGTCGAACGCGTCCCCCTTCTCCCCGAAGGGCGTGAGCCCGAACTTGGTCAACGCGTTGATCAGCTGCTCGGCCACCGAGCCGAACGGACCGACCAGGTCGCCGTGATCGCGGGCCCGGTCGATGTCGTCGAGCACCGGCAGGAGCGCGGTGAGTACCGCCGCGACCGCCTGCTCGGTGACCAGGCCCCGGTCGCGGTCGACCCGCTTGCGGTAGTTGGCGTACTCGGCGGTGATCCGCTGCAGGTCGCGGGTCAGCTCGTCGACGTCGCCGCGCAGCGCCTCCAGCTCCGCGCCGAGCGGACCGGGCGAGTCGTCGGCCTCGATGTCCACCTTCTCGGCGGACACCTCGACCGGCGCCTCGGCCGCCTCGGCCTCCGCCGCCTCCGGCTCGGCCTTGGCCGGCGGTGTCGCGCCGGGGTCCTTCACCTTGCGCTTGTCGCGGATGACCACGGCCGGCCGCTCCTCGTCCTCCCGCTTGGCGGCCTTCTCGGCCGGCGCGGGAGCGGTCTCCCGGGCCGCCTCGTCGCCGGTGTCCTCGGCGGGCGCCGAGACCGAGGTCTCCACGCCCGCCGACTCCGTACCGTCAATCTTGCGTTCAGTCACTTCTTGTCGCCCTCGTCGACGATCTCCGCGTCCACCACGTCGTCACCGCCGCCGGCCGCGGTCGGACCCGCGGCACCTGGACCCGGCTGCTCACCGGCCGCGCCCGCCTGCGGGTTTTGCGCGTACAGCAGGGAACCGGCCTTCTGCGACGCCGTCGCCAGCTTCTCGTGCGCGGACCGGATCTTCTCGATGTCGGTACCGCCGAGCGCGCTGCGCAGCTCGCCGAGCGCCTCGTTGATCTCGTCCTTGGCGTCGCCGGGCAGCTTCTCGCCGCTCTCGGCGAGGAACTTCTCGGTCTGCCACTGGAGCTGCTCGGCCAGGTTGCGGGTCTCCGCCTCCTCGCGGCGCCGCTTGTCCTCCTCGGCATGCTCCTGGGCGTCGCGCATCATCCGCTCGATGTCATCCTTGGGCAGCGCGGAGCCGCCGGTGATGGTCATCTTCTGTTCCTTGCCGGTACCCAGGTCCTTGGCGTGCACGTTGACGATGCCGTTGGCGTCGATGTCGAAGGTGACCTCGATCTGCGGCACCCCACGCGGGGCCGGGGGCAGGCCGGTCAGCTCGAACGTGCCGAGCTTCTTGTTGTAGGCCGCGATCTCCCGCTCGCCCTGGAAGACCTGGATCAGCACGGACGGCTGGTTGTCGTCGGCCGTGGTGAAGATCTCCGAACGCTTGGTCGGGATGGTGGTGTTGCGCTCGATCAGCTTGGTGAAGATGCCGCCCTTGGTCTCGATGCCCAGGCTCAGCGGGGTCACGTCGAGCAGCAGGACGTCCTTGACCTCGCCCTTGAGCACGCCGGCCTGCAGCGCGGCACCCACCGCGACGACCTCGTCGGGGTTGACGCCCTTGTGCGGCTCCTTGCCGGTGAGCTGCTTGACCACGTCGGACACGGCCGGCATCCGGGTCGAGCCGCCGACCAGGATCACGTGGTCGATGTCGGCGAGCTTGACGCCGGCGTCCTTGATCGCCTGCGCGAACGGGCCCTTGCAGCGGTCGAGCAGGTCCTGCGTCATCCGCTGGAACTCCGACCGGCTGAGCGCGACATCCAGGTGCAGCGGGCCGGACTCCCCGCCGCCGGTGATGTAGGGCAGGTTGATGCTCGTGGTCGTCGCGGCGGACAGCTCGATCTTGGCCTTCTCGGCCGCCTCGCGCAGCCGCTGCATGGCCATCTTGTCCTTGGACAGGTCCACGCCGTACTGGCCGCGGAACGTCTTGACCAGGTGGTCGATGACCCGCTCGTCCCAGTCGTCACCGCCGAGGTGGTTGTCACCGCTGGTCGCCTTGACCTCGATGACCCCCTCGCCGATCTCCAGCAGGGAGACGTCGAAGGTGCCGCCGCCGAGGTCGAAGACCAGGACGGTCTGCTCCTTGGTGCCCTTGTCCAGCCCGTACGCGAGCGCGGCCGCGGTCGGCTCGTTGACGATCCGCAGGACGTTGAAGCCCGCGATGTCGCCGGCCTCCTTGGTGGCCTGGCGCTGGGCGTCGTTGAAGTAGGCGGGCACGGTGATCACCGCGTCGGTGATGGTCTCGCCCAGGTAGGCCTCGGCGTCCCGCTTGAGCTTCATCAGCACCCGCGCGGAGATCTCCTGCGGGGTGTACTTCTTACCGTCGATGTCGATGGACCAGTTGGTACCCATCTCACGCTTGACGGAGCGGATGGTCCGGTCCGGGTTGGTCACCGCCTGACGCTTGGCGACCTCACCGACGAGCACCTCACCGTTACGGGCGAACGCGACGATCGACGGCGTCGTCCGCGACCCTTCGGCGTTCGCGATGACGGTGGGCTCGCCACCCTCAAGAACGCTGACCACAGAGTTGGTCGTTCCGAGGTCGATGCCGACCGCACGTGCCATGTTCACATCCCCTAGCTCGATCATGCTGTTAGGTGGGTCAGGTTGAGCGGACCCGGCTCAATACTGACACGAGTCCGGCCAGTCGCAAAACGGGGTTGAGTCTATGCGGCGCAAGTGGCGACTCGCGCGTTGGCTAGCGGGATAGATGGCCATCGGGCACGCTCTTACTGTGAGCAGGCGCGTGGCTCCGGGTAGCCGCACCGATGAGGTGGCGACCCCACCGGAACCCACCGAAGCACCCGCCGGACCCGACCCCAGTCCGGCGGCGGCCGTCGGTGTGGATCCGTCCGCCGACGCTGCCGAACCGGCGCCCGCCGCCGAGCCAGGTCCCACGATAGAAGGCCCGGAACCCGCCGGCGACCAGGACGGCACCGACCCGGACCCGGCGGCCAACGAGGCCAACGAGGCCAACGAGGCCGACCTGGAAGCCGACGCGGATCCCGGCGCCGACGGCGACGGGGCGGCGGACCCCGACGCCGAGGCCGGCGCGGACAGCGCGGCGGCCCCGCAGGCCGGCCCGGATCCGGAGAACGGCCCGGTGGCGGTCGGCCTCGACGTGACCTGGACGACGGACGTGGCGCCGCTGCCCCCTCGCGAGTCGCCGCTGGTCGTATCGCTGCACAAGGTGCGGGCCGAGCTGGGCTCGGTGCGGTTCCCCCTGGAGGTGCCGGGTGCCGGCGCGGCCGCCCGCTCGGCGCGGATGCTGGCCACGCAGCTCGACGATTACCTGCTCCCGCGGCTCAGCCGGCTCGACGCGCCGATGCTGGTGGTCGTCGGGGGCTCCACCGGTGCCGGCAAGTCCACCCTGATCAACAGCCTGGTCCGGGCTCCGGTCAGCCCGGCCGGCGTGCTCCGGCCGACGACGCGGGCACCGGTACTGGTCAGCGCGCCGGGTGACACCCGCTGGTTTCTCGGCACCGAACCGGGTTCCGCCCTGGCCGAGCAGTCCGATCCGCACCTGCTGCCGGGCCTCACCCGGACCACCGGCCTGCGGGCCGAGCCCGGCATGCTCCGGGTGATCTCGGCGCCCGGCCTGCCGCGCGGCCTCGCCCTGCTCGATGCGCCAGACCTGGACTCCGTGGTCGCGGCCAACCGGGCGCTGGCCGACGAGGTACACCGGGCGGCCGACCTGTGGTTGTGCGTAACCACGGCCACGCGGTACGCCGACGCGGTGCCGTGGGCGTCGCTGCGCGCCGCGCGCGATCGCGGTACCCGGCTGGCGCTGCTGCTCAACCGGGTACCGCCCGGGGCGGAGGCGGAGATCATCGAGCACCTCGGCGAGCTGCTCGATGCCGAAGGGCTGTCCGGCACCCGGCTGTTCGTACTGCCGGAGGTGGCGCTCGACGGCCAGGGACTGCTCGCCGAGCCGCTGGTCGCGCCGATCGGCGACTGGCTGGCCGAGCTGGCCGGCGATCCGGCCACCCGGGTACGCGTGATCGGCGACACCCTCGGCGGCGCGCTGGCCGCGCTGCGCTGGGCCGTGGCGGAGCTGGCCGACGCCGCCGAACAGCAGGACGCGGTCGCGACCGCGCTGCACGAGCAGGTACGGCGCACGTACGGCACCGCACTGGCCGTGGTGGAGGATTCGCTGGCCAGCGGTACCCTCCTGCGCGGCCAGGCGCTGATCCCGTGGCACCGGTTCGTGGACGAAGGCGGGTTGCACGCGGCGCTCAAGGCCGCCGGCGGGCGGATCGGACGGCGAGCCCGCTCGGTCTTCGCCGGTGCCGACGCGCCCGGGAGCAGGCTGCTCGCGGCTCTGTCGGCGGCGCTGGTCACGCTGATCACCGAGGCGGTCGCCGAGGCCGGCGAAGAGGTCCGCGCCGCCTGGTCGGCCGACCCGGCGGGGGCGGCGCTGCTGGCCGAGGCGCAACACGGGGGCAGCCACGCGGCGCCCGCCACGCCGAACGTGGTCCAGACGGCGCAGGCCCGGGCCGACCGGGTACGGGCGCTGGTGCGCGACTGGCGGGTCGGCGTGGCCGATGCCGCCGGGGACGAGACCCTCACCCTGCTCGTCGTGCTGCGGGTGCTCGCCGGGGAGCTGCCGCTCGAACCGCGCGAGGAGGTCCGGATCCGCGGCATCCTCGGGCAACAATCCGTCCGTACCCTCGTCGACAACGCCCGTACCGACCTGCAGGAGCGGGTCCGCCAGATCCTCGACGCGGAGGCGGCGACCTTCACCGCCCTGCTGGCGGGCACCGACGACGCCGGCCCCGCCGCCCAGCGCCTGCGGGCGGCCGTCAGCCCCGGAGCGCCCGAGTGAGCCTCGACGAACTGCCGCCCGCCCTGGTCGACGAGCAGTCCCTGACCGAGCGGGCCGCCGGGTTGACCCGGTTCGTCATCGGGGCGGACGGGGTCGTCCCGACCGCCCGGCTGGCCCGCGCCCGGGCCCTGGCCAAGCGGGCCGGAGACCGGCTGCGGCTATCCGGCGAGCACACCGTGGTCGCGCTTGCCGGGGCGACCGGCAGCGGCAAGTCCAGCCTGTTCAACGCGCTGGCGCGGATGGAGCTGTCGACGGTCGGGGTGCGCCGGCCGACCACGGCCCACGCCTTCGCGTGCGTATGGGGACCGAGCGGGGCGGGTGCGCTGCTGGATTGGTTGGAGGTCGCGCCGGAGCGGCGGTTCGGCCGGGAGAGCGCGCTGGACGGCGACGACGAGCTGGGCCTGCGTGGCCTCGTCCTGCTCGACCTGCCCGACTTCGACTCGCTGGCCACCGACCACCGCATCGAGGTGGACCGGCTGCTCGAACAGGTCGACCTGGTGGTCTGGGTGACCGACCCGCAGAAGTACGCCGACCAGGTGCTGCACGACCGGTACCTGCGCGCGTTCCGGCAGCACGGCGACGTGACGGTCGTGGTGCTCAACCAGGCCGACCGGCTCGCGCCGAACGACGTGCGCCGCTGCGTGGCCGACCTCGCCGGGCTGCTCGCCGCCGACGGGCTGCCCGAGGTGCCGGTGTTCGCCGTCTCCGCGGTCGCGGCCCAGCCCGGATGCGGTGAACTGCGCGCCGTGCTGGAGCGCGCGCTGGTGGCCCACCGGGCGGCGCAGGACCGGCTGGCCGCCGACCTCGACGAGGTGGCCGCGGAACTCGCCGGCGAGGTCGGCGACCCGCTCGGCCCGGAGGCGGTCGGCGAGGACCAGGTCGCCCTGCTCGCGGACGAGCTGGCGGCCGCGGCCGGGGTACCGGCCATCGCGACCGCGGCCGGCGACCGGTACCGGCAGCGGGCCCGCTTCGCGCTGCGCCGGATCTGGGGCACCCCACGCCGCGACCCGCTGGCCGAGGTGCTCGCCACGGAGCCGGGTGCGGTGCGGTTGGCGGCGCTGGGCGCGGCGGTCCGGGCCTTCGCGGACCCCCTCGTCGACCGCCTCCCGGCGCCGTGGTCGACCGCGCTCACCGACACCGCCCGGGCCGGCCTCGCGGAGCTGTCCGACCGGATCCCCGGCGCGGTGTCCGACGCCGATCCCCTGCCCGGCGGCCCGGGCCCGTGGCGGCTGCTCGGCGGGCTGCGCTGGCTCGCGCTGCTCGGCGCGCTGGCCGGAGCGGCCTGGCTCGCGGTGCGGCTGGTCCGCGGCGACGGCCTCGCCGGGGTACCGATGTCGCTGCTCATCGCCGGGTCGGCGGCCTGGCTGCTGCTGACGCTCGTGTCGGGGCCCCTGGTCGCGGCCGGTGCCCGGACCGCCCGCCGCCGGGCCGACCGCCAGCTGCGCGGCACGGTCCGCGCGCTCACCCGGGAACACCTGGTCGGGCCGGTGATCAGGCTGCTCACCCGCTACAGCCAAGCGCGCGAGGCGCTGCTCGCGGTCCAGCGGTGAGCGGGAAGACCGGCCGGGTCGACGGTCCCGATCGGCGCGGCGGAGCATAGGCTCACGGCATGCCCAGGCCCGCGCGCCGCCGGTCGGCCGGCCCTCCCCCCGCCGACCGCCCGGCACCCGCCGAGCTGATCCTGTCGGCGGCGCAGGAGATCGACCGGGTGCCCACCACCCTCGACGCGGAGCTGCTGCTGTCGACGCTGCTCGGCACCGCCTGGAGCCGGTCCGCACCGGATCGCGCGGCGGGCCTCGACGCGGTCGTCGAGGCGCTCACCGAGCGGGTGGCCGGAGCCGACGCCGGGCCGGCCGGGCGGATCGCCGCGCTGCTGTCCGGCCCGGGCACCGCGCGGGCGACCGAGGGGTACGCCTACGGCGACCGGTACGGCGACCAGACCGGGTACGTGGTGCGGTTCGAGGACGACGGCGGCGACCATGCCCTGGTGCTCTTCGTCGACCACACGCTTGGGCTGGTGCGCGACATCGTGGTCGTCGCCCCGGCGTCGGCCGTGCTCGACCAGCTCCCCGCCGGCACCGACGACATGAGCTGGTCGGCGCCGATGGAGCCGGGGGCGGTACGGGTGGCGACCGCGCCCTACCTGCGCGCCACGGACCTCGCCGACGAGCTGCCGGACGCCGGTTCGCTGGCGGACAGCCGGTGGCTCGCCGGCCGGCGCCTCGCCCAGCTTCCCGAGGTCACCACGGAGCCGGCGCCGGCGCCCGACCGCGACGAGCTGGTCACCGCGTTCGTCGCGTCCCCCGAAGCCCGCATCGCCGGCCTGACCCGCGGCTCCGACGCGCACCGGGAGGCGGTGGCCTACGGGCTGGGCCTGTGCGTCGACTTCGCCGCCACCCGCGGCGGGGACCCGCTGCGCTGGAGTCCCCGGGCGGTGGAGGGGTTTCTGCTCGACTGGGTGCACCAGCGGGCCGTCCTGGACGCGCGGGACCTCGCGGTGCTCCCGGACGTGCTGGCCGCCTGGGTCTCGTGGGCCGGCCGGCGTATCGGCCTGCCCGACGACGCGGTCGCCGCGACGCTGGACCGCATCGACGCGCTGCGGGCCGAGTTCGCCCGGCTCGGGGCGACCGGGGAGAAGCAGAGCCCGGCGGTACGGGCGACGGCCCAGCTCGTCGCCGAGGGCGTCGACCTCGCCGACCCGGCCGCCGTGGAGCGGTGGCTCGCCGGCTACAACGCCAGCCACTAAGTCGGGACACCGTGGGCAGCTTCGACCTGGACACGGAACGCCACCTGCCCGCCGTGAAGGTGATCTGGCACTGCCGACTCGGGGCCGGGCGGGTGGCGCCGCGGATCAGGTGGGGCGGCGCCACCGGCACCCGGTCACGACGCCGGCCATCAGGCCACGCAGAACTCGTTGCCCTCGGGGTCGGCCAGGGTGACCCAGGTGTTGGGGCCCTGCCGCCCTTCCCAGAGCACCCGGGCGCCGCGCCCGGTCAGCCGCTCGATCACCTCCGGCCGGCGCTCGGGACCGACGTGCAGGTCGAGGTGCACGCGGTTCTTCACGGTCTTCGGCTCCGGCACGACCTGGAAGAGCACCCGGCCGCCCAGCCCGCTGCCCGACCGCGGGTCGACCGGCGCGTCGGGATCCCGGACGGCAGCGGCACCGGCCCAGCTCAACCGGCCGTCGACGGTGGTCGTGTCAACCTCCTGGATCACCCCGGCGTCGAGCAGTTGGCGGATCAGGTCGGCGTTGTCCTCGACCACGTAGTCGAGCGCGGCCGCCCAGAACGCGGCCAGCCGGTGGGGATCGGCGCAGTCAATAACGATCTTGTACGGCACAGGCATGCGCCGAGGTTAGTCATCCCCTCCGACAGTTACGCGCTGTACCACTTTTGCGATGGTTCGTTCCCGTAGCCAGATGGCGAACCGCGTCCTTCGGTTGTGGCCGTCCTCACCCCGTCTGCCATGCTGGGAGTCTGACGGCGACGAGGCCACCGCCCGCCCACTACCCTGCGGTCAGGGCTGACCCGGCGCCGGCACTCCCACCCCCGGGCTCCGACCGGAGCGGGGGGCCAAGAACCGGCACGGCGATCCCGCTGCCGAGGCAGACATGACAGGGAGACACGGATGGCGAAGCCCCCGGGCAAACCCCCCGCTGAACCGGAGTTTGTGCAGCTCCTGACCCCCGACGGGGAACGGGTCGAGCACCCGGACTACAAGGTCGACTTCACCGACGAGGAGTACCGCGGCCTCTACCACGACCTGGTGGTCGTCCGCCGACTGGACGCCGAGGCCACGGCGCTGCAGCGCCAGGGCGAGCTGGGTATCTGGGCCAGCCTGCTCGGCCAGGAGGCGGCGCAGGTCGGTTCCGGTCGCGCACTGCGCCCGCAGGACATGGCCTTCCCGACCTACCGCGAGCACGGCGTCCTGTACTGCCGCGGGATCGACCCGGTCATGCCGTTGAGCCTGTTCCGCGGCGTCGACCAGGGTGCCTGGGACCCGATCAAGATGAAGTTCGCCCTCTACACGATCGTGATCGGCGCGCAGACGCTGCACGCGACCGGGTACGCGATGGGCATCACGATGGACGGCAAGGTCGGCGCCGAGGACGGCGAGGCGGTCATCGCCTACTTCGGTGACGGCGCGAGCAGCCAGGGCGACGTGAACGAGGCGTTCGTCTGGGCGAGCGTGTTCCACGCGCCGGTGGTGTTCTTCTGCCAGAACAACCAGTACGCGATCTCGGAGCCGCTGGAACGGCAGACCCGGGTACCGCTCTACCAGCGCGCGAACGGGTTCGGCTTCCCCGGCGTGCGGGTCGACGGCAACGACGTGCTCGCCTCCTACGCGGTGACCCGGGCGGCACTGGACCAGGCCCGGGTGGGTCAGGGCCCGACGCTCATCGAGGCCTACACCTACCGGATGGGCGCGCACACCACGTCCGACGACCCCACCCGGTACCGGATCGCCAGCGAGGTCGAGGCGTGGCAGGCCAAGGACCCGATCCTGCGGGTACGGCGGTTCCTGGAGCACAACGGCCTGGCCGAGCAGGCCTACTTCGACGAGGTCGACGAGCAGGCCCGCATGGAGGCAGCGCACCTGCGGGAACGGGTGCTGGAGATGCCCGACCCGGAGCCGCTGTCGCTCTTCGACCACGTATATCCGCACGGCTCGCCCGAGGTCGACGAGGAGCGTGCCCGGCACGCCAGCTACCTGGCGTCGTTCGCGGGGGAGGCGCACTGATGGACACCGTGACCATCGGCAAGGCCCTGAACCTCGGCCTGCGCCGGGCCCTGGAGGACGACCGGAAGGTGGTCCTCATGGGCGAGGACATCGGCAAGCTCGGCGGCGTCTTCCGGATCACCGACGGCCTGCAGAAGGACTTCGGCGACGACCGGGTCATCGACACCCCGCTCGCCGAGTCCGGCATCGTGGGCACCGCGATCGGGCTGGCGCTGCGCGGGTACCGGCCGGTGTGCGAGATCCAGTTCGACGGGTTCGTCTATCCGGCCTACGACCAGATCGTGTCCCAGGTCGCCAAGATGCACTACCGCGCCCGGGGCCAGGTACGGCTGCCGATCGTGATCCGCATCCCCTACGGCGGCGGCATCGGCGCGGTCGAGCACCACTCGGAGTCGCCCGAGGCCTACTTCGCCCACACCGCCGGCCTCAAGGTCGTCACGTGCGCGAGCCCCAACGACGCGTACTGGATGATCCAGCAGGCGATCGCCTCCGACGATCCGATCATCTTCTTCGAGCCCAAGCGCCGGTACTGGGAGAAGGGCCCCGTCGACCCCGTCGCCGAACCGTACCCGCTGCACGCCGCCCGGGTGGCCCGGGAAGGGCGCGACGCCACCGTGGTCGCCTACGGGCCGATGGTGCGCACCGCCCTGGACGCCGCCACGGCCGCCGCCGAGGACGGTCGCGACCTGGAGGTGATCGACCTGCGTTCGATCTCGCCGCTGGACATGGCACCGGTGTACGAGTCGGTGCGCAAGACCGGCCGCCTGGTCGTGGTGCACGAGGCGCCGTCCAACGTGGGCGTGAGCGCGGAGATCGCGGCCCGGGTCACCGAGCACTGCTTCTACTCCCTGGAAGCGCCGGTGCTCCGGGTGACCGGGTTCAACGTGCCCTACCCCACCGCGCGGGTCGAGGAGGAGTACCTGCCCGATCTGGACCGGGTGCTCGACGCCGTCGACCGGAGCTTCGGATGGTGAGCGCGGTGTCGACGGTCAAGGAGTTCCCCCTGCCCGACCTCGGTGAAGGGCTCACCGAGGGGGAGATCCTGCGGTGGCTGGTACAGGTCGGCGACGTCGTCGAGCTCAACCAGCCGATCGTGGAGGTGGAGACGGCGAAGGCGGCGGTGGAGATCCCGGCGAAGTGGGCCGGGAAGGTCACCTCGATCTTCCAGCCGGAAGGGGCGATGGTCGAGGTCGGTACCCCGATCGTCGCGATCGACACCGACCCGGACCGGGCCGCCTCCGCGGCACCGGAGCCGTCGGCCGCCGGGCTGGCGGCGGTCGAGGTGGTGCCCGCCGAAGGCATGGTGGAGCCCGGCCTCATCGGCGGACCGGCACCGGGCGGGCGGACCGCGGTACTCGTCGGGTACGGGCCGAAGACGACCGCGGCCAAGCGCCGGTCCCGGCTGACCGAGCCACCGCCCGCGCCGCCGCCGACCACCGCGCCGCCGCCAGCCGCCGCGCCGCAACCACCGGCCGCCGCGCCGCCGCCGGAGTCCGTGCCCGACGGCGCGAAAGTGCTGGCCAAGCCGCCGGTCCGCAAGCTCGCCCGCGATCTGGGCGTCGACCTGACCGGCCTGGTCGGCACCGGCCCGCAGGGGTCGATCACCCGGGCCGACGTCGAGGCGGCCACCGCCGCGCCGGCGCCCGTGGTGGGCGGACGCGAGCAGCGCATCCCGGTCAAGGGCGTGCGCAAGCTGACCGCGGAGAACGTGGCGCACAGCGCGTTCACCGCGCCGCACGTCACGGTGTTCCTGACCGTCGACGTCACCCGGTCGGTCCGCGCGCTGGACCGGCTGCGGGCCCGCCCCGAGTGGCGCGACGTGCGGGTGTCACCGCTGTTGCTGGCCGCGAAGGCGGTGCTGCTGGCGATCAAGCGGTACCCGCTGGCGAACTCGTCCTGGCAGGGCGAGGAGATCGTGGTCAAGGACTACGTCAACCTGGGTATCGCGGCGGCGACCGACCGCGGGCTGATCGTGCCGAACGTCAAGGACGCCGACCGGATGTCGCTGCGGGAGCTGGCCGACGCGATGACCGCGCTGGTCCAGACCGCGAAGGCGGGCAAGACCCCGCCCTCCGACATGACCGGGGGTACCTTCACGATCACGAACGTCGGGGTGTTCGGCGTGGACACCGGTACCCCCATCCTGCCGCCCGGCGAGGCCGCGATCCTCGCGTTCGGGGTGATCCACGAGCAGCCGTGGGTGCACAAGGGCAAGGTGAAGGTACGCAGCGTCACCACGCTGGGCCTGTCCTTCGACCACCGGATCATCGACGGCGAGCTCGGCGCGAAGTTCCTCCGTGACGTGGGTGCCTTCCTCGCCGATCCGGAGGCGAGCCTGCTCGCCTCGTGCTGACGGCGAGTCCCAGCGATCCGGGCCCGCGGTCCCCCGGGCCCGGAAAGGGGACCTCCCACGCTGGCCGATGGCGGGTACTGTCACTACCGGCCGGTGCCACCGGTGCGCCGCGCCCAGCGAGGAGGCGAGTGATGTCCCAGGGCCCGTACCCGCCGGGTTACGACCCGGCCGACGACGCCCCGCCGCCTGCCCGCCGTCCCGGTGAGGGCTACCCGGACGCGCCGCCCACCGGACGCGCGTCGGCCCGGGTACCGCAGCCGGAGTGGCCGGCTCCGCAGCGGCCGGAGAGCGGGGCACCATCGAGCTACCCGACGCCGCACTACGCCGGCCCGGAGTCGCCGCAGGACCCGCACGCCCAGTTCCGTCGCCCGCAGCCCTACGGCGAGCAGCCCCCCTACGGCGGCCCGCCCGGCGGTGGCTATGGCGGCCAGGGCGGGGGCACCTACGGCACCCCCCAGGGCGGCACCTACGGCAGCCCGGCAGGCGGTTTCGGTGGGCCGCCGCCCGAGCGGGGGCCCGGCGGGTACGGCGGCGGGACCTACCCGCCCCAACCTGGGCAGTACGACCCCGGACAGCCCGGCCAGTACGACCCCGGACAGCCCGGCCAGTACGACCCCGGACAGCCCGGCCAGTACGACCCCGGCCGGCCCAGCCAGTACGGCGACCCGACGCAGCAGCCCTACGGGGACTCCGAAGGGGGCCCGTACTCCGCCCTGCGCTACGACCAGGCGGGTCCCGGCGGTCCGCCGCCCCAGCAGAAGAGCCGGCGCGGCCTGATCATCAGCGTGGTGGTCGCCGCCGTGGCGGTGCTCGCACTGGCCGCGGTCGGCGTCACGTACTTCATGTCGTCCAAGGGCGGCAGCAACTTCGCGGTCGACTCCTGCGTGCGCAAGTCGGGCGACAAGGCGGAGAGTGTGAGCTGCTCGACCTCCGGGTCGTACAAGATCGTGTCCAAGGTGGGCTCGCCGAGCCAGTGCCCGGACCAGGCCCAGCCCTACGTCGTCCTGCAGGAGAAGGGCAAGGGCGACCAGGTGCTCTGCCTCAAGCCGGCCAAGTAGCGCGGTGGCCGGCAAGGGCCAGACCCTCCGGCTGACCGAACCGTTCCCCGGTGGAACTGGATTCCGCGCGGCTGTAGGCCTTGGCTCTTCGCCCACCTGGGGCGGTACGGCAGAATTGCCCCGTGCCCCCGGCCTCCTCCGCACCCCGCGTCCGTGTCCGCGCACCTGAGCTGCGCGGACGTGGCTGGTTGAACACCGGTGGCAAGAGCCTCACGCTCGCCGGCCTGCGCGGGCGGATCGTGCTGCTCGACTTCTGGACCTTCTGCTGCGTCAACTGCCTGCACGTGCTCGACGAGCTACGCCCGATCGAGGCGGAGTACGCCGACGTCCTGGTGGTCATCGGCGTGCACTCGCCGAAGTTCGCGCACGAGAAGGACCCGGCCGCGCTGGCCGACGCGGTGGAGCGGTACGGGGTAGGGCATCCCGTCCTCGACGATCCGGAGCTGGAGACGTGGCAGCGGTACACCGCCCGGGCCTGGCCCACGCTGTGCGTGGTGGACCCCGAGGGGTACCTGGTCGCCACGATGGCCGGCGAAGGCCACGCGGCCGGGCTGGCCGCCCTGCTCGATGAGCTCGTCGAGGCGCATGCCACCAAGGGCACGCTGCGCCGGGGTGCGGCACCCTTCGTGCCGCCCCCGGCCCGCCCCGGCGACCTGCACTACCCGGGCAAGGCCATCGTCTCGCCGGACGGGTTCCTGGTCTCCTCCTCGGCGGGGCATCAGGTGGTCGAGCTGGCCACCGACGGTGCGACCGTGCTGCGCCGGTTCGGCTCGGGACGGCGCGGCCGCGCCGACGGTGCCGCCGAGGTGGCCGAGTTCAACGAGCCGCAGGGGCTGTGCGTGCTGCCGCCGCATGTGGCCGAGATCGCCGGGTACGACCTGGTGGTCGCGGACACCGTGAACCACCTGCTGCGCGGGATCCGGCTCGGCGACGGCACCGTCCGTACCGTCGCCGGCTCCGGTCCGCCCTGGCGGTCCACCATGGACGATCACGCGCACGACGCGCTCGCCGCCGACCTGTCCTCCCCGTGGGACCTCGCGTGGTACGACGACCGGCTGATCGTGGCCATGGCCGGCAGCCACCAGCTCTGGTGGTTCGATCCGGTCAAGCGCACGCTCGGCGGCTACGCCGGCACCACCGTCGAGGCGCTGCGCGACGGTCCCCTGGACGAGGCGTGGCTCGCCCAGCCGTCCGGGCTGTCCGCGCACGGCGACCGGCTGTGGGTGGTCGACAGCGAGTCCTCGGCGCTGCGCTTCGTCACCGGCGGCGCGATCCAGACGGTGGTCGGGCAGGGGTTGTTCGACTTCGGGCACGTCGACGGCGCGGCGGAGCAGGCGTTGTTCCAGCATCCGCTGGGGGTACTCGCCCTGCCCGACGGCGCGGTACTCGTCGCGGACACGTACAACGGCGCGGTCCGCCGGTACGTCGACGGCGCGGTGAGCACCATCGCCACCGGGCTGGCCGAACCGAGCGACCTCGTGCTCACCCCCGACGGTGACGTGGTCGTCGTGGAGTCGGCCGGGCACCGGCTCTCCCGCCTGCCGGCGGCGGGAGCGGGCGGCACGACCGGCGCGGCAACCGGACCGAGCGGGACGACCGGAGTGAGCGGGACGACCGGAGTGAGCGGGACGACCGGCGCGGCGGGTTCCGGCGACCGGGGTCGTTACCGGACCGACCGTCCGGTCACCCTCCTCGCCCCGGGCGAGGTCACTCTGGAAGTGATCTTCACACCGGGACCCGGCCAGAAGCTGGACGACTCGTTCGGGGTGCCGACCCGGCTGGAGGTCTCCGCCTCCCCGCCCGAGCTGCTCGCCGACGGCGCCGGCGGGAGTACCGAGCTGTCCCGGGTCCTGCGGATATCCGGCGAAGCGACCGAGGGCATCCTCCAGGTCACCGCCCAGGTCGCCACCTGCGACGCCGACGCCGAGCACGCCGCGTGCCACCTGACCCGCCAGGACTGGGGGGTACCGGTCCGGATCGCCGGCGACGGCGCCACCCGCCTCCCGCTCGTCCTCCGCGGCCTCGACGCCTGAGCGCAGCCCGCGGACCGCACCAGGTAGCTCACACGAACGGCGCCACCTCGATCCCCTCGTCGACCAGTGCCGCGCGGACCGCACCCGCCAGGTCCACGGCCCCCGGCGTGTCGCCGTGCACGCACAGCGACTCGACCCGGCAGGTGATCTGGCTGCCGTCGACCGCGAGGACGATACCGTCGCGGGCCATCTGCACCGCCCGCCGCACCACGAACGGCCCGTCCGTGATCACGGCACCGTGCCGGCCGCGGGGCACCAGGGCGCCCGACGGCTGGTACCCCCGGTCGACGAACCCTTCGGCCACCGCGCGCAGCCCGTGCAGCTCGGCCAGGCGCAGCAGGACCGACCCGGGCAGGCCGAGCACCGGCAGCGCCGGATCGTACTGCCGGACCGCCTCGACCACGGCACCCGCCTGGACCTCGTCGCTGGCCGCGGTGCTGTAGAGCGCGCCGTGCGGCTTGACGTACCGCACCCGGGCACCGGCCACCCGCGCGAAGCCGTCCAGCGCCGCGAGCTGGTAGAGCAGGTCGTCGCGCAGCTCGTCGGGGTCGTAGTCGATCCGCCGCCGGCCGAACCCGGCCAGGTCGCGGTAGCCGACCTGCGCGCCGATCGTCACCCCGTGCTCGACCGCGCGCAGGCACACCCGGCGCATCGTGGACGGGTCCCCGGCGTGGAACCCGCACGCCACGTTGGCACTGGTCAGCACCGGGATGAGCGCGTCGTCGTCGCCGAGGCGCCAGGCGCCGAAACCCTCGCCCAGATCAGCGTTGAGATCCATGGAACACGACGCTAGCCCCCGGCCGGGCCTGCGCAAGCAAGGGAAGGTCGGCCGGGTGGACGACGCCGATCACCGGGTACCCGCCGGTGGTCGGGTGGTCGGCCAGGAACACCAGCGGCTGGCCGTCGGCCGGCACCTGCACCGCGCCGAGGACGATGCCCTCGCTCGGCAGCTCGCCGGCCACCGCGCGGGTCAGGCCCGGTCCGGCCAGTCGCGCCCCGACCCGGTTGCTCACCGGCGAGAGCTGGTACCCCGGACCGCACAGCGTCTCCCACGCGTCGCCGGTGAACCAGTCGGCGCGCGGTCCGGGCCGGACCCGTAACTCCACAGTGGACGGTACCTCCGGCAGCTCCACGGTGGACGGTGTATGTCCGGGCGCGTCACCGAGCGGCAGCAGGTCCCCGTCCCGCAACGGGTTGGGCCCGAGCCCGGACAGCGTGTCCGTCGACCGGCTGCCGAGCACCGGTGTCACGTCGATCCCGCCACCCACCGCGAGGTATGTCCGCACGCCCCGGATACACCGTCCGATGTGGATGGTGCTTCCGGCGCTCACCGGCAGCGTCTCCCCGAACGGCGCCTCGTCGCCGTCGAGCCGGACCGGCACGGGCGCACCGGTGACCGCCACGAGCGCCGCCCGGCGCAGCCGGACCCGGCAGCCGCCGAGCGTGACCTCCAGCCCGGCCGCTTCGTCGTCGTTGCCCACGAGGCGGTTGGCCGCCCGCAGCGCCGGCTCGTCCAGCGCGCCGGAGCGAGGTACCCCCAGGTGCGCGTACCCCGGCCGGCCGAGGTCCTGCACCGTCGTCAGCGGGCCGGTCCGGAGCACCTCAAGCACGGACGAACCGTACCCTCGTCCCGGGCGCCAGCAACGCCGGCGGGTCCTCGTCGACGTCGAAGAGCCGGACCGAGGTGCGCCCGATCAGCAGCCACCCGCCCGGCGACGGGCTCGGGTAGACGCCGCAGTACCGGCCGGCCAGCCCGACGCTGCCCGCCGGTACCCGCGCCCGGGGCGTGTCCAGCCGGGGCACCGCCAGCTCCTCCGGCAGTCCGGTGAGGTACCCGAACCCCGGCGCGAACCCGCAGAACGCCACCCGGAACTCGGTGGCGGTGTGGCGGCGGACCACCTCCGCGGGGGACACGCCCCAGTGTTCGGCGACGAGTGCCAGGTCCGCCCCGTCGTACGTGGTGGGCAGCTCGACCGCGGGCCACGGCCCGGCCGCCGCGCCCGGCGCCGGGGTCCACCCGCGGACGGCCGCCGCCACCGACTCCGGATCCGGTACCCCGTCGAGCAGCACCGTGCGCTCCCCCGGCACGATCTCGGTGGCGGCCAGTTCCCCGGCCGCCCGCCGGCGGTCCAGCTCGACGCGCCAGCCCTCGACGTCGTCCACCTCGATGAGCAGCGCCGACCACCCGACCACGTGTACCCGCACAGGTGAGAAGTATGACTTACTACTGATTAGTAACCTACGGTGCCGTAACCTAGGCATCGTGACGATGACCCCGACCCGACCCCGCCCCGCCGACCTCGGCAAGCCTTTGATGCGCGGCGTACTGCACGCGTACGCCTTCTTCGTCGCCATCGTCGCCGGGATCGTGCTGACGACGCTGGCCGCGACCGTGGCACCCGGCACCGGTTCCGCGCCGGCCATCTCGTGTGCGATCTACAGCGCCACCGTGTGCGCGCTGTTCGGCACGAGCGCGCTGTACCACCGCCGGGTCTGGTCGCCCCGGTGGTATCTGGTCATGCGCCGGCTCGACCACTCGATGATCTTCGTATTCATCGCGGGTACCTACACGCCGTTCTCGGTGCTGCTGCTCAGCCCTGGGGCGGCGACGACGATCCTCGCCGTGGTGTGGGGCGGCGCGGTGCTCGGCGTCGGCCTGAAGCTGGTCTGGCCGCACGCGCCGCGGTGGGTGTCGGCACCGCTGTATGTGGCGCTGGGCTGGGTCGCGGTGGCGGTACTGCCGCAGATCCTCGGGCACGGCGGCGTCGCCGCGTTCGTGCTCCTGCTTGCGGGTGGCGCGTTCTACACCCTCGGCGCGCTGGTCTACGCGCTACGCCGGCCCAACCCCTGGCCCGGCGTCTTCGCCCATCACGAGTTCTTCCATGCCTGCACGCTGGTGGCGGCGCTGTGCCACCACGTCGCGATCTACCTGGCGCTGTTCGCCTGACCGGTCCGGTGAAGGCGCCCCGCGGGACGCCCTCGCCGCCGGGGTTCAGTACGGGGTTTCTGGGGGTTGGTACTCGACCCGGCGCTGCTCGTCGACCACGCGCTCGCGCTCGACCGGCACCGGGGTGGTGGCGACGGTGCGCCGCCGGTTGCTCCAGAAGTACAGGGTCAGCAGCAGACCGACCAGGCCGGCGACCATGAGAACGTACCCGACCACATTGAGACTGAGCCAGCCCACCGAGACGTGCACGGCGAACGCGAGGATCGCGCCCACCGCGATCAGGAAGATGCTTCCACCGATACCCACGGTGTCCTCCATTGGTCACAAGTGCGGGACGACCTGTGTGGTACCCGATACTCGCGACCACTAATCGGGCAGGCTATGCCGCATGAGTGAGCGGACTCTGGTGATCCTGCGCCACGCCAAGGCCGAACACCCGCCCGGCCTCGCTGATCTGGACCGACCGCTGACCCAGCGCGGGCACGCCGACGCGGGCGCCGCCGGGGCCTGGCTGGCCGCCCGCGGGTACCGGCCCGGCCTCGTGCTCTGCTCGCCGGCCAAGCGCACCCGGCAGACCTGGCACGGGGTGTCCCTCGCGCTGGCCGGTACGCCGGAGCCGAAGGTCCGGTACGAGCCGGTGCTGTACTACGAAAGCCCGCGGGACGCGCTCGACCTGATCCGGAAGGTACCGGGGAAAGTGTCGACGGTCCTGCTGGTCGGCCACAACCCCGCGGTGTCGGTGCTGTCCGCGCTGCTGGACCGGGACGCCGGGCGCGACTCCGACGGGCTGCGTACCAGTGGGATCGCGGTGCACGTCCACGACGGCGAGTGGACCGGCTACGGGCCGGGCGCCGCCCCCGTGTTGGCCACGCACACCGGCCGCGCCTAGGTCGGCGGGCCGCCCGGCAGCTCGGTGTCCGGCGGCTCCGGCGGGACCGGACCGGTCCGGTGGTGCATCAACTGGCTCTGCTCAACCAGGGTGAGCCGCCGGCGGGCCCGGCGCTGCTGCCAGAACCAGATGGTCAGCACGAGCACGGTCACGCCGGCCAGCATCAGGATCCAACCGACCATCTGCAGGTCGAGCCAGGCGAGGTCGCCGCGCACCGCGAAGGCCAGGATCGCGCCGAGGGCGATCAGGAAAATGCCACCGCCGATACCCATACCAATCAAGCTAACCGGGCATCGGCCGGCCGCAACTTCAGAACGCCTCCTCGGGTATCTCCATCGCGTCCAGCGTCGTCGACTCGACGATGCGCCGGTCGGCGCCGATCCGGGGCAGTACCTCGTGCGTGAAGAACCGGGCCGCCGCCACCTTGCCCTGGTAGAAGGCCTGGTCCGCCGCGGATACCGGCTGCCCGAGCGCCTGCAGTGCGACATCGGCCTGGCGCACCAGTAGCCAGCCGATGACCAGGTCGCCGAGGGCGAGCAGCAGCCGGCGGGAGTTGAGCCCGATCTTGTACAGCTCGCGCGGCTCGCCGCCCTGCGCGGCCATCAGCCAGCCGGTGAACACCGCGAGGATCTGCTGAACCTCGCCCAGCGCCGTGCCCAGTGCCACCCGCTCGTCCTTGAGCTGGCCGTTGCCGACCTCGCTGTCGAGCAGCGCCTGGATCTCGTTGGCGATCGCGGTCAGCGCGCGACCCCGGTCCCGGACGGTCTTGCGGAACACCAGGTCGAGCGACTGGATCGCGGTCGTCCCCTCGTACAGCGTGTCGATCTTCGCGTCCCGCACGTACTGCTCGATCGGGTAGTCCTGCAGGAACCCCGAGCCGCCGAAGGTCTGCAGCGACTCATGCCCGAGCAGCTCGTACGCGCGCTCCGAGCCGACCCCCTTGACCAGCGGCAGCAGCAGGTCGTTGACCCGCTTGGCCAGCTCGGCCGCGACCGGGTCGCCGGCCAGCTCGGCCACCCGCACCTTGTCCTGCCAGGACGCCGTGTACAGCGCGAGGGCACGCAGCCCCTCCGCGTACGACTTCTGCAGCAGCAGCGAGCGGCGCACGTCGGGGTGGTGGGTGATGGTCACCCGGGGCGCGGTCTTGTCCGACATGCGCAGCAGATCGGCGCCCTGCACCCGGTCCTTCGCGTACTCCAGCGCGTTGAGGTACCCGGTAGACAGCGTCGCGATCGCCTTGGTGCCGACCATCATCCGGGCGTACTCGATGACCGTGAACATCTGCCGGATGCCCTCGTGCACGTCGCCGAGCAGCCACCCGGTGGCCGGTACGCCGTGCCCGCCGAAGGTCAGCTCGCACGTCGTGGACACCTTGAGGCCCATCTTGTACTCGACGTTGGTGGCGAAGACGCCGTTGCGCTCGCCCAGCTCACCGGTCTTCGGGTCGAAGTGGTACTTGGGCACGATGAACAGCGACAGCCCCTTGGTACCCGGTCCGCCCGCGCCGGGCGTGTCCACCGGCCGGGCCAGCACGTAGTGGATGATGTTTCCGGTAAGGTCGTGCTCGCCGCTGGTGATGAACCGCTTGACGCCCTCCAGGTGCCACGAGCCGTCCGGCTGCGGGATCGCGCGGGTCCGCCCGGCGCCCACGTCGGAGCCGGCGTCGGGCTCGGTGAGCACCATGGTCGCCGCCCAGCGCTTGGCCACGATGAGCTTGGCCCACTCCTTCTGCTCCGGCGTGCCCTCCAGCCACATGGTGTACGCGAACGACGGGCCGGAGGCGTACATCCAGACCGGGGCGTTGGCGCCGAGGACCAGCTCGGCCAGGGCCCACCAGAGGATGCGCGGCGCGGGCGTGCCGTCCAGCTCCGCCGGCAGGTCCAGGCGCCAGAACTCACTGTCCATAAAGGACTGGTACGAGCGCCGGAACGCCTCGGGCATCGTCACGCTGTGCGTGGCCGGGTCATAGGCCGGGGGGTTGCGGTCGCCGTCGGCGTAGCTGGCTGCGAGGTCCTCCCGAGCCAGGCGGTCCGTCTCGGCGAGGATGCTGCGCGCCGAGTCGGCGTCCACCTCGGGGTACGCCGCGCTGCCCAGCACCTCCCCGGCGCCGAACACTTCGAAGAGATTGAAGTACAGGTCGCGCAGGTTGCTGCGGTAGTGACTCATGAACGGCTCCCCGTCCGTCGCACGGTGGCTAGTTACTGAGCAGTAACCGCCACTGTATTACCCGACGGTAACCCCGACAAGCAAGGATCAGCGTGGGATATCCGACACCCGGGATCAGGTGTCAGTACCAACTTCCCAGCTCGGGCCGGCTGCGGCGGTGGCCGGCTGCGCCCCGGCGTACTCCATGAGTACCAGCGCGATGTCGTCGTCCAGGCGTCCGTGCACCCACTCCAGCAGCGCGCTCTCCAGTGAGGCCAGGCCGTCGCCGACGGTACCGTGGCCGAGCAGCCGCCAGGCCCGCTCCGCGGTGGGGAAGAACTCGCCCTCCCGGCGCGCCTCGGCCAACCCGTCGGTGTACAGCAGTAGCCGGTCGCCGGGTTCGAGGCGTTCGACCCGGGGCCGCACCACCGGCATGAAGCCCAGCGGCGGTGCGCTCGCCGGCGGTTCCAGCGGGATCACCTCGCCCCGGCGCAGCAGCAGCGGGGCCGGGTGGCCGCAGTTGACGATGGTCAGCGTGCCGCCGCGCTCCTCGACCAGCGCGGCGGTCACGAAGTCCTCATCACCCACCGAGCGGGCCACCGCGCGGTCCAGATCGGCGACGATCGCGCGCAGGTCGGCCCGCTCGTAGGCGACGTGCCGGTACGACCCGAGCACGATGCTGGCCAGCCGGACCGCGTCCAGGCCCTTGCCGCGCACGTCCCCAATGATCATGCGGACCCCGTACGGCGTGTCCAGCGCCTCGTAGAGGTCCCCGCCGATATCTGCCGCCACGCTGGCGGAGACATATCGCCCGGCCACCGCCAGCGGACCCACCTGGGGCCCGAGCGGGCGTAGGACGGCGCCCTGGGCCACCGAGGCGAGCCGGGACAGCTCGGCCAGACGCTCGGCCTGCCCGGCCCGGACGGTACCGGCGACGGCGGCGATCGCGGTGGCCGCCATGATCGCCCCGATCTGCACCGCACTGGGCATGGTCAGGCCGTGCGGGTAGGACCCGAACGCGACGCCGATCGCCGTGGCCAGACCGCCGACGACGAGCACCTCGCGCCACGCCGCGAACGTGGCGACCAGGAACGGTGCCGAGGCGAGCAGGCCGACGTAGTGCGGATCCCGGCCGTCGGCCAGCTCGATCGCGGAGATGAGCGCGAGCAACACGAACGCCGCGCCGAGTCCGGCGCGGGCTTCGGGACTCATCGGGCGGTGCTCACCCGGCAGGCGCAGCTTCATGGGTACGACGCACAGCATGCCGGATATCCGGCCGACACCAAACGCCTAGGGCCGAGATCCGCGCGAACGGACGAAACCACGAACCCTTACTAGGAGAGCACCTCGTACTTCACGGTGATCACCCCGGCGTTCAGGCTCGCGATGGCCGCGAACGCCGCCCGGGTCAGGTCGAGGCACCGGCCGCTGACGAACGGACCCCGGTCGTTGATGCGGACAATCGTGGATTTCCCGTTGGCCGCGTTGGTCACCCGGACCCGGGTGTTGAACGGGAGCGTCCTGTGCGCGGCGGTGAACGCGTTGGGGTCGAAGATCTCCCCGTTGGCGGTGCGCTGGCCGTCGGAGTAGTACGACGCGCCGCAGGTGCCGGAGCTGACCACCGAACCGCCGCCGGACGGCGGGCTCTGCGGCGTCGTGGGCTTCTTCGTGGGCGGCGGCGCGGGCGAGGACGGCGCGCTCGACGGCGACGCGGATGGGGACGGGGACGGGTCGGGGTCGGCGCGCAGGCCGCTGCGGGACACGCGCTCGTCACCGAACCGGCTGGCGGTGACGCTCGGCCCGGCGGCCCGGTGGGCCGAGGGGGTCGGGTTGTCGGTCGCCGGGCCGAGGGTCATGGCGGCGACGGAGGCCCCGAGGACGACGCCGGCGATGGTCACTGCGGCGATGACGGGCACGGAACGGCGCGGCGAAAACCGGGCATGATGGGCGATTCGGGTCGAGAAGCCGCGCGCTGCAGGCCGAGACGCGTCCGCGTCGGCATGCTTACCGGACAAGATCGAACCCTTCGTAGGCAACAGGCCGAGGGCGACGCTATCGACACTCGTTCCGGGCCCGTCAAGTGGATCAAAGTGCTGTGTTGTGATTTGAGCGTTATCTTCGGGCCGTTCGGCCGATCCGGTACCGGCCGATCGTCGGCATGGTGTGGCAGTGTGCGACTTTGCGGGCCGGCCGACCGGTCTGCCGTCATGGCCACGCAGGCCTGACCGGCTAATAGCTGTCGGTAACCACAGCTGCCACAGGGAGCCGAGATGGTGACGCTGGGCGGGCTTGCCGTGACCGGATCGACCGGCCACCTCGGCGGGCGGGTGGCCCGGCTCCTGTCGGCGGCCGGCGTCGCGCAACGGCTGGTGGTCCGGGATCCCCGGCGCGCGCCGGCGCTGGCCGGCGCCACCGTGGCGTCGGCCGCCTACCAGGACGGGGCGGCCGCCCGGCGGGCGCTCGACGGGGTGCGGACGCTGTTCATGGTGTCCGCATCCGAGGCCCCGGACCGGCTCGACCAGCACCGCACGTTCATCGACGCCGCCGTCGCGGCCGGCGTGATCCGGATCGTGTACCTGTCCTTCTACGGCGCCGCCCAGGACGCCACCTTCACCCTGGCGCGCGACCACTGGGCCACCGAGCAGCACGTGCGCTCCACCGGGCTCGCCTACACGTTCGTGCGCGACAACATCTACCTCGATTTCCTCCCGTCAATGGTGGTGGACGGCGTGATCCGGGGGCCGGGGGGCGACGGCCGGGTGGCCGCCGTCGCCCAGGACGACATCGCCGAGGCCGTCGTCGCCGTCCTGCGCGCGCCGGAGGTCCACGACGGGGTCACGTACTCGCTGACCGGGCGGGAGGCGCTGAACTTCGCCGAGATCGCGGCGATCCTCGGGCCCAGCGTGCGCTACCAGCCGGAGACGGTCGCCGAGGCGTACGCGTCCCGGGCCCGGTACGGCGCGCCGGACTGGCAGGTCGACGCGTGGGTCACCACCTACACGGCCGTCGCCGCCGGCGAGCTGGCCGAGATCACCGAGGATGTGCACCATCTCACGGGGCACCCGCCGCTGACCCTCGTCGACCTGCTATCGAATCGCGGATAACGTCCTCGCGGGGCGGTTACCGCACCCATTTGTCTGAAAGACTCGCCCGCGCACCGAAGAACACCATTGTCGATATTGGCGATGGTGTCGGTCGCGGTGGCGGCCGACCAGGAAGTCCAGCCGAACTGCTGGTTCTGCTGGCGTTACATCGCCTCCTACTCCGCTGAGGGCGAGTGCAAGTCTGGGGGCGCCTCTCGTTCCCGCTGACCCCCACCGAGTGCGTCCACAACGGCAAGAAGTGGGACCTGTGGGAATGGCACTAGCTAGAAACCCGTACCGCATAGCGGTGACCACGGCGGTCTGACCGGTGCGGCGGTTCACCGGTCCGCGTCGGGGCGGGCCAGGAGCCGCCGGGCCGCGGCGCGGGAACCGATCCGCACGAATGTCAGGTGCCCCCAGGCCGCATCGGTCAGCATGGCCGCGTACCGCGCCCGGTACACCGTGTGCCGGTGCCACGCCCACGCGATGATCGACTCTTCCGGGTCGCGGGTGAACAGGTTGCGCCATGGTTCCCGGTTGCCGTTCCACAGCTCCACCCGCAACACCGCCCGGCGGACGGTACGCCAGACCACCTGCCGCATGACGGTGCGGCGGGGCAGGTCGAGCCAGACCACGGTGTCGGCGCGCGCCCACACCAGATCGCGCACCGCCGAGTAGTTGCCGTCGACCACCCAACCGTCGCCGGCGATGGCACGGTCGACCCGGGCCCGGAACTCCGCGACCGGCAACGGTTGCCAGCCGGGCTGGTGGTAGATCGCGTCCAGCTCGACGTGCGGCACGCCAAGCCGGGTCGCCAGCGCGCGGGCCAGTGTCGACTTGCCCGAGCCGGAGTTGCCGACGACCGATACCCGCCGCACGATCGGTTACGGTACTGCGACCGGTCGGCGGCGACGACCGGATTCTGCGGTGGCGCTCAACCCGCCTCGGTCGGGCAGCCCCATCGGCCAGGTCCCCGCCCGCTTCCCGCGTGCTGATCCTGCTGGCAGCCTTCACCAGTCTGCGCTACGGCGAACTCGCCGCGCTGGGCCGCCACGACTTCGACTCCCGTCACGGCTTTATCACCGTCCGCGCGGACCCTCGTCGAGCGCCAGGACGGCGGGCTCATCTTCGGCCCACCCAAGATCCGAGCCGGTCTACGCACGGTCACCGTTTCGACCGCCATCCGCCGCGACCTGCGGACCCATCTTCGGGACTTCGCCGCCGACACCCCCGACGTGCTCATCTTCACCGGCGCCAACGGCGCCGTCCTGCGTCGCCCCAACTTCCAGCGCTCGTCCGACTGGACCGCCGTCGTCGCCGCGATCGGCCTGCCGGGCTTCCACTTCCACGATCTCCGGCACACCGGAAACACGCTCGCATCCCGGACGGGCGCCAGCCTGGCCGATCTCATGGCGCGGATGGGCCACAGCTCTACCCGGTCGGCGCTGATCTACCAGCCACACGAAGGGGAGGAAACGACTGGCGTGAATGAAGGCGTCCGGGTCGGATGAGTCCTGACATGGGCCTTCGTGGTGGAGCGGGTGAAGGGAATCGAACCCTCACTGTCAGCTTGGGAACCGTACCGGCAGGTCAAGCCGGGCCAGTGCCGACCATCATCCGCGCGTAGGTGCACCGAGTGGCCTGGCGTGACCCGTCGGTGCCCCGGCTAATGGTACGTTAATGGCACGGCCGCACCAAGGCGACCCTGCTGTTGCAGGTGTCGATAGGGCGTGCGTGCTGATCAGGTTAGTGCGAGCCCGTCGTGCCAGCGCCGGGCTTCGAGGGCGAAACCATCGCGGCGATGGGCTTGCAGGGCCAGGGGGATAACGAGGATCGTGGCGAGACAGGCGCCGGAACGGATCGCGGCATCATCCTGAGATTCTTCGGAGGAACAGAATGAGCGATGCGAGCACCGGAAATGGCAAGGTGGTCGTGAACAGGTCGATGTCGCTTGACGGCTTCATCGCCGGTCCCGGTGACGCGATGGACTGGATCTTCGACTTCGTGGCGCCGGACGCGTCCTGGCTGACGGAGATCGCGGCGGCCACCGGCGCCATGCTCGTCGGCCGGCGGACCCACGAGGTAGGCAACAGGATGGACGCCGGCAAGGAGCGGGGGTCAGCATCGAGGGGTGAAGCGTACCCCTTTTCCGGACCCGTGTTTGTCCTGACGCACGAGCCGCCGGACCCGCCGGACCCGGAGGTCACGTTCCTCACCGGTGACATCGGGGAAGCGGTCGCCACGGCACTGGACGCTGCAAGCGGCAAGAACCTGGAGATCCTCGGCGCTGACGTGGCCGGCCAGTGCCTGCGGCGGGGTCTCGTCGACGAGATCCTGGTGTACGTACTTCCGGTGCTGCTCGGCGACGGCATCCGCTTCTCGTCCCCGGGCCTAGCCAGGATCGACCTGGAACCGATCAGCAGCACGCAGTCGGGCGCCGTCACCATCCTCCGGTTCCGCGTCCGCAAGTAGTCCCGGCGTTCCAGCGCGGCGGTCAAGCGCCAGCGGTCACGCCCGCGCCGGACCGTCCATGACGACCAGGCCGACGACGCCGATCCGATGTCGGCCGGACCGGGCTAATGGCACGCGAGGTCGCAGCGGCCACAGATACGGTGAGACCCTGGCAGGCTCAACGGGGCCTGACCAGGCTCTTTGTGGTGGAGCGGGTGAAGGGAATCGAACCCTCACTGTCAGCTTGGGAAAACCGCCTGAGTCGTCCGGCTAGATCAGCGCCAGTCTCAGAAACAGGCCCTGAACTGCGGATACGTTCCAACGCCATCCGGCTCGGTCCGGGCTCAGACGGGTAGGTCCGGCGTCGTTCCCCATCAAGATCCCCAACAAATCTGCGGGGAGCGGCGCCGACTCGGGGCCTCCACAACGGAGGTCACCATGTACGACTCGAAGACAGAGAATCGCCGCGCCATCTCATCCTCACCTCCACAATCCTCCCAGGCTGCCCGTGCTGGAAGCGACGGGCCGCAGGTCTCCGCACCGAGGATCTCATCCCGGCGTTACCAGAACGCCCCGACGGCTGTGGTAACGGGAGCGACCGAGACCCAGCCTCTGCTGGAAGAGACCTCGCGATGCGGCGCGGCGCATGTCGAGGACGTTCGCCAGTGCGAAGGCCAGCGGGACGCGGTTCGGATCATCGATCGGACCGGAGCGGGTGTCGCGGGCTGCCTGCTGCACGCCGCGGTGCTCTTGGCCTCGCTTGTCGATGGCCGGGTCATCCCGCTGAACGGCCCGGACGGCTCCGCGATTGAAGTCTTTCGTCGGGCGCAGACGATGCCTGCGTTCGGCTTTCTCGACGGTCAAGGCATTGCCAGGGCCGATGCCGCAGCGGAGGTAACGCCCATCCCGCCCAGGTCGGGCGCCGGTACCCACGACGGGGATCAAGGCCGTTTGCGCTGGTCATGGTCTGGTAACGCTCGATCGTCATGCTTGATCGAGACCACTGAGTCCGGGCCGAGGGGGAGCGCCTGATGAGCACACGGGGAAGCATCACCGAGTTCGCCGGGCGGGTACCGGCCGGCGTGTGGGTGCTGCTGGCGGTGGCCAATCTGGTCGTTACCGTGCTGACCTGGTCGGCCGCGCGTCGGCGGATGCGGCGGGCCGGCGAGCGTGCCGCGGACCCGCACCTGGTCGCCGGTGGTGCCGCGAGGACGCGCGACACGGCGCTGACGGTGGCCTCGATGATTCCCGCTGGGCTGTTCTGGGCGATGGTGCTGGCGGGTTCGTTCCACGGCCTGGTCGCCTTCGGCCGCAGCGTGCTCGGCTGGCACGACGGCTGGGAGTACCTGGTCCCCGGGACGCTCGACGGGGTAAGCGTGACGTTCGCGTTCCTGGCTTTCCGTGCAGTGCGCAAGCAGAAAGCCCCGGACCGGTGCTACCGGGTCGTATGGGGCGCCGCGCTGGCCTCCGCGACGGTGAACTTCGCCTACGAGTACACCCACAGCGGCCACAACATCATTGCCGGTGGCTACCTGGCGCTGTTGAGCCTGTTCGGCATGGTCATGCTGCACGAGTTCCTGGACCAGTTCGAGGAGGGCACCGCCTACGTCAAGCGCGGTAACCCCAAGTTCGGGCTGCGCTGGCTTACCTGGCCCACCAACACGTTCTGCGCGATGGTTGCCTGGCGCAATTATCCGCCCGCCGAAGGCACCTCCGCCACGGTCCTGAACGCGGTCGCCAACCTCGACCGAGTCCGGGCACTCAAGCAGGCCGCCCGGGACGCGAAGGTCGTCACCCGCCACCAGCGGGCCCTGGCAGCGGCACGGCGGCAGGAGGAATTGCAGGAGGCGAAGGTTGGCACGGAGCTGCATGGTGGCGGGATTGCCGATGGCGGCAACGTAGTCAGCGACGCCGGTGGCCCGCGAGTGCTGCCGACCATTCCGGCAATGCCGGTCGAATCGCCAGAGGAAGTCCCCGCGCCCACCGCACCGATCCCGCCCGCCGCGCCCGCGTCGCCTACGCCGCCCCCTCCGCCTACGCCGCCCGCTACACTCACGCCGCCGAAGCCCGGCAGCCAGGACGTCGATGACGCACGGGTCATTGGGGTCAGGGTGCCGGCGACGGCGGCGACGGTCCTGGAGTGGGCGAATTTGTGGGTCCGGATGTGTGCGGACGGAGAGTCCGTGATGGGCCCGCTCAACGACGACGATCGTGCTCGCACCCAGTACGGCCTGACCGCCAAGCAGCTGCGGAACGTTCGCAACGCGGCAACCTCTGGCGCACTGCGGCACAAGGCGATCGCGCTGAAGGTGGAGCTGCCGCCGGAATACGTCGACAACCGCACCGACCACCGAGTCAACGGCCATGACTTGGCCGGCGCAGCGGCATAGCGGCTCAAGGTTCAGCGGGGCAGGAAGCCAAGGCTTCCAGCCCCGCTTCATGTCCGTTGTGGCGACGGGAATCTCTCGGAGAGGCTGGCTCACCTGGCCAGAACAAGAAGCTCCTCCCCGAGGGCGCCGCAGCGGAGCGTCCGTACGAGCCCTGCATATCTCTGGCCACATGCCGAGTACCGGTAGCGTTCCTCCAGTCAGATGACCTGGTACGGCTCAACCCGGAAACAGGCTTTGACGTGCGGCTTCGTTGTCAGCCCGTCCGGCCTGTTCCGGGTTGGTCCGGCCAGAACCGGCGCGGTTCCTAGCGAATCCTAGCGCCGGTCGGGGCCTCCGAACAGGAGGTCGACCATGCAGGACAAGATCACAACGGCGGGTAACGCTGCTGGAGCAGACTGCCGCGTGGCGATTGTGGCACCCGAGCGTTACCACGACCCGGCGGTACCGGTAACACGACACGAGAACCCCTGCGCTGTCCGGGAGGGGTTGGACGTACCGCCCTCGTGCTGACCGATCTACTCACTCTCGCCCTGCGGAAGACGCTGCCGCGGATCGCGTGGACGATCGGTCACGCAGGGGCAAGCCTGGTCGGGCGGTGCCTGGCCGGTACCGCCGCTGAGCGTCGTCGCCAGTTCGACGCGTGGTGCGCCGCGGCTGGCGCCGCACCCGGACCGGAGGCCGCCGCCGCGAGCGGTGCGACGCACCTGCGCGCGACCGCGGCCAACTACTACGGACTGGTTGACATCGTCGTCCTCGCCGACGTCTACGTCGACGACGAGACCGAGGGCGACCGGTGAACGGAACATCGGGCCGGGGACAGGCCCCTGTCGAGTTCTTCGACCGCATTCCGTCCGGCGTGTGGGTGGTTCTTGCGGTCCTGAACGTGATGATGACCATCAGCACCTGGTCGACGGCGCGGCGACGGATGCGCAGGGCCGGCGAACGCATTGCCGACCCCCAGTTGGTCTCCGGTCCCACCAAGACGAAGGACACGGCCCTGACCGTAGCGTCGATGATCCCAGCGCCTCTGTTCTGGGCGATGGTGCTCGCCGGCTCCTTCCACCGTTTGATCGCCTTCGGCCGGGAGTCCCTCGGCTGGCACCACGGCTGGGAGTACCTCGTCCCCGGCACGCTGGACGGAGTCAGCGTCACGTTCGCGTTGCTGGCCTTCCGCGCGGTCCGCAAGCAGAAGGCTCCGGACCGCTGCTACCGGGTCGTGTGGGGCGCCGCTATCGCCTCCGCCACGGTCAACTTCGCCTACGAGTACACCCACAGCGGCCACAACCTCGTGGCCGGCGGCTACCTGGCCCTGCTCAGCCTGTTCGGGATGGTTATGTTCCACGAGTTCCTCGACCAGTTCGAGGAAGGCACCGCCTACATCAAACGCGCCAACCCAAAGTTCGGGCTGCGCTGGATCACCTGGCCAACCAACACCCTCTGCGCAGCAGTCGCCTGGCACAACCACCCACCCGCCGACGGCACACCCGCCACCGTCCTCAACGCCATCGCCAACCTCGACCGAGTCCGCGCCCTCAAGCGCGACGCCCGAGAGGCAGCGACCCTCACCCGGCATCAGCGGGCGCTTGCCGCGGCCCGTCGCCAGGCCGAGTTGGTGGCGAGTAAAGCCGGTGGTCTACAGCATGACGCCCCAGAGCCTCGACTCGTCGAGGTGAAAGATGACGACGATGTCGCGACTAACGCTATTCCGCGGCCGCCACCGCTGCTCCCCGGGCAGCGCCAATCGAAGGATCCCGCGGACGACCCGAGGACGACCGAAGCCAAAGTTCCGGCGACGGCAGCGACCCTCGACCAGTGGGCACGGCTCTGTCATAGCGCGCTTATGTCCAGGTTCGCAGGTTTGGTGAATAGGGCGGTGATGCGGTCAATGGCGTTGCTGGCCCAGCGTCTGGCCTTGGCGATGTTGGTGGCGCCGGCCAACCGGAGGGCAGCGATGATGGTGTTGCGGATGACGGCCAGGGTGGTGGGCAGGGTTTTTGTTCGTGCGTGGGAGGTGTCTTCGTTGAAGGTGACGTCGCGGACGTGGTGCAGGGCTTCGATTTGCCAGTGCCCGCGGGCGAGGACGTTGAGGTCGGGCGCGTCGGCCCGGCGGCGCGGCAGGCTGGTGATGGCGTGGACGACTTCCTTGGTGGTGCGTTGACCGTCCAGGCCACCGGTGTAGCGCACGATGCGCAGCACCTGGGCCGCGTCGGGGAAATCGACGCGGTCGTTGTGGGTGAGGGCCAGGGCGATGAGGATGCGTTCCTCGGTGCGTCCGTGTCCGCGGCTGGTCGTCGTGTCGCGGCGCAGCTTTTCGGGGTCGGCATGGGTGATCAGGTCAGCGCAGCGGGTGTACAGGTCCGCCCGGTTGGCCTTCACGATCATGAGGTAGTGAGCGTCGGCGGCCCGGATCCGCTCGGCGGTGTCGCGTACCGTGTGCAGCGCATCCAGGGTCACCACCGTTGACGGCAGGTCCCATCCCACCGCCCGCAGATCCGCCAACAGGGTGGGCACGCAAGGAATCTCGCTGGTCTTGTCCGGGATGGCGCGCTGCGCCACGACCACCGGACGGTCGTGGGTGACCGCGGCCATGAACCCCGGCATGGACCCGTGCTGGTGGCGGGCACCACGGGCGCGTTTACCGTCCATCGCCAACGCCTTCAACCGCACCGCCATCACCGCACCGTCATGCTCGGCCTGGGCCCGCGCGTGGCCGTCGTGAGCGCCTGCGTCGGGGGTGGTGCGCAAGTGGGCCAGGGTCCAGGTCACGCAGGCCCGGGTCAACGCGTCCGGGTCGATCCCGGTCAGAATCCCCCGGATGGTCGGCTCGGACGGCGGGTACACCCGCCCATCGAACGGGTCACGCCAGGCTCCCAACGCCAGCAACTGTTCCCGGGTCCGGGCCGGGTCGCCAGCCCACTGCGCGGCCGCGGCCAACGACTCAAACCCCGGCGTGGTGAACGCGCAGAACACCACCGCCAGCACATACCCCAACGGATGACGACGCCACCTGGTCGGCCGTGGATCCGGCAGTGCGTCCAGCAGCGCGAACAGGTCACCACCCACATCCGCCACGGTCCGGCCGTCGACAGGGCAGAATACGTCCACGGGTACGACTCCCTCATGGTCCAAGGTTTAGGCGCCTCGATCATTCGGGGAGTCGTACCCACCTACACGTATGCCCGCCTCGTCAGGCGATCCCACCACCAGCCACAACCAACAGCGGCCAACCGGACCAATCGTCGCTACGACAGCGCCCTGACCAGTGGGCGGCGACATGGGTGCGGATGTGCGCCGACGGCAACCTGGTCCTCGGGCCGCGGGGATCGACGGGTTAACGCCTCAGTCATGGCTGCCTGGTTCCGGCAGAGGAAGACACGCGAGGCCAATGGGACGTGGCGAGGGCTCAGCTCTCGGAGCGGTCGTCCTCCAGGTCGTGTAGTCCGATTCCTAACGCAGTCGCCAGAGACAGCACCGTGAAGTATCCGGGCTCGATCACCCGCCCCGATTCGATCTTTCTCAGAGTCGAAACAGCAACCTTGGCACGAGCTGCCAGCTGATCCTGGGTGATGCCGCGGTCCCGACGCAACGAACGAAGTCGCATCGCAAGCCGGTCCGCTTGATCCCGAAACCGGCTTTCATTTCGTCTGGCGCGCCCTGGTGGCACAGTCGCCACGGTAGTGATAAATTTCGCGCGGTCAAGATTTATTGCCACAACCGTAGGACGCAGAAGCGGCCTTAGGCGGACGCAGCTAGATCAGGCCCTTCCCCTTGGTCGCGCCATGCACGAAGGGAGAGCCAGGTGGCCCGCCGATGAGACGGGCGCGGAGCGTGGTACTAGATGACGTGGCGACGGCTCATCAAGCAGTGGCCTCGTCAAGAGTCACGGCGACGACCGAGGGCATCAGTGTGCTATCCGGTGGCGCTACAGATCGACGTATATGGAACATCTCCCACCCACGGCCGATTCGCCGCTAGAACCGGTCTAGAGCAGTCCTGACCCCAAACGGGTCGATCCAACACCGCGCCCGGCCGGGCGCCACGAAGGGAGGTCGGACATAAGCATGGGGTCCCGTATGTCGCCGAGCATCGGCGTCGGCGTGTTCGTAGTACGCAATGATGGACGATTTCTGATGGGGCTACGGCGCGGGCCACATGGCCGCGGCACGTGGTCGCTTCCTGGGGGTCACTTGGAGCACTCCGAATCCTTTGAGGCGGCCGCGAAGAGAGAAGTGAGGGAAGAGACCGGGCTCGAAATCTCTAACCCTCGGCTTGTAACAACTACCAACGACATCTTCAGAGACACCGAGAAACACTATGTCACTGTCTGGATGCTTAGCGAACATGCGACGGGGGAGCCTGAAGTCCGTGAACCAAATACCTACACGAACCTCGGCTGGTACGACTGGAGGTCACTACCGGGTCCACTATTTCTACCGCTACCTCAGATATTCGAGCCCGGAGCGCCAAGGCCGCTGAACCCTCGCCCGATGGATGTCGCACAACTTAAGTAGCAACCCCGCTGAATTACCATTACGCTTAGTCAAAGGGATACCGGCTCACCTCTCGGCAGAGTCCTTGTCAACTCGGTGTCGGGCGGCCCAGTCCTCAAGGCTCTCGACGACGAGCAGCTTGCTTTCGATGAGATAGGCAAGCTGACCCCACTCGGGGCTTCGCGAGAGCATCGCCAGATACTGCTCAGGCGCAGGTAGCGCTATTTCAAGCCGATAGTCAAGGCCGCTGCCACAGGCCCTGTGAAGAATCTTGAACGACGCCCTAGCCGAACGGAGGCTCGTAACAATCAGGGAAATATTCGCGAACGCTTCAGGGCGGGACACTGTAAAGAACGCCAGGTCTATGGCGACCAAACCGGGCGCGTGAGCCATCTCAACGATTCGGCGGCCCGCCACGCTCTCAGCGTCATATATCACCAGACACAGTCTCACCGCTTCAGCTCCTGATCAGGCCGCCCTCGCCTAGCAAATGCGAGACAAATTGAGCAGCGCTCACAGCGGCTCGATGCTGCCGCTCCTTCTTATTCACACCCTTATTGCCATCTGCCCAGTCACATATTGATTTGATTAGGATCCAGTCGACTTTGCGGCGGTGAGCGGATGAATAGACACCCGCACCTTCCATTTCGCCGCCAACCACTTCACCGCCGGCCAGTCGCACCAGTTCGTCGCGATACTTGACATTGTCGATCAGCTTGTCCCCGGACAGCACAAGACCGAAGCGGAGCGTCCGCCCACGCCAGCTCACAGCGGCTGCTCGACACCTGTCCAGAAGACGGGGTGACGCAGAGGCACGATCGCCTCTAAGTACGATTCGAGTTGTCCCCGCTTCGCCTTCTACACGCTGCAACTCGTAACTCAAGACCTGACGGGAAATGAGGATGTCGCCAATCTTCTGACCAATTGGGTCGACACCGAAGGCAATCCCAGCGACAATCACTGCGGCTGGGTTCAAGGCGGCAATACTCTCCGTAATGGTCAGGATGGACCCTGACGGCCCGCCGCTACCCATCTCGGTTTGGACAAGATACGTTCTAGCCCCGCCAACAAATCCCAAGTCCCAGAACGTCTTATCTCCTATATAGCGCCTAAGGATAGCCTCTCCCTTAGAGTTCGGCACCTCATCAAGAACCGCGCGGGTCTCGACCGTCGTGGCTGTCACAATAAGCACGTCCGCGCGGTCATCAAGAATCGTCATCCTGCTCGCCTCCACCACTGCCGCCAACTCTGGGATCCGGGACATTCGAGCAACGACGACGGATAACGCGTCAGCCGCTAGCGCCCATCTTTCGCTGATGTCCAGATGCATCGACCCATCAGTTAGCTGAGCAGTCGTATCCTCAAATCGGGCTAGGAGGGACCTAATCCAGCTTCTAACACCGAACTGCGACTCGCCTCCACGATGGGATGTCTCCAAGAAGCGAGTTGCAGCGTGGAGGACCACCCGAAACAGCTGAGTCGTCCGCCGGTGCGAACCCTCCCCACGTGTGAGAAGAATCGCGTTCCACGCATCGCCACATTGGCTCCAAGGCCTTATCACCAAGTCGCTGAAACCCGCGAGTCGGAGCAACTGTCGGAGGATGACCACGTCATGCAATGGGAACTGCCGCGCAAGGTGTGCATCATAGTACGACAGAGCGTCAATGCCAGTCGCTATGTCGCCGCCAGCGTAATCGAGATAGTGGTTCGAGTACCCAGTGGATATCGTCAATCTAACGGCACGCTCCGTCGAGGGACTTTCCTCGGTGGCACGCAGGAACGGAGAGAAGAAGCTATATGTAATCGCCTCGGAATCTCGACTAGCTAACGCCTGCAGGGTCTTCACCCGGGCGACACGGTCGCTCTCACCCACCACCTTACTCGCGCCAGCCGCCCATCCCCCCAGATACTGCTCAAGCTGATCTGTTGTATCAGATGGTTTGAATAACGACGCACGAATCTTGCGGAGTTCGTCGATTCCTCCCGAAAAGTAGAGGGGGTACCTATCCGCATCATGTCGATATAACCGCACGCGGGATTCGATGAACTCCTCTATCGACGAATTGTAGCTAACAGGAAGAAGCGTCCGAGCTTCGGTCAGCGAAGCGAGAATGGCCCGAGATGCTTCGCTGAGCGCCGTGTTTTCCCAAACTAGCGATATACCACAATAGAGGGGCGCACTCGTTCCTGCTACCAGGCTCTTTAGAATCGACTCCATCTTTTTATGCGTGAGTCGGAAGTTGACAGACTGGGCTAGCTCACGATCTAGGAAGTGGAGGTAGATGGGTTGTTCGGTGCCATCCATTCAGGGTGCCCGCCGCGTGTCAAGAAACAATCCGTTCTGCTGCACGCATTGTCGTCTCTCGCAACCGCGCGAGAGGAAGTCCAGTAACCGCCGAAACCTCGTCTTCGAAATTAACTGCCTCTGCCGGAACTCCCTTGATTTCACAGACACGCGTTCCTATCGTAAAATAGCGAACCGGTCTTCCCAAGCGGAGCGCATATTCGATCTCTAGGAATACGCCGTCCGCGATGTCTCCGAAGACCCACGTCTCGTCAGCGATCCTCACAAGGTTGTTGTTGCCCCTCCGTACAAGATCGCGGTCGACTCGGTCCCCTAGGAAGTAGTCAAAGATCCTGAACGGATTGAGCGGAAGGGCGCCCTGCGTAAGGACGTACTCGGAAACCACGTCACGGCAAAAGAAGGTCAGCTTGGAATGAGCTGTGTAAACAGCCGGGATCCTTCCAGTTAGGTCGATACTCATCGGTCCCGCTTTCAAGATCGAAAATACAGCGATACCTGACGGCCAACAAAATAGCCGCTGACCAGGGCGGCGGTCAAGCCGCGAAAGACGCCGGAGGTGTCGCCAGGCAGCCAGATCGGGTGGGGTGACAACCGCAAGCTGCTATTGACGGCCGGATACAAGCCAACCCCCTCGATCGTTGGCCCATACACCATAGCCTCAGAGAAACTCATGGGACCGAATCTGTCGACAAGTCGGGAAAGACCCTCCCGCATCATCATAGCAGCGCTAGGCCCAAACAGGTCTTGCAAACGGCTAGCAGTGGGCTGGAGGCACACCTGAAGAGGTTCTTTAACGACCAATCCGCTTCCTTGGGTGATTGAAGTCAAGTGACGCCACGTGTCGTGCCCATCCGGCCCATCGGACAAGCGAAGGTTGAAACCGACGTTCGAACGACCGGTTGGCGGACAGTCAGCTCGGCCTGACAGGGTCGTCCAATCCCGGAACTTCGTGGTTAACACTTCCCCTTGTCGACAACAACAAAACGTACGCCAGGCCACGTGACGGGATTGGTCCGTCCAAATGTACTTGGGATCGATGCACCCGTCGTCCCGCAAGAAGAACTTCTCAGCCGGCTGTTCAAGGCGTATCCCGACCTCCACCCGTCGATAGGTGGCGACATGAGGAAGGTTGACAACGCAAGACATCGGGCCGAACCGCCCAGTCGCGAGGATCACCGCCCGTGTAATGAGCGCTTCTGATCTGTCGTGTTCTCCGATAGCTACCAACAGATTGCCGTCGTTCGCCTTGGAGATTGATGTCACCGTTGCCTGGATTCGTTCCCCTTCACACATCCTTAATAGATCACGCGTTAGTTCATATCGATTTGCAACTGGAACGTACAGCGACGGATAGCGTTTGATCTGAAATCCATTGTTGGTCGATGGAGTGTAAGAGTCATGCGGAAATGGAGGCGGTCGCATTCCAGCCCGAACGAGGATCTGGCAGATGCGATTGTATGACTCTCTCAATTCCATCTCCGGCTGAAGGTGCCACATCTCAGTCGCTGACGGGTAGAACGAAAACTTGCCGTCAGAGAACAGCCCAGCTCCGCCTTCGCCTGTGACGAGATCCGATGGCTCATTAGGGCATCGTTCGTCAAGTGCCCGGCCCGCCTCGACTAGCTTGATCTTAAGCCCGGTGTGACGAAACGCCGCCACCGCACCCAATCCAGCCGGACCCGCACCGACGATCAGAACATCGGTATCACGACTCGTTCTCCCCAAGGCTTTCATTGCACCCCTCACCCGTGACCTCGCCAGTGACCGGCCCCTGCGCGCTGCGGCGGCGGCAAGAGATCTTTCTTGCGCACCATCCGTGTGCTAAGAGTCAGCAAATCGACAACAAGGTGGTAGGTGAAGCCTCTCCGAAATGCTCGTACAAGGCCGTACAGCATGGGCCGGCACAGGCCGCCAGTCGTTTGGGCTTGAAGGGATCCCGGTGACCAACGGCCAAGGACGACCAAGGGCGCCGTGAGTACCGAGCCTTTCGCCACCAACGAAGGGTTCGCGCATCGTCGAACGCAACGGCCTGCTTGATCGCGTCGATACCCGTCGGCGACGTGGGTACGGCGGGCAGGGAGATTCCGTTAATGTCCAGGTGGGCGAGCAGCGCGGCGGTTGTCACGACGCAAAACGGCGGCACAGGCAGCCAGCCGCGGCGCGGCGCGGCGCGGCCAGCGTCGATGTCTCCCCGCCAGGCAGGGCCGGCGCGCCAGCGGTATCGATGTTGCGGTCGACCACGTACGGCGCTGCCGATTGGCCCATGTCCACTCGCGATCATCGCGTTGTCGATGCCACGGCCCATGTCCGGCCGTGGCGACATGAGTGCGTCCTGACAAGAGCGAGTTCTCGGAGCCCCGCGATGTCGTACGCGGCCGAGAAACTGATCTAACAGACCCGCACCGCCCCTTCCCTACACCATCAGGTTGCACCCGGCCGACACCTCCCGGAATCGACCGCCGGTTCGGCCAGAGCTGACCCGCTCAAGAGTCAGCAAATCGACACGTGGCCGTTGGTGGAAAGAGGTTCCGAGATACTCGTACAAGGCCGTACGGCCGCGAACGCAATGACCCGGCCCGACAGGTCGGCGTTCGAAGGGAAGCCCGGTGGCTGACGACCCGAACCGACCGGACAGCAGCGACCCCGTCCGGATCACCACCCGAGAAGACTTCGCCTACCACCTGACCCTCGTCCGACAACGAGCCGGGTTGACGGTGCGAGACGTCGCCAAGGCCACTGGTGTGCAGGCGAGCACCGTCGGAGGCTATTTCGGCGGCGCTCACCTGCCCCCGATCAAGCCCGCCGATCTTCTACCGAGAATCCTGCGCGCCTGTGGCGTCACCAATCCGGCGCAGGTCGAGCAATGGCAGGCGGCCCTGGCCCGGGTACGGCGCGCCCCCGGCAAGCGCCCGAGCGACGCCCCCGTTCCGTACCGGGGTTTGGAAAGCTTCCAGCCCGAGCACGTGGACTGGTTCTACGGACGCGAGGACCTGACGCACCTGCTCCTTGAGCGGCTGGCCGCCAGGTCCACGGCGGGCGCCGGCCTGCTGGTAGTGGTCGGCCCGTCCGGCTCAGGGAAGTCGTCGCTACTGCGCGCCGGCCTGATCCCCGCATGGCGGCGGTCGACCACGGTCTTGCCAGGTTCACACAGTTGGCCGTACGTGTTGTTCACCCCCGGTACCCGTCCGTTGCAGAACCTCGCCGAGCAGCTCGGCAAGCTGACCGGGCTCGATGCCGAGGACGTCGCCGCGGATCTGCGATCTGATCCCGGCCGCTGCACCCACTTGGCCCGGCAAGCGGCCGCGCTTCACCTCAAGGCTCAACCGGCACACTCCGGCGAGCAGGCCACCGCGTGTGGGAACGGACCCGCAGACGGCGAAGCCGACGGCGACAGGGACAGCCGCCGCCTGCTGATGGTGATCGACCAGTTCGAGGAGACCTTCACTGCCTGCACCGACGACGCCGAACGAGCAGCTTTCCTAGCTACGCTGACCGCGGCGACCGCCGTCCCCGGCGTCTACGGCACCGGCGTCGCCGAGCAGCCGGCGGAGTCGGGGCCTGCCGTCCTGGCGGTCCTGGGCTTGCGGGCCGACTTCTACACCTCGATCCTGCGGGATGCTGACTTGGCCCGCGCCGCCCAGGACGGCCAGGTCGTTGTCGGCCCGATGACCGAGTCCGACCTGCGGCGCGCCATCGAGGAGCCTGCCCACAAGGCACACACCGACATCCAGGACGGCCTGGTCGAACTGCTCCTGCGCGACTTCGCCCCCGCCAGTAGCCACGCGCTGACCACAGCCCACGAAGCCGGCGCATTGCCCCTGCTGTCGCACGCGCTACTGGCCACCTGGGAACGCGGCCACCGCAGGCGGCTGACGGTCGCGGACTACCGCAGCATCGGCGCCATCCACGGCGCGGTCGCCCGCAGCGCCGACGAGGTCTACGAAACCCTCACCGGCGATGAACGCACACTGGCACGTGAGCTGTTCGTACGACTGGTACGCGTCTCGGAAGACGGCGCCGACACTCGCCGCCGCATCTCCCAGACCGACCTGGTCACCGGTGTCAGCGCCGCACGGTCCGCATCGCTCGCCCGCGTCCTTGACCGCTACGTCGAGCGGCGCCTGATCACTGTGGACGCGGACACCATCGAGATCAGCCACGAGGCCCTCATCCAAGCCTGGCCACGACTGCGCACATGGATCGACACCGACCGGGCCGGAATCCTCATCGGGCAACAATTGACCGACGCCGCCCTGGGCTGGGCGCGGGAACACCGCGACCCAGCCGCCCTATACCGCGGCACCCGGCTGATCGCCGCACGCGACTGGATCGGCAGCGGCCACCGCGGCCACCTGACACCGCTGGCCGCCGAGTTCCTCGACGCCAGCGCCCGTCATGAACGCCGCCGCACCCGACGCCTGTACCGCACCATCGCTGCGCTGATGGCCCTACTCGTCGTCGCAGGCCTCGCCAGTGCGGTCGCATTCCAGCAACGCGCCGCTGCCACCCACGAACGCAACCTTGCGATCTCCCGCCTCGTGGCCACTCGCGCCGACCGGCTACGCGACAGCGACGTGTCGCTGGCCGCGCAGCTGAGCTTGGCCGCCTACAAGATTGCACCCACGTCTGAGGCCCGCGCCAGCCTGCTGGACGCCTCGGCCACCTACTCCGCCGCTCGGGCTCTGGGCGGCCCGGGCGTCATGCAATCTGTCGCGTACAGCCCCGATCGGCGGGTCCTGGCCGCTGGCGGAGCCGACAAGACCGTACGGCTGTGGGACGTATCCTCGCCCGAGAAGCCTCGACTGCTAGGCCGGCCGCTGCCCGGCGCCGCGGACACCATCTATTCAGTGGCGTTCAGCCCAGATGGGCACACCCTCGCCGCCGGCAGTGGTGACCACAACATCTACCTGTGGGACGTCAGTAATCCGCATCAGCCAATCCCGCTCGGACCGCCGTTGGCCGGCCCGACCGCACTGGTCTACTCCGTGGCGTTCAGCCCTGACGGGCACACCCTCGCCGCAGGCAGCGGCGACAACACCATCCACCTGTGGGACGTCAGCGACCCACGCCGTCCGGCCACCCTCGACCCAGCACTCACCGGTCCCACCAGCTACGTCCAATCGGTCGCGTTCAGCCCTGACGGGAATCTCCTCGCCGCCGGCAGTGACGACCACACCGTCCGCCTATGGAACATCCACGACCCCCGCCGGCCCGTCCCGCTCGGTGCGCCCCTGATCGCGTCGACCAAACGGATCTTCTCGGTCACGTTCAGCCCCGACGGGCACACCCTGGCCGCCGGCAGCCTCGATAAGAACGTCTACCTGTGGAATGTGACCGACCCCGCCCGGCCCACGACGCTCAACCCCCCAATCTCTGGCGCCACCAGTTGGGTGAACGCCGTAGCGTTCAGCCCCGACGGCCAGACCCTCGCACTGGCCAGTTCGGACAACACCGCACGACTGTGGAGCCTGCCCGCGCGGCGCTTCACCGCGACCCTGCCCCATCCCGGGCCGGTCACATCTCTCGCCTTCGGCCGCGACAATCGCACCTTGGCCACCAGCGCGGCAGACGGCGTCGCCCGGCTGTGGGCCCTACCAGGACCAGTACTCACCGGCCAAACCGACGTCATCAACGGCGTGGCATTCAGCCCCGACGGACGCACCTTGGCCGTCGCTGGTGGACAAACCCAACTGTGGAGCGTCGCCGACCGCACCGAAGTCAGCCCGCCCCTAGCCAACCCTACACAGTTCTCCGGCACGGTCGCGTTCACCCCTGACGGCCACACCCTCGCCGTGGGAGCCCGCGACGGCACGGTACAGCTGTGGAACGTCACGAACCCGGCCCAGCCTCAACCGGCCGGCACCCCGATCAAGGCCCACTCCCTCCTCGTGGAATCCCTCGCGTTCAGCCCCGACGGGCGCACCCTCGCCACTGGCAGCGACGACAACACCGTGCGGCTCTGGGATGTCACACACCCCGCGCAGCCGCAGGCGTTGAAGACGCTGAGCGGATTCCGGGCCTACGTCTACTCCGTCGCGTTCAGTCCCAGTGGCCGCACCCTGGCAGCGGGCAGTATCGACAAGACCGTGCGTCTGTGGGATGTCACCAACCCGAGGCAACCGGCTCCGGTCGGACAGCCTCTGACAGGCCCGGACCACTACGTTCTAGCCGTGGCGTTCAATCCGGACGGCCGGATCCTCGCTGTCGGCAGTGCCGACAAGACGGTGCGCCTGTATGACCTCGCCAACCCACGCCGGCCGGTCCCCCTCGGCCAACCACTCAGCGGCCCGACCAACTACGTCTACTCACTCGCGTTCAGCCCGGACGGACGAAGCCTCGCCGCCGGTGACACCGACGGCACGGTCTGGCTGTGGGACGTCCGACACGCCGACCGGCCTACCGCGCTGGCCACCCTGACCGTGCCCTCCGGGTCCGTGTACTCCGTCGCCTACAACCCCGACGGGCATACACTTGCCGCCGGCGGAGCTGACATGAAGGCCTGGCTGTGGGACACCGACCCCGAACGCGTTATCGCCCAAGTATGCGCCGCTGTAGGCGACCCCCTCACCCGCGAAGAATGGGCGCAGTACGTTCCCGGCCTGCCCTACCAGCGACCATGCCCATGACCAAGTCCGCGTCCAACAGCGGCCGCATCCAGCGGCGCGACTGTGCGAACCGCACATGGAGGCACATGGCAACGCAAGTGAATTCGCCCGCGACCGGTTCCACATACATATAGACAGCGCAAAACCGATCTTGATACGGCGGTCCCACGTGAAGCGGACCTGGGCGTCATGAGCACGGGGCCAACTGCTGATCGCCGACCCACTTCGCGCAGAAGAATCGCTGGATCAGCAGTGTCAACCGCCACTTTCACCCGGGTTGGATCATCGCTGTCGCACTCGTTGATCGTGAGTGAAGATCACGGTATACGAGACGGGAGTTGTCGTCATGATCAGCCAGGGCGTGATCTTCAAGCGGTGCGGTTGCACGAATCCCGCGAGCGGGCGGCCGCTCGGCAAGATCTGTCCGCGTCTGGCCGAAGGCGGGCACGGGAGTTGGTATTTCCATGTGTCGGTGACAATTTGATGGGCCACCGGGAGCAGTTGCGCCGAGGCGGCTACCGGACCGAGGTGGCCGCACGCCGGGCTCGAGATGAGGTGCTCGGTCGGTCGCGGGAGGAACAGACCAGCCGGTCGTGGACGGTGGCGCAGTGGCTGCGGTACTGGTTGTCCACCCTGGTGGGGATCCGGCCGACGACCCGGCTGTCGCACACCCAGTACATCGAACGGTTCTCATCCCGCACCTGGGCAACGTCCGACTCGTCGAGCTGACCGCGCGGCAGCTGACCGCCTTCTTCGCAGCGGTCGCGCAGCAGACCAACCGATTCGGGCAGCCGCATACCCCGACCACGTTGGCGCACATCCGTACCACGCTGCGGGCCGCGCTCAACGGCGCCATCCGGGAAGGGCTGATCCGAGACAACCCGGCGCGCGTGGAGCTTCCACGCGTCGGCGGGAGCACGCGCTGGTGTGGACTCCCGGACGGCCCCGACTGGCAGGCCACCGGCATCCGGCCCACTGTCGCGGTATGGACCACGGCGCAGCTGGCCGTCTTCCTCGACTCAATGCGCGAGGATCGGCTGTATGCGCTGTGGTGGCTGGTCGCCCTGCGCGGGCTGCGCCGCGGGGAAGTCGCCGGGCTCCGCTGGGCCGACCTTGACCTCGACCACCGGCAGCTCGTGATCGTCCGGGCACGCACCACCGCCGGCTACCAAGGTGTACGAAGGACCACCCAAGTCCGCGGCCAGCAGTTGCACCGTCGCCCTCGACGGCACACCGTCGCCATCCTGCGCGAGCACCGCCGCCGACAGCGCCAAGAACACAACACCGCTGCCAGCAAATGGGCAGGACACCGGGTACGTGCTCACCAACCGCCACGGCGCACCGCTGCATCCTGGTTTCCTCACCCACCGCATCGCGGCCCTCATTTGCCGCCGCTGGGCTACCATCGTCCGGCTGCATGACCTGCGCCACGGCGCCGCCACCCTGGCCCACTTGGCCGGCGCCGACTTGAAGACCATCCAGGACCAGCTCGGGTACTCCAGCATCGTGCTGACCGCCGACACGTACACCAGCGTGCTGCCCGCCATGCGGTACAAAGCAGCCGAGGCCATCGCCCGGCTGGTCCTCGACGCGGCCCGCAGGGACCGCGACAAGATCGCAGCCGTGGCCCGACGAACCGGCGTCAAGAGAATGTCCAAAAGCTCTCCTCCCTCCGACCGGCGCCAAAACAGCCAACGCCGCAGCTCATCAGCCGTCGCCCGGCCGGCAGAAGCGGTCATCAGCCGTGACAACTGCTAGGCAACACCGTGGCAACCACCGTCCGTAGCGGGGCCTCCGAACAGGAGGTTGACCATGCAGGACGACACCACACCGGCGCTCTCCGCCGTCGGGCCGAGGATCTGGACGTGCAACTGCCAGCCGGCTACGTCGACCGTCCAGCTGCAAACCGGGTCAATGGTCACGCTCTGGTGGAGGCGGGCGGTGTAGCGCCCACCACCGGCCTGGCGCAGGGGATCTCTGTCCAGGCCGGTGGAGGACACGGCCCAACCACCTTGGAATTTGACGCCTGATTGCGGCGGACCAATCCGGGGCCTAGATCAAGTGCGGCAGCCCCCGCGAAGCGGGCTATGACGGCGATTCACGCCGACGCACGGAGAATGTGATCCTCTTGGTCCGCGCTGGCTCCTTGAAGTCGACGCCGCTACCGTCCGTGAGTATCAACCGACCTGTCGGGGGGTTGGACCGGCCGGACGGAGTCCAGGGTTGTGCGCTGGGTAGAAAGACCGCGACGCCGGTACGTGCCAGGTCAACCTTCACGACGTGTCGATCCAGGATGAGGTCGAGGCGGCGACCGTCGCCGCTGCCGGGTTGGACGCCCGCGATCACGTCTCCAGCCAGGTCAGCAAGTGGAGGATCGAGGGTCTTCAACGAATTCACGCCATAGACCTGCAACGCGGCGACCTGCTTGCCGGCGAGCTGGATCAACAATGCTTGCGTGTCTGGCGGAGTCATGGCCCCGTCGCTCATCGCTGAAGGATGCCATGCCCGTGCCCGCGTCGACGCCCGCCCCTGCTATCGGGGCGTCGCGCGTTGGCGCGGTCGCCGAGTTGCCCAGCCTCGGGGCCGCCCGGTAGGGATCATGGCTGTTGTACGACGACCAGGGAGTAGCGAAACGACCGCAAGTCGTATCCAAGATCGATGCTTGAGCGCCTATGGTCTAGCGGTAGGCTGCGTCCTCGTGGCTGCCCCGCCCACGATGTGGGCAGTCATTCGCATTGTGGACGATGGTCTTCAGGCATGTGTGACCTGATCAGTAGGGGCAGGTTGATGGTGAGCGTAGGTCGACGTGGTCCGGACAGGCTCGCGGGGCCTGGCGGCCCGACTGGCCGCCACGGGGCCTGGGCCAATCCTGCGAGCATCCCTCGGAAGCTACTGTCCGCGCTGGGGTTCTGATGGCGGAAACGAAGGTCGACGTACCGGTGTCTGGGGCACCATCGTCCTCGGACGCCTGGCCCAGGCGGTTCCGTCCAGTCCTGACGCTCGGCTGCCACCAGGACTTGCACGCGCTGGCCGCCGACCTGATCGGGCGGAGTCAGACTGAGCAGTTGACGCGTATCGGCGAGGCGGTTGACGTCGTCGAAGCCCGACGTGCCGCTCTCGAAGCCATGGGCGTCCCCGCCTCCGACCTTGGACCGACGCTTGCCTACGCCACGGCACTGCGACTGCTCCGCGACTTGGTTCAACAGGGGTGGACCCTGGGGCTTGACGACGAGGGGATCCACCTCGGCGCGCCCCTTACGGTGGTGGCGGCTTCGGATGACCCTGCGGCGGCGAAGGCGCTACTGAAGCAGTCTTTCGCGTTCGCTCGCAGGGCCCAACTCGCCGAACCGGCGACCCGGTCCTTCATCGAGACGATGGAACGGCGAGGCATCTCTTCCCTGTTCGCCGACGGCCGGGAACTAGCTGACCGGCTTGATGCTGCCTTCCACTCGGACGGAACGACCGCCGACGCGATCTTGCCGTCGCTGGAGTTGGTGACGCCTGACAGTCGAGAAGAGACTACTGGTCTCCGCCTGCAGGACGTGTGGCGTTATGCCCGACACTTCTGGTCCATCCCCTACCAGAGCACCCCTGGTCGGAACCTCTTCTACTTGGTCCGCGACGACGCGGGTCCACATCGACCCGTGATCGGCATCGCGGCGCTTGGCAATGCCGTGCTCGGCCTGGCACAACGCGACGACGCCTTGGGATGGACCGCGCGAGGGCTCCGCGCCAGGCTGGAAAGATCATCAGCTGAGCAGCGGGCCCGTCTCGCTCGGCACCTGCTCGACGTGCTCCGTACAGACATCGATGTCATCTACGCAGCGGATCTCCCTGTCGGTGACGGACCGTGGGATGTGGCCACGGTCAGCCGACTGCGAGATATCGAACGCGACGCGGCCTTCGATCGACGCAAGGCCCTGGCCGAGGCAGGCGACGAACGCAGCCCGGACTACCACCTTATTCGCGACGCCCATGACGAAGCGCTGGACGGCGATCCCGAGACCGTCGATTGGCTCACGATCGCGAAGACTGCGCTCTACCGACGAAAGCGCGCTGGCACGCTCGCCGACCTGATCCAGGCATGGCTAGCGCTCGCTGCACGGGGTGTCGATGCCAACCCAGAAAACCTGGCCGACGCGCTAGAAGATGACCGGGGCCGCGCTGCCCTGGAGTCCGCGCTGCGCCGCATCAAGCAGCGAGCCATCGCCGAGAACCTCATGGAGATCATCACCTGTGGCGCCGTCCCGCCGTACGGTGACGTTCTGGGCGGAAAGCTCGTCGCGATGTTGCTCACCAGCCCACGGGTGGTAGCTGACATCAGAGAACGCTACGCCGGCCGGGTCAGCCTCATCGCCTCCGGCCTCAAGGGGGCGCCGGTGCGTCGTGATCCGAGTCTCGCGGTGCTGACAACGTCCAGCTTGTACTCGGTCGGCAGCAGCCAGTACAACCGCATTCGCGTACCGGCCGAGGTGTTGGACGGGCGCGACGGTCAGGTGACCTACGAACGCATCGGGAAGACCGACAGCTTCGGCACCGTGCATTTCGCTCCAGACACCGCTGAGGCGCTGGTTGCCCTTGCGCGGCTGTCCGACGAGAACCGACGCTTGGTCAACCACCTGTTCGGGGAGGGAATGAGTCCCAAGCTGCGAGCCGTGCGCTCTGGTCTCGAAGCCCTCGGACTGGACCCGGACGTATTCCTTCGTCATCATTCGCCGCGTCTTCTGTATGCCGTACGGCTGGCTCGCAACACCGATGACGTGTTGCTAGGGCTGGATGGCACTCCGGACTACATCCTGCGCGGAGGTCCGCACTCAGACAGCACCACGGAGATCGCCCACTACTGGCGCAAGCGTTGGCTGGAGCCCCGCATCCAGCGATCGGACGTACTTGCCCGGTTGCGCGACACCTCACGCGACAGCTACCTCCTGGGCGCCCAACTCGCCGGCAGCGACCCGGCAGCACCCCGTACCAGCCGAGACGACGAACCCGTCCTCGACGAACTGGACACACCGCTACGCGCGGTGGGACTGCCACACGCTAGCGAGTTCATTGAACGCCTCTATCGCAGTACCAACAGCTACGCCGACCGGTTGAGCCCCGAGGAACTCGCCTGGGTCGACGTCGACCTTGGTCTGGACGGCCACGTACTCGCGTCGGCCCGCGCCGGCAAGCAGATCATCGTGACCGGCAACCCCGGCGACGGGAAGACGCATCTTATCGAACGGCTGCGGCCAGAGTTGGAACGGATCGGCGCCTTGGTGCTCACCGACGCCAACGTGAAGACCGACGACGAGATCATCCGCGATTGGCGCGCGTGTGACCGAGAAGGTCGTCCCATGGTCCTGGCGATCAACGAGTGGCCGCTGTTCGTACTGCGCCGCCATCCGGACGCGACCCAGTTCGAGCCGCTCCAGGAAGCATTGCGCCAGGTTCAGCAGGCGGTGTACTACCTGACGGCACCTAACGCACCGCAACTCGACACCGTCGCCGTGGTCGACCTCAGTCTGAGGAACGTCCTGGCAGCGCCTATCGTTCTCGCCGTCGTGGACCGTCTGACTAACGAGCGGTTCTACTGGGGCCTGCCGGACGGAGACCCCGCACTGGCCAACCGTCGGGCGCTGCTTGAGCCGCGGGTGCGGGAACGTCTGGCCGCGCTACTCGACCAGGTGGCCCGGCGCGGCCAGCACGCGACCATGCGACAACTCGTCGGATTCATCGCCTACATGATCACCGGAGGCCGCGCCCCCGTCGAGCGAGTGACGGGGCAAGGGTCACAGCGCTTCCACTACGCGCAATTGGCCTTTGCCGGTGGTGTGGGCACCTTGTTCGACGCGGTACGTGAAGCGTTCGACCCTGCCACCATCACGCACCCCTGGCACGACGCCGACCTTTGGCGCGGGACGACCGACCCGGCGGGTTGGCTTGACCCCCGATCTCGGCCGGTCGGGGTACAGCAGTTGCCCCCTTCTGATGCCGATCGTCGAGAGTTCTACGCGGCGCTCAAGCGACGCTTCTACTTCGAGCACGTCGCAGGGGCAGACCTGCTTGGCCTCGTCCCGAACGACGAGCGGATGTTCGACGCCCTGATCGGTCAGGGCCACGACGAAGGTCCGACCGTCGTCCGCGATCTGGTCCTCGCGATCAACCGGTTTTTCGAGCCGGACTGCCCGGACAGTGAACGCGAGGAGCTCTCACTGTGGCAGAGCCACCGTTTCGATGTTCGCTCACCCAACACCTTCGTCGCGCTGCACCACCTTCCGCACCGGCGGTTGCGGGTGCACCCCTCGAAACTCGCTCCGTGGGTTGAGGCGTGGCTGCCACCTGAACAGCGTCGTCTAAGCTCATTCGCGCTGGTCGGGCACAGTGACGCCGGCGCCGCTGCGACGCTCGTGGTCGACCGGGCGTTGTACCTGACGCTGTACGAGGCGCAGCGTGGGCTCGGTCGGTCCAGTTGGTCACGAAGCTCCACGCGGCGGGTCACGCGTTTCATCGATCGTCTCCACCAACTGGTCGACTCGACCGCCGATGTGGAGGACGTTCGCATCCGCAACACCGAAATCGATCTTGACCGCAAGTTCGAGATTCAGCGCAACCCTCCGAGGTACATGCTGTGACCGAGAACCCTCGCGACGTACTTCAGCGCATCTACGACACCGAATTTGGGCTGCGGCCAACGAACTTCTCGATCAAGCCCGTGCACGTGGCCAACGGACTTGGTAGATCGTTGACCGGTCGCAGCTACCAGTCCACTGCACTAGCGGAAACGCTCCGACGCTGGGTACGCATCCAAAAAGTCGGGTCTCAGGAGGAGCGTAACCCCAACAGCGCCATCCTCGAACGGTATGGCGGGGCCTTCGCGAGCCGTGACGGCGACGTCATCGATAATGCGACACTGAGCGTCTTGCGCAAGTTGGCGTTCGATGTGCTTGGGACCGATGGTGCCGTCTTCCCAGACTCCGACATGTCGTCCTACACGCTGTCCAACGAGCGGTTCATCACTCGGGATCTGTCCGACAACCGGTGTGGTCTGTTCCTCGCCCGACTCCTTACTAGCGGCGTCGATGGCGACGCCGCCAACCATATCCGGCTGATCCTTACGACCGACGACGACCCGTGGACCACACTCGCCCTGCCCATGCTGCAATTCGCCGAGCCGCGTGAGGAGGTATTGGATGGTGAGGTCGCCGTATTCGCCGCTCGGGCAGATCATCTATTCGCCCGGCGCCGCGACAAGCGACTTGTTTCGCCAATACTGCAGACGATGCGAGAGGCGTTCGACCGGCTAGCCCGATTCGAGCACACGAAGGGATCCAAGCTGAACTCCTTGCGCCGCCTCGTGATGTTCGGCTGCTTTGTCGTCCACGTTCACGTCTGTTCTCGCGCTTCCGAGGCGATGCCGGGCACGCAACGGCCGCCCATCCTCCTCGACATGTTCGACGGCACACGCCCGTCGCTGCGCGACGCCTCCCGCGCCACGCTGCGCGCTGCAGGGGATGCCGTCGAGGTCCTGCTGTCCATGCGTATGCGCGAGCACTTCGCCGAAGTAGACGCCGTCTCCGAGGCCAAGAGGATCATCGCCTATACGAACCTCAAAGACGGCGAGCACGCCGACCTCCGAGCCGCCTTCGACGCCTACCGACAGGACGGCGCGGTGCCGGTATCCGAAGCATTGGCCGAAGCGTTCCTACAGTCCGGCTTCAGTATGACGCGCGGGCATCCGATCGGCTTTCTCACCGAGTTGGGCCGGCGCGCCGGCTATCTGACACCGTGGGCGAACCAAGGCCGCGGCGGCAAGCTTCAGAAGCGGTATGGCCTGACGACGGAGTTCCTGGAGACGCTTATCGCCGCAACCGTCGAGCCGGATCGTCCGCTGGACTTTCCGGAATTCCTCGATGTGCTCCGTGATTCCTTCGGGATTGTCGTTGGCCGCAGAGTGGATGACGCGGTAATTCGCGCCAACAATCTCACTGGCGAGCCTGTGGGTACTCCAATCTCGGTCGCCGAGGAAGATCTTCGCCTCAACGTCGAAGCGCTCAGGCACGCGGTCCTGGACAGCGGGTACGCGAAGGCATATGCCGATGGGCAAACCGTCGTTACTACGGACCCAGAGAACATGGCCGTGCTATGAGTATTTCGAACCAAGAACTTGTCGCTGAGTTGCTCGCCGAAGAGGTGCGAGCGTTGAAGGGCGCGATCGGCGTCCTCGTCCAGGACGTACCTGATCTCGCGCCTGCGCCCGTCCTGCGGCGACTGCATGGCCTGTTGCAGGAAGGTGTGGATCTGCGTATCGCCTACCTCGCGCCCGGCACAGCGAAGGCGGCGGCGACGGTGGGTCTGGCCAAGGACCAGTTCACGTCGAGCGTTCAGCAAGCAGAGACGTGGCGTAACACGGGAGACCTGTCCGCCACCATCGTTGTGATTGCCACCGGCGATCAGGCGCGGTTGTCCTCTCTACAAGACTTCGAGCCCATCCAACCTCGCCAGCTCAAACAGCAACTCGTACGTCGGGCCCAGGCCACCCAGGCTGCCACCAATGAGGTGCAGTTCCGGTGGTGGGGGATGCTGCGGGACGACCCTCACGTCTCCTTCGGTCAACTCGTCGACTACTACGCTTCCTTGCCCGACGACGACGGCGAGTTTAAGACGCAGTCCAGCCGGGAGCTCCCTCGGCTGGGCCTCCTCGCGGACCCGATGCTGTTCGACGACCCAAAGGACACGGTGATCCGGCGGCGCCTGAACCTCAACCGCGACCTTGTCGGCCGCCTGCAAACCCTGACCGACAAGGACCGTGGGATCATTGCGCACAACATCGCTGGTCAGCACGAGCGTCAGCGCAAAGCAGCGCTGAACCGAAGCTTTCGACTTCTTCGCCGACTTCGGCGAGGCGAACACGACGCCGACCAGTTGACGCTGTCAGACGCGCAGGACCTCCTGGCAATCCGCCGTCCATCACCCAGGCCGCCAATGGACGACTTCGGGAACGGGTCGGAGGAGCCCCCACCGCGAGAGAGTTCCAACAAGCCCATGGCCACGGTGACGGCCGAAGCGCTCCTCGCCGACGACGACGAGCAGACTGAAGCGCTGAAGACAGTCGTAAACGAAACAGTGGCCGACCTCAACAAGTCGGACCAGGAACCCAACCTCGGGCCAAAGAGGATCAGCGTAGACCTCCCATCGGGACAGATGGCGCAAGGCCGCGCCCGTGGCGACGTGATGTCGCTGGTCACACGGTTCGTCGGCGACGGTGTGTATGGGGGATGGCTGGACACCGAGGACGGCGACATCGAAGAGCGCATCCGCCGCTTCCATGGTGACGACGACGTACGGACACGCTGGACACGAGAAAAAATTGAGGAGTACCTAGCCAACTTCGACCACGAGGCCGCCCACAAGCTCAAGACACTCTTCAGCGCTTTCGACACTGCCCGAACCAAGGTCGCCCCATACGCCCAAATGCTTGCCGCCGAACCTCTTACGGCAGCGGGCGCTCCCGACGTCAACCTCGCCTGCATGGCCTACCTGCGCAGCTACCAGGCGCTACTTGACGGCGTACGCGCCGCCTACCCGGTGCTGTTCGACGAGTACACGTCCGACGCCGACGTTCTCGTTGGGCAACTGCTAACCCTGGACACGATCGTTCTCGGATCGGGCATCCATGCCCTCGCACTCGTCTCGCCGCTGCACCCCCTATATCTGTGGCACTTTGCGGAGTACGCGCGCGTCGTCGCCGATCAACGGGAGCGGCTCACCCCGCGCGACCGCAAGCTCGTGATCGAAGCATCCAAGGCGTTGCCGATCTTCCTGTCGAACCTGTACCTGCCGGCGCTTACCGCCGACACGCCACCTGCGCTACCGCAGATCGGCATGCTAGGGCCGCTGCCCTACTTCGGGGCTCGACAGGAACGTAGCGTCGGGGACGATGGCGCTGGGCCGATCGGCAAACTGGTGCACGCGTTCCTCGATGCCTACCCACCGGCGCGTCTCGGACTCAGGCTTACCCTGCTCGACCCACCCAATCCGGGAATCTATCTCACCCTCCTGGCTGATCTTCACGAAGACGAGCTTCTCGCCGGCGGTCATCTCACCCTGCTACGCCGTCCATCGGAGAAGGTGGGTACAGAACTCGTCCTGACCGACGACGAAGAGGACCGAATCGCGCAGTTGTTCCGCGCGACCAACCAGGACCGCCGATTCACGTTCGACGTACGAACAGTGACGGCGGATACGCCCGAGGCACCTCCGGAACTCATCTCCCACATCACCGTTGCGTTCGACCAGACCGATGGTCGCGCCGACCGGCTGGCCACAGTCGACCATCCCATACAGCCGATCGCCATGCCGCAACGACTGCGGTTCCGCGCACATAGCAAGACCGTCGAGTTGGTGCCTGCCCCGGGTGGTCTTTTCGCGTCCTACTTCAACGTCGCGGAATTGGTCGCGAAGTCTTCGCCCGCCTCATACTTCTCGGTTCACCAGCAGAAAGGGCTTAGGGACAGACTCGGACGAATCTCCGCGCGATCCGAGTGGTTCATTCTGGCGGACCGACATGTCGACCGCGACCTGGACCTGGGTGCGCTGCGAATCTTTAGCGGGCGCGAAGGTGGCCGAGAGATTGCGGCGTTCGCCAAGACAACGGACCCCTTTCGGCGCGCACTGCGCGAGGTTGTACGGCAGTACAACACCGCGGTAAGTAACGGGGAACTCGACGGACTCCTGGTCGAACTGACCGACCTGCTCGACGCGGGTACGCTCACCATATCGTCTGGCGTCGACGGCAAAGTGGACCACAACAGAATCAAGGGACTCCTTGGCACCCTCATCGCGAGCCGGTGGTTCCGCACGACGTGCCCGGACGATCATCTGCGCCTACTGATCAGCCTCGACGATCCCGCGGCGCGGCGTTGGTTGCATCTGCGTGACGACGCGCTTCGCGCAGACCTCCTCGGCATCGAAGCGGGCCCCGACACATGTACGCTGACCGTATTCGAGATCAAGGCAATGCAGTCCACCGCAGGCGAATACAGTATCGAAGGAGGCCTAGCTTCCGGGCCCGCGGTCGACCAGATGCTGTCGACGAGACGGCTCCTAGACGAGGTATTCGCCAAAGACCGCACCGACGAGCTCATTACGACGCCGGCGCGGCGGGAGATCCTCCGAGAACATATCTATCGAGAGTTGACCAAGCCGCGGCACGCACCTGAGCAGCGCCGTCGCTGGGTCACCGTCGCGGAGGATCTGTTCGACGGAAAGCTACAACCAACGGTAGATACCCATTTGGTCGAGGTGTGTCTCGGCGTTGACACTGCTTCGCTCAACCCGCCCCTCAAGGTCAGCGTCGAAAACACACCGTCTACGCTGGTCCCTCTCTTCATCACGCAGTTGAACGAGAGCCAGGTCGATGCCCTTCAGCAGGCGGAGTCGCCGCCGGTCGACGAGCCTCCTGCGCCCGATGCGCCACTAGCAGAGGAAGAACCGACTTCCCCGCCGCCTACCTTGCCATCACCGCGCCTGGGTCCGGAGGAGACGGGTGATCGTGACAAGGAACGCCCGCCCGCACAACCGACGACCGGTGGCGAGGTCGGACGGCCGCGAGCCTATCTCGGCGAAGCACCCGGGACGTACGGCAAACCGGTGGAGGCGTGGTATGACCCGCAGCGGCCAGGCCAGCCACTTCCCAACCCCCACATTTCAATTACCGGTGAGACCGGCAGCGGAAAGACGCAAGCTACAAAGGCAATCCTCCGTGATCTGGTTTCGGGGGTCACTCGTCTGCCGGTCTTGATACTCGATTTCAAGGACGACTACTCGCAGCCAAGTTACGTGGAGACCGAGGGGCTGTCCGTCTACGACGCGAGCATGGATGGGTTGCCATTCAACCCGATGGTTCCTCCGATCGACCCGCGGTCCGGCAAGGCCAATCCGATGGGACACATCCACCAACTCGGAGAGATCCTCAAGCGGATTTACAGGCTCGGCGACCAGCAAGCCTTCCACCTGCGTGAGGCGATGAAAGAGACCTACGAAATCCAGGGCATCGCCACCCGGCCGTTCGAACCCGGAGACAACCAGCAGTATCTGCCGTTCGAGGCGATCCGGGACGTACTCGTTCGGGACGGGCACGACGCCCTCCTCGGCAGACTCTCACCGATCTTCGACCTTGGGCTGTTCGCCGCATCCGAGGAGACCACCTCCCTCACCCAGTTGCTTCACGAGCCGGCGGTGATTCGGCTCAGCCAGCTCCCAGGCGACGAGGTCAAGAATGCCGTCGCAGAGTTCCTTCTTATGGCGCTATACAACCAGCTCATCCGTCAACCACAACCCCGAATACTGCGTCGGCTTCTGGTACTCGATGAAGCATGGCGACTCGTTCAATCTCCCTTCCTTGAGCCACTCATGCGCGAAGGTCGAGCATTCGGACTCGGCGTCGTTGTTGCGACCCAATATCCAAAGGACCTTCCCGACACGGTTGCGGGAGCGACCGCAACACGGCTCTTCTTTAGTCAGAACCAGCCGGATCAGGTACGTGAGATCCAGCGAACACTCGTTGGTAAGACGGCCGGTGCCGATGCCGAGCGTGTCGCCGCCACGGTCCGGTCAATGCCGCCGCTCACGTGTCTGCTGAACAGCGCCCATTACCAGCCGTTCTCGCGGGTCACCGTTCACCCCTACTTCGAGAGGGTCACGACTACCGCAGACTAGCTACCGGGTGGCCAGCGGCATCGACCCGTCCTTGTGGTTGCTGACGTATAGATTCGATAATCACGAGTAGCGGGTGTGCCTCGGTGCATTTCACTGCCGGTCCACGCCCGTAACCTGGTTCATGCCGACACAAGCTTCCGACCTAGTAGTCCATTGTTAGCTGCTGCCAGCCGTCGGACGATGACGGTGGTAGCACAACACGGGCGCCATGTCGGACCGGTCGGCCGGACTGGTGTTGTGCAATGCTAGCCAGCACATCGGCAGACTTGATTCGCGGCGAAAGCCAGCGTCGCATCCACCATTCCGAGATGCTCGCTGTACTCCCCCTGATGTTTCGTCGGAAGAGGTAGCTCGGCTCACTCTCGACGCCCAAGAGATATGGCAGTAGGTTACTGACTAAGCTGACGCCGTAGACGATGCGCTGACGGCCGTGTTGCAGCAGCTCGTCGGATGGCCATCCCAGCAGGTCAAGGCCGTGCCGAACTTTTCGCAGCTTTGGGTTGACCCCCTCACCGAAAATGCTGTTCACTCTGATACCGGTCTGGCTGTGCTCAGCGAGCCGCACAAGCGAACTGACGGCGTCTGCCGAGAGGTGCGACGTTCCGAAGGATCGAGAACGGCCGAGTTGGCGAAACTCGACGTCCTGATCGCCGCCCAGAACGTCAGCCGGTATACGGATCCGATTGTACTGGCTCGCGCCGGACCCGTACAACGAGGTTGTGCCCACGTAGACCAAGTGCGTTCGGCGCCGGATGGCTCGCCCAGCCATGGAAGAGGCGATCTCACTCGCATAATCGGCGTACTTTTGGCGGTAAGCACTTACAACGGACGGGCTGACGGCGAGCATACTGACCAACTTGCCGCCTAGAAGCGCATTGTAGGGAGCCACGGCACCGCAGACCGTAAGGTCGGCGATTTCGGTACCCACCGACTCTGCCTTCGCTCGTCGCAGGATTGTGGCGATAGCTCGCCGGCCATTGGCATTGACAAGCGCCTCACGCAGCCCAGCCCTGCTGGGCTTTGGGTAGAGGAACGGGTCGAGAGCTGCGCGGGCACGAAGCAAGTCTGCCAACGCTAGGCACCGCTTGCTCCGAAATAGGTCGGATTCAGCACGTCGAAGCCAAACATCCACTTCGCCGCCATCGCGGCTTCGCTTGAAGTCGGAGGGTCGCACGAAGCGGTGATGGTCGCGCCGTCGAGCATCCGCCTCCTTCAGCAGTCGGTCCACTGCTTCTTGAGAGGGTGAGTTCCAGAGCGACGGCCAGTAGAGGCCGTCCTTGATGAGGTCGTCGACATACAACTCCTCAACCTCAGCTTCCAAACGCTGCACCGCCCAGCGAGCCATTCGCAGGCTTGGGTCGCTCGACAAGGTCGCCATGAAGCTGTCCGGCTGCCACCCGATCCAGTCGTCTCGTTCTCGGATCTGTACGATGGCACTGCCGAGTGCGGCTATTCCCACAACCGGGTGAAATGGGGCTGCCCGGTCTCTCACGAGGATCGTGAACGTGCGTCCCGGTGTGCTTGTGTATTGATTCGTCCAGGTGTGGCGGAAGTATCTCCAGATGTCGCCCAGGCGTAGGCCGGTGTATCTGCAGCGCTGTCTATTGTCGACGATCTGGACGTAGGGGTCGACCACTGTCCGCAGCACGGAGGGGTCCTCCGCCGCCCGCGGCGCGACCTCTTCCAAAGCGGCCCTCAGCTCTCGACCATCGCGCATGAGGCTGAAGATAGAGACAAAACGGCCATTGAACTCGCGCAGCTTCTCCATGTCAGTAACGAATCGCCGTACCGACGGGGTTGACAGCTGCTCATCGCGCTTGAGTAGTTCCTGGGCGCGAACTCGCTGCTTCTCCAAAGCCGGATCAACTATCGTCGCCGGCGGGCTCACAGAGACTTGGTCGGCGTCGTCTATCCCTACCGCCCAGCCTTGGCTGACAAGGTCTGATAAGACGTAGGTAGCAGCGCGGAGGCTTGGCTGGTCGCGCCGCAGGCAGGCGCGTTGCGCCGCCTCGACGCCCTGGAGGCCCTCAGGGGACACGCCCGCAACTGCCCGCACGAATGACGCGAACGCTTGTCGGTCCGGACGCCGCCAGTCTGTCGGAACGGGAAGCGGATACCAGTCGGCAGTCATCTCAGGCATTCATGAAGGTGGCGAGCACGTCCGCCCAGGTCTGCCGGAAGCGGCGGGCCTGACTTCGCTCGACGGTTCGGCGGGTGCTCACCTCGGCTCGTGCCGCGGCGAGGACCGTGAGAGCAACCTGCTTGGCGACGTCCTGATCCTTCGTAGATTCACTGGAGGCCAGCGGTCCGTAGAGATCTCGATACAAGGGGTGCCTGGCATTCAGTAGCAACAGCAACTGTCCATCGCGCACGAGGACTTCGAAAGCCGACGTTGTTGGCAACTCGGTCACGACAATCTGGTATGGCGTGCGTTTCCCTGCCGCCGGGGGGTTGTAGCTCTCAACGAGATCCTTGAGCCCCTCTGGGATCGCGTCTCTACGCCGAGGCATGGACGGGAGCGATGCCTCTGCACGGCTTGCCTGCCGTTCCGCAGCGCCCAGCGGCGCGGTCGCCTTGACCAGTTGAAACCGCTGACGGGCGCGGCCGTTGAGAGCCCGGGCTATCGGCTCCAGGTCGGACGCAAGGATTTCGAGCAACTCGCCCCGGGGGGTAATGGTCTGCTTGGCATGGGTAATGCCGAACATCTCGTCTAGCACGGGGTCGAAGCCGACCTCGCACCTCCACCAGTCGTCGTAGTTCTCCCGCCGTTTGGCCCCCATGAAGAACCACCCTCGATCGATCTCCCGGCCACCGCGGACCACTGACACGCAGGGGGCGTTGGTCACACCCATCTCCCGCTTCTCCGCAGTGGATAGGGCGTGCCATCGATCAATGGGCAACTCGCTGAACTTGACTTCGATCTTGCCCACGCCCGCCGCGGTGGGCACCTGATAGATGAGGACGTCTCCGAACTGCCTGCCGCCGACCGTCTTTGACGAGCGCTGCAGAAACAAGGGGTCGACGGCCACGATCGGTCGGCCGTTGACCTGGAGGTCGAGGCTCTTTCCCAAGAAGCGTCGGTAGATCCGCCCCAGATCCTGCTCAAGCCTGCGGACCAGGGCGGACGGCCGCTTGTACTCGACGCGGTCACAACGCATCAGCCTGACCACGGTACCTGTGGGGGTCGATCGCGCGAACGGCGGACGCCTCACGCGCTCTACCGGTGGCAGCGTCCGCTGCCCGCCCTCGATGATTTCGTCAATGTCCAACCGGCTCCACAGGACGTCCCGGCCTTGCCAGGTGTAGACCTCGATCCGCCGGCCGCGACTCAGTGCGCCGTTCGGCAAGCCCATCCCGTACCGGCCCAGCGAGGAGCGGTCATCGAAGCGGCTCGATCCTCCGAACGTCAGGGCTCGCCTCAAGATGGCTTCATCCATCCCTGCGCCGTCATCGGTGACCGTGATCTCGATCGGATAGGCGGGATCCACGCTCGTAATGACGTCTATCGAGATCTGGCGCGCCTCAGCCTGCAACGAGTTGTCGACGAGTTCCGCGACAGCTAAGGCGGTGCTCTTGTAGCCCGTATCTCTCGTCGCTAGGAGGAAGTTGGCCGGGCTAATGAGGCTCGGCCTGGAGGTCCGAGCGCTGCCGGGTTGCGTTCTCATCAGACCGCCAACACCTCTCACCTTCCGCACGCCCTACGACGACCATGATCCGTGAGGTCGAACCGACCCTGGGCCGGCTGTCGGCTCCGTTCCTGTGAGCATCGGAGACGCGATAGACATATGTTAGACGCGCGACTTGCCTTACACTACCTCAGTGGCCGGAGTCGGTACATGACCGCACAGCGCCGAATTAGCGCCGACACTCCCCTTCGCGATTGCCCCGAGGGAAGCGTCGGCTTGGCGTTTCCGCTGCCCATCAGCGACCGACTCGACGCCCTCGTCGCTCTGGCGGAGGCGGTTGGGGATAGAACTAACCGAAAGGAGCTGCTGGCCTCGCTGATCCTGGCCGCTCCGGCGACAGGCCAGGAACTGTCTGCAGCCATCAAGAGGTTCCGTCGGGCGACCGCTCGGGAAGCCCGTCTCGACGGAAGGACCGGCGACTCCACTGTTCCGTTACGGTTGCGCCGTCCCGGCCCGCGACCTCGAAAGAAGCCGTAGCCCGAGCGAGCCGCTAAGGCCGACGAGCTGGATGTGCCGCTGCCGGCCGGCTACGTTGACCGCCCGACAGAAGACCGGGTCCGCGGCCACGCACTAGCCGGGACATCGGTATGGCGCTGAGGTACGGCCCAGAGGGCAGAGAGGCACCTCGTTCCTGTCTAGGCGCGGGCGCTTGCGGGTCAGTAGGAGACGCTCAGGACAGTCCCCCGCTTGTGGATCGTCTGTCCGTCTAGGGGTTCGTCGCGGCCGGCGCCCGCGGGGTAGGCGGTGATGACAGGTTGCCCCGTCCGGGACTGGTCCCACGCGCGGATCTGGTCGCAGAGCCGATCTGCGAGCTGCTCCCCGGCGGGGCCATGGCCGATAGCGCCCAACTCCCATGCACTCCCGGGACTGCCGTTCTGGTCGAGGCGGCGCAGGGTGAGGTAGGCCAGGGAGGTGTCCTCGACCAGGGCCGGGCTGCGGACCGGGATGGCAGGCGTGCACAGGCCGGTCTTCACGGCGTCGGGCGCGGCGGCGATGCGGCAGGTGACTGGGTCGGTGCTGGTCAGGCGCAGCCACACCCCGTCGAAGGGCTCTTCGGGGCCGACCGTGACCGCCGACCATGCGGTTGTCTTGGGCTGGTCCAGGACGGCGCGCAGGGAGGCTGGGTCGATGGGCTGGTCTTCGTCCCAGTAGAGCGCCACTTCGCCGCCCGGGTCGATGTGCCCGGTGCGCTCGCCTTCCTGGCCGACCATGGGCACGAAGCCACACAGGTGGACGGAGTTGGAGCGCAGCACGTTGCCGGTGCGGTCGAACGCGATGCTGCGGGTCTGGCCGCGCCAGCGTAGCGGCACGACAAGACGTCCGCCGGGGACGAGTTGCTCCCACCAGGCGGCTGGGACATCCCAGGCTCCGACGGTGACGATGATGCGGTCGTAGGGGGCGTGGCCGGCGTCGCCGAGCGTGCCGTCGCGCGTGACAACGTGCACCCGTGTGTTGCCGGTGGTGTCGAGGGCGTGTCGGGCGCGGGCGATGACGTCGGGGTCGATGTCCACGCTGGTGACCTGCCCGTCTTGGCCGGTGAGGTAGGCCAGGAGGGCCGCGTTGTAACCGGTTCCAGCCCCGACTTCCAAGATCTTGTCGCCGGGTTGGACGTCGAGTTGGTCGAGCATCATGGCGACGATGATCGGCTCGGAGGCGCAACTGAGTGCCGCGCCAGTGGCGTCGCGTTTGGTGATGATCGCTTGGTCGGCGTACGCGTCGGGCAGCGGGGCGTCGGGGACGAACAGGTGCCGGGGGACGGCGCGCATCGCCTCGGCGACCGCTCGGGACCGGGCCCAGCCGGCCGCGGTGATGCGGTCAACCATCTGGGCGCGAAGCACCTCGGGTGAGGTGGTGATCGTGTCGTTCATGGTGTCCTTCCATACAAGCGCCTCGGGGTCGGCGAGGCGATGGCCAATGCGTGGTCGTTGGTGTTCGAGATCAGCGTCGTCCGGCATCGAGCAGAAGACAGGCGTCCCACCCGGAGACGGGTGCGGCACCCACTGTGACGGTGTAAATGGCCAGCCCCGTGCCCGCCACACCGTCGAGCAACCCCTCGTCGGTGGGCGGTCCGCGGTCGTCCAGAAACCGCTGCGTGCGGTGCAGGAGCCGCCGTAGGTCGAATTGGCCAGGGTCGCTGGCGTCGGAGGCGACCCGCCACGTGGTTTGGAGCAGACCGGCCCACCCGTGGCACAGGGACGCGTCGGTGAGCTGGGCGAGTTGACGCTCATCGGCCAGGCAACCGGCCATCGCGTGTTCGGCATACCGCTGCCGCCGTGGGTCGCCGAGGGCGAGGGCGGCGAGTTGCTGGGCGCGGGCGAGGCCGGGGGTGCCGTAGCACCACGAGGGTCGTCCGGGCCCGGCCTGCGCGGTGGTACCGGAATCGTGTTCGTGCCGAGAGATCATCTCCGGCCACCATGCCCGGGTGCCGGTGCCGGTCCGCCATTGGTCGAGCCATGCGCAGATCCGCTCGATGGCCTCGGCATGGCCCGGCACGGTGAGCCGGCGCCGAAGCGTGATCGACAGCAGCGCGAGTGGACCGGCGATGCCGTGGGCCATGCCGATGTTGCCGTGGCCACCTGGCCAGTCGGGCGAGGGCTGGTCGTTGGGCGCGTTGCCTGACCACCAACCCGGCAGCACCATCCCGTCATCGATGGTCAAGGGCTCCGTGAGGCGGACCAGGTAGGCCAACACCTCGCGGAGCAGGCCGCCGCGGTGGCGGTGTAGCAGGTAGGCGCCGATACCGGTCAGGCCCCGGATAAGGTCGTACTCGCGCAGCGCTGGCAGCAGTCGGGCGTCGATGCGTTCGCGTGCCCGTCGTAGCCGGTCCTTAGTGATGTCACTGATGCGCTCATCGAGGACGGCCAGCGCGGAAGCGTAGCCGGGTCGGCCGGCCGCGTGGAGGGTGAACGCCACGGCGGGCGCGCCACGGTCGAGACCGGCCCCGTCGGGGTGTGCAGTGACTGGGCTGCGCACTGTGGCGGCGGCCCACTGGTGCGCGGTATCCCAGCCGCTGACCCCGGCGTGGGCGTATTCGATGTGCGCCAGCGCGATGCCTGCCGCGCCGGCGTATAGGGCCTGATCCCATCCGGGTTCGGGTTCGAGCGGTGGCGGCTGGTTCATTGGTGGTCGCCTGCCCTCATCCGTGCCTGCCACGACGATGCTGCCTGGCGGGCCAGGCGGCGGCAGGACCGTTCGTGGTCGGGGTCGATGCCGACCGCACGGTTGTGGTGCATGTGCAGCAGCGACTCCACGACGGTGTCGAGGTCGGCGTTGTCGGACAGGTGGCGACGGTATGCCGCGAGGGCTTCGGCGCGGGCGTGCCACGCGTAGGTGACCTCGCCGGGCCAGCCGGGAAGGCCCGTGAGGGCGCCGGGCTGGCCCATTCGGATCGCCTGCGCGGCCACCGTCCGATCCGGCGCGACCGCCGCGGGCGTCGCCTGGGTACACAGCCAGCGCATTCCCCGGTCAGGCCCGAGCAGCCCGAGCGCGATGTCCACCATGCCCACCGCGACGAGCGCGGTTGGGTGGATCAGCCCGGCGGGCAGGTGCCACAACTGCGCGGACACGGCCCAGGAGTCGGCGACGAACACCTCTTCGGCGGCTTCCAGGGCCGGCCCGTCACCGTAACGCCCAACCTCCGGCCGGTAGGTGTCGAAGACCAGTCGGCCAGCTACCCCATCACGGTGCAGCCCACCGGCCCAGTCCCCGATCACTGCCATACAGGACCCGTACCGGTCGCGGTTCGGAACGCGGACACGCAGCCGCAGGTGGGCGGTCTGGTGCTGGGTGCGGTAGCGGGTGAACCACCATTGCGCTTGATTCTCCAGGCCGGCGACCAGTTCCGGGATGTGCCGGGTGATCATCTCGTAGTGCCGATCGGGATGCGTGTGGATTCGCATCGACAGCCACCGTGCGGCAGGCTCGCTGGGCCACTGCCCATGGCTGGTGTTGGCGAGCAGCGGCAGCCCGCCGGTCAACGGGTTGGATGCGGCTGTCCCTGTACGGACGAGCGGTACCGCGATCTCGTGAGCGTGGCCGCCGAACCATCCGTGCTCGCCCTCGGGGATCGCTTCGGTCATGATGGCGTGTCCGTGGCGAGCCAGGTGGGCGCGCAGGATCGTGGCGTGTACTGCCTCAGTCGGGTCCAGACGCAAGCTGCGGTCGTCGTCGCGTAATTCGACGGTCTCGGGGCAACCCCAGCGGCGGAACCAGGAGTCCAGATCCTTACGCCACACGTCGTGGTCGACATCGTGGCGGGGCAGATCATCGGCATTGATTCGCCACCGAGCCCGAGCGAGGACGCAGCGTCCGTACCGGACCCGAGGCAGGTACGGGAGCCGCTCGGCGGCCGGACCCCAGTCCAGCACCGTCCAGGTCGCCGTGTAGGCGCGCGGTAGGTGGGCGAGGAACCGGGCCAGGGGTGGGGGTTGCTTGTCCAGCGCGAGAGCGTGGAACACCTGTGGTTCGATGACCTGACGGCGGGAGACGCTGACCAGGTACAGACATTCGCGGGTCGCGGTGAGCGCCAAATCGGCAAGCGGGATCACCGCGGTCTCGTCGTTACGGCTGCGGTGCTCGCCGAGGGACAGCACATGCGGCAGGTAGGCCGGGATGCGGCAGACGTTCTCGGCGTGCGGGTACGCCGGCCCGAAGGACATCTGCACCGGCAGGGCGCCGTCGCAGCGTGTGGGTAGTTCCCGGTACGTCTGCTCAAGGCCCGACCCGGTGGTAGTCGGGGTGAACCGGGAGGTCAGCGTTCCGCCGGCACGGGCCGGCGCCACCGTAAGGGTGTAGTCCTCGCCCTCTAGCGCCTTGGCGCTGGTGGCGTGGATGCGGGCCGCCAACTCGACATGCGGTGGGATGAGCGCGGCGTCGAGAGGGTCGCCGCTGGCTATCGCGTCGATGGTGTCGTCGGTCAGGACAATCTCGCGGCTGCCTTCCACGATGGTTCGCCACGCCAGCCCGAGCAGTCGCTCGTCGCGTGGCGACGGAGCGTCAACGGGGTCGGGTAGGACGGTGCCGGGGTAGCCGGGCGGGTAGCCCAGCCCCGCGTCCGGGTCAACCACGTCGGTGACCGGTACCAGGGTTCCGGTGCCGTACCGGTCGCAGAACGCGGTGTGGTAGTCGCGCCACGCCGGCCATCCGGTGGGCTGACGGGTTAGGCGCAGCAGGGCGCTCGCTGCTCGGGCCATCTCCTCCAGAATGTGCTGCGGTAACTGTAGGCGGCAGTCCAACTGCAGGTCCACGGCCACCGGGGTCCGGCCGGCGGTGGAGATCTGCCGCATCCGCCGAGTCAGGGCCGCAGTGGTCAGACTGGGCTCCGGCCTCGCAGGGGGAACGTCGTTGAGGCAACGCAACTCGGTACGGACGTTCTGCAGGTCGCGTATCAGCCGCCAAGCCGGTCCGGGAAGCACGCCCACGTCGAGGTGGCCGAGCCGGTCCAGCAGGTGGGCGAGCGGGTCTGTGGTGGTGAACGGGGCACGCAGGCAGGTGATCAGAAAGCCTTGCCGTACCAGGTCGGTGACCATCGCGGACGCTACCGACCGGTCGGCGCCGAACGTTTCGGTGAGCGTGTCGACCAAGGCGCCGAGGCGTACTGGTGTGGTGGTGGCGTCCTGAACGGCGCGGACCGCTCTGGTGTATCGAACGGATACCCGGTCAGGGCCGCACGGTGCCTCCAGGCGGTCGCCCCGTCGGACAGCCAGATTGTTGAAGGTCACGTCCAGGCGCTCCAGCACCTGTGGGTACGCCTCCAAGCGCTCGATGACATCGACCAGCCATTGGGTGTCGGCGCGGACGACCGGCCGATGAGCGCTGCCCCACCGAGCTTGGACCAAAGGCCCCAGGGCCACCGGCGCCACCCCCGCGAACAGGCCGAACGGGGTCGGACGACCAAGCGCCCGCAGCAAGTAGCTGGCGATGCTGACCGTGGCTCGACGAAGCGGTTTCGGCTCTACCGCACCGCCGGAACAGATGGCCTCAACCCGGTGAGCCAGACTCGGGCTCGCCTGCGTGATCGCATCAGCAAAACCTGGCCGCGACCACACCTGCTCCAGCCACGAGCGGCATGCCGGGGCATCGGTTGGATCCGGCCACCATTCCGGGGTCTGATCCATTGCGCAGACCGCCGCGCGCAGCAACGCAACTCCGGTGTGGCGGTACAGCGAGCGGGCATCAACCTTCGACAACGATCGTCCCTCCAGCCGTCGTCCAGTCGGGACCGGGCGACTCGGCCCCCGGCCCCGACCAGCGCTATCTGCTCATCCCCTGCTTGCGCATGACGAGGCGCAGGTCCCGGCGCACCCGTCGTTTGTGCCGCACGCGGTTGGGCCGGTGTCGGGCACGTCGGTGACCACCTGCACGTCAAGCGCGAAGGGGTCCGCTTCCAACTCCATGACGCTGGACTCGTTCATCGTTCATCTCTTCCCTCTGGTCGTTGATCGCGCGCGTCCACCGCGACCTTCTGAGTCGGTGGACGTGGGGTCGGGTGCCTTGCTTGTGAACGCTCGACATGTCCTGGCTCGTGTCGGCGAGTCGGGGGTGGCCGCGGTGCCAGACACGACCCGGTCCGCAACGACACCAACGTGCTCACCGCTCTCTTGACTCATCTCGGGGTAGCCGAGTCGCGCACGACCCGACCGTCCGTTACAACTCGGATGGGGAGGTGGGGGCCGCCGGTAGCGGACTCGGCGGCGCCGTTTCCCAGCCGGGCGTCCCTGGCATCGGAGACATCCCCCGGAGTTGGCTCGGCCCCGTTGCTCCTTGACGGAAAAGGGGAAGGAATCGACAGGGCCGTGGTCTACACGGGTCGGGTAGCTGCTCATCGAGGGTCGTCAACTTCCGGGCTCGGACGCCATCCGGCCGCCCGGTTGCGGACCTTTAGCAAGCTGCACGATCGCGGTCGCGCCAAGCATGGCCGCCGCCCGCCGGTCCTGAGACACGAGTGTCAGCCAGACATCGGTGACCGTCTGAACCTCCGTGAAGTTTGCGGCCAGCAGCGTGCGGACCGTCGGCAGGAGGCCAGCCAGAGTATCGCGCATCGCGTGGTACTCCTGCTCAGCCGCCGCCACAATGCCCGCGGGTGGGGGCTCACGGTTCATGGAGGCCCAACCCGATCCCCGGCCGCCCGGCCGCCCGGCCGCCCGGCCGCCCGGCCACAAATGGTCGCATGCTCCGCGCGCACCACCAACCGGGCAAGTTCGCCGGCCATGCCTGGGGGAAGGTGCGGCGCGGCGGCTGTGTGGAACGCGGCGAAGTACGGCACCCGCGAAACGAACGCCGGGCGGGAGCGCCAGTAGGCGACCGGGTCGGGGGCGCGGGTGGCTCGACCGAGGATGGACCGCAAGCCGACGATCTTGTCAGCGGCGCTGGCGTACAGAGTGCGCGGGTCCTCGACCGTCACGTCCGGGAGCGGTGACTGTTCGAGCGCGACGTATTCGCGTTCCAGCGCGCGCACGATCCTGGCCACTGCCGGGCCGAGACGCACCGTGAGCAGCGCGTCCAGGTCGACATCCTTCGGCGCGTACTCCGGGGAGCCGTGCAACAGCGCCGCCGCGATCAGCTCGGGCGCAGCGACCGGCACATGCCGGCCAAGCACCAACGCCACCTTGACCGCGTGGCTGAAGGCTGGCGCACCGTCGATGATCTGCCCTCGGCACCACTCACCCGCCAGGACCAGGGCATCGCCCACGATCGGATGGCGGGGACGGGACAAGACCGTCATGGTGAGTAACTCCTTATCCGGCGAGGTGGTGGCCGATGGCGACCAGGGACGGATGACCCGCGTTATGGGGACGACGACACGTGAACCCTCGAACTCCGGGCGGCCCGACCGCGTGGCGAGACTGCGCATGGCGCGCCCTCTCGGTGAGCCGTGGTCGGTCGCGCATGTTCCGCGCTGCCCTCGCCGCACGGGAAGGCAAGCCAGACAAGGAACTCCGGGGTTACCGGCGCGGTCGGCAGTGCCACGCGGAGAACGCCAATAAGTCAGCTCTACGACACTGGCCGCTCGTCGCCGCCGTACGCCGCACGAACCGCCATTGCCCACTTGGCTTGCTGGCATGGGTACGGCGCGAGCCGGCCCCACACGTCCCGGCACCCCCAACACGTGCCACCCGCGTCCGAGGTGTGCCGGCGCAACACCTCGTCCGCAGCGGCGAGCGTGCGCTCTATCGCGTCCTGGGCCGCAGGGTCCGCGTCCACTGCGATCTCCTGTCCAGTCCGATCGGCCGGTCAGCGATGCTCGCGCCGCACGGGCACCCCTATCCGAGTTCGGCGAACACCATCCAGACCTGACCACGGCTCAGCCCAACCCGCCCGCGCCGAGACGGCGGGCGCCGACCAGTTCCGGCCGCGTCGCTCCGGGCCGGCGGCTGGGTAGCCGCAAGGTTCGCGAGAACACCACCACGGCGGTCTCCCGCTTGTAACAAGGGCCGAGCGTGCCGCACTGCAAGCACCGCCCCGTGGCGCTCGACGTGATGTGGGTATCGAGAACCCGCTGCGCGGCGGCCAATTGCTCGTCGGCCGTAGTTCCGTAGTAGATCGTCGCTGTCATTCCCTCGCTCCATCTCCGTCGCCCCACCGCAGCCCATCCACCCCGGACTCTGAGTGCCATCTGGGGTGTCCCTTGGCGTATGCGCAGAACGCGCCTTCCGGCCCATCGGCCATGCAGAACACGCGCTCTGCGTCGTCCCACCGTTCGCCGCTCGATAGCTGAGCCGAGTACGTTTCAACTTCGGGCCGCAAGATCCCTAGCCCGTGAGCCAGTACAGAGGCAATCAATCGCGCCGCCGCCGGATCATCGGCTGCGAAGTCCAGGTGCAGGGTGTAGCGACAGTCCCGCTCCCGCTGCGCAGCCGACAGCAAGAGCCCTCGGACGCCCGTGAGTTCCGCTGGCGCCGCCGACACCGCGGCGCTGCTGGTGGCGCCGTTCAGCCCAGGCTTGTCGCCCATTCCCAGTCGGGCGGGCGCGCCGCGAACCAGGCGCAGCGACGGTTGACGCCGCTCCGCTCGCGGCACGCCCGCCCTGTCACCCGACAGCACGGACCAGCCGTCACGTACTGCCGGGGAGCCTTCGAGCGGGACCAGTGCGACACGGGCGTCAGCGGCAGTCACCGGGACCGCCTCCTGCCCGGCATCGCATGACACTGCTGTTCGTCTCTGGACGAACCGGCTGACATTCCCGCGACCGAGACCGCCACTTCCCTGGAGCGGCGCTGCGTCCGGCGGGAAAGTCGCAAGGAGCCGCCGGCCGAGAGCGGGCTGGATGGAGCCCGTTCGCCGGACAGCAGCGTCGTGCTGGGTGCCATCCCGTCCTCCCTCTCGCATCAATCCGCATCGTCCGCGCCACACGAGAACCGCGCGGGCTGCTGCGGGGATCGTTATTCGGTAGCCAGTGGTCGCTTCAGTAGCGTCGGCGCGGATGCCAGCGCGGCGATCAAGAGGACAATGCCCGCAACGGCGAGCGGCGCACGCAAGCCGAACGCGGATGCCAGAACGCCTCCGGCCAATGCGGCAATGGGCGTCGGGGCGTTGACAGCCCATCGGAACGCGGCGATCACGCGGTTGAGCAACTCAGGCGGCACCAACATTTGGCGCAAGCCGACGTTCGTGGTCGTGGTCATGGTTTGGGCAGCACCGACCATGGCAAGCGCTGGCACCGCAACCCACACCGAGGTGATGGCTGCGATCAGCGGCCAGGCGAGCGCATGGACCACGGCGAGGCACAGTAGGGCTCGTTGCGGGCGGAGAACTGCATTGACGCGAGCGGTCAGCGGTCCGCCGACTACCCCGCCGAGGGCGTAGGCGGCGAACATCAGTCCGAACGCAGCAGGCGATAGTCGAAGTCCAGACTTGTCGGTGGCCAGCAACACGAACGTCGCCCATGAGATGTGATACGCGATGTTTCCCGCGGACGCGAGCAGGGCGAGCGTTCGTAGCTGTGGATGCCGGGCCAGCCAAACGGTCCCCTCAACGACTGATCGCCAAAGCCGGCCCGGCGATGCGTTTGGTGCCGGAACCCGCGGCAGTCGCCACAGCAGAATCGCGGACACGACGAACGATGCGCCGTCGGCGGCAAACGGGAGCCAGTTCGCTACAGCGAACGTCGCCGAGCCAACCGGTGGACCCAACAGCTGCTTGCCGGCGGTCTCGGCCCCGTATATGCGTCCATTGGCCCGGTCGAGCTGAGCGCCGCCCCTGCCTGCCAGGCTCGGGACCACGCCTTGGACGGCTGTGTCGTGGAAGATTTGGCCGGCAACCATCGCACAGCCGACCACAGCGAGTACGGCAATGCCGGCCGTTCCAGTCGCGACAAGCACGGTGACCGCTGCAACGATGGCCGCTCGCGCAACGTCGGCGACGATCATGACGCTGCGGTACGGCCAGCGATCCATCAAAGCCCCGGCGACCGGTTGGATGACAACCCACGGAACAATGGCGGCAGCGCTTACTGCCGCGACCGCGGTGGGGTCTCGTGTGATGGCCGCTGCTGCGAGCGGGAGAGCCGCCGCGAAGGCGCCATCGCCGAGGGTGGACACGCCGACCGCCGCCCACACTGCTCGGAGGCCGCGTCGTGGTTCCGACGACGTGACCTGGTCGTGGTGGGCGGCGATCAACGCGTCCTCCTTCGTAGATCAGGTGAGCTTGCCGCTGGCGAGGCCGTCCTTGAAGGCTGCCCATTCGCCAGCGGTGAACCGCAATACGGGGCCGGTGCCTTCGTCCTTGCTGTCGCGGACGGCCACCCAGCCCTCCGGGCCTTGCGCGATCTCGACACAGTTGCCTTCGCCCGTGTTGGACTGCCACGGTCCGAACATTTCGGTGGGCGGTGGACTTGACCGGGGGTACTGCATGTGCTGCTCCCTCCTTGACGTTGGCTGGTCCGGAGTCGGTCACCGGGTGGCTGCTCGGCTCCTTATGGTCTTGGTCAGTAGATGGCGCGACTGGTCGGGATCGAGGGCGTCGCTGACGAGCCGATCCCATACCTCGTTGAACTCGGCCACCTCGTTCGGGTTGCTAATGGTGATCTCTATGGCCGGCGTTTCAACCAGGACAATCGGTGCCTCCTCAGCGTCGCGCCAGTCCACGATGAAGAAGCCGCATTGCGTCAGTGCGGTCTGCGGTGCAGCGGTTGGCAGGATCTGTACGGTGATGTGGTCGGTGGCGCTGGCCTGGAGAAGCAGTTGCTGCGACTCGCGCACCGCGTGTGGGGCTGCCGCAGGGGTCCACTTCAACGCCGACTCGGCCAGGACCGCGTGGTAGGTCGGTCCCAACCCGGCGCGCATACTCTGTCCCCGCTCCAGCCGCGCAGCTACGGCTGCGTCAACGTCCGGCAGCCGGCCGAGGTTCGCCGCGACGATGCACGCTCGGGCGTAGTCGGCGCTGTGGAACTGGCCAGGGATCAGAACCGGATGGTACTGGCGGATCAGCCGGGCCTGGGAGTCGATGTCGATCAACTCTCGTGCCCGGGTCTCCAGACTGCCGCGCTGGATGTCCCGGTACGACGTCACGCCGCGCTCGATCGCCTCCGCGAGATCCAGCACCCGAGTACGTTCGTCCGGGTCCCGGACCCCACATACGTCCAGCCATCGAGAGATCTCCGACAGCTTCGGCCACAGGTCACCCGTCTCAATCCGGCTGATCTTCGACTGCGTGAACGGCAGCAGCCGCGCCAGCTGATAGCCGGACAGGCCCGCCTGACTTCGTACCACGCGGAGCTGCGCGCCGAGGCGTCGGCGCAGACCAGCGGTCCGAGGATCGGCCACGGGGATCCCTCGCGCAGTAGGTGGGTACCGACGCCGAGGCTAATGCGGAATGATGCGAGGTGCAAGAACCATCGTTCTAGCAACTCACATCAAAAGGGACTTATATGCCTTATCGGGCTTATCAACGATACAAGGCCGGCGCCATCGAGCGCGGCACCCTCTCATCACAGTCCACGAACCGCCGACTACAGGTAGGTGCGCGATGGTGCCAATGGTGCCGCTGGTCGTCCGGCGGTCCACGTCCGCCAATCCCCGACCGGAACCGGGCAGCGGCTGGCCAAACTACTCCCCGCTCAGCAACCGACACCGACCCAGACGGAATCAGCCATGACGGATGACGTGACCCCCACGAGCAACTCCCTGTCCGCGATCCTGGCTACCCTCGGCTGGTCTTGCGAGCACCTCGCCCGAAAGCTGAACGGCTACTCTGCGGCGTGCAGCCTCGCCGAACGCGTTCACATCAAGACGCCGTACAAGTGGATCAACGGTTCGCAACCTGCAGCACCATGGCCAAGCCTGATCGCAGCGCTGTTGACCGAGGAGCTAGGCCGTCCCATCGCACCGGCAGAACTCGGATGGCGAGGCGACCCGACGTTGCTGGTCCCGGCGCATGCGGATCTCGCGCTTCCATGGACTGCGGCTGGCAGCTTGCGCGCCGTTCGCACCATTGCCCAAGCTGGACCGATGGATCGTCGAGTCTTTCTTCTGCTGATGGGCACGGCCGCCACAGCACCGGCCCATGATTGGCTCATCGCCCGGGCGGTGGATGACCTCAACCATCCCGACGGCTCGCCGCTGCCCGTGGAGATCGTCGAAGATGTCGACGAGATCACTAGCCGCCTTCGTCGGATGGATGACCGCCTTGGCGGCGGCTCGCTTTTGGCCCTGGTCGGCGAACAGCTCCGGTATGTCACGGGGCTCATCGAAAACCGCCGCTACGGTGACTCGGTGGGCCGCCGCCTGCATGGCAGTGCCGCCGAGTTGCTGAGGCTCGGGGGCTGGCTCGCCTTCGACTCAGGCCGACACGCGCTCGCCCAACGCCATTGGATCGCAGCCCTGCACGCGGCTCATGCCGCTGGCGACCAAGCGCTTGGCGCCAACGTGCTGGGTTTCATGTCATGCCAGGCAAAGGACCTCGGACAGGTTCGGCAAGCAATCACGCTGGCCGAAACGGCCCGGGCGGGGTATCCCGGAGCCTCACCACGAGTGACGGCGATCCTGAGTCTTCGGGCCGCCGAGGCGTATGCGAACGACCACGCCGCATCCGCGTGCCGGAAAGCAATCGACGCCGCGTTCACGGCACTCTCCGATCCTCCTGGCGCAGGCGGCAACCCGGATTGGTGCTACTGGCTTGACGAAGCGCACGCCCATGGGCAAGCAGGCTATTGCTTCGTACGGCTAGGAGACTGGGACAACGCGCGCAAGCATCTGCGGGCAGCCATTCGTCTTCAAGGTCCCGGCACGACGCGCGAGGACGCGCTACGCCAAGTCCTGCTGGCCACTACCTATGTCTGCCAGGACCAGCCCGACCTGGATGGCGCGATATCACAGGCGACCAAAGCCGTGGACGCTCTCGATGGTGAGGTGGATTCGCCGCGGTGCGTCGGGCATGTCTCTCGATTGGTCGAGTACCTTGGACCGTACCGCCGTCGTCCGCCGGTCCGCGATTTTATCGAGCGAGCGAGACCCCTCTTAACCGCGGTCGCGTGAATACGCAGGCTATGAGACGTCGAGCTGGCACTGACGCAGCGCGGGGCTCAAGCCTTTGCCGCCCATCGAGAACCACAGCACACGATCACTTCTTAGGACGGCGTGCCGCTCGTGGCGCCCAGGAGTTCCGGCATGATCGACCGTAGCCAGGCGTAGGTGTCCCTGCTGAGGTCTTCTGGTACCTCTGCATCGCGGGCTTGGATGAGTTCGCCGAGGAGCTGGCGGAGTTCGGCGCCGTGTCCGTCGACATATTCGGCGCGCATGATGTCGCGCCAGAGTTGGTCGTCGCCGCGGTAGGGGTCGGCGAGCCAGGCTTGTTGTACGGCCCAGCGGGCGTTGGTGGTGTCGCCTGCTTCGAGGTACAACTCGGCTAGTTCGTGGGCGGTGTCGACCACGGCGGAGACGACGTGGCCGGGGTAGATGTCGGACTCGGGGAGCCAGGTGTAGGGGTTGCGCGCGCCGACGGCGTAGGCGCGGTCGGCGCCGTCCAGTGGTGCGCCACGGATGAGGTCGAGTGCGGCGCGGAGGTCTTTGACGCCGGCCGGGCCGTGGGCTTCACCTCGGGAGCGCAGTCGGCGGAACAGGTGCCAGTCGAGGATGAATCCGTCGGCGAGGCGGTAGGTGCGGTCAGCGCCCATGTCGGGCAGCCACGGCTCTCCGGCGGGGGTGGTGCCGAGCCACCGGCGGGCCCGGGTGATGGCGACTCGGCGGGATGCGTCTTTGACGTTGCCGTCTGGCCACAGTGCGTCGGTGAGTTTGTCCGCGGTGGCGCCGCGGGCGGCGCGTTGGGCGAGGAAGACGATGATTTCGGCGAGGAACCGCTGTCGTTCGGTTGGCTGCTCTCCCGGTGCAGCGACGGTGACGGGACCGAGGATGCTGACACGGACCGTGCCGGGGTCTTGTTCGTGCCAGGCTTTGAGGTCGCGGTCCAGGTGCGGGTCTGCTTGACGGCGGCGTTGGCGGATCGCGGCGGTGACCTGGCGCCGGCTGCCGGTGAGCGCTACGGCGGGGATCGCGGTCCCCCCAGCGCCGTCTGCTGCGAGTTGCTCGGGCTGCTCCTGTGCGGGGGGCTCGGTGTGCTCGGCGAGCCACGGGTCGATCGACATTACTGGCGCGGGTGGCCCGCTGGCCGGTTGCACCGTCGACGCGGGCTCGTCCTCGTGCTGGTCTTGCGGCTGGGCGGCTGGCCCGGCGGCGACGTCTCGGCCGAAGAGTCCGAGCAGGCCACCGGCGGCGTCGGTGTCGGCTGCCCATGGCTCGGTTTCTGCGGCTGGGGGTACGGGTTCGTCGGCCGCCGTTCTGGCCTGACGCATGATCTCGGCCAGTGGTTCCAGCTCGTCGGCGGGGAGCCCGGCGGCCGAGGCTGAGGTGTCCAGTGGGCCAAGCGTGACGCGCAGCACCCCGTCGGCCGCAACGGTGAGGCGTACGGCCTCGGGCCGAGGCGTTCCCAGCATGGTGCCGGTGGCGGCGACCGCCACTGCGCATCGTCCGGCGGCGGCCAGGTCGTCGGCGAGTGGGCCGAGGGCGGCCAGGTCCCGCTCGTCGGGGTCGGCGACGAGAAGAACCTGCGGCATCCACGCGTCGCCCGCGAGGTCGCCGATGCGTCCGGCGAGGGCGTCGCGGGCCCCGACATGGCGCAGGGTGCCGGTGGCGGTGACGACGCGACGGCGTAGTCGCGCGACGGCTTCGGGGACGGAGGACACCGCGCGGACCCGGTCGGGGTTGAGCGCGACGAGCAGTTCACTCTCGTCTTGGCCGAAGCCGGCCAGGACGACCTCGACGTCGTCGGACCAACTGTTGCAGGCCAGCTCGGAGGCGATGTAGCGCAGCAGGTTGCGGGCCCGGTCGGGGTCACCGCCGACGCTGAGGCTGCTGAGACGTTCCAGGTCGAGCATCAGGTGCCGGCCTGGTCGGGAACCGACGGCGACGAGGGTCGGCAGCGGAGCGACCTGCCCGTCGACGTCGGGCAGCGCGATGGAGGCGGGCAGGGTCCACTGTTGGCCCTCGTCGACCCACCCGGCCGGCACATACGGGCAGGATCGGGAAAGGATGACGTGCACAGTGCCGCCGACGATCCAGGCACCGAGGATGTCGGGCAGGTCGGCCTGCTCGTGCTCGGCGAGCCCGGCGGCCAGGGCGCGCAATGCGGTGTCGAGGCGGTCGACGTCGGCGGGCTGCTCAACGATCCGCAGGGCCGTTTCGGTGGCGCCGCCGCGTGGGTGGGGTAGACGCCGCTGCGGGCGGCGGTGCTGCCGCTGGCGTCGGCGCCTACGCAGCACGGCGCCCAGCAGCAGCGCGGCGAGCAGGCTGGCTCCGGCGAGCCCGCCGTACACGACGCTGTCGTCGCTGCTGTCCGCGCGGTGGGTGCCGCCGGGGCTGGGTGTCCGGTCGGCGGCGGCGGGTGCTGGTGTGGCTGCGGTGCTGGGCGCCGCTGTGGTGGAGGCGGACGGCGCCGCGGAACTCGGTGCCGTGGTGGGCGATGCCGTGGAGCCGGGGGTGGCGGATGCTGGCGGCGACGCGGGGGTGCTCGCTCCTGGGTTGGCCGGGGCGGATCCACCGGTGTTGGGTGGCTGCCCACCGGTGCCGTCGGCGTTGCCGCCTGCGGGGTCACCTGATGGTCCGGCTTGGCCGGGGTCGGTGCTGGGCGTCACAACCGTGCCGGCGGCGTGGGTACGCGGTCCTCGGTCGTGCGCGTCGGTGGGCAGTGTCAGGTGCCAGCCAGCCTCGATGTGGTCGGGCCCGTGGATCCCGCTCGTGGCGGTGACGAGGCCGGGGTTGAGCGCGGCGATCTCTGGATAGCGTTGCGGGTCGCCGAGGAACCGGTCGGCGATGTACCAGAGCCAGTCGCCGTGGCGAACCTGGTAGACCTGTTGCGTGGCCGCCGTCGTCGCGGTTGGGGCCACGGCGGCGGGGTTGGCTGTGGCGGTGCGCGCTGCGAGGGTGACGGGGATGCGCAACTGCCAGCCGGGGTAGATGCGGGTGTCACCGGGGCGCAACACTCGTCCGTCGGGTTGGGTGATGCCGTAGTTCGCGGCGGCGATCTTCTGCCATCCGAAGCGGTCGCCGTAGTAGTGCTGCGCGAGTTGGGGCATCTGCTCGCCGCGCTGGACCTCATGGGTGAGGTAGGTGGGTTGCCGGACCGGCGTGACGACGGCGGGCGCGGCCGGGCTGAGGGGTGCCACGACAGCGGGTCGGGCTTGCGCGGGTCCGGTGTGTACCGGGCTTGCGGTGGCGCTGGCGATGGCTGGGGAGTGCAGCATCATCACGATGGATGCGACGAGCCCGGCGGCCATGCGCCGCTGCCACGCGAACGCGGGTAGCCGCCAGCCCCGCCATTGGACGAGGATTTCGGCGAGCAGCGACCAGGTGAAGGTGACCCAGCCGAGCCACCCGACCAGGCACAGTACCCGCACGAACAGGGTGCCGTCGTCAGGGCCAGACAGCTGCCGCAGGGACGGGACGGGCGGTCCGAGGTAGTGCCACGCGGCCAGGAGCAGCAGCGGGACGGCGACAACCAGGGCGAGTAGCCCGGCCAGAGCGGCCAGGCCGACGAGGATCCGGCCGGCACGGCGGCCAGCCGGAGTAGTGGTACGCGGCACGGTCTGCTCCCTTCTCGCCCCGTGGTTCTACGTGGTGACCAGTAGCGCGGTGGCCTGACGGGTGGTGGGCAGTTCGGTGATGCCGATCACGCCGAGGAACTGGGTGGTGTAGACGATCGTGACGGTGACGGTGACGTGTTTGCGGTCGGTCGCCACGGCCACGGTGCCGGTGACCCCGGCGGCGGCGAGGTAGTTCTGCGCGGCGGTGACGGCGGCGGCCGGGTCGACGACCTTGTCTCCGCCCTGGATGGCTTGTGGCACAAGGATCGCCTGCCCGGCGGCGCGGGCGGCCTCGCTGGCGATGTTGTCGGCTCGCTCGATCGCGCGGAGTTTCCCGCCCCCGTCGACGGACAGGCCGATCATCGCCAACACGGCGACGGCAAGCACCAGTACCAGCAGCGCGATGCGGCCCTCGTCGCGAGGCGGCCGGCGGGGAGGTGGGATGTTCATGTGCGTGTCCTGAAGGTGTCCAGCGAGCTGACGAACGTGGATGTCAGCGTTCGGGAGCCGGGCATTCCATCGGCGACCAGATCGCTGAAGTCCACGACGCACGTTACTGAGACGGCGACGGCGGCTGGTTGCCCGACGGGTACGGCGAATCCGGCGGTGTTGACGACGACGGTGAGGGTGGCGCAGTGCAACCCTTGCTGGGCAAGGGTCGCGCCGGCCGCGGACAGGGCATTGGTTTGGGCATCGCCGGCGGTCCGGGAGATCGACGCGGCGCGGGCGGCGTCGTGGGCGGCGGCTTCAATGGCCCCTCCGGCGATCTGTACCCGGCCACCGACGATCGCGAGGGCGAAGAACGCGAGCAAGGGTGGGGCGAGGATCGCGGCCTCGATGGCGGCCGACCCGTGGTCGTCGCGCCGACGGCGTGCCCAACGCCGGGTCATGGGTTGGTGATCCTTTCCACGGTGCCGTGGACGGTGGCGGTGATGGGAAACAGGTCGCAGAAACCCGGAATGACCGACAGGCAATGCCCCGTCACGGTGGCCTGAACCTGTTGGCCGTCGCTGGTGACGGTGACCGTGGTGCCGGACAGTCCATCGCCGGTGGAGGTGATGAACGTGTTGGCGCGGGCCTGCCCGGCGCCGGGGGCGGCGTTGTACGCGCGTTGGGTGTCGGCGCCTTCTTGCGCTGCGGCGGCGGCGATGGAGCGGGCCCAGAAGTAGGTGGATGCCTGGATCACGGCAAAGATCACCGCCAGTACCGCCACGGCGGTGATCGCGAACTCGATGGATGCCGATCCCTGGTCGCGCCCAGGCCGGCCCCGCCGGGCGAGGGCCCGGCGGGGTGGCGGCGTGGCGGCGGCGCTCATTGGATGCCGGGCAGCCGGTTATTGATGGCCAGGGTGATCGCCCCGGCGACGAGGCCGGCAATGGCCAGGGCCAGGATTGCGAAGATGGCCCATTCGATGGCGGTGGCGCCTTCGTCATCGCTTCGGGTGTCCTGCCACCGGGCGCGTAGCAACGCCATGGTGGCCTCCAACAGGTGCAACATGGATCGGTTCTCCTTCCCCTCGTTTCCCCCGCGAGATGGGGCGTCGTGTGTCAGCCGGCGACCAGCCGGACCAGGAACGGGTAGGCGGCGATGATGAACAGGACGAACACCAGCAGGCTGGTTGGGATGTACAGCACAGTGGTGGCGGTGTTCGCCCGTTCTTCTTCCTTGGCCAGCAGCGCTGCCCGTAGCGATTCGGCGCGGCTGCGCAGGGTGTCGTATACCTGGGCGCCTTCGTCGCCGACCAGCGTCATGATGTCCCCGACGTCGCCGAGGTCGGGGACGCCGATCTCGGTGGCGACCTGCTTGAGTCCTTCCCACGGTGGTTCCAGGCGCAGGCGCGAGTTCTGGAGGGCTTCGCGGATGCGCCGGGATACCCAGCCGCCGCCGACGGCGGCGGCGCGTTCCAGGGCCTCGGTCGGACCGCGGGACGCGGCCAGTTCCAGGGCGATGAGGTCGAGGTACACCGCGACGTGGCGACTGAACTCCTCACGCGCCTCGGCGGCGCGTTGGCGGACCGACACGTCGACGAGGAAGAAGAACAGCACCGCCAAGGCGAGCCCGACGGCGGCCGGGATGACGACGCCCAGACGCAGTCCGGCGATGGCGAGGATGAGGGAGAACACGGGCGGGAACAGCAACCCGACCAGCGCGAAGCCGATCTTCTCGGTCAGGTACCGCTCCGGGCTGTGCCCGATCAAGGCCAACTCCCGCTGCGGTATCGACAGCCGGCCGGCGAGCAGCCCGACCATGCCGTTGGCCGGCTCGGGACGGCGCGCTGGGCCCGTGGTGGGGGCCTGCAACTGGCGCAGTGCCGGGCCGAGTGCGGGCACGCCCGGCACGAACTCGCGCAGGATCAGGAACAGCCCGAGGCCGGCGGTGGCCCCGGCGAGGATGACGATGATGACCGTGGGCTTCACCGGAGCACCACCTCCGGTCTGGTCGGTGTCGCGGCTGGCGCCTGCTCGTGCGCCGGGCTGTTGGCGGGGGCGAGGAAGCGGCGGCGCCGCGGTGGTTGGGTCAGTCGCCGGATCCAGGCCAGCATCCCGACCAGAAGCAGCGTCGCGGCGAACAGCACCAACTGCCCGACCAGGTCGCCGTACGGTTTGGCGTAGGCGCTGTTGGCGAACACCACGATGAGCACGATGGCGATCAGCGCGGTCATGAACCGGGTCACGAATCGGGGCTCGGCGCGTTTGGCGGCCACCCCTCGGCGCATGACGACTTCCTCGGCGGCGGAGCGGGCCACCGAGGTCAGCACGTCGGTCAGCCGCTGGCCACGGTCACTCGCGTGTAGCTTCAGCGCGGCGATGACCTCGTCCGCCTTGAAGTCGGCGAGCTGGTCGGCGAAGCGGTCCAGGGCGTGTTGCGGGTCGGCGCCGGCTTGCAGGTCGGCGGCCAGGTCGCTGACCTCGACAGTGATCGGGGCGGGGGCGGTGCGGGCGCTGGTGACGATCCCGGAGATCAGCCCGTGCCCGGTGCGGACGAGGTCTTTGAGCCGCCGGGTCCAGGTCTCTACCGCCTCCAGCCGGGCGATCATGTGGCGTTCGTCGCGGCCGACGGTGAACAACCACGGCATGCCGAGCACGGCCAATCCGGCGATCAGACCGCCGACGGGCCAGCCGGTCAGCAGCCACGCGGCGGCGGTCGCCGCGACAGTGAGGGCGACGACTGTTTGCCGGGTGCGTCGCCCGGCGGTGGACAGCCCGACTCCGAAGAACCCGGCGAACTGCGATGTGCTCGCCGCAGGCGGGGCGGCGGGGCGGCGGGTACCGACCAGGCCGGTGACGATGAGCAGAACCCCGGCGGTCAGCGCGGCGGCAGCGACGGCGGCCAGCACGGCGGGGCTCATGAGGCACCTCCGGTCAGGGTACGCAAGAGTTGGGGCCACATGCCGTCGGTGACGTTGAGCCATTGCAGGTCGAAGCCGGCACGCAGCAGCTCGGCGCGGGTGCGTTGCGGGTGTACCTGGGGCCGGGCCCGCCCGTCGGCACCGGGCCCGAAGATGGTTTGCGTGGACGGTTTCGCGCCGTCCCCGAGGCCGTCGATCTCGATGACGTGGGAGACGAAGCGGTGTCGCTGCCCGCCGATCGCGGACTCGTTGAGCATGTCGACGTAGACGATGTAGTCGAGGGCGTTGACGACGGTCAGCCATGCGCCGGTGAGGGTGTCGGCCGCGCCGTAGCGCATCAGCAGTTCGGCGAGGCGGTTCAGGACGCTGTCGGCGTGGCGGGCGTGGACGGTACACATCGAGCCGCGCATGGTGTTCATCGCGTCGAACATCGGCACGATCTCCTTGGATCGGACCTCGCCGACCAGGACCCGGGTCATTGACAGGCGCAGCATGTCGGGGAAAACCCGCTCCAGGGAAACCTCTCCGGCGGGTCGGCCGTCCGGGCCGAGGTCACCGTGCCCTTCCCTCGCCTCGATCGGTACGACCCAGTCGAACTCGCCGGTCTCGTGCAGACCCAGCTCGTACTCGGTCTCCATCGTGGCGAACCATTCAGCGCGCGGAATTTCGGTGGCCATCGCCCGCATCAACGTTGTTTTCCCCGAGTTCGGGGGTCCGGCGATGATGACGTTCAGGTTCGCCCGGACGAGGGCGGCGAGGAACTGGCGCAGGACCGGGTCGATTCCGCCGAGGGCGACCATGTCGTCGAGGTTGACTTTCTTGGTGCGGTGGCGGCGGGTAACCACCACCGGCACGGGTGTGACGACGTGCATCGCGGCGAGGCGGTTCCCATTGGGCAACCGCATGTTCAACGTGGGTTTCGCCACGGTGAGGGCGCGTTCGTTGCGCTGCCCGATCACCGCGATGCGTTGGATCATCTGGAGCAGCTCATGGTCGTCACCAGCAGCCGGTGGGCCATCCTCGATACGACCGTCGGCGTACTCGACCCGGACCCGGTCGTAGCCCAGCACCATGACGTTCTCGACTTCGGCATCGTCGGTGATCGCCTGGAGGCGACCCAACCCGAACAGGTACGCCAGTACGGCGTCGAGCAGGGCCTGCTCGTAGGCGTCGGTGACGTTTTCCCCGGCGCGCAGGTGCTCGTCGACGTGTTCGCGGACCAGTCGCGCGGTGATGTCCTCGCCGATGGCTCGCCGGTCCTCCACGCCCACCGTCTCGGGGGCGTTGCGGAACTCAGCAGCCAGCAACTGCGCCGCCCGCTCGTGCAGGGCACGGACCACCGCGTCGTCGAGCGGAGCCAGCCGCTCGGCGTCGCGGGCACGCGGTACGGCCGGCTCGCCGGGCGGTACCGGCCGGCGGTGGCCGTTGATCTGGGCGTGGATGGCGGCGGGCCATCCGCCTGGGGTGCGGTCAACGGACACTACGTACCTGCCTCGCGTCGGCGTGTCGTCTGGTCCGCCCTGCGGCGACCAGTTGCCGGACGGCCGGTTCGGCGCGGGCGGCGGCGCGGAGCAACCGACCGCGGTGGTGCTCCCCGCCGGTGCTCAGCACGGTGGCGGTACCCGGGTCGTCGGGGAGCGCGGCGATGAGCGGGGCGTGTAGCTCGGCCGCGATTTCCTTCGGGGCGTATGCGCCGTCCCCGACGGTCACGAGGCCGACCTGGTCGATGCCGTCGCGGTACAGGGCGGCCAGCGCCGCCGCGCTCGCGCGAACTGACGGCAGGGTCGGTTGCAGTACCAGCAGCACCGCGTCGGCGGCCATCAGCAGCGGGGTCGGCGGGTGCACGGTGCTCAACCGCCCGCAGTCGGCGATGACGTCGAAGCCGGGTGTGCCGTGCTCCAGGCTGGCGAACAGGTCGGCGAGTTGTCCCCAGCCGGAGGCCAGCCCGGCGGCCTGTGCCGGATCGGCGAGGCCCGGCAGCAGCAGCCGGGTCATGGCGGTGCCCTTGCCCGGCGCCAGGTCCACCAGCTGCGTCCACAGGTCCTCCGCCAGCCGGCCGCGGTGTGCGGAGGCGGTCAACTGCGCCAGACCCCGATCCCCGAGCGGGACTTCGCGCAGGTAGCCTGCGGCGATGTCGCCGCCAGCGGGATCGCATTCGGCCAGGATCGTGCGGCGGGTCCAGGACAGGGTGAACGCCAGGCAGGTCACCGTGACCCCCGGGGATCTCTTCGCCGAGCACGTCGCAACCAGCGCCATCGTCAGCCCCTGGTGGTGACGACGATGACCACACGTCCCGCGGCGGCCATCGTCGCTACGGTAGGCCCGTCGGACGCGGCGACTGCGACGTCGACCCGCACACTGCCGTTGGTCTCGGGCGCGGATGCCGCGGCGACCGTGGCCGCGATACTGGTCGGCTTCGCGGCGGTGCTGGCTTGCGGGTCGGGTATCCCGGCCAGGCTGGCCGGCGGCACGATCACCAGGAGCACCGCGTCACCGGCCTTGAGGGGGCGGGCCGGCAACTGCGCCGGTTTCAGTTCGACGCCGACAAGTTGCTGGCCCGGCGCAGGAATCGCCAGGTCGGTCAGTTGCGCCGGGGTCAGCAACGTGCCCGCGAACAGGTCCGCTGCCGCGTGCTTGCCGACGACCTGGTCACGCTGATCGGCGGGGATCGGCTGCAAACCGGCTGCGGCGTTGATGTCCACGACCGTGAGGTCGCCGGCCCCGATGACTGCGCCGTAGGGCACATTGTGCGTCACCGCCAGGTACGGGCGGGTCACCCCGGCCGTGACGACCAGTAGGTACGCGACGATCGCGCCGACCACCGCGAGGACCACCCCGGCGGCGGCCAGGCCCCAACGGCGCCGCCGTGGCAGCCGCCCCAACCCCACCGTGGGCGCCGGCACGCTCTGGGCCCGATCAGTCCTGCTTCGGTTCACCGCCGTCGTCATTGCGTCACCACCTGCATCTCGCCGATCTCGACAGTGGTCTGGGCCTGGCTGGTCGGGGTCAGTACACCGGCCTGCCCGCCACCGGCCCAGTCGACCGTCCAGTACGTCGTCGCGGTGATCGTGTACCGGACGCGCGGATGCGCCTGGGTGCTGCTCGGCGTGTCGTAGCGATAGCCGCATGTCGGCGACGGCGCGTTGCCGTAGCTGTCCAGGTACGGTGTGCCGGGGTTGCCGCACGTCACCGACTGGCCATCGCCCATGCTCCACACGATCCGCGAGGCCCTGGCGGTGATCGTGACGGTGATACCGCCACCCGTGGCGGTGGCCGTCTGCGGCCCCCACGTCCCCGGCGTGACCGCGGTCCACAACCACACCGGCAGGCCCACGAAACCGCTGCCTGTCGGGCGAGGCACGACACCGATCTGGGCACCCAGGAGGTGGATCTTCGCCAGCGCCTGCTGGGCCAACTGCGCCGGAGTGGGTCCGGCGGGACCTGGATTGTCCAGCCAGTAGAACAACTGCGTTACCACGCCGCTGCCCGGCGCGGTGTAGCAGGACCGCACACCCCAGGCCCCGGTCTTGGTGGGGTCGTGTCCTGACGGCGGCGATGCGGCCGGCGGAGGGACGAGGGCCTTCCAGTAGCAGCCACCACCCATGTAGACGCCGAAGTCGGGGTCCTGGCACGGGACACTCTGCCCGTTCCAGGTGCAGCCGCTGCCGCCACCGCCACCGCCGCCACCGCCGCCACCGCCGCCACCGCCGCCGTTGCCGCCGCCACCGCCGCCCCAGGTGACGCAGGACGGGTCGGGGTTGTTGTCGCAGTTGCCGCCCCCTCCCGTCGGGGCGGCGGCGGGGTCGGCATGCGCCGCTGCCGGTACGGCGACGACGCTCAACGCCGCCGTCAACAATGCGATGGCTAGCCGGCGGGCGAACATGGCATCTCCCGAATCAACATGGCGTGTCCCGGTGCGGAGTGTCGCCGGAAACCAGCCAACGGCCGTCGGCGAACAGGGAAACGGTGGCCGTGCTGGTGTAGCGCTTGAGCTTCAGGGCGCTGTTGGGGACGGGCGACTGGTTGGCTTGGTAAACAAGGCGGTAGTCGCTGTAGTCCATGCAGGACTCGACCGTCACGGTGGGCGGTGATGCCGCCAGGTCGGCCCTGCTGCTGCTGACGGTCGCCTTCGGACTACCCAACTCGACTGCGCCGTGGTCCTTGAGCACGCGAAGGTTGTGCTGGCTCAGGCTCAGCAGCGGTCCGCCGATGAAGGCGGCGAGGTTGGGATCGTCGGGATTGGCCGTGGTAGCTGCAGTCGCGTACGCCTTGACGTAGCCGTCATAGGCGGCGACCGCCTTCGCGGTCGCGTCGGCGACCTTCGGGTCCACGGTTGGCGACGGGCTAGCCGAGGACGGCGCGCTGCTGCTCGGGGCCGGCCCAGGGGTGCGGGGGCCGCATGCGGCAAGAGCGGGCAACGCAAGTAGTGTGACGACGCTCACCGCGACTGGGAAACGGTGTGGCCGTCGAGTCCGGCCCACAGACGAGATCACCGCTGGAAGGACTCCGCCGACCGTTGGGAACACGTGAGTTGTGCGCACCTGCACCTCCCCGAATAGCGCGGCACCGATCAAGTCCTACCCGACCTGAGCAGCAACCGCTACGACCAGTTGTCACGCGCACGCTGTACGTACACGTTGCGCGAACAGCCAGCGCGCGCACGCTGCGCGCACCAGTTGTGTGTACCGCAAACCCCCACATTGGGCGCCCACCGTCGTTGGCGCCGGCCCGCCTTGCCGACCGGCGCCGCGCGGTTCACACTGTCGCAAAACGCGTATCGAGCAGCGCCCAGCAACCCACTCGTTGCCCATCGGAGAAGGTGCCGCGCATGACGAACCTGCCGGACTTCGGCGCCCTGCAACGAGCGGTCGAGATGTTCAGCTCTCCGCACGTCGTACAGGTGCTGGCATGCCTTGACGAGGGAAAGCAGCCATCAGAATCGATCCCCAGCGCCGACACCGACCTGGTCGATGCCGCCGTGCGGCGGTTGATGGACCTTGGCGTCGTGCGTGAGGACGACAGTTACGCGGATGCCTCGGCCGGTTCTCGGCGGCACTTGACCCTGACGACCAAGGGTCACCGCGTCGCTCGCCTCGTCCACGAATTGGGACCTCCACCTCTGGACGATGATGACAGCGAAGATCGGACGGAGTTCCCCGCCGAACAGATGACTGATCGGTAACCGACCGCCCAGCCATTCGACGCATATCGGGACGAGACCGACCGGCAGTTATCCACAGGCCAGACAAAGACCTTGACACTACACGCGTCTGCGCTGGTCAATGGACTCTTGCGCAATGCAATGCCCGACGGACGGTTGGACTGGGGGGTCAGCTGTCGGGTCACGGGGCTGGGGCGGTGATTGCGTGGAGTCAAGCGACCTTCAATTTGACCATCTGCAAGAAGCTAACAGTCTGGTAACCCGAATCTGGGAGGCCGGCGCCCTCTTCGTCCTACAAGATGGGCCGCTGCGCTACTCGGAGGTCGGCAATCGGCTGGCGGTATGGAGCGGTCGTCGCCCAAGCGACAGCGCGATCACGCGCGCCCTTAAGCGGCTGACGAGCACAGGTCATGTGACCCACACCGGTGGCGGCAGCGACCATCGGCGAGGCATCTACACGATCACGATCCCAGGACGAGAGCGAGCTGCTCGGATCAGTGTCCTGACCAGGTCGTTGGACGACTCGGGCTGACGGCATTGTCTCGCCCGATGGGGACATGGACTAAGGGTGTACTTCGTCATCGGCCGATGAACCCGGTCGGCGGCCTCGGCTCAGGCCGACGCATCGACCAGTTGGTGAACGATGTCCGCTGATCCTCGCAACGCGGCAGACCGTGCCGGCACACTGTCGCGTCTTGGCCGGCTGTGGCGGATCGTAGCGCTCGCGGCGGCTGTCTCGCCGTTGGTGCGATGGGCCATATTCCACCACGCGGTCCCACCCGGACAGCCATGGCGGCTTGCCTGTTCGCACTGCGGTTTGCAGGTCGGCGCAAGCAACTGGCGGCCCCTCACCCCCGTTGGCCGGTGCGGTCGGTGCCAGCATCGGTTGGGTCCCCCGTCATGGTCTGTGGAGATCATGCTCATTGTCGCGCTGGCTGCGCTGGCGTGGGCCCGGCTGCCCGCCTGGATCGTGCCCGCATACGCGTGGTGGACCACCATCGGGGTTGCCCTGGCGTTCATCGACGTCGCGGTACGGCGGCTTCCAGACCGACTGACGTGGACGGCTGCCGGCGGGTTTCTGGCACTGGCCGCCCCTGCGGTATGGCATGGCTACGGCTCGGCCTGGCTGCGCGCCGCCGGGTCCGCCGCGCTGCTGACCGTCGTAATCGGACTGTGCGCGTGGGCGTGGCCGGCCTTGATCAAACACGGCGACGTGAAGTACGGCGCGGCGATCGGCGGCGCGGCGGGGTGGGTCAGCTGGTTCGCGCTGTACGCGGCGGTGTTCACTGCAACATTCCTCGGGGCGTTGGTCGGTATCGGACTCATAGCCACCGGTCGGGCGTCGCGCCGCTCGCATCTGCCGTTCGGCCCGTTCCTGCTGACAGGCACGTTGCTTGTCGTGGTGCTGACACGTTTGTAGGATCTCGTAGCCCGATGGCCATGTCTCATACCGAATGGCCACTTTCTGACCAATTGGCCAAGCGAATGAGGATCTCAAGTCTCAGTTGACCTGTCAGGGTCGTAGTTGGGCCTACCCAGAAGGACGTCCGTGGCGAGCAGCGAGGCCCGAGATCCGGTGGCGCTCTTGTCGTCGGAGACGTAGTAGTTCTCGGTGTCGGTGAACCAGACGGCGCTGCTGTCGAGGACGTTGGCGATCAGGTAGGCCAGTCGTGTGCGCCCGCCGATCGATACCGTTGACACGTCCATGACGTATTCGCCGACCGTCGCCGTCATTGATCTGATCTTCAGGTAGGCCGTGCCGTGCAGCGTCAGGGTGACGGGCGGGTCGAAGGTCCGGTGCACCTCTGCCAGCGGAACCGACGGTTCGTCGAACCCACGTATGTGCCCGTTCAAGAGGTGGTCCGTGAGAGGTATGGACCTGCCGTCTGCCAGCAGCAGGCCGTAGTCCTCAATCGCAATGGGACCGTCCGGGATCCGGGCAATCTCCTCGGTTGCCTCCATGCGAACGTCCGGCAGGATGATTGGGAGCCGGGCGATCGTTACCAGTTTGATCTCCGCAAGCCGGCCTTGCACGTCGGCTTTGGCCGGTTCTCGCAGTTGCAGGATGACGACTCCGTACGTATCGGCCACCATCCGGGCGCCGGACTGGTAGCCGGTCAGCGTGACCATGACCCCAATGGTCGGCAGTTCGGGCGAGTTGAGGTCGTCGACCACCGATCGCCACGCGTGCAGGTCCTTCATCTTCAGCCGGCTTCGGAACTTGCGGCACTCGATGATTGCCCGACGCGGCGCGCCCTCAGCGGTCTCGAACTCCCATACCAGGTCGATCTGGTTCGGCGCGCTCCGGCCGGTCAGCGTCACGTCGTGGTCAAGCCGGGTCGTTATGAGTGGCGACCGCGCCGCGATGAGCCCGACCAGGTGTCGGGTCAACAGTTCGTACTCACGGGAGGTCAGTTGGGTATCCACAGGATCATCGTGCCCGGTGCGCCGTCACGCGATGGACCTGCCATCCGGGTGTCTGTTGACGCTGCTCCTTGTCACACCGTTAACTGCCGTCCACCATTGGTCGCGAACCCGTCGACCACCAGGAACGACCTGCCCAGCTCGTTGAGCGTTAGCTCCAGCCGCCAGTACCCGATCTCGCCATCGTCCGTGTATGGGTGTAGGCCATCTTGAACGCGACCTCGACGCCACTCGGTGTAGTCCGCGGTGACAAACCGTTCGCCCTCATCGTAAATAGCGCAATCGGCTTCGTATTGGTCATGCTCCGCCTCGTCGTAGGTCTCGTCATGCAGGCTCACATCCGCCCACGCGAACAGCTTCGGCACCACCTCGGCATAGCTCGACATGCCAAGGAAGACACCCCAACTCGCCAATTCCTCCGGGCCGCGCCCGTCCTCGTTATCGACGCCCAGCGAGATCGCTCCGCGCCCCGAACTCTTATTGACCCACTCCTCGATGTCTATCACCAGCCGCCGCCCGCCTGCCAGCATCGCCATCCAAGGGCGCGCCAACTGGAGGTCGCGGATGCGCAGTACGTACGCATCGCCCTCCGCGGCTTCGTGGAGCGGGGCCACGGCAGTCTCGTCCAGCACCTGCGCTTCCGGCATCAGGAGCTTCCAGCCGCCGGTCGAGGTCTCGACCAGGGTCTTGCGGTTGACAAGCTGCCAGTAGCATCGCTCTGTCTCCGGGTGGTACAGGACCACGACCACCGGCAGGGAGTGGTTCATCCAGTACTGCACGTGCTCCGTGTCCGGCCGGAACCACCAGCCGCCTGGACCCGATTCCCGAAACCAGCTCAGCCCGCTCTTGATCTGCAACGCCAGCAGCCGCCCCCTGACCATCTCCCCGTCCACGACCTCAGCATGAGCGTCGATCCCGTAGTCCTCGGTGGGCTGCTCTCGGAACAGCCAGTCGAGCGCCTTCTCGACGGCTCGCCTGGTCTCGGTGACACCGATGCTGCTCACTCTGGCGGACTGCCTTCTGCGCATCCCGGCCCTGTCTTCCCTCAGGGTTCAAACTTCCAAGCGTTTGCACCAGAAAGTACCCCCGTCATCCTGGATTTCGTATTCCTCGCCCGACAAGTCCTCGTACTGCTCCCAGATGACCGCGGCCGTGTTCGCGGCCTTGCAGTGCGCGCCATCCGGCGCGGTCTGGATGAGGTAGGCCATGGGGCACTCGCATGCCGTTGCGAACCAGAAGAACCGGTTGCGCATGGCCTGGGCCATCAGCGCCGCCGGGTAGTACACCACGTGCTTGCCGCAGATCGTCGGCAGCTCGACCATCCCCCCGACCACCCGGCTGGCCACCAACTCGGTGGCAGGGGTCCACGGCCGCACCTGGATCGGCGGCTCCGCCGAGCGGAGCGCCTTGCCCCCGACAAGGTCAAGGAACGCGGCGTTGCCCACGACGTCGCCGCCGGGCCACGTAACTGGTCCTCTTGCAGGCCAGATCTGTGGTAGCTCCAGATCGGTGGTCATCTCAACTGCCAGGCTCGGTGTCGTGAACCGCACCCCGTGCAGCACCAACTCCCCGAGCAGGATCGTCATGGCGTAGCCCTGTGGCTGGTCGGGCTCCGCGAGTCCGTCGATACGCACTGCCAGCGGCGTGACCCGCACCGACCACCCGCGCACGCCCGCGTACCGACCGATCCAGAACTGGCTGTGCGGCTGCGGACGTTGCTCGTTCCGCAGCTGATAAAGCTCGTGGTACTCCGATGTTGGGAGCCCGTAGCCCACAGCCCGCTCCTCCTCAGACGAGACCAGCATGGCTGTGAGCGCGGTCTTCTGGGTCCACGCCGCCACCGCGCCCATGTCCGGTGTCCGGATCTCCCCGGGCTCGCCCAGGATGAACCGTGTCAGTACGCGTTGGGCTACGACCTCTAGTCGGCTCATCCAGCCGTGGTTGCAGTGCCCACAGACATCCCGAACCGTTTGCCGGAACGGCGGACGCACACCCAGTTCCCGCCCGATCCGGTTCAGGGGGCCTGTGCCATGCGGCACCGGCTCCAGGTCCAGGCCGATCTTCGTCAGCCAGTCTCCAAGGACATGCTCGCCGGTCAGCTTCCCGGTCGTACCGCAGAAGGCGCAGGTGGCGGGCATGGGGGACGACTCCTCTGAATCTGAGTGCTTGGGCGATCTGGTGTGGTCTGCCGCAGCCGACACGCCGAGAGGTTGAGTTAGGCGCGGTCTTTACTGGACTTGGTGTACCTTTCTCGCCGTGAGCGAACAGCAGGATGTTATCGCGGACCTCGGCGACGCCGGGGTCCTGGTCGGGGTGCGTTGGGCGTTCCTGTCGGCCACCGCCCGGTCGCTGGAGATCTACTCCGAGCCGGATGGGCACGACCATGCGCTGCTGGGCGCCATCCGGTTTACGACGTTCCGGGACCGGCTTGACCGAGTCTTCGCCTGCGAGAGGTACGCCGTTCAGACCGGTAATGACGCCGCCGACCTGGACCTGCTGTACGCCGAGCTGTCCGAGCGGGATATCGACACGATGCCGCGGCTGGGCCCCGGCCAGGTACGTCGCGCGAATCTGAACGGCAGCCCTGGGTGGGCCGTCGAGAGCCGTCGCTTCCTGCTGGCGGCTGGGAACTTCGGCAAGCTCTGGGAGCTGCCCTGGCCGCAGAAGAGCCCGACGAAACAGCGGGTGGCGATGCAGCCTAGCCCTGAGCCGCCCCAGCCGTCGCTGTTCGAGGGCTTCGCACAGGGGGAAATGGGTGGTCTGGAAGCGGCCGTTGACGCCGACCGCGAGCTTGATCTGGAGACCTTCGTGGTCGGGCACAGCCTCGACCCGCTCAGCCTGCAGACGGAGCTCGTGTTCGGTCGTCCCCGCCTGAACTCCGGCGGTGGTCATGCCTGGCACTGGTACCAGAACCTGCTGACCATGCCCCCCGGTGATGGCGGACGACGCACTGACGATGCGCCCCGCCCGACCGGCCCCAACTCGGTGCCGGATGCCCCGGTGCGCCTCCGTCGCCAGGCGGGCGAGCAGCGTGACGACCGAGCGAGCGTGCCGCAGTGACCGATCGGACGAGGAGCGACATGGCCGCCGAGGTGGCCGCCTTGTTCGACGGCGCTCGCCTGACGCTGGCTCGGCGCCTGGCTGGGCTACGCAAGAGCGACCTGGCCGCGCGGATGGACAAGAGTCCCACCGCTGTCGCGGCCTGGGAATCGGGGGCGAAGCGGCCGACCGCCGCGACGGTGGCTCAGCTCGCGCTGAGCCTGTCGGTCGAGCCTGGCTTCTTCGCCGTGCGTCCGGATGATGTGGCGTCCGTTAGTACCACGCCACACTTCCGCTCGCTACGCTCTACCAGCCAGTTGGCCCGCGATCAGGCTTTCGCCTATGGCCAGCTTGCCGTGGACATCGCGACTAGCCTGGAGCGTCACGTCGAGTTTCCGGAGCCGGCGGTGCCGAGTTTTCCGGTCTCCGTGGACGATCCTGACGGGGATGGCCCGGAACGGGTAGCTCGGCTCGTCCGTGAGCGGTGGGAGATGTCGACCGGACCGGCCGGGCATCTTGTTCGACTGTTGGAGCACCAGGGCGTCCTGGTGGTGTTCAGCCCGCCGCAGGCTGCCACGGTGGACGCGTACTCCTTCGATAGCCGGCTGCGCCCGGTCGTGATTCTCAACCCGATCAAGCGGGACTACTACCGGCAGCGTTTCGACGTCGCGCACGAGCTGGGCCACCTGGTCATGCACAGCGACGCCGAGCCGGGCGGCCGGATCGTCGAGGACCAGGCCCACCGCTTCGCCGCGGAACTTCTCATGCCGGCCGACCAGATCCGCCACCTGCTGCCAGCGACCATGGGTGGCAGTGCTTGGCGGACCTTCGGCCGGCTCAAAGAACAGTGGGGCGTCAGTATTCAGGCACTGCTGTACCGGGCCCGTTGGCTCGGGCGGCTCAGCGACGTGTCGTACCGCAACGCCATGACAACCATCTCGGCAAGAGGCTGGCGGCGTGACGAGCCCGGACTGGTGAGCGCCATCGAGCAGCCGTCGCTGTTGCCCAGGGCGGTCCAACTGCTCGACCAGGAGGGCATTGACGAGGGTGCGCTGGTCGCCCAATGCCGCGTACCAGTCGATCTGTTCCGCATGGTCACCGCCCGCAGCCCCGATCTCCCGCCCGTCGACGCCGCGTTGCCCGAGGACGACAGCCCGCGGGGCCGGGTGGTGTCGTTGTTGGACCGAAGCCGGCGACCCAACGGAAATCGTGGCGAGTCAGTTGGCAGATGAACTATCCGGACCTGCCCCGCAGCCTTTCCCGCAAGCCACTCGAAGTAGTTATTGAGCCTAAAGAGGCAACTGCATGAACTACACCCGCGCTACATCTCAGGGCAACGCGTCGGTACGGGGGATCGGACGGCAGGTATGAGCGCCATCAAACGGTCGGGCCTGTGGTCCGACGATCCGGCCGGTACCGACCTGCTTTCGTTCGATGCTGTCGCGGAGACTGTCGCCGACGCGCTCCTCGACGAAGCACTCGACCCGATCGCGCTCGGTGTGTCCGGGCCGTGGGGAAGCGGCAAGACCACCGTGCTCGGCTTGGTGGCTGCGGAACTGGATCTGCGTACAACTCCCGAACGCAAGGTGCTGGTCATCCCGACCGATCCATGGCGATACGACCCGGCAACCGGTGCTAAGGAGAGCCTCATCGCTGAGGTGCTCGCGGCGCTCGCCGGCGAGGTCGCCCGCTCGGCCACGAAGACTGACAAGGCAAGGAACCTCCTGGTTCGGCTCGGCAAACGCATCGACTGGGCCAAGGCGATCAAGCTCGCGGCCAAGTCGTCGCTTACCTTGCAGATCCCAGACTTCGACAAGCTCGTCGAACTGGTGAAGCCGAAGGAGGGTGACGAGGAGTCGGTGCGTGGCCTGGAGGCGTTCCGGGATGAGTTCGAAGAGCTCATGGGCTCGGACGACCTGCGGCACGTCCGGGCTGTGGCCGTGCTGGTTGACGATCTTGATCGCTGTTTGCCGGAGACGGTCGTGGAGAGCTTGGAAGCGATGCGGCTTTTCCTGGCCGTACCAAAGATGTCCTTCGTCATCGCCGCGGACGAGGAGCGTGTGGCGGACGCCATCCGTACACGGTTCAAGTCCACCGGCCGGCCTGATGAGAGCGATGATCAGCAGCAGGACCCGGCCACGCTCTACCTGCACAAGATCGTGCAGACCACTATCCCGCTGCCGGCGCTGAGCCACTTCGACACCCAGGCTTATCTGCTGCTCCTTCAGCTACAGGCGGACGCCGAGCCGAGTCATCTGAACACGCTCATCGAACGCTGCGCACAGATTCGTCGGGATGGTGGGGGCGTCGACGACATCGGGGAGATCGACGGGCTCGCGATGGAGGATGAGCTGGCCTTCGCCAGCCGGCTGACGCCGCTGCTCTATGAGAAGCTGCGGGGCAATCCGCGCTACATCAAGCGCTTCCTCAATGACCTGCACGTCCGTCAGTCGGTGGCGTCGCGCCGGGGTATCCGCCTGGATGCGCCGGTGGTCGCCAAGCTGATGACGCTCGAAGCGTTGATGAAGCCCGAGTTCAAGCTGTTGCTGGAATGGTTTGCCAAGGGCGAGATGCGCGACCATCTCGAACGGCTGGAGGAGGAAGCTGGCCGGCCCGCGAAGCCTGGTCCGGGTGCCGAGCGGCAAGACGAGGCCGACCGCGCCGCCGAAGGACAGCCACGGCGTCGCGTGTCCGGCGAACGCCCCACGCCCGATACCTCCGGTGCCCCGGGTCAGTTCTCGCAGGCGATGGTGCGTTGGGCAAAGTTGGCGCCATCGCTGCGCGGACTCGACCTGTCGCCTTACCTGACCCTCGCCGCCACCTTCGCGGGCGTCACACTGATCGATGACAGCCTGCCCGAACGACTGCGCGACATCGCGGCCGGTCTGCTGTCGGAGTCTCGGCGCCAGCAGGCTTCCGTCACCGACGCCGAGCTGGAGGAGCTGGGCGATGGCGATGCCACTGATCTGCTTCGCCACATTGGGCGAACGATGCGCGATCAGCCCACCAAGCAGAAGGCGGGCGTCAACGCCGTCCTGCGCATTGCCCGTCGTCGAGCTGGTGTGGCGACTACGGCCCGCGATGCCCTGCTGATGCTGCCGCCGAGTGAGATCACCATCGCGACCCCGTTGCAGTTCAAGCAAGATGATCCGGCTCCGATTCGTGGGGTGCTGACGACCTGGAAGGGCAAGCTGCCCGACGGCCAGATCAAGCGAGCGGTCGAGAGCGCACTGGCCAACCGGGGGAACGGCTGATGGGTACCAGCCGTGCCTACTCAGGCAGCGGCGGCAAGGATGGCAAAGCGATCCGCGACACCATCAAGGACTACCTGGACGGTCTCTCCGGATCGGATACCGGCGGATCCGACCGCGACCCACCGCCCCTTGACCCCGTCGCGCTTCAACGGGTCATCAACCTTATCCGTCCCCGCTCGCGGAGCGGCGGAGGCGGCGACGGCCCCAGCGGCGGTGGAGGGGCCGGCGGCGGCACGGGATCACGAGGCGGTGGCGGCCCGCAACGATCAGCGGCCAGCGCAGCTCGCACGGCTGGACGCGCGGCAGCGGGCGCTTACGCCTACAGCACGGGCGACACGGCAACCCTGCAACGTCTGGGTCTGGACTACAACGAACTGCGCGGTCTCGGTGACGAGTTCGAGGTCCTGCGCCGGATCGTCGACATGGCTTGTAGTACGTCGGACAGCACCATCGAAGATCACGAACAACGTCGCGTCGCGGCCGACGTCGCCGAGTGGGTGATGGAGCAACAGCGGGACGGCTATTTGCCAACTCCGGAGGAAATGGTCCGGCAGACCATCGCCGTCGTTATCGCTGAGACCTTGTTGGTCGAGTCGGGCGGTCTGGTCAACAACCACAACCAGGCCGACGTCGCCGAGAGCGACATCCGAGATGCCGCTGAGGCCATTGCGGCTCAGGTTGAGCTGTCGGTCGACGGGGCGAGAGAGGATGAGATCAGTCGCGCCGTCGAGGCTGGTCTGGAGACCATCCGCGGCATAGTCGGCGGTGGTGACTGATGACCCGCTTCACCTTGCGCTTGGACGCAGCCGACGATGCTCCGGCGGCCGAAGCTGCTGAGTCCTTCTACTGGCTGCCAAACCAACGGTCAACCTTCACCCAGAGCTTCCCGCCGAGCCTGGACACGCTCGGGCTCGTGCCCGCGCTCAACGTCGATGTGGTCCGGATCGCGTTGACCGCCTTCGCCGCAGATCGCTCGGTCCCGCGGGAGGGTCGTGGATCGAACTGGAACCAGCGCTCGCTGGAACTAGTAATTCCCGTATCCGACGCCGCGAGTTGGCAGAGCGTGGCCGATGAACTCGCCGACGTGCTCGCCTTCCTCAGCGGCGACAGCTGGGCGTTGTCATTCACGCAGCAGGAAGCGGAACCGGTCGAGGCTAAGGGGTTCACGGAAGGCGCTGTCCCGAAGCGAGTTGTGCTGCTCAGTGGCGGTGCCGACTCGGCGATCGGCGGGCTGTACTCCCGCTCGCTCCTCGCTGCTGGTGACCATCACGTGTTGCTGTCGCACTACAGCAACACCATGCTGGCCCCGATCCAGCGGCACATCGCTGCGGAGATCCAACGACTCATTCCCGGGCCCAGCCAAAAGCATCTCGTCGTGCATGTGGGCCGGCGCGCTGACCGAATCGACGGCACGCAGTACCCCTCCGAGCCCACCAGCCGGTCGCGCTCATTGCTGTTCCTGGCGCTCGGGCTTGCGGTGGCCTCCATCCATCGGGTGCCGCTGTGGATACCCGAGAACGGCTTTGCCTCCATCAACCCGCCGCTTGGGCCAGAACGCCTCGGCAGCCTGTCGACGCGCACCACCCATCCCTTGTTCCTACGGGACTTGGCGGTCGTGTTGACGAAGGTCGGTGCGCATGCCGTGATCGAGAACCCTTTCGCGGATCTCACCAAGGGCAAGATGTACGGCCGAGTCGCGGACCTTATCGGACCAGCCGATGCCTCGGCCTTCTTGAGTGCGACCCACTCATGCGCGTTGACCGGGCAATTCGCGCACGGCATCTCGCCTGAGCGGCCTTGTGGCGTCTGCTTCGGCTGCGTCCTGCGACGGGCGTCATTCAGCGCGTCCGGGGTCGCCGACCGTAGCAATTACATTGCCCCGACCACCGATCCTGCGGTGCGGAAGTGGCTCGACGGCAAGTCCGTGGAGCAGCCCGTCCGGAACTTCGTCCGACGCGGTATCAAGGCCCGAGACCTTGCCGCGCTGAGCCTCCCTGCCGACTATCCTTTGCGTGCTGCGCTCGATCTGTGTCGGCGTGGTATCCAGGAACTCAGGACTCTCTATCCATGAGACAACTGCCGTCGATCGACATGCACGCCCACATCGAGGCCGACATCACGCCAGATGGTCTCCTGGATCTTGGATCGCTGGTCTTCGCCGCCACCCGTTCACTGGACGAGGCCGCGCGGGCCCTCAACCGATCCGACCCCTGGACAGTCTGGGGCGTGGGCTGTCACCCCGGTCTTGTAGGGGTACAGAAAGAGTTCGACCAAGCTCGGTTCACGGCCCTGATCGGCATGACGCCCTACGTCAGCGAAATCGGGCTCGACGGCAAATCCCGTGTCCCCATGAGCACCCAGCGGGCCACGTTCGATGCCATCCTCGCTGCCCTTCAAGCAACCCCCCGACTAGCCAGCATCCACAGCTTCGCCGCCACCGATGCCGTTCTGGAGTGCTTGACACGCCGACCCATTGACGGAGCCGTGCTCCACTGGTGGCTCGGTGACACCGAGCAGACCAGGCGAGCGATTGAGTTGGACTGCTTCTTCTCGGTCAACGCCTCGATGCTGCGGCACCCGGAACTACTGAGCAGGCTGCCGCCGGGTCGCGTACTCGCTGAGACCGATCACCCGTTCGGCGATCGACTTGCTGGCCGCGGCCGTCGGCCAGGCAAGGTCGAGAACGTCGAGCGGGCGCTGGCCGGCCTCCACGGCCTCGATCAAACCGCTGTGCGGGAAGCGATGTGGCGCAATCTGGCGGAGTTGGTCCGGTCCACGAAGTGCGGCTCCCTGCTGCCTCGGCCGGTACGGGTTGCGCTCGCGGCTGTCGTTTAGCCGTACGGCGACCAAGAGGGACACGAGCCCGGAACGCAATAGCTGTCCACCGGCAACATGGCTGGCAACGGCAAAGCCGTGGGACCGGCTCATCGGCCCGGTTCGAGTCAACGATGACGACCCCGACTCCGATTCAACCGTGGCGGCTGGATGGCTTGCAAGGCACCTGCAGCATGGATGTTTGAGTCGTTGTGCAACGAGAAGCACTGGCGGCGCTCGCATAGATCGAGGCAGCGATGGATGACATCAGCAAGTTCGCCGGGCATCTGTGGACGGCGATCACCCACCTATCCACCGCCGATAAGATCACGCTGCTACTCGCCGCTCTGGCGCTGCTCGTCTCGATCTGGTCGACAGTGATTTCTAGGCGCAACCTCCGTGCAGCGGTGCGGACCGCAGAGGCAACCGCGTTGCAGGCCAAGGCGACCCAACAGCAGGCCGACGCCGCCAATGAGCAATCCCTGTCGGCCCAGGCGCAAGCCTCGGCCGCCTATGACCAGGCCCGCGATGCCGCGCGATACGCCGAGGCCGAGATGCTGGAAGCCGCCCGCGCCCGCATCGACACCACCGCGCCGAATCTGGCCGTCGCCTTGACCATGATCAGCGACCAGCCAGGCTTTGCCGAGAACTCCTACGAGTTGCCCGCACCGCTTCCCGAGCTGCCGGTGGGCCAGAAGCGGAAACTGTCACACTGGCCGCATTGGCATTACGACGTCTTCTTCGTCATCCAAGGAACGCTCTACAACAGCAGCGCCGAGGCCGTGCGCGTCACGCTGGCTGGCCCGGCCTTCTACGCGGGCAAGCACCCTCTGACAGCCGAGCAGGTACCCGTGCCGCAGTGGGCGCACCCGCGAGATCAGACCTACCTGCTCTACCCTGGCCAGCACGCCCTCTTCCAAATCCTGGGCCGCCGCCAGGTGGACGACTGGTTGAACCTAGCGGGGAAAGGCGACCACGCCTCCCACCCCGTCGATAAGTTCATCTGCCAGCCGGGCTGCGCCGACGACCCGATGACCACCATCTTGGTACGCACGGAGGCCGAGCCCGTGGTCCGCCGACTGGATGACGACGATGGCGACTGGGCAACGCTCGTGGAAAGCTGCCACGTCCGGGTGACGGTGGAGTTCGACCGCCCCTACCCTGCTTCCTTCGACCGCATTCACGCCGAGTTGACCCAAGACCCGGACGCCATCGCCAACGTCGTCCTGCGCGACGAACTTCAGCGCGAAATCCGGCAGCTGCGCGGGCCGGACATCCAGCCGCCCCTACGAGAGCTGGCTCAACTTCGGATGCTGCGCGAGAAAGCCGGCGAGGAGCCCCGCGATGAGTGAGTGACCGCCGCCGAGGAAATGTCTTGAGTTCGAGACTCAGCCTGGGTGACCCCGGCTGCGACCGGAAGAGTACACCCAGGTCGCAGCACTGGGAGATCTCATTCGGGGCGAGACCCTACAACGTTTGTAGGACTCGCTCCATGGCGAATTCCCGTGCTGGCGGCCAATGTCTTGACCATGGGCCGTAGTAGTGAGACCGCAGCAGTAGCCTCTCGCGCGAGCTGCGGCGCTCACGCTCGATGCGGGTCGTCTGCGGCCCCGTAACCGAGTAGCTGCATCGCGGCGGCGTTGTCGACTTGGTGCCAGAACAGCTGGTGTAGCTCGTCGGGCAGTTCCTCGCGATGAGTGGCAGTGAGCCCTCTGCGGAAGAAGCGGTCGTCAGCCTGTCGAAGATCGGTAAACGACGGAATCCGTGCGTCGATGAGCGGTCGTGGCTCCGGCACCAACGCTGACACGACCCGTTCGACGGCGTCTCTCGGCTCACGAACGAGTTCCTCGTACCCGAGGACGACTCGGTGAGGTACCGGTGGCCGCAGCCAGCTCAGCACGTTGCGTCCCCAGCTACCTGTTCCGGGCCCGTCCCGCCAGGTGATCATTGCCCGCAACTCGGTCTCGAACCGCTTGCCGTCTTCCTCGGCCATGCGAGCCCACGAAACCAGCGCATCGCGACCGTCCCGGACCAGGCAGATAGCCTTGTCCATCTCATCGACCTGACCGTCGCGCTGCCGGTGGGTCTTGACGAAGTGCACCTCCTTCGACTCACGCATGACCTCGATCGTCGCGGGGCCGCTCGGCGAAGCCGACAAGGTCCGAGCCTAGGCGCTCAGCCACGCCGTCGACGTCATAGACGACAGATGTCCGTAGGCCGTACAGCCGGTTCAACACGATCCGGAGGAACGTGTTGCCCTATCGGGGGAACGAGGACACCCAGACAATCACCGACGCACTGTAGCGAGCGCCAGGTTGCAACGCAGTCGGCACCACGATGTTGACCAACGTTGCCCCGGGCCGGCCATGCGGCAGAAAGGGGCCTTGGACCGGCGGAGACGGCGGCGTGGACAAGTGGAAGCTGGCCTTCCAGCATCCCGGCGTGCTCCGGATCCCGACGAAGAGCCGGCTGTATCGCGCCGGCACCAACTACCATCGGTACGCCTTCGTCCGACATCCAAGCGGATCGGTTCCTGCGGGCTGCTGGAGAGTTGGCACGAGTCGGTCATGATCAGCGGGTGCGGTGGTGCTTGGCCGGGTTCTGGAGCCCGCCCGACGGCTGTGCCGCTTGGGCGCCTGTGGGTGGCTGGTGGGGGTTGCTGGATGCTGCGATACGCGGGGGTGCTGGGAACGCGTGTCGAACGGCGACAGCGATGCCGGACTCCGTCGCCGGCCCGACTATCGGAGTCGGCTGCGGGGCACCGGCGGTAGGTGTGGGCCGGCCGTTGATCCGGTCGGCAAGGCTGTTGGCGCTGAGGTGGAGTTGGGCTGCGCGAGCTTGAGCGTTGGCGATTGCGTCAGTCATGGTGGTGCGGATCCGCCCTGGGTAGTCGTCGCTGATCCATTCCGCGGGCACGGGTATCCGGACGTGGTTCTTGCCGTCGGTCGTCAGCTGCATCTGCACGCTCCGTTCATCTAGTGCGTGGAAGGAGACGCGTACGTGACCGCAGTAGACGCCGGGCTGCGGCCCTTCACCGCGCAGTGTCGCTCCGGCCAGTTCGGCCAGATGCGTGTCGATCTGCTCAGCGCCGATCGGCCGCCCGTCCGGTCTGGCGAACCCGTCGATGCCGGAGTTCCGTACAGTTTCGGCGATGCCCTCGTAGATCAGCCCTTCAGCGAGCCAAGCCGTTACCTGCCGGCGTTGCTCGCGAACGCTGCCGTTCCCGGCGGCCGGAACGAGTGCATCCGCTGCACCTGATCCGACTAGCGCGGCGGCGTTGGACTGGACGGCGGCGGCGCCGGGTGCGTTCGCTTCGACGCGCTCGTGAGCGGTTTGCTCAGCGGCGGGTTCCGCTACAGCGCTCGGTGATTGCTCGCGCCGGTCCGCACTTCCTTGTAGGTCATCCGACCGGGTGGGCAGTGTCTCGGCGATCCAGCCGAGGGAGCCAAGTTCAACCCGCTGCTGGGCTCGGGTGACGGTGACGTAGGCCAAGCGCAACTCCTCGGCCGCGGGCAAGATGATGTCGCCGGTCTCGGTGTTTTCCTTGGGCTGAGGGAAGTCGTCGGCGATGCGTACGCTGGGCCATTCTCTGCCTTTGGCTTTGTGGACGGTCGACACGATGACGTCGTAGCTTGAAACGCCAGAGAGGTCGGTGGCCTTTTCGTTGACCAGTTCCTTGGCCATGTAGAGCAGGCCGTCGGCGCCGCGCCGTTCGACGAGGCGGACGAATGCGCGTAGGGATTGTGCGTCCTCGTCGGATGCCACGTGCTCCAGGACGTCGTCCCAGTTGTTGAACCGAGACAGCTCGGGGTGTTTGGTCGGTCGGCTGGCTTGCAGTTCCTTGGCGGCTTTGGCGATGTCCTCGATGGCCCGGCCGCCTCCGACGAGCGCGACGCGACGCCCTGAGTCGAAGGCGTCGAACACGGCGGCGACGGCACCGGCGTTGGTGCGGGCGAGCACGGCGTCGGGCTGCTCGACCAGGCCCACGGTCGTGGTCATCCCTGGGTTGCCGGTGAGCAGCCACGGGGAGTCGAGCAGGCGCAGGAACTGGTTTCCGACCTCGGCGACGGCTGGACCGAAGCGCCAGCTCTGGGTCAGCGGCAGGGTCAGTTCCGCGGGCCAGTCGCGCAGGGCGTCGATGGCGCCGCGGAAGCCGTAGATGGACTGGTTGGAGTCACCGACGACGATGGTCTGTGTGGGCTGGTCTTGGATGACTTTCCGGAGGACGTCGTTGATGTCCTGCGCTTCGTCGAAGAAGATCGCGTCGTAGGGCAGTCGGGGTTTGCCGAGCGCCCAGATCTTGAGGTAGTCATCGTGGTCGAATATGAGTTGGCCGTCGGGGTCGGTGATGTCCTGCCAGGCTTTCCGCGCGGCGGACAGTACAGCCGGGCCGACCGCAGCCATCTCCGCGACCACACGTTCAGGCACGTGTTGGGGTCCGATGTTGTCGTCGGCGCTCTCCCGGAAGTTGCGTACGGTGCCCATCACCGCCCTGGCCAGCGTGTCGGGCTCCACGACCTGGTCGCCGAGGCGTATCCCGCGGATACCCAGTACGGCGGCCCAGTCCGCGGGGAAACGTGCGCCGTCGCTCTTGGGACCGGCTTTGGCGGTCTTGGCGCGAAGGGGTGTGTTCGCCAGCCCGTCGCGGGCGAACGCGTGGGAGGTGTTGGCGGTGACGTTGCGGGGGAACTTACTTTGTGCCTCGTCGGCGATGGACCTGTTGAACGCGATGTAGGCGATCCGCTGCTGGGGCACTGCTTGGGCCAGCATGAGCAGGGTTGAGGTCTTGCCGGTGCCGGCGAGCGCCTGCACGGCGATGGTCCTGCCCTGCAGGTAGGCGTCGATGATGCGTCGCTGCTGGGCGGTCGGCGGGTACTGCCGCTGGGCCGTGGCTGCAGTGGCCTGGGCGCGGTCCTGGGTAGCCAGCCACTGCTGAATGTCGCCGATGGCGGCGTCGCGGTCCTCGCGGCGTCCGGCGTAGCGCCATTGCCCGTCGGTGAACCGGAACCGGTGCTGTTTGAGCAGTGTGCGTAGGCCGTTCTCCTGCGGGCCGCCGATGGTACCGGTGACCACGGTGTCCCTGCCGACGACGACCCGGATGCGGCTGGTCCAGGGCGCGAGCGCTGATGAGGACTCATCGGTAGCGGGCCGCGCGGCGGCAGGGTCGCTGCCCGGCGGGTTGTCACGACCGGCCGGCTCCAGGCCCGGCGGCGGGGTGCCGCGTTCGATGACTGCCGCCTCAACCTGTCGCCATTGCTGCTCGGCACGGTCGATGGCCGCGTCGTAGGCGGCCTTCGCCGTGAGCCATTCCTGGTTTGCCGCGGTAACTTGCTCGGGCAACATCTCGGCCTCGCCGCGCTGAACGGCTACGACACCAGCGTGGTTGACGGTCTCGGCGTCCCGGCGGGCGCGTAGCGCGGTCGCGGCGTGATCAAGGGCGGCGTCCGCTGCGGCGGCGGCGCGTTCGTATTGGGCTTGCGCGGCCCGTACGGTCGGGTCATCCCGATGTTCGGCGGGGATCGTGCTGAATCGGCGACGGGCTTGGGTACGAGGGTCGGGTTCGTCGGTGTCCAATTCTGGGGAACCGGCGACGGCGCGCTGGGCTGCGCCGGGCTCGTCCTGTTGACGGCCTGACTCGCCGGGGCGCGGGTCGGTCCGCCGGTCGCTTGCGGGTCCGTCGTCGGGTTCTGTGGTCGGCTGCGTGGGTGAGGTGTCGGATGCTGCGGTGTCGAACTCGTGCACGGCGGTAGGCCGTGCCGCCGCTGGGGACGGGTCGCGATCGAGGTGGGCGTGGTTTCCTGCGCCTTGGATGGCTGGTGCCTCGTCGTGGCTGTCACGCGGTAGCCGGGTCGAGTCCTGGTTGTTGGGCGGCGTCGGCAAGGGCGCCGTGTTTTCGTTTGCTACGGGCGATGCCGGATCAGCGATGGGTTGCGGCGGTGTGGGGTCCAGCCAGGCGGGTCGACCGTGATCGTCGGGGCCGGGCATCCGCAGGACGAACGTGCTCTCGTCGACGAACAATTCATGCGTCGCACCGTCTCGGCCGCCGTGCGGCGGGATCATCAGGTCGAGGTGGTATCCGAACTGGAAGCCGTGGGACCACTCTGCGGTCGCGTCTCGTTCGGTGTAGCGGGTTTCGGTGACGATGCCGGTGACGGCGTCTGGTGTGCCGTCGTGGGGGTTGCGGCCTTCGGCGCGGATGAAGTCGCCGACCTCGACGACTTCGACGCGGACCATGAACTGGTCGGCGACCTGTCCCAGCGCCTCGCCGAGGGGGCGGCCGGCGGCGTGTTCCTGCTCGCGGGTGCCGTACCAGCTTGCCTCGTAGAAGCGCTGCACCTTGTCGGCGAGGTCTTCGCGGGTCTGCTCGGACGGCCCGGTCGCGGTCTTGCGTGGGGCGCTTTGAGCGGCCTGGACCGCGGTGAAGAAGCTGTCAAGGTCGGTGTGCACGGTGACCTGGCCGGGGAACTGTGCGGCCATAGCGGCGGCATCGTGGGCGGCGGCCCTGGCCGCCCACTCCGCGTCGCTGAGATCGTTGTCGTCCGTCACTTCCCCGCCACGCCGTGCAGGGTCGTCGGTGGACGCTGCGGCTGGCCGGCGGGTGGGTGCGCTGCCGTTCTCGATCTGGGCGTCGATGTCCTGCAGCCGTTCGCGGGCTTCGGTCAGGGCGTCGGCCTGCCGGAACGGCTGATCAAGCTGGTCGCGGGCTTGGCCTATCTCGGTTTCGCGGCGGTCGATGTCCAGCTCAGCGTTGCGGCGCAACTGTTCGAGGTTGGTCAGCCGGTTCTCCAGCCGGGTGACGATGCTGGCGTTGTCGACATCGTTGACGGACAGGTCCATCATGCCCAGCGGTAGGCCGACCAGCTCCAGCCCGACGCCGGGCACCTCCTTGACGTCGCGCCATACCCGGGCGGTCAGGGTGAACCCGCCGAGGCTGCCGATCTCGACGACCCGGCCGGTCACGCTGCGCTGGGCCATCTGGGCGGTCAGTACGGCACGGAGCCGCTTGCCGGCGTCGGGCCGGTTGTCGACGTGTTGACCGGTGATGGTCATCGCGAACGCGTCCCCGTGGGTGTCGACGCGCTGGGCGAGGGCAGCGTCGACGTTGGCGATGCGTTGCTGCGAGTATTCGAGGCTGCTTTCGCCTTCGCGGATGGTGTAGCGCAGGCTGTTCAGGCCGCTGAAGTAGGAGCGTTCCAGCCGTTCCAGGCGGGCAACGTCGGCCTGGGCCTGGGCCTGGTCGAGCAGCAGCGGGTTGCCGGTGGCGAGGGCCTTGACCTCGTTGTAGGACAACGCCGTGTCACCGATGTCCTCGATTTCCCGCACATCGAGTTTGCCGCGCATAACCTGGGCGATGAACTGGGCCTTGCGGGTGACGGTCTGCCAGGAGTACCCGTCGAACGAGCCTTCAGTGACGTAGCGCAAGATGCGGATCTCGGGATTCTGATTGCCCTGGCGCAAGATACGACCCTCGCGCTGTTCCAGGTCGGCAGGGCGCCAGGGGCAGTCAAGATGATGCAAAGCGACCGCGCGGGCCTGCACGTTGGTACCGACGCCCATCCGCTCGGTAGAGCCGACCAGCACGGCGATGCGCCCGTCGCGAGCGGCGGCGAACAGGTCACCCTTCTCCCGGTCGTTGCGGGCCTCATGCATGAAGCGGACCTGCTCGCGAGGCATCCCCCGGGCGGCGAGCTGCTCGCGCAGTTCGTCATAGACGCTCCACCGGCCGGGCTTGGGGGTGCCGAGATCGGCGAAGACGATCTGCAACGCGCCCGGGGTGGGGTGGTCCTCGCCGCCCGGTGCCCGGTAGACCCGCTCGCGGTTGTCGCGCCAGATGCCGGTGATCGTGTCGGCGGCGGCGTCGATCTTCGATGGTTCGTTGGTGCGCCGCCCCACGAGGCGCAGGTCCAGCGCGGCGGCCCGACCCTCGGAGGTGATCTTTAGCAGGTTGTCGACATCGGGGTCGACGAGCCGGTTGCGGACCCGATCAGCGCGGTCGGCCAACTCGCCGATGAAGCCTTGCAGGGCCTCGCTGGAAGGAACGACGATCGTTTCCGGTGCCCGCTCCCCGTCACCGGGACGCTCGGCTTGGGCCGGCACCGGGAGGTTGAGGTCTTCGGCCATCTTGATGTCGCCGGCCACGTGCCACATACGCAGCAGCTCGGGCACGTTGACGAACTTCGCGAAGCGGGTGTTCATCCGCATGCCACCTTCCGGCGCGACCTCGATCTGGGTCACGAGGGTGCCGAAGGTGGCGGCGAAGGAGTCGAACGAGGTGATCCCGACGGCGCGGAGCAGATCGGGGCGTAGGTAGCGCAGCATGGTGTACGCCTCGCCCATGCTGTTGGCGATCGGCGTGCCGGTGGCCAGGGTGGCGACCCGCTCGTAGCGTTCCCGCAGCCACTCGATCTTCATGTGCAGGTCGGATGCCCGCTGCGACCCGTCCACGGACATGTTCGGCACGTTGGAGGGGGTACGCAGGTTCTTGAAGCCATGCGCCTCGTCGACGAACAGGTAGTCGATACCGGTCCGCTCGAAGATGATCCCGGGGTCCTTGGCGCCGTCGAGCTTGCCTTTCAGCCGCTCCTCGACGCGCAGCTTCATCCCTTCCAGGCGTTTGATCATCAGCCGTTGGTCGCTGGCCTTGGCCTGCTCCAGCTGGGTCTCGATCGCGTCGACCTCGCCTTGCAGGTAGGCGCGCTGCACGTCGGCGGACATCTGGATGCGCTCGAACGCCGACCGGGTGATGATGATGGCGTCCCACTCGCCGGTCGCGCAGCGCCCGACGAACAGCCGCCGCCGCTCGCGGGCCAGGTCGTCGGTGGACGCGGCGAGGATTTTCGCCTGCGGGTAGAGCTGAAGGAACTCGCGCCCGAACTGTTCGAGCATGTGGTTGGGCACCACGATCGCGGGTTTGTTGACCATGCCGAGGCGGCGTAGCTCCATCGCGGCCATCGCCATCTCGGCGGTCTTCCCAGCGCCGACGGTGTGGAACAACCCGACCGATGGCTCCGCGAGGACCCTGGCCACGGCGGCGACCTGGTGCGGGAACGGCTTGAACGTCAGCGACAGGCCGGGCAGGGACAGCGGCACCTGGTCGTAGCTGCGCAGCACGAGGCTGTTGAACTTCTCGTTGTACAGCGCCGCCAACGTGGCGCCGCGCTGCGGGTCCTGCCACACCCATTCGCTGAACCGGTCGGCGAGTTCCTGGGCCTTCTGCTGCGCGGCGATGGTCTTGTCCGGGTTGAAGAACCGCTTGCCATCGTCGGTCTCGTCGTAGAGGCGGATCTGGCGCTGTTCCAGCACGGCTTGGGCGATGTCCGGCGCCGGGTAGCTCGGGATACCCCACTGCGAGGTGGCCGCCACCGTACGGCGCCGGTCGGACTTGACCGCCCACACCGCACCCCCGGCGTGTTCGACGCGCAACGTCGAGTCATCGAGGGTTTCCCGGAGGAACTGCTGGACGGTGGCCGCGTCGATCCAGGACGCGCCGAGCTTGGCTTCGATCTCGTCAGGGGCCAGGTCGGGTGGGATCACCGCGGTCAGGGCGGCGACGTTTGTTGCGTAGCGGGGGTCGGTGTCGGCGGCCGTGCGGGCGGCGTCGAGCTTGACCCGGACGTGGCCGGACAGGTACTCGGGCGCCGGAACCAGGCGCTCAGTGCCCGGCTCGTCGAAGACGAGGTCGCCGAGCCCGGCACGGGCCTCGTCCTCCTCGACGCCCAGCAGCCGGGCGATCTCGTCGAGACGGACGTCGCCGTGGCTGTCCAGGCAGATCGCCAGGGCATCGGCCGGGGTGTCCGCGCCCAACCGCGGTGCTCTCGGGGCGACGACACGTTGGCCGAGGATGTCGGCCTTGGTCGCGGTCTGGCGGGTGGAGTCGAAGTCCTCCAGGGCGTACACGAGGCTGGCGAACGGGTCGTCGCGGAAGCCGCCTTGCCGGGGCCGGATACGGGCCATGGCCGGTTCGCCGGTCTCCGAGTCGGTACGGCCGGTGGGGCGTTGGGTGAACCGGTTGATCGGCCCGTACCGGGCGAGGTAGGCGTCGTAGTCGGCGTTGAGGGTTGCCCGGAGCCGGTCGATGTCCTCGGTGTCGTCGATGCTGGCGGCTTCGGCCTCCAGCAGGGCCACCTCGGTGTCACGCAACCCGATCAGGGCGCGGAGTTCGGCGGCCTGGGTGGCCGCCGGCTGGTAGACGGCGACGCTGCCCTGTTCGATGCGGGTGAACGTGCCGTCGGGCTCCGCTTGCAGGTATCCGTCGGGTTGGGCAGCCGAGCGGCCGACCAGCGCCACCGGACGCGCGGTCGGGTCGGGTGGCTGCTGACTCTGGGTCAGCCCGGCCGCCTGTGACGTTTCGACGATCTGGTGCAGGGCGGCGCGCAGCGCGGGTGCGGCCACGCGGTCGCCGACCACGGTCATTTCGCTGGCGGCGTTCATCCCGCCGGTGCCGAACCGGCCGAGCACATGCCCGGGGTGGGCCAGGAAGTATTCGTTGACCCGGATCGTGGCGCCGTCGACCTCGATGGGGTGGCTGCGTTCCCACGCGGTGTCGGCGGACTCGCGGTCGTCTTCGCGGCGGCGCAGCACCAGGACATCGGTGACGACGTCTGTTCCGGCGGCGCGGCGGTGCGCGCCGCTGGGTAGCCGGACCGCGCCGACCAGGTCGGCGAGCTGCGCCATCTCCCGCCGGGCGGCCGGGTTCGCGGCATCCATGGTGTATGAGCTGGAGAGCACCGCGACCAGGCCACCGGGCTTGGTCAGGTGCAGCGCCTTGACGATGAAGTGGTTGTGGATGCTGTGCCCGGCCGGGTTGTGCCGCTTGTCGTGCAACGCGACCTGAGCGAACGGGACGTTACCCATCACCAGGTCGAAGGTGCCCTCCGGCGCCCGGGTGTCGGCGAAGCTCTCGTGCAGGATCTGCGCCTGCGGGTGCAGCGCCTGGGCGATGGCGGCGGTGATGGGCTCCAGCTCCACCCCCACCATCTGCGCGCCGTCGGGGGCGAAGGCGATGAAGTTGCCCGACCCGCTGCCGGGCTCCAGGACCTGACCGGCCTGGAAGCCCAAGTCCCGCACCGTGTCCCACATGACCTGCACGTAGGCGGCGTCGGTGTAGTGGGCGTTGAGGGTGTTGCGGGCCGCCGCCGCCAGCTCGGCCTCGTTGAGCAGCCCGGCCAGTTCATCACGGGCCCACGCGTACCGGTCGTACTGCGCGGAGCGCGCGTCCAACACCGCGGGGACCGCACCCCACCCGGACCAGCGGGCCAGCACCCCGTGCTCGCTCGGAGTGGCCTGGCGGGCCTCTGCCTGGATGGTACGCAATGCCTGGAGAGCGGCGATATTGGCGCGCACCCTCGCGACGGCGCCGGATGGGGCCAGGTCGTCCTGGCCTGCGGGTCGCCACGGTCCGGCCGGTGACGGTGACGGTGACGCGACCGCATCGACCGGCGGCGCTTGGGCAACCGTCGGCCGAGGCTCGGGGGGAGCCTCGGCCGGGCCGGTCAGCTCACGCTGACCGGCTCCACGTCCTCGTCCTGCGCGTTCTCCGGCTCGGGCAGCATCTGCGCCAGGACCCGTTCCCGGGCCATCTGCTCGGCTGCGTTGAGCCGGCCCACCTTGGCCAGGAAGCTCTCCCCGCCCGGGTCGTCCCCGGCCAGGCTCAGCTTCAACTCGTTGATCTGCTCCTGGATCTGCTCGCCCAGCTCGCTGAAGAACGCCGTCGGGTCCTCGATCTGCGCGTACTGCGTCGGCAGGAACTTCTGCCAGTGCCTCTGAGCCACTGCCCCGTACCGGTTCATCGTCGACTCCTTCCGGTTGCTCATCTCCATTACCCCACAGGAACGGCAGTTCCATCTGCCCCTCAGACGGCGTGTTGCGTCGGCGTCTCGCGGCCATCGCACTACCTCCCGTTCCGTACGAAGATCGGCTCGATACGCGGTGCGGCGCGGTCAACGGCTGGGTCAATGGCGTTCGCGCTGTCGAGCAGCCATCCGGTGCTCATCGGCGGCGCCCCTGCCGCTGCTGCGGCAGGGTGCCGCTGGGGACGGCCGCCGCATCGCGGGCCGTGTCGGCGCGGACCTCCCGCAGCGGCGCGAACGCCTGCGCCGTAGCCGAGCGGGGATACATCACGTCGCGCTCGCTGTGTTCGCGCGAGGTGACGTCCAGGCGGGTGAGCCAGTCTTTGGCGCTGAGCCCATCGAGACTGGCCGCCTGAAGGGTGTCGGTACCGAGGAGGTCCTTGACGGTGCTGACGATGCGGCCGGCGGCGGACCAGGCGGCGTCGGCGTCACCGGTGTGGTAGCCGTGTTGCCAGCCGACCCTGGCGGCGATGGCGGCGCGTTCGGGGTCGGTGTCGCCGTTGGCGTCGCCCATCGCGGTGAGGTAGTCGTAGCGGCTGGGACCTTCGTCGGTGACGGTGGGCTCGGCCTTGGCTATTGCCGCAGCGGTGCCGGCGACGGCGCGCAGCAGTCGTTGACTCTGCTCGTTGAGGCGACTGGGCTCGTTGAGGCGACTGGCGTCGCCGGTAAGGTGCCGCTGCGCTGCGGTGGCGAAAAAGTCGGTGACGAAGGCGTGCCCGTGGGCTGTCCCGGCGGTGTAGCCGGGCCGCCAGGTGGCGTCGGCGATCACGGCCATCGTCGCCATCAACGGCCCACCGGCGCGGTGGTCGTTCCACGCCTGGGTTACCGGGACAACCAAGGACGCGATGTCGGCACCCGGCATGCGTGGACTCATCGCCCGTAGTGCCTGCCGCGCGGCGTACTCGTCCATACGCTGATCCCCTTTCACTCGCGGGTTTGCTGGCCTACCGGGTCAGTGGCCGGCGGATGGCGGCGATCTGGTTGACCCAGCTACTGACCGGACTGACCTGCACGACCGTGCCGGTGTGCGGCGCCTGGACCAGGTATTGGCGGCCGGCGACGGCGCCGATGTACATGCCGACGTGGCCGGGTCTGGCGGGGGTGCCGTCCGAGCCGGGGATGAAGATGAGGTCGCCGGGCTCCATCGCGGCGAGGCCGGTCACTGCCGCTCCGGTCACCGCCTGGTCGTAGGTGATCCGAGGGATGTGGACGCCGGCCTTCGCCCACGCGGCCTGCACCAGGCTGGAGCAGTCCCAGCTGTTGGGTCCGTTGGAGCCGAACACATAGGGCTTGCCCAGTTGCGCGAGGGCGAAGGCGACCGCGATGGCCTGCTGGACGCCGGTGGGCGGCAGGAACCCCGAGGGGATGCCCGCGCCGCCGTCGCCCGGCAGCCCGTCACCGGCGTCGCAAGTCGCGGCCGGAACAGTCGCCCCCGAGGGAGCGGGGCTCGCTGCGGGTTGGCTCGCCGACGGTGACGGTCGGGCCGACGAAGCCGACGGGGCTGCCGGGACCGTGGGGGGCGGCGGTGGGGCCAGCGCACAGGTCTGCGACTGGCTCTGCTGCGCCATCGCGATCAGGCCGATCAGCGCCAGTGGGCTAAACAGCACACCGGCGGCAACGGCCAGCACCGTGCCCTTCACCCCGCCTGTCATCACGCCACCGCCACCACGGCGCCGCCGTGAATCGGGCAGCCCTCGGCCACCGAATCCACGGCCCCGTTCGCGGTCCCCGCATTGCCCTCGCGCGTGTTCATGACCTGCACGTTGACCAGCCGGTAGCGCCGTTACCGCTGCCACGACACAGCCGCCGCGGCGGTAGCGCTGCGGCAGCGGCGCCGGCAACTGTCTCGTCAGCGCCTGCGGGCGACGGTCAACTCCGGTGCGCGACCCGCGCACGACGTGTCTACATAGGACGGAGTTCGACCGTGGCTCTGCACGACTTCGCTCAGCACATCGCCACGCAGGTACTCGCGGTGGGGCCCACCCCGGACCCGGGCAATCTCAACCCGGCGCCCGTCGCGCCGCCCGGCCTGGACGGCATGGGCAACACGTTCATCTCGTGGATCAAGTGGATCCTGCTGATCTGCGGCGTTGGTGGCCTGATGGTGTGCGGCATCATGATGGCCGTCGGCCGGCGGCAGCGCTCGGCGTTCGCCGCGGACGGCGCCGCTGGCATCCCCTGGGTCCTGGGTGGCCTGACCCTCGGGTCGGTCGCCTCGATCATTGTGTTCGCGGTGCTGAAGTGACCTACGACGTCATCGCCCGCGCCCGCCGCGCCCGCAGGCGTAGGCGGCGGCGGCTCGCCGTCGCGCTCACCGTGTTGGCCGCGATGGCGGTCGCGGTGGTCTTCCTCGCCATCGCGCCCAACCGTGCGGGCGACCCATCGGCGCAGACGACGCAGGCGGTTCCGGCCGGGGGCGCCGCAGCGGCGTCAACCGGTGCGGTGGGTGGGCAGCCGGAGCCTGGCACGGCTGCCTCGCTGCCGGGCGACCTGGTGTGGACTCAGGTGGCGGGAGTGTCGCTGCCGACGTCGGCGCACGCCGGCCCGCGCGACACCGCAGGCGGGCTGGCGCGGGGGTTCGCCCACACCAAGGCCGGTGCCGTGTTGGCCGCGGTACATCTGCTTATTCGGGTTGCCCCGCAGGTCGGTCCGGCAGTCTTCGACCCCACCCTGCGCGCCCAGGTGGTCGGGCCTGCCGCCCCGGCGCTGCACGACCAGGTCGCCCACCAGTACCAGCAGCTGTGCGACCAGGCGCATGTGGCGTACGGGCCGCCCGTCGGCAGCCTTTCCGCCGCCCTGCGCGGCTACCGCATCGAGCTGTACACCGACACCACCGTGACCCTGCGGGTGATGACCGAAACCGACCGCGCCGGCACCGCCCCGCTGTACGCGGCGGCCGTGGTGCAACTGACGTGGACCGGCAGCGACTGGGCACTGGTCGCCCCGGACGGGGGTGTCTGGGACCGGTCCATCACGAAGGTCGCCGTGGACAACGTCGGCACCTACAACCCCTTCGACCCAGGGCGGTGACCCATGTGTAGCCTCTACGACCCCAGCAGTTGCCTGGATCTGCTGCCGGACCCGATCGGGGACGCCACCTCCTCGTTCGTCCACTCGGTCCTCACCGAGCTGGCCAACGTCATCGCCAACGGAGTCAAAGCCCTCGTCGCGCTGCTGTCGGCGTGGATCCTCGTCCCCTCAACACCGGTGTGCCCACCGGCGCAGCCACCCGGGTCCGGCGTCGCCCCCGCCGAGTGGGTGACGCAGTGCCAGCAGGCCGCCTCACCCGCGGTCCAACTCCGCGGCTACGTCCTGCCCATCACGATCCTCGTCGCGGTGATCGGGCTGCTGTGGCAGGCCATCGTCATGACCGTCACCCGCAAGGGCGAGCCGCTGCTGCAAGTCGTACGGGGCCTGTGGAACAGCGCCCTGTGGGGGGCGGTCGGGATCGCCGGCACCCAACTGGCCCTCAACGCCAGTGACGACTTCGCCACCTGGGTCATCACCACCGCACTGCACGACAGCCATCCAGGGCCGCCCAACGACGGGTTCACCATCCTGATCGGCGGGATGCTGGTCGCGCAACTGCCCCTCATCCCCATCGTGGGCATCCTCGTCGGTGTCGTGATCACGATCGTGCTGGTCGTGCAGATCGTCCTGATGATCTTCCGGGGTGCGGCCGTGGTCATCCTCGCCGGGATGCTGCAACTGGCCGCATCCGGATCGTTCACCCGGGCCACCAGCCCCTGGATGGGCAAAGTCACCGGCTGGATGCTCGCGCTGATCGCCTACAAACCCGCGGCTGCCCTGGTCTATGCGACCGGGTTGGCGTTCATGTCCGACAAGAAACACCCGGCGAACTTCGTCATCGGCATCGCCGTGCTCGCATTGTCGGTGATCGCGCTGCCGGCGTTGATGAAGTTCTTCAACTGGACCGTCGGGGCGATGCAGTCCGGCAACGGCATGGGCATGTTCGGTGCCGGCGCCGCCGCCGGAGTCCACGCCGCGTCGTCGCTTCGCGGTCTGGGGGGAAACTCTGCCGCCGAGCACAGCCGCTACCTCGACAGCCACGGTCCCGGCCAACCCGGACCCGCATCGCCTGGCCCGAGCGGGTCAGGCAACCCGGGCGGCCCCACCGGATCGGGTAGCCCCGGCGGTGGGTCGACACCCAAGGTCGTCGACGGAACCGTCACGTCCTCCGGCCCGGCCACGGCCGGAACACCGGCGACACCCGCGACCACCGTTCCGGCCGGTGCCGGCGCTACCGCCAGCACCGCAGGCGCTGGATCGGCGGCTGGTAGCGGTGCCGCGGCTGGTAGCGCCGGGGCAGGCGCGGCTGGTAGCGGCGCGGCGGCAGGCGCGGGCGCAGGTGCGGCCGGCGCTACCACTGCCGCCGGAGCAGGCGCGGCTGCCGCTACCGGTCCCGCCGCCCCGATCGTGCTCGGCGCTGTCGTCGCGGCGCAGGCCGCCACCCAGGCGGCCAAGGCGGCCGGCAACAAGGCAACCGACGCGATGGGAGGCGAGTAGCCGGTGGCCGAGCAGGAGGTCCGTACCTATGGCGGGTGGCGGCGCAGCCGCGGCATGGGGTTGTTCGGGCTGGGCCCGATGCAGACCCTCATCGTCCTCGGCGCGATCACCGTACTGATCATCTCCGGATCGGTGAGCGTGACCGTGATGGCGGTTCTCGCCGGGCCGTGCCTGGGCGTCCTGGCGTTGATCCTGCTGCGCTGGGACGGCGTCCCCCTGATCGCCAGCATCCAGCAACGCGCGCGGTGGCTGTCCGGTTCCAGCCGGGGCTACACCTCCTACCGCTCCGGAGTGATGGTCGAAGGCGAGCACGCCTGGCAACTGCCCGGGGTGCTCGCCGCGACCACCCTGCTGTCCATTCAGGACCCCAACGGCGACTACGGGGTGGTCTACCACCGGCGGCTCGGCCTGTTCACGGTGACGCTGCACTGCGCCGCGACGACCACCTGGCTCGCCGACCCCGACGCGACCACCGCTTGGGTGTCGAACTGGGCCGGGTGGCTGGCCAACCTCGGCTACCTACCCACCGTGTCGCACATCGCGGTCACCGTGGACACCGCGCCGGACTCCGGTTCCCGGCTGGCCGACTACGTGTCCAGGCGCATCACCCCGAACAGCCCCGCCTCGGCACGCAAGGTGCTGCGGCAGTTGGTGGAAGTCTCACCAGCCGCCGCCGCGGACGTGGAGACCCGGGTGTCGATCAGTTTCAAACCGGCGGCGTCGCCGAACAAGCCCCGCAACCTCACCGAAGCGGTCGACGAGATCAGCCGCACGCTGCCCGGGTTGCAGGACTCCCTCGGCAGTTGCGGGCTCACGGTGCTGGGCCGGGCCAGCGCCGACGCACTGACCGCGTCGGTGCGGACCGCGTTCGACCCGGCCGCCCGCGGTGACATCTCCCGGCTCACCGCCGGGCCCGGCGGCGTGGACCTGAGCCGTTGGTTGGACTGGGAGACAGCCGGGCCGGTAATGGCCGAGGAACACGTCGACCGCTACGTCCACGACTCCGGGACCTCGGTGTCCTGGGCCTGGCACGAGGCGCCCCGCCAGAGCGTGCACTCCGACGTCCTGGCCCGCCTGCTCGCGCCAGGGCCGTTCCCGAAACGGGTCACCCAGATATACAAACCGTTCCCCGCTGGGGAAGCCGCCCGCACCGTCGAATCCGAAGTCAACGCCGCCGCGTTCCGTTCGGCCTACAACCAGGCCAAACGCCGCGATGAGTCCGCCCGCGACCACGCCGACCGGGAACGGGCCATGCAAACCGCCCGCGAAGAGGCCATCGGTGCTGGCGTCGGCTTGATGAGCCTGTTCGTCACCGTGACAGTCCTGGACGCCGCCGAGGACCTGGGCCGCGCGGTCGCCGATGTCGAGTCCCGCGCGGACACCGCCAAGATCCGTCTCCGCCGGCTGCGCGCCTCGCAGGGCGCCGGCTTCGCCACCACGCTGCCGTGCGGGGTTTTCCCGCCGCAGTTAGCCCGTCACTGGCCACGCTGAACGGAGCAAGTCTGATGCCGTCGCAGACACTGACCGCACCAACCACACCTCTCGCACCGGCGTGGGGGTGGCGCAGCCCCGGCGCCGGCCGGGCCCCGCACGTCGGCCCCGGCATGGAGTACCAGGGCACCACCACCCAACTGTGCGGCCTGTACCCATTCCAGGCCGGGTCCGGAGCACCGACCCTCGGGGTACCGATCGGTCGACACATGTTGTGGGGTGAGGTCGTTTGCCTTGACCCCCTGGAGTGGCTGAGGGAAGGGCTGATCACCAACCCGGGCGTATTCGTCCTGGGCCAACCCGGTGTCGGCAAGTCCACCATCGTCAAACGGCTCATCACCGGCATGACCGCCTGCGGTACCAACGTCCTCGTCCTCGGCGACACAAAGCCGGACTACACCCAACTCATCGAATACCTCGGCGGGCAGGTCATCCACATCGGCCGGGGCCTCGACCGGATCAACCCCCTCGACACCGGGCCGCTCGGTAGTGCCCTGGCGCGGATGAGTGGTAACGACGCCGAACAGGTGCGCCTAGAAGTCCGCGGCCGGCGCATGTCGCTGCTGCTGGCCCTGTGCGCCCTGGTACGCGGACGACCGATCACCAACCCGGAGGAGGTCGTCCTCGGCCGGGCGATCGACGTCCTCACCGCGCGGCTGGACCGCGACCCGATCGTGCCCGACGTCCTGCGGCTAATCGAAGACGGCCCGGACGAACTGCGCCACGCCGCCCGTGCCCGTACCGAAGGCGAGTACCGCCGCCGCGTCGACGAACTCGTACCCACCCTCGCCCTGCTGTGTGAAGGCAGCCTGCGCGGGGTCTTCGACCAGCAGACATCCAAGCCGATCGACCTGGATGCCCCGGCAGTCAGTGTGGATATTTCCCACGTCGCCGCCGCCGGGGATCAACTCGTCGCCGCCGCGATGTTGTGTGTGTGGGCCTACGGCTTCGGGATGGTCGATGCTGCCGCCGTCCTAGCAGAGCAGGGCCTGGCTCCCCGCCGCCAATACCTGGGCGTGATGGACGAGCTGTGGCGGGCGCTACGCGGAGCGACCGGCCTGGTCGAGCACGCCGACGCGCTCACCCGGTTGAACCGGGCGCGCGGGATGGGCTCGATCATGGTCACCCACTCCCTCGCCGACCTGGACGCCCTGCCGACCGACGAGGACAGAGCCAAGGCGCAGGGATTCGTGGAACGCTCCGCGATCAAGATCCTGGCGGGGCTGCCGCCCCGGGAACTGGACCGCGTCGGGCAGGTCATCAAGCTCACCGGCCCGGAACGCGACCTGGTCACCTCCTGGGCCGCGCCGGAGGCGTGGTTCACCGGCGCGATCCACCCCGGGCGCGGGAAATACCTCGTCAAGACCGGTGAACGGCCCGGCCTACCCGTCGCCCTGTCCCTAATCGGCGACGAATGGGCGTTGTACGACACGGATCCGAAGTTCGGCCCAGATTCTGGATGGATCGAGCGGAACTCCGGGGGTGGAGCCCGGTGAGGGGGGAATCTGGGTCTGGAGTTCGCGGAACTCCGGCGGCTGACGCCGCACAGTGTATGCCGCTAACCGATCCGCTCAGTTCACGGCAGGCGTTGCGCGACCCTCAGTTCGGTCAGGTAGCGCTTGACGACTCGTCCGCCGTGGTTCCTGTCGATGAGGCGGGCAATGCAGTCCAGCAGCCCGCTGCGCTGGGCAGTTGGCAACGCCCGGTGCCCGGAGTAGGTCAGCAGCAGATCGAGATACTCTGCCGTCGAATACGACAACTCCCACTCGTAGCGGTGGAACTCTGCCGACCCGAACCGCCCGGACGAGGCCAGCTCCCGCTCGTCCTGCGGTATCTCAGCAGCGGGTTGCAGTCGCAGGCCGGGTGGGGTGGCTGGGTCGAAACGCTCGTAACAGTCCTGAGCGGCGGCGAAGAACGCTTCGCTTCCCCCTTTGATGTGCTCGGTGCCCACGGTGGCGAGTACGCCGCCGGGGCGCAGTGCCTCAGCGGACTTCGGCACGCGTACGGCTGGATCGACCCAGTGAAACGCCGTCGCGGAGAACACGACATCGAATGGTTCGTTGGGCAAGGGCCAATCCTCGAACGCCGCGGTCACTACCTCGACGGAGTCGAATCGAGCCAGGTTCCGCCGAGCCACCGTTGCCATCTCGGGGCCCAACTCGACAGCGACAATCCGGTAGCCCCGCTCGGCCAGCGCCACGGTTGCCTGCCCGGTGCCGCAGCCGATCTCAAGCACCCGGGCCCCCGGTGGCGCCGCCTCGACCAGATCGTCAAACAGCTGCGCCGGGTATCGGGGGCGCGCTCGGTCATATCGCTCGGCGTCTTCGTTGAAGGTGCTCCGCAGCCGGACGTAGTCGTCGCTTGTTGTCACTCAGAGAGAGTAGGCAGTGGGCTGCTGTCAGGTTACGGCGGCTGGTGGTGCGGCCCGGTCCACTATGGACGCGTAACGCGCGGCGCTGGCGACCGACAGGCCGAACAGATCGGCGAGAAGCCGCAGATCGCCGCCGGTGGCGGTAGCTTCGTAGAAGATCCGGTCGAGGCGGACCTGCTGGCCGGACATGCCGAGTTGGCCGTAGGCCCAGCTTTTGTTCACCGGCCGGGTGTGTGCCCAGCTACGGACGTTGATGAACAGATGCGGGTTGATGCTGGTGGGCCAGGCCGCGCTGCGGTGGTCCAGGTAGGCACGCAGGCGATCACGGGCGGGATCGGCGAGCAGGATCGTTTGGCCCTCCAGGTGCAGTCGCCCGTCGTGGAAGTCGGTGAGCTTCAGGTCGCGGAGTTGGTGGATGCGCACGGCGTGGTAGGCCAGCAGCGCGGCGATCAGGGCGCGTGCCGGATCGGGAGAGTCCAGCGCTTCCCGCAGTTGCACGAGGTCGGGCACGATGGGGATCTGCTGCTGTGGCGCGGGTACGTGGATGCGGAACATGGGGTTGCCGAAGACGATCTTCCGGGCCTTGAGGGCGCGGAAGATCGAGCGCAGGGCCTGGGCCATGCATGCTCGGGGGGCGCCGGAGGGTGGCAGCGCGGCCAGGACATCGTTGCGGTTAATTTCTCGCAACGAGTCGTGCGAGGTAGCCCAACTGTTGAGTGCGGGCAGCGCGAAGTACAGCTGGGAGCGCAGGGTGTCCTCGGATCGGGGCTTGGAGCGTGGCGGCGTCGGGTTGCCGTGGCGCATGATGTCGGCCCACTCGGCCAGTTCTCGCCTCATCGGCGTGGGCAGAGCAGCGGTGACCTTGTTGATCCACCGCACGATGGTGGGCTCCCGGTCCTCCTCCAGCATGCCCGCGGCGGTGAGCACGTCGGCCACGACGGCGGCGGAGTGCTTGATTCGGGTCAGCAGCGCCACGTCGCTATGGCGGATCGCGGCACCGGGGGTGTCCTGGATGCCGAGCAGGATCCGGATCGCTCGTTGGACGGTGGCGGTCTTGCCCTTGGACCATCCGTGCTCGCGGGCATGTTCTCGGACGAATTGGTGGAACGCCGTTTCGAGGACCGAATCGGGTGGTGGCGGGAACTTGTCCCAGAGGCCGAGGCGAAGATCGCGGGGCAGGTCGAACAGCAACAGTTGCTGATGACCGACCGGACGCAGCAGCGACATGTCTGCGGGCACGGTCTTCTTCTGGTACTCCTGCCGCCGGATGCCGACTGGTCTGTGCAGTCCGGCGATGAACAGCTGTTGGCCGTGGGCGTTGGCCTCGGCCAGCGTGAGGGTCTCGATCCGGACGCCGAGTTGCTGGGCGGCGTGGTGGCGCTGCTTGTGGCACATCCGGCACGACCCGCCGATTCCCAGCGGTACGTGTCTGCCGCAGGTCGGGCAGTCGCCTGGGGGCCCGTACTTCTCCCGGTGGGACCGGCACGCGACGCACATCCAGCCGTAGCGGGCGGTGACGCCCCAGGCGTCGCAGTCCGGGCAGGAGGTGACGGTGACCGGGCGGCGGCGCAGTTTGCCCGGCGATTCCCACAGCGGTGTCTTCGGTCCTGGGGCGTGGTGGTGGCAGTGTGCACACAGCCCGGACATGAAGTAGTCCTTTGTGGAGCCACAGCGGCGGCACGGTGGTGCTGTCACCGGGCCACCGGGCCAACACTCGAAGCAGTAAGGGATTTCCAGCATCGCCGGTGGCCGGACCCCGCAGATCACACAGAGTCTGATACGAACGCTCATGCCGGCGGCGCAGAACGGTGGCGGCCAAGCCGCGGAACGACACCAAGCTTCGTGCCGGTCTCTCCGGCCGCCGGCCTGCGGGCGGCCACCTTGTCGGGCTCGCAGATCAGCAGATCCATCGGAGTGCATTCCAGGACCGCGCAGATCACATCGAGGTCGTCCAGCCGGATCGACACCGGGGTGGTCGTCCACCACCGGGACATCTTCCCCGCGCTGATCTCCAACCCCGCTTCGGCCAGCCGATGCCGCATCTCGGTCGACTTCCAGATGCCTCGTTCGGCCGCGGCCAGACGCAGATTCCAGCGCACGCGATCACCCCTTTCGTTCGCCGAGCCGGGCCGCGACTCGCCGGTTGGCGTCCGCCCAGGCGTCCTCAATGTGGTGGGCCTGGACGTGGATGTACCGGCTCGTGGTCGACAGCCATTCATGGCCGAGGATCTCTTGTATAGCCTTCAGATCCATCCCGCGGGCATACAGCGACGATGCGCAGTAGTGCCGCAAGGTATGCGGCGTCAGGCGTCCAGACCAAGCCGGCAATACCCGGGCGACCTCGTGGGCCAAGCCGTCGCGCAGCGACTGGTCCCCGACCCGCTGGCACCGGCCGGTGTGGGCATCGTGGCGCTCGCACGGCAACAGCGGAGCGTCCAGGTCGTCGTAGTCGTCCCCGAACTGGTGCCGCACGTCGGTCATCCACCAGTCCAGCAGATCGTTTACCTGGTTGATCGCCGGCACCAGCCGCTGTTTGGCACCTCGGCCTCGGCTGCCCTTGCCGAACCGCACGTGGATCTTTCCGTAGTCGCCCAGATCGCGACGCCAGTCGCGGACGTCGAGCATGTAGGTTTCCCGGATCCGCAACCCGGCCCGCCGCCACAACGAGGCGGCCAGATAGTCCCGCGCCGCGGGCAGGAACTTGCGGACGTGCGGCAACCGCTCTCGCCACGCCGCGAACAACGCCTCGACCTCGTTGTCGGTCGGCGGAATCCGCAGCACCCCGTAGTCGGCCTTGGCCGGCCGGTTGAACTCGTCGATCACCTGGATGACCACATGGCCGGTCAGCCGCTGCACGTCACCCTGGTAGCGCAGCACCAGGAAGTCGTAGAAGCGAGCCAGCGCCCACGCCTTGTGCTGCACCGTCAACTTCGCCCGGCCGAGCACCGTGCGCTGCCGGGCCAGGAAGGCATCGGCGTCTTGCGGCTGGGCCGTCCATACAGGACGCCCGAGGAACCTCGCGAACTCGAAGATGACCGACCGGTTCTCCAGCACAGTGCTGTCGCACGCGCCCGCACCGACCGCTGCCAGCAGGAACTGGTCTACCAGCTCCTGCTCGTAGTCCTCGCGCTCCTGCGTCGTGTCCAGACGCCGCGGAGCGTCCAGCGACCGAACGACTGCAAGACCCATGCCTACCTCGGCTCCAAGCTGCGAGCGATCGGTTCTCTCTACAGATGCCGCCGTCCGGGCCGGCGTGGCACGACCGTCGGAACCACCAATGCTTCGCGGAGAGCGCTGACCAGTGGAGTTGGGCAGCACGGCCGGGCGCCCCAGCCCCTGACCGCCGGCAACTCAGCCTGGCTGCGCCGTCAGCCAGGCGTCACCGACGCAACCTTCCTCGTAATCCCACCAACCGTCGCGCTGGCCACGCTGCAACAGACCCTTCACCGCCAGGACGTCGGCACCGGGCGGAACGTCGAGGGCAACCAGTCCGTACTGCTGGGCGCCTTCGCCGGTGACTCCCAGCGCGGCGAATTCGTCAAGGACTCGCTGTCGAGAGCCCTCCAGCGGACCGGCCCGGAACGGAATAACCCTGATCGTGCAGTAGCCGGACCACTCCAGACGCTCATCGGCCCACAGCACTCCGTCCTCGTCGCGACGGACACGGATCAGGTCACCGTTCGCCACTCCACGCACGAACCAGGGCGAGTTGTCCAACCGCACGACGTCCGAAGTGACCGGTACCGCCCACAGTCCCTCCCGGCCGACCGGCGGCCAGCCGTCCTCGTCTCTGGGCAGCTCGAACACGACCTTCACGAAGCCTTCGGCCACCGGTCCCCTCGACCCGTGATCGCCCTGGTCCACGTCACCAGCCCCTCACTGCGTCTGCGACCGAGCCGTCCACACAGGCCGAGCCACGGACACCTCTGTTCCAAGTAGCGCGCGATCTGTCATTAATGCGGATAGGACTTCCAGATTATGGACCGACAGTCCAAGAGTTCACAAGAGCCGATCCAGGCGATCTGGCCTCCTGATAGGTCCACGCAACTGGATCTCAGAGATCACAAACTTCGAGGAGTTCCTTCAACCGACACCGCGATCAAGGGGCAGCCATGATGCCGACCCGCGCGGTGGAACCGCGCGGCAACGCCGGCGGTCCGCTGACCCCGTTCGTCGTCCTCGGCCTGGCGTGGGCCGCTATCGCCCTCATCTGGAACGCCTGGTTCGCCGGGCGCCTCGCCGCGCTGGCAACGGGACACCTGTGGCATACCGGCCCCGGCTTCGGCAGCGACTTCGTCGCCGGCCTGCTACGCCAGGACTGGGCGTACCTGTGGCCCGGGGTACCGGGCTGGCTGGTCACCGTGATCTACCTGGCACTCGTACTGGCTTGCGGGGCGCTGGCCGTGACCGGCTGGCTGCTCTGGCAACGCCACCGTCCGCACCCCGACGACCCGCTGCCGTCGCTGGCCGACCCGCGCGAGGTCGCCACGATGACGCTGCCCGGTGTTGCCGAACGGGCCCGGCGGCTACGGCCGTCTCTGGCCGACCGACCGGTCCGCGACATCGCCCCGCCGGAAGCTGGGATCGCGTTGGGCGCGTACCGGCGTCGCCGCGGGCGTGGCCCAACCCTGTACGCATCCTGGGAGGACGTGGTCCTCGCGGTCATGGCGCCACGCGCGGGTAAGACCACCGCCCTCGCCGTCCCCGCTGTCATCGCCGCCCCCGGCTCGGTGCTGGCCACCAGTAACAAGCCCGACCTGTGGGCGGCCACCTCCGCCCACCGCGCCACGAAAGGCCCGGTGTGGGTATTCGACCCCCAAGCCATCACCCACGAACCGCAAAGCTGGTGGTGGAACCCCCTCGCCGCCATCGACAACATCGAAGAGGCGTTCCGGCTCGCCGACCACTTCGTGCAGCAGATCCGCCACGGCTCCAAATCCGGCGAAGACTTCTGGATCATGGCAGCGCAGGACGTACTAACCTGCTTCATCCTCGCCGCCGCACTCAACAACGGCACCCTCAACGATGTTCAGACCTGGCTGTCGGACCCCACCAACCGCGAACCGGTGGCGCTGCTGAAGAACCACGGCTTCGCCGCCGCCGCCAGGTCGCTAGCCGGTCGCCAAGCCGGCGCCCCGGAAACCCGCGACGGCGTCTACGAAACCGCCCGTACCGCCGCCGCGTGCCTGGCCAACCCATTGATCATGGCGTGGGTCACCCCACCGTCGCGGCCAATGCCGACCGTCGACGTCACCGACTTCGCCGAACCCCCACCCGGGTACCAGGGGCAGACCCTGTACCTGCTATCCAAAGACGGCGCGGGTAACGCCGCCCCGCTCGTGGCCGGTCTGACCGACCAGGTTCTCCGCGCCGCCGTCGTCGCCGCAGAGCTACGCGGCGGCCGGCTCGACCCGGTCCTGCTCGCCGTCCTCGACGAGGCCGCGAACATCTGCAAGATCAGCGACCTGCCGGAGTTGTACTCCCACTTCGGCTCCCGCGGCATCGTCCCCATCACCATCTTGCAGTCCTACCAACAGGGCCAACGGGTCTGGGGCGAACACGGCATGGGTGCACTGTGGTCGGCGGCCACCTGCAAACTCGTCGGCGCCGGCATCGACGACGCCCGCTTCGCCGAAGACCTGTCCCGACTGATCGGCGAGCATGACATCACCGTCGGTTCGCACACCCGTGACGGTACCGGCCACTCCAGCTGGCAGACCTCCGTCCGCCGCCAACGCATCCTCGACCCCGCCCAGATCCGGGCACTACCCAAAGGCACCGGGCTGCTGCTATCCACCGGCGTGCGGGTCGCGATGCTCGACCTGCTGCCCTGGTACACCGGACCACACGCCGACACCCTCACCGCCGCGTTCGACACCGCCACCGCACTGATTACCTGCCGGGCACTGAGCACGCAACACAGGGGGCGGCGCACTGGCCTCGCGGGCCGGCCCGGTATGGCAGGCACACCGTGAAGCGGCCAGCGCTCATGGACCCGACCCGTCCCGGTACGGCCGGGTGGTGAGCCGCCATGGCGATGCCCACAGCCCCGGTACCGGACCGCGCGCCGGAGACCCAGCGGCTCTACGCAGCGCACACCGCGGCCGTCGCGTACTACCGCGCCCAACTGCCCCGCAATGACGGCCCCTGCAACTACCTGCGCAAACGCGGTCTCGGCGCGGTCGTTGACCGCGACGCCCCGTGGCGCGTCGGGTTCGCACCCCGCGGTTGGAGCACCCTGACCGACCACCTGAACCGGCAGGGCTTCAGCACCGACGACCTAGTCACCGCCGGCCTCGCCGTCCGCGGGCATGACGGCCGGGTACGCGACCTGTTCCGCGACCGGATCGTGTTCCCCATCCGCGACCAGAGCGGCCAAACCGTGGCGTTCATCGGCCGGGTCTGGACCCAGCAGGCCGCCGATGACGCGAACATTCCGAAGTACCTCAACAGCCCCGACACCCCGATCTACACCAAGGGCCGGGAACTGTTCGGCGTCTACGAACAACGCGACCGCATCGCCGCCGGATGGCCGCCAGCGCTCGTCGAAGGCCCCGCCGACACGCTCGCTGTGTGGCTGTCCTACGCCCGCACCGGCCGCACCGGACTCGTCGCACTTGCCCCGTGCGGCACTGCCCTGACCGAGGCACAGCTGCACACTGTGGTCGAGCTGCCCGGCGTCCGCCGGTACGGGCTGGCCGTCGCGTTCGACGGCGATCAGGCCGGCCGCAAAGCCGCCGACCGCGCATATGGCCTGCTCGCCGCGCATCCGACGATCCTCGCCCGGGGTGCCGTGTTCGGACCCGGCGCGGACCCCGCCGACCTGGTTACCAGCCCTGACGGCCGGGTCCGGCTGCGGACCACCTTGGAGCGGCGTGCCCAACCACTGCTGCACCTGGTACTCGACCACCGCATCGACACGCTCACCCACCGCTCCCCCCGGCTGCTATACGAAGTCGAAGGCCGCATCGCGCTCGCCCGCCACCTCGCGCCGTTGATCGGCGAACAACCACCGCAGCACGCGGTCGCGGCGCTGCGCCACGTCGCTGCTGAAGTCCAGCGGCTCACCGCCGGTCAGCCCGACAGCGCCCAGCAGGTAGCCGACACCGTGCGCTGCCTGGCCGCCGCAGTCAGTGAGCACCTGGAAACCACGCCGGCCCAGCCGTTACCAGCACGGTCGGCCCCTGGGCCGCCCACTTCGCCTCCCTTCGCCGCGGCGTTCCCCAGCCCACCGCGGCCAGGCATACCAGGCGTCGCTGTACCCGCAACAAGCATCACCGGCCATCCGAGCGCAAACGTGACCCGACGCCTCAGTCGATAGCACCGCCCACCACCCAAGAACAGGTCTGGACATGAGAACCGGTAACAGCTACCGCACTGACTCCGGCCCCCTGTACGGCCGGGAGATCAGCATCTCCTACCTCGAACACGACGCCGACGCCGCCGAAGACCGGCTCCTGCTGCACGTATGGGAGCAGCCCGACACCGGTTGGCCGGCACACACCTACGACGTGTACCGCAACGGACCCGGATGGAACACCCTATGGGCCGCGCTGGGCGGCGGACCACCGCAGATGGCCGCAGCCGTCGCATGGTGGCACGACCAGCAGTCCAAGGCGCCCCACGCCGGGTACCGGATCCTCGCCGCCATCGACAGCTACGGACAGGCGCACGCCACGCCCCAACAGCTCGAACGAGAACTCGAACTGACAGCCGGCACTCTGGAACACGACGGGCTGTACGCACGGACCCTGAGCGCGCTCATCGCGCACGGTCTCGTGGACGCGCAGCCGTCCGGCTCCCTCGCCGTCACCGCAGCCGCCTCCGAGATCCTTCGTCCCGAAGACCCCGAGACCGTGCAGCAGTTTGTTCAGAAGCTCAGCACGGTCGACACGACAGCCACCGGAATGGAATCCCCACCCGTCCTGAGCACCGGCGACCCGAACGCGTTCCTCAACCAGCCGATCCGCTACACACACTGGGCGGTCTTCGACGACGGCACCGCAGCCGACCAGTGCGCTGCCGCGTTCAACGCCGTGTCCGGATGGACTGCCGCCGTGGAACCCTCACCTCGGATCTCCGACGAGTGGCTTCTGCTGGCCAGCCGCACCAGCCCTCGGGCAGCGTTTGACGCACACCACGACCAAGCCCAACTCATCGCGCAAAGCCACGGCGCCCTTGCCAACGCTGGCGAGACCATCGGCTCCACGCTGGCATTCGGCAACAACTCGGCCGTAGCCGCCTTTCCCAGCCCACCGCGTCCCAGCACGACGGACACCGTGCCAGTGACCGACTTGAACAGAGCCGAAGCGGCCAGCCCGACTCCTACCCCACGCCGGGCACGCTAAGGCAGCGGTCGTGGTCCGCCAGGGTGACCGCGTAGGTCGCCGCCCGCTGACCCAGCGTCGCGGGCTCACCGAAGGGACCCGGGAGGCGGCTCAAGTCAGCCTCTCGGATCCCCCAGCACCTACCGCATCGCCGCCAAGCGGCGCGGCCGAAGCAGCGGCTGCCGGATCGCTACACCCGCGAGGCTCGCGGTCGCCAGGACGATCCCGGCGACATCGGGCCCACGAAGGTGGACGCTGGCGCCGACCGCGGTGAGCACGACGATGAACACGAGGACCAGCACCAGCTTCGTAACACCGGCAGCCGGAAGCGAGATGCACCCGGATTTGTGACCTTTCTGGGTCACGTCGACCTACCCTTCGTTTCTTCGCACGGACTGGGCACAAAGTCGTCCCGCCGAATCGCAGCACGACGGAACACAAGCCAGTATGAGACGCGAAAAACGCCGGTCAAGTCGCCTCCGGCACTGCTGTCGATCACGTATTACCATCTGGGTACGACACATCCGGCCTTCGTCCCGCACGCTCCCAACCAGCTCAAACATACCGTCCACAATGGACGATGTGAGCTGCGCCACACACCGCCCGCCTGCGTGTCTCAGTATCCTGAAGCCGCTGGCCGCCCGCCCGTCAAACACCGCCGGGCATACTGAGACAGCGACGCTCGACGCTCGGCTTCATCGCACGAACTGGGCGCGGACACGTCGACGGGGCTCCGGGTCGCAGCCCGGAGCCCCATCCTTGCTCTGAGAGCTAGCCTCGCCGGTGCGCGTCCTCACGAAGGCTCGTCAGCCCACCAGTTCCACCAACTCGGGGGAGCCGGCACGACGTCGGCGAAGTGGTCGCCGGTGTGCTTTGCTGGCCGGTCCCCGTCGGGCTGCGCACATTCACGGAACGGTCCGTCGGCCGAGCAGATGACTCCGAGGTGGTAGTGGAGTTCTCGTAACCACCCGAGCATCCCCGTGGGCTCCAGGCGGGCGTGTTCCCACGCGTACCACAGTGCGGTCAGCGCGGTGACCGCTTCGTTGTGGCGCCACCATTGCTCGCACCAGTACCAACGTTGGATGCCGACTTCCCCGAAGGGGCGGGAGAAGTTGACCAGCAGATACTCCCGGACCCAGCCCTCGACGTTGCCGTACAACGGAGCCTGCCCAGCCTCGGCGGAGGTCTCTGCGGCGGGTCCGCGCTCGGCGAGGTTCTGGGTCAGCTCAGCCACCGTGGCCGCGAGTTCGGCAACTTGAGCCGCGATTTCCTCCGGGGTCGGGCCTGGGGTTGGCGCGGGCTGTGCCGACCGGCGGGTCCGCCGAGCCTCAGTGGTGCCGCTGGCGGTCATCGGGTCCTCGCCTTCCGCTGCGCCGGGGTCGCGTTGGCCGGCGTCTTGGCGGCGACGTGCGCGGGCATCCTCCCGACGCCGGTCAACGGTGGGAACGTCTGGCTCATCAGTGCGCGCTGCCGGCTGCCCGCCGCAGCTAGATCAGCGTCGGCTAGGTCGGCGTGCACCTGCCCTTGAGATTGCCCCTGGTGGTGCTCGTCCACGTTGGCGGTCGCCGCGTTGTCGGGCTGCGCGTTGTCCAGATCCGCGGCGCGGCGTTCGGTGACGGCCTGGGCCTGGAGTGAGGCAGCCAGTCCGTCGGCGACAGCGCGTGGCATGGCCCCGGTGTCGGCGGCTTCCCGGGCCAACTGGCCCAGCAGTTCGGCGGCATCGGCGGCCGGCGCCATCCCGGCGGCCCGCCACTCGCGTTGCAGCCGATCTAGGGCTTCGGGGCTGACGTGCGCGGCGAGACGGCCAGCCTCGGCCCGGACCGCCGCGTCCATGGCGTCGAGCAAGCCCGGCCCGCCGGGCAGAGCCGCCGGGCCGTGCTGGCCCAGTTGGTCGGGTTCGCGGGCACCGTGCGGGCGACCACCGGACTGGGGTGGCTGGTAGTTGCGCGCCTGAGCCAGCCACGTCTGGTACGCAGCGGCCTTCATCGCTTCAGCTTGGCCCATGCCCGTTGCGCGGTACCGGTCGTAAGCATCCATGAGCGGCGCGTTCATCCGCCGTAGCCGCTCGTGCGCCAGGCCCGCTGCCTCGCCGGCCCGGGTGTTACCGGCGGCCGCGTAGACGGTGGCGGTGCGCCAAAGCCGTACGGTCTCCTCCGTGCTGGCGCGTGAAAGCCAGTCGGTGAAGCCCTTGTCGATCAGTTCTCGGTCCTGCTTGTCTTGGGCCTCGTTCGCGAGTCGCTGCGCGGCGCGGGCGGCTTCGTCGGCAGCCGCCTGCCGCTCGGCTTGGGCTGCCCGGTTCTGAATACCGACCGCTGCCCACCGGGCTGCGGCTTCGCCGACGGTCGCGGCGACGGCCAAGCCCTGCACCATCTGGTTGCGGGATTCGGCGAACGGGTCGTCGTGTTGTGGTTGGGTCACCTGCGTCCCCCTGGCCTGGATGCCTGATTTGGCCGGCGTCCGGTCTGTTGCGCCGGGCCCCTGCCTCCCACTGTCGGATCAGCTGTTGCCGTCACAGTTGGCGTTGGCGCTACCAGCCGCGCCGCGTTGGTAGCGGCAGCACGCAGTGCCGCGGCGGCGGCCCGGGCGGCTTGGGCCTGATGCCATCGCTGCTGCGCCTCACGAAGGTGCGCGAGGGTGTCGCTCAACGCGGCTAGGTCCAAAACGAGGCGCAGCGCGGCGAGAGTGTCCTCGTCGCCGGAGACGCGACCCATCAGCGTTACCAGCCGCGACATCGCACGCATCTGGTACGACCGGGAGGTGGCCCCGGCAACTCGCCGGTACTGGGCGCGGGCCGCCCGGTCGAACACTTCCGCCGCGTCGCTCAGCGGTCCGCCGTCGCGGCCTTCCACCGCGAGCGCCACCGCGTGCAGGGTGTCGGCCGCCGCTTGCGCGGCGGCCTGCGCCGCTGCCGGGTCGGAGCCGGCGTTCCGGCGCATCTCGTCCGCGGCGGCGCGGGCGCTGGCACCGGCGTCTCGCATTGCCTGTACCCGCTCGGCGCGTCCGACTCGGACCCGGTACCGGCGCGGTCTCGCCCGGCTTGTCGGTGGCGGGGTGCCCCAGCGTTGCCGCAACTTCGGCAAACTCAGATCCGGTGCCAGTCGGCCGCCGCTGAAGTAGATCGGTTGCCGGTCGGCCGCACTGTGGACCTTGGGTAGAGCCACGGCATAGCCGGTGATCTCACCTGGCTGTTGCTGGCTTTCCCGCAGCTTGACCATCACCCCGGCCGCGCGGAGCCGATCGAAGAACTCCTCCGCGGAGGTTGCGCTCGCCGCTGCGGCGCGGACTCGCCGCCGCAGTACGTCGCGGGTGGTTTCCTGCTGCCCCAGCCGGCGGGCCTTGCTCGTCTCCCGTGGCCCCGGCCGTCGTACGGCGGTGCGGTCGGCCGGTGGCACCCGCCTTTGCAGCCCGAAGCGGCGGGCCACGTCGTAGGTCGCGGCCACGACGCGCCGGTAGTCGTTACGGGCCCACTCCGTACGCCCGTCCTCCCGTACCAACGTGGCGACGATGTGGACGTGGTCGTCGTTGTGGCGCACGACCACCCACCGCAAACCCTCCGCGTCGCCGTTCACGACCAGGCCGGCGCCGACCAGCATCTCCCGGGCCATGTGCCCCCACGTCGCGTCGCTGAACGTACGGCCGCGGTCTTCTGGCGCCAGCCGCATCGAGCAATGCCACACCGGCTTGCGCGGCGACCGGTCCGCTGCGCGGACCGGCTCCTCCAACATCGCCACGAGGTGCTGGAAGTCACGCGCTCCCGTCTCGGTGACCGCTGGTTCCAGGTCGGCCAGATCGCCGGCACCGTCCCATGCGGCTACCAGCCGCGGATTGACGTGCTCCTCATAGCGGCCCGGCCCGAACAGGTAGCGAAGCAAGCCACCGACCCGCGTCCCGCGCCGGTGCACCCGGCTGATCACCGCAACTGCCGGTCGATACGGCCGGTGATCTCGTCGAGCCGCCTCACCGCGGCACGGCACAGCCGTACCGCGTCCTCCGTCCAGTCCGGCAGCTCACCGGTGGAGTTGTATGCCGCTGCGGCCTGGTTGACGTTCGAGGCGAACATGTTCACCGCGCGACGGGCGGCGAACAACTCCCGCTGCAAGTCCTTCAACGTGGCGGCCGTCCCCGCTGCCGGCCCCGCTGCACCGCCGGCCACGGCGAGGGCCGCCATGGCGGTGAACCCGGTCGGCGTCAGACGAGCTTCCCTCGCGGCAGCAACGATGAGCCGCCGCTCCTCCTCCGACAGACGGACAAGCACAGCGTGCGGCCTTGCCGGCTGTCGGTGCTCACGATGACGCGCCGGAACGTCCGCGTCCCGGGCCTCGACTGCCTGCTCGTCTCCCATCGCCACCAACGCTGCCGGCTCGGTGTTACCAGGCACGCCGGTTTCGGCGTTACCACCGCCGCCTACAGGCGGAATCTGGCCGCGCCCGGCCACGTCTGCTAAACCCCGGACCGCGCTCGGTCCGGGGTTTGCTTAGCAAACGCATATCTTGCTCCGTGCCGTCGGCCATTCCGGTTCAGGCGCGCTGCGCCCGCTGTTGTCGCGTCCGCGCAAAGTCTGCGAGTGTCCGGGATGGGTTGCGAGTGATCTTGCGAGGTGTCCAGGAAGCATTGCGAGTCACTCGTACATGCCGGGTCGTCCACCGGAACGGCATCGACGAGGCGCAAAATGCCGTGGCAAGAGCGCCTGTCCCCAAGGGCGTCGACGCTGTGTCGCCGGTGGCCCGGAACCGTACGCGGATGCCGGGCGGGCGGCCGGAGTGCCTGAACACGCGGTTGACGGACGAGGACGGGCGCGACATCTCGACCGCCGCCGCCCGGATAGGGCTGACCCGACTGGGTGTGCCCGGGAGGTGACAGCCGCCGAGGCCCGAACTCGCCAGCGAACTGAGCGTGACGCTCGTCGATCGGTTCAACCATTCCATGAACTGGGGTGTCAGAACGTATGTACGAACCGAGCAGGATCATTGACGCAAGACGTCGGTACGTTCAGTTACGATGTCCACTGCAAACAGAAGGACCCCGGGCGCCTCGCGCGCGGGCGATGGCATCCGGGGCCATTCCTTGATGTGGTGTCAGGACCGTACCCCGAACTCACGCCGCGGTGTCAGCCACTCCGCCAAGGTGTGATCTTCGCCTGCCCAGCTCAGCGTCCCGTGGGTCCCTCCTAACGGTTGGAGAACGGGGAGAGATGGCGACAGACCGTGCCGTCGAGACGGAGCGAGACGAGTACCTGTTGGCCCAGGTGCGGGAGGTGTTCGGTCGTGTGGTCTACAGCCACAAGACCCACGAGAAGCAAGCCGATCTGTGCTTCCGGAAGCATCGCGGCCAACAGGCTGCGCTTGTCGTCTTCACCGCGGCCAGCGCCGGCACGTTCCTAGCGGCGCTGCTCGGGAAGTTCGTGAGCCAGCAGAACGCCGGTCTCGTCACGTCGTTCATTGCCCTGATCGTCACGGCGCTGACCCTCGCGACGAAGAGCTTCAAGTTCGGCGAGGAGTCCGAGGCGCACCGCGACATCGCCGCGCGCCTGTGGGACGTACGCGAGTCGTATCTGTCGCTGATCGCCGACATGATGTCCGGCGCGACGTCGGCGGCCGATGCCCGGGAGCGCCGTGACAAGCTTCAGGAGGCCACGCGTGCGGCGTACGCCGACGCGCCCAGGACCACCTCCAAGGCATTCGGCAAGGCGCAGAACGGTCTGAAGAACAACGAGGAGCTGACGTTCGCCTCGCGCGAGATCGACCTTCTCCTCCCGGAGCCCCTCCGGCTCGACGGCCGCGAGGCGGCCGAATGAAAGTCTCGGAGATCTTCGACACCCTGCTTAAGAACCTGAAGGTCGGCGACGCCAGCACCACCATCGCCTCCCGTCGGGATGAGATCACCAAGGCGCTGAACAAGGACTTCAGGTCGGTCGACGGATGCACCCTGTACCGGCTCATGGTGGGCTCGTACGGGCGGCACACGGCGATCCGTGGGGTGTCCGACCTCGACATGATCTACATCCTGCCGGCCAGCCTTCGCTCGGCCTACGACAGCGAGACCGGGCCGCTGAGAATCCTCAACCGCGTCCGGGACGTTCTCAAGGCTCGCTATCCCAACACCGACATCCGGGTCGACCAGTGCGTCGTGCGGGTGCAGTTCACCAGCAACAAGTTCAAGTTCGAGGTGCAGCCGGCCTTCGAGAACGCTGACGGCAGCTTCGACTACCCGGACACGAAGTCCAAGAGCTGGAAGGTCACCAAGCCGCGCCGGGAGATCGCGGCGACCAAGGACTGCAACGATCGCACGTCGAAGAACATGCGCCACCTCGCTCGGATGGCCAGGGCGTGGAAGGACGCGAACGGCGTGGTCATGGGCGGCCTGCTCATCGACACGCTGGTACACCGGTTCTTCTCGACCACCACCGAGTACGACAAGAAGGGGACTCTCTGGTTCGACTTCATGGTCCGGGACTTCTTCGAGTTCCTCGCGGACGAGCCGGACCAGGACTACTACCTCGCGCTGGGCAGCAACCAGCGCGTGACGGTGAAGAAGCGGTTCCAGCCGAAGGCGAAGAAGGCGTACAACCGTTGCCTCGATGCGATCGACGCGGAGGGCAAGGCATCTGCGAACAAGAAGTGGCGCGAGGTGTTCGGCACGGCGGTTCCGCTTGCGACCACCGAGTCCGCCCGGTCGTTCAGCGACACGGAGGAGTTCATCGAGGACACGTTCCCCGTCAACATCGGGCACTCGGTGGCGATCGACTGCGAGGTCACGCAGGACGGCTGGCGGCCGACCCTGCTGCGGATGATGCTCGGCAAGGGGACTCCGCTCCTCGCGAACAAGACCCTCGATTTCAAGATCATCGAATGCAGCGTCCCAGCGCCATATGACGTGAGGTGGAAAGTGCTGAACCGAGGTGACGAGGCCGAGCGCCGGAACAACATCCGCGGCCAGATCATCTCGTCGAGCCGCCCCGCCGTGCAGCGTGAGCGAACCAGTTTCCGCGGGGAGCACATCGTCGAGTGCTACATCATCAAGGACGGGATCGTGGTGGCACGGGACATCATCGACGTGCCGATCAGCACCAACGCCACGTAGCGCTGCAGTGCGGGATGGTCGTTATTGCTGCCGATCGTTCCGTTCCCCGAATGGGTGCCCCGGCGAGGGATCCGCAAAGTAGGTCCGGAAAACGTCGACTCGTCAACGTCCGGACCTACTTTGCGAGCCGCTGGTCACCGCCTTGATCATCCGCAACCTGGAACCGGACGCGACAGCTGTTGTCGCGTCCGCTCGAACTTTGCGGCGTCCGGACTTACTTTGCGGGTGATCTTGCTCCGTGCCGTCGGCCATTCCGGTTCAGGCGCGCTGCGCCCGCTGTTGTCGCGTCCGCTCGAACTTTGCGGCGTCCGGACTTACTTTGCGGGTGATCTTGCGGAGTCCGGACCTACATTGCGGGCCGACCCGATTGTTGTGCGCCGGGTGATTGTCCTGGGCTGCGCAAGGTAACTGTCCGGGCCGCGCCAGCTAAGTGTCCGGGGGCATCGACGAGGACCCGCCGGACTCATGATCATCCGCCCGCTAACCCGGGTGGGTCGTCCCGGTCAGGGCTGCCACCGGCGCCTGCGAACGCTCCTGGTTGCGGCTGGTAACGGCCGCGGTGGTCGTCGTCGACATCGCGGTAACGCAGGCTGACCAGGACGTCGGGGTGGACCTCGACGCGGTGCGGACTGTTGATCGTGCGGATCAGGTCGCGGTCCTTGAGTTGCTGCTCTGCGGCGAGGTGGTCCTCCCGCCAGGGTTCGTAGTCGGGGGTGCGGCCGATGTTGATGGCGGCGAGCAGGGCCTGGGCCTCGGCCATGCTGAGCGGGTTGTGGTAGTTGGCCACGTCGGCCAGGCCGGCGCGCCGCTCGTCGAAGAGCTGGTCGATGCGGGGCGCGAAGGTGAACCGGTCGGGCGGGACGCGGCGTACGGCCCAGTCAGCTCGGGCTCGGCGTACGCGTGGTCGAGCGCGGCCGTGGTCCGGTCGAGCGTCCAGTCCAGCGCGGTGGCCAGCTCGTCTATGGTCAGGGGTGTGGCGGCGGCCAGGGCTGCACGGCAGGGTGGCGGGCTGGCGTGGCGGGTCCACCAGGTTGTCGCCTGGCCAGAGCGGTCCCTGCGTGACGTAGCCGCGGACGGCGTCGGTCAGCTGGGTCGTCTCCAGAGACGGCCAGGATCGTTGACGTCGTGAAGTCTCAATCGTGACGCCGGGTAGAGGGGAGCCGATGGAGCCGGAGGAGATTCTCCAGGCCGCCTATGGCCCGAACCACTTCGCGTTGACGTGGGCGCAGGCGGTGGGCCGGGACGACGCCGAGAACGTCTGGCCGCACATGACCCGGGACTTCCGGCTCAGCCGAGTTCAGGACTGGATCCTCAACAATCCACGGGTCCTAGAGCACCCGAGCACCGTTGGCTGGGGTCGCGACGAGCTTGCCCACCAGCTCATCGACGGTCGCCCTGCCGATCTCTTTCCTCATCTCGCCCGGGTAGTTCTGCGCGGCATGAGGCACAGCTACGGCGACCTCGATGTGGAACAGATCGGCCTAGGCGCCCGCCCTAGGCCGCTCGGACCCGATCTCGAACTTGTGCGCCTGCTGTACCTGCCGGACACGACGCTGGGGGAGGACGGCATCCACCGCTGGATGCCCGACACGGCCGCCCGGAACATCACGGTGATCGTGGACTGCGCGGATGGCTGGAAGGTCGCCGGGATCAGTGACCACATCTATCGGCCTGGATGGCCACCGACCGCTGAGAAGGTCGTCGAACCCTCTGACTGAACCCCATAAATGGCCCCTGCCCCGCAGTTCGCCGCCGCCCCTGACCGCGGGGCCGCCGCTCCACCACACGCCGGCCGGACGCTTACCTGGCGCACCCACTGACACTTACCCGGCGCACAAAACCGATGACCAGGACGTTCGCCGACGGACCTATTCGCTGATGGCGGCTCGGCGCCGGGAAACCGCAAGGTAGGTCCGGACGCTGGCGAGCCGAAGCGTCCGGACCTATCTTGCGGACCGCTGGTCAGTACGTTGATCATCTGCAACCTTCGACCGGACGCGACAGCCGGTGTCGCGTCCACGTGAACCTTGCTCCGTCACGTCGGCCATCCGGTTTACCGGCGACGAAGGAGCCGGTGTCGCGTCCACGTGAACCTTGCGGAGTCCGGACTTACTTTGCGGATGATCTTACGGAGTCCGGACCTACCTTGCGGGCCAACCTGATGACCAGGATGTTCGCGGACGACGACCCCAGGGTCCGGACGGACACCGGTACCGAGATCGTGTCGGATCAGCACCGGCGGAACCATGATCCGGCCTACGCTGAGCCGGTGACCACCTGGCGAGTGCCCGTACAGTGCGACGGGGCATACGTCCTTGTCATCATGGCCGACTCGGCCGAGGAAGCCCGCGAGCAGGTGAAGGCAGACGTTGCCGCGGGTCGTGAAGTGAGATACGCCACTGCGACAGGTCCCGTCACGATCCGATGGGGACAGTGCAGCGTGCGCGGTGTGGGCAAGGTGCTACCAGAAGCCCATTGACCCGTTGCGACGACCCCGGTGGGTTGATCACCCACTCATGGTGGGTTGGGCGGCTTCGCGGCACCGCCCCATAGGCACACGGTGAGCGGCCGGTCCGCGCGACGGGCTCGGTAGGTGCTCGGGGCGGGTGGTACGCAGCGGGCCGGGGCCGCGAACGCGCGATGCGCGGGTACGGCTGACGCCACTGCCTCCGTGGCGGCTCACCACAGAGGACGAGCCCACCCGATAAAGGGTGGGCTCGTTGAGATCAACTGGCGTTCCTGCCAGCCTCCGGACGGCGATTGCGGCGACACGCGATGCGCTCCGCGAGCAGTCGACCTAGAAAGCTTGCCATGAACGGCCTGATGAACTCCCACATGTGTTCCATGTGACCTGCCCCCAAACCCCGCCCTCCCCTCTCGGAGAGACGTGGGTTCACCGCAGTGTTGCAGTGCCGCCGCAGGGATTTCGGCGAGGAGGATGCGGTACCCCTGAACCTCCAAGTCTGCCGCATGGATGCCATCGTCGTCTGCGGCGGCCGCGTCGACGACGGAACAGCACCTGCCGTCCAACACCATCGTCACGGACGAACAGCTGTGTGGTGTGGACACCCGACGTGCCTGGCCCTTCTACGCTGACCGCATGGCTCCCACCGGCGAGGAAGCACAGATCACTCGGCGTCTTCAGCAACTGGATCTCCGGCTTCATGATGCGGTGACTCGTCAGCAGGAGCTACGGCGCCAGCTCGGAGAACTGGAGATCCAGGTCGCAGAGGACTCGCAGATCCGGGCTGAGCTGCTCAGACAGTTGAAGAACGTCCAGGAATTGGGCCTCGACCCCTCGACGATCGCCGCCGCGCTGTCCGTGACCGCGACCGCTGCAACTGTCACGAGCGCCATCGTCAAGGAAAAGTTGCGCCAGGACGGTGAGACTGCGCGCACGCGGATCATGCAGGAACACGAGACCGAGCGCGAGCGCATTCGCAAGTCCGGCTCGCCTCATCAGCCGCCGTAGCCAGCTCTCGACCAGACTGCGGATCTTCCAGGGGCCGACCAATCAGATGATCTTCCCTGACGGCGGGTTCACCATCCGCGCCGCGAAGCGTTCCCACATCTTCGAATCCGCAACCTAGGTCCGAACAGAATTCGGGGATCGCCGTCCAGACCTAGGTTGCGGACCACAGGTCAGCGCCTTGGTCGTCCGCAACCTTCAGTCGGACGGGACAGCTGTTGTCAGGTCCGCGCGAACCTTGCGGAGTCCGGACTTACTTTGCGGATGATCTTGCGGAGTCCGGATTCATGTTGCGGGATTCACCCGTACGAGCCGTCCGGATTACCTTGCGAGCGTTCCTCGGTCCGGCAATGACCAGGAAGTTTGCAGGCGGCCCGGCTCGCCAGGTGCCGGCTCCAGGTCATTTCTGACGAACAAAACCGCTGACCGCCCGACTACCGTCCACCAGGGCCGACCGTGTATCGAATACCCGTCCAGGAGCCAAAACGTTCAACAATCAGCATCCCCGATTCTTGGACACCGGCGGCCGGCCCGCGGCGTCGCGAGCCCGACCTGGTACGAAGCGAGCGCCCACCCGTAGACACTCAGGTGGGCGCTCGATATCTTTCTGGCTCGCTGTATCGACCTCTCGGCGCTAGCGGGCGGCCTGCTCCAGTCGCTTGATGTCCCGTGCGCTCATCCCGAACAGCGGGTTCGGGGCGTCGTGCTTGTACGGGTAGCCGGCAATCAGCGCGGCGGCGATGAACTCGCCGTTGGTGACGTACCAGCCCCCCAGTGACCGCTCCAGCACGTGCTTCAGGCCGTAGCTGCTGAACGTGGGCGTCTTGATCGGGGTGATGTTGTCGTGCAGCCAGGCAACGATCTCCATCACCCTGTCCTCGTGGGAGGCAAGCTCCACGCGGTCGGCGGCGATCTCCTCGCGGCGCTGCTGCGCGGTCTTGCGCCACGGGTCGAAGGCGCCGATGCCGAAGTCGTTGAGCAGCGGTGCTGTTCCATCACCTCGGCCAGGGTGGGCAGGGTGGTCTGGCGGCGGGCCTCCATGTACGGCACGCCGGTGGCGGCCTGGTAGGTCCGGATCTCGGCCTTGCGGCGGCGGTTGCTGGTCATCGTGCTCTCCAACTTGCGGAACGTCCCACGCCCGTTCCGCCATGGGTAGGGATGACCTGGCGAAACCATGTCGCGCGATTCGGAGAACCTTGTCTTCGGCGCCAGGGGGCGTGGGCCACCACGGCTCGGAGCGGGCAGGCGCTGCTGCCAGCGCCCAGTTTACGGCAGATCCCGCCCGTCCTGGCTATCGGATTACGGGCTGATCTCGCGGCCCGGCAACTGACATCAACCTGCGCTCACACGGACTCCGGGACTTACCTTTAACAGCCGCGGGTGTATTCGGCGTGCGCATCCACCCGCTTCACGAGCATCATGACGTTGTGAAGTCGAAGGAACAGCGTGCGGCCTGGGCCGACCTCCGCACGACGCGGTCGAACCCGCCCGGCGCAGCCGCAGCCAGCCCGGTGCGTCGGAGCACCTACGCAGCCGCTCTCCAGCAGGCTGAAGAGCTGTTCGAGGCCGGCAGCTCGGCCGGCGCCGCGTCAGCGCCGTTGTCGCTGTTCTACGGGCTGTCGCAGGCTGGACGGGCCATCGCCGCCGCAGCTCCCGTGCTGACCGGCCCGGATTGGCAGCTGTCCGGCCACGGCATCAAGGCCCAGCAATTGGACGGCAAGTTGTCGGACATTCGGGTGTTCGCCGTTCCGAAGGAGCCAGCTTCGTCCTTCGTCCGGTTGTCCACGCTGCTCGGCTCGCCGGTGTGGACGGGAACTGACGCTATCGGGTTCGCCCAGGTGTGGAACGCCGTCCCGGGCCTTGCAGGACACCCGATCGCGCTGGCCCGCGAAGCTCGGCCTCCGCTGCTCGCCACCCCGAACTCGCCGCTCGACGGGCATCCGCTCGTCGGCGCATGGATCTCCGGAATCCCTGCACTGTTGGCGGACTCCGGTAGGACGGCGAGTGACTTCCGGACGTTCATGTCCGGCTATCCGACCGCGGACGGCTACACCTACGTCAACGACGGCGACGGATATCCCGACTACCAGATGGACGAAGGCGGGACCACGGTCGGTGTGCAGATGTATTGGGAGGCAGGCGAGCGACATCCCGTTCCCGAACAGGTACGCGTCGCCAGGATCAACCAGGTGGTCAAGCCGTACTCCTACGGCGAGTTCTACCTGTACCCGCAGCTCATCGCCGGGCAGCCACCGCTGCATCCGCTCATGGCGTGGTGGACGGTGCTGTACACGCTGTCGATGCTGGCCCGCTACCACCCGGCGGCGTGGACAGCCGCCATTGATGTCGACAAAAGCGCGGCAGCGACGGCGCTGGAGCACGTGTTGACGGAGGCCGCCGCCACAATTCCGGCCCTGGTGCTGCAAGTCCTGCGGGAGGTCGCCTGACGCCGGGTGCGGGTACCCGGCCACCGGACGGCGGTCGACAGGCCGCCGACGAGGAAACGGCCGGGTGTCCGATGCAAAGCAAGGCTATTCTGCGTTGTCGGAGGTCGCCCTTCGCGACGAATGCCTCGCGTGGCGCGGCCATCAACCCAGCCCTGGCCGCCCACCTCGCGGACAGCCAGCACACCGGCGCCCGGCCTCGGCCGCGAACGCCGCCTATCCGGCCGGAAATCGCAACGTAGATTCGGACAACACCCTGCCGAATCGTCCGGACCCGACTTGCGAGCCGCAGCTCAAGCCCTTGATCACTCGCAAGGTTAAGGCGGACGCGACAGCTGTTGTCCTGTATCACCGAAGGTTGCGAAGGTCAGACTTAGGTTGCGAGTGATCTTGCGAAGGGTCAGAATTGCTCTGCGAGTCGCTGCCGAGGGTCAGGTGCACCGTGGGCGCTGTCCGAGACGCATCGACGAGCGGACCCGCCGAGCCTTGCCGATGATCTTGCGCTTGTCGAGCAACCTGTACCGTCGCTACCGCCCGAGAGGCCACGTACCGTGGCGGCGGTTGCCGCCGGCCGGCGATCACGAAGGGCTGGGGAGGTGCTCGGGCGGGTGGTACGGGCGGGCCGGTGCGGAGGACGCGCGACCGGCGGATCTGGCCCGCGGCGGGGCGGCTTCGAACCGTCTCGAACCGGACGTTCACCAGCCCATACTGCGTCGCAGCGGGGATGCAAGGGATCGCGCCTACTGTCGGTCGGCGTCGGGGTTCCGCCGTATTCGCGCTCTTTCGTTCAAGGATTCCTGGACCGCGGCAATGAGTGCGGCGGCGGCGATACCGAAGGCGATGCCGCTTTGGAATTCGTCGGTGCGTGACCGTTCGTCGAGAGTTGCGCTTCGCGCCTCGACCTGGAGGGCAGCGGCCACCTCCCCGTCATTGACATAGCCGACTTGCGGCTTCCACGACCACCAATATTCAGTGAGCTGGTCGGGTGGGAGCCCACCGAGGAACGCGTAGTCCGCCGAGGGCGATAGCTGCCGCACCACCGTTACCTCCGGCCGTGGCACCGAGGATCCGTCCCCAGCACCTGGTGGGCTGAGGTTCACAACCCTGACATCCGGCAGATTTGCCACAAGGCTTGGCCCGTTGACGCGGAGCGGGCCACTGCCCTCTTCGTCCCAAATGAGCAGAGCGGTGTACTTGCCGCCACCGACCGGGCCGGGAGCGATACGCACGAAGGCTTCATCTTGCGAGCCTTGCGAGCCTCGCCAGCGGGAGACCTGTCCGGTGCGGGGGTCGCCATCGAGTGCGCCATTTACACGGACGCCGGCTGGCACGATCGCAGTTAGCGTCCAGTTCGGGAATGCAAGGTCATCGCCGGTGAGGTCCACAGCCAAGGTCGCCTGCCAGCGACCGCTGCTGTCGGGAGCTTTGTCTCGGCTAAGCCGAAGGCCCACCGTCATGGGCGAGTGAGCGGATCGGTCCGGGCCGAAGTCGACCTCGACGCTCGACCCCGGAGGCTGCGGAATCGCAGTGTCCGGGTGGTACGCCCACCCGTAGACGCCAGCCGCGGCACCGATCACGAGCAGCCAGCCGACCGTCGGTGTGAAGCCCCGGGATACCAAAGCCCGGGCTCGCGCCCACCGTCCACTGGCCTGCTCCCTGGTCGTCACGACGGGCGCGACGGAGACAGTCGCCGTTGACGGCAAGGCGGACTCGGCGGTGCCGGAAGGCCCGGCGACGGACAGGGATGTCGCGTGCGCCCTCTCACGGCGTCGCGTCGACAGAGCTGCCATTACTACAGCTCCCGCCACGGCTCCGATCAGGACGGTTTCCTCGGTTGACAGAGACCGTTGGTGTCGCGGCCATCCACGCATGCGTCCATGATGTCGGTCACCTTGCGGGCGTTCGGACCTAGGTTGCGGACACCCACTCTGAGCTGGGCTGTTGCTCGTCGTCCGTCGAAGTCCTCGGCGGCCCGAGCATCGAATCCGCAAGGTAGATCCGTACGGGACACCCGCTGTTGCTGCTTTCCGGTCCGGACGAAGTTGGCCACTCCGCGCTGATGGCCAAGGGCGTGACCGCCTTGCGTGCGAAATTGGCCAGGTGGTGATCAGCGGCAGCAGTCACCACAGCTCGATCTCGACGCGGACTTACGTGGTGAATCCCGATACGCGGCAACCCTGGGACGTAGTGTCAGGCCGTGAAGATCACGGGGGAGTTGGTAGCCACGGTGGGCCACAGCGTCGAGCTGATTGGCGCGGTTTGGCTGTTCTGCGGAGCATGGAAGACGCTTCGCGACCCGAACGCGGGGAGCCTCGGCCGGTCGGCCACCCCTCTCGACGTCGGCAAAGCATATGTGCATGCGGTGAAGGCCGTTGCGAAGGCTGGGGCCGGGTGTGGAGTCGTGCTCATCATCATCGGGCTGGCCGTGACGACCATCGGGGGCTGGATGCAGGTTGCCCGCGGATGAAGAAGTGCCACCGCGGGATTGGCCAGGTTGGTTGGACGCGACGCGGCGGGCGGCAGTTCTGGACGCCGCCGGTCCGAACCGTCCAGGACCACATGGCAAGGCGGCGTTGCTCAGCCAGGGTTCGGCTCCGCATGTGCCCGGCGGGCCCTGCCGGGGAAGCCGCTCACTGCTTCTGGACGCGATACAGGTAGCGGTAGGCGGCGGGGTTGCCAGCGCTGCCGCCGTAGTCATAACGAGTCTGGTTGGTCGCTACATTCACGGCGATGTTGCCCAGCACGGTCAGCACCGACGCTGGAAGCGCCGTCTCGGGCAGGCCGGCCGCGACCGCGACGGCGGTCGTGGCCACGGTGACCGCTACCGACTGCTTGAACAGCTGCAGCTTCTGTGCACGCGCTGCTTGCTGGAGATCACGGACGGCCTCCTCGATCTCGTGCTTGACCCGCAGGAAGGCGTCGTCCGGGTGGAGATCCCGCAAGTTGTGCAGCAAATCCTGAACCGTGACCATCAGGCGCACCCGCTCGTCGGCGTAGCGTTCTCGGAACGCGACGAGATCACCGATCATGACGTCGCCGTGGGGCACCGGGAAGAGCGCGCCGATGTCGACTTTCCAGCTGGCGATGCTCCGCTGTCCGGGGATCGGCTCGGCACCTATCCGGTGAGCGGATGGCACATCGGTGTATGGGTGCAGCGCGCGAGGCCCCTGGCCGCCGAAGCGGGCGTTGCGGTCAGCGGCGATTTGATCGGCGATGATGCTCACGACAACGTGCATCAACGCGGGCGAGCCCACCAGCCGGCGCGGCGAGGCTGGATGGCGGTACACCAGCTCACGGCGGAGCAACGCTTGTACGACGCTCGTGTGCAGCTTGTCGACATGCAAGGTCTGGGCGTGCCCGTCGGGCGCGTTACGTGGCGGGATCAGGTCGTCCAGCGGGACCTCCGCGAGCGCAAAGTCGAGCTGGGGCCCGATGTCGTTGAGCGGAACCGGCTCGTAGGCGTCGTACGGTTCAATCGGGCTGTACAGGTCGTTAGCGATGAGTTCGCCCATGACCGGGCTCATCCGTCGTCGCCATCCGGGCGCGACCACGGTGCTCAGGCTGTCCCAGTACAGGACAGCCTGGCTGATGACCGGGCCGGGCGCGTCAGCGAACGGGTAGTAGAGCATGCCGGCCATGGATTCCTCCGTACAAGTCGGCGCATCGGCCGGTGATCAATGATGAGCCGAGCCTCAGCGCGGCTGGCGAGCTGAGGAGGAAGTGCTGGGCAGCGGCAAGTGCCCTACCGAGGGCCGTTTCGAGAACAGGCATTTGTAGTCAGCATCCAACGGAAGCGATGGCGCGAACTGCGGTGATCGGCAAGAGCCGACCACCGTGAGCGTTGTTGAGTAGCATACGCCGACGATCTTCGGTGGCGTCGCGGTCCGAGCGTGGGCGGCCCCGGATGCTCGGAGTTCCGGGTCTGTTCCGGGATCAGCGGCGCGTTGTTCCGCGGCCAAGGCGCGGAATGGTCGACGGCCCGGACCACTTGTTCCGCGAAACAGGGAACGCCGAACGCCCGGCGGCGTCGCTGATCATGTCGTGACAAACGCACCGCCGTTCCCCAGCCATGAGGCGGAACAGCGCACGGTCCATGACCCCCGCGCCAGTGACGGTGCTCCGAATCAAGCGGTCGCGTCGTGCGCCTGGTCCCAGCGGGCCAGGAGGTACTGAACGCTGCTCTTGCCCCACCGGCCCTTGCCTGACGGGGTTGGAACGCATTCGGCGTCGAGCGTGGCCGCGATCTGGGCCAGAGAGTTGCCCTGGGCGCGCAACTCGGCCGCCCGTCGCGCCGAGTCCGGTACCGGAGCTGCCGGTCGTCCGAGCCGCACTCCGCGGTCCCGAGCCGCCGCCATCCCTTCGGAGACCTCGGGCCGGCGGGGTCGGGGGTCACTGGATGCCATGCCAATACGGTACAGAAAAAGGTGCACAAAAAGATACCTCAAGAGCTAGCATTTGCTATACCATTTCCTATACGCTAGAGGTGAACGAGAAGAAGCCCAGCCGGTGCGGACACACCGGCCAGGCCCCGAACAGAACGCATCCCTTCACCGAAAGGCGTTCCGATGACCGAGCCTACGACCACCCCGGCCCAAGAAATCGATCGCAACGACAGGCCCACGACGGAGGCGCTGTGCCGGTTGGTTGCCCGCTTCGCGAACCGTGATCAAGTCCAGGCCGCCGGGTACGTCTTCGGAGCCGAGCGAGCGCGGGTGGGTGACGAGGCGGTGATCTACTCGCGTGGCCAGTACCGCGCCGGCATCGTCACCAAGACCGGCTGGGTGAACGTCACGGTCGTGTACACCACCGAGAGCGCGATCCGCGAGGCCGCCGACCCGCGCTACGGCTGGACGGAGGCGGTCCGCTCCACCAAGGCCGACAAGTTCGCCGAGGTCGCGGTCCGCCCATCCAGCACCCTCGACCCGGCCGGGCCCGCCGCTACCAGCACCAGCGACACCGCCGCACCGGACGCGGCCCGCTACGTCGCGACAGCATCGGACGCAACGGATATCCCCAACACGCGGTCCCGTGCCCTTCCTTCCCGGGAGCTTGACCACAACGACCAATGCGTCGGGTGCGGCGCTCCCGATTCGGAACCGTGTCTCTCGACCTGCCCCTTCGCGACCGGGGAGTTCGGGCCGGCAGTCATCCTGCGCGCCGCCGCCCGGCGGCTACCACAGCACCAGGCCGGTGTCGGCTACGACATCGGCGGCGCGCTATGGGCCGCAGCGGTCGACTTGGTCGGACGCGAGGCCGCCGCCCGGGTCACCGACCAGGCGCGCGAGGTGCTCACCGAGTACCTGGTCTGGGACTGGGGTGCCAGTGCGCAGCCAATCCGCAGCCAGGTCGTGTACCGCCACGGTCTGTTCTCCGGCCTCGGCGAGATCGGGCGGTCGCAGTACGCGGCCGCCGCCCGTCGCGACGGCATCGAGTTCGACCCCAGTGCCTTCGGCGAGATCACCCCGTGATCCACGCAGCCGATCCCGACCGGGCTGGCACAGCGTCTCCGTCGTCCACAGCAGGGAAGGAACCGCGCCACCCTGCGGCTGACCCTCGCCACGGGCGAGCAGGTCGCGGTGTGCCGGCCGCACGCCGCCAGGTACCAACGATGACCACGGACCGGCTCCTGCTGGTCCCACCAGCGGCAGACTCAGTGCGCCCGGACGGACCCGGCCGGATCGCGCCCGGCCAGCGGGTCACCTGCCTTCCCGGATCCCTACCGGCCCGCCATGGCGGCCGGGGCGGCGGCATCCTCGTCTCCATTGGGCAAAAGAACTCGATGGTCGACGTCTACGGCGGCACTCGGCGGCGCATCCCCAACCAGCTGCTGCACCCCGATGCAGGGCCGTTCGTCGCCGCGGACCGCGACGCACGGGGCCTGCGTACCGCCAACGCCAGCGGGCGTGGGTGGCTGCCGGGCTGGTCCTGGCTGGGCTGGACCGTCGCTGAACACCTGGAATACGCCCGGGGCGAGCGGCAGCTCCCTGCCCCACCACCCGCACCGAAGCGGCTGATCATCGTCGCCTGTGGCTCCCGCAAGACGGCCTGCTTCGAAGCGCCCGCCGGTGACCTCTATTCCGGGAGCTACCACCGCGCTGCCCGCCGTGCCGCTGACGCCATCGCCGGACCCGATACCCGAGTCATGATCGTTTCCGCCCGGTACGGACTGCTCGACCTCACCGACCGCGTGCTGCGTTACGACATGCGCCTTGGCCAGCGCTACGCGATCACCGCCGACGGCCTACGGGAGCAGGCAGAACAACTCGGGCTCCTCGACACCGCCGAGGTCATCGTCCTGGCCCCGGCCGCGTACGCCAATTTGGCTGTCCAGGTCTGGCCCGGCGCTCAACTTCCGCTGCGCGGCACTCGCGGCATCGGCGACCAGATGGCCCGGTTCGCCGCCCTGGTTACCTGCCGCACGACCGTTACCACCCTGCTGAGCAGGACACCGGACTCCCCGGCGCTCCTGGTAACGCCTGCCGGTAACAGCGATCAGGACTCGGACGGCGTCCGGCGCGGTCAGAACCACCCTGCCGAGTCTTCGCGGAGCGCGGGCACTCTCGCGAAGACGGGCGTCGTAGATCACGTCCGTCGCACCACCCGCAGCTCGCACGGATCAGCACCGTCTTCGATGACGCATCCGCCAACGCGCATCCTCGGCAATCGGATGTCCGGACGCCATGCCACGTTGACCTCGCCGCGTTCTCGCGTCGATCCAGTCCGTTTGGTCGGACTTGGTCGCCCAGAAGGAGGGTGGTCGCGTCGCCGGCTTGAGAGGTCCAGCCGCGCACCGCCCACGATGGTGTCGGGCCTCTCGGCCTAGTCGCCGAGGTCGAGCAGCGTCCAGGCGGCTGGCAATACTGACGCTGCCCGGTTCGGCTCGGTCGTGGCGTAGTACGCCTGGTGCTCCAGAGCGGCGGCAACGGCCTGACCGATGGCGAGGTCGCCATCGGCGCGACGGGCGAATTGGCTCACCTCGCGGATCTCCGCAGCCTGGTCGCCGTCGGGATCACCTAGCGGCAGGATCGTGGCGGCGCCTGTGTCTACCAGGCGCACCAGTTGCTCGACTTCCCATTCGTCGGCGTTACCACGATGGTCGGCTCGGGCGGCGCTGAGCCGTCCGCGTCCTCGCGGGGCAGGCGTCGCCCATTCGAGCTGTGATCCACTCAGAGTTACTTCACCTACATCGCCAGAGGGCTGGGCACGGCTGGAAACGGTGGCTGGTCGACCGTTACCGCTACGCAGCACTCGCCTTGGATGAGAAACGCCTTCTGCCGAGCCCGGTCTCCGGCAACACGGATGTCGGCAGGGGGGTGTTCCCGCGGAATGCGTGTGCAGTGTTCCGGAACAGCGACGGAACGGTGGAACGGATGCGCGCCCTGTTCCGTGCGTCCGTTCCGCAGAACGGGCCGGAACGGCTCCCGACGCGAGCCGGCGGCCCTTGTACGCGGAACACGATCGACCGGGCGTGCGGTTCGGCCTCGACTGAGAACGCGGAACAGGTCACCGCTCCGGTAACTGCCTGCCATCGGGCGCCCCGAACAACGAGCCAAAGGCGTCGTCGTCGGCGCTGGCCGCCCGACCGGCAGGGGACGCCTCGCGGCCGGGTCCGAACCGGCTGCTGCGATGCACGACCGTCTGCGGCAACGGCGCACCCCTGTTGAGCGACACACCCCTGCCCGACCCCGGGCCTGTATCGCATCTCGATCGCGGGCGAGGGCAGCTTCCGGCCTGCTCACGCATACGATGCGTCCGGCCGCCGCCCACGTTCAACCAGCGAGCGCGGCACCGATTTCCACGCCCACGCCACATCGCTACTACCGACGGAAGGGTGGCCGGCCGTCGGCTGGATCTCCCAGCCGGCCGGGTTCTCTTGACCACAGAGGGGGCCTGTGGAGTGTCCGGCCATGCCGGCTGCGCCAACGTCCGCGTAGCCGTTCCGGGCGAGGAGGGCATGACACCCAGCCGCAACCAGCGGAACAGCCGGGCGGATGGAGCCGCTCACGCGGATCGTTCCGCGTGTCGCACGTTCCGCGGAACAAGGCCGGGCGTTCCGCGGAACAGCCCGTATCCCACGCCACGGAACGGCACCCGACGTTGTTGGACCGCAGCCTCGTCAGACCACCGAACCGACGCGAAGATCCCGGCCCGACACCTTGAATTTCGGGCCACAGGTCGCGGACTCCTGAGTCAGCGGTCGAAGCGCGCGTCGACCGCGACTGTTGCCGCTACCGCTGTTGGAAACGCCGGCAGGCTGATCGAGCTGCCGCACGTCGACCTTGGTAACGGTGCGTCAACGACCGTGATAGTCCGGCCTGAGCCACCACCAGCCGTTCAGACCTACGGACCCGGATGGAAGCGGCTGGATCGTCTGGCCTCTCGCTGCGCCGGCAACGGAGCCGGCAACAGCCGGACGACATCGTTCAGTCCTGACACCCGTTGTGCATCGGTCGTCAAGCTAGGCGGTCTCACCTGCCAACAGCCGCGGATTGGTGCGCCTTGGGACTTGACGCCTACCACCCGAGGTGAAGCGATGACCACACGTACTCCCACCGTCGATGAGATTCGGTCGTGGCCGGTCACCATCGACATCCAGACTGCCGGACGCGCGTTCGGGATCGGACGCGACCAGGCATACCGGCTGGCAAACGAAGGCAGCTTTCCGGTGCCGGTACTGCATCTAGGCCGGTATCTGCGCGTGACCAGGGCGTCCGTCCTCACCGCCCTCGGCATCGAGGACACCGTGCGCCCTGCTCCGAGCCTCGTCGCCGGCCAGTGAACGCCGTCAGACCGTACGGGAGCTCCGCGACAGTCAAAGTAGATGTCTATGCTGTAACATCAGATGTTACTGCTGCTATTGACGAAGCCTGCGAGCGCCTCTACCGTCGAGCCATGACCGCAACAGACGGGGGCGAGCCGTGCCCCTACCTCATTCCCTTGAGCATCGACGGCCGAGAGGTCTTGAGCGTGGACATGAGCAGCGACGACCAGGGCTGGGCGGCCTACTTCTCCGCCACAGTCACAGACCTGGGCGCCCTGGTCCTGGTCCGGATGGCGCCCGAAGCGCTACAGGTGGGATCGCCTCCGAGCAACCGCGGTCACACCGAAACCGCCTTGGAAGTGAAGGAGGTGCGCGTTACCGCCGGGCAACGCACGGCGGGATTCGCCAGCTCATTGCTGCGCGAGATTCCGGTCTTGCGCATCGAGGCTGCAATCAACCAGACCGCTCACCGCCGGGCCCTCACCGAGCGGACACCAGACGGCAGGCTGCTGACGGAGGATCTGCCTGGCGGCGAGCGTTTCCGGACACCGCCGCGAACGGCTCTCACGATGGACCGGCTGTCCCTGTCCATCGAGGACCCAGGCGGCTACCGGAAGCCAGACGGGTTCTATCGACAGGTCGCCGACCTGTACCTGTATCTGGCAGCCGTCAGCGCTCGGCCCGCTCACGACTTGGCGGAGGCGAACGGCACCCCCGTCGCGACCGTTCACCGCTGGATCCGAGAGGCGAAAGCACGCAAGATCCTGCTGCTTCCGGCCCATCGTGGCGGCGGCGACCCGGCGGAGCGATAGGTCCGCGCGGTACGACACAAACTCACCGACCAGAAAACGGTCCAGAGAAGTGGAGGCAAGGTAGTGAACAGACCGTACGTGTTCCGCGGACGCGAGGTCTCGGGCGTGTACCAGCGCTGCACCAGCAAGTGCGGCGCGGACAAGTGCGACCGACACAAGTGGCAGTTCGAGGTCGAGCTGCCGACGGGTCCGAACGGCCAACGCGAACGAGTGACCAAGGGTGGATTCGACACCCCGAAGGAGGCGGCCGACGCTAAGGCAGAGGTGGTACGCCTGCACAAGCAGGGCACCCTGTCGAAGGACAGGAAGATGACCGTGGCCACGTGGCTGCCCATGTGGCTCGAAGCGCGCATCGAACGCGGTGAGCTGCGCGTTGACACGGCGGCCGACTACCGCGACAGCATCGACCGTTACCTTGTCCCCAGGCTCGGCAACCTCAAGCTCGCGGACATCCGCGGAGCCCACATGACGACCGCGTACGACGCGATGCGACGGGATCGCGTCAAGGCAATCAAGGCCGCCCAGGAGATCAACGTGCAGCGGCGGGCCGAGGCAGCAGAGAAGAACAAGGTCAAGCACTCGGGTCGACCGCGGGTGGCACACCTCGTCCCGGTTCCTCGTCCGCTCGGCCCGCTCACCATGCGTCGGATCCACAACGTTCTGTCGGGAGCGCTCAAGAGCGCTGTCAAAGGCGGTCTGATCCCGCGCAATCCGGCACCCGACGCTGAGCTGCCCGATGCGGTCCAGCCGAAGGTCAAGGTCTGGACCGCCGAACAGCTCGGCACGTTCCTAGACACCATCGAAGGCCAGCGGCTCTACGCGCTCTATCACCTGGCTGCATTCGCCGGCATGAGGCGGGGCGAACTCTGCGGCGTCTCCTGGGACGACGTCGACCTCGACGCGGGCAGGATCATCGTCCGATGGCAGATCACGGACAAGAACTACCGCGAGGCACGTCGAGCCGAGAAGCGAGGCGAACTGGGCCGCTACCGCACGAAGCCCAAGACTCGTGCCGGTGAGGACCGTGTAGTCGACCTCGACGCGGATTCCGTCAAGGCGCTCGCGGCATGGCGTGCCCAACAGCAGAAGGAGGCAGAGGACTGGGGCTCCTCATACATCAACGTCGCCGATGACGACGGCCCGTACAACCTGGTCTTCACCCGCGAGGACGGTGCGCCGCTCGACCCCGGCCAGACGTACTCAACGTTCGTCGGCCTGGTCAAGGACGCCGGCCTGGCACACCTCAAGCTCCACGGTCTCCGACACATCAACATCTCGCTCCAGCTGGACGCAGGGGTGTCGGAGACGGTCATCGCGATGCGGGTTGGTCATACCTCACCCGCACTCATCCGTTCGACGTACGGGCATCTCATCGGTACCGTTGGTCAGCGCGCCGCCGAGGCCACCGCCTCGCTGGTGCCTCGCAAGGCCAAGACCGAGGCGAAGAACGCCAAGAAGGCCAAGAAAAAGGCGGACAAGGCAAAGGACCGCAAGAACAAGGGCCGCAAGGACGACGACGGCACCAGCGGGGTCCTCGCCGAAGCGAGCTAGGAACCTCGAAAGCAAGATCCCCAACAAATCCCCAACAATTCGCCCCGAGCACTTACATCTGTCGATGGCATTGAGCGCCGATCAGGCCCCTTGACCTGCGGGAACTTCTGGAGCGGGTGACGAGAATCGAACTCGCACTGTCAGCTTGGGAAGCTGATGTTCTGCCATTGAACTACACCCGCGGGCCGACCTACTGTACCCGATCCCGTTGGCCCGCCGCACGACCGCGCCCGCCGTCGGCGTCGCGCCAGATCTCATAGGCCGCACCGCGGGGGCCATGCTCACCATGGCGTCGCCGGGCCACCATCGCCACGTCGACGCTGAACTCGTACAGCCGCCAGTTGAGATCGGGCTCGGCCCGCATCGTGGTAGCCAACGTCGAGACCCGGGCCGGGTCGGTGACCGGCTGAACCCGCCCCGACAGGTACGCCTCGTCGTCGCTGTCCTCCGGCGGATACGAGTGCAATGCGTAACGGCCGTCGCGCTCGAGATCGCGGCGCTTCGGCGTGTCCAGCAGGAAGCAGTAGAACCCGTCGTCGGTGATCACGGGCGAGACCGGATGCACCCGGGGCCCGCCGTCCGCCCGTACCGTCGCGAGATATCCCAGCCCGGGACCGTACTGGTGCACCAGCTCGCGGATGGCGGCGGCCAACCGGGGCTGGGCAGCGGCGAACTCGGACCAGGAAGCCATGCGAACATTCTATCGAACATGTGTTCGAGATCGGAAGCGGCGAGGCGTTCGGTAGGCTGCACCGTGTGCTGCTCTCCGACCGCGACCTGATCCACGAGCTCAAGAGCGGGCGACTGCAAGTCGACCCGTTCGAGCCGGCACTGGTCCAGCCGTCCAGCATCGATGTCCGCCTCGACCGGTGGTTCCGGGTCTTCAACAACCACCTCTACACGCACATCGACCCGGCCATCCAGCAGGACGACTTGACCTCCGCGGTCGAGGTCGACCAGGGGCAGCCGTTCGTCCTCCACCCGGGTGAATTCGTGCTCGCGTCGACCCTCGAGGTCATCACGCTCGGTGACCAGCTCGCCGGACGCCTGGAGGGCAAGTCCAGCCTGGGCCGGCTCGGCCTGCTGACCCACTCGACCGCCGGTTTCATCGACCCCGGCTTCTCGGGGCACGTCACGCTCGAACTGTCCAACGTCGCCAACCTGCCGATCACGCTGTGGCCCGGCATGAAGATCGGGCAGCTGTGCATCTTCCGGCTGTCCTCGCCGGCGGAGCATCCGTACGGGGCGGCGGTGTACGGGTCGCGGTACCAGGGACAGCGGGGTCCCACACCGAGCCGCTCCTGGCAGAACTGGCGCACCTGGCCGACTGTCGACCGCTGAACTGTCCGCGCAGGAGATCAATCCGTGCTGGACGTTCGCACCCCCTCCAGCGGGTATCAGCGTCCAAGATCTCGGGCAAGCCGCGCAACCAGGGCGGGCCGGGCCATCACGCCGCGATGCCGCTGCGGCTGCGGGCGATCAGCTCGGCCCGGTCGTCGTACCGGGCGGCCTCGACCGTGCGGTACATCGGTACGATATCGGCAACCCCCACGACCGAGAGCAGCCGGACCATGAACGGTGTCGGCCCGGCCAGGCGTACCCAGCCACCCGCGTCCACGCAGCGATGGTGGGCAAGGACGACGGTGGACAGTCCCATCGAGTCGCAGAACGTCAGTGCCGTGAGGTCCACCACGATCCGCGGTACCGCTCGCGTACCCAGTTCCTCGAACGCGTCGTGCAAAGCCGGCGCGGCGTCGGTGTCGAGCTGCCCGTGTACCGTGACCACGGCCATGTCCGGGCCTGGGTAAGCGATCGCGACATCCATGGATGTCCTCCGTTCGGTTGACGGCGGAGCCCCGCCATCGGCGGGTGTTCCAGGGATCCGAAGCGGCTCGCCGCCATCGCCCGATCGGATCACCGCGAGGGTGGGCGGCGCCGCACCGCTGGTGCGACAGATAGAAATAGATATCGCTGCGTTAGGGTGGCCGCCGATGGCGGGCAACCGGAAGCTGCTCCGGCGCCTCGACCCGGCCGTGCACGATGCCCTGACCCGGTTGGCGGCGGACGAGCTGCCCAGCACGAACGCGCGGATCGAGCTGCTGGTGCGCCGGGCGCTGAGCAGGCCGGTCGGCTGCCCGGCGGCGTCGGCCGGACGCGGCCCCGTGGTCGCCCGCCCAGGAACGACCCCGGCCAGGGTACCGAGTGAGAAAGGGGGCCACCCGTGCAGCAGCCGCCAGACTCCTTGGCCGCCCAACTGTTCCTGCTGGCCGTCGATCCGGGCCGGCGGCGGTTGACCGGCCGCGGCGAGCTGGGCTATGTGCTGCGTGCCGCCGCGCTGGTCGAGTTGCAGCTGTCCGGGCACCTGGTCGACGACGGCGGCCGGCCCAGCGCCTCCGGTGGCCCGCCGGTGCCCGATCCGCTGCTGGACGCGGTGCTGCGCCAGGTGGCCGCCGACCCGCGGCGGCGCTGGCGGTACTGGGTGCGCAAGGACGCCCGGTGGATGACGTGGGCGGTGCGGGATCAGTTGGCGGCGAGCCGGCGGATCGAGCTGGAGCCGTACCGGATCCTGGGTGTCCTGCCCGCGCAGCGCATCATCATCCGTGACCCGCTGGTGCGGGACCGGATCGTCGGTGCGATCGACGCGGCGCTGAGCGACGCGTGGCCGGTCGGTGCGCGTACCGCCGCGTTGGTGGCCCTCGCGGCGGCGGCCGAGATGCGGATCGTGCTGCCGCGGTCGCGGCGGCGCGCGCACCGCGAGCGGATCGCCCAGCTCACCGAGCGCACCGGCCCGCTACCACCGGTGCTGCGCAAGGTCCTGCGCGACCAGCGCGCCGCCGCCGTCGGCGCCGGCTGAGCCCGGCCAAGCGCCCGGCTGAGCCGCCGGCGGCGGCCGTGCCGCGGGCCCGGAATCAGGGGCGGCCCGCCGAGTTCCACCGCTTCATGTCGAGCTTCTGCATCTGTACTGGCTGCCCGTACGTGGACGCCGAGACCACCCAGCCGTTGCCCACGTAGATGACCACGTGGTGCACGTCGGGGTAGTAGAAGACGAAATCACCCACGCGCAGGTCGCTGGCGCTGACCCGCCTGGTCACCTGCTTCTGTTCCAGGGCGTTGTGCGGCACGGTGACGCCGACCGTACGCCAGGCCGCCTTGAGCAGGCCGGAGCAGTCGAACGCGTTGGGTCCCTCGGCGGCCCAGACGTAGGGCTTGCCGATCTGTTGGCAGGCGTACTTGGCGGCCCGGGCGCCGGGGCTGCCGTCGTAGGACTGCGGGCAGGCCACCGGCCGGAGGTTGCCGGTACCGCCGTTACTGCCGTAGGTGGCCAGGCGCATCTGGTCGAGCTGCTTGAGCCGCGACTCGATCTCCTGCTTCTGCGCCTTGAGCTGGTTGTCCTGTTGCTGCAACGTGGCCAGGGCGGCGTCGAGCGGCTTCTTCTGCTCGTCGTACTTGTCGCGCACCGCGGCCACGTCGGCGACGGTGGCTGCCTCGTGGCGGGCGATCGCGTCGAGGTAGGACAGCTGGCTGAGGAACTCGTCGGGCGTGCTGCCCTGCAGGAGCGCGTTGAGCTTGGAGCCGGGGCCGGTCTTGTAGGCCTCCGCGGAGACCGCGCCGACCCGGGCCATCGCGAGGTCGACCTGCATCTGCAGCGGCTGGATCTGCGCCTGGAGCGCGGCCACCTTGCCCTTCATCGCCTCGTACTGCTCGTGGACCGAGTTGTACTTCTCGATCAGCGGTTCGAGTTGACCCCAGGTCTGGTTGATCTGCGCCTCGACGTCGCCCGGCGCCGGGCTGGGATCGGCGTAGCCGGCGGTACCGGTCGTCAGCAGCATGCCGATCATGAGTCCGGTGGCGACGACCAATGCCCGGAGCCTCGGCGGAAGTACGGACCTGAACGCTCGCACAGGTGAGCGTGTCACCGGTGGTGACCCCTTCTTCCCTGACCGGCCCGGCCGATGTGCGGACCGGGCGTACGTCCGCCTGCCGGGTTAGCTGACGGGTTCGGGATGGGAAGCTCCCCTACCGCGCGGGCGGATTCACCCCTGTGGTGCGCATGGGTCCCCGGCTCGTATGAACGATTCGGCGGTGTGTCCGGGGCCTCCCGGCTGGGCGGCCGACGTCCGGACGAACGACTTTGATAACGGTAGGGAAACAAGGTTCACGTTTCAAGCCGCGCCGGCAAGTACTACCGGACGGGTTGTGCGAGTCGCATGGCGTTACGGCACCGCGTGTTCAGGCCCTCACCCGGCCGTAGCTGCTGGGCGTTCCCGGGCTGCGGATCTGCGCCATGCGTACGCGGTCACCGGGCTTGGGGGCATGCACCATCCACCCGCCGCCCACGTAGAGCCCGACGTGCCAGGGTGGGCTGCCGTGGAAGATCAGATCTCCGGGGCGCAGGTCGGCGGCGCTGATCGGGATGGTCTGCTGCCTCTGGGTGACCGTGTAGTGCGCGAGCGACACGCCCGCGCTCGCCCACGCCGCCATGACCAGACCCGAGCAGTCGAAGGTACTCGGGCCGGCCGCCGCCCAGACGTACGGCGAACCGATCTTGGAGCAGGCGTAGGCGACGGCTTTCGCGGCGGCGCCGCTGGCGGGGGTGACGGGGCAACCGGTCGGCTTGAGGTTGCCGGCCGGGACCGTGCCGGACCCGCCGTACGCCTGCTGGCGCAGCTTCTGCAACTGGTCGAGCTGCGCCTGGATGTCCTTCTTCTTGGCCGCGAGGTCGGCCTCCTGCTGTTGCTGCTGCCCGACCAGCGCGTCGAGCGGCGCCTTCTGCCGGTTGTACTCGTCGAGCTGGGTCCGGGTGGCCGAGATGGTCTGCTGCTGGTGCCGGGCGATGTGGTTGAGCACCGCCACCTGGTCGAGCAGGGCCTGCGGGCTCCCCGCCGACAGCAGCGCCGCGACCCGCGACGCGGGCCCGGTCTCGTAGAGCTGCGCGGCCAGCGCCCCGACCCGGGACATGCTGAGGTCGACCTCCATTTGCAGCGGCGCGAGCTGCTGGTTGAGCGCGGCCTGCTTGGCCTGGTTCTGCTTGAGCTGCTCGTGCACGCCGTTGTACTTCTCCACGAGCGGTTCGAGCTGGGCCCAGAGCTGGTCGATCTGCGCCTCGACCTCCTGCACGCTGGGTGCCGCGTAGGCGTGGGTGGCCGGCGCCAGGGCGGCGATCAGCGCGGCCAGGCTCGCGATGAGAGCCAGCAGAAGGGCACGCGCCGAGCGTGGCAGGGAAAGGGGTGCGGCCACGGAGGATCACCTTAGGGACCCGTGCTGCCTGGTATCAACCGCGACACCCGGATAACTCGGTACGAGATCAGCCCGCGACGTTCCGTAGCCCACGATGGCCGCCCACGACCGCCCTGAGCACGTCGTGCAGCGTCAGCAGGCCCAGCGGCGTGCGCCCGTCGGTGACCAGCACGATGTGGCGGCGTTCGCGGCGCATCGCGAGCAACGCCTCGGCCAGCCGCCGGTCCGGCGGTACCACCGGCAGCGGCCGGATGAACGTGGCCGAGATGGGCGCGCGCCGGGCCGCGCCGGTCACCGCCAGTACCTCCTTGATGTGCACGAAGCCGACCACCCGGCGGGTCTCCCGGACCATGACCGGGAACCGGGACAGCCCGGTCCGGGTGGCGAGCACCTCCAGCGCCGCCGGCGACACGTCCTCGTAGACGGTGGTGACCGACGACCACGGGCGCATCGCGTCGGCGGCGGTGCGCTCATGCAGCGCCAGCGCGCCGGTGATGCGGGCGTGCTCCTCGGGGTCGAGCAGCCCTTCGGTGCGCGCCTGCGCGACCAGTCCGGCGAGTTCCTCGGCGGTGTAGACGGTCTTCACCGCGTCGGCCGCCTCGATCCGCCAGATCCGCAGCACCTGCCGGGCGGCCCAGCGCATGAACACCAGGATCGGCCGGGTACCCAGGCAGAACCACAGCATCGGCGGCCCGAGCCAGAGCACCGCCTGCTCCGGGCCGACCAGGGTCAGGTTCTTCGGCACCATCTCGCCGATCACCGTGTGCGCGAACACGACGACGATCAGCGCGAGGACGAACGCGACCGGATGCGCCATCGACTGCGGCATCCGCACCAGGTCCAACACGCCGGTCAGCAGGTGGGCGAAGGCCGGTTCGGCGATGGCGCCGAGGCCCAGCGAGCAGACCGTGACGCCGAGCTGCGCCCCGGCGATCATCAACGGGATCTGCTCCATCGCACTCAGCGCGAGGCGGGCCCGCTTCGAGGTCGCGGCCATCGGCTCGATGACGGTTCGCCGCGCGGCGATCAGCGCGAACTCGCCGGCCACGAAGAACGCGTTGCCGAGCAACAGGATCGCGACGACGAGGACGTTAGTCATCGGCGTCCTCCGGCCGGGTCACCCGCACCTGCTCGATCCGGCGGCGCTGCACCTCGACCACGGTGAACCGCCAGCCGCCCTCCTCGACCGTCTCGCCCTCGACCGGGATGTGGCCCAGCCGCGCCAGGATGAACCCGGCGAGCGTCTCGTAGGGCCCCTCCGGCAGCCGGAAGCCGGTGGTCTCGGCCAGCTCGTCCTCGCGCAGCACCCCGTCGACGAGCAGGGTCCGCGGCGTCGCCATCAGCGGGACGGTGACCTCGTAGGCGGCGGGTTCCAGGTCGTACTCGTCGGCGATCTCCCCGACCAGCTCCTCGGCCAGGTCTTCCAGCGTCACCAGGCCGTCCGTGCCGCCGTACTCGTCGACCACGATCGCCATCTCCGTCTCGCCGGCCTGCAACGCCTCCAGCACGCCGTCCAGATCCAGGCTCTCCGGCACGTAGATCGGCTCGTGCGCCACCTCGGCCACGGCCTGCTGCGGGCGGCGCGCGGCCGGTACCCCGAGTCCGTCGACCACGGTCACCACACCGGTGATGAGGTCCACTGTGGACTCGTAGACCGGGAAGCGGCTGTACCCGGTGTCCCGCGCGGTGGCCAGCAGCTGCTCGACGGTGGTCGTGGCGGGCAGCGCCACGATGTCCACCCGCGGCGTCATGGCCTCGGCGGCCCGCTTGTCGCCGAACCGGATGGTCCGCTGCAACAGCCGGGCGGTCTCCTCGGGCAGCGCGCCGGCCTGCGCCGAGATCGCCGCGAGCAGCCCCAGCTCCTCCGGCGACCGGGCGCTGGCCAGCTCCTCCTGCGGCTCCACCCCGAACCGGCGGACCACCCAGTTGGCGCTGCCGTTGAGCGCCCGGATCAGCCAGCGGAAGATCGTGGAGAAGACCCGCATCGGTACCGCCGTCGCGCGCGCCAACGGCATCGGCCGGGCCAGCGCGGCGTTCTTCGGTACCAGCTCGCCGAAGAGCATGGACACGAGCGTGGCGACGCCCAGCGCGAGCACCGAGTTGAGCCCCTCGCGCGGCCCCGTCACGAACGCGATCAGCCGGGCCAGCGCCGGCTCGGCGAGGTACCCGGTCAGCAGCGCGGCGATCGTGATGCCCAGCTGTGCGCCGGAGAGCTGGAACGACAGCTCGCGCAGGGATCGCCGGACCGTGCGGGCCTGGCGGTCACCGGCCTGCGCCGCCGCGTCGATCGCCGCCCGGTCCACGGTCACCAGCGCGAACTCGGCCGCCACGAAGAACGCGTTGGCCGCGGTGAGCAGCGCGAACGCGAGCAACGGCAACGCAGTCAGCAGGACGTCAATCGCGGCTCACCTCGGGTCCATTCTGCCCGATCATTACGAGCCGGTGGCGGTGGCCCCGTACCGTCGGGGTATGGAGAATCCGCGACTGGCCGACGAGTTGATGCTGCTGAGCCTCGCGCCGTCGGGCCGGGTCTGGGCCCCCACCGGGTTGGATTTCGCGCTCGCCGGCGGGGTACTGCTCGACCTCGCGCTGGCCGAGCGGATCGACGTGGTCGACGGGCGGCCGACCGTCATCGACGCGCGGCACCGCGGCGACTCGGTACTCGACGAGGCGGTGGACGCCATCGCGGCGCACCGCCGCAAGACCAAGGCCTGGGTGACCCGGCTGTCCCGGGGGCTGCGCAAGCGGGTCCTGGCCCGCCTGGCGCACGACGGCGCGGTGCGGGTCGAGACCGCCCGGCTCCTCGGGATCATCCCGACCGTGCGCTACCCGGTGACCGACCGGGCGCTGCTCGCCGGCCTGGATGGGCGGGTCGCCACGGCGGTCGCCGGGACCGGGCCGGTCGACCCGCGCACCGCCGCGCTCTGCTCGCTGATCGTGTCGATCGGGCTGGAGAAGCGGCTCTTCGCCGGGCAGCCGATCAAGCCGATCCGCAAGCGGCTCAACGAGATCGCGCAGGGCGACTGGGCGGGCGAGGCGGTCCGGGCGGCGGTGCGCGACGTGCAGGCCGCCATCGCCACGACGGCTGCCGCGGCCGCCGCGGCGGGCGCCGCCGGCAGCAGCTAGCCGGTCGGTTTCAGCGAGCGCAGCAGCACCGACGCCACGTCGGTCACCTCGGCCTGCCCCGGCGCGGTCGAGTTGACCCCGTCGGAGAGCATGGTCAGGCAGAACGGGCAGCCCACGGCGACGGTACCGGCGCCGGTCGCCACCGCCTCCTGGACGCGCTCGGTGTTGATGCGCTTGCCGATGCGCTCCTCCATCCACATGCGCGCCCCGCCGGCGCCGCAGCAGAACGAGCGCTCCGAGTTGCGCGCCATCTCGGTGACCCTGCGCTCGGCGGAGGCGGCGAGCACCTCGCGCGGCGGGGTGAAGACCCGGTTGTGCCGCCCCAGATAGCACGGGTCGTGGTAGGTCAGCCCGCCGTCGATCGGCTGTACCGGCACCAGCCGCTTCGCCGCCACGAGGTGGGCGAGCAGCTCGGTGTGGTGCACCACCTCGCCGTGCCAGCCGAGCTGCCCGTACTCGTTGGCCAGGGTGTTGAAGCAGTGCGGGCAGGTGGCCACGATCTTCGTGACGCCGGCCTCGGTGAGCGTCTCCACGTTCTGCTGCGCCAGCATCTGGAACACGAACTCGTTGCCCATCCGCCGCGCGGGGTCGCCGGTACACGTCTCGGTGTTGCCCAGGATCGCGAAGCTCACGCCCGCCTCGTGCAGCAGGGCGGCGACCGCCCGGGTGGTCTTCTTGGCCCGGTCGTCCAGGGCGCCGGCGCAGCCGACCCAGAAGAGGTACTCGAACTCGCCGCCGTCCTCCACCCGCGGCACCGGGAAGTCCAGCCCCTTCGTCCAGTCCTCGCGGGTGGTCGGCTGGGCGCCCCACGGGTTGCCCTTGCTCTCCAGGTTGCGCAGCATGACGCCGGCCTCGCTGGGGAAGTTGGACTCGATCAGCACCTGGTACCGGCGCATGTCGACGATGTGGTCGACGTGCTCGATGTCGACCGGGCACTGCTCGACACAGGCGCCGCACGTGGTGCACGACCACAGCACGTCCGGATCGATCACGCCGTTCTCGTCGGGGCCGCCGACCAGCGGGCGGTCCGCCTCGGCACGGGCCGCCTCGGACAGCACGTCCTTGTTGGCCGCCAGCAGGTACGGCGCCTTGGCGTAGGCGTGGTCGCGCAGCGACATGACGAGCAGCTTGGGCGACAGCGGCTTGCCGGTGTTCCACGCCGGGCACTGCGACTGGCAGCGGCCGCACTCGGTACAGGTGGTGAAGTCGAGCAGGCCCTTCCAGGTGAACTGCTCGACGGTGGCCACGCCGAACTGGTCGGTCTCCGGGTCGGCCTCCTCGAAGTCCAGCGGCGTGCCCTTGTTGAGCATCGGGCGCAGCCCGCCGAGCGCGGGCCGGGTCGAGGCCGAGCGCTTGAAGAAGATGTTGAAGAACGCGGCGAACCGGTGCCACGCCACGCCCATGGTGAGGTTGAGCCCGATGACCACGAACCAGGCCAGGCTGATCAGGATCTTCGCCAGCGCCACGAGCGTGACGGCCACGCCGCTCGCCGGCAGCACGGCCCCCAGGGCGTGCGAGATCGGCGCGGCCCAGACCGGGTACGGCAGCTGCCCGGCGGCCGCCTTGAACCCCCGGATGAGGAAGATGCAGGCCACGATCGCGACGATCGTGTACTCGACGTAGTAGGCCTGCCAGAGCGTGGAGCCGAGGAACCGGGACCGGGGCCGCCGGCGGGGCAGGTTGGCCAGCCGGATCACGATCAACGTGCCGATGCCGAAGCCGGTCAACGCGGCGATCAGCTCCATGGCCAGGCCGTAGCCGGCCCAGGGCCCGACGAGCGGCAGCTCGAAGTCCGGGTCGAACGCCTCCCCGTACGCCTCGGCCAACGTGAAGACCAGGGCGCCGAAGCCGATCATGACGAACCAGTGCGCCGCGCCGACGACGGTCCACTTGAGCATCCGGGTGTGCCCGAGCGTCTCGGTGAGCATGGTGCGCAGCCGCGCGCCCTTCGCGGTGAACCGCTCGGGGTCGGGCTGGCCGAGCCGGATCACCCGGAGCATCCGGAGCACCGCCCGGACCACGACGGCCAGCGCGGCCACCGTAGCCGCGAGCGCGACCGGCGCCACGACCAGTTGTACCGACCCCATGGACCATCCTCCGGGAACTCACCGGCCGCTGCGCCGGAGTCGCACTCTGACGGAGGCGCAGCGGCCGCGGGAACTGAGGTTTACCGCCCGAGCATAGTGCGGCGGTTACTCATCGGTAACGTGAAGCGCATCGCATGAGGGACGTTTGTCCACAATTGTGGACAGGCCCAGGGATAACCGCAGGTCAGCGCCAGCGCGCGAGCAGCACCAGCGCCGAGACCATCGCCCCGAAGCCGATCGCCAGGTTCCAGTAGCGCCAGCTCAAGACGGGGTAGGCCCCCTGGGAAAGGTAGAAGACGACCAGCCAGCCGATGCCCGCGACGATCAGGGAGACCGCGACGATCGGCAACCAGATCCCGCTGGGCTTGCGGGTCACCCGCGTGACGCGGGGCACCACGTCGGTCGGCGGGGTGTAGACCTTCTTCTGGCGTACTCGGGACTTCGGCACGGTGCTCTCCTGCGGGGGAACGTCGATGAACCCTATCGCGCCGCCGCCAGGTGCGTCGAACACTCCGGCTCCGACGGAAGTAATGTTCGCAGCTAGCGTAGCCAGGTTGGGACCCGGGATCGTGACGAAGGGCGGGGACCCGGTGGGACGGGTGGTCATGAATTATCCAGCAGCCTCATGGCGGGCCGCGGTGCACCGCGCCGCCCGGGCGATGCGCCCGCGCAGGTCCGGCCGGTACAACCTGTGGTCGGTGCTGGTGCCCCTGATGGCGCTGCTCGCCGGCCTGCTCTTCTCGATGAGCGCGCACACCGCGAAGGGCACCGCGCTACGCGACGACCGGAACCCCCAGATCTCCAGCCTGATCAGCGACCACCAGCGGCAGATCGACCAGCAGGCCAAGGCCGCCGCGGCGCTGCGCGCCGAGGTGGAGCGCCAGACCGACCTCGCCGGCGGCTCCGACGCCGACATCGCCGAGCAGCAGCGCCGCGCGGACGCCCGGCGAGCCGCCGCCGGCCTCTCCGCGGTCCACGGGCCCGGGCTGACCGTACGGCTGGATGACGCGCCCCGCCGTGCCGACGGTAACCTGCCTCCCAATGTCAGCGCCGACGACCTGGTGGTCCATCAGCAGGACGTGCAGGCCGTGGTCAACGCGTTGTGGGCGGGAGGTGCCGAGGCGATGTCCGTCATGGGGGTACGGATGATCTCCACCAGCGCCGTCCGGTGCGTGGGGAACACCCTGCTGCTCAACGGCCGGGTGTACTCTCCGCCGTTCGTGATCACCGCGATCGGGGACCCGGACCGGATGACCGCCGCGCTCGGCCAGTCCGACGGCGTCCGCGCGTTCCGGACCGCGGCCGCCACGCTCGGCCTGGGGTACCAGGTCAAACCGGAAGGGGATGTGACCGTGCCGGCCTTCGACGGGTCCACCGCGCTGCAGTACGCCCAAGGGTCCGACTGACCGGTGATGAATGCGATCCTGCGCGGCACGACCCGCGTCATCGGCGAGTTACTGATCACCCTCGGGGTGGTCGTCCTGCTCTTCGCGGCCTACGAGGTCTACGGCAAGACCGCGATGATCAATGACCATCAGCATGCGCTGGACGACCAGCTCAGCCAGGCGTGGGGCGCTCCGCCGCTCGGCGGGGCACCGTCGCCCGGCCCGTCGGCGGGTCCCACGCCCGGCGGCGCCGCGCTCGCCCCGCCGCCCGGCAACGCGATCGGCCGGCTGTACCTGCCCCGGCTGCGCCTGCAGTGGGTGGTGGTCGAGGGGGTGGCGCCCAGGGACATCCGGTACGCCCCGGGGCACTACCCGGGCACCGCGCTGCCCGGCCAGACCGGCAACTTCTCCGTCGCCGGGCACCGCACCATCGGCATCTTCTGGGACCTCGACCGGCTCCGGTCCGGCGACTACGCGGTCGTGGAGACCCGCACCGGCTGGTTCGTGTACCAGGTCATCATCACCGAGGTGGTGTCGCCGCACGCGATCCAGGTGATCGCCCCGATGCCCGACCGGCCCGGCGTACCGGCCGATGCCGCCTACCTCACGCTGACCACGTGCAACCCGAAGTACAACAACTACCAGCGACTGGTGGTCCACGCGCGCCTGGTCGGGCACACGCCGCACGACCAGCGCCCGGCCGAGTTGGGAGCCTGACGTGTACGGCTGGATCTGGCGCCACCTCCCGTTCGGTACCGCCGGCCGGACCGTCACCACGGTGCTGCTGGTCGTCGGCGTGCTCACGCTGCTGTGGTACGTGGTCTTCCCGGCGGTCGATCCGCTGCTGCCGTTCTCCGACGTGCAGGTCAGCCAGTGACCAGCCGTCCACACGGCCGGACGTCGACCGCTACGATCGCCGGGTGCGCATCCTCGTCGTCGACAACTACGACTCGTTCGTCTACAACCTGGTGCAGTACCTCGGCCAGCTCGGGGTGGACTGCGACGTGCGGCGCAACGACGAGATCCCGGTCGCCGAGGTGGGCCGGCTCGACCCGGCCGGAGTGCTGCTCTCCCCCGGACCGGGTACCCCGCAGCGGGCCGGGATCTGCCTCGCGCTGATCAGCGAGTACGCCGGACGGTTGCCCATCTTCGGCGTGTGCCTCGGGCACCAGGCGATCGGCGCCGCCTACGGGGGTACCGTCAGCCGGGCGCCGGAGCTCCTGCACGGCAAGACGTCGCAGGTGCACCATGCGGCCGCCGGGGTGCTGGCCGGGCTGCCCGACCCGTTCACCGCCACCCGGTACCACTCGCTCGCGGTCGTCGAGGACACGCTGCCGGACGAGATCGAGGTCACCGGCCGCACCGGGTCCGGCATCGTGATGGCGATGCGGCACCGCACCCTGCCGGTCGAGGGGGTGCAGTTCCACCCGGAGTCGGTACTGACCCAGGGCGGGCACCTGATGCTCGCCAACTGGCTGGCGGTGTGCGGCTATCCGGCGGCCCGGGAGCGCGCGCCGGAGCTGGCCGCGGAGGTCGAGTCCCGGCGGCTGGCGGCCTTCGCCGCCTGACCCGGCCCGCCTGGGCCGCCGGCGCACCGCGCGGCCAGCACCGGCGCCGCGCGGTCAGCCGGCGGAGGGCGTGGGTGTCGGGGACTTGGACGTCGGCGGTACGGACGTCGGCGCGTTCTGCGCACCGACCTGGATGGTGACCCGGTCGCTGAGCTTGGTCAGCGTACCGGCCGACGGCGTGGTGAGGATCGCCTTCCCGGCGAAGCCGGCGGGCGGGTCGTTGTTGATGGCCGTGCCCACGTTGGTGAACCCCGCATCGGTCAGCTTGGCCTTTGCCGCGACGGGATCCAGGCCGCGCACGTCGGGGATCTTGGCCTCGTTGCCCCTGGAGAGGTAGACGGTGACCGGCGAACCCTTCGGGAGCACGCTGCCCTCACGCGGCTCGACCTGGATCACCTTGTCCTTCTGGTCGAGGGGCCCGTCGATGGTCTGCACGTTGGGAGTCAGCTGGCGATCCCGGATCGCCTTCTCCGCCTGGGCGCGGTCCATGCCGAGCAACGGCGGGACGCTGGTGGTGTCCTGGCCGCCGCAGATGCTGTAGCTGACCGTCTTGCCCTGTTCGAGCTGGACGCCGGCCTTGGGATCCTGGTCGAACACCCGGTCCCTGGTGCAGTTGTCGTGCAGCACCACACTGCCCTTGCCGGTGAGCTTCGCGTCGGCCAGCCGGGCGTCCGCCTCCGCCCGGGTCGCGCCGATCAACGACGGTACCTGTGACATCTGCGGCTTGCCGGCCAGGTACAGGCCGGCACCGAGCGCGATGACCGCGAGCACGCCCAGGACGGAGAGCGCGACCACGACCCAGGTGGAGGTCCGGCGGCGCGGCGGCGCGCCGACCCGCGCCATGGTGCCGGTCGGCCGGGCGCCCGCCACCCGGGGCGGGGGCGGCGCGAGGGGTGGCGCCTCCATCTCGCGCAGGACCGGTGTGGCGAGCACCGGCCGGCCGTTGGCCGCGCGCAGCACGTCGGCGCGCATCTCCGCGGCGCTCTGGTACCGGTTGACCCGGTTTTTCGCCAGCGCCTTGAGCACGACCGCGTCGACGTCGGGCGCGACGTCGCGGTTGGCGTCGCTCGGCGGCCGGGGATCCTCCCGGACGTGCTGGTACGCCACTGAGACGGGGTTGTCGCCGACGAACGGTGGCTGGCCGGTGAGCAGCTCGTAGAGCACGCAACCGGTGGCGTACACGTCGGAGCGGGCGTCGACCGCCTCGCCGCGCGCCTGCTCCGGCGACAGGTACTGGGCCGTACCGATGACCGCGCTGGTCTGCGTCATCGTCGTGGCACCGCTGGCCAGCGCCCGAGCGATGCCGAAGTCCATCACCTTGACCTGGCCGGTCGGGGTGAGCATCACGTTGCCCGGCTTGATGTCCCGGTGGATGATCCCGTGCCGGTGGCTGAACTCCAGCGCCGCGCAGATGTCGCCGGTGATCTCCAGGGCCCGGCGGGGCATCAGCCGCCGCTCGGCGCCGAGCACCTCCTTGAGCGTGCGCCCGCTGACGAACTCCATGACGATGTAGGGGATGGTCTCCCCGGTGGGTGCGGTCTCCTCGCCGGTGTCGTAGACCGCGACGATCGCCGGGTGGTTCAGGGAGGCGGCGTTCTGCGCCTCCCGCCGGAACCGGATCTGGAAGGTCTCGTCGCGCGCGAGGTCGGTGCGCAGCGTCTTGATCGCCACGTCCCGACCGAGCCGCAGGTCGCGACCGCGGTGCACCTCGGCCATTCCGCCGTAGCCCAGCAGCTCGCCGACCTGGTACCTGCCCCCGAGCAGGCGGCCCGCACTCATTTCGTCCGTCGTCCTTCGGTCGTCGCTATCCGGCGTACCTTAGCGTCCATCCGGTCAGTTCGTTCCCGGCAGGCCCGTGCCCGAGGTCGGGCAGCCGATGCCCCCGCCAATGCCCGTGGAACAAGAGGCGGACACCCCACCGCCCCCGTTACCGCTTCCGTTGCCCCCGCCGTTGCCATTTCCGTTGCCTCCGCCGCCGTTGTCCGCGCTGGGTGAAACGGCCGGCGCGTTGCCGGACTGCCCGTTTCCTACTTGGACGGTGATGGTCGCCCCCTTGGGCGCCTCGCACGGGGTAACTTTGACCACCCTGTTACGTGGGCCGGGGACATCTTCCCGCTTCACCGTGAACCCCTGTTTCTCCAGGTAGTCCCGGGTCTGGTCGAACGTCGGGCCCTTCGGCACCACCTCGCACCGTGCGCTGACCAACGGGCCGGTCAGGGTGGGCCGCGGGGTCGCGCTGCTCTTCGCGGCGGTCGGGGTCGTGCCGCCCGCCGCCGGGCTCTTGCCGCCGCCCTGGGTCAGCGCCCAGACGGTAACCACGCCACCGAGCAGCACCAGCACACCGACCAGCACGCCGAGAATGATCAGCGGGGCACGCCCGCCGAACAGCCCGCCAGGACGGGGTGGCTGCCCCGGGAGGTAGCCGGTCTCCGGACGCGGTGGCGGAGGCGGCGGTACCGAGGCCGCGCCGCGGTGGTACCCGCTGCCGCCTGGGCCGGGGGGACCGCTCGTCGGGCCGCCAGGCATCCCGGGCGAGGTGGGGAACGCCGGCATCACCCGGGTGCCGCCGGGAACGTTGGTGGGCGGGCGCGGTACCGCGCCGGTACCCGTCGGGCCGGGCGAGGACGGCGCCGCCATCGGCGCTCCCGACACCGGCATGCCGGACGGCCCGACCGCCGTACCGGTGGCGGCGAGGCCCGCTCCGGTATGCCGGGCCACGTGGCCGAGCGCGGCCGCGGTCTCGTACCGGGCGGCCGGGTCCTTGGACATGGCCTTCTCGACCACCTGGCGCACGGCGGGCGGGATGTCGCCCGGCAGCGGCGCCGGCTGGTCGCGCACATGCCGCATGGCGATTTCGAGCGGGTTCTCGCCCTCGAACGGGCGCCGCCCGGCCAGGCACTGGTAGGCCACCACGCCGAGGGCGTAGATGTCCGACAGCGGCGTGGCGACCGCCCCGCTGGCCTGCTCCGGTGAGATGTACGAGGCGGTACCGAGGACCGCGCCGGCCTGGGTAAGCTGCCCCACGGCGGCCGAGCGGGCGATGCCGAAGTCGGTGAGCACCAGCGTGCCGTTGGGGCGGACGAGCAGGTTGCCCGGCTTCACGTCGCGGTGCACGATGCCCTTCTCGTGGGCGGCGTGCAGCGCGTCGGCCGCCTGCGCGACCAACGCCATCGTGCGGGCGGGGGTGAGCCGGCCGACCCGGGAGAGGGTGCGGGACAGCGCGTCGCCCTCCACGTACTCCATGACGAGGTAGGCCCCGGCCGCCGGGTCGGAGCCGTAGTCATAGACGTCGACCACACCGGGATGGTTGATGGTGGCCATCGTGCGCGCCTCGCCCCGGAAGCGCTCGGCGAAGCCGGGCTCCTCCAGCAGCGAGGGCAGCAGGATCTTCACCGCGACGGTCCGGCCGAGCACCTCGTCGGTACCCCGCCATACGTCGCCCATGCCGCCGCTGGCGATGCGCTCGACGAGCTTGTACCGCCCGCCCAGTACCGTTCCGCCGGTCACCATCTCGACCACCTCGGGTTCACTTGAGCCCCCGGTCGGTGATCACGGTCTTCATCACGTCGCCGCCGATCCGGCTGGCTTCGGCGCTGCCGCCCGGCCCGGCGTTCTGCAAGAAGACCGCGACCGCGCAGATCGGTTGGCCGTCCTTCATGACGAACCCAATGAACCAGCCGTGGTCTCCGCTTGCCTCACCGTTCTGTGCCGTTCCGGTCTTGCCGCCGACCTGGAAACCGCTGATCTTGGCTTTGGTGGCCGTGCCCCGGTCGACCACGCTGACCATCATCTCCTGCATCTGCCCGGCGACCTGGCGGCTGATCGGCTGCCGCAGCACCTTGGGCTTGGTGTCGTCGGTCGTGGTCAGGTCGGGTGCCTGATGCTTCTGGACCAGGTACGGGCGCATCTGGTCGCCGCCGTTGGCGACCGTCGCCGCGATCAGCGCCATCTGCAGCGGGGTGGCTACCACGTTCTTCTGGCCGATGCTGGACTGGGCGATGAAGTTGGGGTCGGGCTTGCCGTCGTCGCCGCTCATCGTCCCGGTGTGGCTGGCCGACACGCGCACCGCCCGGTCGTCCTTACCGGCCAGGGTCAACCCGTCGTCCTCGAACCCGAACGCCTGCGCCATCGCCTTGATCTTGTCGGCGCCGAGCTTCACGCCGAGCTGCGCGAACCCGGTGTTGCACGACTGGGTGAGCGCCTCGATGAGGGTGACCTGCGGGTCGGGGCAGATCGACGGGTGCGCGTTGCGCATCGTGTAGCCGCCGCCGGGGATGGGCGTGTAGGTCGGCCCGGCCGCGATCTTGGTCTGCGGCGAGTAGTCCCCTTCGGACAGCGCCGCCGCGGAGATGATCACCTTCATCGTCGAGCCGGGCGGGTAGTTGTCCTGGATGGCCCGGTTGAGCAGCGGCTTGCCGGGGTCCTGTTCGAGCTGCTTGAACGCCTTGTCCGCCGCCGTCGAGTCGTGCCCGGCGATCTTGTTGGGGTCGTAGCTGGGCGTGGTGGCCATCGCGAGGATCGCGCCGGTCTTCGGGTCCAGCGCCACGATCGCGCCGCTCTTGGCGCCGGTGTTGTTGTGGACCAGGTCGTCGTAGGCCCGCTCCTGGACACCCTTGTTGACCGTGAGCAGGATGTTGCCGCCCGCCGCCTTCTGCCCGGTGAACATCGCCCGCAGGCGCTCGCTGAACAGCGCGTCGGAGTTGCCGGACAGGAAGTCGTCCTCGGCCTTCTCGATGCCGGTGGCCACCCCGTTGACCGGCTTGTACCCGATGACCGGCGCGAACGCGGCCGGGCTGAGCGAGTACTGGCGCAGGTACTTGAGCTGGTCGGTGGTCTCGATGCTCTTGGCCACCGGTACCTGGTCCCGGCCGGCCACGACCGCGATCGTGCCGCGCTGGCGCTGGTACTCGGTGAGCTGGACCCGGCCGTTGTGGTCGTTGTTGCGGTACTCGTCGGCCTTGTAGGCCTGTACCCAGTTGAGGTTGAGGAACAGCAGCGCGAACAGGCCGAGCACGACCACGCCCACCCGACGAAGCTGAGCGTTCACCGCATGACCTCCGTTGCCAGGCCCGCCAGCTTGACCGGGGCGGCACCCCGACTCGTCCCGGTCGTAGCCGGGCGGCGCGACGCGTCGGAGATCCGCAGCAGCACCGCCACCAGCAGCCAGTTGGCCATCAGCGACGAGCCGCCGGAGGACAGGAACGGGGTGGTCTGCCCGGTCAGCGGGATCAGCTTGGTCACCCCGCCCACGATGACGAACACCTGCAACCCGAGGGTGAAGGCCAGCCCGCCGGCCATCAGCTTGCCGAAGGAGTCGCGCACCGCGATGGCGGCCCGGAGCCCGCGCTCGGCGATGACCAGGTAGACCATCAACAGCGCGGTGAGCCCGAACAGCCCGATCTCCTCGCCGAGCCCGGCGAAGACGAAGTCGTTGTAGACGGCCGGTACCAGGTGGGGGTAGCCGCCGCCGGGCCCGGACCCGAACAGCCCACCGGTACCGAGCCCGAGCAGCGACTGGACGAGCTGGTACCCCCTGTTGTTGGGGTCGGCGAAGGGGTCCAGCCAGACCCCGACCCGCTGGTAGAAGTTGGCGAACGGCCCGCCCACCACGGCGCCCAGGAAGTACGCCGCGGACGCGCCGCCGAAGAAGAGCAGCAGACCGATGATCAGCCAGCTCACCCGCTCGGTGGCGATGTAGAGGGTGACCACGAACATGCCGAAGTAGAGCAACGAGGTGCCCAGGTCCTTCTCGAAGACCAGGACCATCAGGCTCATCACCCAGACCAGCAGGACCGGCCCCAGGTCCCGCCCGCGCGGGAAGTCGATGCCGAGGAAGCGGCGGCTGGCCAGGGAGAGCACCTCGCGCTTGCGGACCAGGTAGTACGCGAAGAAGGAGAGCACCAGCAGCTTGGCGAACTCCCCCGGCTGGATCTGGAAGAAGCCGCCGAACCGGATCCACAGCTTGGCGCCGTTGACCTCGGACAGGCTGCTGGGCAGCACCGCCGGGATCATCATCAGCACCAGCCCCGCCAGGCCCAGCGTGTAGGCGTACCGGGAGAGCGTGCGGTGGTCGCGGATGATGATCAGGCCGACGGTGGCCATGACGATCGCCGCGATCGTCCAGATGAGCTGCTTGAACGCGATGCCGCCGAAGTCGACGAAGTCGGGGTGGTACTCCAGGTCGGGCATCTTCGGGTCGAGGTCGACCCGGCGCAGGAACACCACCCCGAGCCCGTTGAGCAGCGCCACCGCGGGCAGGATCGCCGGGTCGGCGTACGGGGTGAGGAACCGCACCGCCGCGTGCGCGGCCAGGAACACCAGGGTGAGCAGCAGCGGCGGCAGCCAGAACCGGCCCAGGTGCCGGTTGACCCCGTACTCCACCGCCGCCGCGTAGGCGGTCACGACGCCCATCGCGAGCAGCAGCAGGGCCAGCTCCGTGTTGCGCCGCGTCGGCGTGCGGATCCCCACCGCCGCGCTGAACGCGGTCGGGGAGGCGGGGGGCGCGGCGGGCGCGGTCACGGCTTTCGATCCTCGGCTAATGGGCTAACACGGGGATCCGCTGGGCGACGGGGAGGCGGTGCCGCCCGGCGAGGCGGTGGTACCCGGCACCGTCGTCGCGGACAGCGAGGGGGTCGTGGGGCTGGCGGTCGATGGCTCGGTGGCCGACGTGGTCGGCGACGGGGAGGCCGTGGTCGAGGCGCTGCCCGACGGGCTCGCGGGGCAGGTCGGGTGGATCATGTTGCCGTTGGCGGGGTTGATCAGCTCGCGGTACTTCTGCTCGGCGTCGGACTCGCTGGTGGCGGAGATGCCCTTGCGGACCCGGTCCTGGGCCACCTTCGTCAGCTCGTCGAGCGTGACCGACTCGGTGTGGTCGACCCGGGACAGGTGCAGGCCGGCGATCTGGCCGGGGATGCCCTGGTAGACCGCGACGACGCCCTCGGGGGTGGCCCCGACGTAGTACTGCCGCTGGCTCCACGACCACATGTACCAGACGCCGCCGCCCAGCAGCGCGACCAGCCCGACCAGAAGGGCGGTGGTGCGCAGCGGGTGCCGGCGGGGACGCTCGGTGGCCTCCTCGTCGGGGGCTTCGGGGACGGCGGTGCGCGGCGCATGTAAGGCCGAGGCGCGCGAGGCCGGCGTCGACTCCTCGACCGCGGAGACCATCCCCCGGTCGCGCGCGGCGGCGCCGCCGACGACCGGCCGCTGCTCGACGATGTCCTGGTCGGTCACGTCCGCGACGATCACCGTGACGTTGTCCGGCCCACCGCCCCGCAGGGCGAGCTGGACCAGCCGGTCGACGCACTGGCCGGGGTCGACGTACTCGCGCAGCGTCTGCCCGATCGTCTCGGCGCTGACCACGCCGGACAGGCCGTCGCTGCAGATCAGGTACCGGTCGCCGGGCAGCGCCTGGCGGACCGAGTACTCCGGGTCGATGTCGCGGCCGTCGAGCGCGCGGGTCAGCAGGGAGCGCTGTGGATGGCTGCTGGCCTCCTCGGCGCTGATCCGGCCCTCGTCGACGAGCATCTGCACGTAGGTGTCGTCCTTGGTGACCTGGACGAAGTCGCCGTCGCGCAGCAGGTAGGCGCGCGAGTCGCCGACGTGCACCACGCCGAACTTGGTGCCGGAGAACAGCATCGCGGTCAGCGTGGTGCCCATGCCCTCCAGCGCGGGGTTGACGTCGACCGCGTCGCGCAGCTGCTGGTTGGCCGTCTCCACGGCCGAGCGCAGGGCGTCGACCAGGGCGTCGCCGGGCACGTCCTCGTCGAGCGGGGCCATCGCGGCGATGACGACGTTGCTGGCCACGTCGCCGGCGGCCATGCCGCCCATGCCGTCGGCGACGGCGAGCAGCCGTGGCCCGGCGTAGACGGAGTCCTGGTTACCGTCACGGATCAGGCCGCGGTCGCTTCGGGCCGCATAGCGCATCGTCAGGGTCATGGGCGCAACTCAAGGGCCGTGCGGCCGATCCGGATCGGCACGCCGAGGGGTACGGAGGTGGGACCGCTGACCTTGGTCCGGTCGAGGTAGGTCCCGTTGGTCGAACCTAGGTCCTCGAGCAGCCACTGCCCGGCCCGGGGTACCAGCCGGGCATGCCGGGCCGACGCGTAGTCGTCGGTGATCACCAGGGTCGAGTCCTCCGCACGGCCGATCGTGATGGGCTGCTCGCCCAGCGTGATCCGGGTACCGGCGAGCGCGCCCGCCGTGACCACGAGCTGGTGCGCAGCACGGCCCTTCTTGACCTTAGCCGGTGCCGTACCCCCGGTCACCGCCCCCACCCCCCGGGGTGCGGCGACCAGCCGGGACCGCGCACCGGCGAAGAGGTCCCGCCGGATCACCCCGACCACCGTGAACACGAAGATCCACAGCAGCACGAGGAACCCGATGCGGGCGACGGTGAGGACCAGTTCCTGGGGCAATGTCGTTAGCCGTCCACTCGGAACGTGAGGGTGGTTGTTCCGAGCTGAATCATGTCACCGGGGTTGAGGGCGACGGCAGATACCCGCTGACCGTTCACCATGGTCCCGTTGGTGGAACCGAGATCGGTCAGGACCACCTGGCTGCCGTCGTAGTCGAGGCGGGCGTGCCGGCGGGAGATGCCGACGTCGGGCAGGCGCAGGTTGGCCTGGTCGCCGCGGCCGATGACGGTGGAGCCGATGGACAGCGGATAGGTGCGGCCGTCGTTGGCGACCAGCCGGACCCCGCGGGCGCCGGGCGGGCCGCTGACCGGCCGGGGCGGCGGCGGCTGCTGCTGGTATCCGCCGGCGGCCTGCTGCTGGTCGTAGGGCGGGTACGCGGGCGGCGGCGGCTGCTCGTAGGAGGGCACCGGCGCGACGTCGCCGCCGGTGTAGACCTCGGCGGTGACCCGGAACATGCCGGTGTCCAGGCCGTCGCCGCGCTCGATCTCCACGATCACGTCGCCGTACACCGTCCAGCCCTGCTCGCCGATGAACTCGGCCTGGGACTGGGCCAGCTCCTGAGCGAGCGCGGCGGCGTAGGGCGCCAACCGGCTGTGATCATATGGTGAAAGATCAATCACGTACCGGTTGGGGACAAGGGTCCGGCCACCGTGCAGGATCGCCTTGTGCGCCTCAGCTTCCCGCTGCATGGCGTTGAGGATCTCCACCGGGTGGACGACCCCCTTGAAGACCTTTGCGAAGGCCCCTTCGACCAGGCCTTCCAGCCGCTTCTCAAAGCGCTGAAGCACACTCACCGGTTCCTCCTCTGGTTCCGAGAACAGATGGTATCCGTATGCCGCACGCGCGCACGCACACCGATCGGCCGGACCCCGTGCTACTCTTCGCGGGCGCCGCGCCGGATCCCCTTCGCGGGGTGCCCACACGGGGTGATATCGTTCCCCTCGCTCCCTGCCGGAGCGGTCACTCGGGGAAGTGGCGGAATGGCAGACGCGCACGGTTCAGGTCCGTGTGCCCGTAAGGGCGTGAGGGTTCAACTCCCTCCTTCCCCACCGTACGACGCAAGGCCCGGTCGACCGACCGGGCCTTCATCATCGGGCCTGGTCATGATCGACACGACGTGCCCAATTCACCGATTCCACGACACGCCGGGCCCGGGGGCGGCGCCCCGTAATCTGGGCCCGCCAGGATAGAGCCCGCGAACGATGGAGCCACTGAGGAGAGCCCGTGCCCCTGCCTGCTCTGCGCCGTGTCCGTTGGGCCGTCCGCGCCACCTTGACCCTCGGCGTCGCCGCGTCGGTGGCCGCCAACATCCTGCACGCCCGGCCGAACCCGATCAGCCAGGCGATCGCCGCCTGGCCGCCGCTGGCGCTGCTGTTGACGGTCGAGCTGATCTCCCGGGTACCGATGCATCGGCGGCTGCTGGCCGCGGCCCGGCTGGCCGCCACGGCCGGGATCGCCGCGATCGCCGCCTGGGTCTCCTACTGGCACATGGCCGGCGTGGCCGCGAAATACGGCGAGAGCGCGAGCTCGGCCTATCTCCTTCCGCTGTCCGTCGACGGCTTGATCATCGTGGGCTCGGTGAGCCTGGTGGAGCTGGCCGGCCGGATCCGCGGGATCGAGACGGCCGCGGCGGCGGAGCGGACCGCCCGGGAGGCGGCCGAGCGGACCGAGCGGACCGAGCGGGAGGCCGCCGAACGCCTGGCCTTGGCCGTGGCCGCGGTCGAGCCGCCGGCGCCGGTCGAGCCGGCCGCACCGGTCGAGGCGGCTCCCATCCCGGGCAGCCGGCGCGCGGCGACGAAGGCAGCGAAGGCAGCCCCCAAGGCCCCGGCCAGGGCGGCGTCGCGGGGCCCGGCGAGCAAGGCCACCCCGACCAAGTCCGGGACCCGGGCCACCCCGCCCCGCCAGCGCCGCCCGGCCGCCGAGACGGCCGCGCTCGCCGAGGCGATCGAGGCCACCCACCCCGACATCAGCAAGTCCGAACTCGCCCGCCAGCTCGGCATCAGCGTCGGGCGGCTGGCCAGCGTCCGGCGGGCGATGCGGGACAACCAGCCGGCCCGGGAGCTGGAGCCCGCCGCCTGATCGCGCCCCTGAGTCCGCCGAGCCCGGCGCGGCTATGCTCCATGGGACCCGGTCTCCCAGCCTGAGGAGCTCATCGCGTGACTGTCGCCATCATCACCGGCTCTGCTGGGCTGATCGGATCCGAGGCGGTACGCCACTTCGCCGGGTTGGGCCTCGACATCGTGGGCATCGACAACGACATGCGGGCCCAGTTCTTCGGGCCGGAGGCGTCCACCGCGTGGAACGTGCTCCGGCTGACCAGCGAGCTCGGCGACGGGTACACCCACCATGACGTGGACATCCGCGACCGCGCCGCGCTGGCGGAGATCTTCACCTGGTACGGCCGCGACGTCGCGGTGGTCATCCACACCGCCGCCCAGCCGTCGCACGACTGGGCGGTGCGCGACCCGTTCACCGACTTCGACGTCAACGCGGTGGGCACGCTCAACGTGCTGCAGAACGTGCGCGACCACTGCATCGACGCGCCGGTGATCCACTGCTCGACCAACAAGGTGTACGGCGACCGCCCCAACACGCTGCCGCTGGTCGAGCTGGAAACCCGCTGGGAGATCGAGCCGGGGCACCCGTACGAGCAGGGCATCCGCGAGGACATGCCGATCGACCACTGCCTGCACTCGGTCTTCGGCGCCTCGAAGGTCGCCGCCGACGTGATGGCGCAGGAGTACGGCCGCTACTTCGGCATGCGCACCGCGTGCTTCCGGGGCGGCACGCTGACCGGGCCGGCGCACGCGGCGACCGAGCTGCACGGCTTCCTGGGTTACGTGATGCGGTGCAACATGGAGCGGCGCACGTACAAGATCTTCGGGTACAAGGGCAAGATGGTCCGCGACGCGATCCACAGCCACGACGTGGTGGCGGCCTTCGAGGCGTACTTCCGTGACCCGCGGCAGGCGGCCGTCTACAACCTCGGCGGCGGGCGGCGCTCCAACTGCTCGCACCTGGAGGCGTTCGCGCTCGCCGAGCAGATCACCGGAATCGAGATGGTCACCGAATACCACGAGGCCAACCGGATCGGCGACCACCAGTGGTACATCGGCTCCAACGCCGCGTTCGAGCAGGACTACCCGGACTGGAAGCAGGCGTACGACGTTCCCATGATCATGCACGAGATCTACGAGGCCAACGTCGACCGCTGGGCACCGCGCGCATGAAACACAGCGTGCTGGGCGTGCTCGTCGACGCGACCACCTACGACCAGGCGGCCGAGGCGGTACTCGCCGCGGCGCGGGAGAGCCGGCCGTTCGCGCTCACCGCGCTGGCCGTGCACGGCGTGATGACCGGGGTGCAGGACAAGGCGCACGCCGCCCGGCTGAACTCCTTCGACCTCGTCACACCCGACGGGCAGCCGGTGCGCTGGGCACTCAACTCGCTCTACGGCGCGGCGCTTTCCGATCGGGTGTACGGGCCGACGCTGACGCTGCGCGTGCTGGCCGGCGCCGCCGCCGAGGGGCTGCCGGTCTACCTCTACGGCTCCACCGACGAGGTGCTCGACCGGCTGGTGTCCCGGCTGCAGGAGACCTTCCCGGCGCTGAAGGTCGCCGGGCGGGAACCGTCGAAGTTCCGCGCCGCCCATCCCGGCGAGGACGTGGAGATCGCCGAGCGGATCAAGGCCTCCGGCGCGCGCATCGTGCTCGTCGGGCTCGGCTGCCCGCGCCAGGAGGTGTTCGCCCACGCGATGCGGCCGCTGCTGCCGATGCCGATCCTCGCGGTGGGCGCCGCCTTCGACTACCACGCCGGGTCGCTGCGCCGGCCGCCGGCGTGGATGCAACGGCACGGGCTGGAGTGGCTGTGGCGGCTCGGCCTGGAACCGGGCCGGCTGTGGAAGCGGTACCTGCTGCTGAACCCGGCCTACCTGGCCCGGCTCGGCGCCCAGAAGACCGGCGTGTGGAAGCCCGTCCCATCGGAACCGACGGCCGAACGCGCGCCGGCGATCCCCGTCTGAGCGGCCGGGACTACGTGAAGGCCTACTTGAAGTGGGACAGGTCCACCCGGCGGCCGATGCCGTGGCGGCGCAACGCCACCTCGGCGGGGACGAGCATGAGGGCCATCGGCACCGCCAGGTACCAGGTGCCGGCCAGGGTCAGCGCGGCCACGTTGAGGACGATCCCGGCGCTGTAGAGCAGAACCAGCGGTACCGCCCACCGGGTACCCCGTGACTGCCGGTTGAACGCGGCGAGCAGCCCGAACGCACCCGTTGACATGGCCAGCGTCCCCACGGCGCAGATCAGAAAAACGACAGTTTCACGGGTGCTCATGGGCTCTCCTCGGGCGGACGGGCCGGGCGGGGCGGGCGCGGGCAACGCCCGCCAGGTTAAAACGGGTCAAGGTCATCGACATCAACCGATCAGCCGAGGATCGGCGCCAAACCGGCGAGACGTTCGCGGGTGCCCTCGCCGCACAGAGCCCCGGCGAGCCCGGCCTGATACGCGTCGGCCGCGCCGACTCCGAGTCGTTCCGCCAGCTCGTACTCGCGACCGAGGTCGGTGCCGAACATCGCCGGGTCGTCGGTGCTGATCGAGCACAGTACGCCCGCCGCGCGCAGCGCCGGCAACGGATGCGCGGCCAGGTCGGTCACCACCCGGGTCCGCAGGTTGGACGTCGGGCACACGTCGAGCACGATCCCCCGCCCGGCCAGCTCGGCCAGCAGCTCCGGCGAGTCGACCGCGCGGATGCCGTGCCGGATCCGGTCCGCGCCGAGGTCCAGTGCCTCGCGGATGGATTCCACCCCGGCCCCCTCCCCGGCGTGCGGGACGAAGCCCAGCCCACCGTCGCGGGCGATGGCCACCGCGCGGGCATACGGGGCCAGCGGGTACCCCAGCTCGTACCCGCCGATGCCGATCCCGACCACACCCCGGTCGCGGTACCGCACCGAGACCCGCGCGCACTCCTCGGCCAGGTCGATCGGGCAGCCGTTGCGGTAGATGTCCGGGGTGAACCGCACGGTCACCCCGAACCGCTCGTACGCCTCGACGGCTCCGTCGGTGTACCCGCTGTAGATCACGTCCCAGTCCAGTCCCGCGATCAGTACCCGCTCCGGCGGCGAGAAGATCGCCTCCAGGTACACCGCGCCGAACCCGGCCGCCTCCTCGGCGTAGTCCACCACCACCTGCCGGAAGTCCTCGGCCGTGCGCAGGCAGTTGGTGGTCATCACCCACGTGTCGATGAAGTGCTTGAAGTCCCGGAACTCGTACAGCCGGGTCAGCTCCTCGACCGTACCGGCGGGCAGCGGTACCCCGTTGCGCCGCGCGATCGTCAGCAGCGTGGCGGGGCGGATGGAGCCTTCGAGATGGACGTGCAGTTCGATCTTCGCGGACACCATGCCGACCAGCTTGACAGAACCGTCAGCGGCGCGGGTTTCCGTGTGCCGTGCTGCACATTGGTGACGCCGGGGCGGGAGGAGATCGCCCACCGGCGACGGTACGGGGTCGGCGGGCAACCGGCCGACCCCGTCGCCGACTGAGCCTTACTTACAGGTCGAACTCGCCATCTTTGGCCCCGCCGACGAAGGCGTCCCACTCGGCCTGGGTGAACAGCAGCACGGGACCCTCCGGGTGCTTCGAGTCACGTACGGCGATCGCCTCGTCGACGAACGCGACCTCGACGCAGTTGTCCGAGTACGGACCGCTGATCGAGCTCTTGCGCCACACGGCCCGGCGCAGGTCGACTCTTAGCCCCTTGGTCTCCACTACTTCCATCTACAGCTCCTTTACCCGTGCGGCGAGAAACGCGACCGACTCGTCGGGGGGAAGTGCGCTCGCCCGCAGATGATCAAAAATGAAGTGGTACCGCCGCAGTTCCTCGTCTTTTTCGAGAAACAGGCCTCCGGCGGCGTTGGCGGCGAACACCACGTCCGGGTCGGCCGGTTCCTCGTAACCGAGGATCGCGAACGACCCATCCATCCCCGCGTGCGCGCCGACCGCGAACGGTAACACCTGGACAGTCACGTTCGGCAGTCCCGAAACCATCACAAGATGATCGAGTTGCCGTCGCATCACTGCGTGACCACCTACGGAGCGGTTGAAGACCGCTTCGTCCAACACCACCCAGAGTCGGAGCGGATCACTCTGGGTAATCAACGACTGTCGGGCCATCCGGACGTGGACCCGCCGGTCTGTCTCTGCGTCACTGATGTCCGGCCGCGCCCGCCGGATCATCGCCCGGGCGTACTCATCGACCTGGAGCAGCCCGGGCACGACCTGCCCCTCGTAGGCCCGGATCTCCGACGCGGCCGCCTCCAGGCCCACGTAGGCGCTGGTCAGCACCGTGCCATACAGGTGCCACCAGCCCTTCTGGCGGGCCTCCCGGGCGACCTGGACGAGATCCTCGGCCGGCGCGCCGTCCACGCCGTACACGGCGAGAATGTCCCGTACGTCCCGGGGGGTGGCCCCGGTGTGGCCGGTCTCGATCCGGGAGATTTTCGAGGAGCTGCATTCCAGCCGCTCGGCGACCGCGTCGATGGTGATCCCGGCGGACTCGCGCAACCGGCGTAGCTCAAGACCCAGCCGGCGACGGCGTACCGTCGGGCTGCGCCGGGTGGTCACACTTCACCTCCCGCCCTGAACGGCTGGGCGACGGACGGGCTGAATTCGCGGTAGTTGCTCAAGTTTGCCGGTACGGCGGGCGGCCCGGCAAGGCGTCACGCGGACACCCGAGCGCGAATAGGGGAAATCCCTACATGCAACTTGCATTGATCATTGTCATCATGCGATCGTTCCGTAGGCAGGGAACGGAGTTGATCATGCTACCGCGGTCCGGTGATGTGCTTCGGGTGACCCGCGCGGCGAGCGTGCAGTTCACGACGCCGATCCTGTTCCGGGTCATCCGCGTTCATGACTGGTCCACCTACAACGGCTGGGCCTGGCTCGACGGGTACGAGCTCAACGGCGTCGGCGACGCGGTCGAACGCCGGTCCATCTTCGTCCAGCTCGACGGGTTGCAGCCAGCCCAGCTCGCCCACCCGGGACACAACAACCGGCACCGGACGCCGTTGGCGCGCAGTGGGGTATCCACGCGCGGCTGAGCGGCTCAGGTCTCGGGGGACGGGCTGGGCGACGACGGGGACGGCGAGGGCGGCGGCGCGGTCGCCACGAAGAGCGTGACCTCGGTACCGGCGGGCACCGGTGTGGTGGCCGGTGGATCGGTGTCGATGACGGTACCGGCGGGGAACTCGGTGCTGGGCCGCGTGACCACCTTCCAGTTGAGCCCCTGGCTCTGCAGGATCTGCTGCGCGTCGGTGAGGGAGACGCCGCGCAGGGACGGCACGGGCACCAACACCACGGTCGGCGTGGGCGAAGCGCTGGCGGTACGGCTCGGGGACGGGCTGGGCGACGGCGAGCTCGGCGTGGGGCTCGGCGACGCCGACGGGGCCGGCGTGGCCGGGTTGCGGGTGGCGATCCACAGGCCGAGCCCGATGAGCCCGATCAGGACCAGGATCGCCACCCCGATGACGATCGGCGCCCACCACGTACGCGGCTCCTGGTCGGGTACCCACTGCGGTTCCGGGGCCGGCTGGCGCGGACCGCCCACCGGCACGCCGGCCCGGGCCGACCACGTGGCCGGCGCCGGCGGGGGCTCGGTGGCCGGAGGCAGCACCGCCGTCTCGTCGGCGGCCGGACGCGGGAACTCGGCGGTCTCCCCGCCGGACCGGGGGTCCGGCGGGGCGGGCGCGTCGCCCTCGGCGGGCGGCTCTTCGGGGTGGGGCTGCTGCTCGTCGGCCACGCAACCATGACATCACGAGCGCGCTCGCGACCGGGGTCGCAGGTGTGTCCGAAGCGGCGGTCCCCCGCTGTCGACGCCAGCCGCTATCCTCCCGGGCATGGCCGCACGTGGCTGGGGAGGTTCGATCGCGCTCGCGGTCGGCATCGGCGCGGGCGCCGCGGCCGCGCAGCTCGGCGTCGCCTACGGGCTGGGCATCATGACCTGGCCCGAAGGCACCGATCCGGCCGGCGAACGGGCCTGGCTGGCCAGCCTCGCATGGACCGCCTGGATCGCGGCCACCTCCACGGTGCTCGGCGCGGTCATCGCCGACCGGCTCTCCGCCGGGCAGCCCGGGGCCGCACCACCCCGGCGGCGCCCCGGCCCGCACGGGCAGGTACCCCCAGGCACGGTCGCCACCACGGCCTGGCGCCTGGTGATCGCGCTGACCGCGGCCTTCGGCGGGCTGCTGACCGTCGCGCTCGTGGCGGTACCCGCCCGGGCGGCGCACCGGCCGACCACGCTCGCGCCGCAGATGATCGCCGGCGGGTACGCGCTCATCGGCGTGGCGGTCGGCGCGGTCGTGGCCATCGCCGCCCTGTCCGCCCGCGCGATCGCCGCCAACACGGTCATCACGACGGCCTACGTGTGGGCGCTCGCGGTCGGCTCGGTGATCTCCGGGTTCGCCGCCCACCGCGAGCTGAGCACCGCGCAGCTCGGCGGCTGGCGGTTCGGGTCCGGGCATTTCCTGCGGGAGACCTACTCGCTGCCCGGTGGGGTACTGATGATGGGGGCCGCGCTGCTCATCGGGGTGGCGGCCGCCCTGCCGGCCCTGCGGCGCGGCGACAACCAGGTCGGCGTGGCGATCTCCGGCGCGTTCGGGCCAATGCTGGTCTCCGCCGCCTACTTCCTCGCCGCGCCCCGGCTCACCGGGGTCCAGGCCGACGAGCAGCTCTCCGCCTACCTGATCGCGCCGTACGCGGTGATCGCCGGGTTGGTCGGCTCGGTCCTGCTGGTCGGGCTCGCGGCACAGCGCAGCCAGCGGCTGGCCGCGGCAGCGGCCGCACGGTCGGCGGCGGCCGCGGCTACGGCCGGCACCGAGGGCCAAGCCGTCGGGCCGGCCGCGGAGCCGCTGCCCGACGACGCGTACGCGCCGGCGCGCGCCTACCGGTCGGACGAGGAGTCGGGCCTGGTCACCACGCCCGGCCCGGCACCGCTGTGGCCCACCTCGCCGGCCACGCCGGACAGCTCGACCACGCCGGACAGCTCGGAGGAGGTCACCGAGACCCGTCCGGCGGCCAAGGGCGGCTTCGTCCGGCGGCTCGGCCGCCGCTGACCCGCCTCGGCCGGCGCTGAACCCGCGCCCGGCGGCTAGCCGACCGGCCAGGTGTGCACCGGCTCGTTCGACGGTGAGTACTCGGCGTACAGGCGCAGCATCTCGCGCAGCGCCGCCGGCCGGTCCAGCCCCCGTGCCTCCAGCGCCTCGACGGTGGCGGTCTGCCAGCTCGCCCCGTTGCGCCGGGTCAGGCAGCGCTGCTCGACGACCCCGAGCAGCCGGTCGCGCACGGCCGGGTCGACGTCGAACCGGTTGAGCCCCTCGTGCGCCCACGGCAGCAGCCGCTCCAGGACCAGGTCGGTGGCGTGCAGCTCGCCCAGGCGCGGCCAGTACACCCTCGCCTCCAGCCCGTCGCGCGCGGAGACGTGGAAGTTCTCCTCGGCCTGGCTGAAGGTGAGCTGCGTCCACACCGGACGGTCGGCCTCGGCGAGCGAGCGGACCAGCCCGAAGTAGAACGCGGCGTTGGCGAGCAGGTCCACGACGGTCGGGCCGGCCGGCAGCACCCGGTTCTCCACGCGCAGGTGCGGGCGGCCGTTCATGATGTCGTACACCGGCCGGTTCCAGCGGTAGATGGTGCCGTTGTGCAGGCGCAGCTCGCTCAGCCGGGGTACCCCGCCGCTGTGCATCACCTCGACCGGGTCCTCGTCGGTGGTGATCGGCAGCAGTGGCGGGAAGTAGCGCACGTTCTCCTCGAACAGGTCGAAGATCGAGGTGATCCACCGCTCGCCGAACCACACCCGGGGCCGTACCCCCTGGGCCTTCAGCTCGTCCGGGCGGGTGTCGGTGGCCTGCTCGAAGAGCGCGATCCGGGTCTCCGCCCACAGCCGTTTGCCGAACAGGAACGGCGCGTTGGCCCCGATGGCGACCTGCGGGCCGGCGATGGCCTGGGAGGCGTTCCAGTAGTTCGCGAAGTCCTCCGGCGCGACCTGCAGGTGGAACTGGGTACTGGTGCACGCGGCCTCGGGGGCGATCGAGTCGGCGTGCGACTGCAGCGACTCCACGCCCCGGATGTCCAGCGTGATGTCCTCGCCGCGCGCCGAGACGATCTGCTCGTTGAGCACCCGGTAGCGCGGGTTCTCCGACAGGTTTTCCAGGACCGCGTGCCGCTGGGTCAGCGTCGGCAGGATGCCGATCGTGACCAGCCGCGCCTGGACCAGCTTGGCCCGGTCGCCGGCCCGCGCGAGGCTGGTCCGCAGGTCGTCCTCGTAGTCCTCGAAGCCGTGCTCGGCGATCAGCCGGGGCTTGAGGTTGACCTCCAGGTTGAACTGGCCCAGCTCGGTCTGGAACGACGGGTCGGCCAGGTCGGCCAGGATCTGCGCGTTGCGCATGGCCGGTTCGCCGTCCGGGTCGATGAGGTTGAGCTCCAGCTCCAGCCCGGTCATCGGCCGGTCGGCGTCGAACCGGAAGTCCTTGAGCATCAACGCGAACACGTCTAGGCAGCGGCGGACCTTGTGCCGGTAACGGGTCCGATCCTCGCGGCTGAACGTGGAGCGGGACACGTCTTTGCCCATGGTCCCTTCCCGTTCGAGGCGCGGGTGAGGTTTCGGCCCCAACGTTATTTGGGGTGACGGCGCCGAAGCTAGGGACAAAACAGGCAGGTTATCAGCGCAACGTAAGGACATCTGTGCGTTAAGGTACGACGCGGCCCGGGTGGGTACGCCACCCGGGCCGGGTCGACAGCCGGTTCTACTCGGCCTGGCGGATGGCCTCGCCCTCGATCTCGATCTTCACCTTCTTGCCGACCATGACGCCGCCGGTCTCCAGCGCGACGTTCCAGGTGATCCCGAACGCCTCGCGGTCGATCTCCGCGGTGGCGCTGAAGCCGAACACGTCCTGCCCGTACGGGCTGCGCCCGACGCCCTCCAGCTCGACCTGCAGGTCCACCGGGACCGTCACGTCCTTGATGGTCAGGTCGCCGGTGAGCACGAACTCGTTGCCGTCCCACGACTTCACGCCGGTGCTGCGGTACTCCAGCGTCGGGTGCTTCTCGACGTCGAGGAAGTCCGGGCTCTTCAGGTGCCCGTCGCGCTGTTCCTGGCCGGTGGTGATGCTGGCGGCCTGGATGGTCGCGGTCACCGACGACTGCACCGGGTCCTCGCCGATCACGATCGTCGCGCCGGCCTCGGTGAACTCGCCCCGGACCTTGCTCACCATGAGGTGCCGCGCCACAAAGCCGACCCGCTTGTGGTTGGCGTCGAGCAGGTAGGTGCCGGCGAGGGGGAGCTGGGTCCCCTGGTAGTCGCGCGTGGCCAACGCGGTGGTGTCAGTCATCGAACCCTCCCAGATTTTGTTGATGAGGCAAATATACTCCAAGCAACTAGTGCCGTGTCAACTACTGGTAGAGTGGTGTCGTGCACAGCGAACCGGAGGGCGACGAGCGGATCACGGCGATCGGCCTGTTCGCCGAGGCCTTTCTCGGCGTGTCGGCGCGGCTGGCCGGGCAGGTCGCCGAGCACGGCCTCGCTCCGATCGAGTTCGAGGTGCTGCTGCGCCTGTCCCGCTCGCCGCGCGGGCAGCTGCGGATGACCGACCTGTCCGCGCAGACCAGCCTCACCACAAGTGGCGTCACCCGGGTGATCGACCGGCTGGAACGTGACGGCCTGGTGTGCCGCGAGGCGTGCCCGACCGACCGGCGCAGCTCGTTCGCGGTGATCACGGCGAAGGGCCGCCACCGGATGACGTCGGTGCTGCCCGGGCACCTCGCGCTCATCGAGGAGTGGTTCACCGGCCTGCTGCAGCCCGACGAGCTCGATGCCCTGCTCGGCGCACTGCGCAAGATCCGTGACGCGGTCCGCCCCGACGCGACGGCCGGGGCCGGCGCCCCGGCCCGGGACAACGCACTATCGTCCGGTGGGTGAAGTACGGATTCGTCCTCCCCTGGGGTGACGCGCGTACGGCCGCCGACCTGGCCGCCATCGCCGAGGCGCACGGCTGGGACGGCTTCTTCGTCTGGGAACCGGTCTGGGGCGTCGACGCCTGGGTGGCCCTCGCCGCCGCCGCGATGACCACGTCCCGGATCCGCCTCGGCACGATGCTCACCCCGCTGCCCCGGCGCCGGCCGTGGGACCTGGCCGGGCAGAGCGCGGCGGTGGACAACCTGTCCGGTGGCCGGCTGATCCTCTCGGTCGGGCTCGGCGCGGCCCACGCCGGCTGGCTCGCGTTCGAGCCCGACCCCGGCCGGCGTACCCGGGCGCAGCTACTCGACGAGGGGCTCGACGTGCTGACCGGGCTCTGGGCCGGGCAGCCGTTCGAGTACGAGGGGCGGCACTACCGGATCACCCCGAGCGACTTCATGCCGCCGCCGCCACCGGTGCAGCGGCCGCGGATCCCGATCTGGGTGGTCGGCGGCTGGCCGGCCCGCCGGTCGATGGCCCGGGCCGCGCGCTATGACGGCTGGCTGCCCAACGTGGTGGGCAAGGGCGCGGCCGGGCCGGCCACCCCTGATCAGATCCAGGCCGGGGTCCGGTGGATCCGGGACTTCCGCACGATGGAAGGGCTACCGGTCGACGGGTACGACGTGATCTGCGAGGGGACGACACCCGCCGGGGATGCCGCGGCCGGGGCGGAGGTCGTGCGCCCGTGGCGGGAGGCCGGGGCCACCTGGTGGATCGACGCGGACTGGTCGGTGGCGCGGGAGGCGGTCCGCGACTACGCCGAAGACCGGCTCCGGGCCGGACCGCCGGTCGAAAAATAACCGGCAGGATCACCGGCAGAACAGAGACTGATCACTGACAATCCGGGCGTCTCGCGACGGTTCGGCTAGCCCGGGCGAGCTAATGTGCCGCGTGGGGAGGCTCCGGTAACGGGGAGCCGTGCGGGCGGAGAAGGTGGGGAATGACGGGGGACTTCGCCCGTGCGAGGGGACGCGTGCCCTCGTGACGGCCGACGGGTCCGCCGTCACGAGGGCCCAGCGCGGATCAGCCATCCAGTAAGGCCCGCTCGGCGGGGAGGAGCCGGATCCGGCTGCGCGCGCACAGCTCGTCCAGCTCGGCCAGGAGCCGGGCCCGGTGCTCCGGATCGTCGGTACTCGCCGCGGCACCGACCAGCGCCTCGACGACATCACGCACGTCGTGCCGGCCGTTGAGCACCCGTGCCGCCGCGAGGAACCGGTCCAGCGCCGCCGGCCGGTCCCCGGTCGCGCGGGCCAGGTACGCCTCGATGAGCAGGGCCTGACCGTCCTCGGCCAGGTCCGCCAGTAAGGCCTCGGCGTCGGCGACCCGCCCGGCCTGCGCGAGGGCGAGGCCGACGGTGGCCAGCACGCGCCGGCGGTGCCCCGGGTCGCCCAGCTCCTCGAGCTGCCTGATGGCCCGGTGCCCGGCCGCCACCGCGTCGCTGTACCGACCGTCCAGCCGGGCCAGCTCCGCGAGGTTGGCGTAGGCCAGGGCACGCAGCCGCTCGTCGCCGACGTCGCCGGCCAGCCGCTGGACCGCGGTGAGCCGGCGCCGGGCCGCGGTCAGGTTGCCCAGCCGGATCTCGTGCCAGGTCAGGTTGTTCTGGGCGACGAGCACGTCGCGCGTGCGCCCGTGCCGGGTGGCCAGGGCCAGTGCCGCCGAGCCGTGGTCCCGGGCCGCCTCCGGGTCGCCGGCGGCCTGGTAGAGCGCACAGAGCTGGGCCCGGGCGGCGAGCTGGCCACTGACGTCTCCGTGCCGCTGGAAGGTGGCCAGCGCCGCCTTCACCGCCGGCAGCTCGGCCAGCCGTTCGCCGTGTTCGCCGGCGAGCTGTGCGAGGCCGACCTCGGCCCAGGCCCGTACCGTCGGCTCGGCGTCGGCCGTGGCCGGGTCGTCGAGCAGCCGGCGCAGCCACTCCCGGCCGAGCCGGTCGTGGCCGCGGAAGCGCCACCACCGGGGTAGCACGATGGCCAGCCGCAGTGCCGTGTGCGGATCGTGCTCGGCGGACCAGACCAGCGCGGCCCGCAGGTCGCTGGCCACGTCGGTGAGCCGGGCCGCCGCGGCGGGCGGGGTGCGGCCGACCAGGTCGGGCGCGATCCGGGTGGCGAACCGGGTGAACACCTCGGCGTGCCGGCGCGCCGCGTCGTCCGCCTCGCCTTCGCCCCGCGCCTGCTCCAGGGCGAAGTCCCGGACCATGTCCAGCAGCCGGAACCGCACCGCGCCGGTACCCCGGACGTTGACCAGACCCAGGCCGGTCAGCCGGTCGAGCAGGACCACGATGTCCGGGGACGCGCCGGCCGGCCCGCCGGCGAGCAGCGGCTCGGCCAGCTCGACCGACCAGCGGTTGCGGAACTGGGCCAGCCGGCGCAGCGCCCGGCGCTCGGCCGGTTCCAGCAGGCGGTAGCTGGCCGCGATCGCGTCGCGCAGCGTGGTCACCTCGCCCTGCCGGAGCGGGCGGCCGAGGTCGGCGGCACCACCGAGGTCGAGGACCCGGTCGCCGTACCGGTCGAGGATCTCGGGTACCGCGAGGAGCCGGCCCCGCGCGGCGGCGAGCTCCAGCGCGAGCGGGAGACCGCCGAGGCGGCGGACCAGTTCGGCGACCGCGGCCGCGTCCTCCGGCCCGATCTGCGTGCCGGCGAACTCGCGCAGCCGGTCGAGGAACAGTCGCGCGGCCGGGTACCGGATGATCTCGTCCAGGTCGGTGACCCCGGCCGGCGGCGGCTCCAGCGGGCCGACCGGCCACACGTACTCGCCGGTGATCCGGGTCGGGTGCCGACCGGTGGCGATGATGCGCAGCGCCGGGATCGCGGCCTGCAACCAGCGCAGCGCGGCGGCGGTCGGCTCGGCGGCCCGGTCGACCGCGTCGACCAGCAGCAGCGCCGGGCGGCCGGCGAGCCGGGCGGGCAGCTCACGGATGCGGGGCACGTCGAACACGGTCGCGACGGTGGCCAGGATGTCGGCCTCGGTGGAGACCTCGCTGATCGCGACCCCGGCCACGCCGCCCGGGTGGCGGGGGGCGGCCAGGTGGGCGGCGGTCCAGCCGAGGCTGGTCTTGCCGACACCGGCGACGCCGACCAGGGTGACCAGTGCGGCGTGCCGCAGAGCGGCGTCCAGGCTGGCCAGGTCGGCGTCGCGGCCGACGAGGGGCGGGGCGGGCGGCAGGTTGACCCCGCGGCGCACTTCGAGCATCGCGTCCGTGCCGCCCACGCCCCGCCGCGCCGCGAGGGTGAACTCCAGGCGGTCCGCGCCCTCCAGGTCCAGGGCCGCGACCAGGAGGTCTACTGTGGACCGTTGCGGCCGGGCCCGGCCCCGCTCCAGGTCGCGCAGGGTGCGCACGCCGATGCCGGCCTTAACCGCGAACTCTTCCTGGGTCATCCCCTTGGCTTGCCTGAGCGCCCGCAGCAGCTCGGCGAAAGCGCTGCCTGACGTGCTCGAACCTGCGCCCGGCTCGGGGGACATGACCCGAAGGCTAGGGGCCGATCGTGACGGCGGGGAGCCTCAAGTCAAGGTCACGACCCGCCGGTCGCCGGATCCCGACACTTTGCTCTATAAACCCAGGTCTCTCGAAATGATCATGCGCTGGACCTCCGAGGTGCCCTCGCCGATCTCCAGGACCTTGGCGTCGCGCCAGAACCGCGCGACCGGGTACTCGTTCATGAAGCCGTAACCGCCGTGGATCTGCGTCGCCTCCCGCGCGTTGGTCACCGCGATCTCGCTGGCGTAGAGCTTGGCCATCGCCGCGTACCGCTTGAAGTCCTGCCCAGCGACCAGCCGGGCCGCCGCGTCGTACCAGGCCAGCCGCGCGGTGTGCGCCCGGGTCTCCATGTCGGCCAGCTTGAACGCGATGGCCTGGAAGTCGCCGATCGGCTGGCCGAACGCGTGGCGCTGCTTGGCGTAGGCCAGCGACTCGTCCACACAGCCCTGGGCCAGGCCGGTCGCCATGGCGGCGATCGCGATGCGGCCCTCGTCGAGGGTGTGCAGGAACTGCCCGAAGCCGCGCCCGCGCTGCCCCAGCAGGTTCCCGGCCGGTACCCGGACGTCGTCGAGGTGCAACGGGTGGGTGTCCGAGGCGCACCAGCCGACCTTGGAGTACCCGGGTCCGACGCTGAACCCCGGCGTGCCCGCCGGCACGATGAACGCGGAGATCTCGTCCGGGCCGGTCAGCGCGGTCACCGTGACCAGCGACGTGATCTCGGTGCCGGAGTTGGTGATGAACGCCTTGCTGCCGTTGATCAGCCACTCGCCCGTCGCCGGATCCTGCACGGCGTGGGTCTGGGTGCCACCGGCGTCAGAGCCGAACCCGGGCTCGGTCAGGCCGAACCCGGCCAGCGCCGCACCGGACACGAGCGCGGGCAGCCAGCGGCGCTTCTGCTCCTCGGTGCCATACCGGTAGATCGGCATGGCGCCGAGCGAGACGCCGGCCTCCAGGGTGACCGCGACCGACGAGTCCACCCGGGCCAGCTCCTCGATGGCCACGCACAGGGCCAGGTAGTCCCCGCCCTCGCCGCCGTACGCCTCCGGGAACGGCAGGCCGAACAGGCCCATCTTGCCCATCTGCCGGACGATCTCGTACGGGAAGGTGTGCTTCTCGTAGTGCTCGCCGATGACCGGCGCCACGACCTCGCGGGCGAAGTCGCGCACCGTCGCGCGCAGGGCCCGGTGCTCCGTGGAGAGCTGGAAATCCATCGCGTCCTCTCAAGAACGGGGGTGACCGGATCAGACGGGGGTGACGCCGTGCCGGCGCCGGGAGAAGTGGCGGTCCTTGCCGGCCGCCGCGGCATACCGTGCGATGAGCTCCGCGCGCAGCTCGTGCGGCGCGACGACCGCGTCGACGACCAGCTCGCTGGCCAGCCGGATGAGATCGATGTCCTGGTCGTACTCGGCGCGCTTCTCGGCGACGAAAGCGGCGCGCTCGGCCTCCGGCAACGCCGCGATCTTGTTGGCGTAAACCGCGTTGACCGCGGCCTCGGCGCCCATCACCGCGATCTTCGCGGTGGGCAGGGCGAGCGTGGCGTCGGGTTCGAACCCGGGCCCGGCCATCGCGTACAGACCGGCGCCGTAGGCCTTGCGCACCACCACGCAGATCTTCGGTATCGTCGCCTCGCTGATCGCCGTGATCATCTTGGCGCCGTGCCGGATGATGCCCTGCTTCTCCACGGCCGTCCCGACCATGAAGCCGGGTACGTCGGCGAGGAACAGCAGCGGCACGTTGAACGCGTCGCACAGCTGCACGAACCGGGTCGCCTTGTCCGCCGAGTCGACGAAGAGCACGCCGCCCTTGTGCAGCGAGTTGTTCGCGACCACGCCGACCACCCGGCCGTCGAGCCGGCCGAAGCCGACGCTGACCTCGCGCGCCCAGCGCTCCTGGATCTCGAAGTACCCGCCGCCGTCGAGCAGCCCGCGCACCAGCTTGCGCATGTCGAAGGCGCGCCGCTCGGACGCGGGGATGAGGGCGGCGAGGTCACCCTCGGGGGCCGCCTCCGGCGCTATCGACGGCGGCGACTGCTGCCAGTTGGACGGCAGGTAGGACAGGTAACGCCGGACGATGTCGAGCGCCTCGGCCTCGGTACCACACAGGAAGTGGCCGACCCCCGACTCGCCGGTGTGGACCCGGGCGCCGCCCATCGCCTCCAGGGTGGTCTTCTCCCCGGTGACCATCTCCACCATGCGGTCGGAGCCGAGGTACATGCTGGCGTTGCCGTCGACCATGGCGACCACGTCGCAGAAGGCCGGGATGTACGCGCCGCCGGCGGCGCTGGGGCCGAACAGGGCGCAGACCTGGGGCACCGAGCCGCTCGCGCGGACCTGGTTCCAGAAGATGCGGCCGGCGCCGCGCCGGCCGGGGAAGAGGTCGACCTGGTCGGTGATCCGGGCGCCGGCCGAGTCGACGAGATAGACCATGGGAACGCCAGTGAGATAAGCGCGCTCGATGCTCCGGATGATCTTCTCGACGGTACGTGCGCCCCACGAGCCCGCCTTGACCGTGGAGTCGTTGGCCATCAGGCAGACCGGGCGGCCGTCGATCCGGGCCAGCCCGGTGATCACCCCGTCCGCGGGCAGCCCGTCGGCCAGCGCGTTGGCGTAGCGGCCGTCCTCGACGAACGAACCCTCGTCGACCAGCAGGGCGACCCGTTCGCGGGCGAAGAGCTTGCCCTTGGCGGCATTCGCTGCGTGGTACCGCTCCGCGCCGCCGGCCAGCACCCGCTTGCGCAGCTGCGCCAAGGACTCCTCGTCGAGCGACACGGCACCTCCCACGACATCACCTGAACGATCGTTAGGGTACCGCATGGCGGCGCGGAATGTCAGTCGGGCAGGAGCGGCATCTCCAGCCCCGGGTCCCGGCCGAGCAGTGCGCCCCGGGTGATCGCCGTGGAGCCGAACCGGTTGCGCACCGCGTCGAGAGCGGCGTCGAGCTGGCCGTCACTGTACGCGTCGAACGGCAGCTCCAACTGCTCGCCGTGATCGTCGAGGTTGCCGACCGCGATGCCGACGAGCGTGACGCCCCGCCTGGCGATCATCGGCAGGGTCGCCGCGAGCAGGCCCCGGGCGGCGTGCAGCAGGGTCTGGCTGTGCGCGGTGGCCTGGGTCAGCGTGTGCGACCGGGTGGCCCGGGAGAAGTCGTCGAAGCGTAGCCGCAGGACGACGGTGCGGCCGGCCCGGCCGGCCTTGCGCATCCGCCGGCTGACCCGGTCGACCAGGCCGGCAAGGACGGCTTCGAGGTCGGCCGCGGTGCGCGGGGACCGGCCCAGCGCCCGTTGCGCACCCATCGAGCCGCGCCGCCGCCCGACCTGGACCCGCCGGAGATCGCGGTTGTGGGCCAGCGCGTCCAGGTGCCGCCCGGCGGCCACCCCGAGCATCGACACCAGCGCCGGCGCGCCCAGCCGGGCGACGTGCCCGACCGTGGTGATCCGCCGGTCGCGCAGCTTGCGCGCGGTCACCGGGCCGACGCCCCAGAGCCGCTCGATCGGCAGCCGGTGCAGGAAGGCCAGCTCGTCCTCGGGCGGGACGACCAGCAGGCCGTCGGGCTTGGCCACGCCGCTGGCCACCTTGGCCAGGAACTTCGTGCTGGCCACCCCGACGGTGATCGGCAGGCCGACCTGCTCGCGCACGTCGCGGCGCAACCGCTCGGCGATCTCCGCCGGGGTACCGGAGATCCGGCGCAGCCCACCCACGTCGAGGAACGCCTCGTCGATGGAGAGCCCTTCGACCAGCGGGGTGGTGTGCCGGAAGACCTCGAACACCGCCTTGCTCGCCGCCGAGTAGGCCGACATCCGGGGCGGCACGACGATCGCCCGCGGGCAGAGCTGCCGCGCCTGCCGGCCGCCCATCGCGGTGCGGACCCCGTATGCCTTGGCCTCGTAGCTCGCGGCGAGCACCACGCCGGCCCCGACGATCACCGGCCGGCCGCGCAGGCGGGGATCGTCGCGCTGCTCGACCGACGCGTAGAACGCATCCAGGTCGGCATGCAGGATCGTGGCCTCGCCGGGCACGGCATGATTTTCGCACACATGTTCGAAGCCAGCCAGGGCCGGCGGGGACTAGGGTGTCGGCATGATCGAGGGGTACGAACTGGAGTTCGAGGACACCTTCGACGGCAAGACGCTGGACGAGCGCCGCTGGCTGCCGTACTACCTGCCGCAGTGGAGCTCCCGGGAAGCGGCGGCGGCCCGGTACCGGCTCTGCGACGGTACCCTGCGCCTGCGCATCGAGGCCGACCAGCCGCCCTGGTGTCCCGAGTTCGACGGCGACATCCGGGCCTCGTCGTTGCAGACCGGCCTCTTCGCCGGCCCGGTCGGCAGCCCGGTCGGGCAGGGCCGGTTCCGGCCCGACCTGGTCGTGCGCGAGGCCCAGCCGCCGGCCCGGCTCTACACGCCCACGTACGGGCGGTTCGAGCTGCGGGCCCGGGCGGTCACCGACCCCCGTTGCATGGTCGCGCTCTGGATGATCGGGTACGAGGACGAGCCGCACCGCTCGGCGGAGATCTGCATCTGCGAGATCTTCGGCCGGAACATCGCGCCCGGGAGGGTCGGCGTGGGCATGGGCCTGCATCCGTTCGGCGACCCGGCCATCCAGGACGAGTTCTCGGTCGAGGATCTCGCGCTGGACCCCGACGAGTTCCATGTGTACGCGGCCGAGTGGACCCCGGGTCAGGTGCGGTTCTTCGTCGACGGCCAACTGGTCACGACGGTCGGGCAGGCGCCGGACTACCCGATGCAGTTCATGCTCAGCCTCTACGAGTTCCCCGACGGGGCTTCGGCGACGCCGTACCCGAAAGAGTTCGTCGTCGACTACTTCCGCGGGTACCGGCTACAGGTCGCGTAGGGGGCTCTTTGTAGCAATCAGGCGGAAGCGGTCCGGGTACGCGGACCCGCCCGCAACACCCCGGACGGCAGCGTCCGGCCGACGATCCGTTCGGCCAGCCGTGCCGCCTCGATCAGCCGGTCGAGGTCGATCCCGGTGTCGAAGCCCATGTCGTGCAGCATGTGCACGACCTCCTCGGTGGCCACGTTGCCGCTGGCGCCCGGCGCGTACGGGCAGCCGCCGAGGCCGCCGACGCTCGCGTCGAACTCGGTGATCCCGAAGTCGAGCGCGGTGAGGACGTTGGCCAGCCCGGTACCCCGGGTGTCGTGGAAGTGCAGCAGCACCGGCCGGTTTCGCGGCACGACGTCGAGCAGCTCGGCGACCCGGCGCGGGGTGGCCATCCCGGTGGTGTCGCCGAACGCGAGCCGGTCCGCGCCGTCGGCGACCACCCGCTCGACGATCGCGGCGACCCGGGACGGCGGCACGTCACCGGTGTACGGGCAGCCGAAGCTGGTCGCCACGATCACCTCGACCGACCCGCCTGCGCCGTGCACGAGCCCGATCAGCCCGGTGATGTCGTCCAGCGACTCGGCGGTGGACCGGTTGAGGTTGGCCCGGTTGTGCGCGTCGCTCGCCGAGACCACGACCGCCAACTCGGTGAACCCGGCCGCGAGCGCCCGCTCGGCGCCGCGCGTGTTGGGGACCAGCGCCGAGTAGCGCACCCCGGGCGCCCGCCGGGCGGCGGCCCAGACCTCGTCGGCGTCAGCCATCTGCGGGATCGCCTTGGGATGCACGAAGGAGACCGCCTCGATGCGGCCCACGCCGGTGCCGGACAGCGCGTCGAGCAGCTCTACCTTGGCCGCCGTAGGTACCGGCGCCTCGTTCTGCAGCCCGTCGCGCGGCCCGACCTCGCGAATGGAGACCATAGTCATGCGCGCATCCGCCCCACGAGGCCGGTGTCGTAGTCGCCGGACCGGAACTCGGCGTTGTCCAGCAGCTCGGCGAAGAACGGCAGGTTGCACTTGGGCCCGGCGATCTGGAACTCCGCGACCGCTGCCCGGGCCCGCTCGATGGCGGTGGCCCGGTCCCCGCCCGACACGATCAGCTTCGCCATCAGCGAGTCGTAGTTCGGGGTCACCGTGGTGCCCGGGCCGTACCCGGCGTCCACGCGGATCCCGGGACCCGTGGGCTCGACCCAGGTGGTGATCGCGCCGGGGCCGGGCAGGAACCGTTTCGGGTCCTCGGCGTTGATCCGCATCTCGATCGCGTGCCCTCGTGGTGCCAGCGCCGCCGGGTCGAACCCCGGCGCCAGGCCCGCGGCCACGCGAAGCTGCTCCTCGACCAGGTCGACGCCGTACACCGTCTCCGTGATCGGGTGCTCGACCTGCAGGCGGGTGTTCATCTCCAGGAAGAAGAAGTCCCCGGTGGTCGGATCGAGAAGGCATTCGACGGTGCCGGCATTGCGGTAGCCCACCGCCTCGCCGGCCCGCACCGCGGCGGCGCACAGCCGGGCGCGCAGGTCCGGCGAGACCGCCGGGGACGGGGTCTCCTCCAGCACCTTCTGGTTGCGCCGCTGCACCGAGCACTCCCGCTCGCCCAGCGCCACCACGCGCCCGTCGGACAGGCCGAGGATCTGCACCTCGATGTGGCGTACCCGGGGGAAGTACCGCTCGATGAGCACCGACCCGTCGCCGAACATCCGCTCGGCGAACCCGCGTACCTTGGCGAACTCCGCGCGCAGCCCGGCCTCGTCGGCGGCCGCCGCCATGCCCATGCCCCCGCCGCCGGCCGCCGCCTTGACCATCACCGGATACCCGATCCGCGCCGCCTCCGCGACCGCGTGGTCCACCGAGGAGGCCGGATCGGTCGTGCCGGGCGCGACCGGTACGCCCGCGGCGGCCATCAGGTTCCGTGCATTGATCTTGTCGCCCATCGCCTCGATCGCGTCCGCGTCCGGCCCGACCCACACCAGCCCGTGCTCGACGACCGTGCGCGCGAACTCGGCGTTCTCCGACAGGAAGCCGTACCCGGGGTGGATCGCCTGCGCGCCGGTGGCCTTCGCGGCGGACAGGATCGCGTTGACGTTGCGGTAGGCCTGCGCGGCGCCGATCGGTACCGCCTCGTCGGCCTCCGCGACGAACGGCAGCGCGGCGTCGGCGTCGGCGTAGACGGCGACGGTACGCACGCCGAGCCGCCGGGCGGTGCGGATGACCCGGCGGGCGATCTCTCCCCGGTTCGCGACGAGCAGCGAGCCGATCATGGCGCGGCGGCCTCCTTAACGAGCGTTCACAGTAGCGCGGCAAGGGTGGCGGCGCGCAGCAGCTCGGCCCGGCGCTCGCGGTCGACCTCGCCACCCAGGAACGGCGTCGAGTTCATCAGACCGAACGCGGCGTGCGCCAGCACCCGGGCCTCCGGGGCGGTCAGCTCCGGCCGCAACGCGGTGATCGCCTCGACCCACACCTCGACGTAGAGCCGCTGCAACCGGCGGATCTGGCGGCGCGGCTCGTCGGGCAGCCGGTCCAGCTCGTGCAGGTGCAGCGCGATCACGGCCGGGTTGGCCAGAGCGAACGCCACGTGGAACTCGACCAGCGCCTCCAGCGCGGCCTTCGGCGCGTCGGCATGCGCGGCGACCCGGGCCCGGCCACCCGCCAGCAGCCGCTCGCTGACCGGCGCGAGCGCCGCCACCAGCATCGCCTCCTTGCCGGCGAAGTGGTGGTACAGGGCCGGTCCGGTCACCCCGGCGGCCGCGCCGATGTCGTCCATCGAGACGCCGTGGTACCCGCGTGAAGCGAAGAGCCCGACCGCGATCTCCAGGATCTCGTCGCGGCGGCTGCGCCGCCGTACCCGGTCCTCGTCCAGCGTCATCCGGCCAGCCTAGCGGCGGGCCCGCGCGCGATGTTCTGCCCCGTTGCCGACATCACGTGCCTTCGGACAACCCGTGCGCCGCCCGTACCGCCGCCGCCTCGGCGTCGCGCCCCTGCGCCACCAGCGCGTCGGCGAGCAGGTCCGCCATCCGGCGCCGTACCTCCTCGGTGTCCTTCTCGGGCAGCTCGGCGAGGGCGCGGCGCAGCGCCACCTCGGCGTCGCCCGGCCGCTGCGCCTGCAACAGCAGCTCCCCGCGCAGCGCCTCGGTGTGCGCCGCCTCGGCCATCGCGCCGATGGACCGGAAGCGCACGGCCGCCGCGGCGGCCCGGACCGCGCCGTCCACCGGCCGGTCGTCGCCGGCGAGGATCTTCGCGCCGTCGTACCCGAGCATGCCGCGTTCCCACGTCGCGCCCGGTTCGTTGGCGGGCAGCTCGGCCGAGGCGAGGTCGGCCGCCTCCAGCGCGGCCAGCGCACCGGTCAGGTCGTGCGCCCACATCAGCGAGCTGGCCTGCCGGCGCAGCGCCCGCACCGTGTCGACCGGCAGCTCGGCCTGCCGGTACCGCGCCGCCGCGATGGTGAACCGGGCGGCCGCCGCCGCGTCCCGGTCCAGCCGGTCGAGGATGTCGCCGATCTCCTCGGCCATCTGGCCGGCGCCGGCGAGGTTGTCCACCGACAGGCAGTGCGCCTCGACGATCTCCAGTACCGCGATCGCGTCGTCCGGCTGCCCGAGCCGCACGTCGGCGGTGGCCAGCAGGTGCCGTACCGCGTGGGCGTGCGGATCCCCGGCGGCGTCGAAGGCCGCCACCGCCTCCTCCGCGGTCTCGGCCGCGTCCAGCAGCTGCCCCGCGTTGAGGTAGGCGATCGCGAGCTGGTGCCGGGCGGCGTTGGCCGCCTCGACGTCCCCGGCCGCCGTCTCGGCCGCCACGGTCCCGGCCAGGTCCACGATCGCCTCCGCCGCCCGGGACGAGCCGGCCAGCAGCCCGGCCCGGTGCCCGCGGATCAGCCGCTCGAACTGCGGGTCCCGCACCGCGGCCAGCGCCGCCTCGTAGGCCGCGATCGCGCCCGGCGAGTCCTGCTGGTACTCGGCGGCCAGGCCGAGGATCCAGTTCGCCCGCGCCACGCCCTCCGGGAAGTTCGCCTCCCGCGCCCGCCGGGCGGCCTGCGCCGCCGCGTCGCGGGACTGCTCCACCCGCCCGGCCGCGCCCAGGTGCTGTGCCCGGTCGATGGCCAGCCGGATCGACACGTTACGGTCCGGGCTGGACGCCACGTACTCCTCGGCCCGGTCCAGCGCGGCCAGCCCGTCGTCGTGCCGCCCGACCGCGCCGTACGCCGCGGACAGGGACATGAACGCGCCGGTCCGGCGGTCCAGCCCGCCGTGCGCGAGGACGTAGGCGGTGGACTCCTCGACCATGGGCAGGCCGGCCTCGCCGCGGTCGGTCACGCAGTAGGCAAGGCCCAGGCGGCCGCGGGCGATCTGCCGGCGCAGCTCGTCGCCGGCCTCCCGGTACAGGCCGATGGCCGAGCGCCAGGCGGTCTCGGCCGGCGGGAGGTCACCGGAGTTGGCCGTCTCCAGGGCGTACCCGTCGGCCCGCCGGGCCCGCTGCGCCGCAAGCAGCGTCGCGGCCGCGTACCGGTCGTCGAAGGCGTGCCAGTACCCGTACGCGGCCGGGAAGTCGCCGCGCCGGTAGTGCCGCTCGGCCAGCTCCAGCAGGTCGTCCGGGCCCGCCCCGGCGGGGATGTCCGCCGGCGGCGCGGGCGGCGGCGGCGCCGCGATGGGTCGCCGCGGCACCGGGGGTACCAGCGGCAGCTCGGCCACGATCGGTTCGGCGTCGAGGGTGGCGCGCACCAGCCCGCTCTGGTACACGGTGTCGTTGCGCGCATCGAAGCGCGCACCGAGCGCCACCGCCCGGTCGGCCAGTTCCGCGGCGAGGGCCGCGACCGTCACCGGTGCCGCCGTCCGCGCACCGTGCCCGGGCCGGTGCAGGCGCCGGTGCCCGGCACGGGTCGCGGCGGCGCGTCGCAGCAGCAGCCCGGCCGCGGCGGCGAAGTGCATCTCGGCCAGCGGCGAGGGCGGCGTGTCCAGCCACGGCAGGTGCCGCTCGACAATCTCCAGGCCCCGGGCGGTGTTGCCGGTCACCGCGCAGAACCACACGTGGTCGCCGACCTCGTACATCGACGCGAGGCTGGCGCGCAGGCGCCGGTACGCCCGCCGGTGCGCGTCCCGCGCCCCCGCCGGCTCCCCGCTGCACAGGTACGGTTCGAGCAGGTCGGTCAGGATGCCCTGGGGCTGTTCGGAGCAGGTCGCGCGCCCGTCGAGCACCGGCTCGGCCACGCGCACCGCCTCCCCGTAGCGCCGCTGCCGGCTCAGCCAGCGCACCCGCCGGCCCGGATCGCAGGCGGCGCAGTCGGACAGTTCGTCCCGCTCGGTCGCGAGCCACCGCTCGTACCAGTGCCACGCCGCCGGCTCGTCGCCGACATGCCGGGCCACGAGATGGCGCAGCGAGTACACCGCGTGCGGGCTGTGCCCGTCGGCCGCCCAGCGCCGTGCCATGTCGTCGAGCACCTCGCCCACCCGCGCCAGCGGCATCGCCGGGTCGGCCAGCATGGCGGCGACCGTGCTCTTGAACTGCCACATCAGGGCGAGCCGGCGGTCCAGGTGGGCGGCCGGGTCGCGGTCGTACTCGGCCAGGCACCAGAAGAACGTGTCGATCGACTTGGCCGGCTCGCCGCCGTAGACATAGCAGTTGGTACCGGACAGCCGCGCCTGGAACGCCAGCCCGGGGTACCCGCGGGCGTCGGCCTCCGCGATCACCTGTTCGACGAGCGCCGTGCGGTTGGCCCCGAAGGGCAGTTCCTCCGCCTGCCGCAGAAGGGCCCACAATCGCTCTTCCGTGTAGCTCATCGCGCGCTCACCGTACCGGGGCGGCGACCGTGTCGTCGTCCCCTGATCGGCTGCGCCACCACGGGCGCGACGGCTGTGCCGCCAGTACCGCACCCAGGGTGTTGAGCAGCACGTCGTCGACCGACGACACCCGCCCGAGGGCCCGCGCGTACTGCAACAGCTCCACCAGCGTCGATGCGCCGGCCGCCGCCACCGCGACGGTACCCGGGCCGGCCCGCCGCCGTACCGGCAGCAGCGCGCCGAGCGCGGCGCGGCCATCGCCACCCGCCGCGCCCCGGCTGCGCCGGCGCGTCGCGCGGCTCAAGCCACGCCCTGGCACCGCTGCGCTCACTCGTGGATCGGTTGCAGCGTCGGGCGCTTGGGCACCCGGTTGTCCCCGGAGGACCGGCCGGTCAGCCGCCGCTTGAGCCACGGGGTGAGGTGCTGGCCGACCCAGCGCGCGTCGTCGACGCGGTGCGCCGCCCAGGACCGCACCGGGCCGGGTGCCGGCGGCTCCCACCAGGCCGGGTCGGGCTCGATGCCGAGCGCGGTGAGCACGTGCGCCGCGACCCGCCGGTGCCCGAACCGGTTCAGGTGCAGCCGGTCCACGCTCCAGAAGTGCGGCGCGGGGAACGCGTCGTCGGCCCACAGGTCGACCAGGCGCGCGCCGTGCCGCCGCGCCACCTCGGCGACCACCGGGTTGAGCAGCCGGGCCCGGGTGTGGAAGATGTTGCGCCCGGGCAGCCGCAGGTTGGCCGGGGCGAAGGTGAAGAGCAGCAGGTCGGCACCGTCCGCGCGCAGTTCGCCGGCCACCCGGTCCAGGCCGTCGGCCAGCCGGGCCGGATCGAAGCCGCGGCGCAGCGCGTCGTTCCCGCCGGCGGCGAAGCTCATCAGCGCCGGCCGCAGCTTGTGCGCCACCGGTACCTGCTCGGCCACGACCGGGGCGAAGAGCCGGCCGCGGATCGCCAGGTTGGCGTAGGCGAAGTCGGGTACCCGCTCGGCCAGCCGCGCGGCGACCAGGTCCGTCCAGCCGCGGTAGTGCCCCGTCGCCGGATCGAGGTCGTCCAGGCCCTCGGTGAAGCTGTCCCCCATCGCCACGTAACTACGCCACATGTTCTTCTCCGCCATAAATCCCGCGCCCTGGCCGGTCCGGCCACCCTACGCTCCGGGCATGCTACGCATGTCCCGACTGCTCGTCCGCACGCTACGCGAAGACCCCGCGGACGCCGAAGTACCCAGCCACCGATTGTTGACCAGGGCCGGCTACATCCGGCGGGTGGCCCCGGGTGGGTACCTGTGGCTGCCGCTGGGCAAGCTCGTCCTCGACCAGGTGGCCCGGGTGATCCGCGAGGAGCTGGCCGCCCTCGGCGCTCAGGAGGTCTCGTTCCCGGCCCTGCTGCCGCGCGAGCCGTACGAGCGCAGCGGCCGGTGGGACGAGTACGGCGACGACATCTTCCGGCTCACCGACCGGCGCGGCGCCGGGTACCTGCTCGCGCCCACCCACGAGGAGCTGTTCGCGCTCCTCGCCCGGGACCTGTGCGGCTCCTACCGGGACTACCCGCTGATCCTCTTCCAGATCCAGACCAAGTACCGCGACGAGCCCCGCCCACGCGGCGGGCTGCTGCGGGGCCGGGAGTTCCTCATGAAGGACTCCTACTCCTTCGACCTCACCGACGCGGGGTTGGCCGCCGCATACGCCGCGCACCGCGAGGCGTACCAGCGCATCTTCGACCGGCTCGGGCTGCGCTGCACGCCGGTGGCCGCGATGTCCGGCCCGATGGGCGGTTCGGTCTCGGAGGAGTTCCTGGCCGAGACGCCGGTCGGCGAGGACACCTTCGTCGGCTGCGCGGCGTGCGGGTACGCGGCCAATGTGGAGGCGGTGACCACGCCGGCCCCGCCGGTGGCGGACCTTGAGCATCCGCCGCTGCAGGTGCTCGACACCCCGGACACCCCGACCATCGACTCGCTGGTCGCGCTGCTCAACACCATGGGCGCGGGCGGCCGCGCCGGCTGGCGCGCCGGCGAGATGCTCAAGAACGTCGTCCTGACCGTCGACGGCGAGTTGCTCGTCATCGGCGTACCCGGTGACCGCGACGTCGACCTCAAGCGGGTCGAGGCGGCGCTGTTCCCGGCCCGCGTCGCGATGTTCGAGGACTTCCCGAGCCGGCCCGACCTGGTGCGCGGGTACCTCGGCCCGCAGGGCACCTGGAAGGCCCGCTACCTGGTCGATCCCCGCATCGTCGAGGGCACGGCGTGGGTCACCGGGGCCAACGAGCCCGGCCGGCACGCGATCACCGTGGTGTGCGGGCGCGACTTCGTCCCGGACGGCACCATCGAGGCGGCGACGGTACGGGCCGGCGACGCCTGCCCCCGCTGCGGTACCGGCCTGGAGCTGCGCCGCGGTGTGGAGGTCGGGCACATCTTCCAGCTCGGCCGCAAGTACGCCGACGTGTTCGGCCTCGACGCGCTGGGCCCGGACGGCAAGCCGCTGCGGGTGACCATGGGCTCGTACGGCATCGGCCTCACCCGGGCCGTCGCCGTGGTCGTCGAGCAGCGCCACGACGAGCGCGGCCTGGTCTGGCCGGCGGAGATCGCGCCGGCGCACGTCCACCTCGTACCGCTGCGCGACCCGGAGCCCGCGCTCGCCCTCGCCGCCGAGCTGGAAGCGGCCGGCCTGCGGGTCCTGGTCGACGACCGCCCGGGGCTGTCCGCCGGGGTCCGGTTCACCGACGCCGAGTTGCTGGGCATGCCGCACACGGTGGTGCTCGGGCGTCGCTTGGCCGAGGGGTACGTCGAGCTGCGGGACCGGGCGACCGGCGAGCGCCGGGACCTACCGGTCGGCCAACTCACCGCACTTCTGGTGTAGGCCGCCGAGGCGCCGGGTAGCAGATCAGGGAGGCGAGACAACCTACCCGGGAGGGGCGATGCCGGCGCAGACGGTACAGGAGATCATGACGACCGACGTGGTGCGTTTACAGGTCGATACCACGCTGGTCGAGGCCGCGCGGGTGATGCGCGACCGCGACATCGGCGACGTGGTGGTCGTCGACAACGACCGGCTGGTCGGGCTGGTGACCGACCGCGACATCGTGGTCCGTGCGGTGGCCGAGGGGATGGGTCCCGAGGCGACGACGCTCGGCGCCGTGGTGAGCAAGGACCTGGTGACGGTACGGCCGGAGGACACCACGCTCGAGGTCGCCCGGCTGATGCGCGACCGGGCGGTCCGCCGGGTACTGGCCTGCGACGAGAACGGGCTCGTCGGCATCGTGTCGATCGGCGACCTGGCCGTCGACCTCGACCCGGAGTCCGTGCTCGGCGGGATCAGCGGCGCGGCTCCGAACAACTGACCACATCATCCCCGGACAGGGCGTGCGGCCACCGTTCCTCCCACGGTGGCCGCACTTTCCTGTCCCGCGAGGGGACGTCTATCGATGCCCGGTCGGTTGCACGTGAAACGATATTGATATCGGTCAGGTCGCCAAGCCCTCGACCACTTCGGCGCCGGGCAGGTCGGCCAGGGCCTTGCCGGGCAGGGCGAGCTTGCTCCCGCGGATCCCCGAACCGATCACCACCTCCGGCGCCGTGGCGACGGCCGCGTCGACCAGGATCGGCCAGCCGGCCGGCAGCCCGATCGGAGTGATCCCACCGTAGGCCATCCCGGTCTCGGCCACCGCGGTGTCCATCGCGGCGAAACTCGCCTTCCGGACGTCGAGCAGGCGCCGGACCACCCCGTTGACGTCCGCCCGGGTGGTCGCGAGGACCAGGCACGCGGCGTAGCGCACCTGACCCTCCCGCTTGCCGGCGACGACCACGCAGTTGGCGCTGATCTCCGGGGGTACCTGGTACGCGGCGCAGAACGCCGCGGTGTCGGCCAGGTCGGGGTCGATCTCGGCGACCTTGACCTCGTCGGCACGCGGCCAGCCGCGCAGGGCGGTGACCACCGGTTCCGCGAGCAGATCCGGCCGGGACAATGCCGGTACGGTCGGGAGGGTACCCATCACGGCTGCCATCGTGCCTTAGATGGACGGATGCGACCAGCACCCGGCGAGGTACTGCATTTCTCCGAGGACCCGACGATCACGAGGTTCGTCCCCCACGTGGCCGCGACGAGCCAGCAAAGCGAACCCTACGTCTGGGCCGTGGACGCCGATCGCTGCCCGGGCTACTGGTTCCCGCGGGACTGCCCGCGCGCGATGGCCTGGACCGTACCCGATACCACCGCCGCCGACCGGGACCGCATCATCGGCGCCGGCTGCGGCGACCGGGTACACGCCATCGAGTACCGCTGGCTCGACGCGCTACGCACCACCCGCCTGTACGCGTACCGCCTGCCGGCGCGCCCGTTCCGCCCGATCGGGAATCCCCCGCATGCGCTCGTCGCCACGGTACCGGTCGTCCCGCTCGGTCCCGCGCAGCCCGTCGGTGACCTGCTGGCCCTGCACGAGGAGGCCGGAATACAACTCCGCGTCATGCACAATCTGTGGCCGTTCTGGGACTCCGTGCTCCAGAGCACGCTCGGTTGCAGCGGGATCCGATTGCGAAATGCCTTGCCACATAAGGCGATTCCGGCCTAGATTTGGGGCTACACGTGAAGGGAGGTGGTCCAGACTTTGAGTAGTTATTGGACTAGTGAGGTGGCTGTCAGCTAGCCGTCGTCCTTCAGGACTCCGACTCGTCGAGACCGATTGACGTCGGTCTGGCGAATACCAGGCAGCTACCCGACCCTCGGGGTGCCGGCTTAGTCCAACCGGCCCGCGCGAGACGCGGCGAAACCCCGGGGGTCGTTCATGTCCGGGGTCAGTCCCAGCGCTGCGCGTTGGCGTCGGTGAGGGTGCCGGGCTCGTCCGGAACGACGCAGAAGAGCAGCCCGGCCGGATCCCGCATCACCCACCACCCGTGCACGAACCGCACCCGTTCCGCGCCCAGCCGCTCCAGCCGGGCCACCTCGGCGTCGAGGTCGTCGGTGTGCACATCAAGGTGCAGCCGGCTCGCCCCGTCCGCGAGCCGCTGCAGGAGCAACCCCATGTCGCCGCCCGGCAGCATCGCGCCGTGGTACTCGGGGAAGCGTTCAAAGTGCCTCCAGCCCGCACCGGTCGCGGCCCGCCAGAACGCCAGCTCGCGATCGTGGTCGGCCGGCGCCACGTCGATCACGATGCGGCTCAGCCTGCTGTAATGCGCCATCGGCCGTCCTTCCGGGTCGGCCGTAGTCTACGGACCTTCCTCGGTCGCCTCGGCCGAGCGTCCCGGAGCGTGCTCGGTCGCCCGGGCTCGGCCCGCCTCGGCCGCGCTCGCGAGCTGGTCCAGGCCGTCCAGCAGCGCCTTGCGTACCCCCGGCGCCAGCTTCGCGAGGGCCGTCTTGAGCGCCCGCGGTTCCAGCACGGTGTCCTCGCCGAGGCGCGCCCGCCCGCGCTCGGTCAGCGCGATCGCCAACCGGCGCTCGTCGTCCGGGTCACGGGCCCGTTGCACGAACCCGCGTTGCCCCAGCGCCTTGACAACCGTCGAGGCCGTGCTCTTCGGCAGCCCGAGGTGTTGGGCGAGCCAGGTCAGCGAGACCGCGCCGGTGTGGGGGATGTGATGGAGGAGCTGGCGCTCGTGCTGACTGAGATCCGGTGCGTCCGGCCGGTTGAGCGCACCCCAGATCCGGCGGTACAGTGACTCGAACTGTTCAGCCTCTGAACCTTTCACAACTCCAGACTATCGGCTCGACCGGGGGAGGAAAACATGATCGAGGTGGTCCGGGAGCGGCGGGTGGCGGCCCCGCCGGCCGAGGTGTGGGACGTGGTCGCCGCCCCGCAGCGGGCACCGGAGTGGTTCGCGTTCGCCGACCGCGTCGAGGTTCTCGACGGCGACGGGGTCGGCCAGCGCCAGCGGCAACACGGCCGGTGGGGTCGGCGCAGCGCCGAGGTCGATCGGGAGATCACCGAGTACGACCCGCCGCGGCGTTACGGCTGGCGACACCTCGCCGAACGGCTCGACGGCAAGCCCGCCCCGGTGTTCGCGCGCTCGACGAAGTTCGAGATCAGCCTGGCCCCCGCCGGCGGCGGTACGCTGGTCCGCCTGCGCTCCGCACAGGAGCCCGCCAGCGCCCTGAAAGGCCTGGTGATGCGCGCGTTCGGGACCCGCGACGTGGCCGCGAGCATGGACCGCTCGCTGGACCGGTTGGCCGCGCTCTTTCCCGACTCGCCGTGATCCGCGGCGGTCAGGCGTTGGTCAGCTCGCGTAGTCCGATCATCTCGCGCAGGTCGTCGAAGTCGCGGCACTCGATCATGGCCAGGTAGGGCGCGAACACCCGGTCGATCTCGACCTGCATGGACCGTTCGAACTCGTGCCAGATCAGGCCCCACCGCAGCTCGGTCTCGATGTCGCTGACGAGCTCCGGGCTGACCTCGATGCTGCGCAGCGCGCGCAGCTCGGCGCCGAACCTCTCGGTCGCGCCCACGTGTACCACTGGTCCACTCGACCGGCCGGGTAACGAGGGAGGTCTGGACTCCACCGGACGGGACATGAATCGCGCTGCCTCGCGTATCGCCTCGACCGCTAATAGGACGAGCCTGGCCAGCTCCTCCAGAACGGACATCACCTGCATACGCACCGTTTTCACGCTAACCCCCACACCAATCACGGGCTGCGAATGGCAAAGCGTGCTGCCGATACCCGTAAACCGGCGTTTCTAATCACCGAACGCAGCGTTTCTTCGTCTCCACGTAAGCATCCACACGAACGTACCGCAACAATCGGTTCACCCGGCGAATTTGTGACGATCATCTAACGGTTCCTGAAAGATCTTGGGCGCCCACCGGTGACGTGGGGTCGCCGAAGATCTGAAAGCCGCTGTCGCTCACGCGTGTAAAGCGGCTCGTGGCAATCCCCGCCATTGCGACAGAAGCGACGACCGACTGGATCCGATCGCCGCGTCGGCCCGCAATCGTGAAGTTGAACCCATGCTTGCCGTTCGTGACCGTACGGGTCTGCGGACGCAGGTCGAGGAAGTTGGTGGTATCTCGGGGACGTGGCGGAAGGCTCCCGGGATCGATTGGCGCATGGCCGAGACATGCTGGTGATCGCCGCGGGACCTGGCCGGGGCATTCTCGGACCATGGCCATCGGGAGGGGAGCTGCGCCGTGGTTCTGCTGTGGCGAGCGCTGAGTCCGGTCGGTTTCGCCCTCGTGGCGGTGCTGTTCGCGCTGCCATTCGGCGCTCTCCGCTATGAGGACAGGGCCGACGGGGAAACGCTGGCACGTGCCGCGCAGACCTGGCACGGCGTCGACCTGGTCATCGGCGGCTCGGCGCGCGTTCACCTGGAAGAGAAGCTATGGGACGAGACCCAGCACCGGTATGTGCTGCAGGACGTGACGGCAGCGCCCGAGTTGCAGGTGTTTGTGGGGCGGCGGCTTCGGGTACCCGCCCAGCCGGCCGCTGTCGGCGCGGCCTTGCTGGTCCTGGCCGGTCTCGTCGTGGAGCTGTCGACCGTGAGGCGATTCTGGATGGTGGTCTCGACCCTCCTGGCATTCACCGCCGTGGGCGCCCTGGTACTCGGCCACTGGCTTGTCACGCTCGATCTTCAGCACCGCTATCACTTCCAGCCCAGCGTCACCTCGCGGCCGGCGTACGGGTTCTGGCTGGCTTCGGGCGTCCTGCTGGTGCTCGGCGGCGTGAATGCCCTCGTCGCCCGGTTCGCGTCCGGACCGACACCCGGGCAGGCGGCACCGTCCGGTTCGCCGGAAGATCGGCACTGATCACACCGCTGCCGTCGCCGGGCCATCGGCATACCAGCAGCCAGTAGTGCACCGCCTGCCTGGATACCCCCGAACCGCTCGGCCACCTCCGTCACCAACGACCCGGCCTGAACCTCCACACGACCCGATACCGCTGCACCGTCAGGGCCAACGCGGAGCCGCAGGAGGTTCAACGCCTGCTGCGGCACAAGACGCTGCGGATCACGCTGGAGACGTACGTGCACTGGTGGCCGAAGCGGGCGCGGGCGCGGGGCGTCGGAGCCGCGCTCAGGCACGCCCGGTACAAGATCGAAGCTGACTTGTACCGGACTTGTACCTGAGGATCTTGACGGCCGAAAAGCGCAGGTCAGGCAGGCCAAGTTGTGGAGACGAGGGGACTTGAACCCCTAACCCCCGCCTTGCAAAGGCGGTGCTCTGCCAATTGAGCTACGCCCCCGAAGGGCGCCTACCTCACCGGAGGTCGGGCGAGCTGGTCGCCTCGTGCCACAGCTCGCGCTCGTCGTTGGCGTCCTTGACCTTCTTGGCCACGTATGCCGCGGCGCCGAGCAGGCCAATAAGGATTAACAGCTTCTTCCACATGGGATGGGGCCCCCTCACTCGGGCTGGACCGTGACCGCCGGGGCGGCCCGGGCACGAAGTGGGGCTAGCTGGAATCGAACCAGCGACCTCAGAGTTATCAGCTCTGCGCTCTAACCGACTGAGCTATAGCCCCGTGCGCGACGAGCAACGTTACCGTACCGGTTGGGCGTTCCCCAAACTGGTTCAGGGTGTGTCCGGCGCCCCTCATTCCTTCTCGGAGAGGGTCACCTCGACCCCGCCCACCAGGTCGGCGCAGACGTTGTAGATGAACGCGCTGAGCGTGGCCAGAGCCGTGAACAGCACGACGTTGACCAGGCCGAGCACGGCCGCCACGCCGATCACCCCGACCGCAGTGATCTTGAATCCGCCGTTCTTCGACCCGGCCGCGCCGATCATGTCGGCCAGCGCCCGGTTGACGCTGTCGAACACGCCCATCGCGTTCAGGGCCAGGTACAGCACCGAGGTCGCCACGATCGCGATGAAGAACAGCACGAACGACACCGCGAAGCTGAACTTCATCACCGACCACGGGTCGATGCGCTTGAGGAACAGCCGGGCCCGCCGGGGGCCGCGCGCGGCCGCGGCGGAGACCGCCGTCCGCGCGCTGCGCACCGCTTCGGCCACCCGCCCCGCGCCCAGGGGTACCGTCCGGCCGCGCGTGCCGGTGGCGCCCACGGCGCCGGTCGAGATGGGCGCGGTCGGGGACTCCACCGGCGTGACCCGGCCGGCGGTCAGCCGGGCCCCGGCCGGTACCGCGGCCCGCCCGGTGCTGACGTTGGCCGGCGGCGCGGACGACGGGGCGGCCTCCGGGGAGTCCGGCGGCGGCGCCATTCCCGGGGCCCGGGTGAACTTCGGCGGGCTGCCGTCGCCGACCGTCGCCCGGCCCACGACCGGGCGCCCGGAGGCGGCGTTGTCTGGGGACTCGGCACCGTCGGAGTCGGCTGGGGAGGTCGAGGTCCCCGCTCCGGGCGTCGCCTGTGTCTCCGTCATGAACTAGTCCTGTTCGTCAGGCTCGTCGGCATTGCGAGCAATGGCCACCAAGGTGACTCCGTCGGGAAGGTCCATGAGCTTTACGCCCATTGTGTTCCGGTCGCGCGTGCGTCGTACAGGCTTCACCGGGGTCCGGATCACGCCCCCGTTCGACGTGATCGCGAACAGCTCGTCGTCCGGGCTGATCACGATCGCACCCACCAGTCCACCACGGCGCTCGGTGATTCTCGCGGTGAGTACGCCCTTTCCACCCCGGCCTTGCACAGGGTACTCGTCGATCGGGGTTCGTTTGGCGTATCCGCCGTTCGTGGCGACCAGCACGTCGAGTCCGTCGCGCACGACCTCCATCGCCAGCAGCTCGTCACCGCCGGTGAAGCGCATGCCGATCACGCCCGACGTCGCCCGACCCATCGGGCGCAGGACCTCGTCGGTGGCACTGAACCGGATCGCCTGGGCGTGCTTGGAGACCAACAGCAGATCGTCCTCCGGGCCGATCAGCGCGGCTCCGACCAGCTCGTCGTCGTCACGTAGGTTGATCGCGATGATTCCCCCGGAACGGTTGGAGTCAAACTCGTCCAAGCGGGTCTTTTTCACCAGGCCGTTTTTTGTGGCGAGGACCAGGTAGGGGGCGACGTGGTAGTGCGGGATCTGGATCACCTGGGCGATGTGCTCGTCGGGCTGGAAGGCGAGCAGGTTGGCCACGTGCTGGCCCCGGGCGGTGCGGCTGGCCTCGGGGATCTCGTACGCCTTGGCGCGGTAGACGCGACCCTTGTTGGTGAAGAACAGGATCCAGTCGTGTGTGGAGCACACGAAGAAGTGGCTCACGATGTCGTCCTGGCGCAGTGTGGCGCCGGAGATGCCCTTGCCGCCGCGCTTCTGGGAGCGGTACAGGTCGGTCCGGGTCCGCTTGGCGTAGCCCGTCCGGGTGATCGTGATCACCACGTCCTCGCGGGCGATCAGGTCCTCCATCGAGACCTCGCCGTCGAACGGGATGATCCGGGTGCGCCGTTCGTTGCCGTACTTGGCGACGATCTCGGCCAGCTCCTCGGAGACGATCTGCCGCTGCCGCTCCGGCTTGGCCAGGATGTCCTTAAACTCGGTGATCTCCAGCTCGATCTTGGCCAGCTCGTCGATGATCTTCTGTCGCTCCAGCGCCGCCAGCCGGCGCAGCTGCATGTCGAGGATCGCGGTGGCCTGGATCTCGTCGATGTCCAGCAGCGCGATCAGGCCGACCCGGGCCTCCTCGACCGTCGGCGAGCGCCGGATCAGCGCGATCACGTCGTCGAGCGCGTCCAGGGCCTTGGCCAGACCGCGCAGGATGTGCGCCCGCTCCTCGGCCTTGCGCAACCGGTACCGGGTGCGCCGGACGATGACCTCGATCTGGTGCGCCACGTAGAGCCGGATGAACTGGGCCAGGTTGAGCGTGCGGGGTACCCCGTCGACCAGCGCCAGCATGTTGGCGCCGAAGGTCTCCTGCAGCTGGGTGTGCTTGTACAGGTTGTTCAGCACGACCTTGGCCACGGCATCGCGGCGCAGCACGAGCATCAGGCGCATGCCGGTCCGGCCGGAGGACTCGTCGCGGATGTCCGCGATGCCGGTGAGCTTGCCCTCCTTGACCAGCTCGGCGACCCGCTCGGCGAGGTTGTCCGGGTTGACCTGGTAGGGCAGCTCGGTGACGACCAGGCTGGTCCGGCCCTTGTTGTCCTCCTCGACGTCGACGACCGCGCGCATCCGGATCGAGCCGCGCCCGGTGCGGTATGCCTCCTGGATCGCGGTCGTGCCCACGATCAGGCCCGCGGTCGGGAAGTCCGGGCCCTTCACGATCCGCATCAGCTCGTCGAGCGTCGTGGCCTCGTCGACGTCCGTATGCGCCAGGCACCACTGCACCGCGGCGGCGATCTCCCGCAGGTTGTGTGGCGGAATCTTGGTGGCCATCCCGACCGCGATGCCGTCGGAGCCGTTGATCAGCAGGTTGGGTACCCGCGAGGGCAGGATCGTCGGCTCCTGCGCCCGGCCGTCGTAGTTGGGGACGAGGTCGACGGTGTCCTCGTCGATGTCCCGCAGCATCTCCATGGCCAGCGGGGCGAGCTTGCACTCGGTGTACCGCATGGCCGCGGCTGGGTCGTTGCCGGGCGAGCCGAAGTTGCCGTTGCCGTCGATCAGCGGGTACCGCAGCGACCACGGCTGCGCCATCCGGACCAGCGAGTCGTAGATCGCCGAGTCGCCGTGCGGGTGGAACTGGCCCATGACGTCACCGACGACGCGGGAACACTTCACGTACCCCCGGTCGGGCCGGTACCCCGAGTCGTACATCGCGTACAGGATCTTGCGGTGTACCGGCTTGAGCCCGTCCCGCACGTCGGGCAGCGCCCGCCCGACGATCACACTCATCGCGTAGTCGAGGTAGGAGCGTTGCATCTCCACCTCGAGCCCGACGGGCTCGACCCGGCCGCCGACGTGCGGCACGAAGGGCTCGATGGAGTTCGGATCGTCCGGGGTGAGCTCCGGAGTATCAGTCACGTTTAACCCTCGGTGATATGTAGACCGGCTGTGGACAAAGCTGTGGACGCTGTGGAAAACCCGGGGAGTGGCTAGATATCCAGGAAGCGGACGTCCTTGGCGTTGCGCTGGATGAACGTCCGGCGGGCCTCGACATCCTCACCCATCAACACGCTGAACAGCTCGTCGGCGGTGGCCGCGTCGTCCAGGCTGACCTGCAGGAGGGTCCGGGTGGCCGGGTTCATCGTGGTTTCCCACAGCTCGGGGTAGTTCATCTCGCCCAGACCCTTGAACCGCTGGATGTCGTCGGGCTTGGCGTTGGGTCGCTTCTCCTGGCGGATGGCGATCAGCCCGTCGCGCTCCCGGTCGGAGTACGCGTACTGCGCGTCGTCGCCCTTCTTGTTCCACTTGATCTTGTACAGCGGCGGCTGAGCCAGGTAGACGTGGCCCAGCTCGACCAGTGGCCGCATGAACCGGAACAGCAGGGTGAGCAGGAGCGTGCGGATGTGCTGCCCGTCGACGTCGGCGTCGGCCATCAGCACGATCTTGTGGTACCGCAGCTTGTCGATGTCGAACTCGTCGTGGATACCGGTGCCGAGCGCGGTGATCAGCGCCTGGACCTCGTTGTTCTTCAGGACCCGGTCGATGCGGGCCTTCTCCACGTTGAGGATCTTGCCGCGGATCGGCAGGATCGCCTGGGTCTTCGGGTCGCGGCCCTGCTTGGCCGAGCCGCCCGCGGAGTCACCCTCGACGATGAACAGCTCGGACACCCGGGGGTCGGTGGACTGGCAGTCGGCCAGCTTGCCCGGCATCGAGCCGGACTCCAGCAGCGACTTGCGCCGGGCGAGCCGGCGCGCCTGGGCGGCGGCGATGCGGGCCCGGGCGGCCTGCGAGGCCTTCGTGATGATCGTCTTGGCCTCGCCGGGGTTACGCTCCAGCCAGTCGACCAGCCACTCGTTGCAGGCGCGCTGCACGAAGCTCTTCATGTCGGTGTTGCCGAGCTTGGTCTTGGTCTGCCCCTCGAACTGCGGGTTGGCCAGCTTGACCGAGACGATCGCGGCCAGACCCTCGCGGATGTCCTCACCGGAGAGCTTCTCGTCGCTCTTGAGCAGCTTCTTGTCCGCCCCGTACTTGTTGACCACGCCGGTCAGCGCCGCGCGGAACCCCTCTTCATGGGTACCGCCCTCGTGGGTGTTGATCGTGTTGGCGAAGGTGTAGACCGACTCGCCATACGACTCGTTCCACTGCATGGCGATCTCGACGGCCATCCCCTCGCCCTCGGCGCCGAACTCGATGACCGACTTGTGGATCGGCGACTTGGTCTGGTTGAGGTGCCGGACGAAGTCGGCGATCCCCCCCTTGTAGCAGAAGGTGACCTCCTTCTTCTCCTCGGTGGCGCCCTCGCGCTCGTCGCGTAGCGCGATGGTCAGGCCCCGGTTGAGGAAGGCCATCTCCTGTAGCCGCCGGTAGATCGTCTCGAAGGAGAACTCGGTGGTCTCGAAGATCTTGGAGTCGGGCCAGAACGTCGTGGTGGTACCGGTCCGGCGGGTGGTCTCGCCCTTGACCAGCTTGCCCGGCTTGGAGTTGACGTACTCCTGCCGCCAGACGTGCCCGTCCTTGTAAATGACCAGGTCGACCTTGCTGGACAGCGCGTTGACGACGGAGATGCCCACGCCGTGCAGGCCGCCGGAGACCGCGTAGGCCTTGCCGTCGAACTTCCCGCCGGCGTGCAGCATGGTCATCACGACCTCGACGGTCGGCCGCTTCTCCACCTTGTGCATGTCCACCGGGATGCCCCGGCCGTTGTCCACGACCCGGACCCCGCCGTCGTTCAGCAGGGTCACCTCGATCGTGTCGCAGTAACCGGCGAGCGCCTCGTCGACCGAGTTGTCCACCACTTCCTGGACGAGGTGGTGCAGGCCCCGCTCGCCGGTCGAGCCGATGTACATGCCCGGGCGCTTACGGACTGCTTCGAGCCCTTCGAGGACGGTGATGGATGACGCGTTGTAATCGCCCGGCTGCTGCTTCGGCGCTGCCACTCTCGATCGCTTTCTCGCCGGTACCATCGCGGGAAGCGACGGACCCGGCGCGGTCAGGCGGGTCTCGACCCGGCTACGGCACGCGAAGTCCCCCCACACCCACAGGTGGAGACTGGCGCGCCGATCCCGGGGAGACCCGCTGGTCGTGATCGGCTGTACTGCCTTGTGCCAATCTTACTGTGTCCCGGCGACAGAATGGGTGCGCGGCACCCCCTGAAATCGCCGTAGCCGCCCGAATCGGCCTGGCTACAACTCCCCCCACACGCCCGGCCTATCGGGGCACGCGGCCGGCGCGAGGGGCATTTTCGATCTTGATCGGTATCGGGCGGGAAGTCGGCCGGTTCGGGGGGTCGCGCGGAAACGTCCCGGTGCCGTACCCTTCCGCCCCGACACGCGGGATGTGGACGAACCATGACCTGATGGCCGGGTATCCGGCCGATACGCGCGGTGAACGGGCCGGGGGCCGGACAGGACGCGCCGACGAGGAGGGATGGCGCCACCATGGGGCTGGACAACGTCGCCGTGCAGTGGCCGCGTACCGGCCGCTTCTACGAGCCGGTCGCGCCGGCCGAGTTCGTCGACTTCGCCACGCTGGCCGAGAAGGTACCGGCGACGGCCGGCCCGGCCGCCGCGCTCGCCGATCACATCGCGGAGACCGGCACCGTGCGGGCCACCGGCTACACCCAGCTGGTGGACCTGCTGCTCGGCCTCAACGGAGTGTTGTACGCCACCGAGGGCGAAGCCGAAGACGAGGACCCGGTGATCGACCCGGACGGCTGCGCCTGGATCGCCGGCGGGCTGGAGCGGTTCGTCGCCGGCCACGCCGAGCTGGGCGAGGAGGTCACCGTCGAGTCCGTGGGCGAGGTCCTGCGCCGTGCGATCTCCGGTGGCCGCCTGGCCGACCAGCAGCTGCGCTGGCTCGAGGAGCGGCTGGCCGGCCTGCGCGACGAGCAGGGCGAGCCGCCGCAGTGGAGCTTCACCCTCACCGAGCTGTCGGTCCTGGCCAGCTTCTACCGCCGCTGCGCCGACCGGGGCTTCGCGGTCTACGCCGACTCCTGATCCCACAGCGGCGGCGTGTGCTCATCCATATGTGTCTCGCGGGCCGCGTCCGCGTACCCGCCGGAGCCCCTTGCCCCATGACGGCGCTGCCGGCCCATGGATATGCAGCTTGGTGACCACGTTGTGGCCCACCTGCGCGGCGATGCCGGCGAGCAGCTTCGCGGCGAGCAGCCGCAGCTGGGTGGCCCACGCGGTCGACTCGGCCTCGATGGTCAGCTCGCCGTTCTCCAGCTTGACCGGGCGGCAGCGCTCGGCGACGTCCGGCCCGACCACCTTGGGCCAGTCGCCGAACACGGTCGCCTCGGCCGCCGGCCGCTCCCAGCCGCGCGTCTTGATCAGCTTGGCCAGGACCGCCCCGAACAGTTGCGGGTCGCGGGGGTCCGGCCCCGGTCCGGAGTACCCGCGCAGCCGCTTGCCGGATCCGCCGCCGGTGGCCTTCTTCCGGGCGGCCGGCGGGTTTGCCGCCCGGCGCGCCCTGGCCGCGTCAAGGACCGCCCGGGCCAGCTCGGGTCCAGGGATCTGCGGACCAGCCGGCGCCTCGGCTTGCCCTCCCTCGGAGGCCGCGGAGTTATCCGGCACGTCGCACCTCCCCCTCCGACACGTCGTACCGTACGCCACCCAACCGCGCCGGTACGTCCGCCGGCACGGCACCCGTGACGAGCAGTTGCGCCGCACCGCCGACCAGCTCGGCGAGCCGGTCCCGCCGGCCGATGTCCAGCTCGGCGAACACGTCGTCCAGCGCCAGTACCGGCTCGATGCCCTCCGCGCGCAGCAGCTCGTACGCGGCCAGCCGCAGGGCCAGCGCGAACGACCACGACTCGCCTTGGCTCGCGTACCCCTTGGCGGGCAGCTCGCCCAGCGTCAGCGTGACGTCGTCGCGGTGCGGGCCAACCAAAGTCACCCCACGCTCCACTTCGGACGGTCGGGCCTGCGCGAGCGCGCCGGACAGGGCCTGCGTCAGCGCCACGCGGGCCGGGCCGCCCTCCACACACGGCCGGTACGCCAGCGCCGCCGCGCCCCGCCCGGCGGCCACCGCGTCGTAGGCCTTGGACACGTGCGGACCGAGCGCGGCGCACAACTCCAGGCGCGCGGCCATCAGCTCGGCGCCGTGCTGGGCGAGGTGCGTGTCCCACACGTCCAATGTGGACAGATCCCGGTCGCCGGCGCCCACCTTGCGGGCCAGGTAGGCGGTACGCAGCAAGGCGTTGCGCTGCTTGAGCACCCGCTCGTAGTCCGCGCGCACTCCCGCGTAGCGCGGCTGCCGGGCGACCAGCAGATCGTCGAGGTACCGGCGCCGCTCGGCCGGATCGCCACGCACCAGCGCCAGGTCCTCCGGTGCGAACAGCACCATGCGCAGCGCGCCCAGCACGTCGCGCGGGCGCCGGGTCGGCGCACCGTTCAGGCGCGCGCGGTTGGCGCGGCCGGGTTCGAGCGACAGCTCGACGAGCAGCGACCGTCCATCGTGGACGATGTCGGTACGGATGACCGCCGCGCCCGCGCCGGCGCGCACGAGCGGCGCGTCCACCGCTACCCGGTGACTGTCCAGTGTGGACACGTAGTGCAGCGCTTCGAGGAGGTTGGTCTTGCCCACTCCGTTGGGGCCGACCAGCACGCTGCACCCGGCCTCGAACTCGACGACGATCCGCGGGTACGACCGGAAGTCGACCAGTTCGAGCCGGCGGACGAACATTACTTGTGGACGGCGTGGCCGCCGAACTGGTTGCGCAGCGCGGCGACCGCCTTCATCGCCGGCGAGTCGTCCTGCCGCGACAGGAACCGCGCGAACAGCGACGCGGCGATGACGTTCATCGGTACGGCGAGCCGGATCGCCTCCTCGACGGTCCACCGGCCCTCGCCGGTGTCGTCGGCGTACCCGCGCAGCTGTGCCAGCTTCGGGTCCTCGTCGAGTGCGTCGTCGAGCAGGTCGAGCAGCCAGGACCGGACCACCGAGCCGTCCCGCCAGGACTTGATCACGGCCGGCACGTCGGTGACGTACTCCGACGCCTCCAGCAGCTCGTACCCCTCGGCGAACGCGTGCATCAGCCCGTACTCGATACCGTTGTGCACCATCTTCGCGTAGTGCCCGGCGCCGACCGGGCCGGCGTGCACGAACCCGAACGGACCCTCCGGCTTGAGCGCGTCGAAGATGGGCTGCGCCTTCGCCACGTGCTCGGCGTCGCCGCCGACCATCAGCGCGTACCCGTTCTCCAAGCCCCACACCCCGCCGGACACGCCGACGTCCAGGTACCCGATCCCGCGCTCACCGAGCCGCCGGGCGCGCGGCGGGTCGTCGCTGAACCGCGAGTTCCCGCCGTCGATCACCACGTCACCGGCGGACAGCATCGGGCTGAGCTGGTCGATGGTCTGCTCGGTGGCCTCGGCCGGGATCATGGTCCAGACGAGGCGGGGCGGGGACAGCCGCTCGACCAGGGCGTCCAGCCCCGGCACGTCGCTCACGGCCTGGTTCCGGGCGTACCCGACGACCTCATGGCCCGCGCGCCGCAGCCGTTCGCGCATGTTGCCACCCATCCGGCCCAGACCGATCAACCCGAGCTGCATGGTGCTCTCCCTCTTGCCCTGGGGCTCCGTTCAGGAGCCGATGCGGATCGGCATGATCAGGTAACGGTACCCCGGGATGATCTCGCCGTCCTCGCTTGCCGGCGCCAGTACCGCCGGCTTGCGCGGGTCGGTCAGGGACAGCACCGCCGTCGGACCGTCCAGCGCGGCAAGGCCGTCGAGCAGGTATCCGGGGTTGAACGCGACCTGCATCGGTTCTCCCTGGTACCCGGCCTCCATGGCCTCACTCGCCCGGGCGTCCTCGCTGCCGCCGGCCTCCACCACGAGACCGTCGTCGGTGAACGACAGCCGTACCGGGGTGGTCCGCTCGGCCACCAGCGCGACCCGCTTGACGACCTCGACCAGCGCGGCGACCGGCATCCGGGCCTGCGCGTTGTGGTGGTCGGGCAGCAGGTTGCGCACCTTGGGGAACTCGCCGTCGAGCAGCCGGCTGGTGGTACGCCGCGCGCCGCCGACGAACCCGATCATGCCCTCGCCCATCCCGCCCCGGGCCAGCGCCACGGTCACGTCGCCGCCCAGCGGGCCCAGCGTCTTGGCGGTGTCCGCGAGGATCTTCGCCGGTACCAGCGCCTGCAGGCTGGCGTCGGGCGTCTCCGGCCGCCACTGCAGCTCCTTGATCGCCAACCGGTACCGGTCGGTGGCGAGCAGGGTCATCGTCGAGCCCTCCAGCTCCACGCGTACCCCGGTCAGCAGCGGCAGCGTGTCGTCGCGCCCGGCGGCGACGGCCACCTGCGCCACCGCGGCGGCGAACCCGCCGGCGTCGGCGGTACCGGCGGTGGCCGGCATCTCGGGCAGCGTCGGGTAGTCCTCGACCGGCATCGTGGGCAGCGTGAAGCGGGCACTGCCGCAGACCAGCTCCAGGTGCGACCCGACCGCCGCCACCTCGACCGGCTTGGCGGGCAACGCCTTGGTGATCTCGGCGAGCAGCCGGCCGGACACCAGCGCCGCGCCGTCGGCGTCACTCTGCACGTCGGTGCTGACCTGGCTGGAGACCTCGTAGTCGAAGCCGGACACGGTCAGCCGGCCGCTGGACACCCGCAGCATCACGCCGGCCAGCACCGGCACGGACGGCCGGCTGGGCAGGCTCTTGGCGGTCCACGCCACCGCATCGGCCAGCGCGTCGCGCTCGACTCGGAACTTCATCGGCCGCCCTCCGTGGTCCGGCTCTTCGTGTGCCTATCGAACTCTATGGCGCAGGCGGGGTGCGCGTGCAGCCGGTACCACCGTTTTGGCACCCCGTGGCGCAGCGCCGCCCGGACTCCCGCATCCCCACCCTGGTGATTGCCTTTCGGTCTTCTTAGAAGATCTCTTTCATCGTCTTCTTCGCTGCTGTGCATACTGTGGACACCCGCCGTTCCGGGTGGCCGGGGCCGGTTTCCACCGGTGCAGAACATGTGGATTGCGCCTCCGCGACCGGTCCGCCGGTCCACATCCGCGTGCCCGCCCGCCGGTTGTCCCCCGGTTGTCCACGGTCTGTCCACCGGTTATCCGCAAGGTTTACCCCCAGCTGTGGGGAGCCGCCGCCCACAGCCCGTCCACCGGTTTCGGCGGACGTCCACACAGGTTCCCCAGGCCTCGTCCACAGCCTGTGGATTGCCCTGTGCGTAGTGTGGACGATCGAACACAGAGTGTGGATAAGCGGCGACGCCCGGACCTGCCGGTCCGGGACCACCCATCGGGGTCAGGACGTCTGCTTGATCCGGTTGGTCAGCTCGGCGATCTGGTTGTAGAGCGACCGGCGCTCGGCCATCTGCTGGCGGATCTTGCGGTCGGCGTGCATGACCGTGGTGTGGTCGCGGCCGCCGAAGGCCTGCCCGATCCGGGGCAGGGACAGGTCGGTCAGCTCGCGACACAGGTACATGGCGACCTGGCGGGCGTTGACCAGGACCCGCGAGCGCGAGTGCCCGCGCAGGTCCTCCAGGCTCACCCCGAAGTAGTCCGCGGTGGATGCCATGATCTGGTCGGCGTTGATCTCCGGGCCGGACCCGTCCGGGATGAAGTCGCGCAGCACCTCCTCGGCGAGCGCGAGCTGGACCGGCGAACGGGTCAGGCTGGCGAACGCGGTGACCCGGATCAGCGCCCCCTCCAGTTCGCGGATCGAGTTGGAGATGCGCGAGGCGATGAACTCCAGCACGTCCGGCGGCGCCGACAGCCGCTCCTGCGCCGCCTTCTTCTGCAGGATCGCGATGCGCGTCTCCAGGTCCGGCGGCTGGATGTCGGCCAGTAGCCCCCACTCGAACCGGGTGCGCAGCCGGTCCTCCAGCGTGGCCAGCTGCTTCGGCGAGCGGTCGGACGTGATGACCAGCTGCTTGTTGGAGTTGTGCAGGGTGTTGAAGGTGTGGAAGAACTCCTCCTGGGTGCGCTCCCGGTTTTCCAGGAACTGGATGTCGTCGATCAGGAGGATGTCCACGTCCCGGTACCGCCGCTGGAACACCTGGGTCTTGTCGTCGCGCAACGAGTTGATGAAGTCGTTGGTGAACTCTTCGGTCGACACGTACCGCACGAAGCGCGCGTTGCCCAACGTCGTGGCGTAGTGCCCGATGGCGTGCAGCAGGTGCGTCTTGCCCAGTCCTGAGCTGCCGTAGATGAACAGCGGGTTGTACGCCTTGGCCGGCGACTCGGCGACGGCGACGCTCGCCGCGTGGGCGAACCGGTTGGACGAGCCGATGACGAACGTCTCGAACGTGTACTTGGGGTTGAGCCGGTTGCCGTCGCCAGGACTGGTCGGCGGGCGCCGGTCGTCCCGGCCGGTGCCGGCGCCACCGGAGGCCCGGCGCGGCACGGGGACGACCGGTACCGGCGGGGGTACCGGATCGGGCGGCGCGGTCGCGAAGTCGGGCCCGGCCGGGTGCGGCGGCGTGCCGTAGGCCGGCGGCGGGTACGGCGACTGGTAGCGCGGCTGGGCGTCCAGCAGCGCAGCGTCGAACAGGGTCGGTTCGGCCAGGCGCGCGGCCGGCACCGCCGGCGCCGATGTCGGGACGGGCGGCGGCTCGTGCTGGGTGGGCACCGGTGCGGCGTACCCCGTCAGGTACGTGGCGGGCGGCGCCTCCTCGGGCGCCCGGACCGTCACCGCCACCTGGATCGGCCGGCCCAGCCGCCGGGAGAGCACCTCGGTGATCGCCGGGCGCAGCTTGGACTCGATGACGTCGCGGGTGAACGCGTCCGGCACCGCGATCAGCGCGGTGTCCTCCACGATGGCCCGCAACCGGGTCAGCCGGAGGTAGGCCCGCTGCTGCGCGGAGTCGATCCCGTCCGCCAGGTCTTCGGTCGCCGCTGTCCACACCGCGCCGAGGTCGAGGCCGTCTGGCACCCTGTCACCCCCATCGCTCGTCGCGTTCCCCCTCGCACCCCCGGGCGTCGTTGCCCTCGGGCTGCGTGCCCCACACGCTGTGCGCGGACCGCTGTCGCCCACAGCCCGTCCACAGCGCCCGACCGTTGTACACAGGTTTTCCACAGGCTGTGTACGGGCTGATCAGAGCTCCGGTGCGGGCAGTGACCATGCGACGCTCCAGCGCGGCCCCCGCCGTTCATGATGGCGGTACACCGTACTGAACGATCGGGTCCTCGCCCGGTTCTGCCTAAGTTTGTGCACAGTGGTGCCTCGTCCATGCGACCGGCAAGCGGGCAGGTTAACAGGGCTGTCCACACCTACTCAACGGCTGTCCACATGCTTGTGCTCCGGTTGTCCACACCCGCCCTGTATGTGGCTGCGCCAAGTTTGCCTGGTGCCAGCCGTTCGCGCAGGCCGAGTGACTACCCGTCGATTTTGACGCGTCCGGAACACCCACGTACCCTGGAACGGCTGCCTGGTCGGGCGGCCGAGCTTGGGTGCCCACCCCGGTTCCGCGCCCGCAAGATCGTGTCCATGAAGACGGAGAAGCTGACGTGAGCAAGCGCACCTTCCAGCCGAACAACCGCCGGCGCGCGAAGACCCACGGCTTCCGGCTGCGCATGCGCACCCGTGCCGGGCGTGCCATCATCTCCGCGCGCCGCGCCAAGGGCCGCACCGAACTCTCGGCCTGAGGGCAGGCAGGAGCGTCCGGTGTTGGCCGCCGCGCAGCGCCTGCGGCGCCGCGGTGAGTTCGCCGCGGCGGTACGAGCCGGCCGCCGGGCCGCCCGGGGCGTGCTCGTCGTCCACCTGATGCTCCCGGAGTCCACCACGTCACCGGCGCCCGCCACCCCGGCGCGTGCCGGTTTCGTCGTCCCCAAGGCGGTCGGCGGGGCGGTGGTCCGCAACCGGGTCAAGCGGCGGCTGCGGCATCTGGTGCGGGAGCGGTTGGCGGGCCTGCCGGCGGGTACCGATCTGGTGGTACGCGCGCTGCCCGGCGCGGCAGAGCGCGGGTACCCCGACCTGTCCAGCGACCTGGACGCCGCGCTGGCGGCGGCCCTTGCCCGAAAGCCGGACCGCCGATGAGCGCCCCGCCCGTGACCACCCCGGCCGCGCTCCGGCCGGCGACGCCGGGTGCCCGTGTGCTGGCACTGCCCATCATCGCGTACCGTCGTTGGATAAGCCCGGCACTGCCGGCGCGCTGTCGGTTCCATCCGTCCTGTAGCGCGTACGCCCTGGAGGCGCTCGCGACCCACGGGGCCTGGCGGGGGCTGCGACTGACGCTCTGGCGGCTGCTGCGCTGCCAGCCCTTCCATCCCGGCGGGTACGACCCGGTGCCGCCCAAGAGAGTTGAGCCAACTGGAGACCCGACGTGCTAGAACCCCTTTACTGGGCGATCTCCTGGATCCTGCTTCAGTGGCATGCGCTGTGGCACCTGGTGTTCGGGGGTGGTCTGCTGCTGGCCACCAACTGGGACTGGGTGCTCGCGATCGTCTTCCTCGTGTTGACGGTGCGCGGGGTGCTGTTCCCGGTGTTCGTCAAGCAGATCAAGTCCCAGCGCGCGATGCAGGCGCTCGCCCCGCAGATCAAGACGCTGCAGGAGAAGCACAAGGGTGACCGCGAGACGCTCCAGCGGGAAATGATGGAGCTGTACAAGCGGGAGAAGACCAACCCGTTCATGGGTTGCCTGCCCATGGTGGTGCAGATCCCGGTGATGTGGTCGCTGTTCCATGTGCTGCGCCACCTCAACCCGGACAAGAAGCTGGCGTCCACCAAGACCATCTACGGCTGGACGGCCAGCCTGTTCGACAGCGCGTCGCGCGCCAAGCTCTTCGGGGCACCGATCGCCGCGTCGTTCAAGTCCCCGGCGACCGACCTGGCCAACATGCACGCCAACGGCACGACGGTCAAGATCGTCGCGGGCGTGCTGGTCGCCATTATGATCATCACGACTTACCTGACCAGCCGGCAGATGATCCTCAAGACCGGCTGGGCCGAGGACCCACAGCAGCGCATGATCCAGCGGCTGATGCTCTACGGCATCCCGGTCTCGCTGCTGATCTCGGGTACCGTCTTCCCGATCGGGGTGGTCATCTACTGGGTCACCACCAACATCTTCTCGCTCGGCCAGCAGTTCTGGGTGTTGCGCAAGTACCCGCCGCCGCCGGCCAGCAAGACCGCGCCGAGCGGCAAGGGCGCGCCGGCCGGTAAGGCGGGCGCGAGCGCCCCGACGTCGTCGCTGGCCGACATGATCCTGGGTCGCAAGCCCAAGCAGCCCGCGAAGAAGCCGGCGACGCCCGGCACCGCCAACGGCGCCCCCGCGGTGGACGGCAAGGCGCTCGCCCCCAAGCCGGGTGCCAAGCCGGTCCACCCCAAGCGGGGTGCCGCCCCCAAGCGCGGCGCCGCACCGAAGGCCAAGCGCCCCTCGGGTTGACGCGACGACCCCGGCCCGCGCCGTCCAGCGCGGGCCGGGCGGCGCTCCCCGCACCCGTAGACGTCCTCGCACCGGCGGTACCGCCGAGGTCCGGGGGAAGAGAAAGTTCAGACGTTTCCGGAGATGACAGTGACCGACACGACCTCAGCCGCGCCCGATACCGAGGCAGCGGATCAGCCCGAGCCCCAGGCCACCGAGTCCGACCTGTTCCGGCAGAGCGAGATCGCGGCCGACTACGTCGAGGGCCTGCTCGACATCCTCGACTACGACGGTGACATCGACGAGGTGGTGCAGAACGGGCGCCCGGTGGTCGAGGTGCTCGGTGGCCGGCTGCAGCCGCTGGTCGGCCAGCGCGGCGCCACCCTGGAGGCGCTGCAGGAGCTGACCCGCCTGGCGATCTTCCGGAGGACGGGTACGCCGAGCCGGCTGCTGCTCGATGTCGGCGGGTACCGGGCGGCGCGCCGCAAGGAGCTGGGCGCCATCGCGAAGAACGCCGCCGAGAAGGTCAAGGAGTACGGCGAGCCGGTACGGCTGGAGCCGATGTCCGCGTTCGAGCGCAAATGCGTCCACGATGTGATCAACGCGCTCAGCGGTGTGGAGAGCGAGTCCGAGGGCGTCGAGCCGCAGCGCCAGATCGTGGTCCGCGCGGTGGACTGAGCTCGGTGGCCGACGTCGACCTGCCCGAGCCGCTGGAACCGGCGGCTCGGGTTCTCTTTGCCCAGCGGTTGCCGCTGGCCCGCCGGTACGCCGAGCTGCTCGCCACGGACGGGGTGGTCCGCGGGTTGATCGGACCCCGCGAGGCGCCCCGGCTCTGGGACCGGCATCTGCTCAACAGCGCGGCCGTGGCGGAAATCATCCCGGACGGGTCATCTGTCACGGATGTGGGCTCTGGTGCTGGTCTGCCGGGTATCCCCCTCGCGCTGGCCCGTCCCGATCTGCGCGTCGTGCTGGTCGACTCGCTGGCCCGGCGGACCACGTTCCTGACCGAGGTGGTGGCCGCGCTGGACCTGGGCGACCGGGTGTCGGTGGTCCGGGGACGGGCCGAGGAATTGGCCGGTCGGGTCCCCGCGGCGGACGTGGTGACCGCGCGGGCGGTCGCCCCGCTGGACCGGTTGACCGCCTGGTGCCTCCCACTCGCCCGGCTCGGTGGACGGCTGCTCGCGCTCAAGGGGGACACGGCCGCGGAGGAGGTGGCGGCGCACCGCGCGGCGGTCGCCCGGCGCGGTGGGGGTACTCCGGTGATCCGGGTATGCGGAGCCGGGCTGCTCGATGCGCCGACCACGGTCGTGGAGATCGCCTACGCGCGCCTGCCGGCAGCCAGCCGGCGGACCCGGTAGCTTCCCCCGGCGGGCCGCCGTACGCTGACGGCGCATCGCTAGTACGGTTCCTCCAGTGAGTCGTACCCGTCGGCACGCGGCGACAGCGGCGGGGCGTACCCCCATCCAATGCGGGCAGGGATGACACGGTGCACGAGAGTGGCAGGTACGACAGCTATGGAGTGAGCCGGCCCGGATACGAGGGCTGGCCCGTCCCGTCGGATCCCCGGGCGGTCCCCCACCCCCGCACCGGTCCCGGGTACGCGGTGGGACCCACGATGCCGATCCCGCCGGCACCGGCCATGGGGGATCAGACGGCGAGCGTGGCGCCGGGCGAGTCATACTCACCCCGGGAGGGCGCGATCGCATCCGGAGACGGCGTGATCGACCCGACCCAGCGGACGGCGGCTCCTTCCCCCCGGCCGCACCCTTCGACAAGTCTTCCGGACACAGGTGGAGTCATGGCGGACGCCGTCGTTTCACGTGAAACCGAAGACCCACCCTTGGCGCAGGAGGCGAAGCGGGCAGTGGAGATCCTCAACCCGAGCGGGGAGGTCACGATGCCCCGGCCCGCTCACCGCCGGATCGTGTGCGTCGCGAACCAGAAGGGCGGGGTGGGTAAGACCACCACGGCCGTGAACATCGCGGTCGCGCTAGCGCTGCACGGCAACCGGGTACTGGTGATCGACCTCGACCCTCAGGGCAACGCCTCGACCGGGCTCAACGTGCCGCACCACGCGGGGGTACCCGATGTCTACGACTGCCTGATCGACAGCACCCCGCTGGTTGACGTCACCCAGGCCGTCGACGGCATCCCGAACCTCTCGTGCGTTCCTGCGACCATCGACCTCGCCGGCGCAGAGATCGAACTCGTTTCGGTGGTGGCCCGCGAGTCCCGGCTGTCCCGGGCGATCCAGGCCTGCCTGGTGGAGTACGACTACATCTTCATCGACTGCCCGCCGTCGCTCGGACTGCTCACGGTCAACGCGCTCGTCGCCGCCCAGGAGGTGCTGATCCCGATCCAGTGCGAGTACTACGCGCTGGAGGGGGTACAGGCGCTCACCAGCAACATCGGTCTGGTGAGGTCGCACCTGAACCCGACGCTGGAAATCTCGACCGTGCTGCTGACGATGTACGACCGTCGGACCCGGCTGGCCGACCTCGTCGAGCAGGACGTCCGCAACCACTTCGGGGACAAGGTCCTCCAGGCGGTCATCCCGCGCAACGTCCGAGTCTCCGAGGCGCCGAGCTACAGCCAGTCCGTGATGACCTACGACCCGGGGTCCCGGGGCGCGATGAGCTACTTCGAGGCTGCGCTGGAGATCGCCGAGCGCGGTGCGCGAGTAGGGGGTACGGCATGAGCAAGGTCCGCGGCGGGCTGGGTCGGGGACTCGGCGCGCTGATTCCGAGCGTTCCCCCGCCTCCGCCCGCGCCCGCGGTCCCGGCCGAGGTCACCGTGCCGGCGGCGCGGGACGGCGCGGTCCCGGTCTCGGCCCCGCCGGCCCCGGGGTTCGAGGCGTGGCGGGACGGGCTCGCGCCGGTACCCGGTGCGCGCTACGCCGAGGTACCGGTCGACGGGATCGTGCCCAATCCGAGGCAGCCGCGGACGGTCTTCGACGAGGAGTCGCTGGAGGAGCTGAAGAGCTCCGTCGAGCAGGTCGGGTTCCTGCAGCCGATCGTGGTGCGCGAGACCGGGCCGCACCGCTACGAGATCGTCATGGGCGAGCGGCGGTGGCGGGCCGCCCAGGAGCTCGGGCGCGAGGTGATCCCCGCGATCATCCGGGACACGCGCGATGACGCGATGCTGCGCGACGCCCTATTGGAGAACATCCACCGCGCCAACCTCAACCCCCTCGAAGAGGCGGCCGCCTACCAGCAGTTGCTCGACGAGTTCGGCGCGACCCACGAGGAACTGGCGCGCCGCATCGGCCGGAGCCGGCCGCAGATCTCCAACACCATCCGGCTGCTGAACCTGCCGTCGGTCGTGCAGCGGCGGGTCGCCGCCGGGGTCCTGTCGGCCGGGCACGCGCGGGCGCTCCTCGGGCTCGACGACACCGAGCAACAGGAGTCGCTGGCCCAGCGGATCGTGGCGGAGGGCCTTTCGGTGCGGGCGACTGAGGAGATGGTCGCGCTCGCGCTGGCCGGCGGCTCGGCCACCAACACCCCGTCCAAGCGCCGGGCCAAGCCGCACGCCCCCGCCCTCACCGACCTCGCCGAGCGCCTGTCCGACCGCTTCGACACGCGGGTGAAGGTGGACATCGGCCGGAACAAGGGGAAGATCACCATCGAGTTCGCCACGGTCGACGACCTGGAGCGGATCGTCGGAATCATCGGGGTGGAGAAAGAACGACCCCTCGAATAGGGCGCTGTCCCGAGGAGCCGACACAAGGCCACCCGGATTCCGGGTGGCCTTGCCTATTCGGGCTGGAAGTTGTCCACAGAAGTTATCCACAGGGACCGTCCGTTTCCCGTGAAACCGCGTGTGAAAGGGGGTCGCCGCCTGTGGACGACGGATGGGAAACTGCCCGGCGTGACGCACTACCGGGTACACGCGATCAACGCGGCGGCCATGTGGGAGGCGCTTTCCAAGGGGTACGGCGCGCTGCTCGTCGGTACCCGGGAGGTGCGCATCGTCACTCCGTCCCCGTACCACGCCCTGCGCGCGATCGTCCTCGATCCGCGGACCAACCGGCACAGCACCGTCGCCGCGATTGTGGATACCGTCCTCGGTCAATGCGCCCGGGCCCGCCGGGTCGTGGAGGACGCGAGCGGCGAGCTCGACCTGAGCGCGCACGGCCTCGAACCGCGGTTCCGGATGACCGTGATGGCGCGCGAGCCTGGGAGCACAGAGCCGGCCACCCGGGCGGTGCGGCCCGCCACACCTGCCGGGATCCGGGTCACCCCGGTCACCGACGCCGACCGGTTGGCGACCGCCGAGCGCATCCTCATCGCGGTGTTCCCCCCGCCCGCGGTACCGGACGACCCACGGGGCCGGATCCAGCCGCGGCGGGTGCTCCGCATCGCCGGCTGGCGGGTGTGGCTCGCGTACCGCGACGGCGTACCGGCCGGTGCGGCGTACACGTACCACGACGGGACGAGCCTCGGCCTGTACCAGCTCGCCACGCTCCCCGAGCACCGCCACCACGGCGTCGGGCGGGCCATCATGACGGAGATCCTGCGGACGTACCCCGATGACCCGGTGACCCTCACCGCGACCGACCAGGGTCGCCCGCTCTACGAGGCGCTGGGCTTCACCGCGCTAAGTGAGGCGGTATGGTGGCGGCCCAACCACACGGGGGACGACAGCGGCGAAGGGCTCCGCTAGGGTCGTTTCGTGCCCGACAGCCCCGGTAGTCTTCCTGATTTTGTTTCCTGGCCAAGCTTTCCGTTCGAGGGGGACCTGCGGGTCAAACCGCTGGATCCGATCGTCGAAACCGAGCCCGCACGGCAGGGCGAGGACGCGATTGGATGTGTGGCGTGCGCCGCCAAGGACGAGGCGTACATCTGGGTGAGCGACCGCTGGCGGGTGCGCGCCATGGACCGCCCGACCGGCCTGCCCATGGTGCTGATCCTGGAGTCGCGCTCGCACCTGGATCTCGGCGACCTGCCCAACCTCCTCGCGGCCGAGCTCGGCGTCATGACGGTCCGGCTGGAGCGCGCGATCCGGTCCCTCGACGGGGTGGCGCGGGTCCACGTGAACCGGTGGGGTGACGGCGCCGCGCATCTGCACCTGTGGTTCCTCGCCCGGCCGTACGGCCGGCTGCAGCTACGCGGGTCGTTCCTCTCGCTCTGGGACGAAATCCTGCCGCCCATCTCCGAGGCGCAGTGGCGGGAGAACCTCGCGCTCGTCGCGGCGTGGCTCGCCGAGTTCGGCGGCCGCCCGCTCGCCGAGCCGCCGCGCATCGCGTGGCAGGCGCCGGCGACGCTCTCCGACTCGCGTCCGCTCACCTTCGCCGACAAGCTGGACGGCGACGAGGTGACCGTAGCCGGGGCGAGCGCCGCCACCGATTCGGACGCCGCACACTCCGGCGCCGCCGAAACCGGGGAGGACGCTTCCGCCACCGGCGAGACGCGGGCCGTAGATCCGGAGCCGGCGATACCCGCGCATCGCGGCACCGAGCGAGCCGTGGCACCGACGGCCGGCTGACCCGGGCAGCGTCGGCCGCGGGGCGCTCGGCCGGATCGCTCGCCAATGTTTCACGTGAAACGGCCCGCCACTCATGTCCGAGTGGCGGGCCGTTTCACGCGTGCGCTAGACCGCCGAGCGCCGGCTGACCGCTCGACTGACAAGAGTCGCGAGGACCTTGCCCAGATCGAGTCCGGCCGCACCGACCGCCATCGGAAGCAGCGAGGTCTCGGTCATCCCCGGGGAGACGTTCACCTCGAGGACATGGGCGCCGCCGTCGGGGTCGACGATCAGGTCGACCCGGGACAGGTCGCGCAGCCCGAGCGCGGAGTGCGCCGCCACTGCGGTGAGTGCGACCCGGTGTGCGACGTCCTCGTCGAGCCGGGCTGGGACGTGCCACGTGGTGAGTCCCGCGGTGTACCGGGCCGCGTAGTCGTACACGCCGTTCTGCGGCACGATCTCGACGGCGGGCAGCGCGGTCGGCCCCTCCCCCAGATCCACGATCGAGACCGCGACGTCGACCCCGGGTACGTACCGCTCGACGAGCGCGGTCTGGTCGTACGCGAAGCAGCCGACCATCGCCGCCGGCAGCTCGGCCGCGTCGCGGACCACCGCCGCCCCGAGCCCGGAGCCACCCTGCGCCGGCTTCACCATCAGCGGCAGCCCGAGCCGGTCGACGATGCGGTCGAGCACGGCGGAGGCGCCGAGCTCGGAGAACCGGTCGTGCGGCAGGGCCACCCAGTCGGGCGTCGGGATACCCGCCTCGCGAAGCAGTGCCTTCGCCGAGGGCTTGTCCCACGCGACCCGGGCGCTCTGCGCGTCCGGCCCGACGTACGGGATGCCGCATAGGTCGAGTACCCCCCGCAGCGAGCCGTCCTCGCCGGTGGCGCCGTGCAGCGCGATGATGACCGCGTCCGGCCGTTCGGTCGCGAACGACGGCAGAAGCGCGGTGTCCGCGTCGCGGACCACCGCGTCGAGACCGACCGCACGCAACGCGTCGAGGATGCGACGCCCGGACCGCAGGGAGACCTCGCGCTCGTACGAGAGCCCGCCGGCGAGGATCAGCACATGGGGTTCCATGCCGGGGATCATTCCACCTCGGGCGCGGGCGTGTGCCCGCCGGGCCGACCGAACCGGGTGGCCGAGGTCCACGTGACGCGCGACGGGTCGGGCTGGGCGGCCGCGCCGAACTCGGCCCGTACCAGCATCTCCTGCTCGATGACCGAGGCCAGGCGCCGGACCCCTTCCCGGATCCGGTCCGGCGTCGGGAAGCAGTACGACAGGCGCATGTGTGAGCCGCCGGAGCCGTCGGCGTAGAACCCGGTACCGGGGACGTACGCGACCCGGGCGGCGATCCCGCGCGGAAGCATCTCTTTGGAGTTCAGTCCCTCGGGCAGGGCCAGCCACACGTAGAAGCCGCCCTCCGGCCGGGTCCAGTGGGTACCGGCGGGCATCAGGTCGGTGAGCGAGGCGAGCAGCACGTCGCGGCGTTCCTGGTAGATCTGCCGGAAGGTCTTGACCTGTTCCTTCCATGGCATCGTGGCGAAGTACGTGGCGATGGCGGTCTGTGCGAACATGCTCGGGCACAGGATCTGCGCCTCCGAGGCGATGACGAGCTTCTCCCGTACCGCGTGGGGCGCCAGCACCCAACCCACCCGCAGGCCCGGGGCGAACGTCTTGGAGAACGTGCTCACGTAGAGCACCCCGTCGCGGTGCCGCGCGCGCAGCGCCGGCATTGGCTCGCCGTTGAAGCCCAGCAGCCCGTACGGGTCGTCCTCGACCACGAGGAGCCGGGCCCGTTCGGCGATCGCGAGGATCTCGTCGCGCCGGGACGAGGAAAGGGTGACTCCACCGGGATTCTGGTAGTTGGGCACTGTATAGAGGAACTTGGCGCGCTTCCCCGCCCGAGCGACCGTCTCCAGCGCCTCGGCGAGCGCGGCCGGGATGAGCCCGTCCTCGTCGATCGGCACGTGCACCACGTCGGCCTGGGCCGCCTGGAAGACCCCGAGCGCACCGACGTAGCTGGGCCCTTCGGCGAGCACCACGTCACCCGGGTCGAGGAAGACCCGGGACACCAGGTCGAGCGCCTGCTGGCCGCCGACGGTCACCACCACGTCGTCGGGGGAGGCGCCGGTCGAGGCGTCGATCCCGGATAGCGCCATCACCTCGCAGATGCGCTCCCGCAGGGTCAGGTCGCCCTGGCCGCCGGAGTACTGCAGCGTGGTCGCGCCCTGCTCGCCGCCGAGCTGGGCCATCATCTCCCCGACCGCGTCGAGCGGGAGTGCCGCGACGAACGGAGCGCCGCCGGCGAGTGAGACCACTTCGGGCCGGCTGGTCACGGCGAAGAGAGCCCGGATCTCCGAAGCCATCATGCCGCGCATCCGCTGGGCGTACCGATCGGAATAGTCGTCGAGCGTCGTCCCGGTCACGGTCGCGTGCCCTCCCTTGCGCTGGAGTAGGGGTTGGGGGGCGCCGCCCGGCGGTCGCGGCGCCGCTGCCAGCAGGCCCGCCGACCGGCGCCCAGGTTCGTCGATCCTACTCTCGCAGATTGCTCCCACACGCGGCGATTCCCGCGTACGATCTGACACCGGGGGCGGAGGCGGAGGCGGGCGAAGTGGCTCATCTTTTCCAATGGGGATGCGTGGATGTCGCGACGCCTGGTTAACCTCACCCTCGACACCCTTGAAGACCTTCCCCGGCCCTGTCGGCTCTGTGTGTACTGGGAGCTCGATCCGGTCGCGGCGGAGCGCGCGTGCGCCGCCGGCGACCCGGGCCTGGAGAAGGAGGCGTGGGTCTCGCAGACTCTGTTGGAATGGGGCTCCTGCGGCAAGCTGGCCTACGTCGACGGCATGCCCGCCGGATACGTGATGTTCGCGCCGCCGGCCTATGTACCCCGGTCAATGGCGTTTCCCACCTCGCCGGTATCCCCGGACGCCGCGCTGTTGATGACCGCGCACGTGGTGCCGGCCTTCGCCGGCGGCGGCCTGGGCCGGATGCTCGTGCAAGGAGTCGCCCGCGACCTGACCAAGCGCGGGATCAAGGCGATCGAGGCGTTCGGTGACGCGAAGTTCGGCGAGCCGAGCGAGGCCGGCCGGGGCGGCTCGGGTGGCGCGGGATGCCTGGCTCCGGCGGATTTCTTCCTTTCGGTGGGGTTCAAGACGGTACGGCCGCATCCGCGGTATCCCCGGCTGCGCCTGGAGCTGCGCACCGCCCTGTCCTGGAAGTCCGACGTCGAGTACGCGCTGGAGAAGCTGCTGGGCTCGATGAGCCCCGAGTCACTGCTGCGGCCGGTCCGTCCGGCCACCCGGTCGACGTCGGGGCTGAGCGCGCTCAGACCGTAGTCGTCGCGGCCACCGCGGCACGGATGCTCGACACGTCGATCGAGCCGGTCGGCACGTCGTCCTCGACCGGGTAGTACATCCGCTGCACCGCGGCCATCACGGCCTCCACCACGCGATCGCGGAAGTGCGGGTCGACGAGCCTCGCCCGATCCTCCGGGGAGGTGAGGTAACCGACCTCGACCCGTACCGCCGGCATCCGGGTCAGTCGCAGCAGCTCCCACGTCTTGGCGTGGGTCTGGCAGTTACCCAGGCCGGTGCGCACCACGATCTCCCGCTGGACGAGGCCGGCCAGCCGCTCCCCCACGGTCGAGGTGACGCCGCTGTCGGTGCCGTAGTGGTACGTGGCCACCCCGTGCGCCTGCGGGTTGCGGTGCCGGTCGATGTGCAGCGAGATGAACAGGTCGGCGCCGAGGTCGTTGGCGAGCTGGGCCCGTTCCCGGTCGGTCAGCTCGTGCTCGGGCGACGGGCCCCGGGTCAGGTACACCCGCATGCCGGCGGCGGCGAGCCGGCCCTCCAGGCGCAGCGCGAGGTCGAAGGCGAGGTCCGCCTCGGTCCACCGGAGCAGCCCTTCCGGGACGGTGGCGCCGAGATCCGGGCCGCCGTGGCCGGGGTCGATCACGATCGTCTTGCCGACCAGTGCGCGCCCCGAGCCGTACAACTTGGCGATTTCCCGTAGCGCGAGCGGCGCGCCACCGGTCACCTTGCGGCCCAGCCGGCGCAGCGCGTGCATGGTCTGCGGGCCGCACGCGCCGTCGGGGCTTAGTCCCACCTCCCGCTGGAACGTGGCGACCGCCCGCGCCGTGCGCGTGCCGTAGATGGCGTCGGCACGACCGACGTCGTAGCCCATCTCCAGCAGCCGCTCCTGCAACTGCCGCACGTCGTCGCCGACCAGCGGATCGGGGAGCGCGTGGTAGAGCGTGCGGGAACCGAGCCGCCAGCGCGCCGCCTCCAGCGCCTGCCAGGTCTCCTCACCGACGCGGCCGTCGGCGGACAGCCCCCGGCTCTGCTGGAACGTGCGGATGGCCAGCTCGGTCTGCTGGTCGAACTCGGCCCCGTCCAGCGCGCCCGCCGCCGGGGGAAAGGCGGGCAGCAACTCCAGGGTGCGCAGCACGGCGCGGATCTCCGCCACCGCAGCGCCCCGGTCACCCCGCCTGATCGTCCGCATCCAGCCTCCTTCGCCCTTGTCCGGCGCCGGGTGCGCGGGCCGGAGACCTACCGGAGCGTATCGCGGCCGGTCCACGTGTGCCCGGTACCGCCACGGCCGGTACCGCCTCCGAACTATCAGACGTGAAGCCCGGTGCGCCGGTTGTGTCAGAGGGCCGACTCGATGAGCTTCACCAGGTCGAGCTTGGGGCGGGCGCCGGTCAGCATCTGGACCGGTTCGCCCCCCTTGAAGACGGTCAGGGTGGGTACCGACAGCACCTGGTAGTTCCGGGCGGTGTTCGGGTTGGCGTCGATGTCCAACTTCACGATCTTCACCTTGTCGCCCATCTCCTGGGCGATCTCGTCGAGGACCGGCGCCACCCGTAGGCACGGCGGGCACCACTCGGCCCAGAAGTCGACCAGTACCGGAGTGTCGGACTGCAGGACCTCGGCCACGAACGTGTCGTCGGTGACCGCCTTGGCGGCTCTCATTGCGGTTGCTCCCTCGGTGCGAGCGGCTTCACCGGCCGCGTGGTCCATTCTCCCGGTCGCTGGCCGGCCGACCCCGGCCGGACACGCCGCGCCGGCCGACCCGCGTGCCGGCTCAGTGCTCCAGCGCGGCGATGTAGCGCTCGGCGTCCAGCGCGGCCGCGGAGCCGGTACCGGCGGCGGTGATCGCCTGCTGGTACGTGTGGTCGACCAGGTCACCGGCGGCGAACACGCCCGGCTGGCTGGTCCGCGTGCTGGGCGCGTCGACCAACACGTAGCCGTTGTCGTCGAGGTCGATCTGACCGCGGAACATCGTGCTGCGCGGGTCGTGGCCGATCGCCACGAACACCGCCTTGGTGTCGAGCGTGGACTCCGCGCCGGTGGTGGTGTCGCGCAGCCGGGCCGCGCTCACCTTCCCGTCCTCGCCGATGATCTCGGTCACCACGGTGTTCCACCGGACGGTGATCTTCGGGTTGGTCAGCGCCCGCTGCGCCATGATCTTGCTGGCCCGGAACTCGTCGCGCCGGTGGATGATGGTGACCGACTCGCCGAACCGGGTGAGGAACGTCGCCTCCTCCATCGCCGAGTCGCCGCCCCCGACGACCACGATGCGCTGGCCGCGGAAGAAGAACCCGTCGCAGGTGGCGCACGAGGACACGCCGTGGCCGAGCAGCTCGCGCTCGCCCGGTACGCCCAGGGGGCGCCAGGCCGACCCGGTGGCCAGGATGATCGCGTACGCCTGGTACTCGGTGTTGCCGATCCACGCCCGCTTGACCGGCCCGGCCAGCTCCACCCGCGACACGTCGTCGGTGATGTACTCGGCGCCGAACCGCTCGGCCTGCTTGCGCATGTTGTCCATCAGCTCCGGGCCGAGGATGCCGTCGGGGAAGCCGGGGAAGTTCTCCACCTCGGTCGTGGTCATCAGCGCCCCGCCGGACTGCGCGCCCTCGATCACCAGTGGTCGCAGGTTCGCGCGCGCGGCGTACACCGCGGCCGTGTAGCCGGCCGGACCCGAGCCGATGATGATCAGATTGCGGACGTCGCTCACGTCGGACTCCTCGCTGATGTCGTCGCACACACGCAAACTCATCGTACGAAGCGGCAATTCCCGGGGCGCGGGGTGCCGGCGGTCACCCGGTCGTGGCGAACAACTCCGCCGCTCCGGCGACCCCGCACTCCGGCCCGGTGACGACGATCTGCCGGGGCCCGCTGCCCACCAGCACCACGATCAACGCCGGCCGGCCCTGGAACCGGGCGTAGTCCACGACGGAGGGGGTACCCCCGTGCCGCGCGACGACCGCCGACAGGCACTCGCGCAGCGCCTGCGGGTTGGTCAGCCTCGTCAGGCCACCCTCGACGCTGTTGTCCTTCTGCGGGCCGGCCACCCCCGGGCCCGGTCCGGGGTTCGACGTGGTGCCGGTGCCGGTGGCGTCTGCGGCGGTCGACAGGTTCTGCGGGGTGTAGTCGGTGTCGGTGTGTAGCACGACCGGCACGGCCGCCGAGAGCTGGCTCTCGGCCTGGCCGGCGGCGGGTGCCCCGGCGCCCTGACCACTCCGGTTGGAGTTGCCGGCGGGGAACGGGCCGGCATTGGACAGCGCGATCACGCCGGCGAAGATCGCGGCGACCACCGCGGCCGCCGCGGTGGTGCCGGCCGCAAGGCGGGTCCAGCGCCGGCGCCGCGAGATGTCGATGACCTTCGCGGTACCCGGTGCCGCCGCGCCCGCCTCGGCCAGCGCGCTGTCCAGCCGGGCGCCCACGTCGGCCGGCAGCGGCGCGTCGCGGAGTTCGGTCAGCGCGGCGGTCAGCGCGGGCTGCGCGGCCGTCAGGGCCTGGTACGCGTGGCGCCACTCGGGGTCGGTGCGGATCAGCTCGTCGACCTGCTGCCGATCCTGCGGGTCGAGCAGCCCGGCGGTGTAGTCGGCGAGCCGATCGAGGTCCACGTCGTTGATCGGGCTCACCTCCCCTCCTCGCCGGTACCGGTCGTCGCGCTCTGAGATGGGACGTCGGCCTCCGGTACCGGGTTCCGCAGGTACCCCAAGAGTGCGGCAAGTCTCGCCCGGCCCCGGGCGCAGCGGCTCTTCACCGTGCCTTCCGCCACGTCGAGGATCACCGCCGCCTCCGCTACCGAGTACCCCTGCACGTCGACCAGCACGAGGGCGGCGCGCTGCTCGACCGGCAGCCGGGCGAGCGCGGCGCGCACGTCCAGCGCGGTGTCCGAGTCGACCGGCGCGACGGGGGACGGTTCGGTGTCGACGAGCGGTACCGTCGGCCGCGCGGCGCGCCGGCGTACCCGGTCCAGGCAGGCGTTGACCACGATGCGGTGCAGCCAGGTGGTGACCGCCGCGTCGCCGCGGAACCGGTGCGCCGAACGGTACGCCGAGATCAGCGCCTCCTGGAGCGCGTCGGCGGCGTCCTCCCGGTCGCCGAGGGTACGCAGGGCCACCGCCCATAACCGGTCCCGGTGCCGCCGGACCAGCTCGGCGAACGCGTCGCGGTCACCGGCGGCGTGGGCGCGCAGCAACGCGGCATCGTCGATCACCGGCTGATCGTCCACGGCGTGCACCCTATCCGCAGCGCGACTGCGTCGGCCGCCCCTAGCTCGCGACGATCTGGATGTCCTGGATCTGGACCTGGTACCCGCCGCTGTCCGGCTGGGGCGGCAGCTTGCTGATCCAGACCAGCAGGTACTGGACCGGCTCCTGCGGGCCGTTGAACACGGTCCTGGTGGCGCCAGCCTCCTTCGGCTGGCCGACCAGCGTGAACGACTCGTAGATCTGCTTGTCGCCGGCGGCGCCGCTGTCCGCGCCGGGATCGCTGGTGCCGGTGCGCAGCTCGATCGTGGCCCCCTGGCTCGCGATGACCTGCACGCTGGCGATCTGCTTCGGGCTGCCGAGGTTGATCAGGATGCCCATGCCGGGTTTGATCCCGCCGAAGTCCGGCCGGCCTTTGTAGTGGTTGCTGGCCCACGCGGTGCTGGGGTCGTTGTCGACGGTCTTCGCCGCGCCGGCCAGCTCCCGGCGGTCCCCGTTCGGGGGATCGACCACGCGGACCTGGTTGGCGGCGATCGGAATCGGCTTGAGGTTGGGCACGGCACCGGTGGTGGACACCCCGCCGGCGCTCGGCGTGGTGCTGGTGGCACCGGCCCGGGGCCCGGACAGCGCCTTGACGGTCAGCAGCAGGCCGGCGAGGGAGAGCACCAGCAGGACCGCCACCCCCACGATGAGCTTGCGGACCGAGCGGCGCGGCTCGGCGATCGCCGTGGCCGGGTAGTTGGGCTGGTCGAAGTCGAGTGGGCTGCCGACGCTGAAGAACGCCTCCTCCTGCTCGCCCTCCAGCCGGCTCAGGTCGGCGGCCAGGACGTCGGCCGAGGGCGGCGCCACGGTGGGGTCGAGCAGATCGGTGGCCAGGTCGGACAGGTGACCGGGGATGCCGCCGCGCACCTGGCGCAGCGGAGCCAGCGTGCCGGCGTCGTCGCGGACCGCGTCGGGCAGGCTGGACGCGCCCGCCTCGGCGTGCGGCCAGTGACCGGTCAGCGAGCAGTACAGGACGGCGCCGACCGCGCGGACGTCGGCGTCGGGGGTGGCGGACTCGTCGGCGCGGGCGTCGGAGAGCACCACCCGGCCGTCGGAGCCGATGAGCACGGTGCCGGCATGGATGTTTCCGTGGGCCATCCCGGTGGCGTGGATCGCGGCCACCGCGCTGGCGATGGCGCTGGCGACCGTGGTGGCGCGGTCGGGGTCCAGCGGCGCCTCCGCGACGTACTCGCGCAGCGAGCCGCCGTCGACCCACTCGCGGACCACGTAGGCCCGGGTGGTCTCGTCGATCGCGTCGTAGACGTCGACCAGGTGGGGGTGGACCACCCGGCTGGCCGCGACGGCGGCGTCGAGCATCTCGACCGCGGCCTCACCGCCCGGGTACCGCATGACGACCGCGACGGGCCGGCGCAGGATCACGTCGACGCCGCGCCAGACCTGCCGGCCGAAGGCGTCGTCGTTGATGTGCTCCTGGAGCTCGTACCGCTCGGCGAGCACTTCCCCGACGGTAGGCGTGCCGAAGGTCAGCACCCCCGGCGTCCCGGGCGACTCGGGACCTTCGTCCACCTGGGTCACCCGTCCTCCCTCCCGGTTGAGCCCACCGCTGTCATGGACGACCTTACCTGGACAGCGCAGGGTACCTGAGGGGTCATTCTTCGCCGCGCGGCCGGTCGACGCCAGTTCGATCACGACGCTAGAACGGTCGGCTTGCGGTCATCGCCGGATTCGCGAGCGCACCATCCCCCACACGTCACTCACCTCCCGTACCCGCAGGCTGACCGCTGCGGCCAGGTAGACGATGATCAGCATCATTCCGCCCAGGATCAGCTCGATGACGCTGGCGATCTTCCCGGACCCGATGGTGTGGGTGAGGATCAGCGTGGTCAGCAGGGTCGGGACGGCCGCGATGAGCGCCGCCACCGTGAGCCGCACCAGCGTCTTGGCCACCTCGGTCAACCCGAGCGGGCCCAGCCGGCGGCGCAGCAGCCAGTAACCCAGCGCGGAGGCCGCGACGAACGAGACGGCGTTACCGATCATGAGGCCGGCGGCCACCGCCCCGGCGGTGAGCCCGACGTAGAGCGCGACGTCCAGCACGATCCGCAGCGCGGCCACCGGCACGTTGAGCAGCGCCGGGGTCTTGGTGTCCGGTAGTGCGTAGAACGCGAAAATCTGGAGCTGGCTGATCGCGAACGGCACCAGCCCGAGCCCCGCGGCCGCGATCACCCAACCGGTGGCGACCGAGTCGGCGTGGCCGTAGCTGCGGAACTCGAAGAGCGCCACGCCGAGCTGCGGACCGAGCAGGACGTAGGCCGCCGTGGCCGGAACGAGGATCACGGCGGACAGCCGGGTACCCAGGGACAGCTGCGCCGCCACGTCGCCATACCGGTGCTCGGCCGCCGCCGCCGACATCCGCGGCAGCAGCGCGGTGATGATCGAGACGGCGACGATCCCATGCGCCATCATGAAGATCAGATATGCGTTGTTGAAGATCATCGGGCCCGACCCGCCCCGGTCGGCCGCCATCTTCGCCAGCCGCAGCACGACGAGCAGGGCGACCTGGCTCACCGCCACGTAGGCGAGCATCCAGCCGCCGACCCGACCCAGCTCGCGCAGGTGCAGCTCGCGCCAGTCCCACCGCCACCGCCAGCGGAACCGCGCCTTGCGCAGCGCCGGCAACAGCCCGGCGGCCTGCACCACGATGCCCAGCGTGGTGCCGACGCCGAGCACCAGGATCTGCCCGGCGGTGACCTGCTCCGGCGGCAGTTCCCGGGCGCTGGCCCAGATCAGGATGAACGCGCCGGCGGTCGCGATCACCACGACGTTGTTGAGGATCGGGGTCCACATCGGGGCGGCGAAGTGGCCCCGGGTGTTGAGGATCGCGGCGAGCAGCGCGGCGATGCCGTAGAAGAAGATCTCCGGGAGCAGCAGGTAGCCCAGGACGGTGACCAGGCGCTTGTTGTCCCCGCTGGAGCTGCCCGCGATCAGCTCGGTCAGCAGCGGGGCGAGCAGGACCGCGAGCACGGTCGCCCCGGCCAGGAACACGGTGGCCAGGCTGAGCAGCCGCTGGGTGTAGGCCTCGCCCCGGTCGGCGTCGCGGGTGCGGGCGCGGACCAGCAGCGGCACCACGACGCTGGCCAGGATCCCGCCGAGCAGCAGCTCGTAGACCATGTTGGGCAGCGTGTTGGCCAGCGTGTAGTCGTCGGAGAACGCCTTGGCCCCGATCGCCGCGCCGATGGCCACCGTGCGGACGAACCCGGTGAGCCGGCTGACCAGGCTGCCCACGGCCATGACGGCACTGGTGCGGGTGAGCGAGCCGGTGCTGTCCTCGACGGTCGCCGGCGTGGGTTGCAGCGCCGGCAGGACCAGGGTGGCGTCCGGGTCGACCGCGGGCAGCACGACCGTGACATCCTGCTCCGGCCGGTGCGGCTCCTGGGGACCCATGCCGCCGACCTTAGCGGCTGGGTCTGTCAGTCCGCGATGACCAGCTCCCCGACCTCACCGACGAGGGCGTCGCGGGCGGTCCCAGACAGCCCGGAGTCGCTGATCAGCGTGTGCGCGTCGTGCAGCGCGGCGATGGTGGAGATGCCCACCAGCTCCCACTTGGTGTGGTCGGCCACCACGACGAGCCGGCGGGCCGCGCCGACCAGCGCCCGGTCGGTCTCCGCCTCCATCAGGTTGGGGGTGGTGAACCCGGCGTGGGTGCTCATCCCGTGCACGCCCATGAAGAGCATGTCCACGTTGAGCGAGCGGATCGCGTTGACCGCGAACGGCCCGACCAGCGCGTCGGACGGGGTACGGATGCCACCCGTGAGCACCACGGTCTGGTCGGCGCGCCGGGCCTTGTAGAACACGTCGGCGACCGGTACCGAGTTGGTCACCACGGTCAGCCCGGCCACGTCGAGCAGCAGGTTGGCCAGCATGCAGGTGGTGGTACCGGCGGAGAGCGCGATGGCCGTGCCCGGCGCGACCAGCTTGGCCGCCCGCCGGGCGATGGCCTCCTTCTCCGCCTGCTGCCGCACCAGCTTCGCGGCGAAGCCGGGCTCGTCGGTGGAGTGCTGGTCGAGCGTGGTCGCCCCGCCGTGCACCTTGGCGATGAGGCCCCGTTCGGCCAGCGCCTCCAGGTCGCGTCGGATCGTCATGTCGGAGACGCCGAACTCGCGGACCAGGTCGCCCACCCGTACCCCGCCCAGCCGCTGCACCATCTCGTGGATCGCCTGCTGGCGTTGCTGTGCGAGCATCACTCCTCCTCGGCGCTGCTGCGGAGTACGACGACGCCGCCGGGCGGCACGGTGACCCGGTCGGGGAACCGGTCCCCGGTGAGCAGGTCCGTGCCGGCCGCCGCGACGGTCGCGGCGGTATCGGCGTGGTTGACCAGGAACAGGTACGCGGTGCCGTCGGCGTGGCGGCGCCGGACCGCTTCGAGCCCGGGCGGCCGGTCCGGCAGGACCGGTACCGCGCCGGCCGCCGCGCACACCTGGCCGATCAGCCGGTCGAGGCTGGGCTCGTCGAGCCGGGTGCCCACGCAGCATGCCCGCCCGTTGCGGGTCACCGCCGGCGCGCCGGCCACCGGACCGTCCACATAGGATTCCAGTACCTCGGCACCGGTGGAGCGGCCGAGCTCCCGCCAGATCTCGCCGACGCTGCCGCCGGACAGCTTCACCGACCGGCCCTCCGGCAGCGGGTAGAACTCCTCCACCCGCACGCCGAGCAGGTCGGTGAACGCGCCCGGATAGCCGCCCAGGCGCACCCGGTCGCACTCGTCGACGATGCCGCTGTACGGCCCGACCAGCACGGTGCCGCCATTGTCCACATAGGACGTAAGGTTGGCGGCGTCGGCATCGGAGACCAGGTACAGGGCGGGGACGAAGACCGCGCGGTAGCGGGACAGCTCGGCGCCGGGCGGGGCGAAGTCGACGGTGATCCCGGCCCGCCACAGCGCGCCGTACCAGCGCCGTACCTCGTCGAAGCTGCGCATGTCGACGCTGGGCTGGGCGCGGGCCTCGGCCGCCCACCCGCTTGGGTAGTCGAACACCACGGCGACCTCAGCGTCCACAGTGGACGAGGCGACCGGCGCGAGCCGGCGCAGGGCGGTGCCGAGCGCGACCACCTCCCGCCACACGCGCGAGTCGGTGCCGGCGTGCGGCAGCATCGCCGAGTGCCACTTCTCCGCGCCCGACCGGGCGGCCCGCCACTGGAAGAACAGCGCGCCGTCGCTGCCCCGCGCCACGTGCGCGAGGCTGTTGCGCAGCAGCTGTGCGGGCGCCTTGGCGAGGTTGCGCTGCTGCCAGTTGACCGCGCTCGTGGAGTGCTCCATCAGCAGCCACGGCCGGCCCCGGCCGAGCGAGCGGGCCAGGTCGGCGGAGTACGCGAGGTCGACGTGCGGCGCGGTGTTGGTGGGCCGCAGGTAGTGGTCGGTGGAGACGAAGTCCAGCGCGCGGGCCCAGCGCCAGTAATCCAGGCCGGTGAACATGCCGGCCATGAGGTTGGTGGTGGCCGGGATGTTCGGGGTGATCTGGCGCAGCAGCTCCCGTTCGGCCGTGCACAACGCGAACAGCGCGTCGTCGCTGAACCGGCGGAAATCCAGCTCCTGGGCGGGGTTGCCGATGGCCGTGGTGGCACGCGGCGGCAGCACCTGGGCCCAGTCGGTGTAGCGCTGCGACCAGAACGCGGTGCCCCACGCCTCGTTCAGTCCGGCGAGGTCGCCGTAGCGGGCGCGCAGCCAGCTCCGGAAGGCGGCCGCGGAGGTGTCGCAGTAGCAGGTGAGGTTGTGGCAGCCGTACTCGTTGTGGATGTGCCACATGGCCAGCGCCGGATGGTCGTAGTACCGGCTGGCGAGCTGGTCGACCACGTGCAGGGCGGCGTCGCGGTACTCGGCCGAGCTGGCGCAGAACGACTGGCGGCTGCCGTACCACCGCCGGCGCCCGTCCCGGTCGACCGGCAGCGACTTGGGGTACCGGTGCGAGAACCACGGCGGCGGCGACGCCGTCGCGGTGGCCAGGTCGACGGCGATGTCGTTGCGGCGTAACAGCTCCAGCACCCGGTCCAGCCAGCCGAACTCGTACCCTCCGGGTTGCGGTTCCAGCCATGCCCATGCGAACACCCCGACGGTGACCAGGTTGACCCCGGCCTCCCGCATAAGCCGCACGTCCTCCGCCCAGACGTGCTCGGGCCACTGCTCGGGGTTGTAGTCACCGCCGTAGAGCAGGCCGGCCAGTCGTGGGGTGAGCGACGGCATGCCCACAGGGTGCCGCCTTGATTCACCACTAGTCAACAAGAGAGAACACTGTTTTGCGCATCCGGGCGACGATCGGGACCGCCGACCGGCCGATCCCGCTCACCGTCCGCAACGGCGTACCTCACCTGGCACGTTCATGTCACGGACTTGAAACGAAGCCCACCCAGCCCCTTGACATCCGACCACTCGGGCGCTGGACTGTGGTGAGTTTTGAATGGTTGCGTTGGAATCCCCCAACCAATCCGCCATTCTTTTCGAACGTAGGAGGGGTAATGACGCAGTCCCTGCTCACCCCTAGCCAGCTTTCGCGGCGCTCCCTGCTCCGTGGTGCGGCCGTTGGCGCAGGTGTGGTCACTGTGCCCGGACTGCTCGCGGCATGCTCGGGTGGCGGCGGCGGTAGCGGCAGCAGCGGTGGCGCGAAATCGCAGACCATCAGCCTGGGGTCCAACTACTCGGACCCTACGCCCAAGAAGGCGATCCAGGACATGATGGACGCCTACCAGAAGAAGTCGGGCAACACGGTCAAGGTCAATACCGTGGCGCACAACGACTACCAGACGAACATCACCCGGTACCTGCAGGGCAACCCGGACGACGCGGCCGCCTGGTTCGCCGGGTACCGTATGCAGTTCTTCGCCCAGAAGGGCTACCTCGCCGACGTCAGCGACGTCTGGTCCGGCCTGACCGGCTTCAGCGACGCCCTCAAGCAGGCCTCCACCGGCACGGACGGTAAGCAGTACTTCATCCCCCTCTACAACTACGCGTGGGCTCTCTTCTACCGGAAGAGCACCTTCCAGGCCAAGGGCTACCAGCCGCCGAAGACCTGGGACGAGTACGTCGCGCTGGCCAAGAAGATGAAGGCGGACGGGATCGTCCCGATCGGCTTCTCCGAGAAGGACGGCTGGCCCGCGATGGGCACGTTCGACTACATCAACATGCGCAAGAACGGCTACCAGTTCCACGTCGACCTGATGGCCGGCAAGGAGTCCTGGACCGACCAGAAGGTCAAGGACGTCTTCGGGATGTGGGCCAGCCTGTTCGACCAGGGCCTGTACCAGCCCGGCGCCAACGGCCGCACCTGGGAGGAGGCCGGCACGTCCTTCGCCAAGAAGGAGGTCGGCCTGGTGGTCTTCGGTACCCCGCACGTCGGTCTGCAGACGCCGAAGGCCGAGCACGACGACATCGGCATCGTGCCGTTCCCGGCGATCGACCCCGCCAACGGGACCGACTCGATCGAGGCGCCCATCGACGGCTTCATGCTGCCCGCCAAGGCCAAGAACGTGGCCGGTGGCAAGGACCTGCTCAAGTGGCTCGGCTCGCCCGAGGCGGAGAACACCTACCTGAAGAGCGACCCGAACAACATCGCGGTCAACTCCGCCGCCGACACCGGCAACTACGAGGGGCTGCAGAAGGACTCCGCGGCCCTGGTCGCCCAGGCGAAGCACATCTCGCAGTACCTCGACCGGGACACCCGGCCGGACTTCGCGCAGACGGTGGTCATCAAGGCCTTCCAGAGCTTCGTCGACAAGCACTCCAAGGCCGACATTGACGCTATGTGCGCCAACATGGAAGATCAGAAGAAGAGCATCTTCTCGCAGCCCGTTTCCTAAGGACCGGTCTGGTGGCAGCACCTCCCGCATCCTCGGTCGAGGCGGCGGCCCCCCGGACCCGACGGGTCCGGCGGGGCCGGCGCCGCCGGCTGGAGGCCGGCGACATCGCGATCCTGTCGGTCCTCGTCGGCGTCACGATCGTCATCGACGTCCTGCTCATCTGGGGTACCTCGATCGCCTCGATCATCCTGTCGTTCACCAGCTACGGCGGCCTCGGTACCCCGGACTTCATCGGCACGCGCAACTACCACGACATCCTGACCATCGACCTGAGCTTCATCCCGGCGGTCGAGCACAACCTGTTGTGGCTGGCCTTCCTCGGGGTGGTCGCCACCCCGCTCGGCCTGCTGATGGCCGTCCTGCTCGACCGGCAGCTCCGGTTCAGCCGGTTCTACCAGAGCGCGCTCTACCTCCCGGTCGCGCTGTCGTTCGCGGTGGTCGGCTTCATGGTGCAGCTGATCCTCTCGGCCGACCAGGGCGTGGTCAACGCCATCCTCGGCCGCACCCACGGCAACGGCATCGACTTCCTCGGGGATCCACACAAGAACATCTGGATGGCGCTGCTGTTCGCGAGCTGGCGCCACACCGGGTACGTGATGATCCTCTACCTGGCCGGGCTGAAGTCGGTCGACCCGGCGCTGAAGGAGGCGGCGATCGTCGACGGCGCCAACCCGGTACAGACGTTCTTCCGGGTGGTCTTCCCGACGATGCGCCCGATCAACGTCATCATCCTGGTGATCACGGTGATCGAGTCGTTGCGCGCCTTCGACCTGGTCTACGTCATCAACGTCGGGCGTAACGGGTTGGAGCTGCTGTCCGTCCTCGTGGTCGACAACATCATCGGTGAGGCCAGCCGGATCGGGTACGGGTCGGCGATCGCGGTCTTCCTGCTCATCGTGACGCTCGGCTTCGTCATCACGTACCTGACCCAGATCCTGCGCCGGGAGGAGGTCCGATGACCACGGTCGCCAGCACCGACGCCGAGTCCACCGCCGGCCGCCCGGCCGTGCCCGGACGCCGCAGGGTGGTGCCGCGCCGGCGCCAGCGGGTCCGCCCGGCGCGGATGGTGCTGCACGCGTTCCTCATGTTCTTCGCGTTCCTCTGGCTGCTGCCGATCCTGCTGCTCATCTACGCCTCGCTGCGGCCCTACCAGGAGACCCAGCTCAACGGGTACTTCTCCTGGCCCAAGACGCTGAGCCTGCGCTACTACTCGCAGGCCTGGACCGGTGGGGAGATGTCCAAGCACTTCCTCGCCTCGCTCTACATCACCGTGCCGGCCGTCCTCGCCACGCTGTTCCTGGCCTCGTTCCTGGCCTTCGCGCTGACTCGGGTGAAGATTCCGTTCCGCCGCACGCTGCTGGTGCTCTTCACCGCGGGTAACCTGCTGCCGCCGCAGATCATGGTCACCCCGCTCTACACGCTCTACTTCAAGATCCCGCTGCCTGAATGGCTGTCGGCGTCCCGCTCGGTCTACGACACCTACTTCGGCGTGATCCTGATCCACGTGGCGTTCCAGACCGGGTTCTGCGTGTTCGTGCTCTACAACTACATGCTGACCATCCCGATCGAGCTGACCGAGGCGTCGGTGGTCGACGGGGCCAACGTCTGGCGGCAGTACTGGCAGGTGATCCTCCCGGTGGTCCGGCCGGCCCTCGGTGCGCTGGCCACGCTGGAGTTCACCTGGATCTACAACGACTTCCTGTGGGCGCTGGTGCTCATGTCGACCGGGGACAAGTACCCGATCACCAGCTCACTCAACAACCTGCGCGGCCAGTTCTTCGTCGACTACAACCTCCTGGCCGCGGGCGCGATGATCGTCGCGCTGCCCACCCTCATCGTCTTCTTCGCCCTGCAGAAGCAGTTCATCTCCGGCCTGACCCTGGGTGCCAGCAAGGGGTAACCGTGTCCTATGACGAGCTCGCGTCGATCAAGGTCGACGGCGATCGCGCCCGCGTGTACGAGCACGGCTGGCAGAGCTGGAGCCCTTCCGGCAGCTACCCGGTCACGGTCCGGTCCAGCTACCGGCCGGTGCGCGCGGTCACCCAGAGCCAGAGCTACCGGCCGGAGAAGCCGGCGCCGGAGACCGGGTTCCAGGGCGAAGGGCTGCTCGCCGTCGACCCCGGCACCGGCGACCCGGTCACCGTCTTCGGCGCCGCGCCCGACCCGACGGTACCGTCGATCCGCGCGTCCTATGTGGACGGTCACGTGGTGGTCTCGGCGGACGGGCCGGTCGGCGTGACCCAGTCGTCCACTGTGGACGAAGGGCTCGCCGCGTGGGCGGACGGGTTCGCCGCCGGGGCCGGGGTGGGACCGATCCGGCCGGCGCCGACCGGCTGGTGCTCGTGGTACCACTACTTCACCGACGTGACCGCCGCCGACGTCGAGGAGAACGTGGCCGCGATCCACGAGCGGGAGCTGCCCGTCGACGTGATCCAGATCGACGACGGCTGGGAGTCCGAGATCGGCGACTGGCTCACCCTCTCCGGGCGCTTCGAGTCACTGGAGGCACTGGTCGAGCGGATCCGCGCGACCGGGCGGCGGACCGGCATCTGGGTGGCGCCGTTCCTCGTCGGCGCGAACTCGCGGGTGTACGCCGAGCACCGCGACTGGCTGATCCCCGGTACCCTCGCCGGGCACAACTGGGAGCAGGACACCTACGGGCTGGACACCACCCACCCCGGTGCGCAGGACTACCTGCGCCGCGTGTTCACCATGCTGCGCGACGTCGGTGTCGACTACTACAAGATTGACTTCATCTACGCGGGCGCCCTCGACGGGCCGCGCCACTCCGGCGCCGACCCGCTCACCGCCTACCGCTCCGGGGTCGAGCTGATCCGCGAGACCATCGGCCCCGCCGCGTACCTACTCGGCTGCGGTGCCCCGATCCTGCCCAGCGTCGGGCTGTTCGACGCGATGCGGGTCTCCGCCGACATCGCCCCGCACTGGGCACCGCTCGACGGCGACCCGGCCCTGCCCTCGCAGCAGGGCGCGGTGTTTTCCGCCATCGGCCGGGCGTTCCAGCACGGGCGGTTCTGGGTCAACGACCCGGACTGCATCGTGGCCCGCCCGGCCGTCGAGCGGCGCGAGGAGTGGGCCGAGGTGGTCGACCGGTACGGCGGCCTGCGGGTCTCCTCCGACCGCATCGCCGACCTCGACGAGTGGGGCATGACCACCACCCGCCGCCTGCTCTCCGAGACCCCGCCGCCGGCCCCGTTCGCGCTCTGACCCGTGGTATCTGACGAGACCGGTGCCGGGGCTGCCGGATAGGCTTGCCCGCGCTATGTCCGAGTCAACCACGGCGGGGCCCGCCCGCGAGCTCACCCAGGTGCAGCGCACGGCGATCAGCGAGCTGCTGCGCGTGTTTCCGGTCGTCGACGAACTGGGCGACCGGTTCGACCGCGCCGGCCACGAACTGCACCTCGTCGGTGGATCGGTCCGCGACGCGCTGCTCGGCCGGCTCGGCGACGACCTCGACTTCGCCACCAGCGCCACGCCCGACGAGACCCTCGGGCTGGTCGCCGGCTGGGCCGAGTCGACCTGGGAGACCGGCCGCGAGTTCGGCACCATCGGGGTGGCCCGGCGCGGACTGCGTCTGGAGATCACCACCTACCGCGGGGAGGCCTACGACGGGGTCAGCCGCAACCCCGTGGTCCAGTACGGCACCAGCCTGCTCGACGATCTGCAGCGGCGGGACTTCACCGTCAACGCGATGGCCGTGTCGGTACCCGGGCACGGGTTCACCGACCCGTACGGCGGACTGGTGGATCTGGCTGAGCGGCGGCTGCGCACCCCCGGTACCCCCCAGCAGAGCTTCGGCGACGACCCCCTGCGGATGCTGCGCGCGGCCCGGTTCGTCGCCCAGCTCGGCTTCTCCGTCGAGCCCACCGCGCTGGCCGCCATGCGGGCGATGGCCGCGGACCTGGACCGGATCACCGCGGAGCGGATCCGCGACGAGTTCACCAAGCTGCTGTGCGGCGCCGACCCGGTCGCCGGGCTGCGCCTGCTCGTCGACACCGGCCTGGCCGACCGGTTCCTGCCGGAGCTGTCCGGGCTCCAGCTGGAGATCGACGAGCACGCCCAGCACAAGGACGTCTACGAGCACACGCTGACCGTGGTGCGCAACGCGATCCGGCTGGAGGAGGGCGGACCCGACTTCGTGCTGCGGATGGCGGCCCTGATGCACGACGTGGGCAAGCCGTTGACCAAGGCGGTCGGGCCGGACGGCCGGGTCAGCTTCCACCACCACGAGATCGTCGGGGCGCGGCTGACCCGGCAACGGATGAAGGCGCTCAAGTTCCCGAAGGACGTCACCTCGGAGGTGGCCGAGTTGGTCGCGCTGCACCTGCGCTTCTACGGGTACGGGCGGGGCGAGTGGACCGACTCGGCGGTGCGCCGGTACGTGACCGACGCCGGGCCGCTGCTGTCGCGGCTGCACAAGCTGACCCGCTCCGACTGCACCACCCGCAACCGGCGCAAGGTGGCCGCGCTGTCGGCCGACTACGACGCACTGGAGGAGCGCATCGCGCAGCTGCAGGCGCAGGAGGACCTCGACCGGGTCCGACCCGACCTGGACGGCAACGCGATCATGGAGCTGCTCGGCGTCCCGCCCGGCCCGATCGTCGGCAAGGCCTGGCGCCACCTCAAGGAGCTCCGCCTGGAGTACGGCCCCTTGGAGCACGACGAGGCCGTCACGGAGCTGTACCGGTGGGCTCAGGAGAACGGGATCACTCCGCCCCGACCGTAGCGCCAGGTCCGCCGCTTTGGCCGGTGGGCCCGCTGGACAGGGTTCGCTACCGTCGCAGGGCACGATCGACGGGCGACTCGTGGAGGTCAGGTTATGCAGCCGTGTCACATTTGCGGAGGCATGGCCGTGGACCCCAACGGCTTCTGCGCCCAGTGCGGCACCTACCGAGGCCAGGTCACCGAACCGGTTAGCGGCACACCTTACCCACCCGCGCCGGGCGGCTATCCGTACCCGGCCGGCCAGGCCCCGGCCAGTGGCGCACCGTGGTCGGGCCAGACCAGCGCTCGCCCGGCGGCCCGCCATGGCCCGGCCAGACCAGCGCGGGCCCGTACCCCTTCTCCGGCCCGCCGGTCTCCGGCAGCCCGGGCTACCCACCACCGGCGCCGCCGAGCCAGCGCCGCCCGCTGTTCGGCGTGCTGATCGCGGCGAGCGCGGTGCTGGTCGTGCTGGTGGGCGCGATCGTCGTGCTGGCCATCGTGCGGTCGGGCAAGCACAACGAGGCCGGCGGCGGTGGAACCCAGATGCCGGTCGACACCACGGTCAGCACGGGCCCGAGCGCGGCCATCGACCCGTGCCTGGTCGGCACGTGGCGGGCCACCTCCGAGCGCCAGACCCAGGACTACCCCGGCATCGGGCCGGTACTGCTGATCGGCCAGGGCCAGACCAGCCACATCCACGCCGACGGCACGATCGAGGACGACTACTCGCAGGCCACGCCCTACACCGGGTCCTACAACGGGCACTCCATCGCGATGACCGTGACCGGTACCGTGCACTCGCGCATCACCACCGCCAACGGCACGCTGTCCTTCCACGACATCTCCGCGAACGGCACGGTCACCGTGAAGGTGGACGGCTCCGTGGCGGGCAGCCCGGTCCCGCTGTCGGTGAGCAACGACCCGGTGCAGTACACCTGCACCGGCAAGACGGCCACCGAGCACACCGAGCACTACGACGTGACGCTGACCAAGGTCAGCGACTCACCCTGAGCGGGCACCGACCAGCGGGGTGGCCGGGCGGCTGGCGACCCGGGTGGCGTGGATCCCGAACCACGCGGCCAGCGCGAGGTAACCGGCGCCGGCGACCACGATCGCCGGTATCGACCGGCCGTCCTCCGGCACCGTGAGCGCGGCGCCGAACAGGCCGGCGACGAAGGCCATGTTGTACGTGGTGTCGTTGACGCTGAACACCCGGCCGCGGAAGTCGTCGTGGCACTCGTGCTGCAACGTGGTGTCGACCACGATCTTGATGCCCTGTGCGGCTAGGCTCAGGCAGAACGTGGCGACGACGAGCAGCTCCGGGCGGAACGGCAGGCCGAGCGGGAGGGCCAGCACGCCGACCGTGGCGATCAGTCCGGTGATCCACCGGTACCCGCCGAAGCGCCGGGTGGCCGGCGGGGTCAGGACCGCGGCCAGCAGCGAGCCTAGGCCGCCGGCCACGACGACCTGGGTCAGCCCGGCCAGCGCACCGGCGCGGTCGCCCGGATAGAAGTACTGGCGGTACAGCAGCAGCGTGGCCAGCGCCAGAATGCCGTAGAGGAAGCGGAACCCGCCCTGCACGATCATCGGATAGGCGGCCACCGGGCGCTCGCGCAGGTGCCGTAGCCCGGCCACCATTCCCCGCACGACCGCGGCCAGCGCGTGCCGGAGCGGGCCGGTCGGCAGGTCGTCCGGGCCGAGGTCGGGGCGGCCGAAAGAGACGTACGCCAGCAGCGCCGAGCCCAGGTAACCGAACGCGCCGGTGGCGGCCAGGACCGCGTATCCGTGGTGGGTCTTGCCCAGCACGGTGCTCAGCGCCAGCCCGGCCACGCCCAGCCCGAGCGTGTAATGCACGGTGCCCAGCGTGGTGGCCACCGCGTTCGCGGTGACCAGCCGCTCGTCCGGTACCACGTGGGGCTGGGACGCGGACAGCCCGGCGAGCACGAACCGGTTGATGCCGATGATGAGCAGCGCCCCGAGCGCGTAGACCAGCACGCCCTCCTTGGCGTACCAGGTGAGCAGCGTCATGGGCACGACCAGGCCGGCGCGGATCAGGTTGGCCGCGTAGATGACGGTGCGGCGGCTCCACCGGTCGAGGAACACCCCGACGAACGGTCCCACGATCGAGTACGGCAGCAGCAGCACCGCGAACGCCGTGGCCACCCGTAGCCCGTCGGGGGCTTTCTCGGGGCTGAACAGCAGGCTGCCCGCGAGCGCGGACTGGAACAGGCCGTCCCCGAACTGGCTGATCAGCCGTACGCCGAGCAGGCGCCGGAAGGGCCGGCGACCCAGGATCGCGCGCAGGTTCCCGGACGACACGACCTGAGCCTACGGGGCAGGGGCGCCCCGGTCAGGACCGACCGGGGCGCCCACCGGTGACCGCCCTACTTTTTCGCCTCGACCACCTTGGCGTCGGTGCCGTTGCCCGGGGTGGCGGCGGTGCCACCCAGCCGGGCGAGCAGCGCGGCGAGGTCGATCCCGGTCAGGTCGGCACCGAGCTGCAGACCCTGCGCCACGTTGGACGCGACGTTCTTGGTCAGGGTCGACGCGCCGTCGGTGCTGATCACGGTCATCTTGTCGATGGCCGACATCGGGGCCGCGGCCTTCTCCACCACCTGCGGCAGCACCCGCACGAGCAGGTCCAGGACCGCCGCCTCGCCGTAGGTGTTGAACGCCTCCGCCTTGGCCTGCATGGCCTCGGCCTCGGCCTGGCCGCGCGCGAGGATCGCCGAGGCCTCGGCGGTGCCTTCCCGCTCGACCGCGTCGGCGACGGCGGTGCGCCGGCGCTGCTCCGCCTCGCCCTGCTTGGCGCCCTCGATCGCGGCCGCGTCGGCCAGCGCCGCCCGCCGGGACCGTTCGCCCTCGCCGATCAGGCGCGCCTGTTCGGCGGCCGCCTGGGCGGCGGCGATGGTCGCCTGCCGTTCGGCGTCGGCGCGCAGGACGGCCGCCCGGCGGGCCGCCTCGGCCTCCTGCTCGACCTTGTACCGGGCGGCGTCGGCCGGCTTGCGCACCTCGGTGTCGAGCTGGCGCTCCTTGAGCTCCGCGTTGCGCTCGGCGACCTTCTGCTGCTCCGTGAGGATCGCCTGCTGCCGCTCGGCCTGGGCCAGCGGCCCGGCCGCGGCGGAGCGGGCCTTGGCCGCGTCGATCTCCGCCTGTACCGCTGCCTGCTTGAGGGACAGGTTGCGGGCCGACTCGGCGATCGCCTCCTCGGCCTTCATCCGCTCGGTTTCGGCGGTCTGGCGGGCCTGGGCCTCGGCGATCGCCGCGGCCTTGAGCACCCGGGCCGCTTCCGGCCGGCCGAGGTCCTGAAGATAGGACCCGGCGGTACGGATGTCCTCCAGCTGGAACGCGTCGAGGATCAGGCCCTGGTGGGTCAGCGCGCTCTCCGCCTCCTCGGCGACGTGCGCGGCGAACGCGGCCCGGTCCCGGATGATCTGCTCGACGGTGAGCCGGCCGACGACCGAGCGCAGCGCGCCGGAGAGCACCTGGCCGGTGAACACCTCGATGCGGTCCTGCTGGTGCAGGAACCGCTGGGCGGCCGGGCGGATCATCTCGGCGGTGCCGCCGACCTTGACGATCGCCACCGCGTCGGCGTCGCACCGGATGCCCTGCGCGCTGACCGCCCCCGCGACCGAGACCGGGATCTCCCGGCTGGACAGGTCGAGCTTGTACAGCCGCTGCACGACAGGCATCACGAAGACCGACGCGCCCATCACGACCTTCTGGCCGGACAGGTCGGTCACCGTCGTGCCATCGGCCGCGCGGACCGCCTGGCCCTTGCGACCGGTCACGATGAACGCCTCGTTCGGGCCGGCCACCTTGATCCGGGACAGGATGCACATGGCGATGAACAGCACCAGCAGGGCGGCGCCGGCGATCGCGAGGATCAGGGACATCGTTCCTTCTTCTCTCGTCCAGGGTCACTGGACACTCGGAGTGGGCTCGACCAGAACACTGGTCGGGCTGGGTACCTCGATCACGAAGACCTGGGTACCGAGCGCGAGGGGCTGCGCCGCCCGCGCGTTGAACTTGATCTGCTGGCCGGCGACGGCGAGCCGGACCTCGCCGTAGCCGCCGGCCGGTACGGGGGTGACGACCACGCCGGTCGTGCCGACGAGGTCCTGGGAGGACAGTGTCGCGTCGGTGGCCATGTTCATCGCGGCATGTACCAGCTTGCCGGCGAGGAACGCCGTGGGTACCGCCGCGAGGACCCCGACCACGAGCGCGACCATGAGCGCGAGGGCGCCATGCCCGCCGGCGAGGGTGGCGGCGATCGCCCCGCCGAACCCGAACGCGCCGAGGAAGCCGGCGATGACCGGCAGGGACAGCTCGGTGCCGCCGTCTGGGTGTCCGAAGTGGACGTGCCCGTGGCCGGTGTGGAAGTGCACGTCCCCGAGGTGGGGGTGGCCGAGGTGCAGGTGGCCGCCAATCAGGGACAGGACGAGCAGAAGCAGCGCGAACCCACCGATCGCGAGAAACGTGACGACCAGCCCGCTCATCTACGTTGGCGCCTCCCCGCGCCAAAGCCGGTGGCGGAGGACGCCGGACCGACCCGAGATCGAGAGTAGAACCCGGACGCACATCGCCGATGCCCGGTGCGGGGTACGGTGGTCACCGACCGTAGGCACATGCCGGAGTTGGTGGTGGGGTGCGCGTCATGACATGGACCGCGGTACCGTCGCCGATCGGCCCGCTCGGGCTGGCGGCCGACGACTCCGGTATCCGCGCGGTGCGGTTCACCGGTCCGGGCGGGCCCGGCGGAACCCATCCGCTGCTGGCGGGCGCGGTCGAGCAGCTCGCCGAGTACTTCGCCGGGGGCCGTACCGAGTTCGCGCTGCCGCTGGCGCCGCCCCGCGGCACCGACTTCGAGCGCGCCGTGTGGGCGGCGATCGCGGCGATCCCGTACGGCGAAACCGCCACCTACGGCCGGATCGCGGCGCGGGTCGGCGAACCCGATGCGGCGCGCGCGGTCGGCGTGGCCTGCAACCGCAACCCGGTACCGATCGTGGTGCCGTGCCATCGGGTGGTGGGCGCCGGCGGCAAGCTGGTCGGGTTCGGCGGCGGGCTACCGCGCAAACGGTTCCTGCTGGAATTGGAGGCGCGGGTGCTCATCGAGCGCACGTTCACAGCCGGATGACCCACATGATCACCTGGTAGATCCCGAGCACGGCGAGCGCCGCGAACACGGTCAGCGCGATCACCACGAACAGGCAGGGCACCTTGTTGCCCCGCCGCCGCGGCTGCCGATCCGGCTCCGGCCCGCCGTGCCAGCCCGGCGGCGGGCCGACCCGTCCGGCCTGGATGGTCAGTACCCGCAGCCGGTCCTGCGCCGCCGGCGGGAGCCGGCGCCGGTCGGCGCCGAAGTTCAGCACCCGCAACCGCAGGAACGGCGACGGGTTGGCCCGCTCGAACGCGATCACTTCGACCGGGCGTACGTCCGCGGTCAGGAAGCCCCACCGGCCGGCCTCCACGACGTTACCGGTCTGCCGGTAGATGGCCGCGAGGACCCGCCGTACCTCCAGGTTGTCCGGATCGTTCGCGAGGTAGGCCCGTAGCCGGCGGATGGCGATCTCGGTGTGGCCCTGTTCGAGGTCTTTCCGGGCTCGCGCAAGGACGTCCGGCTTGGCCACGCTCCGATGGTCGCCTCAGCCGGCTGGGCCGCGCCAGCCGGTCAGGTAACGATCAGCCAACGAGCCATTGAACGGCCGTGTAGGCGCCGATCGCCGCGAACGGCAGGGCCATGGCGAAGGCCAGCAGCCGGGCCCGGGCACCGGACGCGCGCCGGCGGGCCGGTCGGGCAGCGGGCCCCGCCGCGTCGGCGAGGGCCGCGAGGCGACCCTTGGCGAACTCCGTCGCCGCCTGACCGTGTGCCGGCCAGAGCAGCTTGCGCAGCCGTGCTGCCGGGGACGGATACGCCCGCTCGAACGCCTCGGTCTCCGCCGGCGCGGTGTCCGCGTGCAGGTACCCCCATCGCCCGGCCTCGATGCGGTTGCCCACCATCCGGTGGATGCCGGCGAGCCGGCGGCGCAGGTCGAGGTCGGTCGGGTGGGCGGCGACGAGGCTGGACAGCCGCCGGATGGCCGGTGTGGTGTACCCCCGGGCCAGGTCGCTGTCGACCCGGTCGAGCACGTCGGCTTTAGCCATGCCCATCACTATGGCCAGCCGGCCCGGGCAGGTCCAGCATTTCCTGCCCAGATCTTGGGCGCCCGCGGGGCGAACGCCCAAGATCTACGTCGGGACGGCTCAGCGGGGCAGCTCGCCGCGGATGAACCGCTCGACGGCCGCGCGCGCGTCGGAGTCGGCGTACTGCACCGGCGGGGACTTCATGAAGTAGCTGGATGCCGAGAGCAGCGGACCGGCGATCTTGCGGTCCAGCGCGATCTTGCAGGCCCGGATCGCGTCGATGATGATGCCCGCCGAGTTGGGCGAGTCCCACACCTCCAGCTTGAGGTCGACGTTGAGCGGGACGTCGCCGAACGCCTTGCCCTCCAGCCGGATGTGCGCCCACTTGCGGTCCAACAGCCACGGCACGTGGTCGGACGGTCCGATGTGGACGTTGGCCTTCTCCATCTCGTGCGGCACCTGCGAGGTCACCGACTGGGTCTTGGAGATCTTCTTGGAGATCAGCCGCTCGCGCTCCAGCATGTTCATGAAGTCCATGTTTCCGCCGAAGTTGAGCTGGTAGGTGCGCTGCAGCTCGACCCCACGGTCCTCGAAGAGCTTGGCCAGCGCCCGGTGCACGATGGTCGCGCCCACCTGACTCTTGATGTCGTCGCCGACGATCGGCAGGCCGGCCGACTCGAACCGGGCCGCCCACTGCGGATCGGAGGCGATGAAGACCGGCAATGCGTTGACGAACCCGCAGCCGGCGTCGATGGCGGCCTGCGCGTAGAACTTGTCCGCCGCCTCGGAGCCCACCGGCAGGTACGAGACGACCACGTCCACCTGCGCGTCGCGCAGCGCCTGGGCCACATCGACGGGGCCCTCGTCGGACTCCTCGATGGTCTCCCGGTAGTACCGGCCGAGCCCGTCCAGGGTCGGGCCGCGCTGCACGACGACTCCGGTCGGCGGTACCTCGCAGATCTTGATCGTGTTGTTCTCGCTGGCCACGATCGCCTCGGCCAGGTCCCGTCCCACCTTCTTGGCGTCGACGTCGAACGCGGCGACGAACTGCACGTCGGAGACGTGGTAGTCGCCGAAGGTGACGTGCATCAGACCCGGGACGCGCTCGTTGGGGTCGGCGTCACGGTAGTACTCCACGCCCTGTACCAGGGACGAGGCGCAGTTACCGACACCGACGACGGCCACGCGGACGAAGCCCATCGCGAGTGCCTCCTTCTTCATCACGGCCGCTCTGGGGGGTCCACGAGCGGGTTCTTGGTGGTGCCTCGGCCGGGTTGGCCGCCGGAGCGCTCGGTGGCGATGAGCTCCTCCAGCCAGCGGACCTCACGCTCGCAGGCGTCGAGGCCGTGCCGCTGTAGTTCCAAGGTGTAGGCGTCGAGCCGTTCGGCGGCCCGGGCCAGGGTGTCGCGCAGACCCTCGCGACGCTCCTCGATGCGGCGGCGCCGGCCTTCGAGGATGCGCAACCGGGTGGCCTGGTCGGTCCGGGAGAAGAACGCGAAGTGCACGCCGAACCCGGGATCCTCGAAGTCCTCCGGGCCGGCCTGGGCGAGCAGCTCCTGGAAGCGCTCCTTGCCTTCCGCGGTGATCCGGTACACCACCCGGCCGCGGCGGCTGGTCAGCGGCGGTACCTCGGTGGCCTTGGCGGGCGTCGGGGACTCCTCCGTGATCAGACCGGCGGCCTGGAGCCGGCGCAGGGTCGGGTAGAGCGAGCCGTAGGAGATCGCCGCCCGGATCGCGCCCAGCTTCGCCGTCAGTTGCTTGCGCAGCTCGTACCCGTGCATTGCGGACTCGTGGAGGAGGCCGAGAATGGCGAGATCAAGCACCCGACCGCCTCCCAACGATGTATCGGACCGATACATCGTCACGGTATCTCGGCGCGCCGGGTCCGGCAATCGGTGCCGAGCGATCTCCACCTCACCGTCAGTGACGGGAGTCGCCGGTCCGCGCCGAGACGCGTACCCTCTTGCGCATGCGCACGCAGCGGCAGGTGGTGGACTACTCGCTTCAGAAGCGGGCGCTGCTGCGTGAGGTCTACTCCGGCCGGGTCGGCACCTATGAGGTGTGCGACGCCTCGCCGTACCTGAAGAACGCCGCCCGCTTCCACGGTGAGCCCACCGACTGCCGGTGCCCGGTCTGCCGCCGGGAAAACCTGACGCACGTGCACTACATCTACGGCGACGAGCTCAAGCAGTCGGCCGGCCAGGCCCGGTCGCGCACCGAGCTGCCGGTGCTGGCGATGACGTTCAGCGAGTTCCAGGTGTACGTGGTCGAGGTGTGCCGGGGCTGCGGCTGGAACCACCTGGTCGAGCAGTACCTGCTCGGGCGCGACGGCCTGGCCGGCGCCGGGCGTGCTGACGACCGCACGGACGCGGTCAGACGACGGCGCGAGGGCAACGCATGAGCCCCGCTCGCCTTGCCGTCCGGCCACCGCGTCGCGACAGGGTGAGTGGTCCGACACAAGGTGTGAGGAATGAACCCGTCATACGGTGACGCGACGAACGCCGCCCAGGGCCGGGCGCGAGTACCTGGCACGGGCGGCGGGTACGATCCCGACGGCCCGACCGGCAACGCCCCGGTGCGCCCGTGGGTCGGCGACTCCGGCTTCGATGCGGCCGGCTCCGGCGGCCGCGCGTCGGTGGGCCGGGCCAGCGTGGGGTCGGCCGGGGTCGGGCGGGCGTCGGTGACCGGCCGCGCCACGGTCGGTGCCCAGCCGGACATCATCACCGGTCCCGGCGACGGGGGTCCCGGCGGCCCGGGCGGTCCGGGTGGCCCCGGCCGGCCGGGCGGGCCCGGCAAGGGGCGCGGCGCCAAGAGCCCGCGGGCGAAGAAGGCCCGTCGGCGCAACATCATCCTCGCCTCGGTCGCGGTGTTCATCATGCTGTCCGGCGGCGCGGTGGTCGGCGGCGGCTACTACTTCGACAGCGTCCAGCTTCCGGAGAACATCCCGCTGCCGGAGTCGACCGTCGTCACCTACTCCGACGGCGCCACGCCGATGGCCAAGCTCGGTGACAAGAACCGCACGATCATCCCGCGCGAGCAGATCCCCGACATCGTCAAGAAGGCCGTCGTCGCGACCGAGGACCAGAGCTTCTACACCAACAACGGCGTCGACATGCGGGGCATCGTGCGGGCCGCGTGGAACAACGTCACCGGCGGCAGCCGGCAGGGGGCCTCGACGATCACCCAGCAGTACGTCCGCCAGGCGTTCGACCTCCAGGGCGTCTCGTACGCCCGGAAGGTCCGCGAGGCGGTCATGGCGATGAAGATCGACCAGAACTACCAGAAGGACGAGATCCTCGGCTTCTACCTGAACACCGTCTACTTCGGCGAAGGCGCGTACGGCATCGAGGCGGCCGCGCAGGCGTACTTCGGCAAGAACGCCAAGGACCTCACCCCCGCCGAGGCGATGGTGTTGGCCGCGGCGATCAAGCAGCCGGAGGGGCCGGACGGGTTCAACCCCAACCAGAACCCCGAGGGCGCCAAGGCCCGCTGGGTCAACTACGTCAAGCCCAGCATGGTCAAGCTCGGCTACCTCAGCCAGGCCGACGCCGACAAGCTGGTGTACCCGACCAACATCCGCAAGCCCGACGCCAGCTCGACCAGCGCCGCGCAGTACGGCAAGGACACCCCGACCGCGTTCATCGTCCACCACGTGATGGACGAGCTGCTCTACCACTCCGGCGGGAAGTTCTCCGTGCAGGACCTGAAGACCGGCGGGTACAAGATCCAGACGACGATCGACAAGAAGTACGAGGACGCGGCGATCAACACCGCTGACGCGCAGGTCAAGGGTTCGGTGATGGCCAACCAGCCACCCCGGCTGCAGGCCGCCCTGGTGTCGATCGACCCGAAGACCGGCCGGGTGCTGGCCTACTACGGCGGCCACGACGGCAAGGGGCTGGACGCCGCCGGGGTCTGGCGGGACCCGGTGCTCACCACGACGGACGGCAAGCCCGACGACCAATGGCAGGGGCAGCACTTCTCCCCCGGTTCGACGTTCAAGATGTACACGCTGGCCACCGCGCTGAGCCAGAAGTACTCCATCGACTCGTACTGGTTGGGGCCGGCCTCGCGGCCGTTCGAGGGCCGCGGCCTGTTCAAGGGCAAGCCGACCAAGGACACGCTGCCGGTCAGCAACGACGAGGGCGACGCCTGCCCGAAGTCCAACGGCAGTTACTGCACCCTGCAGCAGGCGCTGAAGCTGTCCACCAACACCGTGTACTACGCGGTCGGGGTGAAGGTCGGCCCGGACAAGGTCATCGACATGGCGCACGCCATGGGCATCCAGCACATCTGGGGCACATCGGACGGCAAGGAAAAGCGGTTCGACCTGTCCGACCAGGGCGACGGGAAGGGCACCTTCTCCGGCAAGCAGCTCTTCCCCCAGTACGTCAGCCCCGAGGTGGCCATCGGCCAGTTCGGCATCACCGTTCAGGACAACGCCGCCGGTGTCGCCACCATCGCCAACCGCGGCGTGCATTTCGATACGCACTTCGTGCAGAAGGTCACCCGGGGTAGCCAGACCATGTACCAGGAGCGGACCCCGCGCACCGTGCTCGGGCAGAGCGTGGGTTACACCGCGGAGATGGCCGACGACGAGGCCTGGGCCATGTCCACCGTGATCGAGAACGCCAACGGCAAGAACAAGCTGGCCGGCGGCCGGCCGGCCGGCAGCAAGACCGGTACCTGGGAAGCCTGCAACGTGCGGGCCCAGTGCCCCGACCATCCGGAGCGGGTCGGCAAGAACCGCGACGCGTGGTACGCCGGGTTCACCCCCGACCTGGCGACCGTGGTCCACATCGGCAGCACGGACATCAACAACCCGATCATCGGGTACTACCAGGGCGGAAGCAAGAAAGAGTCGACGATGTACGGCATCAACCTGCCGGGCGACGTCTGGAAGAAGTTCATGGACACCGTCCTGGCGGGCAAGCCGAAGACCCCGCTGCACCAGGCCAACCACGTCGGTGACGCGGAGAAGGGGGAGACGCCGTCGCCCGTGCCCACCGCGCCGTCGAACCCGCCGGACGGCGGCAACGGCAACGGCAACGGCAACGGCGGCAACGGGCAGCCGTGCCCGCCGAACTGCCCGAGTCCGGGCCAGGTGACCGGATCGCCGTCCAGGCGGAGCGGTGGGTGAGCCCGGACACCGGTCCCAACCCGCGCGGTTGCAAGATGTACCGGTGACGCTCGGTACCCGCCCGGCCGCATCGCCGCCGGTTGACCTGCCCGCCCGGTCGGACGAGTTTGTGCGCGGGGTCTCCGAGGCCATCGGCGGCCCGCTCGGTTCGCACGCCGTGCGCGGCTCAGGACCGGGGCGGTTCCAGCACGTCGCCCGGATCGTTCTGGCGATGATCTGCCTCGTCCTGGCCGCGCACTGGCTGCAGAAGTCGCCGTGCCAGAACGGTGCGTGGAGCGACCTCAAGCAGTACCGGCAGATGTGCTACACCGACGTGCTCGCCCTCTACTACAGCGAGGGCCTCGCCGACGGGCAGATCCCGTACGTCCAGCACGCCGTGGAGTATCCGGTGCTGACCGGGGTCTTCATGGGCGTACTCGGGTTGCCGGTGCACGCGCTGGGCAAGAACCACCCGGAGATCAACCAGGGCCAGTGGTTCTACAACGCCAACGCGCTGGTGCTCAGCGGGTTCGCGGTGGCCAGCGCGGTGTTCCTGCTCGGCCTGCGCCGCCGCCGACCATGGGACGTGGCGATGTTCGCGCTGGCCCCGGCGCTGTTCGTCACCGCGACCGTCAACTGGGACCTGCTCGCGGTGTTCTTCGCCGTGTCCGGGCTGTACGCGTGGGCCAGACGGTACCCGGTGCTGGCCGGGGTACTGCTCGGCCTGGGTACCGCCGCCAAGCTCTGGCCGGGTTTCCTGTTCATCCCGTTGCTGCTGCTCGGCCTGCGGACCCGCCGGTTCGCCGACGCGTTCGCCGCCAGCGCGGCCGGGGTGCTCACCTGGGCCCTCGTGAACCTGCCGGTGATGTTCGGGTACGGCGACTCCTGGCGGCAGTTCTTCCACCTCAACCGGACCCGGGCGATCGACTGGGGCACCCTGTGGTACCTCGGTGACCACTTCCCCTTCGTCGGGCAGATCCGGCAGTTCGGCTGGTTCGACAGTCACATCGACACGCTGAACATCCTCACGTATGTGCTGTTCGGCCTCTGCTGCGTCGGCGTAGCCGTGCTGGTCTTCGTCGCGCCGGAGCCACCGCGGCTCGCGCAGCTCGCCTTCCTCGTCGTGGCCGCGTTCCTGATCTTCTCGAAGGTCTGGTCCCAGCAGTACGTGCTCTGGCTGCTGCCGCTCGCGGTGCTGGCCCGGCCTCGGTGGGGCGTGTTCCTCGCCTGGCAGGTTGCCGAAGTGCTCTACTTCTGCGCGTTCTACGGCGAGCTGATGGCGGCCTCGGGCAAGCCGGTCTTTCCGGAGACCGTGTTCGACCTGGCCGCGCTGTTTCGGCTGGTCATGGTGACGGTGTTCGCCGGGTACGTAATCCGGGACGTCCTGCGCCCCGAGCGCGACGTCGTGCGCACCACCTACGAGGGCGAAGACCCCGACGGTGGGGTGTTCAACGACACCGCGGCGTTCCCCTATCCGGACGAGGAGCCGCAGGAGCGCCGGCCGGCCCTGGTCACCTGAGCGTGTAGATGATCGACTGCCCGTCGTCGCGCCACGTCAGTCCCAGGTCGCGGACCGACGGATCAGGTGTGGCGGCCCGCGCGTAGTCGGTGCCCAGCACCTTGTCCTTCACCACGACCACGGTCTTCACCCCGAGCTGGTGGAGGAAGTCGACGCTGGACGCGTCAGGGAACGACTTCATCGCCTCCCGCGCCGCCGTCTGCTCGGGCGGGTAGAAGCCGCTGCCGCCGTTGACGATCGGTTGGAACCGGGTGGTCGACCAGAGCATCACGTTCTCGTCGTCCCACTGGCTTGTCGGCAGCACGATCATCGGGCCCACCGCGTCGCGCACCGCCACCGGCTGCGGTGGCACGACCGGGTGGTCGACCTTGTTCGTGCCCTCGATGAGGACGAGCAGCAGCGGCAGCAGGGTACCCAGGCGCATGAGCAGGCTGGGCCGGCTCGGTACCCGCTCGGCCGCCAGGTCGTACGAGCGGCTGACCAGCGAGGCCACCGCGCCGGCGGCGAGCACGGCCAGCAGCAGCGTGGTCCAGACCGCCAACCGGCCCGGCGTCCGGATGCCCTGCCACCCGGGCGCGTACTTGAAGAGCAGCACATAGGCCAGGTCGCCGGCGAAGAAGTGGGTACCCAGGGCGAGCGCCGCGCTCAGCACGGTGCCGCCGAGCAGCCACAGCCGGATGCGCACCGACCAGACGGAGAAGAACAGCCCGGCGACCGCGAGCCCGATCAGCATGAACCCGGGCAGCAGCGTGGTCTCGGCCGGCGCCTGCATGGCTGCCCGGGCGGCGTCGTGCGCCTTTCCCCACAGCCATGACTGTGCCGGCGCGGTGAGGAACGCGTTCAGCGTCGGCGAGTAGATCTCCAGGTCACCGACGCTGCGCCGGGCCTCCGGGTGGAGCTTGACCACTTCGAGGTAGGGCTGCGCCATGATCGCGCCGACCGCGAGGAACACCGTGATCCCCACGCCGTTGGCGAGCAGGACCCACCGGCCCGGGACCGGCCGGCCCCGCACCGCGCGCGCCAGCCACCGGACGCCGACCACCAGCGCGATCCCGCCGAGCAGGTAGGCGAACGGCAGGCCGATGCCGAAGCCGAGGCTGATCTGCCAGGCGGCCACCAGCCAGCCGCCGATCACCCAGCCCCACCGGGTGCGCTCCCGCTCGAACCCGCGGGTGAACGAGAACCCGTGCCCGCGCGCGAGCATCGCCAGCGCCAGCACCATCCCGCCGTCGGACAGCACGTGCATGTGCCCGGCCTGGCCCCACCGCCACGGCGCGTAGGCGAAGGCGGCACCCGCCAGCGCCGCCGCGGTGCGCCCGGCCCCGAGCTGGCGCACCAGCGCGTAAGGCCCGAGGAACGCCAACGCGTGCAGCAGCACGAACAGCAGGTTGTACCGGACCAGCGCGGCCGTCGGCCCGTTGCCGAACAGGCCGAACGGGAAGTACCCGAACAAGGTGTCGGAGAAGACGTAGCTGTACTTGTCGGGGAAGAACGCGTTGCCGTGCCACAGGTTGGCCGGATCGGTCAGCAGGGCGTGGCCGGACCAGGCGAGCTGCCACGCCTGCAGGGTGGGGTCCCAGATGTCGGCGGGAATCGTGTCGGTCGGGTGCAGGACCGAGCGCCAGTGCATCGCCATCGCGAGGACCAGGGCGGCCAGGGCCGCCAGGGTCCACTCGTGGCCGACCACCCGGCCCACCCGGCGGGCCACCCGGCCGACCCGGCCCGGCGGCCGCTGCGGCGCCGGCGCGAAGTGCTCCCAGACGTCCTCGGGCTCCGCCGCCTCGGTAGCTTCCGCCGCGGCGGTGGGTTGTGTCGCCTCGGTGGGCGCGGTCTTGTCCGCGGGCGTGGCGCTGTCCGCGGGCGTGGCGCTGTCCGCGGGCGTGGCGCTGTCCGCGGGCTCCGGTTGCTCGGGCGCGCGCGGCTCCACCGCGCGCGCGGGTGGCTCCGGCTGGGTTTCGGTGGTCACCTCGGCCGCGGTCTCCTGGTCTGTCATTGGCCCAACTGCTCCCGCAGATAAGCGATGTCCGCCCCCTGCCCGTCGGCGCCGCCCGGAGTCTCCACCACCACGGGCGCGCCGGCCGCCCGGACCACCGCGACGATCAGCTTCGGGTCGATAGTGCCCGAGTTGAGGTTGTCGTGTCTGTCCCGGCCGGAGTCGAATCCGTCCTTGGAGCCATTGGCGTGGACCAGGTCGATCCGCCCGGTGATCGCCTTCACCCGGTCGACGATGTCGACCAGGTCCTCGCCCCCTGAGTAGGCGTGGCAGGTGTCGAGGCAGAAGCCCACGTCGAACTCCCCCACCGCGTCCCACAGCCGGGCCAGCGCGTCGAACCGGCGGGCGATCGCGTGGTCGCCACCCGCGGTGTTCTCGATGAGCACGCGGGTGGCCAGACCACCGGACTCGGCGGCGTAGGTGAAGGTCTTGCGCCAGTTGTCGAAGCCGGCGGCCACGTCGTCGCCCTTGGTGACGTGCCCACCGTGGACGATCAGGCCCTGGGCGCCCAGGGACTTGGCCAGCTCGGCGCACGCGAACAGCAGCTTGCGGCTCGGGATGCGGATGCGGTTGTTCAGCGTGGCGACGTTGATCGTGTAGGGCGCGTGGATATAGATGTCTATCTCGCCATTGCGCAGCGTCTCGGCGTCCGCGCGCGGCTTGGGGGTCCGCCAGTCCTGCGGGTCGCCTAGGAAGAACTGCACGACGTCGGCGTTGCGCGCGGCCGCCTCGGCCACCGGGTCCTCCCGGTCGACATGCGCTCCGATTCGCATGCCGCGAGCCTACGTCCTACCGCCGACACTCCTCGCCGGGGCACCGACCGGCCCGCGTCGCCGGGCCCGGCACGCCCGCCCAGGCGGACGGAGGGGACGCCCCCGTGGGTCTCTTCTTCCGGCCGGGTATCCTGGTCGGGTTCGTCTCCGGCCCGCCGCCCCTCCGTGTGGCGGGCGCGGTGCGGACCGACGCCAGACCTCCTGCCACGGAAAGACCGTGGCCGCTAGCCCAGAGGAGGTGAGTAAGTCTTGCGTCATTACGAGATCATGGTGATCCTCGACGCCAGCCTGGAGGAGCGCACCGTCGCTCCGTCCCTCGACACGTACCTGAACGTGATCCGGACCGCGGGTGGCTCGGTGGAGAAGCTCGACGTGTGGGGCCGCCGGCGCCTTTCGTACGAGATCAACAAGAAGGCCGAAGGTATCTACGCGGTCATCGACCTGCAGGCGACCCCGGAAGCGGTGGCCGAGCTGGACCGGCAGTTGCGACTCAACGAGTCGGTGCTGCGTACCAAGGTGATCCGGCCGGACGTCCGCTGACGTACCGCGCCCCGCCCGATCTGTCGTACGGGTATGCGAGCCTGGCGACGTGGATCGAAACGAGGAGTAGGCGATGGCAGGAGAGACCACCATCACGGTCATCGGCAACCTGACCGATGATCCCGAACTGCGCTTCACCCCGTCGGGTGCCGCGGTCGCCAAGTTCCGGGTCGCCTCGACGCCCCGGACCCTGGACCGCGCGACGGGTGAGTGGAAGGACGGCGAGCCGCTGTTCCTCGCCTGTTCGGTGTGGCGGCAGGCGGCGGAGAACGTCGCCGAGTCGCTGCAACGGGGTTCTCGCGTGATCGTCTCGGGCCGGCTGCGCCAGCGGTCGTACGAGACGAAGGAGGGCGAGAAGCGCACTGTGTACGAGCTGGAAGTCGACGAGATCGGCCCGTCGCTGCGGTACGCCACGGCGAAGGTGCAGAAGATGTCGCGCAGCTCCGGCGGTGGCGGGTTCGGTTCGTCCGGTGGCGGCCAGCAGGGTGGCGGCGGTGGCGGCTACGCCAGCGACGACCCCTGGGCGACTGCTACGCCCGCGCCCAGCGGCGGCGGAGGCAGCTTCGACGATGAACCGCCCTTCTAAGCAATCCGGAGTAAAGACCATGCCCAAGGCCGCTGCCCTGCGCAAGCCGAAGAAGAAGGTGAACCCGCTCGACAAGGAGGGGATCACCTACATCGATTACAAGGACACCGCGCTGCTGCGCAAGTTCATCTCCGACCGCGGCAAGATCCGTGCGCGGCGAGTGACCGGGGTCAGTGCCCAGCAGCAGCGCCAGATCGCCCGTGCGGTCAAGAACGCCCGCGAGATGGCGCTCCTGCCGTACACCGCCACGGCACGCTGAGAGGAGGCCGGCGATGAAGATCATTCTTACCAACGAGGTCACCGGCCTCGGCGCGCCCGGTGACATCGTCGAGGTCAAGGACGGCTTTGGGCGCAACTACCTGCTCCCCCAGGGCTTCGCGATCCGGTGGAGCAAGGGCGCGGAGAAGCAGATCACGCTGATCAAGCGGGCCCGTTCGACGCGCGAGATCCGCGACCTGGGCCACGCCAACGAGGTCAAGGGACAGCTGGAAAATCTCAAGGTCAGCCTCAGCGCCCGCGCGGGTACCGGCGGCCGGCTGTTCGGCTCGATCACCACCGGCGAGGTCGTCACGGCGGTCAAGTCCGCCGGCGGTCCCGAGCTGGACCGGCGCCGGGTGGAGCTGCCCGGGCACATCAAGGCGGTCGGCTCCTACCAGGTCCAGGTTCGCCTGCACCCGGAGGTGACCGCGAAGTTCGCGCTCAACGTGGTCGCGGCCACGTAGGTCCGCGCCCGCACCGGTCGAAGCGGCGCCCCGCCATGTGCGGGGCGCCGTTCGCGTCTCCGCCCGCGCTCCGCGCCGGCCGCGCGGCGGCCCGCGCCGCCCGCGGCGGCCAGCCCGGAGCGCGAGCTCTGATCAGCCGGTCGAATTGAGCACGGAGAACAGCACGGTGGCGGCGCCCGCGCCGATGATCGCGGCGGAGAAGCCGGCGGTGACCGGGCGCCACGCCGTGCTGCCGAGCCGGATCAACCCGGCGATGACCAGCGCGATGCCCAGGGCCACCCCGACGCGGGGCAGGCTGTCGACCAGCGTCGTCAGGGCGAGGTGGCGCGGCGAGGGGCAGGCGTTGCCGGCGGGGCGGGCGCAGGCGGTGCCGGGGCTGGCCGGGAACGTGAGCGTCCAGAGCGCGAACAACGCGTAGGGCACCGCGAACCACGCGGTGGTCCAGCCGAACGTGGCCAGGAAGTGCCGCTCCTCGTCGACCACCTCGATGGGCCGGGCGATGTGCCGGGTGACCCGCCAGTCGTACCGGCTGCGCGGCGCCCGGCCCCGGACCCGCGCGGCCGGAGACGGGGGCGGCTGGGGCACCGGCCGGCGTGCCGTGGCGGGCGGCCGGAGGACCCGCGGCGCCTGCGGCACCGGAAGCGCGGGCAGCTGGGGCGAGGCGGTCCGCGGGGGAGCGGACCGGGCGGTCGGCGGGGCGACGGGCGGCAGGCCCGGCGAGATCGGCACCGGCGGCGTGAAGCGGTCACGTGGCGAGAGCGCCCTCCGAGGGGGGCGCTCGTCGCTCCACGGGTCTGGAGCGGAGTCGTCGCCGTAGCGCCGTTCGGTCCGCCAGACGGTCACCAGACGAGGGTACTTCGCCCGCGCCCGACACGCCGACGCGACTTTCTTCACCGCACACGTTGTGGGAAACGTTTCCGCTGTTCAGAGCCGCGACATGGAACCTTCCCCAGCATTATCCACAGGCTGTGCACAGCGTCGCGCACAGCGCCGTCGGCCGCGATCCACAGGTTGTCCCAAGGACCGTCCACGGGGATGTTTGTGCGCCGAGCGCAGCCTCCGTATGGTTCCTGCGTTGTCCTCCGGTGGGCGCCGCCGAAACCCGCTCCCGGGAAGTTGTCGTACCCGGTGCGGATCATTGGCGGTCGGAGGGGGGTGGGTACCGGTGTCGATCACCGACGACGCTCGGCCGGCTGAGCCGCGGTTCGCGGAGCAGCGGACGGCCGACGCGCGCGCGGAGGACGGCGGGTACGACCGGTCCCCGCCTCAGGACGTGGCGGCCGAGCAGTGCGTGCTGGGCGGGATGATGCTCTCCAAGGACGCCATCGCCGACGTCGTGGAGATCCTGCGGGTCGGTGACTTCTACCGGCCGGCGCACGGCACCATCTTCGACGCGATCCTCGACCTTTACGGACGCGGCGAGCCGGCCGATGCGATCACCGTCGCCGCCGCGCTGCACGACTCCGGCCAGCTCGCCCGGGTCGGCGGGGCGGCCTACCTGCACACGCTGCTCTCCAGCGTGCCGACCGCGGCCAATGCCGCCTACTACGCGCGGATCGTCTCCGAGCGGGCCGTGCTGCGCCGGCTCATCGAGGCCGGTACCCGGATCGTGCAGCTCGGCTACGGCTCGGCCGCCGGCGCCGGCCGGGATGCGGACGAGCTGGTCGACCTCGCCCAGCAGGCGGTCTACGACGTCACCGAACGGCGGGTCAGCGAGGACTTCGCGGTCCTGTCCGACCTGCTGCAGCCCACCCTCGACGAGATCGAGGCGGTCGGGTCGCAGGGCGGCGTGATGACCGGGGTACCGACCGGGTTCACCGACCTCGACCGCCTGCTCAACGGGCTGCACCCCGGTCAGCTGATCATCGTCGCCGGCCGGCCCGGTCTGGGGAAAAGCACGGCAGCCATGGATTTCGCGCGGTCGACGTCGGTGCGGCACAACATGGCCAGCGCGATCTTCTCGCTGGAAATGTCCAAAGTGGAGATTGTCATGCGGCTGCTCTCCGCCGAGGCGCGGGTACCGCTGCATGTGCTGCGTTCCGGCCAGCTCTCCGACGACGACTGGACCAAGCTCGCCCGGCGGATGGGGGAAATCAGCGAGGCGCCGCTGTTCGTCGATGACACGCCCAACATGAACCTGATGGAGATCCGGGCCAAGTCCCGCCGGCTCAAGCAGCGCCACGACCTCAAGCTGGTCATCGTGGACTACCTGCAGCTCATGACGTCGCCGAAGCGGGTGGAGAGCCGGCAGCAGGAGGTCGCCGAGCTGTCCCGCGGCCTCAAGCTGCTGGCCAAGGAGGTGGATTGCCCGGTCGTCGCGGTGAGCCAGCTCAACCGGGGCCCGGAGCAGCGCACCGACAAGCGCCCCCAACTGTCCGACCTGCGCGAGTCGGGGTGCTTGACGGCCGCCACCCGGGTGCTGCGGGCCGACACGGGCGAGGAGGTATCGCTGGGCGAGCTCCGGGCCAGCGGAGCGCGCGATGTCCCGGTGTGGGCCCTGGACGAACGGCTCAGATACGGCACATACCGGCTGACCCATGTCTTCGCGAGCGGGCGCAAGGACGTATTCCGGCTGAGGCTGGCTTCTGGAAAGGAGATCGAGGCGACCGCCAACCATCCTTTCCTGACCTACGACGGCTGGCGCCCGCTCGGCGACCTGTCGGTCGGTGCGCGGCTGGCGGTTCCCCGGCACGTGCCGCCGCCGAGTGAGATCCGGCCGTGGCATGACGATGAGGTCATCATGCTGGCGCACCTGCTCGGCGACGGTTCATTCGTCCCGCGACAGCCGATCCGGTACGCCAGCCGGGACGAGGAGGACCTCGAGGTGGTCACGTCGGCCGCGAAGCGGTTCGGCATCAGCGCGACTCGCGACGGGTACCCGGCCGCCCGAGTCACCACCCTGCGGTTGCCCGCCCCCTTCCGGCTGGCGCGGGGCCGGCGCAACCCCATCGCCGCCCGGCTCGATGGCATGGACCTTTTCGGACGTCGCTCGCATGAGAAGTTCATTCCAGGCCCGGTCTTCTCGCTGCCCAAGCGACAGCTCTCACTGTTCATCAGACACCTTTGGGCGACCGACGGATCGGTGACGCTCACGTCGGGGGGTCGAGGCGGCCGCGTGCACTACGCCTCCACCAGTCGACCGATGCTCGACGGACTGTCCCGGCTCCTGCTCCGGTTCGGGATCTCGACGCGCCTCCGGACGGTGCTGTCCGACCGGTACCGGCCGCAGTTCACCCTCGACATCTCCGGACGCGATGACCAGTTGCGCTTCCTGCGGGAGATCGGAGTACACGGCGAGCGGGCGCGGGCTGGTGCGCGGCTGCGTCAGGCGCTCGAAGCGTCCACGGCCAATCCCGATGTCGACACCGTGCCGCGCGAGGTGTGGACCCGCGTGCGCGAGATCCTCGTGCAGCGGCGGATGACGCACCGACAGTTCAGTACGGCTATAGGCACCCAGTTCCGTGCAAGCACGCTGTGGAAGCGCGCGCCGAGCCGGCAGCGACTGGCCCGCGTGGCCGCCGCGCTCGATGCGGCTGACCTGGAGCTCATGGCAACCAACGACGTCTTCTGGGACGAGGTCGTCGCGGTGGAGCCGTTGGGTCAACAGGACGTGTACGACGCCACCGTCCTCGGCGCCCACAACTTCGTCGCCAACGGCATCGCCACCCACAACTCCATCGAACAGGATGCTGACGTCGTCATCCTGCTGCACCGGGACGACTACTACGACAAGGAGTCACCGCGCGCGGGGGAGGCGGATTTTATCGTCGCCAAACACCGCAACGGCCCCACCGACACCGTCACCGTCGCCGCCCAGCTGCACCTGTCCCGGTTCGTCGACATGGCCGTCGTGTAGGACCAACTGGCGGGTGACGCCCACCGCCCGCGCGAAGTACCGGTCGTGCGTGACCAGCACGACGGTACCGGTGAACGCGCGCAGCGCCTCCTCGACCACGTCGAGCGAGTCGACGTCGAGGAAGTTGGTGGGCTCGTCGAGCAGCAGCACCTCGGCGCCGCCGTTGACCATCGTGGCGAGCAGGAGCCGGCGCAGCTCGCCCGCCGACAAGGTGGCCAGCGGCTGGTCGAGCTGGTGGGTGTCGAAGAGGTACGCCCGCAGGGGTCGCCGGTGCGAAGGCCAGGCTCAGCACGGGACGGGTCTCGGGCTCCGCGAGCCATGCGGTGGACTGCATCTGCCGGCGCAGCCGGCGCTCCCGCGCCTTGGCCTTGCGCGCCACCTTCTTGGCGTACCGTCGCTGTTTGTCCGCGCCCAGCCCGCGACGGACCGTGCGTTCGACCGACTCGGCCTGGCCCCGGGTGCGTTCGATGTCCTCGGCGAGCCGGGACCGCGCCTTCTCCTGCGCCTCGAAGTCCAGCAGCAGCCGCTCCCAGCGGCGCTGTTTCTCGATCCGGTAAGCGGTGTAGTTGCCCGCGTAGACCAGCGGTTCGTCGTGGATGCCGTCGAGCTCGACGATGGTGGTGACCACGCGGTCGAGGAACGCCCGGTCGTGCGTGACGATGAGCAGCGCGCCGGGGAAGTCGGCGAGGTAGCCGCCGAGCCAGTCGAGGCCGGCCGCGTCGAGGTGGTTCGTGGGTTCGTCGAGCAGGAGTACCGACGGCTCGGCGAGCAGCACCCGGGCGAGCATGACCCGGGCCTGCTCACCGCCGGACAGGGTGCCGAGACGCCGGCGGGGATCGATCCGGTCGATACCCAGCTTTGCGCGTACCTCGTCCACCCGGGCGGCATACGCCCACCCGCCGAGCTGGGTGAACCGGTCGAGGTCCTCGGCGTCGGCTTGCTGGATGGCGTGGGTGGCATCCGCTTGCCGGGCGGGCTTGGTGGCGTCGGCTGGTTGGGTGGTCTTGGTTGGTTGGGTGGCGTCGGCGGCTTCGGTGAGCCCGAGGCGGCGGGCAAGCGTGGGCAGCTCGCCTGGCGCGCTCGACAGGTACGCGCCGACCGTGGCGGCCGGGTCGGGCACCTGCTGGGCGTAGTAGCCGAGCGGGGCGGTTGCGTTGACGGTTCCCTGGTCCGGCCGCAGCTCGCCGGCCAGGACGCGCAGCAGGGTCGACTTGCCCACGCCGTTCGGACCGACCAGGCCGACCCGGTCGCGCCCGGACAGGGTCAGCGACACGCCCCGGAACAACGGCTCGCCGTCGTGGGACACAGAAAGATTGACAGCCTTAAACAAGGCGCGCACCTCCGCGACATTGGGTGGAAAGATCACCGGAGCTGTCGCGGGTTACCGCATCGGTGCCTGCGCTCCTCGGGTCGCGGACGGTGCCGGGGTCCATGCTGCCGCGGGCGGTGCATCTCGCCAACCGGATTAGGCGGCCGCCGCGTGTCCAAGATCTCGTGATTTGCGCGGTGGGGACCGGCGCCAGCCGCACGCTAACCGAGCAGCCCGACCACCTCGGCCGTGCTGACCTGCCCGAAGTGCCGGTAGAACCGGCTCACCGCGCCGAAGTGCGGAGGAATCAGTGGGCAGTACACCTCGTCGGCCACCTCGGCGAGCCGGTTGACCGCGTCGAGTGCGCCGACCGGTACCGCGACGACGACCCGGGCCGCGCCTAGCCGCCTGGCCACGGCCACCGCGGCGGCCGCGGTCGCGCCCGTGGCCAGGCCGTCGTCGACCAGGATCGCAATCCGGCCGGTGAGTACCAGCGGCGGCCGGCCGGCGCGGTAGGTCTGCTCGCGGCGCTCCAGCTCGGTCAACTCGGCCGCCACGACCTCCGCGATGTCGCGTTCGTCGAGCCGGCGGGCGACGTCCGGGTTGAGCACCTGGACCCCGCCCGAGCCGAGCGCGCCGAAGGCCACCTCGGGCGACCACGGCACGCCGAGCTTGCGCACGACCAGTACATCCAGCCGTACCCCGAGCGCATGCGCCACGCGGGCGGCCACCGGTACGCCGCCGCGGACCAGGCCGAGGACCACGACATCGTCGCGGCTCCGGTAGACGGACAGGGCTTGCGCGAGCACATCGCCCGCGTGCGCTCGGTCCTGGTACCCGCTCACTCCCTCAGTGTCGGGGGTGGCAGGGGCTTTGGCAGGCCCAGCTGCTCGTAAAGCGTGTCGGCTTGGGCGCGCAGGTCCTTGTCGTCCTTGATGGTGGCGAGGGTGTGGAGGGCCTTGGCCCGCTGGGGCTGGAGGCTGAGGCGGTCGGCCGTCGCGAGCGCCCTGTCGATGTGCTCCACAGCCTCCGCATCCTCGCCGGCCATGTGAAGAGTGATAGCCAGCTCGATCCGTACCTCGCACTCACCGGTCATTGGGCCGTACTTCTCCATGGTGGTGAGGGCCTCGTGTTGGGGGGTGCCGCGATGCCCTGGTTGATCCCGGCGGCGTCCGGGCCGCTGGCCCTGGCCGTGAACGCCCCGCTGCCCCTGGTGGTCGTCGCGTTCGTCGTGGTCGGCGTCGTGCACTCGGTCCACGCGGCCCGGCTCAACGGAGGGCCGGTAGAGGAGGTCACCTCGCTCGCGGTCCTGCCGGTCGGCCAGGTCCTCGGCGGTCTCGCGCTCGACGGGCTCGGCATCAGCCCGACGGCATGGCTGATCGTGGCCGGGCTGTGCGTACTGCCACTGCTGTCGGCAGTGCGGTGGCCCAGACCGCGTACGCGGCCGGGTAGAGCAGATATCCGAAGCGGGTCGCCGGCATCAGCAGTGTCGCGGTGAGTAGCCCGACCGCGCACACGATCGCCACGGCGCGCGCGCTCTCCGGCGGGCGGCGGATCAGCCAGACGCCAATCGCCACCCCGGCCGCCACGAGCAGCGCCGCCGCGATGGCGGGCCCGCCCGGCAGGCCGTCCGCGATCAGGTGACCCGGGAACGGGCTCGCCGCCGTGCTGTGCGCCAGACCCCGGCCCAGCGGGAACCGGATCACGTTCTCCACGGCCGCGTCCGGGTCCACGAGGAACGCGGGGACGAGGGCGAGCACGGGCAGCCCGAAGGCTCCGAGCGCGTACCGCCGCCGGTCCCGGGCGGCGAACAGCAGCACCAGCGCGACCGGCCACGCGAAGAGCTTGAGCGCCCCGGCGAGCCCGACGGCCACGCCCGCCGCCCCGTACCGGCCCCGCCCGGCGTAGCCGAGCGCGAGCAGGCACAGCGCCAGGACGGGCAGGTCATCCCCGCCGACCGCGAGGGTCAGCGCGCAGACCGGCAGTACCGTGGCGACCTGGAGCGCCCGGACGGTCCGCGGGCGGGCCGGTAGCTGGCGCAGTGCCAGGGCGAGTACCAGCCCGGTGGCCACGGCGAACCAGACCCGCGCGTCGGTCCACCAGCCGACCCCAAACACCGCCCGGGGCAGGCCGAAGAGTGCCATGCCCGGCTGGTATGGCAGGTATCCGAGCAGCCGCTCGTCAGCGGGGAGGGCGGCGATGGCGTCGTGGGGCAGGTACGGCGTACCGGTGTGGAGCAGCCGGTCGCCGCCGTGCTCGACGACGACGACCTCCTCCTGGGCCCGGTCGGTCCGGCCGGCCGCGCGCTGGGCCGCCTCGACGACGAGCGGCAGGAGCGCCGTGGTCCCCCAGGTGACGACGGTGAGTGCCATCCGTCCGGCGGCCCGGGTGGCGAGCTGGGCCAGCACGGCCAGCGTGGCCAGGGCATAACCGGCCGAGGCGAGCCACCCCCACGGGCGGTGCGGCGGCAATGTGGCGGTCAGTGCGGTGATCAGCGCGAAGATCGCGGAGAGGGCGTAGAGCCCGAGGTCGACGGCCAGTCCCTCCCGGCTCCGGGCCGGGTCGGCGGTGTCGGGCACGGGTCAGCCCAGCTCGTCGCGCCGCTGCTGGACCTGGCGCCGAGCCGGGAGCCGGATGACCGAGGCGGAGTCGTGCAACGGGTTGGCGAGGGTGGCCGGGCGGTCCCCGTACCCCCGCTTGAGGGCGGTGAGCAGACGCTCAATCGTCATCGGCCGGCCGAAGAGGTGCCCCTGACCGGCTGGGCAACCCTGCTCCCAGAGCCGGCGGCGCTGCTCCTCGCTCTCCACCCCCTCCGCGACGACCAGCAGGTCCAGGCTGCGGCCGAGTTCGATGGTGGAGCGGACGACTGCCGCGTCGGCGGGCGTGGAGTCCATCGCCGCGACGAACGCCCGGTCGATCTTCAGCTCGTGTACGGGCACCCGGGCCAGCGTGGCCAGCGACGAGTACCCGGTGCCGAAGTCGTCCAGAGCGAGGCGGACGCCAAGGTCGCGCAGCCGGCGCAGCACCTCGTCGACGACGTCGAGCTGGCTGAGGGTCAGCGATTCGGTCAGTTCGATGGTGAGCATGTCCGGGGTGACCTCGGCGCGGACGAGCCGGTCCTGGACGGCGTCGGGGAAGCTCGGGTCGAGCAGGCTGCGCGGTGAGACGTTGACCGCGACCGGGAGCGGGAACCCGTCGTCGCGCAGCATGCTCGCCGCGTGCAGGGCCTGTTCGAGGACGGCCTCGCTGAACGCGGCGAGCAGGCCGGAGCGCTCCACCTTGTCGAGGAACCGGTTGGGGTTGAGGTCCCCGCGGTCGGGGTGGTGCCAGCGGGCCAGCGCCTCGGTCGCGATCACCTGGCCGCTGGCGAGGTCGACGATGGGCTGGAATTTGACCGTGAACTCGTGCTGGGCGACCGCGCGAGGCAGATCGGCGGAGAGCGCCAGCCGGCCGACATCGGCGGTGTCGCGGGACAGGCTGTACAGCGAGATCCGGTTGCCGCCGCGCTTGGCCTGGTACATCGCGACGTCGGCGCGGCGCAGCAGCTCCTCCACACCGCCCTGGGGCGGGGCGAGGGCCACGCCCGCGCTGGCCTCGACGACTAGGCGCATCCCGTCGACCTCCATCGGGTGGTCGAGGGAGGCGAGGATGTCGCGGGCTCGGGGTACGGCGAGGGCGGGAGCCGGCAGGCCGACGAGCAGGACCGCGAACTCGTCGCCGCCGAGGCGGATGACCAGGTCGTTGGAGCCGGCCTTCGCGTTGATCCGCCGGCCTACCTCGCGCAGTACCTCGTCCCCCGAGACGTGGCCGAGGGTGTCGTTGACCTCCTTGAAATGGTTGAGGTCCATGAGGAGGAGGGCGATCTGGCCGTCGGAGTTGGATTGGGCGAGGAGTTCGTCGCCGAGGTTGTAGAGCTGACGGCGGTTGGCCAGGCCGGTGAGGGGATCGTGTTTCGCGGCGTGCTCGTGCTCGGCGGAAAGGCGCTGCGCCTCGGCATAAGCGGATGCGTTGCGGATGGCGGTGGAGAGCGCGGCGGCGAAGGTGCGGAGGGTGAACTCCTCCCGCTCGGTCAGCGTCACCTTGCCAAAAAACCTAAGGCGCAGCGCGCCCACTTCCGTACCGCCGTCGTGACTCCGTAGCTGGCTACTGATAACTTGGCCGGGCCGGTCTGGAGCAGACATACGGCGGCCGTCGTACGTTATTGTTTTTCCGTCGCCTCGTACTAAACGATCAGGGACGGATGGAAACTCTACCGCAACTTCTACCTCGTCGGCTGAGAACAGTTCGGCCGCACGAGTGACTGCCGATACCAACACACTGTCGAAATCAACCTCGTTGAACTTCTCGGTCGTCTGTGCCAGGTTCTGCCAGGCCGCGCGTTCGGCACGCTCACGCAGCTGGTTCGAGGAAATGACCTGAAGGCACGCCATGATCAAGGGGACGAGTACAACGAGGACTGGCTGCCTGGAGATTCCAAACATCGCCACCACCGCGAGCGCCAACCGCACTGCCGTGCTAATCCAGCGGACGTCCCAGTTGGTGCGAAACAGCTCCCATACGGGAGTGCGTGTGGCGAAGGCGATAACCGGCATCGCAAGCAGCTCATCCACGCACATAACCACTGCAGCTACTACCGCGATACCCGGCAAGCGGTCAGTCGAAGTAACGAAAGGGCCATGTAGTCCCAAGAGCCAACCGGTTGCCGCCGCGGCTCCCGCTACAACGGTGGCTTTTGCGGCGTTAAAGACCACCTTGTTTGGCGCGATCCTAAGAGTCAATTTCGACGTCGTCACTGCCACGGCTGTGCACAAGATGAGCCAGGAACCGGGAAGCAGCATTAGCCCGATCAATGTGGCAGCGTCGGTCATCGTCACCGCGTGACGGCTCGCCTTGATTCGGACCTGAAGAACCAAGCGGCTAGCCAGCGTCAGCATTGTCAGGACGACGACGAGGCGGAACCAGGACGGATGCGCAAAGTCACCTTTCGCACTGCCCTGCAACAGCGCGACACCGACAACCGCACACCCGAGAACGACAACGAGACCGACGGTCAGGGTCAACCGTCGGTCGGCCTCGTCGGTGTGTGCGCTCACCACCCATCGTCCCCACAGGCATCGCCGTTGGCGTCGTGGGGCCAGCCTAGGCCGCTGCGCACTGGTCGGACAACGGCAGGCCCATCATTTTGGCGGGCTCTGCCTCGTCACGGTGCGGATCAGTGCCAGTCGCTCGTCTTCATCGCTCTCTCCGTTCGGGTCGGCCAGTGATAGGAGAAAGCGTAAGATGACGCTCAGAAAACTCCAGTCAAGATATGTCTTTCATTTCACGATATGCTAAGGATGACACAAATGACCACTTTAAGTAAGTCGACAATTGCGCGGCGCTACCACCCCGGTTGGGCAATACCGGCCAGAAGCCGCAATCTGCGCTTATCAATGCGCGAGGAGTCGGCGCCTCCCCCTGGCATTTCTCTGCGTGCGCGCCCGATTCCCACATGTGGTCTCCCTCGCGGTAAGGAGCCCGTTCACACGGTACGCGTTATCGATTTCGCCAATAATCTTGGGCTGGCCGGGTTCCCCGCCGCCGTAGGCTGCTAAACGTGACCCAGCGCCAACTGACCCACGTCGACGAGGCGGGCGCCGCCCGCATGGTAGATGTCTCATCGAAGCATGTCTCTGTCCGTCAAGCGACCGCAGCCGGCGAGGTACGGACCACAGCGGCCGTGATCGACCTACTGCGACGGGACGCGCTACCCAAGGGGGACGCCCTGGCCGTGGCACGCGTCGCGGCGATCATGGGCGCCAAGCGGACGCCGGACCTCGTGCCGTTGTGCCATCCGATCGCGCTGCACGGCGTTACCGTCACACTGAAACTCGCCGAGTCGGCGGTACACATCGAGGTCACCACGAAGACGGCCGACCGCACAGGCGTGGAGATGGAGGCCCTTACCGCCGTGGCCGCCGCGGGGCTCGCGCTGGTCGACATGGTCAAGGCCGTGGACCCCGCGGCGTCGATCGAAGGGGTACGGGTACTGCGCAAGGAAGGCGGCAAGACCGGCCTGTGGGAGCGGCCGGAATGATCCGGGCCACAGTGATCGTGGCGTCCAACCGGGCGGCCGCCGGTGCCTACGCCGACACCAGTGGGCCGCTGCTGGTCGCGGGGCTCCGGGAGCTGGGCTGCGCGGTGGACGAGCCGGTGGTCGTTCCGGACGGGGATCCGGTCGGTGCGGCGATCCGCGCCGCCGTCGGCGACGGCGTCGACCTGGTCCTCACCAGCGGGGGTACCGGGATCACGCCCACCGACCACACCCCCGACGTGACTCGGGGTGTGCTGGACTACGAGGTACCCGGCATCGCCGAAGCCATCCGTGCGCACAGTCTTGACAAGGTACCGACCGCCGCGCTGTCGCGTGCAGTCGCGGGGGTGGCTGGCCGTACCCTCGTCGTCAACCTGCCCGGCTCCACCGGTGGGGCGAAGGACGGGCTGGCCGTGCTCGGACCGATCCTCGCCCACGCCGTCGATCAGCTACGCGGCGGCGACCACACTAGGCTGCAAGGATGACCGCTGCCCTGCCCTGGGAGAGCGCCCGAGCCGCGGCCCACGCGGCGGGTGCCCGGCAGCCGGCGCAGGTCGTCGAGCTGCCCCTCGACGCGGCCGACGGCGCGACGCTCGCCGCGCCCCTCACGACCCGCACCGACCTGCCGGCCTTCCCGACGTCGAGCGTCGACGGGTGGGCCACCCGGGGACCGGGCCCGTGGCGGGTCGTCGGCCGGGTCCTGGCTGGTACGACTGCCGCGTCGCTGACTGACGACGGCACGTGCGTCGAGATCGCGACCGGCGGGATGGTGCCCGACGGCACCGAGCAGATCGTGCGGGTCGAGGAGTCCACGCGCACCGGCGACGGGCTGGTCACCGGCGCGGCGCGCGCTGCCCGGGAGTGGCGGGACGCGGGCGAGGAGGCGCGGGCCGGTGAGGAGCTGTTCACGGCCGGTACCGCGGTGACGCCCGGCCTGATCGGGCTGGCCGCCTCGTGCGGGTACGACACGCTGGCGGTGCGCAGACCCAAGGCGGCCGTGCTCGTGTTCGGCGACGAGCTGCTGACCAGCGGGTTGCCCGGCGCCGGGCGGGTACGGGACTCGCTCGGTCCGTCGCTGCCGGCGTGGCTGCGCCGGCTGGGCTCGACGGCGACCGAGGTCATCGGGCCGGTCGAGGACACGCTCGACGCCCACGTTCAGGCGATCAAGACCGCGCTCGCCGACGGTGCGGACCTGATCTGCACGACCGGCGGCACGATGCACGGGCCGGTCGACCACCTGCACCCGGCGCTGCACGAGCTGGGCGCCGAGTACGTGGTCAACACGGTCGAGGTGCGGCCGGGGTTCCCGATGCTGCTCGCGTCGGTACCGGGTCGGGCGTTGATCGCCGGGTTGCCGGGCAACCCGCAGTCGGCGGTCGTGGCGCTGCTGTCGCTGGGCGCACCGGCCCTGGCCGGGCTGGCCGGGCGGCCGCTGCCGGCGCTCGGGCGGATCCGGCTGGCCGGGGAGATACCGGGGCGGGGCCGGTACACCCATCTGGCGCTGGTCGACCGCGATGGGCGGGCGGTGTCGCACGTCGGCTCGTCGATGCTGCGCGGACTGGCGGGGGCGGTCGGCTTCGCGGTGATCCCGCCGGGGTCGGCCGGCGCGGCGGGGGACGAGGCGGCGCTGGTACCCCTGCCGTTGTCGAGTGGGGAGCGGCCGTGACCAAACTGGCGGGCGGCGCATGACCAAGCTGGTGAGCCTGACCACCGAGCGGCTGGATGTGGCCGCGCACGAGCGGGCGGTGAGCGACCGAGGTATCGGGGCGGTCGTGCTGTTCCGGGGTGTGGTGCGCGACCATGACCACGGCCGGCCGGTGACGCTGCTGGAGTACGAGGCGCATCCGAGCGCCGAGGCGGTGCTGCGCGAGGTGGCCGCCGAGATCGCGGCCGATCCGGTGGTCTACGCGGTCGCGGTGTCGCACCGGGTGGGCCGGCTGGCGATCGGCGACGTGGCGCTGGTGGCGGCGGTCTCGTCGGCGCACCGGGCGGGGGCGTTCGCGGCGTGCGCGCGGCTGGTCGACGAGGTCAAGGCGCGGCTGCCGGTGTGGAAGCGCCAGGTGTTCGCCGACGGTACCGAGGAGTGGGTCAACTCACCTTAGGTTTCACCGGCGGGTGATCGGGGCGAGGCGGGCCCGGCGGGCCAGCGCCGGCTCCGGGTAGAAGGCCGGGTCGGCGCCGGTGCGCCAGGGCAGCAGCGCGACCAGCGCGATGACGGCCAGCGCCAGGCTGTTTTCCGCCAGCGCCCCGAAGAGGCCGTTGGCGTAGTGCGACACCTTCGGCAGTGGGTGCTCGAAGCGCCAGATCGACACGACGAACAGCAGGTAGACGCTGAGCGCGGCGAGGCCGTGCCGCAGCCCGGCCAGGGCCGGGATGCCGACCGGGCCCCAGGTCCACAGGCCCCGGGAGGCGAGCGCGCGGGCCGCGGCGCGGCGGCGCAGCGCGGTGTCGACGAGGATCACCAGCGCCGGGATGAGGAAGACCATGTGGTGCGTCCAGGAGATCGGGCAGACCGCGTTGGCGGTGAGCCCGACGAGCGTGAACGCGGTCAGCTCGTCACCCTCGGCGTGTGCGGTCTTGGCCCGGGACAGGCCGACCGCGAGGATCAGCATGGCGAACGCGAGCCAGATCAGCGTCGGCGTGGTGGGCGAGTCGTAGAGCCGGGCGAGCAGGCCGCTGAGGGCCTGGTTGGCGGTCGCGTCGACGGAGCCGACCCGGGTCGTGTCGGTGACCACCGAGGTGAAGTAGCTGACCGTCTCCTCGCCGCCGATGACGAACGTCACCACGGTCACGCCGAACGCGGTCGCGGCCGAGACCGCGGCCGCCCGCCACTGCTTGGTGACCATGAAGTAGGCGATGAACAGGCCGGGCGTGAGCTTGATCGCGGTGGCCAGGCCGACGCCGACCCCGGCCAGCGCCCCGGTGACCCACAGCCGGCGCAACCGCTGGGTGGGCAGGGTGAGGTCGGACTCCGGGCCGGCGAACTTGGCGCGGTTGCGCAGGCCCACGAAGTCGGCGTAGATGAGCAGGGCGAGCAGCAGGTTGACCTGGCCGAAGCCGAGCGTCTCGCGGACCGGCTCGGTGGCGGCGGCCAGGGGTACGGCCAGCGCCACGGTGAACCAGCGCCGCCAGCCGTACCGGTCGGCGATCGGTACCAGCAGCCAGGCCAGCAACACCGTGAGTGCGGTGAGGCTGACGAAGGTGTTCGCCCAGCCGGCGACCAGCGTCGGCAGTACCGCCATCGGCGCCATCGCCAGTGCGGCGAACGGCGGGTAGGTGAAGCCGAGGGTGGTGCCCGGGGAAACGAAGTCGTACAGGTTTCCGCCGTTGACCCACCAGACCACCGCACCGTGGTAGATCTTCAGGTCGAAGAAGTCGTAGTGCCGCCCGTACTCGTACACCGCCCAGATCGAGGCGATGACAGCAGCGGCGACGATGCCGAGGCGGACGAGCGTTCCGCGACCGACGCGAAGATCGGTGTATCGCACGGTGCGCCGGTCCGGGGTCACGCGCGGCCGTTCACCGACGGTCGCCGGCATGCTTGTGACACCCCCGAAACGCAGTCGCTGTATCCCATCCAGATCAGCGTCGAGCCTAGAACGGGTGGGCAACCCACGCCTCCCGCGTTACGTGAACGTGTCCGATCGCACACTACTTAGAGATGTTTCAGGCCGGTTAACGGGGTTGGGTCCGGTGCGGGACAGTTCGACCCGTGTCTATCCCGGCAGACGCCGTGCGACGGCCGAGGAGACCGCCGCCAACCGTACCTTCTGCTTGGCCTGCCGGGCGCCCCGGCGTACCGCCTGGTCCGCGTGCTGGGCCAGGTGACCGGCGCGCCACCGCAGGCCGGGCCGGCCGTCGGTGTCCGTCGCGGCGAGCAGCAGCCCGCCGAGCAGGCCGAGGTTCTTCATGAACTGGACCTGTTGCTGCTGGCGGCTGGCCAGGTCCTCGTGCTCCCAGAACCGGTGTCCCGCCACGGTGGTCGGGATCACCGAGCCGATGAGCGCGAGCGCCGCGAACCGGTGCAGCCGGGTCGGCAGGAGCAGGCCACCGACCAGCTGTACGGCGCCGTTGAGCTGCACGAGCGTGCGGGCATCCGTCGGCGCCTTCTCGTGCACCTTGGCGAGCATGGGCCCGACCCGGTCGGTGATCGGTTCGGCAACCTTGACCAGCCGGTCAGGATCGACCAGCGCCTTGGCCCCACCGGAGATGAAGATGCCGGCCAGCATCACGCGGGCCGCCGTGCGGATGGGTGTCATGGGCGATGCTCTACCCCACTTCCCTGCGGATCATGCGGGTTGGGTGCGCAGGTACCTGCCGAAATGCGGGACGGTGAAGGCCACGGTGCCGCGCTCGCCTGAGTAGATCAGACCCTTCTTTATCAATGCGTCCCGGGCCGGGGACAACGAGGCCGGCCGGCGGTCCAGCGACCTGGCGACGTCGGCCGTGGCCACCGCCTCCCCCTCGGCGTCCATAGTGGACAGTGCGGCCATCGCGCGCATGTACTCCCGCTCGGCCGGCGTGGCCCGCTCGTACCGGGACCCGAAGAACCCGACGGCCAGCTCCGCCTCGGCCTCCGGCGCCGCGACCCGGACGTCGGCCGGGGTGATCGGGCTGCGCGGGGCGTGGTCCCAGGTGGCCTTGCCGTAGGCCTGGACGAAGTAGGGGTACCCGCCGCTCGTGTCGTAGAGCCCGTCCAGCGCCTTGGGCTCGTACTCCACCCCCTCCCGCAGCGCCGGCGCGCACAACGCCTGGTCGGCCGAGATCCGGTCCAGCCGGTCGATGCGCTGATAACGGAACAGCCGCTCGGAGTACGACTTCGCCGCGGACAGCACCGCGGGCAGATGCGGCAGCCCGGCGCCGACCACGATCAGCGGCGCGCCGGTCTGGGACAGCTCGTGGCAGGCGGCGCAGAGCGCGGAGACGTCCTCGGCGGACAGGTCCTGCATCTCGTCGATGAACAGGGCGATGCCGGTACCCACGTCGGTGGCGATGCCGGCGGCGTCGGTGAACAGCTCGACCAGGTCGATCTCGATGTCGCCGGAGTCGGCCCGGCCGGTCGCCGCGGGCACGTCGATGCCGGGCTGCCAGCGCTCGCGCAGCTTGGCCCCGCTCGGGTTGGCCCGCAACGCGAACGCCTTGAGCACCGCGAGGAAGTCGTCGATCCGGTCCGGTGCCCGGTGCCGGGGCGCCAGCTCGCGGGCCGCCATGTGCAGCGCGCCGGACAGGACCCGGCGCATCGGCTGGTCGGGCCGGGCCTCGATCTTCCCGGTCCCCCACAGCCGGGTGATCGCCTGGGAACGCAACGTGTTGAGCAGGACCGTCTTGCCGACCCCGCGCAGGCCGGTCAGCACCAGGCTGCGTTCGGGACGGTTGCGGGCCACCCGTTCCAGGACGACGTCGAAGACCTCCAGTTCCCGGGCGCGGCCGGCGAGCTCCGGCGGGCGCTGGCCGGCACCGGGGGCATACGGGTTCCGTACCGGATCCACGTCTGGCACCGTATCGGGCTCTCTAGCGGCAGCCCTAGAAACACGCCGGCTCTGCGCGCCTCTATCGCAATCTAGGGGTACCGCTAGAAACGGGTATACATCAGTGCGACTTGAGGCACAGGACGAAGTCGAGGGTGTCCGGCGAGGTGTCGTAGAAGTAGTGGAAGTCGGAGCCGGGTACCGACTTGCACTTGCTGTCGTCGGTGGTGCCGTCGTAGCGGGCGAGCACCTCGTAGGTGTCCGGGCCGCACTTGACCACGTGCAGGACCGGCTCGTCCTTGCTGCCGACGTTGACCACGCACTGTCCCTTGAGGATCGCGTTCGGGTCGTCGCTCCTGGTCGGGCTCGCCGACGGGCTGGTCCCCTTGCTGGCCGGGGGCGGTGTCGGCCCGTTGGCGGTAGGGGTGCGGTCCTTCGCGCCGATCAGGTACAGCACCGCGACGCCGCCGCCGCACAGGACAAGGACGAGCACGCTGACCAGCAGGACGAGCAGGACGGTGGAGCCCTTCCCGGCGGGCGGCGGGGGCGGTTCCGGCGGCGCGTCCGGCGCATATCCGCCCGGCTCGCCGTAGGGGTCGGCGAACGGGTCGCGGGCGGCGCGTTCCCAGGGCTCGCCGGGCTGGCCGGGGCCGTCCTGGTACGACATCCGAAGCTCTACCCTCCGCGGCGCGAACGTTCTGGCCGACACCGTAGCCTGACCCGGCCAGCGTGACGGGGCCGCCCGTGGCCCGGGGGCATTAACATCACGCGGTGCCCGCTCTCGCCGCCGTGTGCGCCGCCGTGCTCGGGGCGCTGGTCGGCGCCCTGGTGCCCCGGCCGGCGTACCGGCTCTCGGTGCCGTACGGTGAGCCGGCGCGGGCCGGGTGCCAGCGGTGCGGCCGGCCCTTCCCAGCCGGCGTCCGGGGCTGGCTCACCCCGGCGGACCGCTGCGCCGCCTGCGGGGTGCGGACCGGTCCCCGGCGCTGGCTCACGGCGGCCGCCGGCGCGCTGGCGTTCGGCGCGCTCACCTGGGTGCTGTGGCCCGGCCCGGTCCTGCCGGCGGTGCTGGTGCTGGCCGCGGCCGGCCTGCTCCTCGCGCCGATCGACCTCGCCGTGCAGCGGCTGCCCGACCGGCTCGTCGCCGTGGCCTTCGCCGGCTCGGCCGCGCTCCTGGTCGGCGCCGCTCTGCTGACCGGGGACCACCGGCCGCTGCTGCGCGGCGGGCTCGCGGCGGCCGCGATGGCCGGGGGGTACCTGGTGCTCGCGCTCGTCCCCGGCGGACATCTGGGGTTCGGCGACGTCAAGCTGGCCGGGGTACTGGGCCTGTCGCTGGGCTGGCTCGGTTGGGGGTACGTGCTGGCCGGCGCGGCGCTGCCGCATCTGGTCAATGGACCGGTCGTGCTGTTTCTGCTGCTGTCCGGCCGAGCCCGTCGAGGCTCGTCGATCCCGCTCGGTCCGGCCCTGCTGGCCGGAGCGCTGCTCGCGGTTGTCCTCATCGCCGGTGTACGGCGAGGCCGGTTCGGCTGAGCCGGCCGGTCGGGCAGGGCGTGTTGCCGGATCGGGTCAGCGGGTGGTGCCCCGTTCGGGCCGCTGTCGGCAACGTGACAGTGGTCAGGCGGAATCCACGTGGATCGATGTAGCGGGGCGGCCGGTGACGATCCGGGGAGGACGATGCGGCATTTGACCGCATACCGGCCGCCGATCGTTGGGCCGATCGGCGGAGGGTCTGTCGTCCTGGTCCGACAACTTGAAGCGGCCGTTGACCGTATCCGGCATGGCAAAGGTGGCTGCTCGACGGACTTCGGGTCGCGCGGGCCGGTCGGCACAGTTCCAGTGGCGGCCCGTCGGCCGCGTCGTCCTTGTTCGCCTCGTCTTTGTTCGCCGTCCATGGGACCTGACAGGGAGTGCCCCTTTCATGATCAACCTGTACAGCAAGCTCCAGGCGCTGTTCGCTACGCGGGACCAGGGCGTGACGGCCGTCGAGTACGCGCTCATCCTCGTCGGCGTCGTCGCCGTCGTGGCCGGGATCATCTTCGCCTTCGGCGGCCAGGTCGCCGCGATCTTCCAGGACGCCTGCGGCAACCTCCACGCCGCCTGCTAATTGCGGTTCTATGGTGCGCCACGACGGGAACGGGAGGGACGGTGAGGGTAGGGCGTGGTTCCCGCGCGCGTGACCGCGGTACCTCGACGGTGGAGTTCGCCATCGTCGTACCGCTGTTGCTGATGCTGGTCTTCGGCATCATCGACTTCGGTCGCATGGCGAGCGCGCACGTCCGGCTCTCGGCGGCCGCCCGGGCGGCGGCGCAGGTCTACGCGCTGGGCGGTAGCGGGAGCCAGGCCACGCAGGCCGCCAACGACGTGTTCCACAGCGGCACGGTCACCGTGCAGCTCGTGGCCGCCTGCGGCATCACCCCGCCGATCGGCGCCATGGCGCGGGTGACCGTGCGGTACCGCTTCCGGTTCGTCACGCCGGTCACCGCGCTGGCCGGCCTGCACAACACCACGATGATCGCGTCGGGAGCCGTCCCGTGTCGGGCCTGACCCGGTGGCTGCGCCGCCGCCGAGGCGCCGACCGGGGTGCGGTCACGGTCCTCGTCGCGGTACTGATGTCCAGCGGTGTCCTGCTCGGCATGACCGCGTACGCGGTCGACCTCGGCGTGCTCTACGCCGACCGCGACCAGGCGCTCAACGCGGCCAACGCGGCGGCGATGGCGGCCGCGCAGGCCTGCGTGCGACCCGGCAACAACTGCGGGCGGACCGCCGTCGACGCCTATGCGACGGCGAACGTGCGGGGCATCGGGGTGACGCTGAGCTCGACCAGTGCCGGCGACCCGGTGTGCGGGGTGGACAACAGCACCGGTCGGCTGCCGCCGTGCGACAACCCGACCGGGGCCAAGCGTTGCCTGGGCGACCGCGACCCCAGCACCTCCTACGCCGAGGTGCACGCGACGACGACCGGGGTGAACGGGTCGACCGTACTGCCGCCCAGCTTCGCCGGGTCGGTGGTGCCCGGCTACACCCGGGCGGGCGTGCAGGCGTGCGCCCGGGTGGCGTGGGGACCGCCCAAGGGCCCGTACGCGGCCTTCGGGCTGTCCAAGTGCAGGTTCGACCAACTCACCAACGGCGGGGTGGGGAGCAGCTCAAGCCGGTTCTGGGCGGTCTACCAGGTGCCGCCGGTCCGGGCGGAGCTGACCCTCGTGCTGCAGGCCCCGGTCACCCGCCTGGAGACCTGCGGCAACCTCGGCTACCTGGAATCACCCACGGACGACTGCCGGATCAACCGGCTGAACGAGGGCGACGAGCTGGACGGGAGCACCGACAACGCCACGCACACCGCCCCGGTACCGCCCGGCTGCCTCACCCTGCTCCAGGCGAAGGCGAAGCGGCCGATGACCGCGGACCCGCAGCCGTACCTGCTCATGCCGATCTACCGGAACACCCTCCCCGACCTGACCCCCACGCCGCACACCGACTTCAAGCCCGTCGTCGGCATCGCGGCGTTCCAGGTGACCGGCTACCGCCTCGACAACAACCCCAGCCTCGACTGGTTGACCGGCGCCGTGACAACGTGCGGCAGCGCCCTGCGCTGCATCCGCGGGTACTTCGTCTGGGCCAACATCATCGACGGCAGCAGGCCAGCCCCGAACTGGCACCAGACCCTGGCCGTCGCCACCTTCAAGACGGTGGGCTGATCCCCGTGCACCAACCTCATGATCGGAACGTGTAGGCCATGACCCGGCGAATCATCGGTATCGTCCTCGCGATCACCCTCGCGCTGTTCGGCACCCTGGCGGTGTTCGGGTACGTCCAGCACGTGAAGGGCGCGGTCGCCGCCGGCCAGGAGGCGGTACACGTCCTGGTCGCCAGGACCCGCATCCCGGCCGGCACCAGCGGCGCGCGGATCCGCTCGCAGAACATGGTCAGCGAGGTGGTGATGCCCCGGTCGTCGGTGCCCGACGGGGTGCTCTCCGAGCTGCCGGTCGACCTGGACAAGCAGGTCGTCACCGCCGACGTGCAGGCCTCCCAGCTGCTGCTGCGCGCCATGTTCGGGCAGTCCGGCAAGTTCTCCGGGGGCCTGGACATCCCCGACGGGATGATGGCCGTCACCGTCTCGGTGCTCGAACCGGCCGATGTCGCGCAGTACGTGCGGCCGGGCTCCCAGGTGGCCGTGTTCGGCGTGGCCAAGCTGCTCGACCCGCAGTTCAAGAAGGAGACCGGCGAGGACAACCACGTGACCGAGGTGATCCTGCCCCGGGTGACCGTGCTCGCCGTCGGCAGCTACGGCGACAACGGCCAGACCGCCAGCCAGGCGCAGAACTCCGCGCCGCTGCCGGCCGGCAACGGTACGGCGGCCAACAACACCCTGCACGCGAGCACCATCGCGATCAACGTGACCCTCGCCGTGAACCAGTACGACGCCACCCGCCTGATCCACTTCTCCTCCGGGGCCGACCTCTACCTCGCCCTCCTGACCGATACCTCCACGGTCCAGCCGGGCCAGCCGATGACCGACCGTAACGTGCTCATCCCGTAGAAACAGGGCAACGCCATGACAGTGCTGTACGAGCCGCTGCGCCAGCAGGCGCAGCATCTGGCCATGCTGGTCGGCGGAGACGTCCACACCGCCGTCTCGCTCGACGAGGTCAGCACGCTGATCAACAATGATCGCGACGAGCTGCTGGTGATCTTCGGGCCGGGGGTACCGCTGTCCGAGGTGGTCTCGTTCGCGTCCGCGCAGCGCATCGTCCGGCCGACGCTCGGGGTCGTGCTGTTGCGGCCGCACCTGGACCTCGGGGTGCTCAGCGAAGCGCTGCGCACGGGGGTGCGCGAGGTCGCGGACATCAACGACCCGGCCGCGGTACTGGCCGCCTGCGCGCGTTCGCAGAACCTGTCCCGGCAGATGCGGATCGGCCCAGGCCGGACGACCGAGGCCGACGACGGACCCGCGCCGGACGGGCGGGTGATCACGGTGTTCGCCGCGAAGGGCGGCTGCGGCAAGACCACGCTCGCCACCAACCTGGCCATCTCGCTCGCGCAGGGCGGCAGCCGGCGGGTCTGCATCCTCGATCTGGATCTCGCGTTCGGCGACGTCGCGATCATGCTGCAACTGGTACCGGAAAAGACCATCGCCGACCTGATCCCGGTCGCCGACCGGATCGACGAGACCGGCGTCCGGACCATGCTGACCGCTTACTGCCCCGGGGTGGACGCGATGCTGGCCCCGGTACAGCCGGCCGTCGCCGAGGAGGTCACCCGGGATCTGGTCGCGGACGTCATCGACCTGACCCGGCGGATGTTCGACTTCGTGGTCATCGACACCCCGCCGCAGTTCAACGACGTGGTGCTCGCGGCGCTGGACGCCTCGCACCTGTACGTGCTGGTGGCCACGCCGGACCTGCCGGCGCTGAAGAACCTGCGGGTCACGCTCGACATGTTCGAGATGCTGGACTACCAGCGCGACCACCGGGTGGTCGTGCTCAACCGGGCCGACGCCCGGGTCGGCCTGACCGGCGCCGACATCGAGCGGGTGATCCGGGTACCGATCTCGGCGCACGTGCCCTCCAGCCGGGACGTACCGATCTCGGTCAACAAGGGTGTCCCGATCGTGCTCGACAGCCCCGGCCACCCGGTCAGCACGGCCATCCGCGAGCTGGCCCACGGCCGCCTCGCCGGCGAGACGATGACCCCGGCCAGGGGGCTGCGCGGCCTGATCGGCCGGCGGGCCGGGCGGCGGTCATGAGCGAGCGGAGCGAGGCCGCGGCGGCGCCTGGCGGCGGCCGACCGGGGCGAGCGGAGGTAATGGCATGAGTCTCGCCGCACGGCTGGCGCGGATCCCTCCGGGCGAGGAGGGGGAGGGCAACCCGGCGCAGGTGACCGCCATCCCGGCCAGCAACATCCCGACCACCGGCATCCCGGCCACCGCGATCCCGGTCACCAGCTTCTCCGCCGCCATCACCGCGGGCGGGTTCGCCCGGCGCAACCCGCGCCGCCCGTACGACCCGTTGGCGCAGGTCCGGCGCCGGGCCCATGACGCCCTGCTGGAACTGCTCGGTCCCCAGCTCTACGACCTGGCCGGGACCGACGACGATCTGGTCCGGCCGATCCTCGAGGCGCTGCCCGACGTGCTGGCCAAGGAGGAGGCGCTCACCGCGACCGACCGGGCCAAGGCGTACCAGCAGATCGTCGACGAGATCCTCGGCCACGGCCCGATCGAGCCGCTGCTGCGCGACCCGGACGTCACCGAGATCATGGTGAACTCCTGGGACCGGATCTACATCGAGCGGTTCGGGCAGATCCACGCCGTCGACGCGGCGTTCACCGACGAGAGCCACCTGCGCCGGGTGATCGACCGGATCGTTTCCCGGGTGGGTCGCCGGGTCGACGAGGCCAGCCCGATGGTCGACGCCCGGCTGCCCGACGGCAGCCGGGTCAACGCGGTGGTACCCCCGATCGCGATCGACGGCGCCGCGCTGACCGTGCGGAAGTTCTCCGCCGAGCCGTACACGGCCGAGGACCTGATCAGCTTCGGTACCCTCACCCCGCAGGTGGCCAACTTCCTCGCCGCATGCATCCAGGGCCGGCTGGACATCGTGATCAGCGGGGGCACCGGTTCGGGCAAGACCACCCTGCTCAACGTGCTCTCCGGCTACCTGCCCGCCAACGAGCGGATCATCACCATCGAGGACTCCGCCGAGCTGCGGCTCAGCCAGGATCACGTGCTGCGGATGGAGTACCGCCCGCCCAACATCGAGGGGGCCGGCGAGGTCACCATCCGCGACCTGGTCCGCAACGCGCTGCGGATGCGCCCCGACCGGATCGTGGTCGGCGAGGTCCGCGACGCCGCCGCGCTGGACATGCTCCAGGCCATGAACACCGGGCACGACGGCTCGCTGACCACGGTGCACGCCAACTCGCCGCGCGACTCGATCTCCCGGCTGGAGACCATGGTCATGATGGCCGGCATGGAGCTGCCGATCCGGGCGATCCGCGAGCAGCTCAGCTCGGCGGTCGACCTGATCGTGCAGCTCGCCCGGCTCCGGGACGGCTCCCGGCGGGTCGTGCAGATCACCGAGGTCGTCGGCATGGAGGGCGACGTCGTCACCATGCAGGACCTGTACATGTTCGACTACAGCGCCGGGCGGGACGGGTACGGCCGGTTCAGCGGGCAGGTGCGCTCGACCGGGCTGCGGCCGGCGTTCCTCGACCGCCTGGCCGAGCAGAGCATCCCGGTGCAGCCGGAACTCTTCGGCATCGGAGCCTGACGTGCCCAACCCGTTCTCCGTGGTACCCGATCAGGTCATGCTGCTGGTCATCATCGGGATGATCTTTATCTTCCTCCTGGTCGTCTGGCTGATGGTCTTCGCGCCGCTGATCGACTTCGCCCAGCACCGCCGGCGGATCGCGCAGGTGGACCAGTTCACCGTGCCGGGCTACGGCCAGACCGCGCCGCCCGCCGGGGCGAAGGAGAACCCGCTGCTGCAGGCGGCGCTGGCGATCTCGACCGTCTTCGTGCGCTCGGCGCGGACGGAGGCCGCCGTCGCCGCCCGGCTGGACCGGGCCGGCATGCGGCTGCGCCCGGCCCAATGGGTCCTGTGGCGGATCGTCGCGTGCGTGGTCGGCATCGTGCTCTTCGTGCTACTCGTCGGCCCGGACTTCGGGCTGGTGATCGGGCTCGTGGTCGGTCTCGCCGCCACCGGCATGTACCGGCGGATCCGCACCGAACGCCGGTACCAGGCCTTCGCCGCCCGGCTGCCGGACTCGTTGCAGCTCGTGGTCGGTTCGCTGCGGGCCGGGTTCTCGCTGGGGCAGGCGATCGACGCGATGATCCGGGAGGCGCCCGAACCGATCGCCACCGAGTTCTCCCGGGCCCTCGCGACCACCCGGCTCGGCGCCGACCTCGATGACGCGCTGGCCCGGCTCGCCGCGCGCATGCGCAGCCGCGACCTGGAGTGGGTGGTGATCGCCATCCGGATCCAGCGGGAGGTCGGCGGCAACCTGGCCGAGGTGGTCACGACCAACGTCGAGGCGATGCGCGAACGCGAGGCGCTGCGCCGGCACGTGCGGGCGCTGTCGGCCGAGGGGCGGTTGTCGGCGTACATCATCTGTGCGCTGCCGCCGCTGGTGATCGTGCTGATGCTGGCGATCCGGCGGCAGTACATCATGCCGCTGTTCACCACGGGTGCCGGCGCGGTGCTGCTGGTCGCCGCCGGGATCCTGGTCGCATTGGGCAGCTTCTGGATGTGGCGCACGGTCAAGGTGGAGGTGTGAGGTGTCCGGGTCGACGATCCTGCTGATCGGCGGGCTGGCCGCGATCTTCATGGGGCTGGCGGCGGCGGTCGGCCTGCTCACGGTGGGGCACCGGGTCACCCCGGTCGAGCGCGGCATCGCGACGATCGGCCAGGCGTACTCGCCGGTGCCCGGCACCGGCGAGGGCGCCCGCCCGGCCGGCGGTGGCCAGATCAGCGGCGTCGCCGGCGGCGTGGCCCGGGTGCTGACCCCGCGCGGGACCAGCAGCTGGATCGAGCGCCAGCTCGACTACGCCGGCAACCCGCCGGGCTGGCCGGTCGGCCGGATCAACGAGATGCAGGGCCTGTGCGGTCTGGTGCTCGTGGTCCTCGGGGTGCTGATCGGCGCCGTCGCCGACGGCCTGCTCGGCGCGGCCGTGGGGCTGGTGTTCGGCACGGTGATCGGGCTGGTCGTCCCGCTCATCGTGATCTACGACCTGGCCCAGCGCCGGCAGGACCGGATCCGCCGGGAGCTGCCCGACGCGCTGGACCTGCTGACCCTGTGCGTCGAGGCGGGCCAGGGCTTCGACGGAGCGCTGACGCTGGTTTCGACGCGGATGACCGGGCCGCTCGCCCGGGAGATCGCCCGCGCGCTCACCGAGATGCAGATGGGCATGCGCCGGGTGGACGCGATCCGCGGGATGGGTGCCCGTACCTCGGTCAGCGAGCTGCGCAGCTTCTGCACGGCCGTGATCCAGGCCGCGGACCTGGGCATCCCGATCGCCAACGTGTTGCGCGAGCAGGCCGAGGAGATGCGCCTCAAGCGCCGTCAGCACGCCGACGAGCAGGCCCGGAAGGTACCGGTGAAGCTGGTCGTACCGCTCGTCCTGCTGCTCCTGCCGGCGATCTTCCTGGTCGTGATCGGGCCGGCGGTGCTGCAGATCATGCGGTCCGGGTTGTTCCCGCAGTGACCGGCGCGTCGTCGCCGAGCAGCCCGGCCCGCATCGCCACGGTGAGCGCCTGCGCGCGGTTGTTGACGCCCAGCTTGTCGTACAGCCGGGACAGGTAGGTCTTGCTCGTGCACCCGCTGACCAGCAATGCCTCGGCCATCTGCGGCACGCTCGACCCCGCCGACAACGCCCGCAGCACCTCGCCCTCCCGCGGGCTGAGCAGCTGCTGCTGGCGGCGGTGCCGGGCCATCGCCTGAGCCAGGTCGGGCGCGGTGAACGAGGCCGGCGCGACGGCGGCGTGCCGCACGGCCGACAGCAGCACTTCGATCGGCGCGTTGGTCGGCACGTAGGCGGAGATGCCGGCCTCCAGCGCGCGCATCAGCCGGTCGTCGTCGCGGGGGGAGATGAGCACGACCCCGCGCTCGGGCGCGTCGTGGCGCAGCGCGGCCGCCAGGTGCAGGCCGTCCTCGTCGGGCAGGGCGACGTCGACCGCCACCACGTCGGGACGGTGCTCGGTGACCGCCGCGCGGGCGGCCGAGGCCCGGTCGACCACGGCGGCGAGGAGGACGTCAGGGCTGTCGGCGAGTGCGGCAGTCAGGCCGAGGCAGGTTAACGTCGAGTCACTGACCATGAGCAATCGGACCGTCACGGCGCTCCTTCATTGGGTGCTCCGCCCGTCCCCCGATCGGGTCACTCGCGTTCGGAGCCTACGGTCTCCGTCCGCGAGATCAGTGTCGGGAACCTTACAACAGCCGGAGCTGCCGGTCGCGGGGACGGCGCGGGCCGTCGGCACCGCGCCGCTCCAGCAGACCCGGGTCGATGGCCGCGAGGAACGGTGACGGTACCGCCTCCCGTTCGCTGCCGTGCCGGAACCGGCGCTGGGCGTGGCTGAGGTACAGCCGGTCCTGGGCCCGGGTCAGGCCGACGAAGAACAACCGCCGCTCCTCGGCGGTCTCCGCCACGGACGGCGGCGTGCCGGGGAAGCGCAGCGGCAGCAGCCCGTCCTCCACGCCGACCAGGAAGACCGCCGGAAACTCCAGGCCCTTCGCGGCGTGCAGGGTGAGCAGGGTCACCGCCTCCGCACGGGGATCCAGCGCGTCGACCTCCGCGCCGGTGGCGATCTCGGCGAGGAACCGTTCCAGGTCGTCACCGCACCGGGCGGCCAGCGGCGTGAGCAGGTCCACCGCGGCATGCACGTCCTCGGCCGCCACGGCGCCGTCCAGCGGCGGCCGTTCCGCGAGGACCTGCCCGGTCAGCCGGACCCGTGCGGCGATCGACCCGGCCAGGCCGGTGGCGTACCGCAGCTCCCGCGCGATCGCCGCCACCCCGGCCCGGTCGCGCAGCCGGTCGTGCGAGCGCTTCTGCACCGGTACCCCGGCCCGGCTCAGCGCGTCCACGATGACCGCGGCCTGGGCGTCGGTCCGGTAGAGCACGGCGATGTCCCCGAAGGACAGCGAGCCCGGCGACGCGTGCCGGTCGATCCGGTCGGCGTCCAGCGACCGGTGGGACAGCCCGCCGACCAGCTCGTCGATCGTGCGCACCACGAAGTCGGCCTCGTCGGCGGTGGACGCGGCCGGGTAAAGGCCGATCGGTACCGCCTCGGGGTCCAGCCGGGCCGGGTCCAGCCGCCGGCCGGGCACGAGCGTGGACGGTGCGATCGCCTGTACCGCCGCGGCCACGATCGGGGCGGCGGAGCGGTAGTTGCGGGTCAGCCGTACCGTCCGGGCGTCCCGGTAGTCCTGCCCGAAGCGCAGGAAGAACGACACGTCCGCGCCGCGGAAGGAGTAGATCGCCTGGTCCGGGTCGCCGATGGCGCACAGGTTGCCGTCGCTCGGCACCAGCAGCCGCAGCAGCTCGTACTGCGGCGCGTCCACGTCCTGGTACTCGTCGACGAACACCCACGGCCAGCGGGCCCCGTACCGGCCGGCCAGCTCGGCATCCCCGGACAGCAGCGCGACCGGCAGGGTGACCAGCTCGTCCAGGTCGACCAGGTCGCGTTCGCGCAGCGCCTTGGCGTACCGCTCGGCCAGCGCCTCATCCAGCGGCCCGCCGAGCTGGCGGCGGGCCGCGGCCTCGGACGGCACGCCGGCCGCCACCAGCGCGGCGATCCGGTCCGCCTCCTCCGCGATCCGGAAGCCCGGTGACAGCCCGGCGGCCTGCGGGTTCTCCCGCAGGATCGCCAGGCCCAGGCCGTGGAACGTGGCCACCGTGACGTCGTCGGCCACCGGCCCGAGCAGCCCGGTCAGCCGCTGCCGCAGCTCCTCCGCGGCCCGCCGGGTGAACGTGATCGCCAGGCAGTGCTCCGGGTAGACGTCCAGCTCGGCGCAGAGGTAGGCGATTCGGTGGGTCAGCGTGCGGGTCTTGCCGGTACCCGGGCCGGCCACGATCAGCAGCGGTCCGCCGGGTGCGGAGGCGGCCACCCGCTGCATCGCGTCGAGCCGGTCCAGCAGCCCGGTGCCGACCTCCTCCATCCCGGCGAGCATCGGCTCGAACGGCTCGTGCGGCGACGGTTGCGGCGCGATCGGCGGTTCTGCCATGATCCGCGGCACCGGCTTCTCGACCGCCTCCCGCCGGGTGGGCGCACGCCGGGGCCTGGGCACCGGGAGTACCTCGAAAAGCGCGTCCGACCCGGTGCGGCGCAGCTCGTCGGGGTCGAACAGGCGGATGATCCCGTACTCCCCGTCGAAGCCCGGGATCCGCTGGACCTCGCCGCGACGCAGCCGGCGGACCGCCTCGCCGAGCAGCTCGCCGCCGCCGCGGACCACGTCGTCCAGCGGTGCGGTGCGCAGGATGTGCAGCTCCGGCCCGAGCGCGGCGACCAGCTCGTTGAGCCGGGCCTCGACCGTCTTGGACTTCGCCCCGACCCCCTCGATCTCGCCGAGCACCTGTGCGAGCTGGACCAGGTGGGTGACCTGCGGGGCACCGTCGGGGCGGGATCCGGCCGGCCGGTCGGCGAGGTCCTCGACCCGGGACAGCACGCCGACGGTGAGCGGCTTGCCACACTGCGGGCAGCGCCCGCCCGCCTCCCGGGTACGGGCCGGCTCCCAGTTGACCCCGCAGGCGCGGTGCCCGTCGGCGTGGTACTTGCCCTCCTCGGGGAAGAACTCGATCGTGCCGGCCAGCGCGGTGCCGTCGCGCAGCCCGTCGCGGACGGCGAAGTAGTCCAGCGGCCCGCGCAGGACCGTCGCCTCCCGGCCCAGGGCGGCCGGGGAGTGCGCGTCGGAGTTGGACACCAGCCGGTACCGGTCGAGGCTGGACACCCGCCAGTTCATCTCCGGGTCGGAGGACAGTCCGGTCTCCACGGCGAAGATGTGCCCGGCGAGGTCGGCGTAGCAGTCGGCGATCGCGTCGAACCCCGACTTGGAGCCCAGCGCGGAGAACCACGGGGTCCAGATGTGCGCGGGGACGAGGTAGCCGTCCGGGCTGGCCTCGAGCGTGATCTCCAGCAGGTCGCGGGAGTCCAGGCCGAGGATCGGCCGGCCGTCGGAGCCGATGTTGCCGATGCGGGCCAGCGTGGCGTTGAACCTGGCCACCGCGTCCAGGTCGGGCAGGTAGACCAGGTGGTGCACCTTGCGGGTGCGGTCGTCGCGCTTGTAGATCGTGGAGATCTCGACCGAGAGCATGAACCGCACGTCCTGCCCGGCGACGGTGGGCGGCAACGGCCGGCCCGGGGCGTCCAACCGGAACAGGCCCGGTTCCGCCGGGACGAGGTGCTGCTTCAGGTGGTCGTACCAGGCGGGATGGGTGAAGTCGCCGGTACCGAGCAGGGTGATCCCCTTGCGCCGGGCCCACCACGCGAGGTTGGGCAGGTCCAGGTCCCGGCTGCAGGCCCGGGAGTACCGGGAATGGATGTGCAGATCGGCGACGAACGTGGCGGGGGGCGCGACGGGTGCGGAGGGCACACGGAATCCTGGCATGTCCGGCCGCGGGAGGGTACGGCGCCACGCGGGGTTCCGCGCGGGCCGCGACGGGCTCAGCCCGGCGCCGGGGCGAGGAGGGTCACGACGGCCGTCACGTCGGCGAGCGAGTCGAGGACCGCGTGGGCGCCGGCCACCCGGAGCTGGTCGCCGGTCGTGCGACCGGTGGCCACGCCGATGGCGGTGACCTCGCAGGCCAGCGCGGCGGCGACGTCGTGGACGGTGTCGCCGATGACGAGCACCTCGGCGAACGGGCCATACTTCTCCTCGGCCCGCCGCCGGCTGGCCGCGACCAGCGCCGGCCGGACCACCGCCTCGGTGCCGTAGGCCCCGACCGTGAGGTCGAGCGCGGCGTCCAGCCCGAACGCGGCCAGCTTGGCGTGCGCCACCGGGGCGATGTTGCCGGTGACCGTGGTCTGCACGATCCTGGGACGGCCGGCCAGGGCGAAGAGCACCTCGCGGGCCCCGGGCAGCAGAACCCCGCGCTCGGGGATGAGGTGCGCGCGGTCCAGCAGCTCGACGGCGTACCGGGTGAGGAACCCGGCGAGATCGGGCTCGGCGACGCCGTGCCGGGCGAAGACCTCGGTGGCCGCGTCGAGGTCGGTGCGGCCGGCGAAGTCCGGGTAGGCCAGCGGCTCCTGGCCGGTGAGGTGGCGGAACGCGGCGCCATATGCCGTACGCGTGACGCCGCCGGTGTGCAGCAGGGTGAAGTCGATGTCCCACATGAGCAGCCGTTGGCTACCCATTCGACAGGTACCCCTCGACGCTGGCGATCTTGCTGTCCAGCGCGTCGGCGACGCCCGGCCGCACGTCGGCCTTGAGCACCACGCTGACCCGCGGAGCCCGGGCGGCCACCGCGTCGACCGCGCGCTTCACCACGGCCATCACCTCGTCCCACTCCCCTTCGAGCGTGGTGAACATGGCGTCGGTGCGGTTGGGCAGGCCCGAGTCGCGTACCACCCGTACCGCCTCGGCGACCAGCTCACCGACCGACTCGCCGGTGCCCAGCGGAGTCACCGAGAACGCCACCAGCATGGGTCAGCCTCCCGCGAACGGCGGCAGGACGTCCACCGTGGACGCCTCGGTCAGCGGGGTCGTCGGTTCCCGGCAGGCCAGCCCGTCGACGAGGAACGAGCAGGCGCCCAGCACCCGGGTGAGCCGCTCGCCGTGCCGCAGGGTCAGCACGTCGACCAGTTCCTTGAGCGAGGCGACGGTTATGGTCTCGGTGGGCACGCCGGTGGCCGCGCGGGCGGCGGCGAAGTAACGGACGGTGGCCACCGGCTCACCCGCCGATCGCCGACATCGGCCGCGCGGGCTGGAGGAACGCCGGGTCGTCGATACCGTGCCCGGCCGGCTTGCCGAACATCGCCAGCCGCCACGCCGCCGCGATCTCCGCGTCGGGCGCGCCGCCCCGCAGCAGCCCGCGCAGGTCGGTCTCCTCCCGGCTGAACAGGCACGAGCGCACCTGGCCGTCGGCGGTCAGCCGGGTGCGGTCGCACGCGGCGCAGAACGGCCGGGTCACGCTCGCGATGACGCCGATCTTGGGCGGACCGGGGTAGCCGGCGACGAGCCAGGTCTGCGCCGGGGCCCCGCCCCGCTCGGCCGGGTCGGGCAGGAGCGTGAACTCCGCCTCCAGCGCGGCGAGGATCTCCTCGGCCGTCACCATCCTGGCCCGGGACCAGACATGCCCAGGGTCGAGCGGCATCTGCTCGATGAACCGCAGCTCGTAGCCGTGGGCCAGGGCGAAGCGCAGCAGCGCCGGGGCCTCGTCGTCGTTGATCCCCCGCATCAGCACCGTGTTGAGCTTCACCGGGGCGAGCCCGGCCACGGCCGCGGCGGCCAGCCCGCGCAGCACGTCGGCGTGCCGGTCGCGGTGGGTGAGCTGGACGAAGCGCTCGGCCGACAGGGTGTCCACGGACACGTTGATCCGGTCGAGACCCGCCTCGACCAGCGGCCCGGCGAGCCGGTCCAGCCCGATGCCGTTGGTGGTCAGCGACAGGGCGGGCCGGGGCCGCAGCGCCGCCGCGGCGGCCACGATCGCCCGCAGCCCGGGGCGCAGCAGCGGCTCGCCCCCGGTGAAGCGCACCTCCGTCACGCCCAGCCGGGTGACCGCGATGCCGACCAGCCGGGCGACCTCCTCGTCGGTGAGCAGCTCGGGCTTGGGCAGCCAGGCCAGGCCCTCGGCCGGCATGCAATAGGTGCAGCGCAGGTTGCACCGGTCGGTCAGCGACACCCGCAGGTCGCTCGCGACCCGGCCGTACCGGTCGGTGAGGCGTAAGGGTGTCATTCGTCGACGGTACCGCGAACCGCCGACATTACGGCGGTGCGGTAGCTCGCACCGAAGAGCGCAGTGTGCACGAGCAGCAGGTGGAGCTGGTGCAACGGGATCCGGCGCCGCCATCCGCCGGCCAGCGGCCACACCTCCTGGTACCCGTCGAGGATGCGGTCCAGGTGCGGCGCGCCGCCGAAGAGCGCGAGCGTGGCCAGGTCGGTCTCCCGGTGCCCGCCCTGGGCGGCGGGGTCGATCAGGTACGCCGAGCTGTCGGCCGACCACAGCACGTTGCCGGGCCACAGGTCACCGTGGATGCGGGCGGGTGGCTCGGCCGGACCCGCGTACCGGTCGATGTCGCCGAGCAGCCGCTCGACCGCCGCCACGTCGGCCGCGGACAGGGCCCCGCGGTCCGCCGACATCCGCAGGTAGGGCGCCAGCCGGGCGCCCGCGAACCAGCCCGCCCACGGCCCTTCGCCCGGCTCGTCGGGCAGCGCGAGCGAGCCGATGTACCCGGGCCGGTCTGTGCCGTACCGGTCCGCACCGGCGCGGTGCGTCCGGGCCAGCTCCGCGCCCAGGCGGTGCGCGGCCTCCGGCGTCGCCCCGCCCGACTCGATCCACTGCAGCACCAGCATGTCCGGCAGCTCGGCGAACACCTCCGGTACCGGTGCCCCGGCCTCGGCCAGCCAGCGCAACCCGGCCGCCTCGGCGGCGAAGAACCCGGGCGGCGGGCTGCCCGACGGCCAGCTCTTGGCGAACAGCGACGCGCCGTCGTCGAGGGTCAGCCGGGTCGCCGCGCAGATGCTGCCGCCGCCCACCGGCGTCTCCCTGATCCGCTGGTGGGTCAGGAAGGCGGGCAGCTGGTGCGGGTGCGACCGGAGGTATGCCAGATCCACGTGGTCCTCCGTACCTGCTGCGCGCGGGTCCCAAGGAGAGTAAGTATGAACTCATGACCGAGGCTGCGCCGCACACGGCCGCCCAGCTCGCCGAGCCGGTGACGATCCGACCGTACCGCCCGCTGGACCACGGGGCCTGCCGGGACCTGTGGGCCGGCCTCGTCCGGACCAAACGCGACCTGTACGACGACCCGACGATCGGCGGGCCGGACCCGGGCGCCGGGTTCGAGGAGTACCTGACCCGGCTCGACCTGGCCGGCATCTGGGTCGCCGAGCACCGCGACGACGGCGTGGTCGGCCTGATCGGGTTGGTGCTGGGCGGGCACCGGGCGGGGGAGGTGGAGCCGCTCGTGATCGCCGAGCCGCGGCGCGGGCGCGGCATCGGCCGGGCCATGCTGCAGCACGTCGCCGCCGAGGCGCAGCGGCGCGGGCTGACCCAGGTCTCCATCTCGCCCGACTCGCGCAACGTCGACGCGATTCACTGCCTGCACGCGGCCGGCTACGACGTGCTGTCCTCCATCACCCTGACCATGGACCTGGCCCCGCGCGGGCACACCTGGCAGGACGGGCTGGACGTCCACGGGCTGCGCTTCTCGTACTAGCCCGCGGGCGGCCCCGGCCGTCAGGTCCGGCGGTCAGGCCTCGGCCGTCAGGTCCCGGCGGTCAGGCCTCGCCCGTCAGGTCCCGGCGGTCAGGTGAGGAAGAAGACCGCCGTAGTGTGCTTGCCGAGGAAGTTGCCGGCCTGGTCGAACTCGGCGGTGCTGACCTCGAACTGCTGGTTGTGGAAGTGCGCGAAGAAGTCCCGGTTCGGGATGCCCACCGTCACCATGAACCGGCCGGCGCAGTCGACGGTCACCTTCGTCATCTCGCGGCGGAGAACGTGAGCGTCACCCGGCCGTTCGGGACGAAGCCGGTACCGTCGATCTTGATCTTGGTATTCACCGATCTCCGGTTGGGGGACAGGTTCAGGTTCAGCGGATCCGCCGCCGTGCAGCCCTGGTTGGCACCCCCACCGCTGTGCGGGGCGCTGGCGGTGCACGGGGTACCGGGTTGGGTTACGTACGGTAACCGTGTGATGCGGCGTGACGGTGCTCGGTTCCACGGCCTGCGGAACCGGTTCCGCGCGCGGACAGCCGCGCGGGTACGGTCGACGTACGGCGGGCCGCCGGGTGACAGCGGCGGCCCGCGCCCAGCCTGTCACCTGGGTGGTATCGATGGCGCGCCGCATCATCACCGCCGATCCGGCATTCGGCCGGCGGCTCCGCGAACTACGTACGCTCCGTGGCCTGTCCCTGCGCGACTTCGCCGAGGCTGGAATCAGCAAGAGCTACGTGTCCGAGCTGGAGAACGGCAAGAAGCGGGCTACCCCCGAGATCGCTGTCGCCCTCGACCGCATCCTGTGCTGCGATGGGGCGCTGGCTGCGCTCGTGCAGGTCTCGGAGACCGGGAGCAACGGCCGCGCAGCCGTCGACTCCGCGACCGATGACGAGCAGGACGCGGTAGAGCTGGCCCGCCGCGTCGCCGCGAGCGACGTCGGAGAGGAGACGGTCCGGCGCCTTGAGTGGGCGGTAGACGACCTGGCCACAAGATACTCCGTCACGCCGCCGACCGAACTGCTGCCGCGTGTTCGCCGCCACCTGGCCTATGTCGCGGATCTGCTGGACGCACCGGTTCGCAAGACGCTTGCCGAACACCGGCGCCTGCTTGTCGTCGGTGCATGGTTGTCGCTGCTCGGCGCCACCCTCCACATCGACCTCAACGAGCGGACGCCAGCCGGTGCCCGGCTCTTAACCGCCGCCAGCCTCGCCCGGCACGCTGAGGACGACGAGATACACGCCTGGTGCTACGAGACGAGGGCGTGGGACGCGCTCACCGCCGGCAACTACCGCCAGGCGCTGGACCTGTCCCGTACGGCTCAACAGATCGCCCCAGCCGGCAGCTCTGCGCTGATCCAGGCCACCGCCCAGGAAGGGCGTGCGTGGGCGCGCCTCGGGCAGACCGAGGAGACCACCGACGCATTGCACAGGGTCGAACGGATGGTGTCGTCGTTGGCGCGGCCCGACCGGCCCGAACACCACTACCGGTACGACCCCGACAAGAGCGTCGCCTACACCGCCACGACGCTGGCGTGGATCGGGGACCCGGCCGCCGAAGGGTATGCCCGCGAAGTCATCGACCGCCTCCGAGCCGCCGAGGACGCGGGCGGATGGCCACGCCGGGTTGCGGCCGCGCGTGTGGACCTTGCGTTGGCGCTCGTCGCCGCTGGTAAGCACGATGAGGCAGCCGCCTCGGCGCTAGCGGCCATCTTGTCGGGCCGGATCGTGCCGTCGAACCACTGGCGGGCGGCGGAAGTGCTCGAGGCCGTGGAGGCGAGGAGCCTGCCCGAGTCGCGCGATCTTCGCAGCGCCTTCGAGGCCATGCGCCGGGACGCCGCCCTGCCGACGCATCCAGCGACGCCGTAGCCGTCCGCGGACATTGCTGCGAACCGCGAACTCCTTCCACACCTCCTGTGACGCTGGGCAGGCTGCTCGGTAGCAGAGAGCGTCGGTCGGTGCCGTCGAGGAGCCCGGCCGGCGTGCACTGCACCCCACGGGGGACCGGGGTGCGGCGGTGTGAAGGTCGGCGGCAGCTCCTGGTCTCGCTGATCATCCGCCAGTGGCCACACGCCGCCGCACCCCCTTCCCGGCCCCCGGCGGAGGTGGACGTGCCCGGCAAGCTCCCGTACGGCGTCGACGACCCGACCCATGCCAACAGTGGCCCCGGCGGGCCGCTACCAGGCGAACCCGCCCCGGTACCGGACGATCACCCCATCTGGTGCGACCGGCACCATTGCAGGGTCGACGTCAACTCCCTCGCCCCGCTGCACGTGTCGACGCCGACCACGGTCCCCCTCGACCGGGACGGCATCGAAACCGCGGTCGTGCAGCTGATCCAGCACGCCCCGGTAGCCGCCTGGCTGAACCCGGTACCCCTCGTCGTGGTGGAGTTCCACGACGACCTCGACGACGAGGACGACGTGCGGCACGTGTTGACGCTGCCGGTTGACCGGGCCCGGGTGCTGTCCGCGGTGGTGCGCTCAACCGCCCGCCTGGTCGACCTGTAAACCCCCGGTCGGGGTGCGGGTGCCCCCGCGCTCCGGCCGGGGCCCGGCGTCATAGCCCACGCCACCCGGTCCGGGCCCGAGCGCCCCCCGGCCGGGTGTGCGGACAGCCCCGCCCCCGGCCGGCCCGAAGTCCGCACGGCCCGTGCGGACTTTCCGAAGCCCCTCGGCCCGGGGGTGTGCGTGCGTCCTCGCGCCACCCCCGGGCCGAGGCCCGCACGCGACCGGTCAGCCGGCCGCCACGGTCCGGGCGAGCGCCGCCGCACGGTCGGTGCCTACCCGATGCCCGCGGGCCCGCAGCGCCGCCGCCAACGCGTCGCGGCTGACCTTCCGCCCGGCGGCGGTCAGCTCCCCGGCGACCGCCCACCCGGCGGCGGTCAGGTCGTCCTCTGTGGACGGCCGTTCGACCTGCCGGGCGTCCAGTCCGCCCGGCACCAGCTCGACGGGACGCGAATCCGGCACAGCCTGTTGCTCGCCTTCGCCGCCTGGCGGGCGGGTGAGGGAGCGGTCGCGTCGATCGCGGTATCCCGGGCCCTTTCCGCCGACCCGGAGTACCCGTTGGCGCGGCTGATGGCGCAGGCGCTCGCCGGCGGGCTGTCCCCGGCCGAATGGGAGGCCGCCGTCAGGGAGCTGCCGGTGGCGTGATCCGGTCCGGCCGGGCATACACGTTCATCGTGCTGCCGCGCAGGAACCCGACCAGGGTCAGCCCGACCTCCTCGGCCAGTTCCACGGCGAGGGTGCTCGGCGCGGACACCGCCGCCAGCACCGGGATGCCGGCCATCGACGCCTTCTGGGTCAGCTCGAAGCTGGCCCGGCCGGAGACGAGCAGCACGTGTCCGGACAGCGGCAGCCGTCGCTCCCGTACCGCCCACCCGACCACCTTGTCGACCGCGTTGTGCCGCCCGACGTCCTCCCGCACCACGACGAGCTGACCGTCCACAGTGAACAGTCCAGCGGCATGCAGCCCGCCGGTCGTGTCGAAGGTGCGTTGGGCGCGGCGCAGCGCGCCGGGCAGGCCGGCCAGCGTCGCCGGGCTGACCGGGGCCGGATCGGCGGCGACGGGGTACACCGACCGGGTGCGCACCGCGTCGATGCTCGCCTTCCCGCACACGCCGCAGGAGCTCGTGGTGTAGAAGTTGCGGGTCGGGTCGGTGACCGGGGCCGGTACCCCGGGCCGCAGCGTCACGTCGACCACGTTGTACGTGTTGGGTTCCTGGTCACCGGCGCAGAGCTGGACGGTGCGCACGTCGTCGGCGGAGCCGATCACGCCCTCGGTCAGCAGGAAGCCCACCGCGAGGTCGAGGTCGTGGCCGGGGGTACGCATGGTCACGGCGAGCGCGCGCCGGTCGACCCGTACCTCCAGCGGCTCCTCGGCCACGATCGTGTCCGGCCGGCTCACCGCCACCCCGCCGGCCACGTCGATGCGCAGTACCCCCCGGCGCGCGGTCACCCGTCCCATGCCCCCTATCGTGCCCCTTGATGGGCGGGTACGGGGCGGTGATCCTGGCGGGCGGTGCCGGCCGGCGGCTCGGCGGAGCCGGTAAGCCGCTCATCCCGGTTGGCGGCCGGCGCATGCTCGACCGGGTACTCGCGGCGGTGGCGGACGCCGCGCCCCGGGTCGTGGTCGGCCCACCCGGGCTCGAGGTGCCGCCCGGGGTCCTGCGCGTGTCCGAGGATCCGCCCGGCGGCGGTCCGGTCGCCGCCCTCGCCGCGGGCCTCGCCGCCCTGACCGGCGACGATGCCGCCGCGAACCCGGCCGAGATCGTCGCGCTTCTCGCCGCGGATCTGCCGTTCCTCACCGGTACGGCGGTGCGGCGGCTGCGGGAAGCCCTCGAAGGCTCGACAGCGGACGGTGTGGTCTTCGTCGACGACGACGGGCGGCGTCAGACGCTGTGCGGGGTCTGGCGGTCGGCCGCGCTCCGGGCGGCGCTGCGCCGCCTCCCCGAGCATCAGGGCGCCGCGCTCCGCCGGCTCCTGGCCGGGCTCGCCGTCCGCGAGGTGGCACACGAGACAGGCGGGCCGCCGCCGTGGTACGACTGCGACAGTCCGGAAGATCTCGACCGCGCGAAGAGGTGGGTCTGATGTCGACGCTCGAAGACTGGATCGTGATGGTGCGCGAGACGCTGCACGTCGACCCGGTCGACACCGGGCTCGTGCTCGACGTCGCCCGCGACGTCGCCCACGGGGTGGCGCGGCCGGCCGCGCCGCTCACCACGTACCTCCTCGGCTTGGCGGTGGGCCAGGGCGCGGACGCGCGGCAGGCCGCGGCCGCGGTCACGGCGCTGGCGAAGTCGTGGCCCGGCGGCGAGGCGACGCCCGGCTGAGCCGGCGGGTCACACCGGACCGGCGGAGCCGGCGGGGACCGCCGGCGGGACCGCGGCGTCGGCGCGCAGCCGCCGCACGATGGTCCACCAGCCGGCGGTCTGCAGGATTCCCAACACCAGCAGGTACGGCAGCAGCGTGCGCAGCCCGAGCCCTTGGGCCAGCGCCCCGGCGAGCCACGGGAACACCGCCCCGCCGACCACGCTCGCCCCCACGAGCAGCCCGATCGCGGTCGCGACCAGCCGGGACGGCAGCAGCAGCGGGGTGACCGCGATCGTCGTCGGGAACATCGGCCCGAGGAAGAACCCCATCAGCGCGAAACCCAGCGCACCGAGCGCGGCGTTGGGCGCCCACCAGGTGAGCAGCACGGCGGCGATGACGCCGAACAGGCAGCCGTACATCATCCGGGCCAGGCTCACCCCGGCCCGCGCGGCGGCGGCGTTGAGCGTGAACCGGCCCAGCGTCAGGCCCAGCCAGTACCCGCTGACCACGCGGGAGGCGAGCAGCCCCTCCTGGCCCTGGCCGAGGGTGAGCAGGCTGTACCCCCAGTTGCCCACGGTGACCTCGACCCCCACGTAGAGCGCGAGGAACGTGGCGGCCACCCAGACCTCGGGCCGGCGCAGGGCCAGCGTGAGCGGGGCGCCGTGGTGCGCCTCGTGGTCGGGTACCGCGTCGGCCCGGGAGGGGTAGACCAGCGCGAAGCCGACCACGAGCGGTACCGACACCGCGGCCAGCACCAGGTAGGTGTCCTGCCACGGCAGGTGCCGGTGGTCCACGATCTCGGCGGCGAGCAGCGGTCCGAGCAGCGCCCCGACCCCGAAGAACGCGTGCAGGTAGTTGAGCAGCGCGGTGCGCCCGGGCAGCGTGGCGACGTAGGCGTTGAGGCCGGAGTCGAGGATGCCGGTACCGAATCCCAGCGCCAGGGACGCGCCCAGCAGCACCGGGAAGCTGGGGTGCAGCCCGATGCCGAGTGCCGTGGCCAGATACACCCCGGCGCCGAGGGTGAGCTGTCCCCGGGTACCCAGCCACCGGATCAGCCCCCCGTTGGCCGCGCCGGACAGCACGTACCCGCCGGAGAACGCGAAGAACAGCAGGCCCACGACGACCTTGCTGACCCCGTAGTCGGTGATCTGATAAGGGACGACCACGCCGGTCGCCCCGGCGCCCAGCCCGATGAGCACGAGACCGCCGAACGCCAGCACGATCCGCAGCCGTTCGACGGAGCGCCGGGGTCGGCCCGGCGCTCCGTCAGCGGTCAAATCCTGGTCTCCGCCGTCCTCGCCGGATGCTGGGCTGGGCATGATGTCGACAGTAGCCGCGCCCGGATATGGTGTGCCTGATGGATGGAGGCGATCATGTCGGCTGAGCTGCCGCCGCAGGCGGCCCTCCTCGACGATCTCGCGGCCAGCGCCGATCTCAAGGGCAAGGTCACCCAGGCGTGGCGGGAGTTCGCGGGCGCGCTCGCCGCGGCGGTCCCGGCGCTGGCCCCCGGTACTCACCTCGACCTGGCGCTGGATCCGACCGCGACGGGCACCGGCGACGCCGTCTACGGGGTGACCATCGAGGTCGTCGAGGACGGCAAGCTCCTCACGCTCGCGGTCGGCAACGGCTCACTTCCGGAGGGGTACCGGCTGGACCGGCACCAGATCGCCGCCCTCGTGGCGCTCGGCTGGTCACCACCCGGTGTCGTACCCGGCTCCGGCGACGAGTTCGGCCTGATCGGCTCGACCACGGAGGCGGCGCACGCCGCCGTCACCGTCACCCGCACCCTGCGCGACGTCTACGGCGCGCCGCACCCCGCCTTCGTCACCTACGTGGCCCGCGACACCCACGCCGCGCCGGTCGAGATCCCCGCCCTGGGCACCGCCCGGCCGCTGCTCGGCAAGCCCGGTGAGGGCGTGGTCGACCTCCCCGAGGTCGACCGCGACGGCGACGGCGAGATGTCGCTGGCCGACCGGGTCGCGACCGTGGTCGCCCGCCTGCTCAAGACCACCCCCGACGCGTTACAGGTCGACTCCGACGGCGACATCGGCATCCGGTCCGGGTCGGCCATGGTGTTCGTGCGGGTCCGCGACAACCCCCCGCTGGTCGACGTCTTCTCGCCGGTCCTGACCGAGGTCGAGATGACCGAGAAGTTGTACCTGCGCCTGTCCGAGCTGACCAACCGCATGCCGATCGGCCGGCTCTACTGCACCACTGACACCGTCTGGGCCTCGGTGCCGGTCTTCGGCCGGGACTTCCAGGCCACCCACCTGATGCTCGCGGTACAGGTGATGACCGGGTTGGCCGACGAGCTGGACGACCGGTTGCAGGGCGAGTTCGGCGGCCGCCGGTTCTTCGGCGAGGGCGACAAGCCCGCGCTCAAGAGCGGCGAGGACCGCACCGGGATGTATCTCTAGACAGGTACCTCTAGGAAGGTCTCTCTAATAGGGCAGCCAGGCCTGGGGGGCCAGCGAGCCGAGGTCGGCCGCGGCAAGCCCCGTCGTGGTGACGGTCCACAAGGTGGTACCGATGACCAGCGAGCGCAGCAACGCCCCACCCCGTGGGGTCAGCTCGCCCGCCTTCTGCAGGGTCCGGTCCGCCACCTTCAGCGCCAGCGCACCGCCCCGGACCGGTACCACCATCAGCCCCGTCGCCGGCCAGTAGAGGAACGCGTGCGGGTCGAACTCGGCCGTGGAGTGCCCGCTGCCGAGCAGCTCGTAGCGGGCCAGCCGGGCCGGCTTGGCCGGGTCGGCGACGTCGAAGAGGGACACCTGCACGCCGAGGTTGCGCCCCTGGCTGGTGGCTGCCTGCCCGACCCCGATCAACCGGCCGTCCCCGGCGGGGTGCAGGTAGGCCGAGTACCCGTCGATCTCCAGCTCGCCGGTGACCGTCGGGTGACCGGGGTCGCGCAGGTCGAGCGTGTAGAGCGGGTCGGTCTGGCGGAAGGTCACCACGTACCCGACCGGTCCGGCGAACCGGACCGCGTAGATCCGCTCCCCCTTGCCCAGCCCGCCGACGCTGCCGACCGGCTGCAGCAGCCCACCGGAGCGGCCCAGCACGGTGACCGTGGAGCTGGCCTCGGCGTCGACGGTCGTGGCGACCCGCACGTGGTCCTGCCACTCGGAGATCGCGTACTGGTTGAGCAGCCAGCCGGGTACCGTCCCGGCGGCGACGTAGGCCGGGGTGCCGGTACCGGAGATGTCGAACTGGTACAGCTCGGTCTCGTGCCGGAACGGCCGGCTCGGCCCGGTGATGTCGGACCTCGGCCAGCCCAGCCACTGGTTGCCACTGGCCACGTAGAGGCTGGTGCCGTTGGCGTAGACGGTCTGCCCGTCGGCGACGATGGTGAGCGGGTCGCCGTCGGACAGGGCCGGCTGGCCCAGGTCGAAGGTGAGCAGGGACAGCATCGCGGTGCCGGAGTACCGCGCGGGCATGCGAACCCGGTCGCACGCGACCCGGCCGGTGCCGGTCCGGCCGCGCGCGGTGACCTGGTACCGGGGTAGCCACTGGTCCAGCTCGGCGCGGTCGACGGCGGCCTGGTTGGCGGCGGCCCGGTCGGTGTCGCTGCCGCGCATGTCGGGCTGCGGGTACGGGATCCGGGGCCCGGAACGGACCACGACCCGGACGACACCGCCGACCTGGCGCGCGTCGACCAGAGCACCGTCGATCACGTACCCGCTGGCGACCGTCGGGGTGGCGCCGGACAGGTCGACCAGGAGCAGGCGGGGCCCGGTGATCCCGTCGGCGCTGCCCGAGGGGATCAGCACCAGGGCCCGGTCGCCGGAGAGCAGGAGGCTGGCGGGCCGGCCGTGGCCGGACAGGGTGAGCTGCCCGGTGATCTGCCGCGTCCGCGCGTCGACCACGCGCAGGGCGCTGCCGTCGACCGTGACGATCCGGCGCCCGTCGGTCTTCACGAGGTCGGGCTCGTCCGCGCCGGGCTCGGCGGTGTTGGTACCGGAGTGGTCCGGGGTCTTGTCGGCGCCGGAGCCGTCGGCGCGGGTGCCGCCGGGGGCGGCCGGGCCCGGGACGGCGTCGAGCGTCACCGTTCCCCGGCGGCCGTCCTCCGGCAGCCCCCAGGGACCGACCAGGTTGCGGGTGGCCGCGCGCAGATCGGCCAGCAGCTCGGTGCACGAGCCGGCGGCGGCCAGCCGCAGCGCGCCGGTCTCCGCGTGCCGGGGCGGCGCGGACGCGGTGGTGGTGTGCGGCTTGGCGGTGGCGGTGCAGCCGGCGAGGAGGCTGAGTACCGTGGCGGCGGCGAGCGGCAGGCCGCCGCGCCGGCGGCGGGCTTTGACGGAGGCGCGGCGGCTGAGGAGGAGAGCCTTCCGGACGGCGTTCTGGGCGGTCACGTCCCGTTCGACGCGGCGGGCATGGCCTGGGTTCCCAGTGCTCCGGCGTCATCGACCAGCCGGGACAGCACGATCATGCTGCGGGTCGAGGTGACGAACGGCTCGGCGCGGACCCGTTCGAGAGCCTGCTCCAGGTGCGCCATGTCGGCGGCGCGCAGGTGTACGAGCGCGTCGGCCTCGCCGGAGACCGTGTACGCGCCGACTACCTCCGGGTGCCGGCGGGTGGCCGCCTTGAGCTGGGCCGGCGTGGTCTTGCCGGTGCAGAACAGCTCGACGAACGCCTCGGTCGTCCAGCCGATCGCGGCCGGGTCGAGGACCGCCGTGAAGCTGCGGATGACCCCGCTCGCGCGCAGCCGGTCGACCCGGCGCTTGACCGCCGGCGCGGACAGCGCGACCTGGGCGCCGATCTCGGCGTACGAGGCGCGGGCGTCTGCCGACAGCAACGCAACGATTCGCCGGTCAACCTCGTCCATTCGCAACACATCGCCTCTCGCACGCAAGTAATCCGGCTGTCTAGGCCAATCCAGCCTACCTACTCTTTTGATCATGCCGAGGACGTACCTGATGTGCCCGCCCGAGTACTTCGCCGTGCGGTACTCGATCAACGCGTGGATGGACACCACCGTGCCGGTGGATTCCGAGCGGGCCGTCAAGCAATGGGAACGGCTGCGCGAGACACTGGTCGGGCTCGGCCACGAGGTGCACGTCCTGACTCCGCTGGCCGGGCTGCCCGACCAGGTGTTCGCGGCCAACGGCGCGTTCTCGGTCGACGGTGCGGTCTACGGCGCCCGGTTCCGGTACCCGCAGCGGACCGCCGAGGCGGCCGCGCATCAGGCGTTCTACCAGGGCAACGGCTGGCACTACGTCCCCGCGAGCGAGATCAACGAGGGCGAGGGCGACTTCGCCTACCTGGCCGGGCCGGGCCTGGTCCTCGCCGGGTACGGATTCCGCACCGAGCTCGCCGCGCACGCCCGGGCCCAGGAGGTCCTCGGCCGCCCCACGATCTCCCTGCGCCTGGTCGACCCGCGCTTCTACCACCTGGACACCGCGCTCGGCGTGCTCTCCGACCACACCGTCGCGTACCACCCGGGCGCGTTCTCCGCCGCCTCCCGGCGCGTGCTGGAGCAGCTCTTCCCCGACGCGCTGGTGGCGTCCGAGGCGGACGCGCTCGCCTTCGGGCTGAACCTGGTCAGCGACGGCCGCCACGTCGTGCTGCCCGCGGAGGCGGCGGGGATGGCCGACCGGCTGCGCGCCGCCGGGTACCTGCCGGTGCCGGTGGAGCTGTCCGAGCTGAAGAAGGGCGGCGGCAGCGTCAAGTGCTGCGTGGCTGAACTGCGCCGGTAAAAATCTTGGGCGGGCGGGTCGAGTCCGCGTCGTGCCGTTCGAGGCGTGGGTAGGGGGTCGGACGGAGCCGGCCCCACCACTCGAAGGGAGACGGGACGATGTCCCAGTCCACGATCGCGGTGCCGGTACCCACCACCACCTGTGACCCGGCCACCCGGGTCACCCGCGCACTGCTCGGGTACGGCGTCCTCGCCGGTCCGATCTTCGTCGGGGGCGGCGTGGCCATGGTGGCGGCCGGGGTCTTCCGGGCCGACCCGGCCCTGGGCTTCGGTGCCGCATGGGGCACGGTCGCCTTCGCCGCCACGGCCGCGCTCGCCTGGGCCTGGCTGTCCGCCCTGTCCATCCACCACCATTCGCGTTGAGGAGACCACGATGCGGTACCTGATCCTGCTGAAGGGCGCCCAGTCCCCGACCCCGCCGCCGGCCGAGCTGATGGAGGCGATCATGCAGCTGGGGGAGGAGGCGACCAAGGCCGGGGCCCTGCTCGACACGGCCGGCTTGGCGCCGAGCGCGGCCGGTTCCCGGGTACGCCTCACGGGCGGGCAGCTCAGCGTCACCGACGGCCCCTTCACCGAGGCCAAGGAAATGATCAGCTACGCCCTGTACCAGGTGCGGTCGAAGGAGGAGGCGGTCGAGTGGACCAACCGCTTCCTGAAGCTGCACCGCGACCTGTGGCCGGGCTGGGAGGGTGAGGCCGACGTGCTGCGGGTGTTCGGCCCGGAGGATTACCAGCCGCCGGCCTGAGGCCGCCCGGAATGATTGGATCGGTAGTCATGACGGCTACCGATCCTTCCCGGGCCACCCATCGCGCGGTGGAGGCGGTGTGGCGGATCGAGTCCGGCCGGATCATCGCCCGGCTCGCCCGGATGGTGGGCGACGTCGGCCGCGCCGAGGAGCTGGCCCAGGACGCTCTCGTCATCGCGCTGGAGCAGTGGCCGCGGTCGGGGGTACCGGACGAGCCGGGGCCGTGGCTCATGGCCACCGCGAAGCATCGCGCGATCGACCTGGTGCGGCGCCGGCAGCGGTACGAGCGCAAGCTCGAGGAGATCGGCCGGGACCTGTCGGCCGTCGAGGAGCCGGATCTCGCCGCGACGCTGGACGATTACGTTGGCGACGACCTGCTGCGGCTCATCTTCACCGCGTGCCATCCGGTGCTGTCCACCGGGGCGCGGGTGCCCCTGACGCTACGCCTGCTCGGCGGGCTGACCACCCATGAGATCGCCCGGGCGTACCTGGTGCCGGAACCGACCATCGCCCAGCGCATCGTCCGGGCCAAGCGCACGCTCACCCAGAAACGCGTGCCGTTCGAGCTGCCACCGCCGGGCGAGCTGGCCGACCGGCTGGGGTCGGTGCTCGAAGTCGTGTACCTCATCTTCAACGAGGGCTATTCGGCCACCGCCGGGGACGACTGGACCCGCCCGGCTCTGTGCGAGGAGGCGCTGCGGCTCGGCCGGATCCTCGCCGGCCTCACCCCCGACGAACCCGAGGTGCACGGCCTCGTCGCCCTGATGGAGATCCAGGCCTCGCGGATCCGCGCCCGTACCGGCCCGGACGGCGCGCCGGTCCTGCTGGCCGATCAGGACCGGCGGCTGTGGGACCGGCTGCTCATCCGCCGGGGCCTCGCCGCCCTGGATCGCGCCGAGGCGCTCGGCGGCGGTCCCTACACCGTGCAGGCCGCGATCGCCGCGTGCCATGCCCGGGCCACCTCGGTCGAGGACACCGACTGGACCCGGATCGCCGCGCTGTACCAGGTGCTGGCGTACCTGTCGCCGTCTCCGGTCGTGGAGCTCAACCGCGCCGTGGCGGTCGGGATGGCCTGGGGCCCCGCCGACGGCCTCGCCGTCCTTGACGCCGCGGCGGCGACAGGCGCGCTCGACGCGTACCCCCTCCTGCCCGCCGTCCGCGGTGACCTGCTCGCCAAGCTCGGGCGGCCGGGCGAGGCGTGCGCGGAGTTCGAGCGTGCCGCGGCCATGACACGAAATGCGCGCGAGCGGGACATCTTCCTGCGCCGCGCCGCCGACTGCCGCTGAGTGGGGTCTCAGCTTTGCCGGTGGTAGACGACGTCCGCCAGGTCGTCGCAGTCGTATGCGGCCGCGTTGGTGAGATGGCCAGCACACGGGCTGGTAGGTTCCCGAGCGTGGACCGGCCGGCCACGCGCATCCGCCCGATCGGGGACGACGACCGGGCGGAGGTGGCGCGCGTGCTGCGGGAGCGGTGGGGCGCGGACATCGTGGTCGCGCACGACCGGGTGTTCGAGCCGGCCACCCTCGACGGTTACCTGGCGGAGGCCGGGCCGGAGTGGCTCGGCCTGCTCACCTTCGACGTCACCGGCAACGTGCTGGAGATTGTCACGATCGACGCCTTCGCCCCGGGAGGTGGCGTCGGCACCGCCCTGCTCGACGCGGCGGCGGACGCGGCGCGCCGGCACGGCTGTGCCCGGGTCCGGCTGACCACCACCAACGACAACCTCGACGCGCTGCGCTTCTACCAGCGGCGCGGCTTCCACCTCGTGGAGTTGCGGCCGGGTGCGGTGGACCGGGCCCGCCGGACCAAGCCGCAGATACCGGAGCTGGGCGCGTACGGCATCCCGCTGCGCGACGAACTGGCGCTGGAACGGGAAACCGGCTAGGTCCTAGCGGATGACGATCAGGTTGGCCGTCACCGTCGAGCCGTTCTTGACGCCGGCGATGCCGACCTCCATACCGGTCTTGACCGCGCTCGCGTCGGCCTTGGCCTTGTGCTGGAAGACCCGTAGCGGGTCGCCGAAGGCCCAGGTCTGGGTGAACCCGTCGGCGGACTTCACGGTCACCGACGTGCCGGAGACGGCGGTGACGGTACCCCGCTGCACGTCCACGGTCTTGTCGCCGTCCTTGGTCTGCACGACCAGCTCGCCGTGCTCGACGTGCCGGGTCAGCTCGCGGCGCAGGTGCCCGGGCCGCGGCTTGCGCGGCTTGGTGCCGGCGCTCGCGCTGGGCGCGGGGTCTTCGGCCGGTACCGCCGCCGCCCCGAGATCCTCGGCGGTGAAGCCCACGGCGGTCAGCGCGGTGGCCTCCGGGGTGTACTCCTCGCTGACGTCGCCCGGCCCGCATGCGGTCAGGCCGATCAGTGCGGCGGCGCCGAGGGCCGCCGTGGCGAGCGCGATGCGCACCTTCATCGTGGGCAGTCCCTTCGTCGGGGGTGGGTAGGTCCACTGTCGGCGTGGCGTGCGCGGCGGGGATCAGTGCGGTGTTCGGGCTTGGTAAACCGGCAGCCGTACCGTGAACCGCGCACCACCCTCCGGGGCGTGCCCGGCCTCGATGGTGCCGCCGAGCCGGCGCACCATCCCGTGGGCCAGCGCCAGGCCCAGCCCCGAGCCCACCTTGCGCACCCCCCGGTACCGCTGGGACATCGCCCCTCGCTGGAACACCAGCGCGAGGTCGGCGTCGGTGAACCCGGGGCCGCCGTCGCGGACCTCCACGGTCGCGCAGCCCGACGCGTCCACCGGCCGTACCGTCAGCACCACCGGCGCGTCCGGCGGCACCACCCGCACCGCGTTGTCCAGGAGCCCGTCGAGGACCTGCCGCAGCCGCCCGGGGTCGGTCGGCACCGTCACCGGCTCGGCGGGCAGCTCCGCGCGCAGGGCCGGGCACCGGGACCGCCACGCCCGGGTCGCGTCGCCGATCAGCTCCACCAGGTCGACCGGCAGGATGCTCACCGGGAAGTCGACCGCGTCCAGCCGGGCCAGGGCGAGCAGGTCACCGACGAGCCGGTCGAGGTGCTCCGCCTCGGTCAGTACCGTCCGGCCGGCGCGGGCCGCCTCGTCGGGCTTGATGATGCCGTCGGACAGCGCCTCGGCGTACCCCTTGATGGTGGTCAGCGGCGTGCGCAGCTCGTGGGAGACCGACAGCAGGAAGTCCCGCTGCCGCCCCTCGCTGGTGGACAGCGCGGCGGCCAGCCCGTTGAGGGCGTGGGCCAGCTCCTCCACCTCGGCCGGCGGCTCGGGCTGGACGCGGACGGCGCGGTCGCCGGCGGAGAGCCGGACCGCCGCGCCCGCGGCGTGCCGGATCGGCCGGGCCAGCCGGCGGGCCAGCAGGACGCCGGCCACCGCCCCGGCCACCAGGCCGGCGAGCAGCGCCCACCAGAGCCCGGGCAGCAGCCCGAAACCGCCGAACCCGGTGACCGCCGGCTGGGCGAGCAGGATCCCGTTGCCCGGGTTGCTGGGCAGCGGCCGCCCCTCGACCAGCACCAGCCGGCCGTTGACGCGCGCGGTCTGGTTGCGCACGTCCTGCCCGGCGCCGAGCGCGGCGACCAGGCGTGCCGGTACCGCGCCCCGGGTCACCAGCACGCCGTCGCGGACCAGGTAGACCTCGATGCCCTGCCCGCGTAGCTGGCGGACCAGGCGTTGCTCGACCAGCGGGTTGGGCCGGTTGCCGATTAGCGTGGCGGCGATCTGCGCCTGGTCGGCCAGGCCCTTGCGGGCCTCCCGGTTGGCCCCCTGCAACGCGAGCGGGGCGGCGACCAGCGCGGTGACCAGGACGCAGACGAAGGCGACCAGGCAGGTGGCGAGCACCGCGCGGGCCGTGAGGGTGGACCCGAACCGCCTACGCATCGGCGGTGTAGCCCACGCCGCGCACGGTACGGATCACGTGCCCGCACGCGCCGAGCTTCGCCCGGACCTGGGCCACATGCACGTCGACGGTACGGGTACCGGCGTGTGCGGCGTACCCCCAGACCGAGGCGAGCAGCTCCTCCCGCGTGTACACCCGGCCCGGCCGGGCCAGCAGGTGGGCCAGCAGGTCGAACTCGGTGGGCGTGAGCGTGACCGGGGCACCGTCGGCGTGCACCGAGCGCCGGCCGGGGTCGAGCACGATCGCGCCGGCCCGCCGGACCTGCTCGCCGTCGGGTGGCCCGCCGGTCCGGCGCAGTACCGCCTTGATCCGCGCGACCAGCTCGCGCGGGCTGAACGGCTTGGTCAGGTAGTCGTCGGCGCCCTGCTCCAACCCGAGGATCCGGTCGACCTCGTCGTCGCGCGCGGTGAGGAACAGCACCGGGGTCCAGTCGCCGGACGACCGCAGCCGCTGGCAGATCTCGGTGCCGCTCAGGCCGGGCAGGCCGATGTCGAGCACGCAGGCCACCGGGCGCAGCTTGCGGGCGGCGGCCAGGCCCGCCGCGCCGTCGTACTCCACGTGCACGCCGAACCCCTCCCGGGTCAGGTAGAGCCGGACGAGGTCGGCGATCGGCCGCTCGTCCTCGACCACGAGGACCAGTCCCTTGCTCGGTGCGTCGGCCACCCGCCCATGATGGCCGTTCGGCCGCCGGTCGCGCGTCAACGCACTGTTCGAGAAATGTACGAACGGCAGGTCAGAGTCGTTCGAGGATGGTCGCGTTGGCCATCCCACCGCCCTCGCACATGGTCTGCAGCCCGTACCGGACGTTGTTGTCCCGCAACTGGGCGAGCAGCGTCGTCATGATCCGGGCACCGGACCCGCCGAGCGGGTGACCCAGCGCGATCGCGCCGCCCCGGGCGTTGAGCCGGGCCGGGTCGGCGCCGGTCTCCGCGAGCCACGCCAGGGGTACCGGCGCGAACGCCTCGTTCACCTCGTACACCCCGATGTCGCCGATGCCGAGCCCGGCGCGGCGCAGCGCCTTCGCGGTGGCCGGGATCGGGGCGGTCAGCATGATCACCGGATCGTCCCCGGCGACCACGGCGGTGTGGATGCGGGCCAGCGGGGTCAGCCCGTGCTGGCGCGCCCAGTCCGAGGTGGTGATGGCGAGCGCCGCCGCCCCGTCGGAGATCTGCGACGAGGAGGCCGCGGTCACCACGCCGTCCGGCTTGAACGGGGTCTTCAGCTCGGCCAGTTGCGCCAGCGTGGAGTCGCGCCGCACGCCCTCGTCCTGCTTGACCGACTCGACCGGCACGATCTCCGCGTCGAACTCGCCGGCGTCCTGCGCGGCGGCTGCCTTGGCGTGGCTGGCGAGCGCGAACTCGTCGAGCCGGACCCGGGAGAAGCCCCACCGGGCGGCGATCATCTCGGCGCCCACGCCCTGGCTGAACGGGATCGGCGAGCCGTCCTCGAACCCCTCGGCGCCGGCGTACCGGGCCCGGACCAGCGGGCCGAACGCCTGGCCCGGCCCCATCAGCCCGGAGCTGCCCATGGCCACCCGGGTCATCGACTCGACGCCGCCGGCCACCACCAGGTCGGCCTGTCCGGAGATCACCGCCGCGGCCGCCATGTGGACCGCCTGCTGGCTCGACCCGCACTGCCGGTCCACCGTCGTCCCCGGCACCGACTCCGGCCAGCCGGCCGCGAGCACCGCGCTGCGCCCCACGTTCCAGGCCTGTTCGCCGACCTGGGAGACGCAGCCCCACGCCACGTCGTCGACGTCGGCCGGGTCGAGCCCGGTCCGGTCGACCAGCGCCTGCAGGACGCGCGCCGACAGGTCCACGGGGTGGATGCCGGCGAGGCCGCCCTTGCGCCGCCCCACGGGGGTCCGCACCGCTCCCACGATCACCGCGTCGCGCATGGCTACTCCTCGGTAGGTGAGCTGCTGCGATGCTAACTCCCCATCGGGCACCGTGGCATGCTGGCCCGGTGGAGCTACGTCACAGCGCGATGCCCGACGAGCCGCACGACCCGACCCCCGGGCCGCGCGACGCGACGCCGGACTCGGCGGCTCCGCCGGTCACGGACCGGGCCGACTTCCGGGTGGACTCCCGACTGACCCTGCTGAAGGTGGCCGGCGCGGTCATCTTCCTGCTGCTCGCGCTGGCCTTCCGGGACGACCCCGGGCGGCTGGTCTTCGGCGGCCTCGGCAGCCTGGTCCTCGCCGGCTACGCGACGCGCGACCTGCTGGTGCCGGACCGGCTGTCGGCCGACCGCGAGGGAGTCACCGTGGTCGCGGGCTTCGCCGGCCGGCGGCGCCTGCGCTGGGACGAGATCCAGGGGGTACGGGTGGACGTGCGGCGCCGCCTCGGTACCCGCTCGGAGCTGCTGGAGATCGACACCGGCGAGACCCTGCACCTGTTCAGCGGGTACGACCTGGGGGTGCCCGTCTGGCGCGCGGTGACGACCCTGTCCGCGCTCGCCCCACCCGGGCTGACGTCCCTGCCGGCTCCGGGTTAGGCTCGCGCGCCAGACGGCGGCGTGGGGGAGGACGGCATGGAGCCCGACATTCCGAGCGGCCGGGCGGCCCGGGACGCATGGCGGGCACTGAGCGCACCGGCCCGGGCGACCGCCCTGCGGGCGGCGAAGCAGGGTGTCGCGGCGCCCGACATCGGGATCGCCTGGGCGGCGGCCGGCTACGGCAGGTCGATGGCCCGCCGGTACCGGATCATCACCGCCCTCACCCCGCTGGCGGTCTTCGTCCTGCTCGTCGTGGCCCTCGCGGTCAGTCAGGTCGCCGGCGGACTTCCGGTCGATGCGGTGTGGACGGCGGGTGGGCTGGTGATCCTCGGGTTCTGCGCCACGACGGTCGTGGTCGCCCGGCGCGTCCGGCGGTACCAGCGCCTGCACGGCAGCGGCCTGCTCGGCATCGAGGCGACCCAGCTCGGCCTGCTCGCCGCCCAGCCCAGCCCCGCCGTGTGGCACACCAGCAGCCATCAGTCCGAGTTCACCGTGCCGTACGAGGCCACCGTGCCCGTGGCGGCCCCCGTCACGCGGACCGCGGCCGACCCGGTCGCGGCGGGGACCCGGGAGATCCCGATCCGGCGCGGCCCGGTCCTGGTCTCCCTCGGCGCGCTGGCGGTCTTCGCGCTGTTCCTCTGGCTGGTCCTCGGCTTGGCCGCGAGCCAGTTCGGGCACGGCGACCCGCCGCTGGCGGCGCTCCCGCTGGCCGTGTTCACGCTCTTCTACACGGCGTTCCTCGCGTTCCTGCTGTACGCCGTCGCGCCGAGCCTGCGCCGCCCGCTCATCGCCCGGTTCACGCCCTCCGGCTGGGAACTGCCCGCGGCGCGGATGAGCGGACCCTGGGCGGAGGTCCGGGAGATCCGGGTACGCCCGCTGGCGACCAGCCGGCTCACCGGGACCAGCCCGCAGCTCGTCGCGTTCCGGGTGGTCGCGCTGATCGTCGACGATCCCGCGCGGCAACTCGCCCACCTCTCCTCCCTGCGCCGCGCCCTGGTCCGGCGGACCATGAAGAAGTACGGATCCCCCGTCGTCATCGTCGCCTCCCCGCGGCGGTCCATCCCGCTCGTGGAGCTGGTCCACCTCATGCAGCGCTACACGGACGCGCCGGTGACCTGGGGCTGACCTTCGCGGAGGGGTGCGCATGGCCGAGGACCGGACCGGAGCGCTGGCGGCGTGGCGCGCGCTGCCACCGGAGAGCCGCCGGCGGGCGTGGGCGGCGGCGGCGAAACCCGCCGCGATCGAGGACCCCGAGCTGGCCGCCGTCGTCGCGCGGTACGCGACCGCGATGCGCGGCCAGGTACCGGCAGCGATCCTCGTCGTGGCGCTCGCCGCGTTGTTCGCCTGGCTGGCGGTCGCGGGTTTCCTGATCACCCACAGCCGCAACGGCCTCGGCGTGGTGCTCGCCGCCGTCGGCGTGATCGCGGCCGGGTTGGGCATCGGGGCGCTGCAGGTCCGGCAGGCCAACTTCGACCGGCTCTACGCGTGCGCGGTGGCCACCCCGGGGGCGCTACCCGGCCGGCGCGCGCGCCGGGCCGGGGCGCTACGCGGCGGACAGCTGGGCGGTCTGCCAGACGGTGAGCAGGCCGAGCAGCGCGAGCGTGCCGAGGATCACGGCGGCCTGGATCGCGGCCCGGTTGGCCCGGGGGGCGTACGCGACTCCCACCCCCACCAGCGCCCCGGTGACCAGGCCACCCAGGTGGCCGGCGATCGAGATGCCGGGCACGGTGAAGGTGAAGACCAGGTTGAGGATGATGACCGGCAGCACGGCGGAGGCGCTCAGCCGTAGCCGGCGCAGCGCCACGAAGAGCACCGCGAAGAGCCCGAAGATCGCCCCCGACGCGCCCGCGGTCAGCGCGCCCGGCTGGAAGAGGTACGAGGCGACGTCGCCGCCGAGCCCGCAGACCAGGTAGATGCCGAGGAACCGGATCGGCCCGAACATCGCCTCCAGCGGCCGGCCGAGGATCCACAGCGCCCACATGTTCATCAGCAGGTGGATCGCACCGTAGTGCATGAACATCGCGGTGAGCAGCCGGTGGAACTCGCCGTCGGCGACCCCGCACGGCACCACCGTGCTCGCCGTGGTCTCGCACTGGCCGATCACCGCGAGCTTGGTCATCAACGGCGTGTTGCCGCCCAACAGGCCGCCCAGGTTGCCGCCGTAGAGCGCGCCGGAGCTCTTCGCCGCCGCCGCCGAGAGCAGCAACATGATCACGTTGAGGACGATCAGCCCGATGGTCACGTACCCCGCGGCGCCGGCGGCGCTGGCGCCGAACGCGGTGCGCGGCTGGCGCTGGGTGCGCCGCCCCTCCGCGACGCACTCCGGGCACTGGTGGCCGACGGCGGCGTCGCGCATGCAGTCCGGACAGATGGGCCGGTCGCAGCGGGTACACCGCACGTACGTCTCCCGGCCGGGGTGCCGATAACAGACCGGTACGCCGACCGGGGAGACGTCATGCATGCGTTGAAGGTTAGCGCTTGGTCAGCGCTGGATTTCGACCCGTTCGAGGACGATGTCCTCCACTGGGCGGTCCTGTCCGGCGGTGCGGGTCTGCGCGATCGTGTCGACGACCTTGCGGCTGTCGTTGTCGATCACCTCGCCGAAGATGGTGTGCTTGCCGTTGAGCCAGGTGGTCGATCCGACGGTGATGAAGAACTGCGATCCGTTGGTACCGGAGCCGTCCCGACGCTTGCCGGCGTTGGCCATCGCCAGCAGGTATGGCCGGCTGAACTGGAGCTCCGGGTGGATCTCGTCGTTGAACTCGTACCCGGGCCCGCCGGTACCGGTGCCGGTCGGGTCCCCGCCCTGGACCATGAATCCGCTGATCACCCGGTGGAAGATGGTGCCGTCGTAGTACGGCCCGCGGCCCGGCTGCCCGGTACGCGGGTCGGTGTATTCCTGGGTACCTTCGGCCAGCCCCACGAAGTTGCGTACCGTCTTCGGCGCGTGGTTGTCGAACAGCTCGACCCGGATCGGGCCGGCGTTCGTGTGCAGAACGGCGATCGTCACGCCCGTGCTCCTCACTTCCTCTGTTTGATCTGAGGCAATCCTGTCATCTGTCCGATCCGGCAGCGCAACCGCATCCGAAGAGGCAGTATGTCGTTTGGACCACCCAGACCGGGGGGTACCGGTGCGAACAGGAGGTGGGATACGCGGCCCGCACGGATGCGGCGACCGCGACGAGGAACGCCAGGAAGGCCAGGACCAGAGCCAGGAAGAAGGAGTCGGGCATGTCGCGTAAGCGAACGACCATTCTGGTCGGACTGCTGGCGGCGGGCGCCGCCGCGGGAGCGGCCGGTGCCATGATGGCGCGGCGGCGCGACCGTGCCAAGTGGGACGAGTACGAGCAGCGCGGCATCCGCGCCGCCCGGCAGGGCGCGCAGACCGTCATGGACTCGACCCGCTCCACTGTGGACGGTGCCGCGCAGCGCATCGCCGGTACCACCGACACGGCCGCCGCTTCGACCAAGGAGACGGCCAACCTCTTCGCCGAGCAGACCGCGCAGCAGACCGGCACCACCGCCGCGCGCGCGGGTGAGACGATCGAGCACGGCACGTCGAAGGCAGATCAGTTCGCCGAGAACACCGCGACGATCTCCAAGAACAGCCGTAGCTGATCACAGATCCACGCCGTCGGTCCGTGCTGAAGCCGGGCCGGCGGTGTGGCCGTCTCCGTCCCCTAGAGCCAGCCGTTCTTGCGGAACAGGCGGTACAGCAGGATCGAGGCGAGGATGCAGAACAGCCACACGGTCGGGTAGCCGTACTTCCAGTTCAGCTCCGGGGCGTTGGGGAAGTTCATGCCGTAGATGCCGGCGACCGAGGTCCAGACCGCGGCGATACCGGCCCAGGCGGCGATCTTGCGCATGTCGTCGTTCTGCTCGACGGTCACCTGGGCCAGCCGGGCCTGCAGGATCGAGTTGAGCAGTTCCTCGAAGGACTGGATCTGCTCGACGGTACGGGTCAGATGGTCGGCGACGTCGCGGAAGTACCGCCGGATCTCTTTGGGCACCTCGGGCAGCCGGCCGGCGACGATCGCGTCCAGCGGGCGCTGCAGCGGTACCACGGCCCGGCGGAACTCCACCAGCTCCCGCTTCATCTGGTAGATCCGCTGGATGCCGCCGCGCGCGCCGGAGCGGCCGAACACGTTCTCCTCGAGCGTGTCCAGGTCCATCTCGACCGCCGCCGCGCATTCGACATAGGAGTCCACGATCCGGTCGTAGACCGCGTGCGCGACCGCCCACGGCCCGTGGCGCAGCAGTTCGGGCCGGGCCTCCAGCATCGCCCGTACCGGGGCCAGCTCGCTGGCGCTGCCGGTCCGGATGGTGATGACGAAGTGCTGCCCGAGGAACAGCGACACCGACCCGGTCTCGACCACCTCCGACGAATCGGTCAGCTCGGTGTGCTCCACGTACCGCGTGGTGCGCAGCACCGCGAAGACCATGTCGCCGTACCGCTCGATCTTGGGCCGCTGGAATTCCTTGATCGCGTCCTCGATGGTCAGCTCGTGCAGCTCGAAGATGTTGGCGATGTCGGCCAGCTCGTCCTCGTCGGGTTCGTGCAGGCCGAGCCAGACGAACGCCTGCGGCCGGCCGCGCGCCGCGGCCAGCGCCTCTTCGTAGTGCCACTCGCCGGGCTCGCGCTCGCCGGCGGTGTACAGCGCGCAGTTGACGATCGCGCTGCGCCCCGGGCGGCGACGCGGCGACGGCGGCCCTTCGGCGTGGCCGGTGCCGAGCATGCGGGTGACCGCGTTGAGCGCGCGGGAGAGTCCGCGGTTGTCACGGGGGTCTGCCATCGTCCCACCTCCTGACACAAACTAGGCACCGGGCGGACCGGCCGCAGGTGGGGGGTGGGGGAGCGGTCGGCCCACCCGGTGCCATTGGGGGCGGGGGCTATGCCTTGAGGCGAGTATTTACGCCGGGAGGATTCTGATTCATCAGACAGCCGGGAAGGAACGGTTCTGCCACGGCTATTCTGTGTCAGAAATCTGACAGTAACGGAAATCAATCCCGCTTCTGCACCGCCCGGACCGCCTCGGCCAACCGTCGTACCCCCTCGTCCACCTGGTCGGTGGTGACTGCCGAAAAGGCCAGCCGCAGCGCGTGGTGCCCGCCTTCGAGCAGGAAGTCGCTGCCCTTGACGACGGCGACGCCGCGTGCGGCGGCCTCGGGTACCAGCAGGTCGACCTCGACGTCGGCCGGTAGCTCGATCCAGAGGAAGTAGCCGCCCTCCGCCTCGGTGAACCGCACGCTGGGGATGTGCTCGCGCAGCGCGGCCGCCAGCCGCGCCGCACGCTCGGCCAGCGCGGCCCGCACCGTGGCGATCGAGCGGTCCAGGTCGCCGGCGAGGCAGAACTGGTACACGATGCCCTCGGCCACCTGGCCGGGGGAGATGTAGAGGTTGGTGGCGTTCTTGGCGATCTCGGCGATCGTGGCCGCCGGCCCGACCAGGTAGCCGACCCGGACCCCGGGGCAGACGGTCTTGGTGAAGCTGGACGCGTGCACGACCGAGCCGGTGGTGTCCAGCGAGAGCATGGTCGGCACCCGCTCCCCGCGGAAGTGCAGGTCACCGTACGGGTCGTCCTCGAAGAGGGTGAAGCCGAACTCGGCGGCCAGCGCGAGCAGTGCCTGCCGCTTGGGCACCGACAGGGTGACGCCGGCCGGGTTCTGGAAGTTCGGGATGATGTGCGCGAGCTTCGGGCGTACCCCGAGCTCCAGCAGGGCGCGCAGCTCGTCGACGTCGATCCCGTCCGCGCCGAGCGTCACCTGATGCACCCGGGCGCCGCGCTGGCGCAGGCTGAGCAGCGTGCGGTCGTACGTGGGCTTCTCCACCACCACGTCGTCACCGGGGCGGACCAGGTGGTCGAAGAGGAACGCGTCGGCCTGCATCGAGCCGTTCGTCACCAGGACCTGCTCGACCGCTACCCCGTGCCGGGCCGCGATCCACCGGCGCAGCGGAGGGTAACCGACCGACGTGCCGTAAGCCGTGATCCCGGCGGCGTCGGTGTCGAAGGCCCGAGCCGCGGCGGCCTTGAGGCCGGCCACGTCGACGATGTCCAGGGACGGTGCGCCGCGCGCGAACGAGATCAGCTGCTCGGAGGTCATGACCACCAAGCGTACGGGCCGGTCGCGGTCAGGCCGGGGCGGGCGCGCCCTGGTGGGTCCAGACCCGCAGGATGTCGCGGACCGAGATGACCCCGAGCACCTCGGTGTCGTCGAGCACCACGAGGTGCCGGAAGCCGCCGCGGACCATCGCCGCCGCCGCCTCCCCCAGCGTCCAGTGCGGACTGGCGTAGACCACGTCCCACGTCAGGTGCGACTCGGCGCGTTCCACGTCGGGGTCGAGACCCCGACCGACCGCGTAGAGCACGTCACGCTCGGTCAGGATCCCGATGCCCTCGCCGTCCGGGTCGAGCACCACGGCCGAGCCGACGCGGCGCTGGGTCATCTGGGTGGCCACCTGCCGCAGCGTGTGCGTCGGTCCGACGATGAGCACGGCCTTGTTCATCGCATCGCGTACCTGCATCGTCATCACCTCTCGCACCGGACGTTACGGACATCGTCCGGTCCCCGGGGTCACTTCTCAAGACTTGCGTTTCGTAGGATCTTCCGGTGGGCTCGCCATCCCTGGTCTGCGTCGGAGCGTTGATCTTCGACGCCGCGGACCGGCTCCTCATGCTGCGCCGGGCCTCCGACGTCGCACTCTTCGCCGGCTGCTGGGACGTCGTCGGCGGCCACCTCGAGCCGGGCGAGGACCCGGCGGCGGCGTTGCGCCGCGAGGTACACGAGGAGACCGGCTGGCGGGTCCGCGGCATCATCGACCGGCTCGGCCCGTGGACCTGGCAGGGCGACGACGGGCGCACCCGGACCGAGTACGACTACCTGATCACGGTCGACGGCGACCTCGCCGCGCCGCGGCTGGACCCGGCCGAGCACGCCGGGTTCCGCTGGCTGGCCGAGTCCGAGCTGGGTCTGCTCGACGATGATCCGTCGCAGATCCGGCTGGTCGCCGACGCCGGGTTCGCGGCGCTGCACGGCGGGTACGCGGCCCGGGTCGCACCGGTGCTGGACACCGCGTTCCGCTCCGCGATGGCCGAGGTCGCCGAGCGGGGCGGGCGCGATCTCGTGCAGAGCTTCGGCGGGGAACCGGCCGGCATGCTCATCACGTTCCGCACGGCCCTCGCCCAGCCGGGCCGGCGGGTCAGCCGGGCCCAGGCCGACACGGTCTGGCGGTACCTGGACCGGGCCGCGTGCTGGGCGACCATGGAGAGGTCCGCCGCGGCGGGCTTCGTCGAGCTGACCGACGCCGGGTTCCGGGCCGCACCGCGCGGGGCGCAGTTCCTCGCCGCCCTGTACGCGCACCAGGAACAGGTCACCGCGCAGCGCTGGGCCGGACTCGACGCGACCGTGGCCCTGGCGACCGAGCTGCTCGGGCGGCTCCTGGCGGCGGCCGCCGACACCGGCGGGGAGGCGTTCCACACCATGGCGCCGCCGTACGAGGCCGGGGCCGGGCCGGGCGCCGTGCTGCTGAACCGCATGGGCACCTTCCGGTACCACCGCGCCGACGCGCACGCCGCCGCATGGCAGGCGGCCGGGCTGACCGCCGCGCAGATCGTGGCGATGGAGCCGGGCCCGGAGCGGGACGCGATCGAGGCGGAGACCAACCGGCTCGCGGCGTCGCCGTTCGCCGCGCTGACCGGACCGGAGCGCGCCGCGCTGGTCGAGGACCTGTCGACGCTGGCGGTAAGTTCCTAGGCGTGAACGTCGTGATCCTGGCCGCGGGGATGGGTACCCGCCTGGGCCGGCCGTACCCCAAACCCCTGACGCCCCTGGCCGACGGCCGCAGCATCCTGCGCCAGCAGCTGGACCACCTGCGCGGGTTCTTCGGGCCGGCGGTGCGGATCACGGTCGTGGTCGGGTTCAAGATGGACCTGGTCATGGAGGCCGCCGCCGGCGAGGCGTCGTTCGTCTACAACGAGCTGTACGACCAGACCAACACCGGCAAGAGCCTGCTCAAGGCGCTGCGGCTGGCCCCGCCCGGGGGCGTGCTGTGGCTCAACGGCGACGTGGTGTTCGTCCCGGGGCTGCTCGACGCCTTGCGCCCGTACCTCGACGCCGGGCGCACCTTCGTCGCGGTCAACACCGACAGCGTGGCCGACGAGGAGGTCAAATACACCCTCGACGGCGACGGGCACGTCAAGGAGCTGTCCAAGCAGGTCACCGGCGCGCTGGGGGAGGCGGTCGGGATCAACTACGTGGCCGCCGACGACCGGGACACGCTGATCGAGCACCTCGACCGGTGCGCCGACACCGACTACTTCGAGCGCGGGCTGGAGACCGCGATCGCCGAGGCCGGGCTGCGGGTGGCGGCCGTGGACATCAGCGGGTACGGCTGCGTCGAGGTCGACTTCGAGCCCGACCTGGAACGGGCGAACCAGCTACGGACCCGCGCGTGACGACCGCGACGGCCCCGACGGCGGCCGACTTCCGGGCCCGGCACCGCGGCGGCGGGCTGTTCACCGAGACGGTCAACCAGCGCATCGGGTCCTACCTATGCGTGCCGGCCTACCGGCGCGGCCTCGCGCCGACCGCGCTCACGCTGCTCAACCTGGTCATCGGGCTGGGTACCTCGGTCGGGGTGGTGGCGCTGGCCCGGCCCATGCACGCCGGGGACGTTCCCGCCGCGGTCGTCGGGCTGGCCGCGCTGGTGCTGTGGCACCTCGCGTACTCCCTGGACTGCGCGGACGGGCAGCTCGCCCGGGTGACCGGCCGGACCAGCCCGGCCGGCGCCCGGGTGGACGTGCTCTGTGACGTGGCCCTGCAGATCTCCCTGGTCACCGCGGTCGCAACGGTGGCGGCCGCCTACCGGGCCACGCCGGTGTGGCTGGTCGCGGCGTTCGCCGGTACCTGGATGGTCAACCTCGTCACCTCGGTGATGCAGCAGGGCGCGGCGGCGCAGAGCCTGGTGACCTCCCGCTCGCCGCTGGTCCGGGTGGTCAAGCTGGTCCGCGACTACGGCGCGGTGGTCACCGTGCTGGCACTGGCCATCGCGGTCGTCCCGGCCTGGACGGTCTGGCTGATGGCCGCGTTCACGGCCGTCAACGGGCTCTTCCTGCTCGCATCGGTGGCGGCGGCCGCGCGGGCCAGCCTCGCTCCCGCCGGGGGCTGACCCGGTGGCCATGCGGGGCGCCCGCTGGGTCGCCGCCGGCCTCACCGACCAGCTGGTCATCGCGACCGCCAACGCGGGCGCGACGCTGCTGGCCGCGCTGGTCATCCACCCGGAAGGCCGCGCCGGCGGGCTGCTTCTCACCATCGGCCTGGGGTACCTCGTCCTCGGGCTCAACCGCGAGTTCATCGGCAACGTCCTGCTCGCGCAGGTGTCCCGGCTGGACGGCGCGGAGCGGGACCGGATGGTGCGCAACGCCCTGGCCGCCGCGTTCGCCGTGGGCTGCGTGGCGGCGCTGGTCCTGCTGGCCGTGTGGGCGTTCTGGCGGCACCCGGCGCCAAAGGCCGACCTGCAGGACCTGGTCTGGCTGGCGCCGTTCCTGCCGGCCATCCTCGTGCACGACACCGGGCGGTACGTGTACCTGTCCGACCGCGACCCGATCCGCGCGCTGCGGATCGACCTCGTGTGGATCACGGTACAGATCGCGCTGCTGGTGGCCGGCGGGCTCACGCTGGGCATGCGACCGGGCCTGCTGCCGGTGAGCTGGGGGCTCGGGGCGGTCGTCGGGGCGAGCGTGTTCCTGCTGCTCACTCGCATAGCTGCCTGGCGCGGCGACCCTCGGCGGTGGCTGGCTGAGACGCGCAAGCTGTCCGGCTGGTTCACCGCGACCGGGGTGATCGGGCAGTTGCAGGTCCAGGCGGTGGGGTTCGTGGTCACCGGGCAGCTCACCCCGGATCAGCTCACCTACCTGCGGGCCGGGCAGACCACGCTGCTGCAGCCGGTGCAGAACTTCGTGACCGCGATGATGGGGCTGCTGGTTCCCCGCGCGTCCCGGCTGGCCGGCGCGGGGGACCGGGCCGGGCTGCGGCGGCAGACGGTACGGGTGGCGGCGGGGTTCGCGGTGCTGGCGGTGCTGGCGGTGGCCGTGATGGTCCCGCTGGCGCACCTGCTCATCCGGTATGTGCCCCGGCTGGCCTACATCGGGGGGCTGATCCTGCCGATCAGCGTGCAGGCCGGGATCTATCTGGTACAGATCCCGTTCGCGGCGGCGATCCGGGCCATGCACCGCGGACGGCTGCTCTTCACCCAGTACGCGATCTTCACCGCCACCAGCCTGACCGGCCTGGTCACCGGCGCCGCCACGGCGGGTTTGACCGGTGCCGCGTGGGGGCTGACCACCGGAGCGGCCGTGGGGCTGGTGGTCTTCGTCGGCTGCTACGCCTGGGCGGTGGCGAGGCTGCGGTCGGGCTCGCCGGACGGGTCGCCGGACGGGTCGCCGGACGCCGACCCGAGCACCAGGAACGCCTCGCCGGCCAGCAGGTAGACCCACATCGTGCCGCCGGTACCGCCGAGCAGCCAGTCCGCCGTCGGGATGGTGACCACCGAGGCGACCGTCGCGATCGTGAACCAGGGCGGCGCGCGCCGGACGCCGTGCCACAGCAGCAGCGCGAGGCCGAACAGGAACGCGAGCACCCCGAGGATCCCGCCCCGGCGCAGTGCCCCGACGAGCGCGTTGTCGGTGGTGAGCTTCGGCCGGTCCTTCGGGTCGGCGGCGGTGTCGGTGCGCACCACGTAGGCCCGGGCGTACTTGGCGTCCCCGAACGCCTTCTGCACCGGGTCGTCGGCCTTGAACTCCCGCCACACCTGCGCCCAGGTGGCGGTCCGGCCGCTGGTCACGTCGGCCGCCTCGCCGTACCGCTTCGCGGTGAGGAAGTCCCACCCGCCCGAGGCGAGCGTGATGACCCCGACGAGCACCAGCGGGACGACCGCCTCCAGCAGCCGGCGGCGCCAGACGAGCACCGCGTGCACCGCTGCCGCGGCGCCGAGGAACCCGACCCCGGTGCGGGAGTTGGCCAGCGGCAGGATCACCGCCGGTACCGCCAGCGCCGCGTACCGCTGCCAGCGCGCGAAGCCGCCGTCCGCCCCGATGCGCACCGCGATGAGTACCGTCAGGAGCGCGATCGAGTTGGGGTGGTAGAGCAGCCCCGGCCCGCCCCAGAACCGGTACTCCATGTGCTCGCCCCACTTGTTGTGGGGCACCACGTGCACCGCGTCCAGCACGTTGCCAGACCCGACGAGAAAGAGCACCCCGAGCGCGCACAGGAACGCCGCGGTGATCCCGATCGACAGGTCGCGCCCGGACTTCCGGGTGGCCACCACGATCGCCATCGCGGCGAGCGTGAACAGGCCGGCGTAGGTGAGCCGCTGGACCGCCACGGTCGGGTGCCACACCAGCACGGCGCCGAGCGTGCCGAGCAGCCAGTACGCGAGGCCCAGCCAGGCGGCGCCGAGCCGGGGCAGGCCGGCGAGGTTGCGCAGCCACGGGAACGTCCACACCAGGAAGAGCGCGCCCTCGGCCAGCAGCAGCGCCCACACGACCAGCGGTGTGTCGGTATAGGCCCAGCTCAGCACGCCGGCGGTGACGAACAGCGCGCCGATGAGGAGCCCGGGCAGGGTGACCCCGCGCAGGCTCAGCGCGAGCCCGACCAGCCCCACCGCGAAGGCGGCGGCGAGGAACGCGCCCAACCCTTCGACCGCGCTGCTCTGCGGGGTGTGCCGCACCGCCTCGACCAGCCCGGCGACCACTGCCACCCCCACGCCGACCAGCAGCGCGATCCGGTGCCGCGGAGTCCACCGGTCAGGATCGAGCACCGGCCGGACCGGGCCGGCGCCCGGGTCGAGAAGGGCTCTCACGACCCCGCACCCTATCCGGTCAGCGCGCGATAGACCTGTACCAGCCGGGTTGTGATCAGCTCCGGGGTGAAGGTCGACTCGTAGCGCTTGCGGGCCCGGGCCGCGAGCTCCGGCGCGCCCGCCCGGGCGACCGGCAGCGCGGCGGCCACCGCGTCGGCGGTCGGGGGTACCGTCCAGCCGGCGTCGCCGACGAGGGAGGGGATGCCACCGAGGTCGGTACCCAGGACGGGCCGCCCGGCGGCGAGCGCCTCCAGGATCACCGTGGGCAGCACGTCGTGCCACGTCGACGGGACGAGCACGACGGCGCTGTCGCGCATGGCCGCCCGTACCCCGGCCTGGTCTTGCGGGCCGAGATAGACCACGTCGGCGCGTTCGGCGGCGGCGGCCTCGGCCAACCCCCGCAGCGGCCCGTCCCCGGCGATGCGCAGCGTCCCCGCGGGCTGCCGCGCCCAGGCGTCGAGCAGGAGCGGCAGCCCCTTCTCGGCGCTGAGCCGCGCGGCGAAGAGGAAGCCCTCGCCCAGCGGCGCGGGCGGGCCCGGGTCGGCGATCGCGTTGGGCTTGACGGTGATGCGGTCGTCGGGGATGCCGAACTCGCGCAGGTGGGCGGCGATCGCCTCGGTCAGCGCCAGGTACCGGTCGACGCCGCGCCAGGTACCCCGGTGCACGGTCAGCGCGGTCGCCATCACCACGCTCTGCGCCTTCGACCCGCGGTAGCAGGAGTGCACCACCGCTGGCAGCGGGAATGCGCGGCCCTTGCAGTCCTGGCAGACGTGGCCGTCGCGGAAGTACAGGCCGTTGGCGCAGACCTGGCGGTAGTTGTGCACCGTGTGGACCACCGGCAGGCCGTGCGCCTGCGCGGTCCGCACGATCCACGGCGAGATCAGCGGGTACGGGTTGTGCAGGTGGAGCAGGTCGGGCTTTTCCGTGCGGATGAGCTCGCGCAGCGCGGCCTGGGCCGGTGCCGCCCGGATGGGGGAGACCGGGAGCAGGGCCTTCTGCGCGGCCGGGAGCGCGGCGATCTCGTCGGAGCTGCGCAGGAACGGCACCACCTCGACGCCCGCGTCCCGGAGCTGGACGATCTCGGCGTCCACGATCGTGTTCTCCCCGGACGGCTGGGCCGAGGAGTACCGGTTGTGCGCGACGACGACCTTCATGGAATGGCTCTGCCCTCCGGTGCGGGCGGCACGGCGCCGCCGCTTCGCGGCGGGTGCTCGCCCGCAGACTGAGGTTAACTTGTGGGCATGCCGGAGCTGCCCGAGGTCGAGGCGCTCGCCGCCTACCTGCGCGAGCGCGCCGTCGGCCAGACCGTCGACCGGATCGAGGTCGCCGCGATCAGCGCGCTGAAGACGTACGACCCGCCGGTGTCCGCCGTCGCCGGACTGCCGGTCACCGGCGCGACCCGGCACGGCAAGTTCCTGGATATCACCCTCGGCTCGGCTTCACCCGGTGACCCGGCGGCGCTCAGCGCCGCCAAGCTGCACCTGGTGGTGCACCTGGCCCGGGCCGGGTGGCTGCACTACCGGGACTCGCTGTCCCCGGCGCCGCTCAAGCCGTCGGGCAAGGGGCCGATCGCGCTGCGGGTACGGCTGTCCGACGGGTCGGGGTTCGACCTGACCGAGGCCGGTACCCAGAAGAAGCTCGCCGCCTACCTGGTCCGGCAGCCGTCCGAGGTACCCGGGGTGGCCCGGCTCGGGCCGGACGCACTGGCGGTGACCCGGGAGGAGTTCGAGCAGCGGCTCAAGCTGCGCCGGGGCCAGGTCAAGGGGGTGCTCACCGAGCAGGAGGTGCTGGCCGGCGTCGGCAACGCCTACTCCGACGAGATCCTGCATGCGGCCAAGCTGTCCCCGTTCGCGATCACCGACCGGCTCTCCGCCGAGGCGCTGGACCGCCTCTACGCGGCGACCCGGGCGGTGCTGACCGACGCGGTGCAGCGGTCGGTCGGGCAGAAGGCGGCCACCCTGAAGGGGGAGAAGCGCTCGGGCCTCGCGGTCCATGCCCGGACCGGGCTGCCCTGCCCGGTCTGTGGCGACACCATCCGGGAGGTGTCTTTTCACGACTCAAGCCTGCAGTACTGCCCCGGCTGCCAGACCGGCGGCAAACCGCTCGCGGATCGGCGGCTGTCGCGGCTGGTACGGTGAGCCACCGCCTGCGTTGACCACGTGGTGCCGATCAACTGACTACGGTTCGTGTTCCACACCGGTCTCGACACGAACCGGTCATCAGCACTAATGTCGGCCGGTCGACGCTGCCCGGTTGGGCGGCCATGGCAGACTGTGGAAACCGTGAACTGCTGGGTATTGCAGCTAAGCAGTGCTGCCGACCTCGCGGGGGGCACGGATGCGGCATGGAGATCGGCAGGCTGTGTGACGAGCGTACGATCGCGGCGCGGGAGGACACACCGACGGTGACGACGAGCCTCCAACCACCGGCTACCGAGTCGACCCGGAGAAGAATGACCGAGTCGGGTTTCGGGGACTCCTTCGAGATCGTCCCCCCCGCCAACGGCGTACCGCGCTCGGCCTGGTTCCGTACCCGCCGCCTGTCCACCTGGCACCGGCCGTACGCGGCGATCCTGCTGGTCCTGGACTTCGTCGGGGTCGCGCTGGCGCACTTCTCCACGGTGTCCCTGCTCGGCGACGCCAACTCCCGCTTCCGCACCCTGCACCCGCAGTTCAACCTGATCGTCTACGTGGTGATCCCGCTGGCCTGGCTGGGCGTGCTCTGGGGCAACGGCGCCTACGACCGCCGCTACCTGGGTATCGGCACCGACGAGTTCAAGCGGGTCATGCGGACCGCCGTGACGCTGACCGCGACCATCTCGCTGCTCGCCTTCCTCACCAAGACCGCGGGCGAACTGTCCCGGTTGACCGTGGCGCTGGCCATGTTCGGCAGCCTCGTCTACGTCTCGGTCCTGCGGTACCTCGCCCGGCGGGTGCTGTCCATCGCCCGGCGCAAGGGCAAGGCATCGCACCGGGTGCTGCTGATCGGATCGCTGCACGAGGCGCTGGAGGTCTACACCGCGGTCACCCGTAACCCGGCGGCCGGCATGTCGCCGATCGCGATCCACCTCACCGACGGGTACCCGACGGCGCGGCATGCCGAGGCGCCGGTACCGGTCCATGCCGGGCGCGACGTGGTGTCGCTGGTGCGCGAGGTCGGCGCGGACACCGTGGCGGTGTGCGGGGCGGCCAGCACCGAGCCCGGTGAGCTGCGCCGGCTGGCCTGGCAGCTGGAGGGTACCGGCGTCGACCTGGTGGTCGCGCCGCAGCTCACCGACATCGCCGGGCCCCGGGTGCACATCCGGCCGGTCGAGGGCCTGCCGCTGCTCTACGTGGAAGAGCCGACGCTGTCCGGCGTGGGTTGGCTGTTCAAGAACCTGCTCGACCGCTTCGTCGCGGCGGTCGGGCTGCTGGTGCTCGCCCCGGTCATGGTGGCCGTCGCGATCGGCATCAGGCTCACGGACAAGGGGCCGGTGTTCTTCCAGCAGAGCCGGGTGGGCCGGGAGGGCAAGGTCTTCCGGGTCTGGAAGTTCCGCACGATGTACGTCGACGCCGAGGAGCGGCGGGCGACCCTGATCGAGCAGAACGAGGGGGACGGGCTGCTCTTCAAGATCAAGAACGATCCCCGGATCACCCCGTTCGGCCGGTTCCTGCGGGTCAGCTCGCTGGACGAGATACCCCAGCTGATCAACGTGCTGCTCGGCGAGATGTCGCTGGTCGGTCCCCGCCCGCTGCCCGCCGAGGACGGCGACTACCTCGGCGACGTGCGGCGCCGGCTGCTGGTCCGGCCGGGCATCACCGGGCTCTGGCAGGTCTCCGGCCGGTCCAACCTGTCCTGGGACGACGCGGTCCGGCTGGACCTGTACTACGTCGACAACTGGTCGCTGACCTTCGACCTCACGATCATGTGGAAGACGATCGGCGTCGTGCTGCGGAGCAAGGGCGCATACTGACCCCTTCCCGCCGATCTTGGAGTTGTGTCGAGCGCGAAACGGGCGTAACAACCGCGTTCCGGGCACCACAAGTCCAAGATCGGCACAGGGGTTCAGACTGTGCAGCGTGGGAGCCAATCTCGCCGCCGCCGTGGCCGTGTTCGCGTTGCTCGGCGCGCTCGGTGCGGCGATCTACGGGGTGGCCCGGCTGCGCGTCCGGCGCGGGATCGCCACCGCCACCCAGCGGGCCACGTACGAGGTGCTGCACACCGCCGGCCAGGCCGCCGAGCCGCTCAGCGCCGGACTGTCCCCGGCGAGCGCCGGGAAGGCGGTCCGGCACCTGCGCGCCCTGATCGGCGCGGCCGGCCTGGCGCTGACCGACACCGGGTCGGTACTTGCCTTCGACGGGTACGGCGACCATCACAAGGACCAGATCCTCGCCGCCGCCGCACGGGCGATGTCGACCGGCCGGGCCACCGTGCTCGCGTCCGGAGAGCTGCCGTGCGACACGCTCGACTGCGAGATCGGCGGCGCGGTGGTGGTACCGCTGCGGCGGGACGGCGCGCTGGCCGCCCTCTCCGACGGACCACCCGCGCCGGGGCTGGTCCAGGCCGCCCGGGAAACCGGCCAGTGGGTCGCCGCCCGGCTCGGCCTGGCGGAGCTGGAGGGCTCGCGGGGCCGCCTGGCCCGGGCCGAGGTACGGGCGCTGCGCGCGCAGATCAGCCCGCACTTCATCTACAACGCGCTGACCGCGATCGCCTCGTTCGTCCGCACCGATCCGGAACGGGCCCGCGAGCTGATCCTGGAGTTCGCGGAGTTCACCCGGTACAGCTTCCGGGCGCACGGGGAGTTCACCACGCTGGCCGAGGAGCTGCGCTCGATCGACCGGTACCTGACCATCGAGCGGGCCCGCTTCGGCGAGCGGCTGCAGGTGCGGCTGGAGATCGCGCCCGAGGTGTTGCCGGTGGGGCTGCCGTTCCTGTGCCTGCAGCCGCTGGTCGAGAACGCGGTCCGGCATGGGCTGTCCCGCAAGCCCGGAGTGGGTACGGTGACCATCATCGCCCACGACGCCGGGGCCGAATGCCACCTGACCATCGAGGACGACGGAGTCGGCATGGACCCGGCCGTCCTCGGCTCCGGCACGGAGGACGCCGGTGACGCCGGGCAGCACGTCGGACTGTCCAACGTGGACGAACGGCTCCGGGCCGCCTTCGGTGACCAGTTCGGGCTGGTGGTGGAGACGGCACCCGGTGCGGGTACGAAGGTGAGCATGCGGATCCCCAAGTTCCACCCAGGGGTACGCGCGGGGCGGGCCGCCTGATGAGTGAGTTACGCGTCCTCGCCGTCGACGACGAGCCGCCCGCGCTGGACGAGCTGGCCTACCTGCTGCGCGCCGATCCCCGCGTGGCGAGCGTGCACACCGCCGGCGACGCCACCGGCGCGCTGCGGCTGCTGCGCGACCTCGACATCGACGCGGTGTTCCTGGACATCCGCATGCCCGGCCTGGACGGGATGGAGCTGGCCCGGGTACTGACCCGGTTCGCCAAGCCACCGGCGGTCGTGTTCGTCACCGCGTACGAGGAACGGGCCGTGGAGGCGTTCGAGCTGGGGGTCGTGGACTACGTGCGCAAGCCCGTGCAGGCGGAGCGGCTGGCCGAGTCGTTACGCCGGGTGGCGGCGGCCCGGCTGGTACCGGCGCATCCGACGGTCGCCGGGCGGCGCGAGCGCACCGAGGACCCCACGATCCCGGTCGAGCTCGCCGGGGTTACCAAGCTCCTGCCGCGCTCCGCGGTGCGCTGGGTCGAGGCGCAGGGGGACTACGCCCGGCTGCACACCGCGGAGGGTTCGCATCTGGTACGGGTGCCGCTCGCGACGCTGGCGGAGCGCTGGGGGGACGCCGGGTTCGTTCGCATCCACCGCTCGTACCTCGTCCAACTGCGCCTGATCACCGAGCTGCGCCTGGCCGGCGGGGCCTACGTCGTCGTCATCGACGGCCGGGAGCTGCCCGTCTCCCGCCGCCACACCCGGGAGCTCAAGGACCGCCTGGTCCGCGCGGCCAAGAACTGGAACCGCTAGAAGACCTCGCCAAGGTCGAACGTCAGCGGGAACGGCTGGTCCGTCCGCCAGCGCTGCCCCGGCCGGACCACCGCCGACTCGACGTACTCCCGGTCACCGCCGTCGAGCGTGAGCACGGTGTCCGGGTATGGCACCACCAGCAGGCTCCCGTCGTGGATCTCGTACCGCCTGTCGTCGTCGGCCGGCAGCTCGACGAGATCCTCGATGGTCCACGCGCCGCCGTGCTTCGGCCGGGCCGGAGGTGATGCGGTCATCGTCATGCCCTCCATTCTGGTGGACCTACCGACAGCCTAGAGAGTTATCCACAGGCCGGCTTTCGGCCGGCCGACCGCGCCTGGGCACCGCTGCTCCTCCACAGCTCTTTCACATCGCACCCTCGGCTTGTCCATGCCGGGTGAATACAGTGCCGGTCATGAGTGACCTGCGGCGGATCCTCGTGGTCGAGGACGAGCGGGCCATCGCCGAGGCGGTGGCGGCCCGACTGCGGGCCGAGGGGTTCGCCGTGGAGCTCGCGGCGGACGGGCCCGGGGCCGTGGCGGCAGCCCGGCGGATCCGCCCGGATCTGGTGGTACTGGACATCATGCTGCCCGGGTTCGACGGCCTGGAGGTGTGCCGGCGGATCCAGGCGGAGCGGCCGGTGCCGGTGATCATGCTGACCGCGCGGGACGAGGAGACCGACCTGCTCGTCGGGCTCGCCGTCGGGGCGGACGACTACCTCACCAAGCCGTTCTCGGTACGGGAGCTGGCCGCGCGGGTCCACGCGCTGCTGCGGCGGATGGAGAGGGCGCTGGTGGTGAGCCGTACCGAACCGGCGCCGCCGATCATCGTCGGCGACCTGGAGATCAACCCGGCCGAGCGGCGGGTCCGGTTGGCGGGTACCGAGATCCACCTGACCCCGACGGAGTTCGACCTGCTCGCGCACCTGGCCGGCCGGCCACGTACCGTCCTGCCCCGGGAACGGTTGCTCGCCGAGGTCTGGGGCTGGGCCGACGCATCGGGGACGCGCACGGTCGACAGTCACATCAAGGCGTTGCGTCGCAAGCTGGGCGCCGATGTGATCCGCACCGTGCACGGCGTCGGCTACTCCCTGGAGGTGTCCCGATGATCAAGGCACCCCGGCCGCTGGACTTCGTTCCGTTCATCAAGCTCAAGCTCGGCCTGGTCATCCTGGCCAGCGGCATGGCCGGGCTCGCGGTGTTCTGGAGCGTCCTGGGCTGGAAGCCGCCCGCCACGTCGCTGACCGCCGTCGGCGTCGCGCTGCTGATCTCGCAGATCCTCGCGCACGGGATGACCCGGCCCCTGCGGGAGATGACCGTGGCCGCCAAGGCGATGGCGCGCGGGGACTACAGCCTGCGGGTCCGGGCCACCTCGCGGGACGAGGTGGGCCAGCTCGCGGTCGCGTTCAACCAGATGGCGGGGGACCTCGCGACGGCGGACCGGCAACGGCGGGAACTGATCGCGAACGTGTCGCACGAGCTGCGTACCCCCATCTTCGCGGTACAGGCGGTGCTGGAGAACGTCGTCGACGGCGTCTCCGACCCGGACACCCTGCGGACCGCGCTGGCCCAGACCGAGCGCCTCGGCCGGCTGGTCACCGAGCTGCTCGACCTGTCCCGGATCGAGGCCGGGGTGGTACCGCTGGACCTGGAGCCCTTCGACGTGGCCGGGTTCCTGGCGGTGGCGGTACGGGAGGCCGAGGTCGCCGCCGGTGCGGCCGGTCGCGACGTGCGCTTCAGCGTCCACGCCGAACCGGGCAAGGCCGTCGCCGACCCGGGCCGGCTGCACCAGGTGGTCGCGAACCTGCTCGACAACGCCGCCCGGCACAGCCCCGCCGGCGGCACCGTCACCGTCACCGCCCGCCGGGAGGCCGAGCACCTGGTCCTCGACGTCACCGACGAGGGTCCCGGGATCCCGCCCGACCAGCGCGCCCGGGTGTTCGAGCGGTTCACCCGGGGCGAGCGCGCCGCCGGGCACAGCGGCGGCACCGGCCTGGGCCTGGCCATCGCGCACTGGGTGGTGGAGCTGCACGGCGGCGGCATCTCCGTCGTCGACGGGCCCGCCGCCGGCTGCCGGATCCGGGTCACTCTCCCGGTCTCCGCCTGATCTTTCCCGGTACCCCTTTGGAGTGGTCATGACGGTGGTCCCTGCCCAGATCCAGCCCGCACCCGGTCCTTTCGAGGAAGCCTGGCCCGGCCCGGAGGGCCGGCCGTCCGTGGCCACCCTCGCCGGCGCGGCCGGCACCGGCCTGGTCGCCGCGCTGGCCCTCGTCCTGAACCTGCCCGGGCTCGGCTGGCTGCTCACCGGCCTCACGGTGGCCGCGACCGCGGTCGTCACGGCATGGGCCGCGGGGCAGCGCCGCGCGCGGCCCGCGCAGCTCGGCTGGGGTGCCGCCGCGCTCGCGCTGCTCGCCGCCGGCGTGCTGCGGGCCGAGGGCTGGGTCTTCGCGTACTGCGTGCTGGGCGCGCTGCTCGCCGGTTCGCTGGCGGTCGCCGGCGGCCGCACGGTACCCGGCCTGGCCCGCGGCATGGCGGCCGGCCCGGTCGCGGCGATCCGGGCGCTGCCCTGGGTCCGCCGCGGGCTCGCCGCGCTGCGCGGCCGCCGGGGGCCGGCACCGTCGCGCATCGGGCGCTCGGTGCTCGTGGCGGCCGCGCTGGTAGTGGTCTTCGGCGGGCTGCTGGCCAGCGCGGACCCCGCCTTCCGCACACTGCTGACCAGCCTGTCGCCGGACCTGCACGGCACCGGACCGGCCCGGGCCGGGTTCTGCTTCGTCGTCGGTACCGTCATCGCGCTGGGCACCGCCTACCTCGCCGCGCGCCGCCCGGCGTTCGACGCGCTGGCACCGCTCCCGCCCGCCCGGCCGGTCCGGCGGATCGAGTGGGCCGTCCCGCTCGTCGCGCTCGACCTGCTCTTCCTGGTCTTCGCGATCGTGCAGTTCACGGTGTACTTCGACGGCCAGTGGGCCGGGACGGACTATGCCCGGTACACCCGGTCGGGGTTCTTCCAGCTCGTCGCGGTCACCGCGCTGACCCTCGTCGTGCTCGCCGTGGCCGTCCGGGTGGCGCCCCGCCAGGATGCCGCCGACCGGACCCTGCTGCGCCTGCTGCTCGGCGCGCTCGCCGTGCTGGCGCTGGTGATCGTGGCGTCGGCGCTGCTGCGGCTCGGCCGGTACGAGCAGGCGTACGGCTGGACCCGGCTGCGGGTGCTCGTCGGGGCGGTCGAGGTGTGGCTCGGGCTGCTGTTCGTGCTCATCCTCGGCGCGGGGGTGCGGCTGCGGGCCGGCTGGCTGCCGCGCGCGGTCGCCGGTACCGCGGTCGCCGGGCTGCTCCTCGTCGCCCTGGTGAGCCCGGACCGATTCATCGCCGACCGCAACGTCGACCGGTACTTCCGCACCGGCGACATCGACGTGCACTACCTGTCGACGCTGTCGGCCGACGCGGTACCCGCGCTGGACCGGCTGCCCGAGCCGGCCCGCTCCTGCGCGCTGTGGCAGATCGCCGTCGACCTGAAGCCGGACGACTGGCGTAGCTGGAACCTGGGCCGCGCCGAGGCCCGCACGATCCTCGCGCGGCACGAGGTGCACTGCTGACATACGTTGGCGGCTCAGCCGCAGCCGCCGCGGCGCGGAAGCTGACCCGCTGACCCATTGTCACCGGCCACCCGGCCGGACGAGGATGCCGGACATGCCCCCCGAACCGCCCAAGCGCGTCCGCGTCGTCCTCGCCGAGGTCGCCGGCACCGCGCGGTCCGGCGAGCCGACCCGGGTGGAGCTGGCCGAACAGACCGGCATCGGCGAGGCGCTGGTCAAGGGCCTGGTCCGGGCGCAGCTCGCGCTCGCGTTGCGCTGCGCCGTGGTGGTGGCCGTCGGGCTGGGCAGCCTGCCGCTGCTGTTCGCGGTGGCGCCCGCGGTCGCCGGGGCCCGCCCGTTCGGCGTGGTGCTGCCGTGGCTGCTGCTCGGCCTCGCCGCATACCCCTTCCTGTTCCTCGTCGGCTGGGCCTACGTGCACCTGGCCGAGCGCACCGAGCGGGACTTCACGGACCTGGTGGAGCGGCACTGAACCCCTACGCCGTCCCGGCCGTCGTCGCGGTGACCGTGGCGACGGTGGCCATCGGCGCGTACGGGCTGCGCCTGGCCCGGACCACGTCGGACTTCCTGGTCGCCTCCCGCGAGGTGAGCCCGGCGTGGAACGCCGCCGCCATCGGCGGGGAGTACCTGTCCGCCGCCTCGTTCCTCGGTGTTGCCGGGCTCGTGCTCAAGCACGGCGTGGACGTGCTGTGGTACCCGGTCGGGTTCGCCGCCGGGTACCTGGCCCTGCTGCTGTTCGTCGCCGCCCCGCTGCGCCGCTCCGGCGCCTTCACCCTGCCCGACTTCTGCCAGCTGCGGCTGCGCTCCACCGGGCTGCGCAAGCTGGCCACCGGGTTCGTGATCGTGATCGGCTGGCTCTACCTGGTACCCCAGCTGCGCGGCGCCGGCCTGACCCTGCAGACGGTCTCCGGCAGCCCGTATCTCGTGGGCGTGCTGCTCGTCGGCATCGTCGTCACCACGAACGTGGCCCTCGGCGGCATGCGCGCGGTCACCTTCGTGCAGGCCTTCCAGTACTGGCTCAAGCTCACCGCGCTGCTCATCCCCATGCTGTTCCTGCTGCTGCAGTGGCAGGCCGACGGCCGGCCGGCGCTGGCCCCACCCGCCGGCGAGACGTTCGCCCACGAGACCACGGTCACCTTCGACCAGCCGACCCGGCTGACCCTGCCCGACGGCAGCTCCGAGGACGTACCGGCGCACACCACCCGGGTCTTCCCGGCCGGCGCGCCGATCCCGAAGGTGGCCGGCGCCGACGTGGACACCGGCCTGGACTGGCTGCTGCCCGGCACGAGCGGGGGCGGTAACCGAGGCCTGCTCGCCACGTACTCGCTGATCCTCGCGACCTTCCTGGGCACGATGGGGCTGCCGCACGTACTCGTCCGCTTCTACACCAACCCCGACGGCGCCGCCGCCCGGCGGACCACCTTGATGGTCCTCGGCCTGGTCGGCCTCTTCTACCTGCTGCCGGCGCTCTACGGGGTGCTCGGCCGGGTCTACACCCCGCAGCTGATGATGAGCGGCGCGACCGACGCGGTGGTACTGCGGCTGCCGGCCGCCGCACTCGGCACCGGCACCATCGGGCAGCTGCTCGGGGCGCTGGTCGCCGCGGGCGCGTTCGCCGCGTTCCTGTCCAGCTCGTCGGGGCTGATGACCAGCGTCGCCGGGGTACTGTCCACCGACGTCCTCGGGCGCGGTTCGGTGCGCGACTTCCGGGTCTCCGCGATCGTCGCCGGGTTCGTGCCGATCGTGCTCTCCTCCCGGATCAGCGAGCTGGACGTGTCGCAGGTCGTCGGGCTGGCGTTCGCGGTGGCCGCGTCGAGCTTCTGCCCGCTGCTCGTGCTGGGGCTGTGGTGGCGCGGGCTGACCGCGGTGGGCGCGGTCGCCGGGCTCATCGCGGGGGGCGGGGCGGCGGTGGCCGCCGTGCTCGTCACGATGATCGGGCCGCCGCTCGAGGGCTGGGCCAGGATCCTGATCAACGTACCGGCGGCGTGGACCGTGCCGTTGGCGTTCGCCGTGATGGTGCTCGGATCGCTCGCCACCCGGCGCCGGGTACCCGCCGACGTCGGTACCACCATGCTCCGCCTGCACGCCCCCGACGCCCTCGGCCTGTGACCCTCACGCCACGGCTGACCCTCACGCCACGGCGCTGGTGCGCCGGCGCGCTACCGTCGACGGTTGTGATCGATGGGGGACCGGCGCTCGCGCTGCGCGGGCTGGTGAAGAACTTCGACGGGGTACTGGCGGTTAACGGGGTGGATCTGGACGTGCCGGCCGGCTCGTTCTTCGGGCTGCTCGGCCCCAACGGCGCCGGCAAGACCACCTCCCTGTCCATGGCGGTCGGGCTGCTGCGGCCGACCCAGGGCCGGGCCTACGTCCTGGGGCACGACGTGTGGGCCGACCCGATCCGGGCCAAGCGGCTGCTCGGGGTACTGCCCGACGGCGTGCGCATGTTCGACCGGCTGTCCGGCCCGGAGCTGCTGGCCTACCAGGGGCTGTTGCGGGGCATGCCGGCCGACGTGATCGACCAGCGGGCCCGGGAGCTGCTGGACGTGTTCGGGCTCGCCGACGCCGGCCGTACCCTCGTCGTCGACTATTCCGCCGGGATGAAGAAGAAGATCGGGCTGGCCTGCGCGCTGCTGCACGCGCCGCGGGTCCTGGTGCTCGACGAGCCGTTCGAGGCGGTCGACCCGGTATCCGGCGCGACGATCCGCGACATCCTCGGCCGGTACGTGGCCGGCGGCGGCACGGTGATCTTCTCCAGCCACGTCCTCGAACTCGTCGAGCGGCTCTGCACCCACGTGGCGATCCTCGCCGAGGGCCGGATCAAGGCGGTCGGCACTCTCGACGAGGTGCGCGGCAGCCGCAACCTCGAGGACGTGTTCGTCGAGACGGTCGGCGGCCGGGTGGCCACCGGCGAGGAGCTGTCGTGGCTGTGACCGCGGGGCCGGCGCCGGCGCCCGGGCCGGCGGCCCCCGGGCCGGTCGCGGCGCCCGCGCGGCTTCGGCCGGTGCGGATCCGGTACTTCGTCCGGCTCAAGCTGCGCCTGATCGCCAACGGCCTGCGCGGGCAGGGGGTACGGGTCCTCGGCTTCGTGTTCAGCGTGACCATGGGAGTCCTGCTGGCGTTCAGCGGGTTCATCTGGTTCCTCATCGGCGGCGAGCTGCCCAGGGCCGACGAGGGCATGGTCACGGCGGCGTTCACCGGAGCCGCCCTGCTGCTCGGCTGGCTGCTGCTGCCGCTGCTGTTCTTCGGCGTCGACGAGACGCTGGATCCGGCGCGGTTCGCGCTGCTGCCGCTGCCCCGGCGCACCCTGGCCGTCGGGATGCTCGCGGCCGCCTGCGTGGGGATCCCGGGCATCGCCACCGCGCTCGCGCTGGTCGGGGCGGTGGTGGCGGCCGGCACCCGCGCCGGGCCGGCCGGCGCGCTGGTCGGGCTCGCCGGCGCCGCGCTCAGCCTGCTCCTCTGCGTGGTCGCCAGCCGCGCGCTGACCAGCGCGTTCGCGGCCATGCTGCGGTCCCGGCGGGTACGCGACCTGACCGCGGTCCTGCTCGCCCTGGTCGCCGCGTCGGTCGGGCCGATCCAGTTCTTCGCCAGCTCGCTCGCCCTGCACACCAGCTTCGCGTCGATGCTGCGGACCGTCCGGATCCTCGGCTGGACGCCGCTGTCCGCCGGGTTCGTCGCACCGTACGACCTGGTACACGGCCGGCCGCTGCTCGCCGTGGCGCGGCTGGCGATCGTGGCCGCCAGCGTCCTGGCGCTGCTGTGGTGGTGGTCGCGGACCCTGGAGTCGGCGATGCTGGGCGGCTCTTCCAGCGCGCCGGCCGCCGCCGGCCCGGCCCGGGGCGGCGTCGTCACCGCACTGGTACCGGCGGCGTTGCGCGCCGCCCGGGCCGGCACCTTCCTCGGACTGGTGGCAAGGGAACTGCGCTACTGGTCGCGCGACCCGCGCCGCCGGGCCGGCCTGATCTCGGCCGTGATCGGTGGGGCGGCGGTACCGCTGGGGTTGCAGGTGGCCAACCGCGGGCCCGGCCACCTGTCCCTGCCCATGACCCTGGCGATCCCGGCGCTGATCGGCGCGGTGCTGATCGGCAACCAGTTCGGCTACGACGGCACCGCGTTCTCGATGCACCTGCTGGCCGGCATCCGCGGCCGCACCGAGCTGCGCGCCCGGGCCGCCGCGCTGTCGCTCATCCTGCTCCCGATCCTGCTCGTCCTGGCCGTGGTCGTCGCCGTGCTCACGCACGACGCGTCCGGCCTGGTCCCGGCGGTCGGTACGATCTCGGGCATGTTCGGCACCGTGCTCGGCATCGAGTCGGTACTGTCGATCTTCGCCGCGTACCCGATGCCGGAGAGCACCAACGCGTTCAGCATCAGCAGCGGCACCGGCGGCGCCAAGGCCGTCGTCGCGCTCGCCGGGATGATCGGCGCGGCCGCCGCCGCCGCGCCGGTGCTGATCCTGTCCGCGTTCCTGTCCGGCGGCCTGGCCACGCTCGTCGCCCCGATCGGGGCGGCCTACGGGCTGGCCGCGGTCCTGATCGGCACCTACATCGGCGGCGACATCCTGGAGCGGCGCGGCCCGGAGCTGCTCGTCGCGGTGACCCCCAGAAGATGACCATCCACCACACCGATCCGTTCGCGACCCCGGAGGGGGAGCGCGCGCCGCTGCGCCGGCTGCGCGGGCGGCTGCCGGCCCCGGTGACGCTGTGGACCGCGCCCGGCCCGGCCGGCCTGACCGTCTCCTCGACGCTGGTCGCCGACGGTGATCCGGGCCGGGTGCTCGGCCTGGTCGACGACGAGTCCGAGCTGTGGGCGGCGGTCGAGGCGGCCGGGCGCTTCGCGGTGGTACCGCTCGGCCCGGCGCACCGGCAGCTCGCCGACCGGTTCGCCGGCCTGATGCCCGCGCCGGGTGGTCTCTTCGCCAGCGGTACCTGGCGGGAGACGCCGCACGGTCCGGTACCGGCCGACGCCGGCACGTGGGCCGGCTGCCGGCTCGACGGTGCCCGCCGGTACGGCTGGGCGCTGCTGGTCGAGGCGACCGTGGAGCGCGTCGAGCTGGGCCCCGCCGGCGAGCCGCTCGTCCACTACCGGGGCCGGTACCACGAGCTGCGCTGAGCGGTAAGGAGCGGCACGCTCGGCGCAGCGGCACCGCCGTTCGGCGCAGCTACCGGGCGGCACAGGATCATGCCGGCCGGGCGGTTCCTACGGTCCGGCCATGGCTACCGAAACCCCTGCCCCGCCAGAACCTCCCGAGGGAGGGCGGTACCTCGAGGTCGAGCAGTCGGCCGAGTTCGCCACCCTCCGCCGGGCGTTCCGCGTCTTCGTGTTCCCGACCACGGTCGCGTTCCTCGTCTGGTACGGCCTCTACGTCGTCCTCTCCGCCTACGCGCGTGGCTTCATGAGCCACAAGCTCGTCGGCAACATCAACGTGGCCCTGGTCTTCGGGCTGCTCCAGTTCGTCACCACGTTCGTCATCGCCTGGGTGTACACCCGCTACGCCGACCGCCGCCTCGACGAGCTGGCCGACCGCCTGCGCGGCCGGGTCGAGGACGTCGCCCGGACCGAAGGGAGCGCACGCCGATGAGCGGAGATGCCCGTACCATCACCATCGTCCTGTTCGTGCTGCTGGTCCTCGTGACGCTCGGCATCACGGTCTGGGCCAGCCGGCAGACCCGCACCGCCACCGACTTCTACGCCGGCGGTCGCACCTTCGGCGGCTTCCAGAACGGCATGGCCATCAGCGGCGACTACATGTCCGCCGCGAGCTTCCTGGGTATCGCCGGGATCATCGCGGTGTCCGGGTACGACGGCTTCCTGTACTCGATCGGCTTCCTGGTCGCCTGGCTGGTGGCCCTGTTGCTGATCGCCGAGCTGATGCGCAACTCGGGCAAGTACACGATGGGCGACGTGCTGGCGTTCCGGATGCGCCAGGCCCCGGTGCGTACCGCCGCGTCGCTGTCCACGATCGTGGTCTCGATCTTCTACCTGCTGGCCCAGATGGTCGGCGCCGGGGCGCTGGTGGCGCTCCTGCTCGGCATCACCCCGGACCACAAGTTCCTCGGCATATCCCCGGAGGGCGCGAAGATCGCCACGATCGCGCTGATCGGCGTACTGATGATCGTGTACGTGGTGATCGGCGGCATGAAGGGCACCACGTACGTCCAGATCGTCAAGGCGTTCCTGCTGATGATGGGCGCCATCCTGATGGCGCTGCTGGTCGCGGTCGCGTACCGGTTCAACCTGTCCACGCTGCTCGGCGACGCCGCGGCGAAGTCGGGCAAGGGCGGCTCGTTCCTCGTCCCCGGGCTGCGGTACGGCAAGGACATCGCCGGCAACCTGACCGCGACGACGATCAGCAAGCTGGACCTGCTCTCGCTCGGTGCCGCCCTGGTCCTCGGTACCGCCGGCCTGCCACACATCCTCGTGCGGTTCTACACGGTACCCAGCGCGCGGATCGCGCGGCGCAGCGTGGTGTGGGCGATCGGCATCATCGGCACCTTCTACCTGCTCACCCTGGCGCTCGGCTTCGGCGCCGCGGCTATGGTGGGCAGCGCGACCATCCTCAAGCAGGACCCGGGTGCCAACATCGCCGCGCCGCTGCTGGCGCAGGAGCTGGGGCGCCGGTACTTCGGCGGTGCGACCGGTGGTGCCGTCCTGCTCGCGTTGATCGCGGCGGTCGCGTTCGCCACCATCCTCGCCGTCGTCGCCGGCCTCACCCTGGCGTCGTCGTCGAGCGTGGCACACGACATGTACGCCAACGTGATCCGGCACGGCCAGACCACCGAGCGGAACGAGGTCAGCGTGGCCCGGTACGCGGCGCTCGGCATCGGCGCCGTCGCCATCGTCCTGGGCATCTTCGCGCGCGGCCTCAACGTCGCGTTCCTGGTGGCGGTCGCCTTCGCGATCGCGGCCTCGGCCAACCTGCCGGCGATCCTGTTCTCGCTGTTCTGGAAGCGGTTCAACACCCGGGGCGCGGTCTGGGGCATCTACGGCGGGCTGATCTCCGCGGTCCTGGTGGTAATACTCTCGCCGATCGCCTGGGGTGGGGCGAGCAAGGCCCTGCCGGCCGCGACGCTGACCGCCGCGCAGGCCAAGACCTGCGGCGTGCCGGCGGACTCCAAGCAGGTGAACAACGCGAGCGCGCTGTTCAGCTGCACCACCCCGGCACCGATCCCGTTCAGCAACCCGGGTCTGATCTCGATCCCGCTCGGGTTCCTGTGCGCGATCGCCGGGGCGCTGTCGTCGAGGGAGCGCCGCGACGAGAAGTTCGCGGAGCTGGAGGTGCGGTCCCTGACCGGGGCGGGCGCCCACTGACCCCCCGGGGCGGGGCGGCGACGTCGGCTTGGGGCTGCCGGCGCCCGTCCCGCCCCGCGGCGGCCGAGCACGTCCCCTTCGCCCGCGGCGCTAGGCCGGCCGGGCGCAGCCGGAGCCGGGTTGTGGCGTAGGTGAAGCCCGGCCCAAGCTACGCTGACCGCCATGGCGATCGCACAGCGGTACGGGGAAGGGCACCGGATCCTCATCACCGGCGGGGCGGGGTTCGTCCCCTCGCACCTCGTGGACGTCCTGGTCGGGCGGGGCAGCGCGGTGGTCGCGGTGGACAACTTCGTCACCGGTACCGAGAGCAACGTGGCGCACCTCGCCGACAACCCGCTCTTCACGCTGGTCAAGGCCGACGTCTCGGACGGCCTGCCGCACGACCCGGCGCTGGCCGGGCGGTTCGACGCGATCATGCACTTCGCCTCGCCGGCCAGCCCGACCGACTTCGAGCTGCTGCCGATCGAGATCCTGCGGGTCGGTTCGGTCGCCACGCTGCACCTGCTGGAGCGCGCGGTGCACGACGGCGCCCGGTTCATCATGGCATCCACCTCCGAGGCCTATGGCGACCCGCTGGTGCACCCGCAGCCCGAGTCCTACTGGGGCAACGTCAACCCCAACGGGGTACGCAGCGTCTACGACGAGGCGAAGCGGTTCTCCGAGGCGGCCACGATGGCCTACCACCGCGCCCGCGGCCTCGACGTGGGCATCGTGCGGATCTTCAACACGTACGGGCCCCGGATGCGCCCCGACGACGGCCGCGCGATCCCGACGTTCATCGCGCAGGCGCTGCGCGGCGAGCCGATCACGGTACACGGCTCGGGGCACCAGACCCGCTCCATCTGCTACGTCGACGACCTGGTCCGCGGCATCGTGCTGCTGCTCGACTCGACCGAGACCGGCCCGGTCAACTGCGGCACCGAGCACGAGATGTCGATGCGCCAGCTGGCCGAGACGATCGTGCGGCTGACCGGCTCGGCGTCCCCGATCACCTACGTCACCCGCGCGGCCGACGACCCGGAGAAGCGCCGCCCCGATCTGACCCTGGCCCGCACCCGGCTGGGCTACCAGCCGCAGGTCGGGCCGGAGGACGGGCTGCGCCGCACGATCGGGTACTTCGCCGCGCGAATGTAGGGGCAAGCTCCCCGGTTCGTGCCGCTTCGTCGTGGCGACAAGGTCGCTTCGCACCCGCTCGGTACCTTTAGGGCCATGACCAATCCCACGGGCCGAGCCCGCGTCCCCGACAGTCCGTCCGCGACCGGCCGCGCCTCGGTCGGTGTCGCGCGGCCCGGACGCACCGGGGGACCGGGCGGGCCCGGCGGGCCGGGCGGGCGCCCACCGGCACCGGGCGGCACCCCGTACCGTGGCCGGCGCCCCCGCCCCCGGTGGGGTCGCATCGCCCTCGTCGCCGGCCTGGCGCTGCTGCTGGTCGCGTTGATCGCCGGCGTCGGCACCTACTTCTACGCCGACAAGCTGGACAACCAGATCAGCCGGACCGACCCGTTCTCGCAGATCACCGGCGGGCGCCCGGCGAAGGTGGCCCCCGGGGCGATGAACATCCTGCTGCTCGGCAGCGACTCCCGCAATCCCGACTTCACCGGCGCAAACGCGGACAAGTCACGGTCCGACACGATCATCCTGATGCACATCCAGGCCGACCACAAGCACGCGTACCTGATCTCCATCCCGCGCGACCTGTACGTGCCGATCCCCGGGCACGACCGTGACAAGATCAACGCGGCCTTCGCGTACGGCGGCCTGCCGCTGGTGATCCGGACCATCGAGGGCTTCACCGACGTCCGCATCGACCACCTCGCGCTGATCGACTTCGCCGGCTTCGAGCGGGTCACCGACGCGCTGGGCGGGGTCGACATGACTGTCGAGCAGACCATCACCTCGATCCACAAGCCGTTCCGCACCTTCAAGAAGGGCCCCAACCACTTCACCGGCGCCGAGGCGCTGGACTACATCCGCCAGCGGTACCAGTTTCCGGACGGTGACATCAGCCGGGCCCGGCACCAGCAACAGTTCCTTCGGGCGATCATGGACAAGGCGGCCAGTTCCGGCACCCTGGCCAACCCGGGCAAGCTCAACGCGTTCCTCCAGGCGGTCACCAAGGCCATGACCGTGGACAAGGACTTCTCGCTGACCGACATGGCCCTGGAGTTCCACAACCTGCGCGGCAACGACCTGACCTTCATGACCAGCCCGTTCAGCGGGTTCGGCCAGGTCGGCGACCAGAGCGTGGTGCTCTCCGACCGGACCAAGGCGGCGGCGCTGTACGAGGCGGTGGTCAAGGACCAGGTCGCGCAGTACCTGGCGACGTCGCCCGCCACGCCCACCCCGACGCCGGCCAAATAGGCGGGTTGTTAACCAAGCGTCAATAGTGACGAAAGTTTCTCCAGATCACCCACCATCCCAGTGACGGTGAGTAAGCGGGACTCGCGTCGTCGCCGACTCGTCCGTACAGTGGCGTCTTAGCCAGAACGGCGGGTCAGCCCCGACCCCTCGCGATCAGGGAGCCGGCTTTGCAGTACGCGTCCAGCGCGGTGATCGATCCGACGCGTGACGACGACGGTAGGCGCGCACGACGATCGGCGCCGCCGCGACGCGCGAACACCGGCCGCACCGGCCGCAAGCGCAAGGACCCGCTGTGGGCGAAGCTGCTGGTGATCTTCGGGGCGGTCCTCATGCTCGCCAGCGGCACGGTGATCATCGGCCAGCGGTTGATCTTCGCGGCCGCGACCAGCAACTTCAACCAGACCGACCTGCTGGACCCGGCCGCCCCGCAGACCCACGTCTCGATCGACGGGGCCAAGAACCTCCTGCTGGTCGGCATCGACCCCCGGCCCAACCAGAACCCCAACGACCTGATGCGGGCCGACTCGATCCTGATCCTGCACGTGCCGGCCACGCACGACCGGGCCTACCTGATGTCCATCCCGCGTGACCTCTACGCGGAGATCCCGCCGTTCAACAACGGCAAGAAGACCTATGCGGGCGGCCACGACAAGATCAACGGAGCCTTCGCGGCCGGTGGTGACGGGTTGACTGGGCTGGAGGCCCGCAAGAAGGGCTTCGTGCTGCTGCAGCAGACCATCAAGAAGGCCTACAACATCGACTTCCAGGCCGGCGCGATCGTCGACTTCCAGGGCTTCCAGCAGGTCGTCAACGTGCTCGGGGGCGTCGACATGTACGTCGACGAGGTGACCGAGTCGGCGCACATCGGCTACGACGCGAAGACCGGCAAGCAGAAGCCGCCCGCCAAGTTCGACTCCAACGGCCGGGCGACCAAGATCTACGGGGTCACCCCGAAGACCTACCCCAAGGGCTACCAGCACCTGGCGCCCTGGGAGGCGCTGGACTTCGTCCGGCAGCGCGAGTTTCTCCCCGACGGCGACTACGGGCGTCAGCGCCACCAGCAGCAGTTCATCAAGGCGGTCTTCAAGGGCATCCTGAGCCGCAACGTGCTGACCAACAAGGACAAGCTGAGCCAGGTGCTCAAGGTGGTCGGACAGGCAATGACCATCGACAACGGGCGTATCCCGCTGGAGGACTGGATCTTCGCGATGCGCAACATCAGCGCGAGCGCCGTGATGACCCTCAAGACCAACGGCGGCCAGTTCAACCCCGAGGGCCCCGGCGGTGCGGAGCTGCTGGACGAGACCAGCGTCCAGCTGCTGAATGCCATCCGGACCGACACCGTGGACAACTTCCTCCTCAACCACACGGACTGGGTGTCACAAAGCTGACGCCCCGCCTACCTGGGAGTTACGTAAGGTTCGGCTTGCCGGTCAGCGCCGTCCGGGGCGGGTTCGTAAAGTTGAATGCGAATCCACCCCTCAGGCGGCCGGGAGGCCACGACGTCCACGATCCGCGACTCCGAACCGGCGCCGGCCGCTCGTGTCGATCGGGCGCCGGACGAGGCCGTGGCCACGGTGGTGGCCGAGCCGGGCGCCACCGAGCCGCCTGACGGCGCCGACCCGCCGGAGCTGGCCGACGACGCCGCACCACCCGAGGTGACCGACGGCGCCGACCCGCCGCAACCGCCGGCGGACGCGCCACCCGAGCCGGAGGAGGGGCCGCCGCCGCGGGGGCCGCTCTGGGCCAGGGCGCTGATCGCCGCCGGTACGGTGCTCGTCGTCCTCGCCGCCGGTACCGTGATCACCGCGCTGGTGCTGGCCCACCGGTACGACTCCGCGGTCAACCGGGCGCCCCTGCTGGACCCGGGCTCGCGGGCCCGGTCGACCACCGACGCCGGCCCGAGCCACATCGTCGGTCCGCTCAACTTCCTGCTGCTCGGCTCGGACCAGCGCCCCGGCGTCAACGCCGACGGCGAGCGGTCCGACACGATCATCATCCTGCACATCCCGGCGACCATGGACCGGGCATACCTGATCTCGATCCCGCGCGACCTGCGGGTCGCCATCCCGCCCGACGAGGACCTGGGCTTCCACGGCAGTACCGAGAAGATCAACGGGGCATTCAACTACGGCGGCGGTGGCGTGGGCGGCGTCCGGCTCGTCTCCAAGACGGTGACCCAACTCACCGGCGTCAAGTTCGACGGCGCCGCGATCGTCGACTTCCAGGGGTTCCAGCAGGTGGTCGCGATGCTCGGCGGCGTGGACATGTGCATCGACGCGGAGACCCGGTCGATCCACACCGGCGCCGTGTACCACGTCGGTTGCCAGCACCTGCGGCCCTGGCAGGCCCTGGACTACGTCCGCCAGCGCAAGAGCCTGCCCGACGGGGACTTCGACCGGCAACGCCACCAGCAGCAGTTCCTCCGCGCGATCCTCCAGGCGGCCCGCGACCAGGGCCTGGTGCACAACCCGATCCGGCTCGACCAGTTCATCCGCAGCGTGGGCAGCTCGCTGACCGTCGACACCGGCGGCATGTCCGTGGTCGACCTGGCCCTCGCGCTGCGGGCGATCACGCCGTCCGCGCTCGTGGGGCTCCGGATACCGTCCTATCCCCAGGACATCGGCGGGATCAGCTACGTGCTGCCATACGAGGACCAGGCCGCCGGGCTGTACCGGGCGATCGTCGAGGACACCATGGACACCTGGGTGACCGACAACCCGACCTGGGTGAACCACGCCTGAAATCCGCCCCGGTATCCGCGTGCCCCGGACCCGGCGCGGCTCCCGGCAGTAGGCTCGGGTCTCGTGTTCCGTCGCCCGCCCATCCCCTCCGTCCGTGCCCGTGAGATCGCCGACGACGCATACCTGCTCGACGTCCGCGAAGACGACGAGTGGCTCGCCGGCCACGCCCCCGGCGTCCACCACCTCCCGATGACGCAGCTACCGACCCGCCTCGCCGAGATTCCCCAGCAGCACGACGTGGTGGTGGTCTGCCGGTCCGGGCACCGCTCCGCCGAGGTCGTCGGGTACCTGCTCAGCCGCGGCTTCGGGCAGGTCCGCAACCTGGCCGACGGCATGCTCGGCTGGGCCGCGGCCGGCCGGCCGCTGGTCAGCGAGGACGGTGACGTACCCACGGTCCTGTGAGCGAAGCGGTGCCGCGGCGTGGCTTGAGCAGCCCGACGCGCCGGCGTAGCCGGGGCGCGGCGGGTGGCGATGGCGATGGCCGCGTCTGGGGGCGGCGCCGCGGAGCGAACCGGGAGACCCGGTGAGCGCACCACTGGTCTTCGCACACCGGGGCTCGTCCGACGCGCTGCCCGAGCACACGCTGCCCGCGTACCTGCGGGCGATCGAGGACGGCGCCGACGGCCTGGAGTGTGACGTCCGGCTGACCAACGACCGGCATCTGGTCTGCCTGCACGACCGGCGGCTGGGCCGGGTCAGCAACGGCCGCGGCCCGGTCAGCGAGCGCACCCTCGCCGAGCTGGATGCGCTGGACTTCGGCTCGTGGCATCCCGGCCTGCCGGCCGCGGCCGACGCGCTGATCCTCGACCGCGCCCAGGTCAGCGCGGTCACCCGGGTGCTGACCCTGGACCGGCTCATCGACGCCGCGCGCGAGGCGGGCCGGCCGATGCGGCTGCTGGTGGAGACCAAGCACCCGACCCGGTTCGGTGGCGAGGTCGAGGAGCGTCTGGTGGAGGTGCTGCGCCGGCACGACCTGGACAAGCCCGACCCGTCCGGGGTGAGCGTGACGATGATGTCGTTCTCGTTCACGGCGGTGCGCCGGGTCCGGGAGCTGGCCCCGGACCTGCCGGTGGTGCAGCTGCTGGAGCTCCTGCCGCCGTGGCTGCGGTACGGCCGGCTGCCCGCGGGTGCCGCCATCGCCGGCCCGAGCGTGCGGCTGGTGCGCAGCCACCCCTGGCTCGTCCGGCGGCTGCACCAGCAGGGCAACCAGGTGTACGCCTGGACGGTCAACACGCCCGTCGAGGTCGACCTCGTCCTGGAGCGCGGGGTGGACGGGATCATCTCCGATCGACCCCGGTACGTGCTCGACCGGCTCGGCCGCTGACCGCGGTCCGCCGCCCGTCCGCTGGTCGCGGACCCCGCGCCGCTGGGCGCGGCGCGGCGGCGCCCGGCCGCCCGCCACACAACGGGTCTGCCGGTAACCCGGCACACCCGGCAGACTAGGGAACCATGGCCAACACGGAGCGCATCTTCGGGGACCTCACCGAGCTGGCCGATCTGGTCAACACCGGGGCCGCCGGGCTCCCCGCGATCCAGGGCCTCGTGCAGCTCACCCAGACCGCGCTGGATGCGGTCGGCGCGTCCTTCGCGGAGTACGGCTCCGCCGGCGGCCGGGTGATCGCGGCCAGCGGGGCCTCGCTCTGGGCCGTCGGCCGGCGGGTGCTCCCCGCCGACTGCCGGCTCGCCGACCCCGGCCGGCACCTCGTCGAGGTACCCGTCGAGCAGATCCACACCGAGGCCGGGCAGCTTTCCGAGCGGGGGATCCGGCGCATGCTCGCCACCCGCGTGGAGGTCGCCGGGCAGCTCATGGGCACGCTGCACGGGTACTTCCCGGACGCCGGTCCGGCCACGCCCCACCAGCGCTCGGTGCTCTCGCTCTTCGCGGCGATCGCCACCCACCTGTACCGCGACAGCCGTGGGCTGCCGGTCTACGCCGCCGCCTCGGCCGTGGCGACGCTCGCCGACGCGATCGCGGTCGTCGGGCCGGACGGGCTGGTGGGCTCCTGGAACCCGGCGGCGGCCGTGGTCATCGGTCGCCCCGCCGGGGCGATGCTGGGCCGGCCGCTACCGGTACCGCTGCCCGGGCTCGGGCAGGTCCTCGAACACCGCCTGCCCGACGGGCGCTGGCTGCAGATCCTCGCCACCGAGCTGCCGGGCGGCGAGGGGCGGGTGGTGACGCTGCGGGACATCACCGAGGCGCACCGGCGCGAGCAGGCACGGGAGCTGTTCGTCGCGGTCACCAGCCATGAGCTGCGCACTCCGGTGACGGTCATCAAAGGGTACGCCGACACGCTCGTCGACCACTGGGACGAGCTGGACGAGGCCAGCCGTCGCGACGCGGCCGGCCGGCTGGGCCAGCGCGCCGGTGAGCTGGCCCGGCTCGTCGAGCGGCTGCTCTCCGCGGTCGGCGACGGATCCGGCCTGGCCGTACCGATGCCGCTGCCGTTCGACCTGAGCGACGCGATCCGCGCCACCGTCGCCGAGCTGCCGCCGGAGACCCGTCGCCGGGTGACGCTGACGGCGCCCGACGGCTGCCCCAAGGCCCTGGGCGAGCGGGCGAGCCTGGCCACGGTCATCGCCGAGCTGATCACCAATGCGATCAAGTACTCGCCCCCGGGTGCTCCGGTGGAGCTGTCCGTGGTCGCCGACGTCGGAACTGTCGGTTTTCGGGTTGCCGATCGAGGGGCCGGGGTACTTCCTGAACATGTCGAGCGGGCGTTCGAGCGATTCTGGCAGGCGGAATCGGGCAGTGAGCGCCCCTACGGCGGTGTAGGCCTGGGTTTGTACCTGGTGAGACGGATAATCGAGCGGCAGAACGGCTGGGTGTCCTTACGCCCTCGCGACGGGGGCGGTACCGTCGCAGAGGTACGTTTGCCGCGCGCGGATCTAGGGCCGGGGGAGGCGTGAACGGTGGGGCTTACGGCGGTCGCTGAACGTGCGTGGTGCGTCGTCGTGCCGCACCACGCCCGTGGTGCCCGGCTGGCCCGTCACCGGGTGGCCGGCGAGCTGAGCCCGGTGGTGTCCGCGGAGCTGCTCGCCGATGCGGTGGCGGTGATCGCCGAGCTGGTCGGCAACGCGATCCGGCACGCGCAGGCGCTGCCCGGCGAGGTGATCCGGGTCGCCTGGAAGATCCGCACCGTCAGCGGCCGGCAGCACCTGGAGGTCCGGGTCACCGACGGCGGTGCCGGCGACGGACCGCGGCGCCGGGACGCGGGCGTCGACTCCATCGACGGCCGGGGCCTGGCGATCGTGTCCGCCCTCGCCGAGACGTGGGGCGTCGACCGCGACGGGCTGGGCCAGAGCGTCTGGGCCCGGCTGAGCCACCCGGCCCCGGCGGACGCCGCCTCCGTGGCGTCGAGAAACGGCCACAGCGTCGCGCGGTGAGCCGGTCGGCGCGTCCAGGGCACCGGCTAGGCTGACGGGTCGTGAGCAAGCGTCGGAAGAACCCCGCCGAGGCGCCCAAGCGGCAGAAGCTGCGCGACGTCTTCGTCCCCCGCCCCTTCGCCGGCCTGGTCGACGAGCCGGAATGGATCGCGCTGCGCGAGCTGGTACCGGCCGCGTCCGTGCCGCTGCACCTCGCCCCCGGCTACGCCGAGCGGTACGGTGACCGGCCGGTCGTGCTCGCCACCGTGCTGCCGATGGCGTGGCCGGCGATGACGAAGCCGGACGGCCGGATCTTCATCGGCCTGCAACGGCACGTGCAGTCCGGCGACGTCTCCCGGGACTTGGCCGTCGCGCTGCTGCGTGCGCTGGAGACCGAGCCGGGCGCCACCGTGTCGGTGCCGGCCCTGCCCGGTGAGGGCCCGCGGCTGCAGGACGTGCTGGCCGACGCGCCGCTGGACATCACGATGCACGACGGGTTCGAGTTCTGGCTCGGCGAGGACGCCGGCGACGACCCCAACGTGGCCGCCTCGCTGGAACGGGCCAACGCCTCGATCTACCCGACGGCCCGGCTCGCCGCCGCCCGGGCCGCGTACTGGTGCCAGGTGCCGGGGAAGGCGCACGTGCGGTGGGTACTGCCCGAGGACGAGGACACCGCGCTGGACGCGCTTGCCCGGCTCGCCGCCGTCGGGGAGCTGCCGCTCGGTGACGGTACCCGGTTCGCCGGGATGTTCCGTGCCCACGGACTGCTGGTGCCGGTGTGGGACCTGCCACACGATCCGGCCGCCGAGGACTGGGAGGCGCCCGCGGCCGACTTCGCCAAGCGGTACGGCGATGCGGTGAGCGTCACAGAACCGCTGACCGCGGCCGAGCGCCGGGCCCGTCAGGGGCTGCTGGGACGACAGATAACCCTGCGCTGAGCAGCGGTTATCAAAGATCTTACGGGTGAATCGGACATTCACGCGATTCACTCTCTCGGTCACTCTTGACTCAGCCCTGTAATGTAGGCGACCGGCCACGTACCGTAGTGACACACAAGTACATCGCTGTACCCGGAGGTGCCCCCCATGACCGGATACATCGACGCACGTCGTCCCCCAGGTCTGTTGCCGGCGGACTACAACCCCCGCCACAAGCTGCTCGAAGCGCCGCGCTCACTCCAGTTGGGATGGGCGCGGCGCCGTCGTACCGACAAGGCGGCGCGCCGTGAGGACGCGGTATGCGGCCGGGCGGTGGAGCGGCTGGCCAAGCTGGGTTCGGCCTGGAAGGTTCTCGACGTCGAGGAGCTCGGCCTACCGGCGCGGAACACCTTCCTGGCCATCGGCCCGGGTGGCATCTTCCTCGTCGTGGTGAAGCCCCAGGGCCGCAGCCGGGTCCGGCTCGCGGGTGACGTGGTGGCGGTCGACGGGCGGCGGCACAAGTACGTGGCCGAAGCCAGGCAGCTCGCCGATCAGGTGACCAAGGCGCTGTCCAAGTCCGCGGGCAGCACGGTGCCGGTGACCCCGGTGATCGCGCTGGCCGGCAACGGCGCCATCGACGTCCATGGACTACCCAAGGGCTGCCTGGTCACCTCGTACCGGGAGCTGGACTACATCCTCGGCGCGTACGGCGAGCGGATCGCCCCCCGCACCGTCACGAAGCTCTTCTCGATCGCCAGCCACCCGACCACGTGGCAGCACGCGATCCCGGACGCGCAGGTGGAGGCGTACAAGTGGTACTCCACTGAAGCGCTGACTGACAAGAAGTCGCCACGGCGGTAACGTCGGGGGCTCGGTTCCACCGGCCGGTGCCACTGTCCACTATGGACACAGGCACCGGCCCGAACCTGGTCGGGTTCACCCCGACGTGGACCGAGGGTTATGGTGGTACAGCGCAGCGTTGAGGAGGCGCCCGGTGGCCCATGTGGAGCTCTCGCTTTCGGAGCCGTTTGCCCCCGACATCACCGTTTCGGAGGCGACGGGTTCGCTGGAGCACTGGGCAACCGCGGTATCCAGCGCGAGTGAGCCGTGCATCGTCCTCGACTCGCTGACCATGATCATGGCCGCCTCGCCGGCCGCGTCCACCTTGCTCGGATTCGCCGACCAGTCCGCCGCGCTGGGCCGGCACCTGTTCGCCGGGGTGCTGCGGCTGCTCGACTTCACCTCGGCCGGCGGCCCGTTGCCCGACAGCGAGCTGGAGAAGATCCCGCCGGTGCTGGCCTGCTCGTCCGGGCGGCTGGCCCGGGGGCTGCTGCGCGTCCAGGCCGGCGAGGAGATCCGCACGGTGGACGCGATCTCGGCGCCGCTCTTCGACGGCCGGCGGGTCGTGGGCTCGCTGAGCTTCTTTTCCCAGGTCTGACCCGCGCGCCCGGATCTGACCGTCCGCATGGGGTTTAGCATGTTCCGGTGACCTGGCGGCGGGTGATTCTCCTCACGGTGTGCGGCGCCGTCGTGTGCGGTGCGCTCGCCGGCTGCACCCCGGTACCTTCCACAGATCCGCGCCCGCCGGGGGCCGCCGCCCGGCCGTCCGGCCCGCCGTCCCTCGTGCCGCCGCCGTCGGCGCCCCCGCCTCCGGACAACGGGCTGGCGCCGCCGCCGGCCGCCACCGCGGTCACTCCGACCGGGTTCGCCGAGGCGTTCGCGGTCAACTGCGCCGGACGCCCCGGCGCCGACCGGGTGGTGGCCCTGCTCAAGGCGAAAGGGATACTCGTCGGCTCGACCACGGTCACCGTCCGGGTCGGTCCGCTGTGCGCCGGTACCTGGCAGTACACGGTGCTCGCGGTGCCCGACCGGGAGCCGTTGCAGGTGGTCACCCGCGGCACCCCGAACGCGCTGCAACTGGTGGCCGCGGGCACCGACGTGTGCTCGGTACCGGTGCGCACCGAGGCACCCCCCGGGATCGTCTCGGTCGCCCACTGCGGGTGACTACGCTGGCGGCATGCCCGGTGGACCACCGACGCGCTTCGTGTACCTCGGCCCCGAGGGCACCTTCTCCGAACAGGCGCTGCTGACCCTGCCCGCGGCGGCGAAGGGTACCCGGATTGCGGCGCGCAGCGTGCCGGAGGCGCTGGAGGCGGTCCGCACCGGAGACGCCGACGCGGCGCTGGTACCCCTGGAGAACTCGATCGGCGGCCAGGTCGGCGTGACGCTCGACGAGCTGGTCAACGGTCCACCGCTCGTGATCACCCGCGAGGTGGTGCTGCCGGTCGAGTTCGTGCTCGCCGGCCGCACCGCCGTACCCCTGACCGGCGTGCGGTCGGTCGCCGCCCACCCGCAGGCCAGCGCGCAGTGCCGGCACTGGCTGCGCGCGCACCTGCCCGACGCGACCGTCGTGGACATGCTCTCCAACGCGGCGTCGGCGATCGCGGTCGCCGGCGGGGAGTACGACGCGGCCATCTGCGCGCCGATCGGTGCCGCCGGGCACGGGCTGGTGGTGCTGGCCGACAAGATCGCCGACCATCCCGACGCGGTGACCCGCTTCGCCCTGGTCGCCCGGCCCGGGCCGCCCCCCGAGCCGACCGGCGACGACGTCACCTCGCTCGCCGTCTACATCGCCCACGACCGGGTGGGGGCGCTGCTCGCGGTGCTGATGGAGCTGGCGGTACGCGGGGTCAACCTCACCCGCATCGAGTCGTACCCGACCGGCGAGCAGCTCGGCCGGTACGTGTTCTTCCTCGACTGCTCCGGCCACGTCGCCGAGGCCCGGCTCGGCGAGGCCCTCCAGGGACTCCGCCGCACCTGCGCCGACGTGCGCTTCCTCGGCTCGTACCCGCGCGCCGGCGCGACCACGCCGGCCCGCCGGCCCACCGTCGACGACTTCACCGACTCGGCCGCCTGGCTCGCCCGCATCCGCGCCGGCGAACTCGGCTAGGCCGGGCCGAACCTGAAGTCCACGATCTGCGGGTGGCCGGGTCGGGCGGCGGCCGGGGCGCGCCGCCCGCGGCGCTCAGCCCCAGCCGAGTTCGTGCAGGCGGGCGTCGTCGATGCCGAAGTGGTGGGCGATCTCGTGGACCACGGTCACCTGTACCTCTTCGACGACGTCGTCCTCGCTGTCGCAGATGGCGAGGATCGGGCGCCGGTAGATGACGATCCGGTCGGGCAGTACCCCGCCGTAGTCCCAGCCGCGCTCGGTCAGCGCGTACCCCTCGTAGACGCCGAGCAGGTCCGGGTCGTCCGGGGGCGGATCGTCCTCGACGAGGATCACCACGTTGTCCAACAGGTCGAGGAGCTGACCGGGTACCGCGTCGAGCGCGTCGCCGACCAGCTCCTCGAACCGCGTCCGGCCCACCTGGACCGGCATGGTCAGGCCAGGCGGGCGGTCAGCGTGATCTCCACGGCGGCCAGCGCCTTGGAGACGGGGCAGGCGCTCTTGGTCTCCTCGGCGTACTTGAGAAAGTCGGCCTCGTCGATGCCCGGTACGTCGGCGACGGTGTTCAGCTCGATCTTGGTGATGCCGGCCGGGGGGTTGAGGTGGACGGTGGCGGTCGTGTCGATCGCGCTCGGGGTGAACCCGGCCTTGCCCAGCGTGTTGGACAGCGCCATCGAGTAGCAGCCCGCGTGGGCGGCGGCGATCAGCTCCTCCGGGTTGGTACCGGGGCCCTCCTCGAATCGGGAGACGAACGAGAACGGGCCCTCGTAGGCGCCGGAGCCCAGGCGCATGGTGCCCGCGCCCTCCTTGAGGGTGCCCTGCCAGTTGGCTGATGAAGTACGAGTCGGCATAGTTCAGAACCTAGCGGAACGCGGGGCGTACCGGGCGGTACCGGCAGGGGTCGATCACGGCTGTTACGTGTCATGATGCGGCGGTGGACACCGTGGAGTGGGGCGCGGTCGAGCGGTCCGGGCCGCCCCGGCTGCGGATGCTGCGGCGGTCGGTGCCCCGGCTCGGCGGGCTGGTCCTGGCGGTCGCCGGGTTCGCGCTGCTCATCGCGGCCGAGTTCGTGCCGTGGGCGCGGGTGCAGCTCACCGGGGTGTCGGCCCGGGCCGACACGGGCGGCGCAGCGCTGTCCGTCACGCTCGACCGGGTGGTGTCGGCGGAGGGGTTCGCCTTCCAGCTCGGCATGGTCATCCTGCTCGGGGCGGTGGGCTTCGCGCTGACCTGTCCGGTGGCGCGGCGCCGGGTGGCGATGGGTACCACGATCGGCATCGGGGCCGGCGTGCTGCTGCTGATCATCTCGGTGGCCCGGGCCGCCCTGCACACCTTCGACACGCTGTCCGGCCTGAGCACGATCGACCGCTCGGAACGCGGGTTCGACATCGTCCTCGGGCCGGGCGTCTACGTGGCTGCGGCGGCGGTACTCCTGCTGGTGTCGGCGGCGGTGACCGCCGCGCTCCGGCACCGGGCCGGGTGGGCGGAGGAGCCGCCCGCGCGGCGGCCGCCCGCCGAGCCGGTGGCGGAGGACGCCGACCGGAGCCCGGCCGAGCCCGGCGTGTTCGGTCCCGACGGGGAGCGCGAGCTGACCGTGACCCCGCTGGAACCCATGGACGAGAGCTACTTCGCCCGCCCCGACCAGCGGTAGCCCGCCCGGGTATTCTGACCTGTTGTGATTGATCTGCGACTGCTGCGTGAAGATCCCGATCGGGTTCGGGCCAGCCAGCGGGCCCGGGGTGAGTCGGAAGCGGCGGTCGACACGCTTCTGTCCGCCGACGAGGAGCGGCGCGCGGCGGTGGCCGCCTTCGAGGCGGTCCGCGCCGAGCAGAACCAGCTCGGCAAGCAGGTCGCGCGGGCCACGGGCGACGAGCGGGCCGCGCTGCTGGCCCGGACCAAGGAGCTGGCCGCCCAGGTCAAGGCGGCGCAGGCCGAGGTCGACGCGGCCGAGCAGCGGCTACGGGCGGCCCAGCTCGCGGTGCCCAACGTCGTCGAGGACGGCGCGCCGGCCGGCGGTGAGGACGACTTCGTGGTGCTGCGCCACGTCGGCGAGCTGCCCGACCTCGACGCCCCCCGCGACCACGTCGAGCTCGGCGAGGCGCTGGGCGCGATCGACGTCGAACGCGGCGCCAAGGTGTCCGGCAGCCGGTTCTACTACCTGACCGGGGTGGGCGCGCTGCTGCAGCTCGCCCTGCTGCAGCTCGCCCTGCAGCAGGCCGTCGAGCACGGCTTCGTCCCGGTGATCCCGCCGGTCCTGGTCAAGCCGGAGTCCATGGAAGGTACCGGGTTCCTCGGCGTGCACGCCGCCGAGGTCTACCACCTGGACGCGGACGACCTGTACCTCGTCGGCACCTCCGAGGTGCCGCTGGCCGCGTACCACACCGGGGAGATCCTCGACCTCGACCAGCCGCTGCGCTACGCCGGCTGGTCCTCGTGCTTCCGCCGGGAGGCCGGCAGCCACGGCAAGGACGTGCGCGGGATCCTGCGCGTCCACCAGTTCGACAAGGTGGAGATGTTCAGCTACTGCCGGCCGGAGGAGGCGCACGAGGAGCACCTGCGGCTGCTCGCGATGGAGGAGGAGATGCTGGCCAAGGTCGAGATCCCGTACCGGGTGATCGACGTGGCGGCGGGCGACCTCGGCACCAGCGCGGCGCGCAAGTACGACTGCGAGGCGTGGGTACCGTCCCAGGGCCGGTACCGGGAGGTCACCTCGGCGTCCAACTGCACCACGTTCCAGGCCCGCCGGCTGCACATCCGCTACCGCGACGAGCACGGCAAGCCGCAGGTCGCGGCGACCCTCAACGGCACCCTGGCGACCACCCGCTGGCTCATCCCGATCCTGGAGAACCACCAGCAGCCCGACGGCAAGGTGCGGGTACCGGAGGTGTTGCGGCCGTTTCTCGGTGGCCGCGACGTCTTGGGCTGAGCGCTGCCCGGGGCTGGCCGTCGCGGAGTAACCTTGCGGGTCCGTCTTCGGTGAAGGAGACCGCATGAGTCGCCCCGGCCTGCCCAAACTCATCGCCACCGACCTGGACGGCACGCTGGTGCGCTCGGACGACACGGTCAGCGCCTACACCCATGCGGTGCTGGACCGGGTCCGGTCGGCCGGGATCCCACTGGTCGGCGTGACCGGGCGCGGTCCACGGATCATCGAGCTCTGCCGGCAGGACATCCCCGAGGCGCATTTCCTGGTCCTCGCCCAAGGCGCCCGGGTGGTCGACCTGACCGACCCGGCCGGGCCGGTGACGCTGCGCGCCGAGGTCGTGGACGGTGCCGTGGTGGCCGGGGTGATCGAGGCGCTGGAGGCGGTGGCCGGGCCGCTGGTGGTGATGGTGGAGGCGCTGGACCACCCGGGCGCGCCGCTGTGGGGCGAGGCGCACCCGGCCTGGCGGTACCCGGACGCGCTGGAGCACCGCTCCCGCGCCGACGCGCTGTCCGGGCCGGTGCTCAAGGTGTTCGCGCACTCCGAGCGGTACGCGCCGGACGAGCTGCTGGCCATCGCGCGGGAGTTGCCGCCCGCGCGGCATGTCACGGTGACCCAGGCCGGGCTCGGGTACATCGAGATCTGTCCACGCGGGGTGACCAAGGCGAGCGGGCTGGCGGTGGTCGCCGACAGCCTGGGTGTCGACCCGCGCGATGTGCTCGTCTTCGGGGACATGCCCAACGACCTGCCGATGTTCGGCTGGGCCGGGTGGAGCCGGGTCGCCGTGGCCAATGCCCACCCGGAGGTACTGGCGATGGCCGACGAGGTGACCGCGAGCAACGACGCGGACGGGGTGGCCCGGTACCTGGACCGGCTACTGTCGGAACGGTGAGCCTGCCGAGGTTGATCGCCACCGATCTCGATGGCACCCTGCTCGGCCGGGATCACGTGATCAGCCGGCGCAGCGCCAAGGTGTTGGCGCAGGCGGTGGCGGCGGGCGTGGTGGTCGTCCTGGTCACCGGCCGGCCGCTGCGCTGGCTCGGGCCGGCCTACGAGGAGCTGGACGCCGGGTACCCGACGATCTGCGCCAACGGCGCGGTGACCTACGACCCGGTGCGCGACGCCGTGCTGGAGTCCCGCCCGCTGGCCCCGGCCGTGCTGGCCGAGGTGTGTACCGACCTCGCGACGGCGGTACCGGGGATCGCGTTCGCCGCCGAGATCGACGACGGTCGGCGGATGGTGCACGAGCCGGCGTACCCGGTCGCGTTCAGTGAGGGCGCCACCGAGGTACCGCTGTCCCAGGTGGTCGCCCATCCGGCCGTCAAGCTGCTCGGGCGCAGTACCGAATGCGACGCCGACGAGTTGGCCGCCCGCGTCGTGACGGCGGTGGAGGACCGGGTCGAGGCGACGCACTCCTCGTACACCGGCTTGGTCGAGATATCCGCTCGCGGGGTGACCAAGGCGACCGCGCTGGCTTCGCTCGCCGGGCGGCTCGGCATCGCGCCGGCCGACGTGCTCGCGTTCGGCGACATGCCCAACGACGTGACGATGCTGGGCTGGGCCGGCCGCTCGGTCGCGGTGGCCAACGCCCACCCCGCGGCCCGGGTGGCGGCAAGTGAGGTCACCGCCGCGAACGTCGACGACGGCGTCGCGGTGTATCTGGAGCGACTGTTCTGACCTCCCTTCGTTGACCCGTGGGCGGGGCGACGCCGGGACGCCGCGCCGCTCACGTTCGGCAACGGCGCCCGCCTCATCGGGGGATGCGGGCGGCGTGTTCGCACCAATACGGTGGGTCAAGTTTTGTCGGAAGTCGACGTTCCTGACTCTGGGGGACAATCAGTGGAATTTGTGCTGGTCCTACTCATCCTGACGGTTGTCGGCCTGATCGTGCGCGTCGTGGGCCGGCAGGTCCGCCGCAACCGGAGCAACCGTCCGCTTCCCGAGCTGCCTACCCCCGCCTTCAAGGTGGTCGCACTGGGCAACAGCGGCTCCGGCAAGACGGTCCTGCTGGCCAGCCTGTTCTACCAGTTCCGCGCGAAGCCGGGCCGGCCGTACTACTTCGACACCGACCCCGCGACGCGGGTGTGGCTGGGCAGCCTGCTGTCCCGTGTCGTAGACCCGGCCGAGCCGTGGCCCACCGGCACCACCCGCTCCGGTACCCGTACCTACACGTTCGACTGCGTTACCCAGATCCGCGAGGCGCCGACGACGGCCTTCACGATCGAGTACGTCGACTACGCCGGCGAGATCTTCGAGCTGCTGGGTGAGAGCGACACCGCGCTGGACGAGCTGTTCGAGCGGGTCCGCGGCGCCGACGCCCTGATCGGAGTCCTGGACGGCCGGCGGGTGACCCAGTTCCTGCGCGGCGAGGCGCAGGGCCGGGCCTACGTGATCGCCAAGATCGCGGTGATGGTGCAACTCATGGCGCAAGCCCGGTGCGCGATCTACCTGGTGGTCGCCAAATGGGACCTGGTGCACGGGTTCGGCGAGCCGGCCGACGCCGATGACCAGGAGCGGCTGGACCGGGTCGCCCGCGCCCTCATGACCGTCGACCAGATCAACGACCTGGTCCGGGCCCGGACCACCGTCCGGCTCATCCCGATCAGCGCGGTCGGCTCGGCGTTCGCCACCCTCGACGAGTCGACCGGCCAGGTCAGGAAGCGCCCGGACGGCACCTTCGCCCCCTACAATGTCGAGTTGCCGATCGCCGCGATCGTCCCCGACCTGTTCGCCCGGATCCGGGAGAGCATGCACGATGACACTGTGCGCACCATCGAGGACGACTACCACGCCCGCCAGCGCCGTACCCCGGACGAACTGGTCAGCGAGGTCGGCTCGTTCCTGCTGCAGCCAGCCGGCGCCGCGTTGCGCGCGTCCATCGACGGCGTGCTGCACCGGCCGTACGGCAACGAGCTCGTGGTGATGATGCTCGACTGGATCGCCCGGCCCAGCCGGCAGAAGGAGGTCGAGCTGGCCGCGTTCCGTACCGACGTCCAGCGCCGCACCTTCCAGCTCTGGGACGCGCGGGCGGTGGTCCTCGACGACTTCCAGAAGCAGGTCCACCGGCTCGAACTCGCGCTGCCGGCCTCGGTCCTGTCCCGGTGACCCGATGAGCGGGCGGAGCGAGGCGGCCGAGCGCAGCGAGCGGGGGTACCGATGAGCGATCGCGATCCGCACCCCATGGGCTGGGCGTTCCTCGTGGCCCGCGGACGCCGGTACGGGCACCGGACCCAGCTCGTCCCCGGCGTGCTGCGGGACCTGGGCGTGTCCGGCGTCATCGAGGACACGGTCGACGACGCCGGGCCCGGGCCGGTCGTCCGGTACGTGCCGACGCCGCAGGGCCAGGTGGCCATCGTCGCCCGGACCCATCAGCTCCAGCCGGGGGACCTCGATGACGCGGCGGTGCTCGACGACCACGGCCGGCCGCTGGAGCTCATCTACGGGTTCGTCTGTCTCAACGCGACGGTCGCCGCGCCCGACGGCGCCGACCTGCACGCCGCGTTCCACCAGGCCCTCGCGGTGTACCGGCGGTTCCTCGCCGACGAGAGCGGCTTCGTGCCGGAGCGCTCCGAACCGTACCCGCTGCGTTCGGTCGTCCAGCCGCTGCCGGCGGGCCGGCCCGCCGCGGTGGCCGGCACCGGTGGGCCGCCGGGCTCCGGTACGGCCCGGCCGCTCGTCCTGCTCGGTGCCGGCGGCGTGGTCGCCGCCGTCGTGATCGCGCTGCTGCTCATCGTGCCGGCACTGCGGCGGCCGTCCGCTCCGCCGCCCCTGACCGGTGCGGTGATCCCGAAGGCCCTCATCGGTACCTGGTCGGGGCCGATGAACCCGGTCCAGCCCGACGGGCCCGCGGCCCGGCAGGTCACCGTCACCGTCGCCTGTCCCGGGGACTGCACGGTCGCGGCCGGTACCAAGGTCGGCACGGTCGACGACACCACGTGCGGGTTCGATCTCCTCATGGACAACACGGGGGACGGCGCGCTGCACGCGACCGTCCGGCGTACCCGCGCAGCCCAGTGCCTGCCGGACGGCCCGGTCGTGCTGACTTCGACCGGCGCCGGTACCGCAACGCTCGACTGGTCCTCCACCGACGCCCGTGATCCGGTGATGCGCGCACCGATCCTGATCAAGTCGAGCAGGTAGGGCCCGCTCAGAGCCAGCCCTGTGCGCGGGCCGCCTGGACCGCCTCGATCCGGTTGCGCGACTGGGTCTTGCCGATCGCGAGGTCCACCCCGTCCACCGCCCGTACCGTGCCGAACCGCTTCGACACACCGGCCAGCCGGACGGCCCAGTCGTGGTCTGTCATGGCGTCGACGCTACGGAGCGCGCCGCCCGCCGGGCAGATTCAGCGATCCACGCTCGCCCGGGACATTTGTCCTACAGGTACTGTCCGGTGCGCCCGCCCTCGCCGGGCGGCAGCTGCTGCCCGGGAGGGCTCCCGGCACCGGCGAACCCCGGGGGCAGCGCCGGCCGGGCGCCGCGGATCTGCTCGAGCTGCAGCCGGGCGGCCATCTGCTGGGCCATCAGCGCGGCCTGGATGCCGTGGAAGAGCCCTTCCAGCCAGCCGACGAGCTGGGCCTGGGCGATGCGCAGCTCCGCCTCCGACGGGGTGTTGCCCTCCTCGAAGGGCAGCGAGAGCCGCTCCAGCTCCTCCCGCAGCTCCGGCGCCAGCCCGTCCTCCAGCTCGATGATCGAACGCCGGTGGATCTCGGTGAGGCGCTGCCGACCGGCCTCGTCGAGCGGCGCCGCGCGGACCTCTTCGAGGAGTTGCTTGATCATGCTGCCGATCCGCATGACCTTGGCCGGCTGCTGGACCAGCGACCCCGGGTCCTCGCCGTCCTCCTCCTCGCTCCCCTGTCCGGAGAGCTGCATGGTCCCCACCGGCTGCCCATCGGGCCCGACAACCACCACGGTCCGCTTCTCCTCCGCAGGCTCGGTCATGGCTCCCATCCTTGCGCACCCCCGCACCGCGCCGCACCTCGGCTACAGCTGTGCCGCCCACTCCTGCTCGACCAGGTCGTGACCGTACCGGTGCACGGGCCGAGACCATACCGGACAGAACCCGGCACGCTGGTAGATCCGTCGGGCATCGGCCAGCACGTCATACGTCAACAGGACCATCCGTCGGTATCGGGCCGAGCGGGCGAAATCCATGCATTCGGCGACCAGCCTGGCACCGATCCCCATCCCGCGCACCCGCGGCTCCACCAGCAGTACCCGCAACCGCGCGGTCCACTCGTCGTCGCGCATGCAGAACACGCAGCCGGCCCGTTCCCCGTCGACCTCGGCCAGCCAGGCGCGCTCCCGTTCCGGGGGGCGGCCGGACCCGTCGGCCGCGGTCCGGGTGAAGTCGGCCACGATGCCGGCCACCAGCGCCTCGAAGCTGGCGTCCCAGCCGTACTCGGCAGCGTACAGCTCGCCGTGCCGGGCCACCACCCAGCCGAAGTCCCCGGGCCGGGGGCCGCGCAGGACCACCTCGGCAGCCCGCGCGGGCCCGGTGCCGGCGAGCAGTCCCCGGATCGTGGCCATCGCGTGCAGCAGCCGGCGCTGGTCGGTGGCCGGCAGCCGGTCCAGCATTCGCTGGATCTCGGTGCGGGACCGCTCGTCGAGCAGCCGGTACGCGGCCCGCCCGGCCGGCGTCAACCGGATCACCAGGCGGCGGGCGTCGATCGCCGAGCGGGTGCGCTCGACCACCCCGTCGGTGGCGAAGCGGGCCAGGATCCGGCTCAGGTACCCGGCGTCCACGCCCAGCTCGCGGCGCAGCCCGGCGACCTCAGTCTCGTCCCGTTGGGCCAGCTCGAAGAGCACCCGGGCCTCGGTCAACGAGTACGGCGTGCGCAGCAGGCCCTCGCGCAGCACCCCGATGGTGGTCGTGTAGAAGCGGTTGAACTCGCGTACCTCGGCGACCGGAGACGACATCGATCCCCCTGCTGCGATGACCTTTGACTCAGTCAAAGAATTGTACGGCAAGCTGGTCCTGCCGTCCGATTGACGCCCGGACGTGCATCGGCTGTACGTTGGCCACCAGCGGGGACAGGCGATAGGGAAGGCCAGCGCGGCGACGGGTCGGTCCCGGCTGGCGGAAAGAAGGTATCGGTGTCCGCGCTCGATCGCCGCGAGGTACTCCGGCTCTTAGGCGCGCTCGGCGCCGCCGGCGCGACCGCTCCGGTGCTGGCCGGGTGCAACGTCTCCACCGCCCCGGCCGCCGGCCCGGTCAACCCGGTGCGGGTGGGCCTGGTCATCCCGCAGACCGGCGCGAACAAGGCCATCGGCGACGAGCTCAACGCCGGGTTCCGGCTCTACCTCCGGCGCCACGGCGACCACCTGGGCGGCCGCCCGGTCCAGGTCAGCACGGCCGACGAGGGGGAGACCGCGGAGACCGGCCGGGCCGCGGTGGACCGGCTGCTCAAGGACTCCGTCCACGTGATCTCGGGGGTGGCCAGCTCGGCCGTGATGAGCGCGGTGCGCGACCAGGTGGAGGCGGCCCAGGTACCGCTGCTCGGCTCCAACGCCTCGCCCAGCACGCTGGGCAGCGTCAAGTACATCTGGCGCACCTCGTTCGTCAACACCGACCCGAGCATGGCGCTCGGCGGCTACCTCGCGAGCAAGTCGGGGCAGTCGGTCTACGTGGTCTCCGACGGGACCCCGAGCGCCGCCGAGCAGGTCAGCGGCTTCCTTACCGCCTTCACCGGGGTCGCCGGCCACCCCGATCTGGCCGCTACGCCGGCGCAGTTGGTCCCGGGCAACATCGGCCAGACGCTCACCGCCATCCGCACCTCCAACGCGCACCACGTGTTCGCGGTCTTCTCCAGCGGCGACGTCGCGAGCGCGTTCTTCCAGGCGTACCGGTCCCTGGGGCTGGCGGTACCGGTCTACTCGCCCGGGTTCGTCACCGAGGGCGCGGCGGCGCTGCAGCGGCTGGGCGAGCTGGCGATGGGGCTGTACACGGCGATGAACTACGGCCCCGACCTGGACAACGCCGCCAACCGCACGTTCGCGGCGGAGTACCAGCGGGCGTACGGCAATGCACCGGGCACCTACGCGATGGCGGCCTACGACGCGGCCGCGGTGTTGGACAAGGCGCTCGCGCTCGCCGGTACCGACCTGAACCCGCAGGCGGTCAACGCCGCGCTGGCCAAGGTGGGCCGGCTGGACAGCCCGCGCGGCGCCTGGCAGTTCAACCAGAGCCGGACCCCGCTCCAGCGCTGGTACCTGCGCCAGGTGCGCAAGAACGGCCGGGTGCTCGTCAACGCCGTCCTCGGTGACCTCGGCATGCTCGGTTAGCCCGGGGGCAGCGCGTAGCCCACGGTGCCGTGCATGGTCAGCTTCCACCCGGGCGGGGTGTAGTACCCGCACACCGACACGTCGGCCACGCACACGATCGCGTCGACGTCCTTGGGCGCCACGGCCGGCTCGTGGCCCGGTACCAGCGTCTGCAGCGCCTCGATGTCCGCCCCGCGCAGCATGACCCACCACGGGTACTCCCAGGTGTCCTCGCCCTGCACGAGACCGACCCGGTGGGCGCGCGCGGCCCGGACCGCGTCGGCCGCGGCCTGGTAGTCGCCGAGCCACTGCGGCCGCCGGTTGAACCGTTCCTGGGTCCGGCTCACCGTGAACACCGAGCCGGTGCCGACCAGCCGGCGCGGCCATCCGTACCCGACGGCGAGCCAGCCGGCGCAGCCACCCACGGCGAGCGCGGCGACCGCGGCCCAGGCGGCGACCCGGCGCGGGGCCGGCCGCCAGACCACCCCGCCCAGCCACAGCCCAGCCAGCGGCGCTCCCAGCACCAGCAGGAACAGCACCAGCCGGTTGCCCCACGGCTGCCACTTGACCATGGTCAGGTAGAGCAGCAGGGCGAGGATGAACGCGCCGGCGTAGACGCGGGTCTCCCGGCCCGGCCGGATGAGCAGCAGCACCGCGCCGACCAGCACCAGCGTCGCCTGCACGGGGAACGACGCGCGGTCCTCGTCGGGTGGCCACGACACGGTGGGGAAGGTGGCGCCCCAGAAGATGATCCGCCGGTCGTCGGGGTCGACGCGCAGGGCGCGGGCCAGCCCGTCGATGGCGTGCGCGGTCGCGTCGTTGAGCGGCGCCAGCGGGGTGTTGAACATGGTGTGCCCGACGTGCAGCGCGTTGACCAGGACGGCGGCCGGGTCGTGCCGCTCCATCGAGATGGAGTTGCGCAGGTACGGCGGGCCGAGCGGGTTGTCGTACGTCTCGTCCAGGCGGTACAGGTACGGCCCGGCGAGGGCGACGGCCAGCGCCCCGACCAGCAGGCCGTTGGCCAGCGCCCGGACCGGGGCGCGGCGGAGCTGGGTGGCCGCCCAGACGGCCAGCAGCGGGCCCGCGCCGAGCAGGCCGGTCGCCTTGGTCAAGGCGGTCAGCCCGGTGGCCGCGCCGATGAGGGCCGCAGCCTTGACGGGGGTACGGCGGTGCAGCTCGTCCAGCACGAGGGTGGCCACGCACGCCACCCAGGCCGCCACCACCAGGTCGGTCTGCGTGCTGCTGGACTCCAGGGCCACGATCGGGGTGGTACCGACGACGAACGCGGTCACGAGCTGGGCCCGCCGGCCGCCGCCGAGCTGGCCGGCGATCCGCGCGGCGACCAGCGCGCAGCCCAACCCCGCGCACCACTGCAGCAGGTTGTAGAGCCCGTCACCGCCGGTGAGCAGGCGCAGGTGCAACAGCAGGTACTCGGCGCCGGGCGCGATGCTCACCTGTCGATGGATGCGGGTCGGGAAGAACCCGACGTCCCGCTGGACCACCCAGTGCTCGATCTTCGGCAGGTGGTATGTCTGCGAGTCGTAGTTGTTGGGCGGGGACATCAGCGCGACGACGAGCTCGGCCAGGACCAGGCCGGCCAGCGCGACGACGAGCAGCCGCTCGCCCCGGCCGAGGTCCCGCCAGGGCAGCTCGACGCCCGGCCGCCCGCCGTCGCGGCGATACCGCCACCAGGCCGCGCCGGCCGCGAGCACCACCACCAGGCACCACACGGTGACCAGGGCCGGCCGGGTCAGCGCGTGGACCGCCGACAGCGCCTCGACCACCCCGACGGCGGTCGCGCCGAGGATGACCGCCGCCCGGACCAGGGCCAGCCGCAGTCCGCCCACCACCGGATCGACCGGTCGCACCGCGTAGGCGAGCAGTGCCGCCGTCAGCGCCGGGAGCAGCCCCAGTGGCAAGAGCATCCGCACAGGGTACGCAGGCGTGGTGTGTGGCCGGCGAGGGGAGCAAGTACTCTGGTCCCGGTCCCGGAGCCAACAGTCGGAGTCAGGTCGTGAAGCTGTCGATCCTCATGCCCGTGTACAACGAGGAGGCGCGGCTGCCCGAGGCACTCAAGCAGGCGTTGAGCGTCGACTACCCGTGCGACGTGGAATTCGTCGTGGTCAATGACGGCAGCCAGGACGGGACGGCCGAGATCCTCGCCCGGGTTGACGACACTCGGGTGACGGTGGTCACGCAGGCGCGCAACCAGGGCAAGGGCGCCGCGATCCGGGCCGGGGTCGAGCGGGCGACCGGCACCTACCTGGTCATCCTCGACGCCGACCTGGAGTACGACCCGCAGGACATCCCGCGCCTGCTCGCCCCGGTGCTCGACGGGCGGGCCGAGGTGGTCTACGGCAACCGCACGTTCGGCAGCCACAGCTCGTTCTCGTTCTGGTACGTGATGGGCAACAAGGCGGTCACCACGGCCGCCAACATGATGTTCAACTGCTACCTCGGCGACCTGGAGACCTGCTTCAAGCTCATGCCCGTGGAGCTGTACCGCTCGCTGGACGTGAAGTCCAAGGGGTTCGGGATGGAGGCGGAGGTCACCGGCAAGCTGCTGCGCCGCGCGGTGCGCCCCTACGAGGTACCGATCAGCTACCGCGCGCGCACCCGCGAGGAGGGCAAGAAGATCACCTGGCGGGACGGGGTGGAGGCGCTGTGGATCCTGGCCCGCGAGCGGATGCGCCGGCCGCGCCGCGCCGGCGCCGCCCGTTAGCCCTGCTCGCCGCCTCGGCCGGGGTCCTCGCGGTCGGGCTGGTGATGCTCGTCGCCGGCTTCCTGAGCCGGCGCGATGCGGTGCCTTCCACGTCCTCGACCGGGTCGTCCGCCACCGCGTCCGGGCCTGTGCCGTCGGCCTCGTCCTGCGGGCCGTGGGGCTGCGCGCAACAGCAGCGCTTCACCGCCGCCGCGGACCTCCTTGCCAGACAACCGGGGTACCTCGCGATCGTGGTCCGCGACCGGCGGACCGGCGCGGTGTGGCAGGCCGGCGACGTGAACCACCTCACCTGGGCCGCCTCGACCGTCAAGCTCGCCCTGGCCACCGCGCTGCTGGAGAGCGCCCGGGTGGGCCAGGTCACCCTCGACGCGACCGCCCGCCAGCAGCTCGCGGACATGCTCAACTGGTCCAGCGACAAGGCCGCCGACGCGCTGTGGGACCGGTACGGCGGCGCGGCGCTGGTACCCCGCTTCACCAGCAAGTACGGCATGGCCAAGCTCGCCTTCGTGGCCGGGTTCCCGCGCCGGTGGGGGCACCTGAAATGCACACCGGGCGACCTCGCCGCGCTGATGTTGTATATCCTCGACCGGCTGTTACCGGAGGACCGGGCCTATCTCATCGACGCGATGCGGGCGGTCGGACCGGTGCAGCGCTGGGGCGTCTGGGCCGCCGGACCCGACCTGCGTCCCGGTACCAAGAACGGCTGGTCCGTCGAGCCGGACGGCGGTACCCGGCACTGGGTCGCCGACACCGTCGGCTTCGCCGGCCCGGACGAGCGCTACGTGGTGGCGGCGATGTACCACCTGCCGCCGTCGGTACCCACCACGAGCACCGGGATCCACACCGGGGCGCGCGCGGTCAGTGATCTGGTCGCGACGGTTTTCGGCGCTCCGGTTCCGGCAGTTGTCACGGTGCCCGACCATGAATGATGAAGGAGCGGTGCGCGGGGTACCGTGCATCGCGTCGCCGTACCGGATCTGGAGTTCGCTTCATGTCATACCCGCCTTCCTACCCGCCGCCGTACGGTGGCGATCCCAACCAGCATGGGTACGGCTCTTCCGACCCTTATGGGCAGCCGCATCCCGGCCAGCCGCAGTACGGCCAGCCGCAGTACGGCACGCCCCAGCCGGACCCGTACGCACAACCGGACCCGTACGCCCAGCCCGGGTACGGCCAGCAGCAGCCGCAGTACGGCCAGCAGCAGCCGCCGCCGCCGCAGTACGGCCAGCCGCAGTATGGCCAGTACCCCGCGCCGGGCTACCCGCCGCAGGCACCCCGCAAGAGCCGCACCGGTCTCATCATCGGCCTGGTGGCCGGCGGGGTCGCCCTGCTGCTGTGTCTCGGCGTCGGTGCCTTCCTGGTGATCCCCAGGCTGTCCGGCGACGACAAGACCGCCGCCGGCGCGAAGGCCGCCGCCCAGCGGGGCGTCGACCTCGCGCGCAAGGGTGACTACGGCGGGTTCTACGACATGTTCGAGAGGTCCTTCCGGGCGTCCATCTCCCGGGCCGACTTCATCAAGCTGGGCACCTGCACCAAGATGTCCGAGAAGGTGGAGAAGAGCCACGTCGTGATCGGCGACGCCACGGTCACCGGCAACACCGCCAAGGTCAAGACCAAGAGCGATGACGGGGACGACGACGACATCGACCTGGTATGGGAGGACGGCCACTGGCGCTTCCACTCCACACCGGTGTCGGGCGGCGACATATCCACCGCCCTGAATACCTTGTGTGGCAACAAGTAGCCGTCCACAGTGGACGTCGCCCGGTCGGGCTTCCAAGATCAGCGCCAGCCGGCTCCCCGATGGGGGCCGGCTGGTGGGACTTTGGGCCCTTCCCCCGCGCGGCGCGCAGGTGACAGGTTGGGCTGGGCGGACCGTACGACCCCGATAACCCTTCCAAACCGGTCGCGATACCCCCGTTCACCGCCCCGGGCGCGATCGTCGACATATCAGGCGGTAGGAAAATGATCGCAGTTCTCGGCGCGGGCGCGATGGGGATTGCCCTGGCCACCCACCTCGCCCGGACCGGGCATCCGGTGGTCGTGCTCGCGACCGAGTACGACAGTGCGGTCGTGCGGGCCTGGCGCGAGCACCGGCCGCACCCCGCGGTCGGCGTGCACATCCACCCCGACATCACCGTGTACGCGCCCGACGAGTGGCCGGCGGCGCTGGCCCGGGCCGACATCGTGATCGTGGCGGTGTCCAGCCCCGGGCTGCACGGGGTGATCCTCGCGGCCGCGCCGTACGCGTCCCCCGACGCCGTCTGGGTGCTGGCGACCAAAGGGTGGCAGCCGGAGACCCTGCTCACTCCCTCCGAGGTGGCGGCGAAGGTCCTCGGGGACGCGGCCCGCGTGGTCGCCCTGGCCGGCCCGGGAATCGCCGCGGAGATCGTGGTCGGCTCGCCGACCGCGCTGGTGTGCGCGTCGCGGGACCAGGAGGCCCGCAGGCTCGTCGCCCGTACCCTGAGCTCCCCGTCGATGCTCACGCTGACCACGAGCGACGTCGCCGGCGCGGAGACCGCCTCGGCGTTCAAGAACGTGGTGGCCATCGCGGTCGGCATCGGCCAGGGGCTGTCCGAGCGGTTCATCGAGAGCGCGTTCGTGCGCGCGTTCGCCAACGTCCGCGCCGCGATGTTCGCCCAGGGGATGGTGGACATGGTCGTGCTCGCCGAGGCCAGCGGCGGCCGCGCCGGCACCGTCGTCGGTCTCGCCGGCTCGGGCGACCTCTACGTCACCTGCGTCGGCGGCCGCAACGGGCGGTTCGGCCAGCTCCTCGGCTCCGGCGTGAGCCCCGAACAGGCGCTACGCACGATCGGCAGCACCGTGGAGGGGGTGGTGAACACGGCGGTCGCGCTGGACCTGGCCGCCCGGTACTCCATCGACCTGCCGACGGCGCGCGCGGTCAACCTCGCTCTGCACGAGGAGCTGACCGACGAGCACGCGGCCGACCAGCTCCGCCACCTGTTCGAGGCGACGCTGCGCGCCCGCGCGGCCGCCACCGGTAAGCGTCAGTAGCTGAAGCTCATGATCGCCGCCGAGCCGGACGCCGCGGCGGCCGCGAAGAACCGCACCAGGACCTCGTAGTGGTATTGCAGGTAGTCCAGCGCGTCGTCGTCGCGCAACCAGATGTTGGGATAGACGTCCTGCGCGGACAGCTTCTCGGGGTCGTAGTGGCGGGCCAGTTGCTCGAACGGCAGCTCGCCCAGCCGCCGCGCCGCGTACCGGACCTCGTCGACGGACCAGCCGGCGAGGGCGCCCTCGTTGCCGATGGGCACGCCGCCCATGCGCAGGTCGATCTCCGCCTCCTCCTCGTCGAGCAGGAACTGGATGCCGGCCCAGGCCTTGTCGAGGTATCCGTCGAGGTCGTCCGTCGGCTCTACCTCGTGGAGGTGTTCATAGGTCCATTCCGGGTCTTTCAGACCCTTGGCCAACGCCTCAGGTGTCACCCGGGTGAATGAGAGCACCATGCCCATGGTTCAACCCCCGTTCCGGTCGGCCGTCGAACCGGCCGTCAGTGTTCCACAGGCTGCCGTCCGCCACACCGCCCGGCGGGCTCAAAGTTTGAGCGGCTCGCCGCTGTCCCACCGGTTGCGCGCGAAGGCGTTCCCCGGCCGGGTCGGGTCGAAGGAGTCGACCGGGTTGTACGCGCCGCACTTGCCGTTCTTGCCATGCTGGAAGACGTTGTCCCGGAACACGATGTTGGTCGCTCCGCCGGAGAACGGTTTGCCGCCGGTCGCCGTAGGCGCAGAATGCCACACCCGCCCGGGTACCCGATGCGGAGACGGCACCGCTGATGGCCGCGTTCCACCGCGGACTCGTCCGGGGGCGGCCGCCGGCCGAGGCGCTCGCCGCCGCCCAAGCGGAACTGAGTGACGGGGAGCCGGTCGCGCTCGCCGCCGCGGCCGGCTTCGTCTGTCTCGGTTGGGGATTCGGCGCGACCGGATGCGGGGGTGTCCACTGTGGACACCCCCGCACCGGATCAGAACGTACCGGCGTTGAGCGCCGACTGGAGGTGGCGGGTGGTGTCCGGACCCCAGACACCGTCCTGCCCCGCGCCGACCCGGCGCTGGAGCGCCCGGACGCTCTGGGGGCCGAGCACGCCGTCGTCGGCGACCCCCAGGAACCGCTGGAGCGCCCGCTTGGTCAGCGGCCCGAGCGAACCGTCGACGGTGAGCTGCGCCCCGTGCCGGTTCAGGGCCCGTTGCAGGGCGGCGCCCGTGGCCGGCCCGAACTCGCCGTCGACCGTGAGGGGTCCCTGCGCCGGCGGGCGCGGAGCCGGTACCCGTGCGGTGTTCTGGCCGGCGGCCGCGGCCGCGAGCCGGGCGGCCGACTGCGGTCCGTACTCGCCGTCCGCCTGGATGCCTACCGAGGCCTGGAACGTCTTCAGCACCCGCTGGGTCGCCGGGCCGAACACGCCGTCGACCGTGAGCTGGGCGCCCACCGCGGCGTTGAGCCGCCGCTGCAACGTCTTGACCGGCTCGCCGGTCGAGCCCAGCCGCAGGATCCCGTCGCCGGACGGCATCGGGGCGGCGTCGTCGTAGGCCGGCCGGCCGTACCCGACGACGACCGAGCCGTTGCGCACCCGCCGCAGGAACGCGTCGGACGTGTTGCCCTCCAGCGTGGTGATGGTGCCGTCGGCGTGTACCGCCTCGATGACCCCCACGTGGTCGATGTTCTCGATGACCCGGCTGCCGCCCCAGTCGAAGAACACCACGTCTCCCGGGCGGGCCCCGCCGAGGCCGTGGTGCCAGCGTCCGTTGCGCTGGAACGCCCGGGCGTGCGCGACGGTCCAGGCGAACTTACCGAACACGGCACCGAGGTTGTCCGAGTGCGCCGCCGCGACGCAGACGGCCATGTTGCACCACGGGCCGTCGAAGCCGAACTCGACGGTCACCGGGTTGTGGTTGGACCCGGGCGGGTGCTCGGTCGTCCCGAGCAACCGGCGAGCCTGCGCGATCATGCCAGCCGCGGAACCCATGCTGATCAGAGCTCCAAGTCCTCGGCCAGCGCCTCGACGTCACCCGAGACCGGGGCCGCCGGGTCCTGGCTCACGCCCCGCTGGTCGGGGTCGACGTCGAAGAGTCCGGCGCCACCGGCCGGCTCGCGTAGTTGGGTGATGTCGTCGGCGATCGCTTCCTGCGATGCGCCTGATGATGCCGCGGTCATGGCGACCGACCTCCTGGGGCGTCGGCGTACGAACGGTGTCATGCCTTCAGTGGGGCGGGCGCCGGACCTGGATACGCGCAGACTCAGACGCCTACCTGACAGCGCGGCGGGTGGCGCCGTCGCGGGACGGCGCCTCTGGACCGACGAGGGTTCTCACCCAGTCACCCTGCGGGAGCCTGCCCATAGACCCGCCGTCGTCGGCGCGGGACCAACGCGGGACCTACACACACTCAAACGCCGAGTTGAGGATGATGTCGGCGCTGTGGTGAGCTGGCCGGGTGGACGGCGTGTCGCGGTCTTGTCGCCGGTCCGGCGCGGGTGGGGCTGGATGCGGGTTTCCACGATCACGCGTAGGACGTGGCGGGTCAGGTCGTCGAAGGGTACCGATGCGAGCCGGCCGTCGATCGCCAGCACTGTGGTCCTGGCGGTATCTGCGGCAACGGCGTCGGCTGCGCTGCTGATGAAGGTCGCGGACAACCAGCACCGGCTGTTGGTAACGTTGTCGATCTGGTCTGCTGGGCTGGCCGGGCTGGGGTTTTTGGCCGCCGCTATGGGTAAGGTCGCCGACCTGCGCGCCGATCCCGACCGTCACCGACCGGGTGGTCCAGGCGTCCCTGACTCTGGTGTTGGAGCCGATCTGCGCTAGGCCCGTCGTCGAGGCCGAGACAGGTCCAGGTAGAACTCGAGATACCGGTCAAGAATTGGCTGGATGTCGACGGCGGCGCTAGCGTCCAGCCTGTCGAAGAGGAGGCGGTACAGCGCCATATCCGCCTGCCCCAGCGTGGTCAACTCCGTGTTGAACAGATCGATCATGACCCACCGCTCGTCCAGCAACTCGAACCCGTGATATGGCGGGATCGGCAACTCGGCATCCGCGGGGATGATCCGCAGTGTCACGTTGTCCTGCTCGGCAAGCTCGCGCAACCGGTGGATCTGCGCCGGCATGTCCTCCGGGCGACCGAAACGGTTGCTGAGCACAGCCTCCATCATCAGGAAGTGGAACTCCTTGTCCGGGTCGGCGAGCACCTCCTGACGCCGGACGCGAGCCGAGACGGCCTCTGGCACGGCAGCGAAGCCCCGCTCGCCGAGGACGCTGGTTAGGAGCTCATATGAAGCGCTGAGAACCGCTCGTGCGTATTCGCTCGTCTGCGCGAGGCCGACAACGACGTTTGGCTGAAAGATGCGGATGACGCCGGCCGTTGCCTCAAGCTGCATTATCTCGCGCTGAATCTCGACTGGCAGGCGGCCGATCGACCGCCAGTCCGTCATTCGATCATTGGACCTGGCCGCCTGCTCCACCAACCGGTCGATCGTGGCCTGCGGCGCCCCCAGCGCCCGAGCAATTCGCTCGACGTCACTCGGGGACGCCGCACCGACCCCATTCTCAATGCGAGAAATCTTCGCCTGGCTCATCTCCACGCGATCGGCGAGTTGTTGGCCAGTCAACTTGGCCCGCCGCCGAAGCTGCCTCAGCGCATCTCCGAGGGGTAGCTCGGCGGAGCCGAGGAGACGCACCACATCGTCGTCTGTCACGTCCGCACCGCCCTTCTTAGGCGAGGCCGCGGCCGCGCGCGCCGCCTCGCCTAAGACACGGCGCGAGTCGCTTGTTCGAGTAGGTCAACCGGAATCTCCACCAGAAGCTCCCCGGCCGGCAGATCGACACCCACGTCCGCTCCCTCGACGGGATAGCCCTGGACGACCAACGTCCCGCGGTTGGTCCTGTAGACGGTGGGGCACCCACCGTTTCCGCAAACCGTTGCTAGATGCTCGACAGCCAAGCCGGAGGGCGGGGGAGATTTCTCCATGTGTTCGTCCTTATCAGCCCGAGACGGACAAATCGCGCGTCGTGCATAGATCCGCGCTCGGGGTGGAAAGTAGCATCCCTCTTCGTGGATGGCAGCCCTACCTCCGGTGAACACGATCACCTGCTCGGTGGATGCTGTCCTTCGTCCGCCGGTGCTAGCCGCTCTCAGGCCGCACCGCAATCAGCAGCGTAACGGCTCCTGAACGTTCGTTCAAGCCGTTGTCCGTGCTGATGAGGAGGGCGTGAATAATTCCTCGCGAACCGTGAATGAAACTTGACGCTCAGTGCATCAGGCCGCGACTCTGAATACGAGGACAGGTGCTGTGGGAGCCGTACCCGGGCTCTGCAGAGCCGCATCGCCACCATCGCGATGCTCCTCATCGGCCGAGCCGCCAACCAGGTGGAGGCCACGGATTGGAGGTCGTCATGTTCCCACACCTCCCCACCTCACCGGCGGGGCACGACACGGTCACCGCATTACGCATGAACGAGGTGACCCTCTCTGAGAACAGGGTGCTGTACCTGCTCCTCGCTGGCGTATCCCTGCTTGTCGCGCTCCGGTTAGCGAAGCGGGCAATGGCGCCCATCGCAACCCTGGTGCAAGCCGCGGCCGCGGCCGCCGGCGTCACCTTCGCGGTCGGCGTCGCCGTCGCCTTCGTCGCCGCCGCAGCGCTCAGTGGGCACTGACGCCCACCACCCCTCTGACTTCACACACGGCGCGTTCCCGACGATCTCGGGGCGTGCGGTTGGACCGTCCCAAGAGGACGATCGGACGGGAGGCATCCGTGAACGGTCTTGCCCTGTTTGCCATCGCCACCGGGCTGGTGGTGTTCTTCGCCCTGGCCGAGCTGGCGGCCGCTGTGCTGCCGATCCTCATCGTGGTGATGCTCGTACCGCCGGAGGAGCGACAAACGCTGGCCGCGCTCGTCGCCGCCGCCGATAGCTCACGCCGACTACGGCTCTGGCCTGCCCTCCGAACCGCAGTCAAGCTGCGTCGCAATGAGCGCGCGCGACGCTGAACAACGACGCTGCCGCTCCCCGGTCCGGGGAGAGGCTGCACCAGCCTGACTACGAACGATCGTGCTTCCGTCACCCCGGCGGGGCTAACTGACGTCACCACTGTTACGGCCCTCGCCATCATTGCGAGTGTCCTGGAGGCAGCCGGCCGAGCAATCTCGCTGTACGCGGCCGACTCTCCGCTGCCGAGCAGCCCTCACCGTCGCCGGGCAACGTATCCACGCCGGCATCGCCCATGCCGGCCGCACCCCAGCGTCAAGGCAGGCGACACCACCTGGCGGGGTCTGCGACGATGACGACTGATCGTCGCGCTCCCGTGCAACTACGACGTAGAAGATCGCTAGATTCGAGGTCGCAAACCTGAACCTCCACGGCAGCGGGCGAAGCCGCCGAACGGCCACACAGGACAGGCCCCATGAGAGTCCCTACCACCTTGGTTGACTGCCGCGTCGACCGGACAGCCTTCGACTACCAGGTCCGCCTCAACCTCACCGGCCTCGACTCCGGCGAAGGTACCGAGTCGACGCCGAGCTGATCATCGAGACCCCATTCCTGCTCTGCGACGCCGCCGGCGAATGGCACGAACTCGATCCCGGCACCGGGCCAACCTGGCACCCGTACTCGACCTGTTCGGCCAGACCGTCAAAACCGTCGAGATCCGCCGCAAAGTCCCTGATCGTGTGCAACAGCTGCAGTCGGTCGAGTCGGCTGGCTAGCCCAGATCCCCGTTGCGGACATGGTTCCCCGTCAAACCCCACGGCCTCAGTTCGAGAGTTCGAGGCTGGACAGTTGGAGATGAGCGAAGGCCCGCACACTGTGCGTGGCGTGCCAGCCGTACAGAGCCTCCCCCGTCAAGCTGGGGGAGCTGGGCCCGTCGCTTCTGGTCAGCCCAGGTGAAGACGTCGTGGAGCGGCTAACACACGGCTAACACAACGGAAAGAGGGCCGTTCGGATCCGCTCGACGTAATCTTTCGCCAAGACGGCGATATTAGGACACAAGTTAACGACGCGATCTTCTGCTCGCCGGCGTGTCGCTAGGTGCGCCTGGGCCAACTCGCGGGGCAGCGGGAAGGCATCGAATCCGGCGCCAACCGCCGCCAGCCGACGAGACGCGTTGACGGATGAACTGCACAGGCTTCCACCGGCCGATACCTGGCGACGTCCAGCGGGCGCCCGTGACGACTTTCAGGACGAAGAGGTCGAGGCGGCGCTCGACGTGGCGTCCAAGCCGTCGCCAGGCCGTCTGACGTTCACAAGCCGCCACCAACATCCACCCATGGACCACTAGTCCCCCACTAGTCCCGGCCCAGGTCAGGGCAGGATCGACGATCCGCCCTGCCCCTTTCGCCTCCCGCGTGGCATTTCTGGCGTACCTGGGACACGCCAAGTGTGTGGACGGGGAGGAGGGGAGCCCGAGCGCATCGACGCCGCTCAGGACGGCGTGACCTCGACCGACTGCCTCGAAACTTCGGCACGTATTCAGCACGGACACCGGGCCTGACCTGCTGCTTGGCTGGTACGGGCGGAGGGCGTGGGATTCGAACCCACGAGGAGCCGCAAAGCCCCTAGCAGTTTTCAAGACTGCCGCCATCGGCCACTAGGCGAGCCCTCCCGAGCTGCGGCTGAACCGCAGCCGTGCTCAGTGTGCCACGCGCTCAGGCGGACCTCCGAGCCACTTCGGTCCCGTCGACGATCCTGCCAAGGAGATCAGGAATCGATGACCTTGGCCATCAGCATGTCCGCCCGTCCGAAACCCGCCCGCTGGTAGAACGGCACCGACCGGTCGCTCGGGCTGAGTACCACGCGGACGAAGCCCTGCTCCGCGGCGTACTCCAGCAGCGCGTCCACCAGCCGCCGGCCGATACCCCGGTTGCGGTACGGCGCCAGGATGAACGCGTTGCCCAGGTACCCCCACCGGCTCGGGGGACGCCCGGGGCGGGGCATCCGGGTGAAGACGGCGAGGTTCACCATCCCCACGAGCCGACCCTCGTCCTCGGCGACCCACGTGACGCGGCGCGGCGACTCGGCCCGGTACCACGCGGCGAACCGCGCCTCGAAGTCCGGGTCCACGCAGAAGTCCGGGTCGGCGCCGGACGGCTCCTGCTCCTCGGTCCACGCCCGCCGCAGCCGGGCGAGGGCGGGCACGTCGTCGTCGCCCGCCCGGCGGATCGCTACGTCGGCCACACCGCGGAATGCCACACGAGGAATCTAGGCCCCGTCCGTCCACCAAAGACGGGGCGGTCGCCACTCCGCTGCGCTGGCACACTGGCGCCATGCCGATTCCCGGAATTGAGCCTGTCCCAACCTCGTTCCCGCAGGTGGACCGGGGTTGACAGCGGGAGCGTTGGCACTTGGCTGCAGGTCAGCGAAAGTGATCAACTGCTGGCGACGAAACGGCCGCCGTCAACGGTGT